>OBZW01000001.1_pt1 | contig 582828 bp, 446 predicted proteins | sample 1477021 | NCBI WGS metagenome assembly OBZW01 (sample SAMEA2580262, study PRJEB22360) | human gut metagenome | biome: human gut; feature: human-associated habitat; material: faeces | place: Denmark | collected 2008/2010
CGACAGTCTGCCGAGCCAAACAGTTATTGTGAAAGCAAATGGGGATTCCCTAAATAGTGTTATGCCAAAATACACAGCCATGCTAAATAAAGTCATGTTATCAACGGAGAGCCGTATGCGTGGAGACATGCAAGTACGGTTTGGGGGCAGGTACGGGAAAACCTACTGCCGAAAGGCAGTAAGGCGTTCTGTACCGAGCCTACGCGCAGGCAAAGGAGGCAACATCATCGCACTGGCGCAGGAGCTATACGCATCCGACAGCCTACCCTACCTCTTGGAACGGATAGCGGAGCAGGCACCCAGAGTGCGCCCGGTCTCCTTCTCTTTTGGCAAGCAACCACTCTCAAAACCGAGTTTCCGTCAATTGGAAGTGGTGTCACTTTCCTCCCCCGCCCTATTGTCCTATCTGCGGCAGAGGGGGATAAATACGGAACTGGCAAAAAGAGAATGCAGAGAGGTGCGCTATCTGACCAACGGAAAACCCTACTTTGCCATTGGTTTTCCCAACCGTTCGGAAGGCTACGAGATACGCAACAATCTCTTCAAGGGCTGCATAGCACCGAAGGACATCACCCACATACAGCAGGAACAGCCGAAGGCGACCTGCTACCTCTTCGAGGGTTTCATGGACTACCTCTCCTTCCTCACCCTGCGGCTGGAAAGGTGTCCTGACCGTCCCAACCTTGACAGGCAGGACTACATCGTACTGAACTCGACTTCCAACCTCTCCAAGGCAATCAGACCATTGGGCGGTTACGGGCGCATCCACTGTTTCCTCGACAACGACAAAGCGGGAATGGAAGCTGTTCAGGAACTGCGGGAGGAATACGGGCTGCGCGTCCGGGACGCGTCGCACATATACGGAGGCTACAACGACCTGAACGACTTCCTACGAAGTAAGAAAAGCGGACAACACGAACATCAGCAGCAGAGACCGGAACCAGAGAAAGGACAACGGCAGGCAGAGCAACTGAAAAAGAAAAACAAAGGTATCAGGATGTAACCGTAAAGCCACCGGAAGGCTTTAAAAAAAGCCATAGCTCATTAGGGCTTTTTCTTAACGCAATGCACACATTGCTAAAAAAGCCCCAACGAGCCATAGGGGCGCCGCCCCTTTGGAAACCCCGTCTGCCATGCGGCATAAAAGCAAGGCAGGGGAAGTATTAACCTGAAATTATTGACAGTTATGGGATATGCAGTTTTGCATCTGGAAAAGGCAAAAGGGACGGACAGCAGGATGTCCGCACACATAGAGCGCACCGTTCACCCGAAGAATGCGGACAGAACGCGCACACACCTGAACCGGGAGCTCGTACAGTTTCCCGAAGGGGTGAGGAACCGCACGCAGGCGATAGCCCACCGGATAGAAACGGCAGGCATCAGACGCAAGGTGAGCGCCAATCAGGTGAAGGCAATCCGGATACTCCTTACCGGAAGTAACAAGGACATGAAGCAAATGGAAGCGGAAGGACGGATTGAAGACTGGTGTAACGACAGTCTGAAATGGATCCGGGAAACATACGGGGAGCAGAACCTCGTATCGGCAGTACTGCACATGGACGAGAAGACACCACACATACACGCCACAGTCATACCGATAGTGACCGGAGAGCGAAGGAAAGCCGGACAGGAAGAACAGAACGGGAAAAAAAAGTACAGAAAGAAGAACCTGCAGGACGTGAGACTCTGCGCAGATGATGTAATGGCAAGGCACAGGCTAAAACACTATCAGGACACTTATGCCCAAGCCATGAACAAGTACGGCTTGCAGAGAGGCGTGGACGGCTCATTAGCAAAGCATATTTCCACCATGCAATACTACAAGCAGCTGGTGGAGCAGCAGGACAGCCTGCAAGAGAACATAGAAAACCTGCTGGGGCTGGAAGAGGAAGCAATGAAAAAACTGAAGCAGGTAAAGGAGGAAATCAACGTGCAGAAAATGAAGGGGGCGGCAGTGAACGCCACCACAGCCATAGCGGACGGGGTGAGCTCACTTTTCGGAGGCAGCAAGGTTAAGAGGCTGGAAGAGGAGAATGAAAATTTGAAACGGAACATTGTGAATCTGCAAAAGCAGGTGCAAGCCGAACAAAGGGAGCAGACAAAAATGGAAAACCGTCACAGCAGCGAGATAAACAGAGTTGACCGGAGCTACCGGCAGAAAATCGCAGAATACGACAATCGGCTGGAACTGATAGACACCTACTTTCCTATTGTAAAGGAACTGATGCCCATAGCAGAACAATGCCGGGAAGTGGGCTTCACCGAAGAACTGACAAGACGAATTGTCAGCCTGCAACCCGTGGAGTTCAAGGGAAGGCTCTATTCAAAGGAGTACAAGGAGAAGTTCAGGACGGAGCACTCAACGGCAACAGTGGAGAGGAACCCGCAGGAGAAAGGAAAATTCAGGCTGTGCATTGACGGAATACCCATACTCGATTGGTTCAGGAAGAAGTTTCAGGAAATTAAAGAAAAGTTAGGGCTAAACACACCTGTTGAAAACAAGCAACGAAAAGGATCGAAAATATAATCACTTAATAACGAGAGGCTATAAATTATTAGTGCCAGTAAAAGAATATACTCTTTACTGGCACCTGTTAAACGCAAATTGACACCCTAAATCTAACAAATATAAAAAAATCTATTCTTCACTTGGACAATATCAGAAAACATAACCAACTCCCAATACCAACCTGGAAAAATCTTTATGTGTCACATAATACTGTAAATATACATTTATATGGTTTATAAATCTAATACCAACTTGTGGAGCCACCGCAAAGTGCAACTTATAACCTTCATTGAAAACTCCCACATCTATATTATCAATTGAAACACCAGTTCCCAAACCAACATAGGAATCAACAGATTCATTCCGTAAGAAATGACAATTAGCTGCCGGCATAAGAGATAAAGATCTTCCATTAAAAGTATTATTCAGTACAATTGTGTAACTTTCATAACCTAATTTTAGATTTACACTTAACGGATTGGTGGAAAACCTATATATTCCATTTAAATAAAACCCAACATGATTTTCTTTATATCCATTCTTTTGTAGCCCAATTGGATAATTGGCTCCTAATTCAAATTCGAATCTCCTTCCTTGTGCTAATACCAGCCCAATATTGCATATAAATAACCAAAGAAGTAACATACATACTTTTTTCATAACCAATTTATCTTTTAATACCATATCTCTTATTTATTTGTCCGACAAGGAGTGCTAACTTCAAATTATCGCCACTTCTTTGGCTCATTTATAGCAGGGAGAATTTTGTAAAAACCACCTTCACTAAGACTATATCTGAAAGTGTTTTGTTCATATCGAGTTCTTCTTGGGTTATTATGCGTCCAAACAAATTCTGTGAGCAACAAATCATGTTTTAATTGTAATTCAGTCCCACGGCTATTATTACTCTTAACAAATTCTTCTACTGTTGTATCATCCTTTTCTGTTCTTGGTATTCGAGCCTTCAAATAATGTCTGCTATGTTCTACAATATTAAAAGAAATGTATCTTGGAGCAACTGTCGGAATCTTAGCCGTTCTATCAGCATAAAAGGCAAGATGTACATCGCCAATTATCTTTTCTCTTTGTAAAGATCTACCCACATAGGAGTCATTTTTTAGATTCCGATATTCAATTCTTGCATATACAGGATCGCTATCAATATCAATTTTAAATTTAACTTTATAAGGTGAATGATCCGACAAATACGCAAAGCTGCAAAATATAGGTTTACCAGGTGTCTCTGCAGAAAAATGCCCTCCTTCACTTATAAATTTGATAAAATCGTCAAATCCGGTAAGGGTCTTTACACCACTGTCACCATTTCCTCCCCCTACATATACTTTCATTCTGGCCTCATCAAAAAAGCCCTTTTCTTCAACTGTCAGAAATTCTTTTTTGTTATATAAAAAGCCATTAACGGCCTTCTTTACAATGGACTCCGCATTCTCGTATATTTCATCGGTTTCAAGAGTTAATATGCCGACCCTTCCATAAGCTATGGAGCTCACATAGACAGGAGAGTATTGGGCATTGATACTACCTTCAATAAAACTCTTCTCAGGAATATCCATATCAATCGTAAAATATTTCTGAATAAACCTTATATATAAGCCACTACTTTTACTAATTCGTTCCTTATGTTCTTGTTGGGAAGATGACGACCCCCAAAATAAAAAGCTCGTATTGGCATTTGATCCAAAAGTCATTTTCAGCTCATCATAAGATGTAAAACGGTGTATATCAAAGTGTACGGAAGCTGATTGTTGCCCTATACCTTTCTGATGCATCAAATCCATTACCAACTGCCTACATGAAGACAAAGAGGGCTTTTCAAGTACACCTGTAACTTTTTGGGCAGGAAAGGACACAGAGACATTTATAGGCTTATAGTGGACACTGATTGTTTTATAATCCTGATTGGCAACGCTTGCCCCATCCAAGATAGAGCCAGGATAAATATATCGATTCAGATTATCCAAAACTATCGACTCATCTGCCTGTGCATGAATTGTTTTACCAAACCCATTATCCCATAATGTCTCAGAAATGATTTCTGAAGCTCTTGTATGGATATGCGAAGGAGAAGATAAAACCTTATCTCCCATATCAGGAATATAGTTATGCACATTTATATTCACCACTTGTTCGGGATACTTAGGTAGATTTTGAAAAGAACAGCAATCAGATTGCTGTTCTTTTTTGTCAAATTCTTGTTCACATGAAATTAATCCTATAGCAAATAAAAACAGAGTATATCTTAAGATTCTCATAGCTCCAGATTATTGTTGATTTTTTAAATGAATTTTGAATTTTGAATAATAAGGAGAATTATCAGACAGATAACTGGCAGTATAGAATATGGCATCCCCCGGCAAATCTTTAGAAAATCGTCCTCCTTGGATTATGAATTTCTGAAACTCATCCCAACCTTTAATAGTTTTAACAGTGCCTTCACCTTCTCCGTTATACACTACAACATTTATTTCCGCTTCTTTGAGAATTTTTTTTTGCTCAAGACTAAAGTCTAATTCCCCATTTATGACTTTTGCCTGTAAAGCCACTTGTAACGCAACTCTTAACTTATCATAACTTTCAAAAGATTCCATAGAAATTAGAGCCATCCTTCCATAAGTAATAGAACTAATATATACCGGATCGTATCTACCTATATTATTTATTTCATCATGATTTAAAAGCAGATTTCCATCAATAGGAAGATCCATGTCAACTGTATAATTCCGTTGTATTATTTTCGCAAACAACCCTGTTTTTCTTCTGATTTTTCCTTTATCAACACTAATATCAATATCAAGAATACGTGCAATATTCACATTTGCCCCAAAAGCTAATTTAAGCTCTTCAAAATAAGAAAATTGTCGCATATTATAGCTAAAAGAGCCTAATTGTTTACCTTCCATTCCTTCTTTATTCATTATGTTCTGTAAAGATTGCCTTTGTGCTGACAGACTTGGTTTCATGATTATGTCTGTCACCCAACGGGCAGGAAAAGAATAGGATATTGTTATTGGATCAACTGGTTTTAAAACAGGAACAAAACGTTGTTTTTCAATAGAACCTCCCTGAAGAATTGAACCTAAATAAATATATCTCATTAACTCTTGAGTCGGAACATGTTCATTTGTTTCATAAATTAACGTATGCCCTTTTCCATCACTCCACACACTGTCCTTTAATAATTCTGAAGAACGAGTAATAGAAATATTACTAAAATGTGAAAAACTTTCAGGGCTCTCCATTGAAATATCTATAACTTTTTGGGGATATTTTGAAACGGGAACTGAATTAGACATTTCTTCCAATTCGTTATCGGAACACGAAGAAAAAAAAGCAATAAAAAAAACAGATAGATATAAACACTTTTTCATAATACTTATAATTTAAAATTTACAATAGGTATGTTAAAAATCAAATGTACCACTTCTAAATGCGCTACGAGAAGGTCTATAATAATCCTCACCAAGAGTTTGAGGTTGTACAAATTCTTGCTTAAAAATTTCCTGGGGATTGCCTGTTATTAAATCTGCATCATTGGGATATATATTAAAATAGCATTCAGGTTTTGCTTTTTGATTATATGGACCTTCCCCCTCAAAGGTAAATTTATAAAACCCTACTGCGTCTCCATCCTTTTTTACATCAATATAATTTACATTTCCAGTATTTACTTTTTTAAACCGCAACCCTTTCAATGATGAATATCCCTCCTCTATAAAACATTCATTCAAATAGACTTGTTTTTTACAAGTAAAAGGTAATTCAAATTTACCTCCTTCAGCTGGTAGGAAAAAAGGATTCTGTTCCGAATGGATTTTATACACAAATGTCAACTTCCCTTTATCTATAATTAGGGGAATTTTTTCTACTTTTATACCATTAATAGTAGAGTAAGAAATCTGTAGATCACCATTCAAAATTTTATCTTCTTTATTAATATTTGAGGTTATATTTAATACAACTTGATCACCCTTTATTTTTGTCTCTATATCAGAAAAAAGAGTTTTATCAAATTCTATCGAAACATCCTTGGGAATAATCGGAACCTCTGAATCTAAAATATCATCTATCAATGTTTTTTGAATAATTGTAAAAGTAATAGTACGTTTCTCCCCCAAACAACTAAATGGTTTAGATACATTCTCACTTGGCAGCAACTGATATTCAAAAATTTTATTATTTTCTTCTTTTTCACAAGAAAATAATGCTAAGGAAACGAACAAAAGAATGAATATTTTCTTCATATTAACACAGTTTAGTTTTTTTGCAAATTAAAGAATTTTCCCTGTACAATAAAATACCAATTAATTGGTATTTTATCACAAATAACCATTCATGTATTTATTGTTTCAAGGTTACAACGACAGTAGATATTCCATCAGGAACACTGAATCCAAAGGAAATGGCTATTGGTTGTCGTATATCAATATTCTTATTCAATTGAACTTTATATTTGCCTCTTTGTATTTTGCTTATGGTCATAAAACCAAAGTCTATCTTTACAAGTATGCGATTCCTACAATGGAAAGTGGCCTTACTTCCGTCAGAAAGCTCGACAACAGTTACTTCCTTTGACATTATTTCTTTTGTAATCCTATATTCTTCCTGTCCCACAATTATAAATCCATACATATTGTAATCACCGCATGCTATCTGAAAATAGGCTTCAGGGTGTTCCGGCGACAGGTCTATGTGACTCGGGGTAATACTTGGCAATCTGTTTCTCTCTTCATTAGAGCAAGAAAACATTAAAATTATTGTTATACATAACAATAGGTATTTTGTTGTATTCATTATGGCAAATATTTGGTTGTATGAATATTTAAAGCCTTAGCCTTGTACTGGGCATAGCATTCTTTCCAACGGGTATGTTGAAAACGATCCGCATTTTTACTGAACAATTATTTTATTTAAAAGGCTTTACCTTAACAGTAACCTTTTCTGTTTTATTAGCATGGTTATAAAACACATTACCACAACTCTGAAAGAGAATCAAACATCCGAACAATACAAATACTATTTTCTTCATAAATGATACTTTTTATTTAAACAATCCATATATTATTTCTTGTAACAATCCACCAAAATCCATTTCCACTTTATGCTTTTCAAATTTATAGTAAGGCATTAAGATAGGAGTAACTCCCCCACATTCAAAAAGATATTCACGATAACCCCTTATACCTAATTCCGTTCCAAAAGAATCCGTTATATCGAAAGCAACACTGCCTCCGTAGTCATTACGGCTGAATGAAGTAACAGGAGTAAATAAAAAACCACCAAATACATGCAAACTCATTCGGGAATTAAAGGAGTAAGAAAGTTTACCCGATATACCAAATGTTTCATCCACACGGCGAGGGGTACTTAACTTCATTGCATGCAATGCAACATCAGCAAATAAATTATCTGACAATGATTTGTTATATCCAATAGCAGCATAGTTAAAAACACCAATACCAATTAAATTCATTTGGCGCCCCATGCCGTAAACGTGACCATTCCACAATGGTCCTATTACCCCCGACACATTATATTCCCCTTTATGTAAAGGACTTTGGTCTGTATAAAAGAACGGGCCACCCTTCTTGAACTGAAAAGTAACACCGGAATTTGTAGAAATAACAGAATTTCGATATCTCCCAATAGGATATTTTACCGAATCAACTGCAAAATCTTTATTAGAACGCAAATACCCTTCTCTCACAGGATTCATATTACCCCACCTCGACTCTTGACCATACGCATCAAGAGGAAAGTGAAACAGCAGCATAATGATCCAAAATAAAACAAATGCTGCAAAATTAATTAATGTAGTCACCTTTCTATACATATTAATTGTTATCATTATACCCAAAGCATGAAAATAAAAGTATAACATACAAGAGCTGTAAACAAATCCACTATCAACACAATAAAATAAATCGTTTTTGCATCTTATCTTTGCGATATGTATTTATGCAAAAATATGTAAATTCCTTTATCAGTAAAATACCCATTAATTAGTATTTCATTGACAAAATGAAATGTACTTTAAAAGCCAAAAGTTATATTCAATTCATAACCTAAATGCCTATCCAATATAAATAATGCTTTTAGCAACAAGATACAAACAGAATAACACAAAATCAACCTTTAAAGGAATGTATTACTATTATAAAAGACAGAATTATTCGGGAGATTCCCTACTCTAAAAATGTTAAAGAAATAAAATGATATAAATAAATATTAGTATAACAATGTCATCAACGATACAATATCCCCTTTGTAAATTATACAATAAATAATAGCTAAGCAACCAAAGACAGTGCAAAGCCCAACAAGTAATAAAAGAACAAAGTATTAAATAAAGCAAAAACACCCAATTTTACTTTTTAGGGTATAAAATTGGGTATTACTCTTGTAATTCACAGATTTTCAACATTTATTGCAGAGATACAGGGTTTAATTATTAATGCTCTAAAAAACTAACGGGAAGAATAAAAAATATATTCTTCCCGTCAAGTAATACTATAACTATATTTTCCAACAGGTTATATTAATATCCAGCATATTATAAGTGAATCAACAAATCTTTTATAAACATATCTCTGTTCTCACAGCTTAAGAGGTAATTCTTTTTTTCTGTTAATATAAAAATTTGTTGATTGGGATTCTTTACATAGGAATAATATTTTCCATAATGGGTACTGCCCATTACACCTATATACCCCAAAAAGCCATTACTTCCGAAATAGCGGACATCATTTTGAACACCGTCATAAACAAAAGCGTTCTTAATACAAGAATACGGAATACATTTCTTACCAAACACTCTTTTTATAACAAGTTGATCCTTTTCCAAACATATAAATGAAGGAATCACTATCAGCATGTATATGTATATAGATACAAGAATGGCACCAAATAACAGGCTTGCGATTTGATCCTGCAAAGATTGTAGCATAAAAGTTCTTAATAGAAACATAAGGCCAGTAGTTAATAAGACAATCTTTAATACCAGAGACCAACGCTCCATTACCGGCTGAAATTTTGATTTATATACGCTCATTATATTGCTAATGTCTTCTGTATTATTTCAATAAGTTCTTTATCCGTATATCGTTCCATAACCTCAGGACGTTTTTCTTTTACTAACTTAACCAAATCTTGAACATAGTGATTTTTGTACTCATCTGCTAACTCATATACACTTCCGTCCTGTGTTTCAACGTCCCAAACCTGCAATGCCATTTCACTGTTAATTGTTCTGGAAGCACATACTACGGGACCACCAAGTGCTGCATAATCAATTCCTGCCCCAACATATGCAACACCTAACAAAATCCATTCACCGATCCAAAAGAATCCCATTTGCACATCTACACAGTCTTTACTTCTTGTTATTGCAGTATGGTTCAATAATTTAATATTGGAAGAATTGGCATTTTTAAAAATATCATACTTTTCACATAATTCTACAAATCTTCTAATATCTCTCTTTATTACAGCCTCTCGAAATTCCGGCTTACAAATTGCTAATAAAAAACGTACAGTACCGTCATCAGTATCTATAGAGCTTTTTATTCCCAAAGACCGGGCATATTCCAAAGGGGCATTCAAAAAAGCTTCCGCTGCATTTGTATCATTTAAAATATTATGTGATAATAAACTCATATCGTGAATATACACCTGTTCCTCCTGTGATAACTTTTTCATAGAAATAGCAGTAGTTTCATCATCTACAAGATTTTCTTCTGACGCAATAGCTAAATTAGGAAAATCATTTGAATTATCACATGAAGAAAATGAAGTAGCAGCTATTGCTGCCCCAACACCTAAAGTTAGAATTTTACTTTTCATAGTTCGCTTTCTTTTGTTTAATATTATACTTTAATACAACCTCAGATATATATCTGGATATATTGTTTTTAATATACTCTATTTTAGAGGGATCATTCAACAGCAATAGACAGGCTTCACAATTATGCATATCAGCATTAACCTCAATATTTTTCCCGGTTTCCATTGCTATTTTATTTAATATAAATTTCGGCCCATCAACATAAGCCCATACTTTTAAAAAATCATCAAATTGTCTTGTATATATTTTATTTATACCGGCAGTATTCATATTTCCAATTTTTAAAAACTTAGCTTTTCTACAAGCCAGTCCACAACAAGCATACACATTCCCTTCCGGATCAATAGGAATACTCTCAAATAGACTGTTGCACCCATGGGATATTATAGGTCTCTGCACATATCTATGTTTTATTAATTCATTATAATTTGTATCACGTTTAATTTTATCCTCCATATCAAATGGAATCCATATACCAGAAGAAAAGATAACTTTATTATCCCGTATATACTCTTTTAACTCTTCATGATTTTTGAAATCTTCCTCAGAAAACTGTGAACTTGGATTCGTTTCTATATTCACCAAACAAGGCAAATCCACTTTAGCTGCTGCTCTTATAGCATTTACGATATTATCAAAGGGCACCCATTTTTGATGATCATCCCCCGTGCTTAAATTTAATTCATTTAACCCCAACTCCTTTAGTAACACCAAAATTCCAAGAGCCTTTTCATAACTAACAGCCCAATACCCATTAGTAACAACCCTTGTTATAAGCCCCTTTTTATGTGCATAATAAATAGCTTGATATAAATCATCTTTTAAGGAAAAACATTCTCCACCACTAAAGACAACCAGCCTAATCGTAGGGAAAGCTTTTACACATTCCGATATATAGGTTTCCATTTGTTTAAATGACATTCTCCCCCTACGTTCTTGGTTACACTCAAAACAACAATTCTTACACGCTGCCGTACAATAATAAGTTGTCAACAATGATAAGGTATTAGGTGATATAAAAATTCAGTAATTCCATGGCTAATTATTCACTTAAGAGTTTAAACTCTTTCAAAATATTACTTATATGGCAAATATACTTTATTTTTGTTACAACCAAACGGTTGAACACAAAATTTTAATCTAATTATATAATTTTATCAATGTGAATAACAACTTACAAAATTATAATTTTATTGAATTAGAAAGGAAGTAGCATTCATAGCCCTCACATTCTACATTTGTAGAAACAGATTCAATCAAAACAAAAAATATATAATTATTAGCCCTCTATAGGCACACTGCATAAGCAGGAAATTTAGAATAGCCTCCAGTTGGAATAATTAAATACGGAACAGCAAGAAACAAATCTTAAATAATACAAAACACCCAATTTTACTTTTCAGGGTGTAAAATTGGGTGTTATTCTTGTAAACAACTGATTATCAATGTTTATTGCGGAGAGACAGGGATTCGAACCCCGGGTACCTCGCGGTACAACGGTTTTCAAGACCGCCGCAATCGACCACTCTGCCACCTCTCCAAAACTCCTTTATCAGAAGTGCTTTCCGTTGAAAGCGGTGCAAAGGTACGAATCATTTTTAAATCTGCAAACAATCTGACACTTTTTTCGTGAATTAATCGTATTTTTGTGCCCAGTTATAAGGAATAAAGATATGATATACCCTCAAAATTTTGAGCAAAAGATAGGATTCGACCAGATAAGGCAGTTACTGAAAGACAAGTGTCTTAGCACTTTAGGCGAAGAAAAAGTTTCAGACATGGGCTTTTCCGAACAATATGAAGTAGTAGAAGAGAATTTAAACCAGGTAACCGAGTTTGTTCGCATCATTCAAGAAGAGGACGGATTTCCCGACCAATTTTTTTTCGATGTCCGCCCTTCACTGAAACGGGTACGGATAGAAGGAATGTATCTGGACGAACAGGAATTATTCGACTTGCGCCGTTCACTAGAGACCATTCGTGATATCGTCCGTTTCCTGCATCGGAACAATGAAGACGAAGAAGAAAGTGATAGCCCCTACCCCAGTCTGAAACGACTGGCGGGAGACATTGCCGTATTCCCCCAATTGATTGGAAAAATAGACGGTATCCTCAATAAATATGGAAAGATAAAAGATAATGCTTCTACAGAACTGGCTCGTATCCGCAGGGAATTAGCCAATACAATGGGAAGTATTTCCCGCTCGTTGAACAGCATTCTGCGCAGCGCGCAATCCGAAGGATATGTAGATAAGGACGTAGCCCCTACCATGCGCGACGGTCGCCTGGTTATCCCTGTCGCTCCGGGACTCAAACGTAAGATTAAAGGAATCGTCCACGATGAATCGGCAAGCGGAAAAACCGTATTTATCGAACCGGCGGAGGTTGTAGAAGCAAACAACCGCGTCCGCGAACTCGAAGGAGACGAAAGACGGGAAATTATCCGTATCCTGACGGAATTCTCCAATGTGTTGCGCCCGTCTATTCCGGAGATACTCCAGTCGTATGAATTTTTGGCAGAAATTGATTTTATCCGTGCGAAAAGTTATTTCGCCATACAGACCAACAGTCTGAAACCCGCCATAGAAAATGAACAGTTACTAGACTGGACTATGGCCGTACATCCCTTGTTACAACTGTCGCTAGCCAAGCATGGGAAAAAGGTCGTACCTTTGGACATAGAATTAAACAAGAAACAGCGTATTCTCATTATCTCCGGTCCGAATGCCGGAGGTAAATCAGTCTGTCTGAAAACGGTAGGCTTATTGCAATATATGTTACAATGCGGCATGTTGATTCCGATGCACGAACGCAGTCATGCAGGTATATTCAGCAGCATTTTCATAGATATCGGTGATGAACAGTCTATCGAAGACGATTTGAGTACCTACTCCTCTCACCTCACCAATATGAAGATAATGATGAAAAGTTGCAATGAACGTAGCCTCATCCTGATTGATGAGTTCGGAGGAGGTACGGAGCCGCAGATTGGAGGTGCCATTGCCGAAGCTGTACTGAAACGTTTCAACCAGAAAAGGACTTTCGGAGTGATTACCACCCACTACCAGAATCTGAAGCATTTTGCAGAAGACCATGAAGGCGTAGTCAACGGCGCCATGCTTTACGACCGCCATTTAATGCAGGCACTCTTCCAATTGCAGATCGGTAACCCGGGAAGCTCCTTTGCTGTAGAGATCGCACGGAAAATCGGATTGCCGGAAGATGTAATCGCTGACGCCTCGGAAATTGTAGGGAGCGAGTACATCAATGCCGACAAATATCTTCAGGATATCGTACGCGACAAACGTTACTGGGAAGGGAAACGCCAAACGATCCGTCAACGGGAGAAGCACATGGAAGAAACGATCGCCCGCTATCAGACTGAAATGGAAGAACTGCAAAAATCACGGAAAGAGATTATCCGGCAGGCTAAAGAGGAAGCGGAACGAATGTTACAGGAATCGAATGCCCGTATTGAAAATACGATCCGTACCATTAAAGAGGCACAGGCAGAAAAAGAAAAGACCCGCATGGCCCGTCAGGAGCTGACTGACTTTCGTACTTCTTTGGATGCATTGGCTTCCAAGGAACAAGAAGAAAAAATGGCTCGGAAAATGGAGAAACTGAAAGAGAAACAGGAACGGAAGAAGAATAAAAAGAACGAGCAGAAAGCGGCAAGTTCCTCAACAACCGCTACTCCTAAAGTGGCTCCTATCTCCGTTGGCGAAAATGTAAAAATTAAAGGTCAGACCAGCGTCGGGCAGGTAATGGAAATCAGTGGCAAGAATGCAATCGTCGCCTTCGGAAGTATCAAGACAACCGTCAAGTTGGACCGTCTCGAACGCTCCAACGCGGCCCCCAAGACGGAAAGCATGGCCAAAAGTACCTTTGTCAGCAGCCAGACACATGACCAGATGTACGAAAAGAAACTTAGTTTCAAACAAGATATCGATGTGCGTGGGATGCGCGGAGACGAAGCATTGCAAGCAGTCACTTATTTTATTGACGATGCCATATTGGTCGGCATGGACCGTGTACGTATTCTTCACGGAACAGGAACAGGAATCCTTCGTACACTCATCCGCCAATATCTGTCCACCGTACCGAGTATCCGCCATTATGCCGACGAGCATGTGCAGTTCGGAGGTGCCGGAATCACAGTAGTAGATTTTGATTGACCCGGATATAAGACATATTGTAAACAAAACGTCGCAAGAACTTGTTCTCATTTAGAAAACCACTACCTTTGTTGCGGTGGTTTTCTAAAACGAGAATAAAGCATGAAAAATAACCTATTAAGCGAAAAGCTCATTTACACAGGGGACAGCCTTACTCCTACCCACATTCATCTCTGCACCTACAATGCCACTGAGATGCAGGAAAGCTCCGGCGACACCTTCCAATCCGTCAAAGCAACATTAGACAGTGCGCGAATCAACTGGTTGCAAGTGCACGGTTTAAAAGATACGGAAACAATCCGCGAGATTTGCGCTCATTTTGAAATAGACTTCCTTGTTTTGCAGGATATCCTGAACGCAGACCACCCGACTAAAATCGAAGAACATGATAAATATATCGTTCTCATCCTGAAATTATTCTATCCCAACACCCATAAGGAGGAAAACGAACTGGACGAACTGCTCCAACAGCAAGTCTGTGTCATTCTGGGAAGCAACTATGTGCTGACCTTTCTCGAACAGGAAACCGACTTCTTCGATGATATTAACGCTGCCTTACGCAATGATGTACTGAAAATACGTAGCCGTCAGACGGATTATTTGCTCAGTGTACTGCTGAACAGTATAATGACCAATTACATCTCAACAATTTCTTCTATCGACGATGCCCTCGAAGATCTTGAAGAGGAGTTGCTGACTATCACCGACGAAAATGATATAGGTATCCAGATCCAGTCACTCCGGCGTCAATATATGCTGATGAAGAAATCCATTCTCCCCCTAAAGGAACAATACGTAAAACTGTTACGGGCGGAAAACCTGCTTATCCATAAAGTAAACCGTGCGTTCTTCAATGACGTGAATGACCATTTACAATTCGTTCTCCAGACTATTGAAATCTGCCGTGAAACGCTTTCTTCATTAGTCGATCTATATATATCGAACAATGACTTACGCATGAACGACATCATGAAACGTCTGACCATTGTATCCACTATCTTCATCCCTCTCACCTTTTTAGTCGGAGTATGGGGAATGAATTACAAATGGATGCCGGAGCTTGATTGGCGATACGGATATTTATTTGCATGGATTTTAATGGGAGTTATCGGTATTGTTGTATATTTGTATTTTAGAAAAAAGAAATGGTATTAATTAAGCACACATAACTCATGAAATCAATTAAAGAGCTATATCGAATCGGTACTGGTCCTTCCAGCAGTCACACAATGGGTCCACGCAAAGCTGCAGAAATGTTCGTAGAACGTCATCCGGATGCAGCCTCTTTCAAAGTAACACTCTATGGAAGTCTCGCCGCTACCGGAAAAGGGCACATGACGGATGTAGCCATTATAGACACACTCAAAACTACCGCCCCGGTAGAAATCATCTGGCAACCGAAAGTCTTTCTTCCTTTCCACCCGAACGGAATGACATTTGCCGCTTTCGACGCTAACAACAAGATTCAGGAGAATTGGACAGTTTATAGTATCGGCGGAGGCGCACTAGCTGAAAACAACAGCAATCCGACAATTGAAAGTCCTGAAGTATATGGGATGAACAGTATGACGGAAATTCTGGAATGGTGCGAACGTACCGGAAAGAGTTACTGGGAATATGTGAAAGAGTGCGAGAATGAAGATATCTGGGATTACCTCGCTGAAGTATGGGATACAATGAAAGAAGCCATCCACCGCGGACTGGAAGCGGAAGGAGTGCTCCCCGGCCCATTGAACCTGCGACGGAAAGCTTCTACCTATTATATACGTGCTACCGGATACAAACAGTCCCTTCAATCGAGAGGACTCGTATTCTCTTATGCACTGGCGGTAAGCGAGGAGAACGCTTCGGGGGGAAAGATAGTAACTGCCCCCACCTGTGGTTCCTGCGGTGTCATGCCTGCCGTACTTTATCACCTGCAAAAGAGCCGTGATTTTAGCGATATGCGTATTTTGCGTGCATTGGCTACTGCCGGACTGATCGGAAACATCGTCAAATTCAATGCGTCTATCTCCGGCGCGGAAGTAGGTTGCCAAGGTGAAGTAGGCGTTGCCTGTGCCATGGCATCGGCAGCAGCCAACCAATTATTCGGAGGTAGTCCGGCACAAATTGAATATGCAGCAGAAATGGGATTGGAACATCACTTGGGTATGACTTGCGACCCTGTATGCGGATTGGTACAGATTCCCTGCATCGAACGGAATGCCTACGCTGCCGCCCGCGCACTCGACGCAAATCTTTATTCTGCCTTTACGGACGGTATGCATCGTGTATCTTTCGACAAGGTAGTGCAAGTGATGAAACAAACCGGACATGACCTTCCCTCACTCTACAAAGAGACGAGTGAAGGAGGATTGGCCAAAGATTACCAGCAAATGTAAACCTACAATTATAGTGACGCTATCTTATCGGAAGACCGTCACTATACTAACAAAAGAGTGACGCTATCCTGACAAGATACCGTCACTCTTTCCATTTCAGTTAAATGGATAAGAAATTATTCAGCCGGAGGCCAAATCGTATCATCCCCGTTACTGATATCCTTTTCGTGCAGCAATCCACCATCCTGCGAGAAAACCAGTGAATAGCGCCGGCTTCCCTGCTTCACCTGAATGACAGATTCCGTAGGATTCTGCGGATAAACGAGTACATAGACATCGGTCACCACCCAAGAACTATATTTGGTATTATTGAAAGCAGTATATACAGCCGGAACTAAACTATCTATACTTTCCAGTTCATTTTCTGTCATCAGCCAATTCGCATTCCCGTCAAACCAGACTTCCAGTTCGTCATCGGCCACCCAGCAATCGGCCACATAATACACATCTTTCATTTCCCATTCTATATTCTGAGCTGCCGGATATAATTGTTTCAAGGCTTCCGTAATATTGGAAGGCGGATTGAAAGCCGGATCATCATCTTCATCGGAACAGGCGCCGAATGAAAGGGCAGCCAACATCAGAACCACCGCCCAGGCGCCAAACTTAAATCTCAACATAGTTACTTTTTTGGTTCAGGTTTATTATTATACTATCACTTATACTTAATCGTCCGCTTTAACAAACTTCCCTTTCTTGTCAAACTTGAAAGAGACGCCTGTGGACAATTCAACTTCATATCCCTTACGGTCACGCTCTACTTTCGTCACTCCTTCAGCAGCAAAATTATGTGCTTTCAGATAATCAACGGCAAAGTTCGGAACAATACTTGCAGGAATCACCTGTCCTTTTCGGGCACTTACTTCTTCCCAGTTTCCCTTGCTGTCGAATTCTATTTCCGTACCGTCTGTCAGTAACACCTCATATTTGGTAGCCTCCAGCATTTCCTTATCAATCTTGATATGAGACACTTCGGGTTTAGTAAAATGACGGTTAATAAAATTGCGTGCCGGAAGCGGTAACTGATTCATGTCTTTAGTTATCACATCAGCAGCCCATGAAAACTGTACGGCAACAATAGCCAACACGAGTAAAGATAGAATTTTCTTCATAATCATTATTTTTTTAACGTTAATACTATACTTTAGTTTTATACAGCAAATAACGATACAGATTTAGGAAAGATTTGGGAATAACCGAAGAACAGTCTTTTTTTTGTGTTCTTTAACTTTCAGTCCTCGGTATACAAATAAAAACAGGACAGCAAATTTATCAACGGTACAAAAATATGAAAGGCAACCTTTTTCGGTTGCCTTTCGTTTGTCTCAAATGCTTTCACATTTGTACTATTCTACTAAAAAGCCTGTTCACAGGCTTAATCGGGTGTTTCTTCTTCATACGCGTCTTCCAGCATATCAACTTTCTGAATACTCATCTTTCCGTCGGCGGTTATCGTTATGGAAAGCGGGACATACAAATCCGTCTGCGGATAGCAGACACTCGCTGCATATACAATGCCTTGCGGAGTTGTTTTATCATATACGATTCCTTCGAGCACGGACTTTGCCAGAAAGTCGGCATCCACTACCGAAGAAAAATCATTCTTGGTGAAGGTCTTGTTGAACACTGATTCACCGCCACGCGTCAGACGCAGCACGATTTTATTATCCATATACGTATCCCCCATTTCATTGGTAACATGAGGCAGGCTCTCGTCCGGTGTACGGGAAACGAAAGAACGATAATCCTTCCCTTTGAATTTGATGTCTATTTCACTTTTAGAAGTCTGCATCCGTTGTATTCCACGGGCGTCTACGCTATCCTGCGTTGCCAATACCGACTCCTTTTTCGAGTTTACTTTACCGCCACAAGCAGTCACAGCCACAACCAGCGGCAACAAAAGCAGATAAATAAGCTTTTTCATCCTGAAGTTTTCTGTTTATAAATAGACGACAAAGGAACAAAAAGACGGTGAGATTTACAAGAGTAACCGGCATTTTTCCTACATTTGCAATAAAGAACAAAGTTATTTGCAATAATTACTGATTTAAAAACCTGCAAACCTGACAATATGTGCCAACGAATGATAACGATTCTTTTTCTTGTCTGTGCATTCTGTATAGGCGGCAGTGCATACGGGCAGAAAGTGAATTATCAACAATTCGAGAATATCTACCTCGGTGCCGAAGCATCGGTCATCAGTTGCTTCCTGCAAGACAGCGAAGGGTTGATATGGATAGGTTCCAACAAAGGGTTATTCAGTTACGACGGATATTCCACACAGCAGCACTTCACTTATGGAGAACGCAATAACACGCGCATTTACTGCGGAATAATAGCAGACAATACTTATTTATATTTAGGGACAGATAACGGAATCCTCGTCTACAACTACCGGACGGACAAATACGAACAACCGGAAACGGATTTCCCGACAGATGTACGGACAATGGCGCTTCAAGGAGACACCTTATGGATAGGTTCGTTGAACGGTCTGTATACGTATCAACTCAACACAAAGAAACTGGCTTCACTCGACAGTAAGAGCAACGGACTTCCCCATCACACTATTTATTCTATCATCCGCACAACGGACAATCAGATATATATAGGCACCTACAATGGTTTATGCCGATATATAGAGGAAAGCGGAAAGTTTGAAAATATCCCGTTGCCCGTCAACCGGAACGTGAGCAATCTCTTTGTCAACTCTTTGTTGGAAGATACGTCCCGCCAATGTATCTGGATCGGAATGGAAGGATCTCTTTTCCAATATACTCCGGCCACGGGACTAATGAAACCGATAGATGCCTTCCACAACAATTCCATTAAATCACTGGCTTTGGACGGGGATGGAAATTTATTAGCGGGTACCGATAACGGACTTTATGTTTACCAGAACGATAATGGGACACTGCAACACATCGTACACGACTCCCGCAATATCCAGTCGCTAACCAACAATATTATCTGGAATATATTTGCCGATCAGGAACAGAACATCTGGCTGGGAACGGATTACGGCATCTCCCTTTCACGCTACAACAGTGCATTGCAATTCATTCCTATCTCGCAAATCACGGGTACAGGAGACGGAAACCAGTTTTATTCCCTGTTCCGGGATTCCAAAGGGTTCTACTGGTTCGGAGGAACTAACGGAGTCATCCGTTTTACCAACCCCACCGGTAACAAGCACGACGCTGTCTGGTACAGAATGGGAGATAAACACCATCCGTTGTCCCACAACCGTATCCGACACATCTACGAAGACAGAGAACAACAACTCTGGATAGCCACGGACGGCAGTATTAACCGTTACGACTACAAGACTCACCAATTTGTACACTACAACATCGTAGACAGCACAGGAACAAACAACACCAACTGGGCTTATTACCTGTTTGAAGACACCGACGGAAAACTCTGGATAGCAACCTGCCTCGGAGGAATTTTTGTAGTAGACAAACAAAAACTGGTACAATCTTCCGGCGGAACCTACATAGCCGAGCAGAACTATTCCACTCGCAACGGCCTGTCAGGAATGTTCATCAACCAAATTGTTCCCGATGCGGAAGGTAATATATGGGTATTGCTCTACAACAGCAAAGGAATAGACAAAATCAATCCGCGCACGCAGCAAGTAACCAAATTGTTTGCCGAAGAGTTGAGCGGTGAAAAGAGCCCGAATTATCTCCTACGAGATGAGGACGGTATGCTCTGGGTAGGATTTCACGGTGGGGTCATGCGCATCAATCCCCAAGATTCCGGTCAGCAAAGTATTACCTTCGGCAGCTTCAGTAACAATGAAATTCTGTCTATGACTTCCGTAAAAGAGCATATCTGGATTTCTACAACCAACGGGCTTTGGATTGTCGACCGGAAAACAATGGATGCACGCCAACAGAACATGACAGACAAGCGTTTCACAAGTCTTTTCTTTGACCCGAAAGACGAAAACATCTATTTGGGAGGTGCGGACGGATTCGGTATTTCCCGGCCGGACATACAGGCTATGAATCAACCGGAACGCCCGATCCTGCTGACTGCTTTATATATCAACAACCAGTTGATGTCTCCGCACACCGGAGAAAGCATACCTAATATCCGTTATACGAACTCTATCGAACTGGCATATAACCAGAATAATCTGGCTTTCGAGCTTTCCGACCTCCCCTATTCGCTAGAGGAAAAGCATGAATTTGTCTATCGGCTGGAGGGAATGGACAAAGAATGGAATTTCCTGAAATCAAATACAAACCGCATTACATACAGCAACCTCAACTACGGAGATTATCAATTAATTATCAGTAAGGTGGAAAAGAGTGGCCACCCGTCCGAACATCCTTATATTTTGAATATCAAGATCCTGCCTCCGTGGTATTATACGGTTTGGGCAAAGGTGATTTATGTTCTTTTGTTCCTCAGCCTCATCATCTGGACAATCAATTTCTTCCGCGTCAAGAACCGGTTGAAAATGGAACGTATGGAGAAAGAGAAGATTCTGGAACAGTCACGCCAGAAAATGGCTTTCTTCAGCAACCTGTCCAATGAGCTAAAGACACAGCTTAGCCGGATTATTGCACCCGTGAGCCAGCTGCTCCCTGCGACGGAGGAAGCGCACGAGAAACAGACATTGGAAGAAGTGCAACGCAATGCGATGAAGATTAATTCGCTGATTCATCAGGTGCTCAACTTCAACCGTATAGAAGATAACGAAGATTCACTACTAATACTGTCGCGTATCGAACTTGTGTCATTCAGCCACAGTCTGTTCTCCGTCTACGAAGAAGACAAGCGGCTGACTTTCCTTTTCGAGACAAACAAAGCGAAGATTTATGCCGATATGGACGCTATCAAACTGGGAGTGATACTAGACAGTCTGCTTTCAAATGCAGTGAAATTCACTCCGGACGGCGGCAGTATCCGGTTGTCTCTTTTCTATCGCGAAGAAACCGGCTTAGTGGATATCTGTGTATCGGACACAGGATCGGGAATCCCGCCGCGGGACATTCCTTACATCTTCCAACGTTTTTTCCAATCCCCCCACTCCGGCAATAAGGAAGGTACGGGTATCGGGCTTTATCTGGTAAAAACTTACACAGAACTGCACGGCGGACACATCACCGGCGTCACCTCCGAAGAAGGAAAAGGGACTTCCGTCGGATTGAATATTCCCGTCATAGCAGTGGAGGAAGAGGAAATCCCCGCGACACAGGAGAAGAAGCGACTGGAATCGTTGCCTGTACTCAAACCGATTGAAGCGGAATCGCAGGACGAGAAGTTCCTGTCGAATATAATTCGCCTGATTGAAGACCATCTTTCGGAGTCGGAACTGAATGTGAATGCTCTTTGTGAATTATCCGGTATCAGTAACAAACAGATTTACCGGAAAATTAAGCAATTGACCGGAATGTCTCCCGTAGAATACATCAAGTCAATCCGGATGAAAAAGGCTGCCATGTTATTGCAGCAAAAGAAGTTCACCGTTGCCGAAGTAATGTATATGGTGGGCTTCTCCAACCATTCTTATTTTTCCAAATGTTTTCAGGCTGAGTTCGGAAAAACGCCGAAGCAATATATGCAGCCTGCTGTTGACGAAGAAAATCACAATAAATAAAGCACTTGCGGGTGAGGATGAGGCATTAATTGCTGTGTTTTTACCTTTCATCATGTAGCGCTTTGTCCATTGCAACCTATTATCTTTCTTCCGGTCTATCGTTAGATAAATCCTGTTGCATTAGAAGTTAACTTTTTCCGGTCTAACGGTTAAGTTGTTTTTGATAGTATATAAACTATAAACGCAAGTTCTAATTATATAAACGCAAGCTTCATTTTTATAAATGCAAATTGTATTTATAAAAATGAAGCTTGCGTTTATAGTTTACAGCAGACGGAAAGAAAATTTGCAAAGGAGGGAAAGAAATTTATCTATAAGTAGATTGCATAGAAGAACGGTAGCAACCTGTTCATATCCTACGGTTATTCTGTGCAAGAGGTGAAATAGACGAACCTCATAAAAGCACATATTGGAACTAATTATGGCCTAATCGCGGCTGAAAAGTACCTTTCGTCCTATTTTTATCCTTATATGTCCAATCTGTGCTTTCATCAAATCAGCACCTATCTTATCTTTGCCGGTATAAATAACCCGCCAAATTTGATAGCATGAAAAGACAGTTTATTCTTACCTTTATTTGTCTGTTGTTTACCTTCACCGGTATGCAGGGGAAAGTAACTACACCTATAATATATATAGATGGAAACGGAGTGATGCGCTGGAGCGACACCCACGAAGAGGCCTCTTTCTTCGGGGTAAACTACACCCTGCCTTTTGCCCATGCCTACCGCGCACTCGGCTATTTGGGACTCGACCGCAAAGCTGCCATAGATAAAGATGTATATCATCTCTCCCGCTTGGGACTGAATGCTTACCGTATTCATCTATGGGACGTGGAGCTGACCGACGGGCAAGGTAATCTCCTTGAAAACGAGCATATTGACCTCATGGATTATCTAATTGCCAAACTTAAGGAGCGCAATATCCATATTGTCATCACCGCACAGACTAACTTCGGAAACGGATACCCCGAACGGAATATACAAACCGGCGGTTTCTCTTATAAATATGATAAATGCGATATGCATTCTAATCCGGAAGCGATTGCCGCACAGGAAACTTATCTCCGCGACTTGGTGAAACATACTAATCCTTATACAGGACTAGCTTATAAAGACGATCCTTCTATCGTAGGTTTTGAGATCAATAACGAACCCTGTCATTCCGGTACGAAAGAAGAAGTAAAAGCCTACATCAACCGTATGCTGAAATCAATGAGCAAGGCGGGAAACCGTAAACCAGTATTTTATAATGTAAGTCACAACGGATATGTGGCAGAAGCCTATTATGAAACGACTGTTCAGGGAACTACCTATCAATGGTATCCTATCGGGCTCGTATCCGGACAAACACAACAAGGGAATTTCCTTCCTTACGTAGACCGTTATGACATTCCTTTCGCCGGAAAAGTGAAAGAATTCAATAAGAAAGCACGGATGATTTATGAATTCGATCCGGCGGATATTATGTACTCTTATATGTATCCGGCCATGGTAAGGACTTTCCGCACGGCCGGTTTCCAATGGATTACGCAGTTTGCTTATGACCCGATAGACCTTGCGTTCGCCAATACGGAGTATCAGACTCATTTTCTGAATCTTGCCTATACTCCGAATAAGGCTATCAGCATGAAAATTGCCGCCGAAGCTGCACGGAGTTTGAAAAGAGGAGAATCGTATGGGAGTTATCCTCAGGATACCATATTCGGTAATAGCTTTCGCGTCAGCTATGCGGAAGATTTAAGCGAGTTGAATAATGGAGAGAAGTTTTATTACTCCAATCAGACAAATACACCACCCAAAGATGCATCAAAGCTGGTTTCAATCGCCGGATGCGGAAGCTCGCCGATAGTGGACTATGAAGGTACGGGAGCTTATTTCATTGATTGCCTTGAATCAGGAGTATGGCGACTCGAAGTAATGCCGGATGCGGTAGTAGTCAATGACCCTTTTGCCAAGCCGTCACTCAAAAAAGAAGTAGTCAGCATTATCTACGGTACTTGGGATATGGCATTACGAATTCCGGATTTGGGCAAAGCGTTTACTCTCACAGCTCTCGACAAGAAGAACGACCGGAAAGAAGAAACAGTGACGAATGGAGTGATTTGCGACCTTCGTCCGGGGGTTTACCTGTTGAAACGAAACGGTTGTACCCCGCAACAGAACTGGAAAGCTGATTCACGTTGGAATTCGATTCGTATCGGAGAGTTTGTAGCTCCCACTCCCCGTACTATGGATTATAAGGTCACTCATACTCCGGCAAGCATTGCCGAAGCAGGCAAAGCATTGACTATTAATGCGCAAGTAGCAGGAAGCGTTTTTCCGGATTCTGTCATTATATACACGGATAAGGTGTCTTTTTGGAACGAGCATAACCCGTATATAAAGATGAAACGTACAAGCGGCTATACATATCAGGCTATCCTGCCCGCTGCAGATATAAAGGAAGATTGTTTCAAGTATAACATCATCGTCTGCCGGGGCGACAGCACCCATACTTATCCCGCCGGAAATTCCGTCACCGGAAGTTCCTCGGGAATCCAAGGAAGTCCATTGGACTGGAACTATACTTCCGATTTCTACTGGACTACACGTGTTGTCGCTACTGGTAGTGCGATACAACTACTGAAAGTAACGGATACAGATAGCCGGATAGAAGCATATACACTTCCTGAATGGAACGACCTGCAACGTACCTTACTTGATTCTTCTCCGACTGAGAAGCCGTTGCTCCGGTTCTGTTTCACACCGAAAGGAAAGAATCCGCAACACTTCCTCCGCGCATTCGTAAAAGATGAAATCGAAGGAAGAAAAGATAAAGTGAAAAGTTGCACTACGCTCTGTATTCGTGTAAATAGAAACAAACCTCTTCCGCAAGGACTCAGCGCAGGTTTTGTCACTTCGGACGGATATACCTACAAAAGTCTCTGCCCTGCTCCGTCAGCAGAAGGCATTGTACGGATTCCTCTGAAAGAACTGCGTCTAACGGATACCGCATTGTTGCCCATAGCATATCCGACATTCCTGAAACAGTATTTCCACCCGGAGACGGTAATTCCTTTCCGACCGGAGAAGATAGAGAAACTGGAACTGTCAATGCCTGGAACCGGCAAACCAACCGTAGAGATTGAACTTGGAGACGTGTGGCTGGAATAGCCGGATATGTTCACCCAGCGTCCCAAACAATAATAATACAATAAATCTATTATCAATAACACATTAATTATGAACAGGAATATCTTAAATCTACGCCAACTGACTGTACTCCTTATATTGTGTACAGCCTTTTTAGGAGGTATCATTCCTGCCTTTGCCCAACAGGGCGGCAAGAAAATCACCGGACAAGTGATTGATGAGAACAAAGAACCGATGATCGGAGTAAGTATCCTCATCGTGGGCACTTCTACCGGTACGGTTACCGACTTTGACGGTAACTACACATTGAACGTACCACAGGGCAACAAAGAGTTGCAATTCTCTTATGTGGGATATGAGACTAAAATAGTTGCCCTTCCTACAAGCGGCTCTGTACTGAACGTACAGATGAAAAGTGATTCACAGGTATTGAGTGATGTAGTTGTTATCGGATATGGAACGCAACGAAAAAGCGACCTGACCGGTTCGGTAACAAACGTCAGCAGCAAAGACTTCAATATGGGACTGGTCAGCTCTCCCGAGCAACTGATTAACGGAAAAATCTCCGGCGTGCAGATTATGTCCAATAGTGGTTCGCCTACGGCGGGAAGTACCATCCGTGTGCGTGGCGGTGCCTCACTGAATGCCAGCAACGACCCGTTGATTGTTTTGGACGGTGTTCCTTTGGAACAGGGTGGTATCAGCGGGAACGACGGAAACTTTCTGAGCCTCATCAACCCGAACGACATTGAAAGTATGACCATTCTGAAAGATGCTTCTTCCACCGCTATCTACGGTTCGCGTGCATCCAACGGGGTAATCCTTATCACTACCAAGAAAGGGACTTCGGACAAACTGCAAATCACATTCAGCACTACCAACTCCATTCAGACACGCACCAAACTGGCGGATATGTTAAGCTACGACCAATTTGTCAACACGATTCGGACACAAGGAACTTCTGCCCAGCAAGCTCTGTTGGGAACAGCCCGCACGAACTGGAACGATGAGATCTATCAGAATGCTTTCGGTACGGATAATAATCTGAGCGTCTCCGGAAAGATTGCCAAGAACTGGCCGTTCCGTGTGTCGGTAGGTTATTATAACCAAAGCGGTCTGCTACGCACTGATAATGCGGAACGCTATACGGGAAGCATTATGCTGACTCCCTCTTTCTTCAAAGACCACCTGAAGCTGAATATTAACGCCAAGGGTTCTATCAACAACAATACATTCGGCAATACAGACGCTATCTGGGCAGCCGCTACCATGAACCCGACCATTCCCGTTTATTCAGGACTGGATACCTTCGGCGGATACACGGAAGCGACAGACAACACAGGCGCCCCTGTCAACGGCGCCGTAATGAATCCCGTAGGACTTATCAAGATGAATGATTCTCAAAGTAACGTAAGGCGTTTTATCGGAAATGTCGATGCGGATTACCGTGTTCACTTCTTCCCCGATCTGAAACTGCACGCTACACTAGGCTATGACTACGCACAAGGTAAAGGTAGCGTATATGTTCCGGCAGAAGCGGCACAGAACTACAATACTTCCGGTCTGGATTACAGCTACGGCCCCGAAAAGAAGGAGAACCGTCTGCTTACCTTATATGCCAATTACAACAAGCTCGTCGAATCTATCAAGAGTAGCTTTGACGTGACAGCCGGTTACGACTATCAGTACTGGAAATCAACTACACCGCTTTATAGCGAAATGAACACGTTGGGAGAGATACAAAAGACATCCAAAGCGAAGGATGAGCGCCACGTGTTGCTCTCCTACTACGGCCGTCTGAATTATTCTTTCGATTCACGCTATATGCTGACTACGACTATCCGCCGGGACGCCACTTCCCGTTTCGCCAAAAATGTACGTTGGGGTACTTTCCCTTCGGTAGCTTTAGGCTGGAGAGTGACAGAAGAATCTTTCCTGAAAGACAATAAAGTATTGAGTAACTTGAAGCTCCGTGCCAGCTATGGTGTGACCGGACAGCAGGACGGTATCGGCAATTATAATTACCTGCCTATCTACACTCAAAGCCAAAACGGTGCGGAAGCCAGCATGGGTAACGGATACATTCATACCTACCGTCCCAGTTCCTATGTGCCCGATTTGAAATGGGAAACAACTACTTCCTGGAACGTCGGATTCGACTTCGGCTTCCTGAAAGACCGCATTACAGGTAGCTTCGACTACTACACCCGCCAAACAAAGGACTTGATTGCCACGGTTCCCGCCGCAGCCGGGACGACCTTCGATCGTAATATCACTACAAACGTAGGAAATGTAGACAGTCAGGGTATCGAATTCAGCATAAACGCAACCCCTGTTCAAACTAAAGACTGGAACTGGGATATCAGTTTCAATATGACATGGCAAAAGATGAAAGTAAAGAACCTGTCTCTCGTAGCCGGTGCTGCCGCAACTAATACTTCGGTCGGCCCTTATATTGACAGCTATCAGGTACAGACGTTGACCGAAGGATATGCCCCCTATATGTTCTACGTCTATCACCAGCTCTATGACGAAAAAACTGGGAAGCCCGTAGAAGGCGCTTATGTAGACCTTAACGGAGACGGAGAAATCAATACGGAAGATTTATACCGTTACCACTCTCCCGCTCCTGACTATATCCTCGGTTTCAGCACTTCCCTACGCTGGAAGAAATGGACGTTGAGCACCAGCCTGCGTGCCAATATCGGTAACTATGTTTACAATGCTATGGCTATGAATGCCGGAGCCTGGGAAACAGTGAGCTACAACTCTTATCAGTTGAACAACCTGTCGAGCAGTTATCTGAAAACCGGCTTCAAGTCCCGCCAATACTTGTCCGATTACTATGTGGAGAATGCTTCTTTCCTGAAAATGGATAATCTGTCATTGAACTATAACTTCGGGCAGATTTGTAAAGGATGCAGCTTGAATGTCAGTGCAATGGTTCAGAATGTATTCTGTATCACGAAATACAGTGGTGTAGACCCGGAAGTCCCCAACGGAGTGGATAATTCCTTCTACCCCCGCCCACGTACATTCTCACTTAACGTAGGTTTCAACTTCTAATTACTTTTAAAAACAAGCGAATCATGAAAAAGATATTATATACAGCTTTCTATTTTTGCAGCGCATTGCTGTTGAGTTCCTGTATAGGCGATTTGGACCAATATCCGCATGAAGACGAAACATCTTCCACGATCTACACAAGTGCCGATAACTATAAAGCCGTTTTAGGGAAAATATACGCTGCTATGGTAACCACCGGTCAGGAAAAGGGCGGTGATCCGGATTTGAGCAGTAACAGCGGTCAGGATTATATGCGTTGCTTCTTCAATCTACAAGAATGTGGAACAGATGAAGTAGCTTCTACCTGGCTGTCGGGTGATAACGTTACCGGTCTGACTTACTTGAGCTGGGACGCCAATGACCCTTGGGTATCGGATATGTACTATCGTATTTATTACAACATTGCATTATGTAACGAATTTCTTCGTAATGCTACGGATGAGAGCATTGCCCGGTTTACGGAACAGGAACAGACTGAAATTCGCCATTACCGTGCCGAAGCCCGTTTCATGCGTGCCTTGTTCTATTATCATGCAATGGATTTGTTCCGCAACATCCCGTTTGTAACAGAGAACGACCCGACTGTCGGCTATCTGCCACCACGCTACACGGCTGCACAAGTTTTCAGCTATATTGAATCGGAACTGACAAGTATCACAAGCGATATGCTCGACAGAGCCAACTGTCCTTACGGACGGGCTTCCCGGGGAGCTGCTTATACCTTATTGGCCAAGCTGTATCTGAACGCGGAAGTTTACATCAATACACCGAAATATACCGAATGTATCAGTGCTTGTAAAGAGGTTATCAAGCAAGGGTATTCATTGGAAGATGATTACAGCAAGTTATTCAACGCTGATAACGATAAACGTACTGCTAACGAAATCATCTTCACTTTGCCGGTAGACGCTACGCATACCGTTTCGTGGGGCTCTTCCACTTATATTGTCTGTGGTGCGGTTAGTAATACTTCGGATTTGCAGAAGCCGGAAGATTACGGAGTGAAAAGCGGTTGGGGTATGTTCCGTGTACGCGGAGAAATCCCCTCCCTGTTTACCGGAGAAGAAGATAAACGGGCCATGTTTTTCACTGATGGGCAAACACTGAACCTGGATAAGATTGACGACCAAAGTAACGGTTACTTTGTAGAGAAATGGACGAACCTGACGGATGCAGGAGAAACAGCTTCCAATACCGCAGACGGTGGCGTAAACACGGATTATCCTTTGTTCCGCCTGGCAGATGTATATCTGATGATAGCAGAAGCCTTTGTACGAGGTGGAAGCGGAACAACAGCAACGGAAGTTGTCGGTTATATCAACCAAATCCAAGAAAGAGCATACGGTGACGACAGCAATAATAAAAACGCAAGCCAAATCAATCTATCGTTTATTTTGGACGAACGCGCCCGCGAACTTTATTGGGAAGGACATCGCCGTACCGATTTAATCCGCTACGGAGTATTCACTACCAATGGTTACTTATGGCAATGGAAAGGCGGAGTAAAAGAAGGAACAGCGGTAAACAGCCGGTACAATATTTACCCGATACCGACTACCGAGTTAACCGCCAACCCGAACCTATACAATGAAAACTATTAATCATGCTTATTCGATACAACAATATGAAAAAAATAAATACCCTGTTGGCTTTACTCTCCGCACTCCTTTTATTAGGAGCGTGTGAGAAAGACGGAGAGAAATTCTATCTCTCCAGCCCGGTGGAGAGTGACTTAATCGCTTCTACCAATGCCGTTGTACTGACGGAAGCTACTGCCAAGCTTTACGCATTATCCCTTGCCTGGAGCGACCAGACATTGCAAATCAGCGACCCGAGATATCAAGCGACCAGCGGCATTCAAACTACCGTACAAGTATCCCGGTCTGAAGATTTTTCGGGCAGCATTATCGAATCTACGGAAAACGGAGTATCCAAAAGTTATACAGTCGCCGCTCTGAACATCATTGCTTACAAACTAAATGCACCGGCTGAAGAAGCCGCTCCTCTTTATTTCCGACTGGCAGGAAGCAATGGCAGCAACATCGCTCCTGTATATAGCAATACAGTGGCAGTCACAGTGACTCCTTATCCTATTGATATGCATTACGCCAGCATTATCAACAAGGGTAGCGGTCAAGATTCCGGTCAGGATTTCTATTCGGCAAATGCTGACGGACAATATAGCGGATTCTTCGGGGCAGCGGCTTGGGAAGGCATTTACGTACAGGAAGCAGACGGAACAACCTGGCATACAGCCCAATCCGGTGGAGTAGGAACTCCATTCTTGTTGACAACAGACGCAGCGGAAGGAACATGGGATATGTGGTTCCCCGGTCAGTCGGGATGTTATTTCGTGAATGTAAATACCGCTCAGAAACAATGGAACGCCTTACTGATACCCGAACTGAATGTAAGCGGCATAGAAGGTATCAATATGCAATACAGCCGTACAGATAACCAATGGAAAGGTGTATTTACGGGTACGGAAGGTACGAATATCAACATTCAACTTCAAGGAACAGGTAAGTTTTACAACAATACCAGTGTCAGCGGTTCCGATAATGCCATTGACGATACAAAAGCCAAAGATACCCCATTTGCTTTCGGTGGAACTGCCGGACAACTGACATTCAGTACAGGTGAGACTGCAACAGCCGGAAATATAACGGTAAGTGTTCCGGCTACGGGAGAATGTACGCTGGTTATTGACCTTAATAATCCCGAACAATGGACTGTTAGCGTTACGGAAGGTGGAAGTAGTGAACCTACTTATCCTTCTTATCTGGAAATGCAGGGTGTAGGAAACATGGATGGAAAGGGCTGGTTAGCTACATTAAACCCTGTTTACGACAATAGCGGCGAACATCACGGAAGTTATCAAGGTGTTTACCAAATGACTAATGGTTGGGATAATTTTAAGATTGTAGACCAAACAGCCGGTATCTGGTATGGATGCGACTCCAACGATGAATACAAACTGGCGGACGGCGGACAGAATATCTGGTTCCACCAGGAAGAATGTCGTACTTTCATTGTCACAGCCAGTCTGGCCGACATGACTTGGGGAGCAACAGAAATAACCCAAATCAATGTCTGTGGTGAGTTTAACAATTGGGATTTAAACAAAGATTTGATGACATACGATGAAACAAACAAAGTTTGGAAAGCCACCGTTATCATTGATAATCTGGGCAATAACTACGGTTTCTACTTCCTGCTTAATAATGCAGAAAACGGTTTGGTATGGAACTGGGCATTAAAGGGAAATAAAGAGAAACTATACTTGACCGACAGTAATGGAAGCGGAAGTATTGTTCCTGCTGAAACCGGTACTTATGCAATTACCCTTGACATTGCTTCCCTAACATTTACTATGGATAAACAATAATCAACAGAACATTATGAAACGATTTAAACAGATTCTATTCATAGCTTCCGCCCTACTTGGCGGAAGCCTTTTCACCGCTTGCAGCGATGACAATGACACACCGGTCTTCCCGGAAAAGGAAGAAGTAACTTATGACATGTCAGGTTTCGCCAGAGGAGCCGATGTCAGCTGGTTAACGGAAATGGAAAGTTCCGGATATAAGTTCTATACTGCCGAAGAAAAAGAACAGGAATGTATGTCCCTATTGCGTGATTTAGGTATGAATGCCATTCGCCTGCGTGTATGGGTAAATCCGGAGAATGACACTGATGATGTGAGAGGTTGGTGTAACAAAGGAGATGTATTGCTCAAAGCATGGAGAGCCCATAACTTGGGCTACCGTATCATGATTGACTTTCATTACAGCGACCGTTGGGCTGATCCTTCACAGCAAGCTAAACCCCAAGCATGGGCAGATTACTCCGTAGAGCAATTGAAGCAAGCTATCGCCGACCATACGAAAGATGTACTCAGTGCATTGAAAGAGAAAGGTATTGACGTGGAATGGGTACAAGTGGGTAACGAAACACATCAAGGAATGTTGTTCCCTACCGGACAAACTACAAGTGAAGAAGGAAGGGTTAATTTCGCATCATTTGTCACAGCGGGTTACGATGCTGTAAAAGAAGTCTATCCGGAAGCCAAAGTTATTGTTCATCTTGACCAAGGAAATAATGCCAGCCTATACAATAGGATCTTCGGCTACTTACACGAAAACAATGCCAAATGGGACATCATCGGTATGTCACTTTATCCGGACATATCAACCGAAGACGCACACACACCGGACGACTGGGAAGCGATGAATAATGATTGTATCGCCAATATGAAAGCGTTAATAGCCAAATACAATACTCCGGTAATGATGTGTGAAATCGGTATTAGTTGGGATTACGAAGAAGCGGAAGCCTTCTATACAGACTTCGTTACCAAAGCCAAACAAGTAGACCAATGTCTGGGAGTATTTACCTGGGAACCTCAATGTTACGGTAACTGGAAAGGTTATAGTAAAGGGATGTTCGATGACAGTGGCAAACCCACCAATTCATTTAATGCTTTTAAGAGATAAATGAACATGAAACACCAAAAACAGTTAGCAACTGCACTTTTGTTGGCAGCTGCTTGCAGCCTGCAAGCACAGCGTAGCGAGACATTGCTCGAAAAGAACTGGAAATTCAGCAAAGGAGATATCAAAGAGGCCAGTCAGCCGGAGTTTAATGACACCCAATGGGAATCAGTCGTCCTTCCACATGACTGGGCTATCTTTGGTCCTTTCGATATGAACAATGATCTTCAGAATGTGGCCATCACACAAAATTTTGAGGAAAAGGCGTCTTTGAAAACAGGACGCACAGGGGGACTGCCTTATGTAGGTTCCGGCTGGTACCGTACTAGTTTTGATACTCCCGCCGACAAAGAAGTGACTCTGCTCTTTGACGGTGCTATGAGTGAAGCCCGCGTTTATGTGAATGGTAAGGAGGCTTGTTTCTGGCCCTTCGGTTACAATTCTTTCCATTGCAATGTCACTCCTTTCCTGAACAAAAACGGAAAGAGCAATACACTGGCCGTACGGCTGGAAAACCGTCCGCAATCTTCACGCTGGTATCCGGGAGCGGGCTTGTACCGCAATGTACACCTGATTGTTACTGATAAAATCCACGTGCCTGTATGGGGAACACAGATTACGACTCCTCATGTCAGTAAAGAATTTGCAGCCGTACGCCTGCAAACGAGGATAGACAATGCCGGTGAAAAAACACAAATCCGCATGGAGACGGAAATTCTTTCCCCAGACGGAAAAGTGGTTACCCGCAAAGAAAATACCGGCCGTATCAATCACGGACAGCCGTTTGAACAGAACTTCATCGTAAATGCACCTGAACTCTGGTCGCCGGAAAACCCGTCGCTCTACAAAGCGGTTTCTAAAATCTATGCAAATAATAAGTTGGTAGATACCTATACGACCCGCTTCGGTATCCGCAGTATTGAATTTATCGCCGATAAAGGTTTCTACCTGAACGGAGAACACCGGAAATTCCAGGGTGTATGTAATCATCATGATTTAGGTCCGTTGGGAGCAGCTATCAATGTAGCGGCACTCCGCCATCAACTTACTCTTTTGAAGGATATGGGTTGTGATGCTATCCGTACATCGCATAATATGCCGGCTCCGGAACTCGTTGAATTATGTGATGAAATGGGATTTATGATGATGATTGAACCGTTTGACGAATGGGATATTGCCAAATGCGACAACGGTTATCACCGTTATTTCAACGAATGGGCAGAACGCGATATGATAAATATGCTTCATAATTACCGCAACAATCCTTGTGTAGTGATGTGGAGTATCGGTAATGAAGTACCTACTCAATGCAGTCCTGTCGGTTATAAAGTGGCCAAGTTCTTGCAGGATATCTGCCACCGTGAAGACCCTACCCGTCCCGTGACTTGCGGTATGGATCAAGTGTCTTGTGTGCTTGCCAACGGCTTTGCAGCCATGATTGACATTCCGGGACTTAATTATCGCACACAGCGTTATAAAGAATCTTACGACCAGCTTCCGCAGAACTTGATTCTTGGTAGCGAGACGGCTTCCACTGTCAGTTCACGCGGAGTCTACAAATTTCCGGTAGAAGAAAAGAAAGGTGCCAAATATGAAGACCACCAATGTTCTTCGTATGACGTGGAAGCATGTCCGTGGTCGAATATCCCAGATGAAGATTTCGCCTTAGCCGATGATAACCACTGGACTATCGGACAATTCGTATGGACAGGATTCGATTATTTGGGCGAACCTTCACCATATGATGTCAATTCATGGCCGAATCATAGTTCTATGTTTGGTATTATCGACCTTGCCAGTATCCCTAAGGACCGCTATTATCTCTACCGTAGCGTATGGAACAAAAATGCAGAAACGCTACATATCCTTCCTCATTGGACTTGGCCGGGACGCGAAGGTGAAGTGACCCCGGTATTCGTATATACCAACTATCCTACTGCCGAACTGTTTATCAACGGAAAAAGCTACGGTAAACAAAGCAAGAATAACAGTTCTTTAAAGAGCCGTTACCGCTTAATGTGGATGGATGCCGTATACGAACCGGGCGAAGTAAAAGTTGTAGCCTACAATAAGGACGGAAAAGCAGTAGCGGAAAAGACAGTACGCACTGCCGGAAAACCTCATCATATCGAACTGGTCAGCAACCGCAACGAACTGACAGCCGATGGAAAAGACCTCGCCTACGTCACTGTGAAAGTGGTAGACAAAGATGGTAACCTCTGTCCTACCGATAGCCGCCTGATTCACTTCTCCGTAAAAGGAGCCGGTAAGTTCCGGGCTGTTGCTAACGGCGACCCTACCAATCTGGAACAATTCCACCTTCCGAAGATGCACGCTTTCCATGGAATGTTGACAGCGATTGTACAGGCAGGAGAGATTGCCGGAGATCTTGTACTGACTGCCAAGGCAAGTGGAGTGAAAACCGGAACAGTCCATCTTCAGGCAAAATAAAAGGGTAGAATTATAAGAAATAGAGAAATCCATCCTACCCTATACTATTATTTAGGCACAGATTACCCTGTTGCTTTATGCAATCATAGTTCTAAAACCGTGTAATCTGTGCCTAAAATATTAAAGTCGATTATTTACAGATAAATGTCACTAGCAATCCCTTATGGTCTGTCGGCCACACATCAAGCGGTACTATGAATTCATCTTTTGATGTTTCCTTTACACGTTGAGAGCGGACAATAGATTCTTTCGGACCAAACAAAACGGCTTTCTTTGCTTTCAATCCTTTTCCTTTATAGAAGATAAAATCAATACGATCCCGTTCGTCCGCTTTAGGAGCCCATGTTATCTTTTCCGGAGTTTTTGCCAGGTTATCCGAAGGATAGGTAAATCCCGGATGCGTCAGAGGATTGGGATAAATCTTACGGTAGCTGTCAATAAAGCCAGCTTCTTCCAACAAAGTGGTAACTGTCCAGGGTACAACAAAGCCGTTGTGGTCGTACAAGTTCTTATTTTTCTCAATCCAATCGCGATGGGAAGGTTCGTTGAAGTCCCCTCCCACGATCACCCGATAGCCGTTTGCAAGGTCTTTCTCAGCCTGGGCGATAAACATACGAATCGCATCATCCCGCTGAGAGGCTACATTGACTTTCATAATTTCATCTACTGACGCCGGCAGTGGAATTTCTTTCCAGGTAGAGCCGTCATAGCCACGGGCGTTATAATATGCACAGTCCAGATAATCCAGGTGGGCAGTATAAACCGCTACCTTCTTTCCGTTCACGGAACTTGTTAGACGATAAATACTTCCATGGTCATTCTTTTCCGGAAAAACCGTCAAAGAGTCCGTGATAGGATGCTTGCTTAGTAAACCGGTATCATAAGTATAAAAAGAATAATACTTCAGCCCCTTTTCCTGAAGTGAAGCGCACACACGTGCCGTGAAATTCGTTTTATTGTAATTCCTCACCTCACTGAAAGTCACAAAGTCAGGCTTCAGACGGACTATCTCATTGATAATAGCATCATATCCGCCTGGTATCATGGTACCTTCCTGCCATACATTCCATTGCAACACTGTAAATTCATTACTCTTTTGTGCCTTCACAAAAACAGAAACCAGCAACAAAATAGCCGGTAATAGTAGTCTTTTTAATCGCATTTTTTTATATTTAAAGATGAATAATAATCAAATAGCTTTCCAAAAGGATTGGAAGTCACGATATTTACCGTAGCACACCAATTCATCCCCTTCTTCTACTTTCTCGTCCCCCGGAAGTTCATTCTTCACATGAAGCTCCATTAAAGAAATACCCAGACAATTAGTTACTTTATCCGCCCGCTTCAATCCGATTAGTTTTAAGTGAAATTCTTCGTCCAGATTCAACTCATTGACAAAGTATCCTACAAACTTTTTCGGGACTGTAAACTTGACGACATAATATTCCGAATCGACACGGAAAGCTTCCACGCTTGTTCCAAAATCCAGCAGTTGCACCAGACTGCGGGCCGCATCTTCTTCCGGTGTCAATATCTTCTCCAAGCTGAATGCTTCAAGCACGGCTTTATGCACCATATCAATGGCACGGGCATAAATATGAGCAACCTTCTTTTGTTTCAGCAAAGCAACCACACGCACCGATGCGCCGAAATTCTCACCTATGGCGACAATCACTATATCGACACTGTTCAGAGGAAGCACGGACAAAGCCTGTTCATCCGTTGCATCAATCACAAATGCAGTAGCAACCTTATCTTTTATACTATCTACGCGGCTTTCACTAATATCCGCACCAATAATCTCGTGTCCCAGTGCCGATAACTCTTCAGCCAACACACGACCGTAGTTTCCTAAACCGATAATAATGTACTTCATATCTTTAGTTTATGATAATGTTATCACTCGGATAACGGTATTTTGTATTCTTTTTCTGTTTGATAATTCCCAGCATTAACGTTATCAAGCCCACACGCCCGATAAACATCAACAACGCCACTAACAATTTACTTGCATCACATAAATTAGGTGTCAGATTCAGACTGGAACCTACCGTACTAAGCGCCGACACACATTCGAAAGTCAATGCCATTAGAGAGGCTTGCGGTTCCAGTATACTTAATATAAAGATAAAAAGAAACAGTACGCCCAACGACATAACCACTGTCGCATTAGAACGACGGATAGAATCATGAGAAAGTTCCCTTCCGAATACCTCCACCCGTTCCGAGCCACGCAACACGGCCACAAGATTCAGGACAACCACTGCAAAAGCATTCACTTTCACCCCACCGGCAGTAGATTGAGCACCACCACCAATCCACATCAGCACTAAATAGACCAACAAAGTCTGTACACTCAAAGAAGCTAAATCAACACTGCTGAAACCAGCCGTCCTCGGACAAGTAGCATTGAAGAAAGCCTGCGTCCACTTATCTGCAACAGGCATACCGGCAAACGAAGCATTCCACTCAAAAGCGGCAATCGCCAATGTACCGGTTACCAAAAGCAGAAATGTCATAATCAACACAATCCTCGTATTCAGATTATACAAATGCGACACCTTATGCCTTTCTAACTTGCGCGTACGTACAAACTTCCAGAAATGACGCAAATGATACAGTACAATATCTTTGAAATTAACCAGAATAGGAAAACCGATACCTCCCAGAATAATCAGAAAAGAGACGGAAATAAACAGCCAGTTATGGTTGGTCATTACCATAGAGTTTCCCAAATTACCGGAAAGTGTAGAGAAACCTGCATTACAAAAAGCGGAAATAGAATGGAAAGCAGCAAAAGCCAGTTCGCCTTCCAAAGTCATTCCAAGTGTTCCGTGGATGCTGAACCAGATAGAAATCATGCCGATACCTTCAATCACCAATGTAAATCCCAAGATATATAATAACGTGGACAATAAGGAGCCCAGCGAATTGGAGCTAACCATATCACGTACCACCAACTGATTGTAAAGAGAAGTATTTCCCATAAAGAACATAGCGAAGAAACTGGTCAATGTCATTACACCTAATCCTCCTACCTGGATCAGCAGGATGATAACAACAAGTCCGCCGGTAGTAAATGTAGTCGATACGTCAACGGGCACCAGCCCCGTCACACATACCGCACTGGTAGCCGTAAACAATGAATCCACCCAGGTAATGCCATTCACCGTGCATCGTGGCAACATCAATAACCCCGTACCAATCAGAATGATAGCCAAAAAGCTGACTGCCAATATCAGAGAAGGATTAGTGCGACGCCCCAACAAACGGACCAGTCCGTTGGACAAATTCAGAAAAGAAAAAATTAGTAATAAGACAAGATGATAAAACTTCCCGTCCAAAAACTCCCAAAATTGCAGGATCGCCCCTTCTTCTTCCGGACGATGGAAAATGACCGGTATCAAAGTCAGATACAGCAAACCGCTCAAAATCCAGGCCAACCGCCGGTATTGTTTCTTTGTACTTCTATATTCAAGTGAGATATGAAGAGTCACATCAACCAGAAAAATAATCCATACAGCCTTATACAGGACCTGAATTTTCGCCACTTCATCAACCGATAGCGGAAAGCCATGTTCGTAAATCACTCCGACGATCAACAACAAAGACGCCAGATAAGTAAGTGCTTCTACTAAACCCAATAAGATACGTACATAAGGTTTCAGTAGTTTGTTCTGATACAACAAAAACTTATGATAAATCTTCATATCGCATTTTTTATATAATGCCGTGCAAACTTAACTAAAATAACAATCGAATCCGATTCTTTGTTGACAAAAACATCCGAATATTAAAAATTTTGTCTACATTTGGCAGCGGAAAACTAAAAAACCACAATATTATGAGTGACAAAAGAAAACGGTATATCCTGCCGGAAGAAGAAATCCCACACTACTGGTACAATATTCAGGCTGACATGGTCAATAAGCCAATGCCTCCTTTGCACCCGGGAACAAAACAGCCGCTGAAAGCGGAAGACCTGTATCCTATTTTCGCTAAAGAACTGTGTCATCAGGAACTTAACCAGACCGATGCATGGATTGAAATCCCGGAAGAAGTCCGTGAAATGTACAAATACTACCGTAGTACTCCGCTTGTTCGTGCTTACGGACTGGAAAAAGCGCTCGGTACTCCGGCACACATTTATTTTAAGAATGAAAGTGTAAGCCCTATCGGCTCTCATAAGTTGAACTCCGCTTTGGCACAGGCTTATTACTGTAAAGAAGAAGGCGTTACCAACGTGACTACCGAAACCGGTGCCGGACAATGGGGTGCCGCTCTTTCTTATGCAGCCAAAGTTTTCGGACTCGAAGCTGCCGTTTATCAGGTGAAAATCAGCTACGAACAGAAGCCTTACCGCCGTAGTATCATGCAGACTTTCGGAGCACAGGTTACTCCTTCTCCGTCCATGTCTACCCGCGCCGGAAAAGATATCCTGACTGCACACCCTACTTATCAGGGTTCACTCGGAACAGCTATTTCCGAAGCTATCGAACTTGCTCAAATGACTCCTAACTGCAAATATACACTCGGTTCCGTACTTAGCCATGTTACCCTTCATCAGACAATTATCGGTCTGGAAGCGGAAAAACAGATGGAAATGGCCGGTGAATACCCGGATGTAGTAATCGGATGTTTCGGAGGCGGTTCCAACTTTGGTGGTATTTCCTTCCCTTTCATGCGTCATAACATACTGGAAGGCAAGAAAACCCGTTTCGTTGCCGCCGAGCCCGCTTCTTGCCCGAAATTGACACGCGGCAAGTTCCAGTATGATTTTGGTGATGAAGCCGGATACACCCCATTACTCCCGATGTTTACATTAGGACACAACTTTGCTCCGGCTCATATCCATGCAGGCGGCCTTCGTTATCATGGTGCAGGTGTCATCGTTTCACAATTACTCAAAGATAATCTCATGGAAGCGGTAGATATCCAGCAACTGGAATCGTTCGAAGCCGGTTGCCTGTTTGCACAAATGGAAGGTATTATCCCTGCTCCGGAGTCCTGCCATGCTATCGCAGCAGCCGTTCGCGAAGCCAATAAGTGCAAAGAAACAGGAGAAGAAAAAGTAATCCTGTTCAACCTTTCTGGGCATGGGTTGATTGACATGGCTTCTTACGACAAATATCTGGCAGGTGATTTGGTGAACTACTCATTAACCGACGAAGATATTCAAAAGAACTTGGATGAGATAGGCGATTTAGCTAAATAGTCTTCTGATTTCAACATCCGAACAATAAAATAAGCCCGGCATAAGATACCGGGCTTATTTACTTTTCATTACCATATCTCTGAAAAAGAAAGTTGTCCAAATAAGATTTCATGCTAAAAAATGATTTATCGGCTAAAAGATGTCCTTTCCTAAAGATTTTCGCCAATATCGGAAGGATTTCATCTGAATTAATTTCCTATTCTTAACAGAAATCCGTACTTTTGCGCAGCATTCAATCAAACAAAAGCCATACAAATATGACACGCTACTTAAAAAACATGGAAAAAGAAATTATCATTGATAATCAGTTGGATGAAGTTGCAAGAATTGCTCTATTTATCGAAGAATTAGGAATGTCATTACAATTACCGGCAAGTATCACAATGAGCCTCAACCTCGCTATTGAAGAAGCGGTTACCAATATTATCCGTTACGGCTACCCTTCCAATAAAGAAAGTGAAATCATCCTTCGAACATCTGTTGCTCCCGGAATGCTGGTTACACAAATTATAGACGACGGAATTTCCTTCGATCCTACTGCCAAAGAAACATCTGACAATGTACAATCTCTCGACCAACAACTGACACAAGGCCTGGGACTTTTCCTGATCCGGCGTACAATGGACAAAGTAGAATATCATTCCACAGATAATCATAACGAATTAATTCTTACCAAGAATATAGATATGGACTTCAAGCCTGAAGCTACTTTGAAAACCAATCTATGCCAAATAGAAGAAGTGACGATTCTCACTATTGAAGGGCGTTTGGATACAGCAAATGCCAATACATTCAATACAGTATTACAACCTCTTTTAGCTAGTAAAACTCCAAATATAATTGTGAATTGCGAAGGCTTATCATACATTAGCAGTTCCGGTTTGCGAAGCCTGATTACACTGCAAAAGAGTGTCATGCAACATGGAGGTCAACTTGTCCTGGAGGCGATGAAACCAGAAATACGTAAAATATTCGATATGACCGGATGCTCCGGACTTTTTACAGTACGCTAACTCATACTGTATGAAAGTAATCCGCATCATAGCCTACATCCTGCTACTATCTGTATTTTCATTAATAAACGTAGTTCATGCACAGTCTGTTACACTTATCCCCAAATGGACGGCACAGGCACAATTTGCAGGCTACTATGTAGCGGAGAAAATGGGCTTCTACAAAGAAGAAGGACTTGATGTACACGTGAAACATCCGTCTCATTCGGAAAACTCATTCCAGTATCTTAAAGAAGGAGAGCCGCAGGCAGTTATCACCAATCTATCACAAGCGTTAATGGAATACTTTGCAGGAAAACGAATTGTAAACATCCTGCAAACTTCACAGGAAAACAGTTTGATGCTAGTCAGCCACTCACCATTAAAAGGAATTCCGTCATTACAACACAGAGAAATTGCAGTATGGAATCATCTTACTCAGGAACTACTCGACCGAATCGCGAACAAATACCAAATTGAAGTAGAATGGATACGGTTTAACAGTGGTATCAATCTATTTCTATCAAAAGCAGTAGATATTTGTATGATGGGAAGTTATAACGAGTTTCCACAACTTGCCGAATGTGGAATGCAGATAGATTCTACTCATATCATGCGTTTTGCCGATTATGGATATAACTTGCCCGAAGATGGACTTTACGTTACTGAAGAATTTTATCAAAAGCATCCCGAAACGATACAGAAACTAGTCCGAGCCTGTATCCGTGGCTGGAACTGGGCGAACGAGCACCCGGAAGAGACTCTTGACATTGTAATGGAGCAGGTACATCATTACAATATAGGAACCAACCGATATCACCAGCGTAAAATGCTGGAAGAAATACTGCGATTGCAAACAGACAAAACAGGGCAACGCCCTTATCGGCTAAGTCGTGAAGGTTTCGATCTGGCAATTGATATTTTACTGCCACCAGACATCCCAAAGAAAAAAAGTATTCGTTACGAAGACTTTGTAAAATAACCAATTCACGACATGAAACACATATTTTCCCATTCTTTTGCAACCCGGTTAAGTATCTACGTTTTCTCATTCACGTTGATCGTCTTTGCTACTATCATGGCATTGTTCTACAATTATAACCATGAAAAGGTAACGAGTTACGCCATTGAACGTACTCACGGATTATTGAGTAACATAGCAACAGAAATCAGCAGCCAGCTAATGTCGGTAGAAACAACTATCAATCAATCTACATGGGTATTGGAAAGAAACATAAACCTGCCGGATTCATTGCATCTTATCATCGAATCAGTCGTAAAGAATAATCCACTTATTGTCAAAAGCGGCATAGCTTTCACCCCAAACTACTATAAAGAAAAAGGCAAGTATTTTATGCCTTATGCTTCGCTCGATAACAAAACAAATCATGTAACCTATCAGGTATTAGGCAGTCAGAATTATGATTATCCTTGTATGGACTGGTATCTTATCCCTAAAATGCAGAAACAAGCCTACTGGAGTGAACCTTATTATGACGACGGAGGCGGAAATATCATTATGAGTACTTACTCAAAGCCTTTGTATGACAACCGTGGCGAACTGTTCGCTATCTTTATCGCCAGTATATCCCTGACGCAATTCACCGATACGATCAGTCTCCTGAAACCATATCCCTCCAGTTATACTTACTTAATCAGCCGCAACGGAAGTTTTCTGACTCATGCAGACCGGGATAAAATAATGAATGAGACCATATTTTCCGAAGCCTTTGCCACAGAAAACCATTCACAGGAACAGATAGGACGTGAAATGCTGGCCGGTCATACAGGTACTATACGCTTCGACAACCAAGGAAATGATTCATACGCATTCTATACTACTATTCCCCAAATCGGTTGGTCAGTATGCACGGTATGTCCGAGCCGTATTATTCTTCAGGAGCTGGACAATACTTCCCGAAAAATCATTTATACTTTTCTGGGCGGTATACTGATACTACTACTTATTGTATACAGTATTATCCGGCGTTTAGTCCGTCCATTAGAGAAATTCTCGGAATCCGCTCGTGAAATTGCCACAGGGCGGTTTGACGTGACACTACCCCTAGTCCGCTCGAATGATGAAATCAAAGACTTATATGATTCATTAGTCTACATGCAAAAATCATTGTCGACTTACGTGAATGAACTGAAAGAGACTACTGCAAGCAAAGAACGTATTGAAAGCGAGCTTTCCATAGCACGGGAAATACAAATGGGCATGCTCCCTAAAATATTTCCTCCTTATCCAGATCGTAATGATGTGGATTTGCATGCCATACTGCATCCCGCCAAAGAGGTGGGTGGCGACCTTTATGATTTCTATATGGACGGCAATCATCTCTATTTCCTGATTGGGGATGTATCGGGAAAGGGAGTACCCGCCTCACTATTTATGGCTATCACCCGTAGCTTATTCCGGACGTTATCCCAGCATGTACTTTCACCTGCCAAAATAGTTACGGAAATGAACAATTCTATTTCCGACAATAATGAATCCAATATGTTTGTCACCCTCATTGTCGGCATACTCGATCTGGAAACAGGCATACTGAAACTTTGCAATGCCGGTCACAATCCTCCCATACTCATTTATCCTGATGGACAGGTTTCATATTTGGAATTCAAAACTCAAATATTTGTAGGAGTCGTCGAAGATTTTAAATACAGTGATGAAGAAGTTGTATTGGAAAAAGAAAGCAAATTGTTCCTTTATACCGACGGAGTGACAGAAGCTGAAAATATAAATAAAGAACTATATGGAGAAGAAAAGTTATTGGAAATGTTATCAGATAATGCCTCGTCGGATGTGCGTACTACAGTCAACGTTGTTGTAGACTCCATTGCAAGCCATGTCAAAGAAGCCGAAGCAAGTGATGACCTCACCATCTTACTAATTCAATATGAACCCGGAACAGCAAACAGTTAAGTTATTATCAGTATGGAAAAAGAAATTAGAATCTCAAACAATTTGAACGAGATAGTAGTTTTAGCCAGTTTTATAGAAGAACTGGGCGAGGAACTTTCCCTGCCGGCAGAAACGGTTATGAATATCAATTTGGCACTGGAAGAAGCTGTAGCCAATATTATCATGTACGCTTACCCTCCCAAAGAGCAACATATTATCTTACTGAAAGTTACTTCAACCGAAAAACAACTGATTTTCCTTCTCACAGATAAAGGAGCTTCTTTCGATCCCACGCAAGTAGAGGAAGTAGATATCACACTTCCGATTGAGGAACGTCCTATCGGTGGGCTTGGCATTTTCCTGATTCGCAGCATCATGAATGAAATATCCTATCAACGCATCGATAACGAAAATCGACTAATAATGAAAAAAGACATTTAACATAAGGACGAGAAGATATTCCAAACGTGGGAACTCCGGTTCCAAGGCTGGAAACTGGAGTTTCTAACTAAGGAAACCTCAAGAAACTCATGGCTTGCTTTTGAAGAAGAACAATCTTAATTGTTCATTCAAACATTCGTTCCTCTAAAAATGTTATATTTGCAGATTATAATCAAAAAAGAACAAAATATGAAATATATCGGAGCACACGTAAGTGCATCCGGCGGCGTAGAATTCGCCCCCATAAATGCGCATGAAATAGGAGCAAATGCTTTTGCACTGTTCACTAAAAATCAACGCCAATGGATTAGCAAACCATTGAGCGAAGAAAGTATCCGGCTTTTCAAAGAGAATTGTGATAAGTACGGTTTTCAGCCTGAGTATATCCTACCTCACGATAGTTATCTTATTAATTTAGGGCATCCTGAGGAAGAAGGACTGAATAAAAGCCGTGCCGCTTTCTTGGACGAAATGCAACGCTGCGAGCAACTGGGCTTGAGACTTCTGAATTTTCACCCCGGCAGCTCTCTTAATAAAATAGCAACAGAAGATTGCCTGTCACTTATTGCAGAAAGCATTAATATCACTCTGGAAAAGACAAAAGGAGTAACAGCCGTTATTGAAAATACTGCCGGACAAGGCAGTAATCTGGGAAGCGAGTTTTGGCAATTAAAATATATTATTGACCGGGTAGATGATAAAAGCCGGGTAGGTGTTTGCCTTGATACTTGCCATACATATACAGCAGGTTACGATATTGTGAACGATTACGATAAAGTATTTGAAGAATTCGACAAGGAAGTAGGATTCAATTATCTGCGTGGTATGCACTTGAATGATTCGAAGAAAGCACTGGGTACCCACGTCGACCGTCACGACAGTATCGGCGAGGGACTAATTGGAAAAGCATTCTTTGAAAGATTAATGCAAGATTCAAGATTTGATAATATACCTTTGGTACTCGAAACTCCTGATGAAAGTAAGTGGGCAGAGGAAATAGCCTGGTTAAGAAGTGTTGAGTAAAAGACAGATAACAAAAGACATTGATATACAAAAATAGCTGGCAGACAGGATCTATCAGCTATTTATATATAACGGACAGCTAATAAATATTCGCCATACTGACTAAAGGTTCATACAGTTTTTCTATATCCTGTGAATCCATTTCGATTTGTACCTGATCGCCGGGCATTAGTTTCTGCCCTTTAGGAGTCCAGTCCTTCCGGTCGCGATGAACATTAATAATAATACAACGTTCCGGCAGACGAAGCTCATCCACAATCTTTCCGTCCAGATAAGAACCGCTCATGACCTCAACCGATAATGTGTAGCGTGCTTCTTCTTTGAATGCAGGTGAATGAATCATGTCTTCGTATAAAGTCACATTGAGAGGTTTTATTTGAAGCATTTCAGTGAAATAATAAGTTAATCCCCCAACTACGATCGAAGGATAGAATACTTCTAAATGTCCCGTTATCTCGGTTATCAGCACGATAGCCGTTAATGGAGTGCGAACTACTGCCACAAGAAAAGCGGACATACAAATCAACATGATATAACTGATATTCTCGTATGCAATAAGTCCCTGTCGCACCATAATCAATGCTACGATTTGTCCGAGAAGTCCTCCTGTCACCAATGTAGGAATAAAATTTCCACCCGGCAAGCCCGAGGAAAAAGAAAATATGCTAAAAACCAAATGTAATAGCATCATACCGACAATCCAAAGAATATGTGTATCCGGATGCATGGCCTGGGAAAGCAAGAATTGCTCTCCTCCACCGGTCAAATTGAACTCCGCCATAGAGATAAGAAAAGCAATAAAGAGCAGGTACAGCATTTTCACGTATTCCGGATGTTTAATGGCAGGATAGATACGTTTGACCTGAAGTGTGGTGATAGAAAAGAGTTTTCCGAAAATGGAAATTACGGCGGCCAATAGAAGAAACAGTTTCACCTGCCCCCCAAAAGTCATTCCCGGCACAATGGCATCTATATGAAAATAAGGATTCATAGGGAAAATCCAACTGGCGACCCCACCGGCAACCACTCCTGCCAGCAGCGTAGTAATAGCCGTTTTAGGCGCATCGAACCGTTCAATGGATTCTATAACCAGCAACGACGAAGCCAATGGCGCAGCAAAAGCAGCCGCTAATCCGGCACCTGCACCGGCAGCTAATAACTGCTTCCGTTCGCCGCTAAGCACCCGCCCCCATTTGGATACCAAGTATCCCACATATGAACCTATCTGTACGGAAGGTCCTTCACGTCCCAAAGACAGTCCGGTACTTAATGCGAGTATTCCACCTACAAACTTAGCCATCAATTCCCGAAAAGGATGTTTGTAATCAACCCGTCCGTTAATGACTCCACGTGTCTGTGGAATCCCTCCACCCGTAATGAGAGGCATTTTTTTTACGAGCAAGGAAACAAATAGAAGAATTCCCCACATCAGCAGGAAAAGAGGAATATACCAATACCATTTTAAATGGGCATCAAAGAAATCGTGACGAAGATTGAAGAAAAACTGCAATAGATAATGGTAGGGCACTGCAACAAGCCCCGTCAGCAGCCCCACAAAGATACTAACAAAGTAAAGCCGCGCGTCAATCAACTTCAGTTTAAAGATTCGCCAACGGCCCTTATCCTTCAATTTATTGACAAAATCAAACATTCGGCAAGGTTTTCATTGTTTTCACGTACGACAACAACAATCAAAACCCTGCTGTGGTTTTCGGATAAATAGAAATTTAATTCTCAATTATCGCCCCATCATATTCAAACGAAGAATAGCATGCACCATGAAATAGGAACCCAGCGCATTGTAATCAGTATCACGAATAGCAGTGGCAGTAATCGTACGTATCATCGAAACGTCCTGATGAAGAATATCATATATTTTGAAACGGAGCAGTAGTTGTTTCCGTTTCAGAAAGGCTTTCGACAACTGACAATTCCACATCAGGTTTTCGCGGGCATTGCCACTATATCCATAGCCGGAACGTTGAAAACAGGTAAGGTCGCTGAACAGTTCTATCCCCCATGGGAAATAATATTGTACTTCCGTGCCAAAGCGGTAATCGTAAGTTTCGGTACGTGTCTCTTTCACATTATTATGGGAATTGTTGTACAGCAATTCTGCACGGGCACTGATTTCCATTTGCTTCGTGCGGTATGTTAATTGCAAGCGTTGGCGGGCTGTGAGATGTTTCACTGTACTTTTTACAGGAGCTTCTTTATTTATAGTGCTATACCCGTTCTGGTTTCTGTATTGCAGATATGAATATGTACGGAATCGCCAACTACGATTCTTGAAAGGAGTATTGAGAGAAAAAGAGCCCATAGCACGCCAGTTACCGTTCAGATTAAGAGGAGTGGTAGTTCGCACACCGGATTCGCTATCATAGGTCACTTGGTTGGTTATACTATTAATGGTATTCTCCGCCAAGACGGAAGCAACCATATTCCGTTGGTGTTTGGCATTATAGGAGTTGAAATTTAATGTGAAAGTATTCGTATACGAAGGCTTCAGCGAAGGATTACCGACACGGATATTCAACGGGTTGGTGCGGTCCGTCACCGGTTGAAGGTCGCGTATATTCGGCTGACGGCTTTTTCCCCGATATACAATCTGCAAACGGGTACGTTTGGAGAACTTATAACGGAAATTGACGGTAGGAGAAATATTAAAAACAGACTTTCGCAACGGTTCTTCTGCCGGAGTTGCCTTTTCCAGAAGAGAACGGCTAACAGACTTTTGAGGTTCAAAGTCAGCACCGATATTATAATTATATTTCTTACGAGAAGTACGGACCGCAAGATTAAACAGGTGATTACTATACTGATTCTCAAAACAATTGCTTGCGTCCTCGTCATAATCAGGAGCAAATTCTTCCAGTTCCTTGTTCCAGTTGTAGACAAAACGGTCGGAGTTGTTCACCCGATACTGGTAACTGTAACGGAACTGAAGAAAATGAAACCAGGGCAAAGGTTCTACATAAACTAATTGTAACCGGTAGTTATACCCCTCCATTCTATCTTCAATCTTTTGATTCTTTACATTCTTAGCATTGTTTTTGAAGTAATGGGTAGTGGAAAGGCTGGTTCTGTCGGTGGAAGATTCATTTGTACCATAATCAACTTTCAAGGCTATATTTCTTCCCATTCGGCTAAGTTTCCGACTAAGTTGCAGCATCATGGTCAGATTATAGGATGAGCTATGAGTTGTTCCTGATGATTCCCGCTCATTCAGTAACACATCATTGCCCCACCCTTGCTGAAAACCGTTACTACTTCTATCATTGGCAGCTGTACGGTATTGAGGGCGAAAAATCAATGTTGTAACAGAATCCATTTTCCACTCCAAGAAAGCATTCGCTACCAAGTTATCGTTTCCCTGTCGATTGTGTCCGGTACTTTCGGTGATAGATTTGTCTTTACGAAGATAATTGTCTATCGTAGTACGACTGTCCTCCAGACGGTCAGTGCCCATATATTGAATGTTCGACCGAAATTTGACGCGCTTCCAGTCATGAGTGGCATTCACTCCCAAAGAACGGGAAGTAGTCAGCCCTTTTTGAGTACGAAGATTACCGGAAGAACTGGCAGACTCCCCCTGCATTTCAGAAAAGCCTTGGTTGTTGGTGTTATTCAGATTCCCGATAACAGTCAATTGGGAGTTATCCCGGAAACGGTTTAAAGTATTGGCCAGTTCATAACGGTCTTTACTTCCATAACCACCCATAAAATTTTCCATCCACCCTCGTTTCATATTCTTCTTGACCGACAGGTCGAGAATCATTTCTTCTTCACCATCGTCAATACCGGTAAGACGGGCAAGATCGGACTGGCGTTCGTATGCTTTCAGCTTTTCTATCATCTCTACCGGAAGATTTTTAAGAGCAGCTTTCGGGTCGTCGGAAAAGAATTCTTTTCCGTCCACCAAAATCTTTTTCACTTCCTTTCCATGAATCAGCAGTTTGCCGTCCTCATCTATTTCTCCACCGGGAAGTTGTTTCACCAGTTCTTCCAGCATGGAGCCTTCGGGAGTACGATAAGCCGAAGCGTTAAAGACGGTAGTATCTCCTTCGGTCACCGCCATAGGTGCTTGTCCCACAACAACGGTTTCGTTTAATGAAATACTCTCCGGACTCAAAGATATATTACCCAAAGTGGGTGTCTTATTATTTGCTGAAACAGATATAGTCCGATAAACAGAGGTATATCCGATATAAGAGATATGCAATAGAATAGACTTGCTTTTCGGAATAGTAACAGCTAACTGAAATTTACCTTGTATATCCGTAGCTCCTCCCACTAATAAGATGCTATCCGGTAAAGCCAAAAGCCGGACCGTAGCAAACGGTACCGGCTGATTGGTTTCAGTATCAACAACACGCCCGACAAAACGCTCTTTGCCGGACTGTGCATAAACAGCCAAACTTATCAGTAACAGGACATAACAACTGATCAAACGGTACTGAAAAGAATAAATACGTCTGTCTATGCTCAAGTTGTGTTGATTTAGTAAAACAGAAACTTATAATATAACCTAATCCCTATTGTTATCCTTGGCGCGGAGCACGAGGTCTTTGTCCCTGATGATGTCCCTGTCCCGGTTTCTGACCTTTTCTGCGGTCAAACTCTTTCCTGAATTTATTCATATTACTCTTTTCCTGCTGATAGATTTTCATAATCTGCTTTTGAGAAAGTATCTTGCTGAATTCATTATAATACTTCTCACGAATATCAAGCATCTTACGGCTTTGAGCAAACTGGTTTCTCAACATGGTAGCAATCTGTTCGTCAGTCATTACCGGTCGCGGAGCATCCTTTTTATCGGTAGCCGATGTTCCTTGAGCTTTTTCGGCTCTTGGTTTATGGTTCATCATGCGGCACTCGCGCAGTTCTTTCAGATATTTCTCGTAAACCGGTGTAAACTTGGCGGCTGTCGCATCATCCAGCATCAAGGTTTTAACAATCTGATTCGTCTGCATCTGCATCATCTGCTCTTGTGTGGGACGTTGTTTCTTCTCCTTATTATCTCTATTTTGAGCTGAAAGGGTCATCTGGCTTCCCAACAAGAGAGCAACCAAAACTACATAAATAAATTTCATCTTCATAATCTTTACATTTTTAATCATTGATTGAGTTACTTAATTCAAAAATATATCGTTTTCAGAGAAGCTGACGAGCTCTTCCAACTCCTCATCCGACAATTCTTTAATCCATGTGTCTACCGGATCCGTACCATTACTTCTGTCGACAGCCAATGTGTTCGAAGAAGACGATTTGACCTCATCCATTTGACGCAAGGACGGAACGAATAAAATTCCAGCTAATACTGCCGCTATGGCAACTACCGTAGAAATAATCAGCTTCATGTGAGACTTCCGCTGTTGTTTCACCCCGGTACGTTCCATTACCTTTCGTTGCACATCCTCGAAGAATCCGTCGGGGGTAGTGTAAGGGGTCCGTTTACCAATATCGTCAAAATCAAAATCCTTTTTCATCGTTCTACCTATTTAGTATATACTCCTTTATTTTTTCTTTTGCATAGTGGTAATTCACTTTCAGCGTATCCACCTTACTATCCAGCACCCGCGCAATCTCTTCATACTCAAGTTCATCGTAATAACGTAAGTTGAATACAAGCCGTTGCTTCTCCGGCAAACTCAAAATGGCTTCTTGAAACTTCACCGCCAGTTCGTTCTCATAATCTATATAATCAGAAGCCTTCAGTTTGCTCATCAATTCTTCCTGTACATCCTCCGCTGATATGACTCCTTCCTCTTTACGACTATTCAATAAGCGTAAACTTTCATTCGTCGCAATCCGGTAAATCCAGGTTGACAGTGAACTTTCTTCGCGAAATTGATCGATATGTCGGAATATCCGGATAAAGACCTCCTGAAGCACATCTTCCGCATCTTCGTGAGACACGACCAGCCTACGGATATAATTATATATCGGTACCTGAAAAGAGTTCATCAGCATCTTGAATCCCCGTTCACGATCCGAGGAACAAGCTTCACGAATTTTATTCTCGTTTATCATCAATTCTATATCTGAGCTTTATTAGTTAGAACGCAGAAGAGTGTGGAAGTTAAATACAAGAATTCGTATTTTGCTTTTATTAACAAGGAAGAGGAGAAAAAGAAGTAGAATACAAGGAAAAGAAATTGCCTCCAAGACCTTTACAGAGGCTTTAGAGGCAATTCGAATACTTTATCTATAAATTGTAAATAAGAAGTCTGTTACCAGAACTTATTGTGTTCCGCACTATATTCAAAACCGACAGCTTTCAACTGATTCACTAATTCATCCTTATTTACGTCCATATCTTCACAAAGTTCGTCAAGTGAAGAATAGCAATCACGCAACTTCATATTGATAACGCTAAACAGCATCATCGGGTCTTTGGGTAATTCCATAACATACAATCTTTTTAAACCGGACGCAAAGTTACAGCAATCTCATTGAATGGCAAAACAAATCAATCTTAAAGGAAGCAGAAATTCGGGTATATCTTTTATAATATCCATTTGAGAACAAGGAAAATTGCAAAATAATAAATAAACAGTTATCCAACCAAGTGCTTTTCTACATTTCTCATACTGATGCTTCTTAAAGGTTAATAAATTACATTTCTACTAATAAGAGTGCTCAGACAGAAAAATGACTGTCCATTCATCCACATACGCCATTCATTTAGGATTTAAAAGATGAATGAGAAGCAATGTACTAACGGGATAACATATACTCCAATGAGATTTATGAGAGTAAATGCAGAAAACAGTTCCCGACAGCCGTAGATATAATTGTTAATTATACTTGTGAATATGTATTTCATATAAAAATAGTTTCTACATTTGTGGCCGTTATGATGAAGTACATATTCTGTATATTATTAGGTATATTTCTAAGTTGGGGATTCCAGTTGATTTCCGACGAAAGGCAAGAAGCATATCGGCCAGAAACCGGTAGTACCTATATACAAACTTGTGTTAATGCTTTTCATCCCGAAACTAAAACTATGATAAAACAACTAGGGAAAGAAAAGAAACTCGTCAAAGCAAAAGAAAATACAGGAAAGCAGGACTACAATGACAGTGACGGTGTCTTAAATCCATCCTCCTTCCGTTATTTCTCTCCTTCAAAGTTACTTAGATTCAATATTCATTCCGTTACTATCCGGATATTAAGTTCTTTAAAGATTCAACTTCCTAAGAATCAATGGACAGGTTTCTCATTCTATACTAATTTTATCAAATATTCCGATAGATATCACATCTATACATTAGGTCATATACTCATTTAGCCATTTTATACCTTTTATAGGCATAGAAAATTCATATTTTCTATGCCTTATTTGTTGTTCCTATCTTTTCCTTTTAATAACAATCAAAGTATATAAAATGGATTTTTTACTCAATTTTATACTCCATATTGACCAATATATGGCCATGATTGTGCGTGATTATCATGCATGGACCTATGCTATCTTATTCATCATAATCTTCTGTGAAACCGGATTAGTAGTCACTCCTTTCCTCCCGGGTGACTCTTTACTTTTCGTTGCCGGAGCGATCTCTGCGTTACCCGATATGCCTATCAGTATACACATACTCGTTATCATATTATTTGCTGCTGCCATATTAGGTGATTCATGCAATTATATGATTGGGCATTTCTTTGGTCGAAGGCTATTCAACAATCCTAAATCCAAGATATTCAAGCAAAGTCACTTGGAGAAAACGCACGAATTTTATAAGAAGTATGGTGGCAAAACCATTATCCTGGCACGCTTTATCCCCATAGTACGTACATTTGCCCCCTTCGTTGCAGGAATGGGGAAAATGAATTACTACTATTTTATGGTATATAATTTGGTTGGTGGAGCTGTCTGGGTAACTATATTCTGTTATGCAGGATATTTCTTCGGCGATCTCCCGTTTGTGCAGGAAAACCTAAAACTACTCATTGTAGCCATTATATTCATATCCATATTGCCTGCCGTAATTGAGGTCATACGCGCCAAGTTGAAATTTTAAACTGCCCAAACCATAGTCTGTATTCATTTGTTACTAATATAAATAAAGTAGAAAAAAACAATTTAAAGTTTTTACACTTATGAAAAATTCTTTTTTTAATCGGTTTACCCCAAAGGAACCGAAGTTTTTCCCGTTACTGAAACAATTATCAGAAGTACTTTCTGCCTCATCTGTTGCTTTAGTAGAAAGTCTGCAACATGACCAACCGACAGAACGCTCGGAGTACTACAAAAAGATCAAAGACCTCGAACGGGAAGGAGACAGACTGACACATCTGATTTTTGATGAATTAGGAACTACATTCATCACTCCCTTTGACCGTGAAGATATTCATGACTTAGCTTCTTGTATGGATGATGTCATCGACGGAATAAACAGTTGTGCCAAAAGGATTTCCATTTATAATCCTCGTCCTATTTCTGAAAGCGGAAAAGAACTGAGCCGTTTGATCCAAGAAGAAGCTATATATATTTGTAAAGCTATGGATGAACTCGAAACATTCCGCAAAAAGCCGACACTCCTCCGAGAATATTGCTCCAAACTGCATGAAATCGAAAACCAAGCGGATGATGTATATGAGTTCTTCATCACCAAACTCTTTGAAGAAGAAAAAGATTGTATCGAACTTATCAAGATTAAAGAAATCATGCACGAACTGGAAAAGACAACCGATGCTGCAGAGCATGTAGGTAAAATTCTGAAAAGCCTGATTGTAAAGTACGCATAAAAGAAGCCTGAACACATGGAATTATTAGTGACTATCATTATCCTAGCTCTGATATTCGACTATATCAACGGCTTTCACGATGCTGCAAACTCCATTGCCACTATCGTATCTACGAGAGTTCTTACCCCCTTCCAAGCTGTATTATGGGCTGCCTTCTTTAATTTCGTTGCTTTCTTTATCGCTAAATATATAATAGGCGGATTCGGAATTGCCAACACTGTATCCAAAACCGTAGTAGAGCAATATATTACTTTACCGATTATATTAGCAGGAGTTATTGCCGCTATCACTTGGAATCTGATTACTTGGTGGAAAGGTATCCCCTCCTCTTCTTCTCATACCCTTATCGGAGGATTTGCAGGAGCAGCTATCATGGCAAACGGATTTGAAGCTATTCAACTTAATATCATCCTAAAAATTGCAGCATTTATTTTTTTGGCTCCTTTTATTGGCATGGTCATTGCATTCGGATTCACTTTGTTCGTACTTTATATCTGCCGGCGAGCTCATCCTCATACCGCAGAGCAATGGTTCAAGAGATTACAACTTGTATCCTCCGCCCTTTTCAGTGTCGGACATGGTCTGAATGACTCTCAGAAAGTAATGGGTATCATAGCTGCCGCCATGATAGCCGCACATTCCATGGGATTGGGGATGGGCATAAATAGTATCAATGATCTGCCCGACTGGGTTGCCTTCTCCTGTTTTACGGCCATTTCACTCGGAACCATGTCCGGAGGTTGGAAGATAGTAAAAACAATGGGAACCAGAATCACCAAAGTAACTCCACTGGAAGGAGTGATTGCCGAAACAGCAGGTGCTTTCACTCTCTACATCACGGAAATGTTGAAAATTCCTGTAAGTACGACACATACTATCACAGGAGCAATCATCGGAGTAGGCGCAACAAAACGCCTTTCTGCTGTTCGTTGGGGAGTTACCAAAAGCCTGATGACGGCTTGGATTCTTACAATTCCGGTCAGCGGACTTTTAGCAGCCGGTGTTTATTTTATTGTTTCTTTATTTATATAATAAAACATATTCCAGCCATATAAAATAGCGTTTAGAAACACTTGATTCCCAAACGCTGTTTTATATCTATTTTTAGTCCTAAATATTTATATAAATCGCTTTAAGAAAAAACATCTATTCTTCTAACCTTCCTAATCAGTAAGTACATCATAACAAGCATATATCTCTCAAATAGAAAAAGAGCTGAAAGTCAATGACCTTCAGCTCTTTTTCTATATATTAAGCGTTTAGCAAATTCTTATTTGACTTCCTCAAAATCAGCATCTTGCACATTATCTCCATGCTTAGTTCCATTATCTTGCTGACCGGCACCGCCATTCATATCAGGCCCCGCCTGTGCGCCACCTTGTTGTGCACCACCTTGAGCATACATTTCAGCACTTGCAGCTTGGAAAGCAGTATTGATTTCTGCCATAGCAGTATCAATAGCAGCCAAATCCTGAGCCTTATGAGCATCTTTCAGTTTCTGCAAAGCAGCTTCAATCGGAGCCTTCTTGTCAGCAGGCAACTTGTCACCTAATTCCTTCAACTGATTTTCAGTCTGGAATATTACGCTGTCAGCCTGATTCAATTTATCAATCTTTTCACGTTCCTTCTTATCTGCTTCGGCGTTAGCTTCAGCTTCAGCTTTCATCTTTTCGATTTCTTCCTTGCTCAAACCACTGGAAGCCTCGATACGGATAGCTTGTTCCTTACCGGTTGCCTTATCTTTTGCAGATACCTTCAAGATACCGTTTGCATCAATATCAAATGTAACCTCAATCTGAGGAACACCACGACGAGCAGGAGCAATACCTGACAAGTTGAACTGACCGATTGATTTGTTCTGTGCAGCCATCGGACGTTCACCCTGCAATACATGGATCGTTACTTCACTCTGGTTATCGGCAGCAGTAGAGAATGTTTCACTCTTACGAGCCGGAATGGTAGTATTAGCATCAATCAACTTAGTCATTACACCACCCAATGTTTCGATACCCATTGACAATGGAGTTACATCCAACAATACTACACCCTTGATTTCGTCTGTCAAAACAGCACCCTGTACAGCAGCACCGATAGCAACCACTTCATCTGGATTTACACCCTTAGAAGGAGCTTTTCCAAAGAAATCTTCCACCAATTTCTGTACAGCCGGAATACGTGAAGAACCACCTACAAGGATTACTTCGTCAATATCAGCATTGTTCAAGCCTGCATCACTCATCGCTTTCTTACATGGTTCAAGACAAGCCTGAATCAATCCGTGAGCCAAAGATTCGAATTTAGCACGAGTCAAAGTCTTAACCAAGTGCTTGGGCACACCGTTTACCGGCATGATATACGGCAAGTTGATTTCTGTACTTGTAGAAGAAGACAACTCGATCTTAGCTTTTTCAGCAGCTTCTTTCAAACGTTGCAAAGCCATTGGGTCCTGAGTCAAGTCAGCGCCTTCATCGTTCTTAAATTCCTCTACCAGCCAGTTGATGATTACCTGATCGAAGTCGTCACCACCAAGGTGAGTATCACCGTTTGTAGAAAGCACTTCGAATACACCACCACCAAATTCAAGGATAGATATATCGAATGTACCACCACCAAGGTCGAACACAGCAATCTTCATGTCTTTGTGAGCCTTGTCCAGACCATAAGCAAGAGCAGCGGCTGTCGGTTCGTTCACAATACGTTTTACTTCCAGACCGGCAATCTGTCCGGCTTCTTTCGTAGCCTGACGTTGAGAGTCAGAGAAATATGCAGGAACAGTGATTACTGCTTCCGTTACTTCCTGTCCAAGATAATCTTCAGCAGTTTTCTTCATTTTCTGAAGAATCATAGCAGAAATTTCCTGCGGAGTGTACAGACGTCCGTCGATGTCAACACGCGGAGTGTTGTTATCGCCTTTCACTACTTTATAAGGAACACGAGTAACTTCTTTCTGAACCTGGTCCCAATTTTCACCCATGAAACGTTTGATAGAGAAAATGGTACGTGTCGGGTTAGTAATAGCCTGACGTTTTGCAGGGTCGCCCACCTTACGTTCGCCACCATCTACGAAAGCGACAACAGAAGGAGTAGTACGTTTACCTTCACTGTTTGCAATTACTACCGGTTCGTTACCTTCAAATACAGCAACACAAGAGTTTGTAGTTCCTAAGTCAATACCAATAATTTTTCCCATGATCGTTATTTTTTTATTTATTATTATTCAATGATTTCTTTTTGTCCGGTTGTTTCTCCACTCCTGTTATGGAGCTTCGTCTCGAACGGACGCTTATTAAAAAGCAAACCGTGTGCCAAAAAGAAATTATACGAATGCATGACATAATATCTGCCAAAACGACAGTTTTTAATAAACTTCCTTGCCATGATAGCCATAAAGAAAGTTATTCAGTGACTGACACTAAAACAAATATTATCTATTCTGGTTCGATAAAGAGAATTAATTCTTAACTTTGCAATATTACACTATAAAACAACGAACTATTTATTAATATCGGAATTATACATAAAATCAATTAATGACATCTACATGAAAAATTTATTATGTTTACTTGCATTACTACTATGCACTACCGTATTTGCACAACCTCAACAAGTTGTCGTAGGAGTTTCCGGCAATGGCTATGTAACCCGGCAACAAGATGGTGCGCGAATAACACAAAGAGGAGTTACACATTGGACAAATCCTAAAAGTATCGTTAGTATTTACTTCTATTTGCATCAACCGACAACAGCCGATCTGTCACTGTATGCCAAAGGACATTCCGAAATCAAAGTCAGTTATGGAAAGAAGGGCTTCAAAGTCAATCTACAATCGAATGATTTCACTAAAGTTCCTGTTGGAAGTATCGATATACGACAGGCAGGGTATGTCCGTATCGACTTACAAGGAGTCTCTAAAAGTGGTGAGGGTTTCGGAGAAATTAAGCAGTTGATAGCAGACAATGTTACAGGTAAAAGTAATTATGTGAAAGACTTCTCTGACTATTGGGGACGCCGCGGTCCTTCCGTTCATTTGGGATATGCGCTACCTGAAGGTGATACTGAATGGTTCTACAATGAAATCACAGTGCCCAAAGAAGGCGAAACAATGCATAGCTACTACATGGCGGCCGGCTTCGGGGAAGGTTATTTCGGAATGCAATACAACTCCCCGACAGAACGCCGTATTCTTTTCTCGGTATGGAGTCCTTTTGATACACAAAACCCCAAAGAGATTCCGGATGACCAAAAGATTAAACTGTTACGCCAAGGCAAAGATGTACACATCGGAGAGTTTGGCAACGAAGGCTCAGGCGGACAAAGTTATTTGAAGTATCCCTGGAAAGCCGGTAATACATATAAATTTCTGATGCAAATCAGACCGGACGGGAATGGAAATACGACCTACACTGCCTATTTCTATGCAACAGATGAGAAAGAATGGAAATTAATAGCCAGTTTCTTACGCCCCAAAACCAACACATGGTATAAACGTCCTCACAGCTTCCTTGAGAATTTCAGTCCGGAACAAGGATATTTATCACGTGAAGTTTTCTTCGGCAACCAATGGGCACGTAGCAAAGAAGGTAAATGGTCCCGACTCACTGACGCTACCTTTACACACGATGCAACAGCGAGTGCCCAAGTCCGTCTCGACTATCAAGGTGGCAATACTAAAGACAATCGGTTTTATCTGAAAATGGGAGGCTTCTTTAACGAATCCGTTCCAATGGGAACTAAGTTTTATTGCAAGCCAACAGGCAAAGAACCGGAAATTGATTGGGAAGCATTGAAGCAATTGTAACAATCAGCTTCCACTATTAATTAGTTCATGAAACAAAAAACCGGCCTCACTGCAACAGATAGCAATGAGGCCGGTTTCATAAATATCAGGCTTTATTGATACAGCCTTTCCTATTTCTTATAATAATTACTTTTTCTCTAATACAATAACCAATGCATTATTGGCATCATACAGCCCAATGCCACCGCCTGCCAATACATCGAATGACTTTACTTCATTCAACGCTTTCAGGATCTTACCTTCTGTCTCCATGTCAGGACAAGCCATCATTGTACTTGCCACTCCCGGGAAGGAAATCGATTTGGCATTGCTCGTACTAGTTTCAAAACCTCCGTTAATCAGGTTGCATCCGGCATTACCATGAATAGACTTTTTCTTCACATCAAAAGCGATAAACGGTTGTTTCTCCATTCCTGAAGGAATCGCCTCACCATTTGCTTCTTTAATTTTCCATTCTCCATTCAACACTGAAAGTTTCACATCAGCCTCCTTCTTTTCAAGAACTACAACCGGACGATTGGAAGCATTGCAAAGATACATCTTCCCCTTACCTGCTTTCTTATATCCTTTCACTTGTGCAAGAGCACTCAATACATTCTTCTCGGTAGTCATATCCGGACACATCATCCGAGTACTGGCCATAGCACCTAACTCAAGGCTTCCCGGTTTCGCATTTACATCGAATGTGCCCATCATACGGTTACATCCGCTATTACCGGACACACGACCGGTAGCCGTATCAAATGCAATAAACGGAAGGGTTCTACTTTCGCCCGGAGCAACTTTCGAGCCATTGACTTCTATAATATTCCACTCACCATTGATAGATGACACAGGAACTGCCTTCTCAACCGAACGGCATGAAGACATTGCAAGTGCTGCACCTGCAACGCAAATTGAAACAAAAACTTTCTTCATATTGTTATAACGTTTAAGTTAAATCGTGGACAAAGATACCAAAAAGATTGGGAAATAACACCCAATACAATATAAAATATATACATTTGCCATTGAATATACAACAAATGAACAATTTACATAGTTCACTTAAAGAAATAAATATGAGAACAATCGTCCTATCCGTGATTTTATTCTGTTGTGGTATGTCTCATGTTACCGCCCAAAGTGATTACATTGTCACTACCCCCTCCGCCCAGGAAATTCCTGCAAGTGAAGAAGAACAGTTTATCATAAAACACTTTCCTCTAAAACCTTTATGTAAATGGACTCCCGGAATGAAATTCATGTTTGCTCCTTCCGCACGGGAAATGTTTCTTCCTACCCTTTTAATATACAACACCGAAAAAGGAGTGGATAATAGCCTGATGAGACACAAAATACTCACTTTCACCGGAACCGAAGAGAAGGTTCAAAAAATAGCAGATGAAACAAACTACACCACCCGCTTCGTTTTCGAAGATGAAGGGGAAAAATATTATTATGACATAAAGAATATGCGGTTGGACGAGATATGCGAAAGAATGCCCCGTGCCTGCATCAACGGATTAGTTTACCTGCAAGATGTAGATACGGCAAAAGATCTGCTGATAGGAAAGACAATATACATACAATCCGAAACTGTCCGTGTGGATGATGCCAACAGCTATTCCGGCTATCGGGATATACCTATTTCCGTCAATACGGAAGCAACTGTCACGGCCGTCGGAGTGGGCAGCCAGGCATATCCCGTGAAAATCATATTCAAAGACACACAGGGACATTCCTATTATCTGGAAGTCGCCCTCTCACGGACAAACTCCGGTATGGACACGAGTGATTTTCAAGGTGAAAAGAGAATGAAATACTTTTCAAATTCGATCAGTTTTACGAATAAGAAGCTGGATAATATCGAAAGCCTGAAAAACAGGTACTTGGGGGCAACCGTTTATCCTAAAAAAACATTGTCTGCCAAAAGAGCTGTCTCTCTTGAAAACAAACAAATGGAGTCCCGCGTTCATCTTCCCCGGTACACTATCCTGACAATAAAAGAAGTTCGGATGCCCTCTCCCGGCAGTCTGGCTATTTTGACATTAAAAGACAAGAATGGAATTAGTTACGAAATGAAGGTTGACTTGAAGTATGACGTAATCACCAGAAACAACAATTATATTGAAGACCTTTTCGGGTTTGAAGATATACATAAAAAATATCCGGGCATTACCGAGAAACGTTGGCAAATCATTTCGCGGGGCGACCTCGAAGTAGGCATGAGTACGGATGAATGCCGGCTGTCTATCGGCGACCCGATAGAAATAGTACTGAAAAAGGATAACCGTTTTGAGAACTGGTTCTATAACGGAAAAACATTGGAATTCGAGAGCGGCATCTTGCAACGTTTCAAATAAAAAGGAGTATCGGCGAATGATTATCTGAAAATAATCACGTATATTTGCCAAGCTAACAATTCTAATATTCTTAATATTTAATTCGCAATTAACGAAATGGGTAGAGTTCTTATTATCGGTGCAGGCGGTGTTGGTACTGTCGTTGCACACAAAGTGGCACAAAATGCCGATGTATTTACAGATATCATGATTGCCAGCCGTACGAAAGAGAAATGCGACAAAATCGTCGAGGCAATAGGTAACCCTAATATAAAAACAGCAAAAGTAGACGCAGATAATGTGGACGAGTTGGTAGCCTTATTCAACAATTTCAAACCTGAAATGGTGATTAACGTTGCCCTCCCTTATCAGGACCTGACCATTATGGAAGCATGTCTGAAAGCCGGAGTTAACTATCTGGACACTGCCAACTACGAACCCAAAGATGAAGCTCATTTTGAATACAGTTGGCAATGGGCTTATCATGAACGTTTCAAAGAAGCTGGTCTGACAGCTATCCTCGGCTGTGGATTCGATCCGGGAGTGAGCGGTATCTATACCGCCTACGCCGCCAAGCATTATTTCGACGAAATCCAATATCTGGACATCGTAGACTGTAATGCCGGCAATCACCACAAAGCATTTGCAACCAACTTCAATCCGGAAATCAATATCCGCGAAATTACCCAGAACGGACGTTATTATGAAAACGGCCAATGGGTAACTACCGGTCCGCTGGAAATCCACAAAGACCTGACTTATCCGAATATCGGTCCCCGCGATTCATATCTCCTTTATCACGAAGAACTGGAATCATTGGTGAAACACTTCCCGACAATTAAACGCGCACGTTTCTGGATGACCTTCGGACAGGAATATCTGACCCACCTGCGTGTTATCCAGAACATCGGTATGGCTCGTATTGACGAAGTAGATTACAACGGAGTGAAGATCGTACCTCTGCAATTCTTGAAAGCCGTTCTGCCTAATCCACAGGATTTGGGCGAGAACTACGAAGGAGAAACCTCTATCGGTTGTCGCATCCGTGGTCTGAAAGATGGAAAAGAACGTACGTATTATGTTTACAATAATTGCAGCCATCAGGAAGCCTATAAAGAAACAGGTATGCAAGGAGTAAGCTACACTACCGGAGTTCCGGCCATGATTGGCGCCATGATGTTCTTCAAAGGAGAATGGAAACGTCCGGGCGTAAACAATGTAGAAGAATTTAATCCGGATCCGTTCATGGAACAACTGAACAAGCAAGGTTTGCCTTGGCACGAAGTGTTCGATAAAGATCTGGAGTTGTAGGAGATCAGTCGTATATTAAAAAGAAAGTTATGATTAACGTAGGAGATAAAGCACCGGAAGTATTAGGCATCAATGAGAAAGGTGAAGAAATCCGTCTGAGTGCTTACAAGGGAAAAAAGATTGTGTTGTATTTCTATCCGAAAGACAGCACATCCGGTTGTACGGCACAAGCATGTAATCTGCGCGACAACTATTCAGAATTACGTAAAGCCGGTTACGAAGTAATCGGTGTCAGCGTGGACAATGAAAAGTCGCACCAGAAGTTTATCGAAAAGAACAATCTTCCTTTTACGCTGATAGCCGACACTGACAAAAAGTTAGTGGAAGAATTCGGCGTATGGGGAGAAAAGAAACTGTACGGACGTGCTTATATGGGTACTTTCCGCACCACTTTCCTTATTAACGAAGAAGGAATTGTGGAACGGATTATCACTCCGAAAGAAGTAAAGACTAAAGAGCATGCCTCACAGATTTTAAATCAATAATTCCATTAATTATAAGGTATGGCAAAGAAAGACGAACTTAATTTTGAAACAGATAATAAAATGGCATCAAGCGAAAAACTAAAAGCCTTACAGGCTGCCATGGAAAAGATAGAAAAGAGCTTCGGTAAAGGTTCTATCATGAAAATGGGTGACGACAGTGTTGAACAAGTGGAAGTGATCCCGACAGGCTCTATCGCCTTGAACGTGGCACTAGGTGTAGGAGGTTACCCCAGAGGTAGAATCATCGAAATCTATGGCCCGGAATCTTCCGGTAAAACAACATTGGCTATCCATGCCATTGCCGAGGCACAAAAAGCCGGTGGTATCGCTGCTTTTATTGATGCCGAACACGCTTTCGACCGTTTCTATGCAGCCAAACTGGGAGTTAACATTGACGATTTGTATATTTCCCAACCGGATAACGGAGAGCAGGCATTGGAAATCGCCGAACAACTGATCCGCTCCTCCGCTATCGATATCATTGTTATCGACTCCGTAGCCGCATTGACCCCTAAAGCTGAAATCGAAGGCGATATGGGTGACAACAAAGTAGGTCTTCAGGCACGTTTGATGTCGCAGGCATTACGTAAACTGACAGCAGCCGTTAGTAAGACACGTACTACTTGCATCTTTATCAATCAGCTCCGCGAGAAAATCGGTGTTATGTTCGGTAACCCAGAAACAACAACCGGTGGTAACGCACTGAAGTTCTATGCTTCCGTTCGTTTGGATATTCGCGGTAGCCAAGCGATTAAAGACGGCGAAGAGGTACTCGGAAAGCTGACTAAAGTGAAAGTGGTGAAGAACAAGGTGGCACCTCCTTTCCGCAGAGCAGAATTCGACATAATGTTCGGTGAAGGTATCTCCCACTCCGGAGAAATCATCGACTTGGGCGCCGATCTGGGAATTATCAAGAAAAGCGGTTCATGGTATAGCTACAATGATACAAAGCTAGGTCAGGGACGCGATGCCGCAAAACAATGTATTGCCGACAATCCGGAGCTTGCAGAAGAACTGGAGGGCTTGATTTTTGAAGCATTGAAGAAAAAAGAATAAGCGGATCTCCTCCGTCTTTTTAAGAAGGAACTGCATCAAAATAAAGTGGGAAAATATCGTATGGTACGAATATTCTCCCACTTTTCTATATATCATTTGTGTGTTTTCCTTATACAAAATAGATATATGCCAACGTGCTCAAGCTAATCACTACCCAAAGCAAAACTCCCTGTAACAATGGCTTAATTCCGACTGCTTTTAGCACATCAAGAGAAAGAGAAGCGCCGATAAAGAACATGGTAATTGTCAATGTTTTACGGGCAATTCCGTTGATTGCAACTCCCAACTGCGGCACTCCGTCAAGTAAATAAGTATTTACCACCATTGCCAACACAAAGAAGAAGATAAACCAGGGAATACTGATCTTCTGTCCTTTACTTTTAAAGATAAATGAAGTGGCAAAAGCCATAGGAATTATCCAGAGAGCGCGAGTCAGTTTGATAGTAGTAGCTACTTTCAAGGCTTCCTCTCCATAAGCAGCGCCTGCACCAACAACCGAACTTGTATCGTGAATAGCAATTGCCGCCCAAGTTCCGAACTGTTGCTGATCCATACTCAAAGCATGACCAATCATCGGGAAGATAAAAAGTGCAATCGCATTCAAAATAAAAATAGTACCCAGTGCAACAGACATTTCACTATCTTTCGCCCTCAACACCGGTCCTACGGCTGCAATGGCACTCCCACCGCAAATAGCAGTTCCTGAACTAATAAGATAGGCAGTGTTCCGGTCTATCTTAAACAACTTACGTCCGATGAACCAACCGATCACTAAAGTACCGATTACGGAAATAACTGTAAACTCCATACCTTCTTTACCGGAGGCTAGAGCCGAATGTAGATTCATTCCGAATCCCAGTCCGACAACAGAATATTGCAATAAATATTTAGATGTTTTCTTATTAAATTTCGGATGTGCCTGTCCGCAAGTCAACGCAAAAATAAGTCCAAGAAACAAAGCAACCGGAGGAGTCACCCATGCCGACCATGCCTCCAACCCCGGAATATAGTCTAAAAACAGAAAGAAAGTCAAAGTAGAAAGTAGTGCAACATAAATGGTTTTGTTGTTTCCCTGCAACGTTTTTGTAGCTGTTGAAATCATATATTTTATCTTTAATTGTTTTCGGGGTGCAAAGGTACAGGAAACAATCAAGACACACTAATAGTTTCTAATTATATATTATAACTTTTAGTTATAGATAATCTGTTCAGAACTATCCTTACACAGTTATAATATCTTTTCCGAAAGGTGATAAAGCTAATGCCGCCAACTTAAAGTGCTGTAAACCAAAAGGAATACCAATAATAGTTATACACAACACCGCCCCAAAAAGCAAATGTGACAAACAAATCCAAATACCCCCTACAAATATCCATATTACATTCATCAGTATATAAAGACAACCGCCGGAACGACTTCCGCTTCTAACTTCCTTGCCAAAAGGCCATAAAGCAAGTCCTGCCAATTTTAATGTTTGCATCCCAAAAGGAATACCGATGATAGTAATCATCATTAATATACTTGAAATAAGGTATTCTACTGCCGTAAAAATACCACCAAGCAACAACCATAATAGATTCATCAAACAGCCCATAACAATAACATTTAATATATCTTTTGAGTATCAGTCAAATAATCCAGGATAGAAGTATTTTACCCATGCTACATAAATATCTTGCGATGAAAGGCAAGTATCAAGCAAATATCCAGGAGTAGACGCAAACTCTCTAAGTCCCCTATAATAAAACTGCTTATGCCGCTCGTCTATAATAAACGGAACTACGTCATGGCAAAGACACTCACGGAACATGATCAATCGTCCTACTCTACCATTTCCATCTTGGAAAGGGTGTATTCTTTCAAAACGATAATGATACTTTATTATATCTTCGAAAAGAACCTCAACTTTTGAATTATATGATTCATTCAAACGAATGATTTCAGCATCTACATCTTGTGGCATAACAGTCCGGGGCCCCCCTACTTCATTCGGCAGTTTTTTCCAATCCCCTACATTAAACCATTCTTTCGAAGCATCTGCCGTTCCTGTTTTCAATATCCGATGAAATTCTTTAATCAATTTTCCAGACAACGGTTCATCAATAGTGTCAAGTAGATAATCAAAAGCAATAAAATGATTGGAAGTTTCAATTATATCGTCAACAGGCACAGCTTCTTCATCCTTAAAACCAATGGTACGAGTTTCAAAGATATAACGAGTTTGTTCTTCTGTAAGCCTGCTACCTTCTATCCGATTGGAGTTATAAGTCAGGCTGACCTGTGTTTTATGATATAAGCCCCCCTTTCGTTTAGCTTGCTTTTCTTCCAGCAGATATGTGATGATGTTATCCATTAAGTTCTTGTATTTGATGATATAAAGACAAAGATAAAGAGAAAAACTGAATAATATTAAAATATAGGTATTATATTTTAGCCATCCCAAAAGTGATGAAAGTATATTTATTTACTTTGAACCTATTTCGAATAACTATCTTTTTCCAGTAAAGTATTCATATCAGTCCGATAACTTGTTTTCTTTAAAATGCCTAAACTAAAAAGAAATATTTCAGACTGATTTAACGAAACCTGAACGGTATTGAAGAACATCTCAGTAGATTCATAATACAGGTTATTTCCCCAGCTCAACAACAGATTTATCTACAATCTTCAAATATATTCTTCGTTCTCCACTCCCATTATCATTGCATTTTTTCAACTCATATAACTACAAAAAACAACTTTACAAACAGACTATCGGTCTGCATCAAAGAATGCATTAGCAATCAGCCAAGTTATAAACTGAATACCAATAAGCACAGCTAAAGGGTTTTCACCCTGCTCTACGAATAACCAAGTAATATAGTCACAGATTGCTAAGAACACAATAATACAAATATTAAATGTCAATCTATCCATTTTTACAAACTTAGATTTAAAATATATTTACTTTCCTTTTTAATAATATGTTCCAAATTTTCAATATTGATAATCAAAAATTAAATAAGAATTAATTCAACTTCCAACATCCTAATATGTAAATGCTCCTCGCTGTCTTTAATTTGAATCATCCAATATTCTTATTCACTAACTCATTTAATCATAATTCATACAGCTTCTCTATATCTCTTAAAATTGAATCATTTAATAGATCCTTGATAGCTGAATATATCGCACGTGAACCATCTAAATGTTTATCCCATTCAGACTCAGGAATACTTTTTACGTATTTCTTAAGAAATAAATTAATCAACTCTAAATCCCATTGAACATAAGGATTTCTTTGAAGAACTAACCAATCAAGTTCATTTTGATGTTTAATAATAAATTCTTTAGATATAGAATTACTATATGCATACAATCCAATTCCCATTTTCTCATATTTTTCTACAACACTATTCCAAACATCTTGTGTTATCAAATATTCTGTTCCTACTACATCTTGTAATTGGGTCAATGTTTTTGCTATATTTTCAGTACCCAATTGGGAAAAAAATCCATTATTATCTAATAAATTCTCCAGCCAATCAAAAGAACGTTCCGCATTTTTAATGTTACTTACCAAGTCCCAATTCCACTTCGTAAATTCATTTTTAGCTAATGATGTACAGCAAATTTGAGGATTATCATGAAAATCCACATAATAATTCAATGTAAAAAAACGACCTGCACCGCTATAACATTCCATAGTTTTAAGGACAGAACGTAGTTCATTTAGATGCAACATCTCTGACACCAAATGGGAATAGCATGACTGATACGTACTTACTGTAGTACCAAAACATTCATAGCGCACTTTATATAATTTGTTTTCAACTGAAAATTCCTTGCCTTTTCTTTTAAATACGTTATAATTGGTTATATAATACCATTCTCGCGATTCAACCGTAAATTTTCCATTGTCTACAGTTTTATGCACTCCCTTATAAATTACATTTTCATATTTGAGAATTTGTTCGTCACTCAGTGGATAATATTTTCGAATAAGATTTCGAAATAAAATTACCCCAACGCCAGATTCATCCAAGATATAACGTCTCAACAGAGCTAAACACGCCATATTAACTTGTAATTGCGCTTCTTCTTTTAAACTCTGAATTTCATCAATATTTATCTGTAGTTGTTTCAAACTTTGAATATTAAAAATCAAATCATTAATATTATTCACTGTTTGCTTCAAACTAAAATTCAAAGAATTATTATACATCAATATTGTATTTTCCATAATTTATTCAACCAAAAAGAAAACTCCTATTACTTATCATCTTTCTCTTTTAAAGGTTCTCTAAAACCACGATAAACCCAAACTGCTGTTATATAAACAACCAACTCTATAAAAATAGTGAAAAAGAATGTATTAAATTTTTCCGAATATTTATTAACTGCATATACTAAAATAAGGCAATTTACAACTACCAACAGTCGATTAAAACCTTTAGATAGAGGAAACCAATAAGTTTTATCTTTAGCGACTTCTTTATTGGATGTTTTTTTCAAACCTTCAACCACATTTTTCATATTATAAATATTTCCCCCCACGTTCCTCAGGAGATTATAAAAAACAAAGCGTGGAACTGCAATATCTGATATTTGAGAAGTCGAATAAAGTCGAAAATGAAAAAAAGAGCTAAACAAGTGCAAATATAACCTCTAATATTCAATACTTTATGTGGTATCAGATTCGGGAATGACTTTTTAATTTGTCTTAATTCGTTGCAAGTTTCTTCGGGATATATGGGAACATATTCGGGAATTTATTTACCTTTGTCATGTAATCAAAAAGGTACAGCAAATGAAAATTTCCGTCTATCTGAAAAAATGTTCCGCGACCACTTCAAACATCTGCTTCCGGGTACGGGAGAAGAACGTGGACATCAAAGTGGTTTCCCCCATCGCGGTCCATGACAAGTATTGGGATACCGATACCTTATGTTACAGGCGAACGACTGCCGTGACGGCCAATGAACAGAAGCGGGTGCCCGAACAGATCGCCGCCATCATCGAGAGAGCGGAAAAGACCTTCTCGGAGAAGGCTGACGGCAAATGGATGAAACAGGTCATCGAGGATGTCCTGCATCCCGCGCGGGCTTTCGAGCGTGATCACCCGAACCTGCTCCACCGTATCCACGAGTACCTGGAAAAATATGACGGTGCGGAAAGAACCAAGGAGCACATCGCCCGCTTCGAGCGAACGATGACCAGGTATCACGAGTTCCGGCGTGAATTATTGGGCGATACTGACTTCACTCTCTTCGTTGAAACTGTCACCTTGGGGCAGATGAACGACTTCAGGGAGTATGTCACCAACGAATACCTGTTCCGCCAGGAGTATCCTGACTTTTATACTCCCCGTATGCTCATCAACCACAAGCCCAAGCCTCTATCCAACACAACCGTCATCAATATCATGAACCTTTTCTGCACGTTCCTGCGCTGGTGCAAGAGAATGAAGTATTCCGATAACGAAGTCTATGCTGTTTATGGCTGCAAGGAGCCGACCTACGGCGACCCATTCTACCTCACATCGGAAGAGAGGAATGTCCTGTACGACGCGGACCTGAGCGACTGCCCGAAACTGGCTGTCATCCGGGATATTTTCGTGTTCCACTGCTATGTCGGTTGTCGTGTCGGTGATCTCTACAGGATGACCAAGGAGAACATCAAGGACGGTTTTCTGGAGTATATGCCTCAAAAGACCAAGAAGTGCCAGGCGAAAACCGTCAGGGTTCCATTGCATGAAAAGGCGGTCAGAATACTGGAACGCTATAGCGGGAATACCGGCAAGCTGCTTCCCTTCAAGCCCATCAACACTTACAATCTGGGGATACGGGAACTGCTGAAACATTGTGGCATTGACCGTGTGGTCACCATTCTTGACACGCACGGCTACAACACCGTACAGAAGCCCTTGTACGAGGTGGCCAGCAGCCACACGGCACGCAAGACCTTTGTAGGCAATCTGTACCGGCAGGTTCCGGACCCCAACCTGATAGCCTCCATGTCAGGCCACGTGGAAGGCAGCAGGGCCTTCCGGCGTTACCGGACGATAGATGATGACATGAAACGAAAACTTGTTGAAATGATAAACTGAGGAGGATATATACATGAAAGTAACAGCATTTATCAGAAAGACATCGGCGAAAAACAACGTGACGGATCTTGCCCGAGTCTATTTCCGTGTCCGGGATATCGGTGGTGTGGACATAAAGGCCGCGAGCGAGCTGTCCATCAACCCGAACCATTGGAGCCCGGAGAGGCAAGGCTACAAACCACGTGTGGCTCTTGTCTCGGAAGAGAAGAAGAACGCTTTCGACAGGGATATCCAGCAAATCACCCACCTGATTACCAGGGAATACAGCCGTGGAGTTGACGGGAACTGGCTCAAGGGACTGATAGAAGAATACCATCACCCCAACATCAATGCAAGGGGCGGCAACAAGGCAGAGGAATACCTGTTGTCATACCAGATACAAAAATATGCTGACGAGACCCCACTCGCGTTCGAGAGCCGGAAACATCATCTTGACAATCTCAACAAGGTACTCCGTTACGAGCGTTTCCGCCATGAGGTCATGCACCAGAGGGGCTTCCATCTTTGCATTGACTCCATCACGGCAGATGACATAAGGGATTTCAAATTCTGGCTGCAGGAAGAGCACAAGTATGTTGACATGTATCCCGTGTTTTACCAGAACGAGGTCTGCCGTAATGTCGAGCAGGTACGTTCCGAGAACAGCATGTCGGGAAGCCTGTACCGCGTACGCACCGTCATCAAATGGTGCATCAAGCGTGGCCTTACACGAAATAATCCTTTCGACCAGTACCAGATCGCACAGCCCATGTACGGAGACCCGTTCTACCTGACACTTGAAGAACGTGACAAGGTATATTATGCCGACTTAAGCGGCATGGGTGCCAGCTATCCGGTCTATCGTGACATCTTCATGTTCCAGTGCCTGATCGGCTGCCGTGTCAGTGACCTGAACCGGCTGACCAAGGCGAATATCGTGGACGGTTGTGTGGAGTACATTCCCCAGAAGACCAAGCTGGAGCACGCGGGCACGGTACGGGTCCCGCTTAACCAAAAGGCTTTGGATATACTAGAAAGGTACAAGGACCTGGAAGAAGCGCTGCTCCCGAGATTCTCGCATTTCGGCTACAACAAGAAAATAAAGGAGATTCTCAAATACGTGGGAATTGACCGTATGGTCAGGGTGCTCGACCCGAAGACGCGCGAGGATGTGGCAAGACCATTGTACGAGGTGGCCACCACCCACACAGCGAGGAAGACTTTCATCGGGAACCTGTACAAGCAGGTCAAGGACCCGAACCTGATTGCCTCCATGTCCGGGCACTCTGAGGGTAGCCGTGCCTTTGCCCGGTACCGTAAGATAGACGATGAAATGAAGAAGGAGCTGGTAAACCTTCTGGATTGACCGTTTCTTTTTCCACCTATCCTTTTATATCCACCGATAATGCAATATGAATATGGACGAGCAGAAGTTGACATACGAACAATTCAAGGAGGATATTCTCCAGTGGAAGAACACGCACCGTGAAGAATACAACCGCTTCTCGCGCCTGATGACAAACGGTGACGAGAGGCAGTATCTTGCCATCTGCAAAGCCATATTCAGGCAACTCCCCAGTATCAGGCGGGAATGGGAATTGTCCTGGAACGATGACAGCACGGATGGCCTTGCAAATATAGGCATGCAATTCGCGGAGAACGCGGTACCCGGGCAGATCGTGGAGCTGTACAGGAAACAGAGGGAGGAAAACAATCCTCTGCCCGACAACATTCCACCGGTCACATTCTGGGGCAGGATAAAGTCCTTTTTTAGCGGCAAATCTTCCAAGCCGGGTGTCACCCTTTCGGCACCGCTCGTGTTGAGCTGGCTGTATTATGGAAAGAGCTTCGAAGCGATGGTTTCCATGATAGAGAAACAGATGAAGAATCCGAAAGCTGACAATGCTGACAGGCAGGGCTGTTCCCTTGTCGTCAAGCAGATAATAAACGTATCCATCAGGAACGGTTTCCGAACCCGGGCAGACTGGGACAGGTATTTTGCCATGAACAGCGCCATTGAAAAAGGCTATGTCGGCGAATGGGCCTTGCAGACCATCACGGCTGACATGGAAACCGATGAAGAAAGCAGGGATACGATTACAACTCGGGCCGAAGACAGCGTCAGGGAACCCGTTGTACAACGCGTGGCCGGAAAGAAAAAAATCCAGGAACGGCCACTTGCCGATTATCTTGATCACGAGAACAAGGAAGTTGTATTACAACATATCCGCGACTTTATTTCCGTCAATACAAGTGCCATTCATCAGGCATTACCGTTCTATGTATTGAAGGAACTCGATCTGGTTGCCGGTATGCATACAGCCAAGGAGTACAGCATGGGGCTGACATTGCAGTTCCCGGATTTGCCGTCATTGAAAAGCGAGAGCGCCATACGGCAGTCGGTCGGGTTCCTGAGAACGGCAAAACACGTTATCAAGGACGGCAAAGACCAGATGGCACCCCTTATAGAAAGTGACGATAACCGGGAACTGTTCCGGAAATTGGCACAGGCTATCAGTAATATCCCAGGTACAGGCACGATGACCATTGCATAGAAATAAGGCCAATTATAACCTTTTCACGTTGTCACACGGACTTATATTGTCATGATAATTTAAGACAAATCACTATATATCAATTACTTTTAATTCATGTATAGTTTTGCACCGTCAATCCTTTCCCGAGGGCTGGCGGTGCTTCTCTTTTATAAGCCATCGGAAGCGGGGCACCAGGGAACTTTTGAAGATGGTCGTCACAAACTTCAAAATTGATATTTATGATTACCATAGAGAGTCTGGTCGAGCAGGGAGCGAACGTGAAACTGGAAGTCACTCCCGCTGACCTTAAAATGTTCGCTGAATCCATCGTGCAGCGTACCATCATGGCGCAACAGGAAGAACAGAGAGCCGCGATACTACGTGAAGCGGAGGAGACTTATCTCAATACAAAACAGGTCCGTGAGTTGCTGAACGTGTGCGAGGGCACGCTCAACCTGTGGGCGAAACGAGGCTATCTCGTACCGGTCAAGGTCGGTAACAAGAACATGTATGCCAAGTCCGATGTACGCCGGGTACAGACAGGCAACAAGTCCGAGAGTGTAACATCCTATTGCAAGAGAAAAAATGTGTGATATGGCAACCGGCAGGCTTGAACTGTGTAACAGAATCCGCATGGAGGCGGAGGATATTGAAAGAACGGGATTCCCGCTGGAGGTCCTGCCCCAAACCGTGCAGTCTGTCATACTCGATATGGCCACATACGAGAACTACAAGATCGAGTTCACCGCGACGGCCATGTTGTCGGCTGTATCCGCGGCCCTGGGAGGCGCATACCGTATCCGCATCAAAGGAGACTGGCAGAGCAGCGGAGCGTTGTACGTCATTCTGGTAGGCAGGCCCGGACTGGGCAAGACCCCACCGCTGGAGGCCGCATATCGCCCGATCCGAAAACGTGACTATGCCCTTTTCAAGGTTTACGAGGCAGAACTGGAGGCATGGAAAGCCGCGGGAGAAAACGGGAAGAGACCTGTCCTGAAACGTACTGTAGTCTCTGATTTCACTCCCGAGTCGCTTTTACTGACCCACCACCACAACCCGAGAAGCGTGGTCATTCTGGTGGACGAGATCATGGGCATGTTCAATTCCGCCAACCGTTACACGAACGGGCAGCTCATAGAACAGCTCCTGACTGCATGGAGTGGCGGGGCATTGGATGTTACCAGGGTAAACTCCCCAGTTCCTGTACACATCGAGCATCCATGTATAAATATCATCGGGACCACGCAGACCAAGCGTGTACACGAGCTTCTGAAAAAAGGTTTCGAGGAAAACGGGCTGCTTGACCGTATCCTGTTCGTGATGCCCAAATCCCCCAAACTTTCATCCTGGAAAAACCGGGACGACGATGGGGAAAGGACATCCCTCGCTGCAGCCCGTTGGGAGAATATATTGAACAAGGTCCTTGCGTTGGACTATGACACCGAAGCGGAAGAAAAAATACCCCATGTGCTGTCCATGGACGGGGAGGCCAGGGAATACTTCTTCTCCTGGTGGAACAGGAAAGTGGAGCGTATCAACCGGATAGAGGATGATGCCGAGGTGGACAGCCGGGAAATGAAACATCCGGCTCATGTAGCCCGTCTGGCATTGATAATTCAGGTTTTGCGCCACGCGTCCGGTGAAAGTCACCTGCAGTTTATAGATGTATCATCGGTGAAAGCCGCCATACGGCTGAACGACTATTTTGAGGAATCATACACGCGTATCCGTTCTTTCGTGGCGAATGACACCTGTGAAGACCCTCCCAAGGTGCTGCTGTCTATGTTGCCTGATACCTTTGATACAAAAACAGCAATAATCATTGGAAAGGAACGGCAGTGCGTCAGCGAGCGGACTGTCATGAATTACCTGAAAGAGTTATGCCACAGCAGGCTTCTCCGGAAATCAAAAGCCGGACATTACGAGAAAATCATGTATGATAAATCTGGAAAATCCAATGAAAACAATAATGAATCATCCCCACGAAACTGCAACGGATGATCCCTTGTTGCAGCCTGCAGTCTTTGCAGTTTTGCAGTTTCGAGGACTGAAAAGGGGAAATTCCTGCAGGACTGCAAGAACTGCAAACTGCAAATGGTGGTATTCATTTGCAGAAACACATAACCGACAACATTATGAACGAATATAGATTCCATCTTCAAAAATACAAACCGGGCAGCAAGACCGTCTGTCCGGGGTGCGGAAGGAAGTCCTGCTTTACCCGTTATATCGACGAGGCGGGAGAGATTTCTTTCCCGGGATACGTGGGTAAATGCGACCACATCCACAGTTGTGGCTATCACTATTCCCCGAAAGAATACTTCCGGGACAATCCGTCAGCAAGGGAAACATCGGCTGGCCATAAAATGAACGGCAGTGCATTCGCGACAGTAAAGTATGTAGCAAAACAACCGCCAACAGAACAAGAACCGGAGATTTCTTATCTTCCCTATGATTGGGTGGAGCAATCCATGCGCGGGTACGACATCAATCCTTTGTACCGTTACTTCACCAAAGTGGCGGGAAAGGAGGAAGCCGGCCGGTTGTTCCATGTTTACAAAGTCGGCACGTCAAGGATGTGGAACGGTTCGACCGTGTTCTGGCAGATAGATGTCAGGGGTAACGTGCGTGCAGGCAAGATTATGGGCTACGATGCCGTAACCGGGCACCGGATTAAAGAGCCTTTCAGTCAAGTCAACTGGGTCCATTCTGTAAGAAAAGTGCCGGATTTCCACATGAAGCAGTGCCTGTTCGGTGAACATCTGCTTTCGGACACTTCCGCTGCCATGTCAGCCAAGCCTGTAGCCATTGTCGAAAGCGAGAAGACGGCACTGGTTGCCGCCCTGTTCATCCCTGATTTTGTATGGCTTGCCACCGGGGGAATGCACGGCTGTTTCAACAGCGAGGCCATGCAGGTATTGAAAGAACGTGAAGTGATCCTTTTCCCCGATCTCAAGGCAACCGACGAATGGCGGCAACGACTGTCGATGCTGGAGACTATCTGCAGGCGTGTCACCTGTTCCGACCTGCTGGAAAAGATGGCGACCGATGAACAGCGTAGTCGGGGACTGGACATCGCCGACTTCCTGCTGATGGAGGACACGCCACAGATGATTCTCGCGAGGATGATACAACGCAATCCAATGTTGCAGAGCTTCATCGACACCTTCGGACTTGAACTGGTGGATGCAGGGAAGATCGAATGAAGGAGAATCAATGGACAGCTCGCTGTCCCGTGAAAATGGGGTTGTAAAATCCCGTAGCTTATTAGGGCATTTTCACTGTCTCCGCTTCGCGTCCGGCAGTCAAAAAGCCCATAAGCCGGGGAATTCCTCAGGCTCCCGGGTGTGCCTCCGGCTGTCTGGACGGGATTTTACAACAAGAATAACAATAAAATAACGAACAGATATGAGTAATACACAATACGCTGTCTGCCACCTGCAACGTGGCAGCGGTAATGACAGTGGAATGTCATGCCATATAGAAAGAAAGGATGCCAAGGGAAAGATTTATGTGCCGGTTAATGCCGATGCGGACCGGACACATCTCAACCGTGAGTTGGTCAGATTTCCCGATGGCGTGTCCAATCGCACCGAGGCGATACAGTGCCACATCGAGACAGCCGGGCTACGCCGCAAAGTCAGCAAGAACCAGACAAAGGCAATACGCGTAATGCTGACCGGAACGCATGAGCAGATGATGGAAATTGCCAATGACGGCAAACTGGACAGTTGGATCGATGCCAATCTCAAATGGCTAAAGGAAACCTTTGGTGATGACAACCTTGTGTCCTGCGTGCTGCATATGGACGAGAAGACCCCACACCTGCACGCCACAGTCGTACCCATTGTAACCGGTGAGCGTATCCGCAGGAAGCGGGAGGGCGAAAAGAAATATGAAACGAAGTCCGGACCCCGTCTGTCGGCGGATGACGTGATGCGTCGTACCAAATTGCATGAATACCAGAACAGCTATGCCAAGGCCATGAAACCGTTCGGGTTGCAGCGTGGAATTGTCGGTTCTACCGCCAAGCATCAGGTTAACTCGGAATATTACAGGCAGCAGGTAATCCAGTATGAAGAGGATATAGCCAAGTTGCAGGCCGATGTGGAGAAGGCGCAAGAAGGCAGGAGCACCATCCTCGCATGGTTCGGCAAGGGAGACCTTTCCAAGGCAAAGAAGGAACTGGCTGACAAGAACAGGCTGATAGCCGAACTCAATAAACAGATTGAGGAACTTCAGGCAGAAAAGGCTCGGTTGCAGGAACAACATAAATCAGAAATCGGAAAACTGCGAAACGGCTATCAAAAAGAAATAGACAAGGCCATTCATCAGGCGGAAGCAGCAGAACGGCAATTCAAGGAGAAGGATGCACTCATAGACAGGCAGCGAAAGCAGATAAGTTTGCTTGACCGCAAGGCCAATCCCCAACGTTACAGCCTCTCGTCCGGTGCCGAGCTTGTACGTATCAATGTCTCAAACTATCGGAATCCGTCGCTCCACATCTGGACACGGGTCGGTGATGAACTTTTTGAGAACATCAAATTCCAGATAGACTATGATGTGGCTCAAAGACATTTCAACGGCCAGATCACGGACGAGGAGTTTGTCAATGCTGTATTCGATCCGCAGGAACAGGTGAACGAGATACAGGCACAGTTGCTTGGGGCGGCATTCACGCTTGCTTTCGGTGGGCCGGCAGAGGTTCATGTCGGGACAGGAACTGGTGGCTCATCGTCTGACCTTCCGTGGAATGATAACGTAGCAAAGAAGCATACTTCGATTAAACGAAGATAGTCGATTTATAGTAAATACATTTATTGCAAATTCATATCTATACATACAAGTGTTTGCTATATTTTATGTACCTTTGTAGTCAAAAACTGACAATTCTTAACCGAAAAAGTCAGCACAGAAACAAAGATCATTTAGTTTACAAAAATAGTATTGATGTTTTGTAATGGGAGGACTTTTAACATTCAGAGTCGGAAACTTTGACACAACAGCAGAACGTGAGCAGTTTCGGTTTCTCTGTGAGCAACTCAAAGCTCACTATGAGGATTCGAATGAATTCTGTGTGTTCGCAGGCAACTATAATATTGGATGTGAGTTAGATGCCCTCTTTATAAAGAAGGACGCTATTATTTCTATAGAATTCAAAAATTATGGAGGTAATGTTGTTGCCAATGAAAATGGAGAATGGACATACAATGGTAAAATTATTAAGGGAGGTTCGAGAAAGACTGTTCTTCAACAAGCTAGGATAAATCATTCCACGGTAAAGAAAGAACTTAAAGTCTTAGGTGTTGAAAAGAACCAAATCAAGGATGTGCCACACCTTATTATTTTCCATCAACCAATAGAGTTGGAGAACAATTTAAGTGCCACCAACAGGTCTTGGCTTCACATTACTGATAGCGAACATTTCATTGAAAAGTTGGATGACATCACTTGTCCTCACACCGACCTTGACCCACTCGGAATCGTTAAACTTGCGGAAACTCTCAACCTAAATCCCTTCTACCTGACGGAATTCAGCAATGCTACTTATGATAAACCAGCAGAGCCAATTGAGAAAATAGAGTTGTTCAAAGATATAAAGAAGTACGAGCCCCACACTGAAGAGAAAAAACAAAAGAAAAAAGAGATAATGTTAAACTTTGATTCTTTTGTTGTCGAGGACGAAAATAGTATTGCACTTTCGAATTTTGTGAAAAGGATAGTAAAATTATCGCTCAAGCTCGACAATTTTACAGTCAAGGTGCTTGACAGCACAAGGGCATCTTCATCTTTTGCAGCACACGGAATAAGGTTAACTCAAGAATATGTTGTGACAATAAATGCAGATGGCATCGGTGAACATTGTGCAAAACTCGCAAAGTTCACTAATCATGCTGTTAAAGCCATTTCACCTTCTACAATCTTTTGGGAAGAAGGCGAGAGAATTGCAACCGAAGGAGACAATTCATCTGGTGTTGTCGAAGAACATCAATCAAAAGAACTGTCAAATACTAATTCGAACGTTTGTTTCCGAAAATCAAAAACGGTTCTGCCACATTGGCTTGACAAAAAGATTTTCAATGAACATCAAGCTATTTATGCTCCAGAGCATGAGCGTTATGAGTATAATCTTGATCTCAACGAAGAAGAACTTAAAGTTTATCTTGGTACTTACTTTCCTCGCAGTTATGCAGAGATGTTTTGTATTGCTGATAATCTTTTGCAGAATAAATGCCTGAAGAAAACGTTGGAACAAGATGAGATTAGTGTATTGGATTACGGTTGCGGTACAGGTGGGGAAATTCTTGGCTTGATTACAGCAATTGGAAGACATTTACCTCATACAAAGATAAACATCACAGCAATAGATGGCAATGATGGTGCTTTAGCCATACTCAAGGATTTAGTAGAGTGTAACCCTAATAAAAATATACAAGTCGAACTAAGTATATTTAGCCAGACGTTAGGCACAATTGAAGACGTGGAAAAACTTGCATTCGGAAAGAACGATTATCATTTTATCCTCTGTGACAAGATGGTTTGTGAGTTAATTTCTAAAAAAGTCCTACCAACAAATGCATATGCAATAATGGCAAAGAAACTTACGGCTTTTCTTCATGAAAACGGTTTGCTTATAATGCTTGATGTAACAACTAAAGACGAGCATTCAGGATACTTCTATCCTCAATTGATGAATAATGCAATAAATGACTATGTCCGTAAAAGCAGAACCATTGAGACGCTTTTACCATTGTCGTGTGCTTGTCATGATGGATGTAGAAACTTTTGCTTTATGCAGCAAACATTCAACGTAAGTCATTCTCACAAATCAAATGACGAAAGCAGGGTGTGTTATCGAGTGCTGTGTAAGAAACCTCTTAAGACAGCTATCATGCAAGGGATGGAAACAGCAAACCTTATCCACGTCATACACTCCACCAAATACAAGCAAAATGATGATTGGGCAATTTGCTGCCATTCAAAAAACAATGAAATAATAATTGATAGTTTTAACATAAATCTATAAATCTAATCATGGCTAAGAGAAGTTTTTACGTTAAAGATTCCGAACTTGATGATTACCAGGTAAAGGTGATTAACAAGAAAACAGATAACTCCTACATTGTTAAGGGTTGTGCAGGTAGTGGAAAGTCCATTCTTGCCTTGTGGAAGGCAAAACAGATACAAGATGAGCATAAGGGTACCTATCTTTACATTGTGTTCACTAAAGCACTAATGCAATATATGGCTGATGGCATTTCACAGGTAGGTATTCCACAACGAAATGTTGATTATCATTGGCATTGGCAGAATAGAGCTGGATGTCCAAGTGCTGATTATATTATTGTGGATGAAGCACAAGATTTTTCCAAAGAGGATATAGAACTATTCCGTTCTAAGGCAAAAAAAGCATTATTGTTGTATGGTGATTCGGCTCAACAACTTTATACTTTTATTAAAGATAAGCAAACTGTTTCAATGGAGGATATACAGTATTTTACTAAGTTCCCTGTCGAACAGCTTGTGTTCAATCATCGATTACCCAAAAAGATAGCCCGTCTTGCACAGTATCTAAATTCCGAAAGTGACGAACTTGAAGAGCGTTGTACTGAAGAGGGTGTTGAAAAACCAAAGATTATCAAGTACAATAACATTACTGAACAGTATGATGCCATCATTTCGCTTATTCAAAACAAAAACATGGAGGATGTCGGCATCCTATTTAGACACAATGATGAAGTAGAGCGTGCATATGAATATTTCAAGAATCATGGTGTAAACGTTGAAGCTAAGTATGGACAGTTTATGGATCTAGATTTTTCTTCAGACAATCCAAAGATGATGACCTACCATAGTTCTAAAGGACTTCAATTTGAACATGTTTTCATTCCTGAATGTACTGTTGAAGACGATGCAAACCGAAATCCACTATATGTGGCCGTGACAAGAACCTATCGAGCTTTGTATATAATGCACTCAGGCAATCTTTCCAGTCTTTTTGATGATGTACCTACTTCGCTTTATGATACGAGTCTTACGAGTGGTCCCAAATTAACACTATGAGGTTTGTCAACTCCTAAAAAACGAGGATAATTATGAAATTATACATACCAACCTGTACTCTGAATTTCAATAACATATTGTCTTCAGAGTCAATTTCGCCCTTAGGATTTTACGCAAGACGCGGCTTTGGTAACAAACGCTTCTATCCTGTCTGCGCGAACGACAAAGAGCAAGTAATAATATTGTACAGTAAATATCCAAGGTTCGAGATTGAAGAAAATGACCTTGAGAACTATCCTATGGTTATTGAGATAGAAACTGATGACTATAAAGATGGATTCTTTGAGAAGGCTAAGGAACATGACGGAGTAGAGACCTATCTCTGCTATCATACCATCAACCTTAACCCTTTTCATTGTCGTATCTATTTTAATAGTTATCAGGAGCGTCAGGGTGTATTGTCAAAGGCAGAACAAAGCCTAGAGAATAAGTTCTATAAGCTTTATGCTCCTAATATAGATGTTAAACCCAAAGAGAAAAAAACATTTTTTGGCGTTGCCAAAGATTTATTTACTCAATCTGAAAAAGATGATTTCTTATGGAATCCTTCATATGTAAATTTCAAGATCAAGAATGAACCTATAAATGTTAGTAGAGACGTTCTGCTAGACAGAATTAAAGGTTTCATTTATTGTTATCTAATAGGTGCTAATAGCTCGGTCAGCAACGAGGTTGGCAAATTGAAAGCTTTGTCAAGAAAACTTCGTAACACGCTTTCTGCTGTTGTAAATTCTCCTGATAAAAGACCCACTCAGGCACAAGACGATGCTATCTTGAATGGAATCAGAGAGTTTAATGAAATCTATTCTTCAATAGATGAAGATACCATTTGGAACAAAAATTTATTAGAGTTAAAATTGTCTGACAATCCGCAAGGTCTTTCTACAAAAGATGCCAAGAATCTTTTGCACTACTGGGGTGTTTATGACGCATTCTGTAACAAACTTCCTCTTCGTAGAGTCTATGATGCAAACGAATTGTGGAGTTGTTTAGAGTATGTTTCCCCAGAGACGTTTTCTCGTGTCATAGACAATATGAATAGCACCATTCGTAAATTGGAAGCAAAAGATAATGCTCAACGTGAAAAGTATGCCATTGAGGAATTGCTGAATGTTGATGATAATCTGTCTTTGCATATTTTGGACACATCTTACCAAAGTTCTTTCTATAAGAACCTTATTTGCTCCCAGTTTATGGCAGAGTACAAATCTGTAATGGAAGAAAATGGCGTAGAAGAACCTTTGGCACAGGCATATAATGGAGGTATGATTCTAAGGAACATGCTTGGAGATAAATGGGACTCAAATCCTGCATCTGCTTATGTTGGAGCATTACTTAATCATTTCCAGGAGAACTCCGCCTTTGACTTATTCGCTATTGAAAATGATGTACTTTCATCGTTTGCTGCATTCTGTCAGAAAGGCGATAACATTGATCGCTTGGTAGAGTACCTTGTACAAGTAGGATTCTGTAATTATAAGTTGGCTTATGGCATCTATGGTGCCACAAGAGGTTTTACGTCTCTGCCAAAGACATTTACGTCTGTATTGATAAATGGCAATAAGGATTATTATCAATCATTTGCAAGTAATGTTTGGCGAATGCTTAATGGAATAGAAATAAAGGATGCTGTCTTACCCAAAACGAGCAATAGTACTTCAGTTATTGTAGAAAGTCAGTTGGGATCTAAGATTATTGAGAATCAAAATAATGTAGAGTCAAAAGTTGTAAAACAGCAGAAAGTTGTTGAGGCGGTAAATAAGGCTGTTAAACTTGAAAATATAGTTCAAAGTCCTAAAGCTTTTATGTATATTTTTAGTAGTTTCTCACGTATTACTACAACTAAAGCGTACAAAGCTCTTGATGCTGTTAATTTTGCAGGAGATGAGGGTTCTTATACACCAGAACAATTCCGTAGTAAAATTTATTCGATTGTAGGTAAAGAAGGTTTAAAGACCCAAAAAGAAAATATTGATAAAGCTATAGAACTTGAGAGTAAAAGGCAAGATCCAGAAGCGTTCTTGAGCATCCTTGACAACTTCTTGAAACCAACTGATGCTGCGTATAAGAAGATTGAGAAACTGATTTCAAGTATTAAAAGTTTAAATACGACTTCGTATCCACAACCACAAGGAAATAATGTTATTTCGCAGGATGGTGTTGAAAAGCGAAACCTGAAACCAATACATCCAACATCATCTAAATTTGTAGAGGATGCAAATGTTAACTATTTTATCCTTTCAAGAAACTACCTACCTATAAAAATGCGAGAAACGCTTTCCAGAAAGGTAATAACATTTCAAAAAGGTTATGCTCCTGGTGGTAAATACTATTCTAATCCATTGGGCAACCCTATAGATAATAGATCAACCATTGATCATTTTAAGCATTGGTGTTTTTATGATAAAGGTGGTTATCCTCCTATCGTAGAGGGAACTTATGAGAATAAACAGTACTTTGAGCAGTTAATGCAAGATTTATTTAATCGTTATGCCAACAGGTAAAATTATTATCACGAACGATACAGGTGAACAAGTAGAAGCTACAGCTCCTGTCATAGTCTCTGCAAGTCGTTCAACCGATATTCCTGCTTTTTATGCCAAGTGGTTCTTCAACCGCTTGGCTAAAGGGTATTGTGCTTGGTATAACCCGTTCAACCAGCAAAAAATGTATATTTCGTTCAAAAACTGCAAGGTGGTGATTTTCTGGACAAAGAACCCAAAGCCGATCCTCCCATACCTTCATGAGCTTGACGAAAGAGAAATACACTACTATTTTCAGGTTACACTCAACGATTATGTAAAAGAAGGTTTTGAGCCTAATGTTTCGTCTGTCGAAAACAGAGTTGAGACATTCAAGAAACTTTCTGATATGATTGGTAAGGAGAAAGTAATCTGGCGTTTTGATCCTTTAATAATTACGCCAAACATTGCTCCTCGTGACCTCTTGACGCGCATTTGGCACATTGGAAATAAACTGAAAGGTTACACAAATAAGCTTGTATTCAGTTTCATTGATGTAAAAGCATATCGCAAGGTTCAAAACAATCTTGTTAAGGAAAGTATGCTCTTTACAAAGGAGAATGTGGAGAATGCCGAAGCCAACCTTGCTCAACGAATAGAAATTGTAGAAGGTCTTCAAAAGATTCGTGAAGCTTGGCACAAAGATGGTTGGGATGTTGAAATCGCCACTTGTGCTGAAGATATTGACCTTGAAAAATACGGGATAGAACACAATCGTTGCATTGATGGCGAATTGATGAAACGCATTTTTGCTGACGATAAGGAACTTGTCTATTATCTACATACATTGAAATTACCAGAAAAAGACTTGTTTGGTAATTTGCCACCAATACCAGAAAAGGTGCGTAATGTAAAGGATACAGGGCAACGTAAGGTATGTGGATGTATGATCAGCAAAGACATCGGCATGTATAATACTTGCCGTCATTTCTGTGTCTACTGCTATGCCAATACAAGTAAAGAATGCGTCATCAGAAATGCTGAGAAACATAATGATGAAAGTGAAAGTATAATTGGGTAATTATGCAAGAGTCAGAACTACAACAATATCTCCTTCGCAACTATCCACAAGAGAATGCTCGTTGCGAATGGAAGGAATTCAAGAATTTGAAGAACTCATTCTGTGGGGATGAGAAAAACGATATCATCTCATATGTGTCGGCTATTGCCAATATGGGAGGAGGACATTTAGTGATAGGGGTACATGACAGTTCTTTGGAAATTGTCGGGACTGATACCTATAACTATGACCGGCAAAAGGCAATTCTTCGTTTAACGGAACGCTGTATCAATCTTTCGACAGAAGGTCTTGATATTGAAGAGTTTGTTACCGATGACACTAACAAGAAGGTTTGGGTAGTCCATATTCCCAAGCATCGTCCCAAATTGCCTGTTTACGCTCATAACAAAGCATGGCAGCGAATTGAAGATTCTCTTGTAGAGTTGACCACAGAACGCATGAATGTCATTCTTGATGAGCCAATATTTGGCGAAACAGATTGGTCTGCACAGATTGTTCCTGATGCAACGATAGATGACCTTGACGAAGTTGCTATAGCTAAAGCCCGCAAAATGTTTAAAAAGGTACATAGTCGTATTCCCGAATCAGAGGTAAATGCTTGGGATATTCAGACATTTCTTGGCAAATGCGGACTGACAAGAAATGGAAGCATCACTCGTGCCGCTATCATATTGTTGGGCAAATACGAATCAGCCTTTAAACTGCGTCCTGTTGTCGCTCAGGTAACTTGGACACGCAGGGATGCAAATCAAGATGTGGTGGACTACGAACATTTCACTGTTCCATTCATACTGACAGTAGATGAAATTCTCTCAAAGATTGAAAATCTGACTTTGCGTGAAATGCCTGGTGGTACGCTTTTCCCAGATACAATGAAACAGTATGATGACTACACTATACGCGAAGCACTTCATAACTGCATTGCTCATCAAGATTACACGATGCAACAGCGTGTCAATTTCGTTGAGAATCCCGGCTACCTATATTATTCCAACGCCGGTACTTTCATCCCCGGAACTTTGGAAAATGCTTTGAGAAATGAGGAATCTCAGACCTATTTCCGCAATGAATGCCTATGCAAGGCAATGGTGGACTTCAATATGATTGATACCGTAAGTCGTGGCATCAAGAAAATGTTTAATGAACAATGGCGCAGACACTTTCCGATGCCGGACTACGAGATTGATGCGGCAAAAAAGAAAGTTGTAGTACGCATATATGGTAACGAGATCAATAAACGATATACGGATTTATTGAAGACTGACAACACTCTATCATTATGGGATTGCATATCTCTCGATGCTGTGCAGAAAGGCAGATTCATACATGAAGATGTTGCAAAAGACTTGCTGAACAGGGGACTTATTGAGGGCGATGCTCCCAATTATACAATTTCTTTAGGAGTTGCTAAAGCCACTCGTCAATTGCAAGGTTACACCAAGCAAAAAGGACTTGATAAGGACAAAATTAAACAGATGGTTTTGCAATATCTTAAGAATGCTGGATCAGATGGAGCCAAACGTGATGGCATCTACGAATACATCAAAGATGTAATGCCTAGCAATAAGACTGAAGAGCAAAAACTACGCAGCCTTGGTGATCTATTGAAAGTTATGAAAGCCGAGGAATTGATTAGAACAGATGGACGAAATTGGTTTATATTATAGCCAATCCGTCGAATTTCGACGAAAAGATACAGCCTATTCCGTCGAAAATGTTTAAATCCGTCGAAATTCGACGAAACACATACTGAACTCAAAAGAATAAAGACCATGTTATTAGGAGACAAAATAAAAGAGTTGAGAGAAGAACACGGTGTGCTACAAAGGCAATTGGCAGCTTTGCTTGAAATAGACACTCCAATGTTTAGCAAAATAGAACGTGGCGATAGATATGCCAAACGGAGACAAGTAATACAATTAGCTGAGTATTTCAAGATTGATAAAAATGAACTTCTTACACTATGGCTGGCAGACAAAGTATTGGATGCTATAGAAGGTGAAGACGAATTAAAGCGAAAAGCCATTGAGGTTGCACAAGAAAGAATAGGCTAATCCTCACAAATATTGGGAACTATATGGTATCATTACCACACAATTCCCAATATTAATATTTGATAATCAGATTGATGTTTTACAATATTCGGTTCAAAGCGTGGAACTGCGTGCCAACTATTTGCAACTGAAGGTCCTGAGAAAACCCAAACACACGAATAGATGGACAGCAGACCCACGCTATAAACAGCGTAGGAAACATACTGTGTCATTCTCGTGTGTTATTGAAAATTTCTCAGGTTTTCAGTCACAAGAATAAAGCACAACGCTTCTTACAATTTTTCCTAATAAAACTCACCCTATCACTATAGGAGTTAGTTACAAAAATAGAAAAGTTTATTCATAAACACAAAAATAAAATCAAAAATCTTTCATATTATACTTTTTCCAGTCATAATATCCTTTTACTCTTCTATCACTTCTCAATTAATGCTTTCACCAACCTTTCCTTTCAAATAATGGAGGTAGCCTTTGCATTTTCATAGGTGGCACGAAACTTGGCTTCCAGCGTAATACTTTCCACTTGCAATTGTTAATAGCGATATCTGTCGAGTGTGTCAAGGGTATATGTATAATCAGCCATCACATTTATCAATTCACGATTTTCTATACTTGTCAGTTCTGGCCGTATACTAACGGTATACCCCAGTAGTATATACACCAATTGGCTTGACTCTTCATATTTTTTTGTTACATGCTTATTGTTTATCGTATAGCCTTTAACAAGGTAATCTTCAATATTTTATTTGCCCAAATACAGAACTGCGTGCCACATTGCCCCTTGTCACGACAACCGACAGAGATAATAATATCAAGGTTGTAAAAAAAAAATAGTTTTTACTTTCCGCTTTTAACTTCTATACCATACCACGTTTAACCACTCTCTTTTACCACATTATTAATTGTCTTCCGATAACAGTTCTCCCTTTCTGAACCAACCTACCAACGAATCCACAAGAAGCAGTACCTCTCTTTTAACCTATTAACAAATAACTTCCTCTTTATTACTGATAAACTTCCTTTTATCAAATAGAAAACTTACCTTTGTATAAGAACAAACTACAAACGCAAGTTTTGATTATAAAAACGCAAGCTTCATTTTTATAAATGCAAGTTGCGTTTATAAAAACGAAAGTTTCATTTATAGTTTATATCTAACCAACAGGAACTTTTCTATTAGAGGCAAGGAGGTTTACCTATAATACCAAGGAACTTATCTATTAACAGTTTAAACAACAGATCGTATGGCACGGTACATTATGGAGGAGATGCCCGACCTTCGGAAAACAGGCAAGAGAATTACTTATCCTAAATTTGCGCGGATAGATAATGCAAGCATAAAAGAATTAGCGCAACGAGTTGGCGATGTAAGTGGTTTCAGTGCAGGAGATATAGAAGGCGTACTTCTTCAGACAGCTATCGAAATGGCACATCTCATGGCAGAAGGACGTTCGGTAAAAATAGACGGAATAGGAACATTTACTCCGTCGCTCACTTTAGGAAGAGATAAAGAACGGGAAGATGCGGAAGAAGGTGGAAAACACCGTAACGCACAAAGTATCTTTATTGGAGGAGTGAGTTTCCGAGTAGACAGAACAATGATTAGAAACATCAGTGAACGATGCCAACTGGAAAGAGCGCCTTGGAAAAAACAACGCTCCTCTACGAAGTTTACGCCTGAGCAACGGCTGGCATTGGCTATCAAATTCCTCGACGAACATCCTTTCCTCACCATACGGGACTATCGCAAACTGACCGGATTACTTCAAACTGCAGCTACCATTGAACTGAAACAGTGGGGACACCAACCTGATTCAGGAATAGAAAGTATGGGTAGAGGTACGCACAGGGTATATATAAAGAAAAAATAGTCGAAGAAAGGTAATAACGGTATGAGAAACACTGCAAAAACATATGAGAAATAACCGTTTTGAGGACTATTTTGCCTTAAAAATGATGAGAAATGCACTTCTTTAAAAGTATTTCTCATACAGTAGTACACTGGCATACAGAGTATTACATTAAAAGTATGAGAATATGAGAAAAGAAAATGTTTTTTCTTTTCTAGTATCCTAAAAACCAAAACCAACTTCCCGCCATTTTGTTGCATCGTAACGCATTGAAATGCTGGGAAGTTAATCTGTATGTAAAAGTAACGGAAAAGCCGATTACAGACTTTTACTATGATGTCCCGCAAACCGCATAAAGACTTGGGATAATCCCCCCTCCTGCCCTTGCAGTTGCACAAAGTTAAATTCACGCTGCATAGGCATTCCCTTTATCTCAATTACACGCAGATTACCTGCAACGAGTTCTTTATGTACGGAACGGATAGAGACAATCCCCATACAATCAGTATGTTCGAGGAAAAGTTTAATGCTTTCCGTACTGCCGAGATACATCATTACATTTAAAGAAGACAGTTTCAGATTATGCTGCGACAAAGCACGTTCGAAGACATCCAGCGTCCCGGAACCTCTTTCACGCAGAACTAATGGAATATTCGGCAAGTCTTCCGGAGTAATCTCATCCTGAATATCCAGCTTGGTATGCGCGTGCACCACTGCTACAAGTTCGTCCTGCAAGAATGAAGTATACTTTAAGTTAGGCAGACGAAAGATTCCTTCCACCAAACCTAAATCTATCCGATGTTCCTGTAAGGCTGTTTCCACTCCCCGGGAATTTCCATTGATTAGAGAAAGATTGACCTGCGGAAACTTAGCTATGAAATTTCCCAATAAAGGAGGAAGGACATATTGGGCAATCGTTGTACTGGCACCCAGTCTCAATTCACCAATATACTCGTTATGCAACAAATGCATCTCATATTCCAGTTGCTTGTAATCATCCAGAATCTTCTCACTATGCTTCAACAGCAATTCCCCCGCATCGGTCAGCGAAATTTTACATCCCTGACGCTCGAACAAACGAGCCTGATAATAAGTCTCTAACTCCTGGATATGCTTAGTGATAGCAGGCTGGCTTACAAACAGTTCTTGCGAAGCTTTCGTAAAACTCAGGTTCTTCGCTACACTTTGGAATACTTTTAAACGAAAATCAGACACAGGGCTAAATTTTAAGTATTAAATATATAGGTATAGTCAGCAAATATAGGAACTGATATTATTGTAGTTCGTCAGCTTTGATCCCCAATGCCTGCATCACAGGAAAAGCCAACATTTCCCATTTATACTTCACCGGAGCATCCGGTTCGTTCATGCGGAACTGAATCACTTCCTTATCTTTTATTTCATTCAGCGCATCAGCCACTTTCTTCCCGTATTCTTCATTAAAGGAAATCACAATCATTCTTTTCACATCAGCCGAATCGGCAACAATAGACAGCAAATCCAAGAATAAATCTTCCCTTGTCACCATTCCCTCCGAAGGGACACTGGCAAATGAATATTCTCCATAAGGGCTTTGAAAAGCAACCCCGTTCAGTTCTTTCTCCAGATCAGAAGGTCGGCAATGTACAAGCCGCCCAGACTCCTTATCGTAAACAAAAAGAAATTGGACTTCATTTTTCCCTTCCGTAATCCCGGCGTCCAAAGTAAGATAGGTAGTCAGTATCGAAAGGTCTATCTCTTGTAAAGAACGTTGCAAAGTATCTTCAAAGTATCCTTTCATATCTGTAATTACAAAGTTCAGAAAAGCTGCATCAATCAGCACTACTGTTTCAGACAGTTTTATTTGAGGTTTATCGTTCATATCTTATTTACAATAACATTACAGCCGATAAAGATACTACAATACTTTTATTTATCCTCCTCATTTCGCAGCAAATTCGTCAGTCATACACTGGAAAAAGAAGCCATTTTGTCCTGTAAGCTCCTTATAATCATGCTATTTTGTCACATTTTTCTACTTGGCAAATCTTTTGCGCCCTTTTAAGTGTTATTAGAAACATGAAAAAGAAAGGAGAACAACGATATGAACTTTAACAATTTTACAATCAAATCCCAAGAAGCGATACAGGAGGCTGTAAATCTGGTGAAAAGCCGGGGGCAACAAGCCATAGAACCCGTTCACATCATGCAGGGGGTGATGAAGGTAGGTGAAAACGTTACGAACTTCATCTTCCAAAAGTTAGGTATGAATGGACAGCAAGTAGCGGTTGTCGTTGACAAACAGATTGATTCGCTGCCTAAAGTTTCCGGTGGTGAGCCGTATCTGAGCCGTGAAGCAAATGATGTATTGCAGAAAGCAACCCAGTATTCAAAGGAAATGGGCGACGAGTTTGTTTCTTTGGAACATATACTGTTAGCGTTGCTCACTGTAAAAAGCACTGTATCCACCATTCTGAAAGATGCCGGAATGACGGAAAAGGAGTTGCGTAACGCTATCAGCGAATTAAGGAAAGGAGAAAAAGTAACGTCACAATCCAGTGAGGACACTTATCAATCATTGGAAAAATATGCCATTAACCTGAATGAAGCTGCTCGTAGCGGTAAACTCGATCCGGTAATCGGACGTGACGAAGAAATTCGACGGGTACTTCAGATATTAAGCCGGAGAACTAAGAACAATCCGATTCTGATTGGTGAACCGGGTACGGGTAAAACAGCTATTGTCGAAGGATTAGCGCATCGTATCCTACGGGGAGACGTACCCGAGAACCTGAAGAACAAACAGGTTTATTCGTTGGATATGGGTGCACTCGTTGCCGGTGCAAAGTACAAAGGTGAGTTTGAGGAACGTCTGAAATCGGTAGTCAATGAAGTGAAGAAGTCGGAAGGTGATATTATCTTATTTATTGATGAAATCCATACATTGGTAGGTGCTGGGAAAGGCGAAGGTGCCATGGACGCCGCAAATATTCTAAAACCGGCTCTGGCCCGTGGCGAACTGCGCTCTATCGGTGCAACCACCCTTGACGAATATCAGAAATACTTCGAAAAGGATAAAGCATTGGAACGCCGTTTCCAAATCGTACAAGTAGACGAACCGGATAATCTGAGCACGATTTCTATCCTCCGCGGACTGAAAGAACGTTACGAAAATCACCATCATGTGCGTATCAAAGACGACGCAATTATTGCAGCCGTGGAGCTAAGTAGCCGCTACATTACCGACCGTTTCTTGCCGGATAAGGCTATTGATCTTATGGACGAAGCTGCCGCCAAATTACGAATGGAAGTAGATTCCGTACCGGAAGAACTGGACGAGATCTCCCGTAAAATCAAGCAACTGGAGATTGAGCGAGAAGCTATCAAACGTGAAAACGACAAACCGAAACTGGAGATTATCGGTAAGGAACTCGCTGAATTGAAAGAATTGGAAAAATCTTTCAAAGCTAAATGGCAAAGCGAAAAGACGTTAATGGATAAGATTCAACAGAACAAAGTCGAGATAGAGAATCTGAAATTCGAAGCCGAGAAAGCTGAACGCGAAGGAGATTATGGCAAAGTAGCCGAAATCCGTTACGGAAAACTTCAGGCATTGGATAAAGAAATTGAGGATACTCAAAAGAAACTGCGCGATATGCAGGGAGACAAGGCAATGATAAAAGAGGAAGTAGATGCCGAAGATATTGCTGATGTTGTTTCCCGTTGGACAGGTATTCCGGTTAGCAAAATGCTGCAAAGCGAGAAAGATAAATTGTTGCATTTGGAAGAAGAACTTCACCAACGTGTAATCGGCCAAGATGAAGCAATTGAAGCAGTTGCCGATGCAGTGCGCCGTAGCCGGGCAGGATTACAAGATCCCAAACGTCCGATTGGTTCGTTTATCTTCCTCGGAACAACGGGGGTGGGTAAGACAGAATTGGCGAAAGCACTGGCAGAATTCCTATTTGATGATGAAACGATGATGACCCGTATAGACATGAGTGAGTATCAGGAAAAGCATAGTGTTTCACGTCTGGTCGGAGCACCTCCGGGATATGTAGGATATGACGAAGGTGGTCAGTTGACAGAAGCTATTCGGCGGAAACCTTACTCTGTTGTGTTGTTTGATGAAATAGAGAAAGCGCATCCGGATGTTTTTAATATTCTGTTGCAAGTATTGGACGACGGAAGATTGACAGACAATAAAGGAAGGGTAGTTAACTTCAAGAATACGATCATTATCATGACTTCAAATATGGGAAGTTCCTATATACAAAGTCAAATGGAGAAACTGAACGGTTCTAATAAGGAAGAGGTAATCGAAGAAACGAAGAAGGAAGTGATGAATATGTTGAAGAAAACGATTCGTCCGGAATTTCTGAATCGTATTGACGAAACAATTATGTTCTTGCCGCTGACAGAAAATGAAATCAGGCAAATTGTCCTCTTACAAATCAAGAGCGTACAGAAAATGCTTGCTGAAAACGGTGTGGAATTGGAAATGACAGATGCTGCATTAAACTTCTTGTCACAAGTAGGTTATGATCCTGAATTCGGAGCGCGTCCAGTGAAAAGAGCTATTCAACGCTATTTGCTGAACGACCTGTCTAAGAAACTGCTAGCTCAGGAAGTAGATCGAAGTAAAGCGATCATTGTCGATGCTGGCGGAGACGGATTAATATTCAGAAATTAAACACAATACAAAAAATAAGAAGTCGGTAGGTTTGCCAAGAAACTTACCGACTTCTTTTTATATCCCTGTATAGATAATCCTCCGAACTTCAGGCTGACAGTTCGGATGACTCATCACTAAAACATAAGTACCCTGTTTAGAAATTGTTATGGTAAGCAAAGGTAAAGCAAATTGGTGTTTTTCCCTTAATTCTCCTTGAGAATCATATAAAAATACCATTGTACCTGATAACAAATTAGTCAAGCATAACTCCCCTGATTCATTATCCAAACAGATATTCACTCCTTTATTCGTTATTGTCTCCATTCCCTATATAAAGCCTCCTGTTCCCTGGAAGGTGATTAATTATAAAAAAGCGTGAGAACTACACAATTTATCATACTTGAGGTCACTGGATAACTCAAGCATCGAATAATATCTTTAAACGCTTTTGTTGTCCATTTTCATTTTAACTGCCATAGACATCGTGAAAAATAGAGAACAGCGACAAAGATACATAAAAAGCACCATTATTTACAATATAAGTAGTAGATATTTATTTTAATAAAAGATTACCCAAATTATACTAATTTTTTCTGAATTTACAAACATCTCTATAAAAAAACATGATAACCACATTAAATGCGATTATCATGTTCTTTAGTCTCATTTAGACAAATGACATTAATTATTATTCTGCCACTGTCTCTTCTTCCCCAACTTCCGCTTCTGGTTTAAATTCAGTAAGTCCATTAGATATCAACGTATTATACCAGGAAATCAATTTCTTGATATCTCCTACATGCACACGATCACGATCGAAATTAGGCAACACTTCAGCCAAGTATTCACGGAGTTGTTCCGGACTAGCCTTCTTCGGATCAAGAGAAGCAATTGCCGAATTTTCTTTCTTTTTCATCGCTTCCAACACATCATACAAAGGAACTTCCGCATCATCTGTGTACATTGCGATATCTGCCAAAGAGATAATTTTTTCATTACCATAAGCGGGGAAACGCTTCTTATCAGCATTGATTGATTCAACAATCAACATATTTTTTCCTTGCGAAATAAGTTTGTACAATCCCGGTTTTCCGGAGATAGACAAGATAGTCTTCAACATAGTATATATTCTTTTATTTATTAATTATTTTTTAGCGTCGCAAAGGTAATGATTATTTTTAGATAGCAAAGAAATAAGCTCCAAAACCTGCGGAATTAACGGTGTTTCATTGTCATTTACTATCACAAAATCGGCTTGTTCCCGCTTGGCCTCATCACTCATCTGTGCCTCAATACGCTTCAAGACCAACTCCCTTGATGAACAGTCACGTTTCATAGCCCGCTCTACTCTCACTTCCAACGGTGCATAAACCATTACAAGGAAATCAACTTCTTCTCTAAAACCGGATTCAATAAGGATAGCGGATTCCATACCAACCAGTCCGTTATTCCCGAAACGGACTGTCCATTGCCGGAAATCATCTTTTACCCGTGGATGAATAATAGCATTCACTTCTTTCACGTGCTCCGGATACCCGAACATATACTCCGCCAATAAAGTCCGGTTCAGTTCTCCCCCCTGAAATACTTCCTGACCGACCAAAGCACAAAGTTCCCGGCGAATCACTGTATCGGTACAAGTAATACGTTTCGCTTCTGTATCCGATATATAAACAGGAATACCCATTATCTCCAGCAACCGGGAAACAACGCTTTTCCCGCTACCGATACCACCAGTTATACCAACCTTAATCAACATCGGAAAAAGAAGATACTTGTTCTATCAAAAAGTCTACTTGTTCGGGTACAATACGGATTTGATTTATCCCATTCGGAAATGATTTCAATTTAACCGTATATTTATCAGAACCAAGCTTCAACAGTTCTTCATAAGAGACATTTATCACAAAATCATCGGCTTTAATACTACGAAAACGCTTCAATCCTACCTGAAAAGTTATCTGAACTTTAGAAGGAAATGCACGTAGGGCCTTATCCGCCGGAAAATTAATTCCATGTAACGGTACTTCGACTGTTTTCTCCGTATAAATATCTACCGGAAATGTCGCCTCAACCGAACTTGGAACGAATTTTACTCCTCTTAACGGAGCCAGAGATATTCGTTGCCGAGTGGTATCCGAAATATTCTCCAGATTTATTTTTTGGGTATAAGCAGTAGTAATCGTATCCAAAATCCCTTCGGGCGCATACACCAACACAGAATCCGGATTACAAATTGTATCCGAAACATAATATTGAAGCCCGGCAGTTACCTTCCCCTGAAGACGGACGGGTACTAACTTGGATTTTCCCTCGGAATAGATGTATTCTAATGTATCCGGCTTTATCGAGAGTATTTTAGAAGAGACATTCAACTGACTTAGTATCTTTTTCTCAAAATCGGATGCATAAATCTTCACATGATTATTTTTCCCTTTATAATCGAGAAAACTTAAATTGACTGGAAAATAACTTTTTCCCAACATATAATTAAGCAGTACAGTCCCCTTATCCTTCACCCGAACCCGAAGTTCAGAAGGAGGTTCCGAAGTCAGCACTACATTATTGGGAAGGTCTTTTACCCGTACCGGAATAGAAAATTCCGCTTCATAATCATTATTTAACGTTTGGAGTAACCAGAATCCACCGGCTATCAGAAAAAAAAACAAAAAAATTAAGAACTCCCTGCTCTTATCGCTAAGCAGGAAGTCCTTAATTTTCTTGGATAGTTTTAAATATGTGTACCTTATTTTCCTACGATCAAGCATAGGCATTGTTTACCATTTACTTAGATTGATTACTAGCAGCCGAAGCGTCAGCGAAAATAGAGTTTTTATCTATCTTTATCTTTACGTTAGAAGCAATTTCAAGTACGATATAATCGTCAGTAATCTCCTTGATTGTTCCGTGGATACCACCAGCAGTAATAACCGATTGATTAACCTGAAGAGATTTACGGAAATTTGCTATTTCTTTCTGCTTCTTATTTTGAGGACGGATCATAAAGAAATACATGATAACAAACATTGCTATCAGCATGATCCACATCATACTTCCACCTCCGGCAGCACCAGCAGGAGCTTGCAATAATACAGTCAATACATTCATAAAAAATCAGTTTTAGTTTCTACTATATGGACAAAGGTATTAGTTTTTAGTCAACTTACCTTCTTTTTTCAATTGATTAACTATTCCATCTAATGTTCCGTTAATAAAGCTACCGCTTTTGGATGTGCTATACAACTTCGCAATTTCCACATACTCATTTAACGAAACACTGACCGGAATGTTCGGGAAACTTAAAATTTCGGCTAAAGCAGTTTGCATAATGATGACATCCATAAATGCAATACGATCCAGTTCCCAGTTCTTTGTATTTTCGCTAACAAGATGGCGATAATAGTCGGAATTTAAAATAGTACGGCGGAACAGACGGCGTGCGAATTCCTGGTCTTCGTCATCCTTAAATTCAGGAAGTAATTCCTGATTGGCACCCTTCTTTTCATCGAAACGCTTAATGGTCTTCAACACGAATGTATCTACAATTTCCTTATCATCGTTCCAATACAGACTCTGGTCCTCCAATACCTGGTCGAGAGAATCATTATTAAAGATATATGTCTTATAGATTTTTCTCCATAATTCGCGATCAGCTTCATATGAGTTATCATCAGAGGCCATATAATCCTTATATATATCAGTTTCTACAATCTTCTCATATAGTTCCTTCACGAAGTCCTGATCGTTTGCCCAAGTCCTTTTTTGATTGGCAATAAACTCGGACAGCTGCTTATTGACTTCCAATTGGGCAATAAACTTATTTTCCACAAACTTTTTGTTGGGATACAATTCTTCTTTCGTGGGTGCCAATTTAGCTTTTGCCGCATCAATACGCTTTTGCGCATACTCTGTCAATGCTATCATCAGCATTAGCAAATAGTTGTAAAGGTCATACGCCTTTGAAAGACTAAAGAATAACTCTTTCTCCGCTGAGTCTAGATTTTTGCTGCCATTCTGATAATAGGCATATACTATCTGTATAATCTTAAGACGAATAAGAACTCTGTTGATCATAAATTCAATTTATACTATTGTTATCGAACTGCAAAAGTAGATATTTTTAATGAGTTTCCACAAATAAATCACATTTTTTAATGCAGTATTTGATTCTCTGCGCTTTTTCTTTTGACAGTTTAAAAAAAATATCCAATTTTGAAGCCGATTATAAACGGACCGAAATATATGGAAGATTTTAAAAAGAAAATGAGCGCAGACATGAATGATAAGGAGATCGTATTCTCCAAGTCCATTAAAGCAGGTAAACGCATCTATTACCTCGATGTAAAAAAGAACCGTAAAGATGAAATGTTCCTTGCTATTACAGAGAGCAAAAAGGTGATAATGGGAGAAGGCGATGATTCTCAGGTGAGTTTCGAAAAACACAAGATTTTCTTATATAGAGAAGATTTTCAGAAATTCATGGCAGGATTGACAGAAGCTATCGATTTCATTGATCGCAATGACATGAACGACTATATCAGCCGTTTAACCCAGGAAGCAGATATGGAAAAAGAGCAAGCTGCTATTGAAGAAGAAGAAGCAAAAGAGGAAAAATTGGGGAGTGAAATCAAGATTGACATTGATTTTTAAGAAGAAAGCTCTTTGATATATCAAAAAAAGACCGTACCTTTGCACCGCTTTTTTGCGACATCGTGTGATAATCCACATCGTGTAATGGTGAATTAAGCAAACTAACTTAATTTAGAGTAACACAATTTTTTAAAGAAATGAAATCAATTGAAGTAAAAGGAACTGCAAGAACAATTGCAGAACGCTCTTCAGAACAAGCAAGAGCTTTGAAAGAAATTCGTAAAAACGGTGGTGTACCTTGCGTACTTTACGGAGGTAATGAAGTAGTTCACTTTACAGTGCCTAACGAAGGTCTTCGTAATTTGGTTTATACTCCGCATATCTATGTAGTAGACTTGATTATCGACGGCAAAAAAGTAAACGCTATCCTGAAAGATATTCAATTCCATCCTGTAAAAGATACTATCCTACACGTAGACTTCTATCAGATCGATGAAGCTAAACCTATCGTAATGGAAGTTCCTGTACAGTTGGAAGGTCTTGCAGAAGGTGTGAAAGCCGGTGGTAAGTTGGCTTTGCAGATGCGTAAGATTAAAGTGAAAGCTTTGTATAACGTTATTCCTGAAAAACTGACAGTGAACGTTTCTCACCTCGGTTTAGGTAAGACTGTAAAAGTTGGCGAATTGAGCTTCGAAGGCCTTGAATTGATGAGTGCTAAAGAAGCTGTGGTATGTGCCGTTAAGTTGACTCGTGCAGCAAGAGGTGCAGCAGCTGCAGCCGGCAAGTAATTTGAGACTATTCCTGTAAAGAGATTTACTTTAAACGCAGATTAATGCAGATGAAAGCAGATGTTAAGTCTGTACTAGTTTGTATTAATCTGCGTTTCTTTTTCTATATTAATGAACTGTTTTACGGATAAGTAATGATAAAATATTTAATTGTCGGACTGGGAAACATTGGCCCTGAATATCATGAAACCCGGCACAATATCGGATTTATGACGGTAGAAGCATTGGCAAGAATCAATAATGCTCCTCCTTTTATTGACGGACGTTACGGATTCACAACCAGCTTTTCAGTCAAAGGGCGCCAGTTAATCCTGCTGAAACCTTCCACCTTCATGAACCTAAGCGGTTTCGCTGTCCGCTACTGGATGCAAAAAGAAAACATCCCATTAGAAAATGTGCTGATAGTGGTAGATGACTTGGCACTTCCTTTCGGTACTTTACGTTTAAAAGGAAAAGGGAGTGACGCTGGACATAATGGATTGAAGCATATTGCCTCAACCTTAGGAACACAAAATTATGCCCGTCTGCGATTTGGTATCGGTAATGATTTCCCACGTGGCGGGCAGATTGATTATGTACTGGGACATTTCACAGATGAAGACTGGAAGACAATGGAAGAAAGGCTGGCAACGGCAGGTGAGATTATTAAAAGTTTCTGTCTTGCCGGAATTGATATCACTATGAACCAGTTCAATAAAAAATAAAGATAATAACTAAAATGGCTGAAGCAAGAATAGACAAATGGATGTGGGCTGTACGTATCTTCAAAACACGTACGATAGCAGCAGAAGCTTGTAAAAAAGGCCGTGTCACCATAAATGGAGCACTCGTCAAAGCCGCACGTATGGTAAAGCCGGGAGATGTTATTCAGGTTAAAAAGCCGCCTATCACATATTCATTCAAAGTGCTGCAAGCAATTGAAAAACGTATAGGCGCCAAACTCGTCCCCGAAATGATGGAGAACGTCACAACTCCCGACCAATATGAACTATTGGAAATGAGTAAGATCAGCGGCTTCATTGACCGAGCACGAGGAACCGGACGTCCTACCAAAAAAGATCGACGAAATCTGGAAGAGTTTACAACACCAGAATTTATGGACGACTTTGATTTTGAATTTGATTTCGATAGCGAAGACTAACCGAATTAACGCCTAAGCAAGGTTTCCTTTGTTACATATTGTCATTTTAGGCACGAATTACAGAATGCTCGTTTTATAAAAAAACGGTCACACAAAACAACAGGATAATCCGTGCCTGAAATTACTACTTACAGATTTGCCCTTACTGCATCAATCAATTCCTGATACTCAGCATCCGTCAAATAAACCTTTCCCGGATTCATCTGGAATATACCACCATAGTCAGGACCATCCACATATTTCGGAGCCAAATGAAAATGTAAATGAGATAATTTATCCGAATAAGCACCATAATTTATCTTTTCCGGTTGAAATGCTTTCTGCATGGCGCGGGTAACTCGTGTCACATCTGCCATAAAAGCATTACGATCTTCATCGCTCAATTCATTCAAATCGTTTACGTGATCCTTGTAGGCAACAAGGCAACGTCCTCGATAAGTTTGTTCCTTAAACAGGAATACACGTGATACACTCAACTGCGCAATCTCAATCATCAGATTATGCAGCGTTTCATTGTTCTGACAATACAGACATTCTTTAGGATCGCTTTTCATGATACAATTATTTTATATTTTAACGAAACAAAAATAGGTGTTCTATTTTTATCCGACCTGTACTTTTTCGCTTTTTTGATCGATTAATTGGTATACATCCTCTTTCTCACCTACCACCCACACTACATCTCCTTCTACAAGCGGCACATTTACATCCGGTACCATCAACGCACCGTCCTCATTTTCAATGCCCGCTATCATACAGTGATACTTGTCACGAATACCCGATTCACGAATTGTCTTACCTAGAAAGACAGAATCTGCATCTATGATAAACTGCCTCAAAGCCATTTCACTCTTTTCATATACATCCCAGTCGATCTTTGCGCCATTTTGCATAGCCTCATTAAAAACACTCAATTGCTCATCCGTTCCTATCACTTGTATCTTATCCATTGGGAACAAACGGACGGAGCCTCCGGGAATGTTAATCCTTCTCTTTCCACGAAGAATAGAAGCTACATGTACACCGAACTTCTTTCCCAAATTCAGTTCCAGCAATGTTTTACCAGCCCAAGAAGATTCTCCGGGAATTTCCATATCGGCAAGATGTAAATCATGAGACAACAAACGTCCGGCATATTCCGGTTTCTTTTCTCCCAGATATTCTGCACGCACATCTCTTGAACGAAGATTCTGAAAGAAACGTCGCTCAATTAATATTGACTGTTTTTTCAAACGGCGTGACCATACCATAAGCAACACGACAAGCACAGCAACCCCTATTATTAAGCCGATAGATGCTTTGAACAATCCCGATATTACAAAAATAACGAACAGTGCCGCTATCATAATCCGGATAACGATAGTAGAAACTAAGGGAGCACGATTCGTACGGCTATCATGCCACAAAGTCACAAACTCGACCGAATGATTTTTCTTCACCATAATAGCACGCAAAAAAGGAGCAATACATAGAATAACAAAGACCGCTCCCAACAGTGACGCCCAGAAATGGGGTAAGTTCTCCTTAAAGAACGGTACCACAAAGCGGAAAGAAAGAGCAATGATAGATATGCTGACTATCGAATAAACAACTGTAATACGCACCATTGCTATCAATAACTTTTTCCACAGATTTTCGTGATTGAGTGCGGTTTGCGATCCGGAAGAATAACGCATCAAGAACTTTCTCCAGGATTCCGGCAAGTGAGCATCAACAAAAGTGGAAGCGGGTTCCGCCAGACGAATCATATAGGGAGTTAGAAAAGTGGTAATAACGGAAACTGCCACCACTATCGGATACAGGAAATCACTCGTCACATGCAAAGATACTCCCAACGAGGCTATAATAAATGCAAACTCACCGATTTGTGTCAAACTAAAGCCACATTGCATAGCTGTTTTCAAGGGCTTTCCGGAAAGAATTACTCCAAATGTTCCGAAAATTGCCTGTCCCAAAATTACTGCCAGAGTAATTACTATGATAGGTATGGCATACTCCACAATCATTGCCGGATCTACCATCATACCCACCGATACGAAAAAGATAGCTCCGAAAAGATCTTTGACCGGTTTCACTAATCGATCTATGGATTCCGCTTCGATGGTCTCGGCTAAGATAGACCCCATAATGAACGCACCGAATGCGGCGGAGAATCCCGTATTGGCAGCCATTACCACCATACCGAAACATAATGCCAGGGATACGATAAGTAAAGTCTCCTCTCCCATTAGTTTCCTGCAACGTTTCAGAAATTCAGGAATTAAATAAATACCCACTACAAACCATAAAATAAGGAAGAACAATAACTTTCCGATACTTTCCAACATCTCCGTACCTTCAAAATTATGACTTACTGCCATAGTGGAAAGCATCACCATTAAAACGATAGCCAATATATCTTCCAGAATCAAGATACTTAACACAAGCCCTGTGAACTGTTTTTTTCTCAATCCCAGATCATCAAATGCTTTATAAATAATAGTAGTAGAGGACATTGCAATCATACCGCCCAGGAACAGACTATCCATTCGGTGCCATCCGAAACTCATACCGACTCCTATCCCCAACAAAATCATACAAAAGATAATGGTACAAGCAGCTATGATAGCGGAACCACCCACTTTTACAATCTTTTTAAAACTAAATTCAAGCCCGAGAGCGAACAATAAAAAGATAACACCGATATCCGCCCATGTCTTAATGTTGGCACTATCCATTACTGAAGGCGTAAACGGCATATGAGGACTTGCCAAAAATCCGGCAACGACATACCCCAGCACTAGAGGCTGCTTCAACTTCTTGAATAACAGAGTCATGATACCGGCACAGATCAATATCAGTGCGAGATCAGCTATAAGAGTAGGTAATTGAGACATTAGTTCATCGTATTTGATGACAAAATTATAATATTTCTATGGCATAAACAACATATTAACGGATATGTTTCATAGTAACCGTCATAAAATCAATTAGCCCCGGAAAACGTTGACATATTTCCGAGGCTAACCTATAAAATAGAGTTTAATCTTTATTTTCTAAAAGGTGGTTTCACCACTACTGCTTTCAGTTTACGTCCGCGCATATCAATGCAAATTTCAGTACCGATTTTACTATATTCCGGTTTCACATACCCCATACCAATACCAATTTTACGGGTAGGCGACATAGTACCGGATGTAACCACTCCAATCTTCTCTCCTTCCTGGTTCACTAGTTCATAACCGTGACGAGGAATCCCCCGGTCAATCATTTCAAAGCCGACTAATTTACGAGTTGTTCCTTCCGCTTTCTGCTTCTCTAACATAGGACGGTTGATAAAGTTTTTGCCTTCTACAAATTTCGTAATCCAGCCCAAACCGGCTTCTATAGGTGAAGTCGTATCATCCAAATCATTGCCATAGAGACAGAAGCCCATTTCCAGTCGGAGTGTATCACGCGCTCCCAACCCCACCGGTTTAATACCAAATTCTTCACCAGCTTCGAAAATAGCTGTCCAAATTGTATCGGCAGCACTCGGATAGAAATAGAGTTCAAAACCTCCTGCACCCGTATAACCTGTATTAGAGATTATCACATTGTCCTCGCCTGCAAACTTTCCAACTTTAAAAGTATAATATGGAATAGATGATAAATCAACATCCGTCAGTTTTTGCAAAGCAAGAATTGCTTTCGGACCTTGCACAGCAAGCTGACCTATATTATCAGAGGAATTTTCCAACTCCGCCCCCTCTGTATTATGAGACACACACCAATCCCAATCTTTATCCATATTGGCAGCATTAACCACCAACAAATATTTTTCCGGTTCATAATGATAAACCAGTAAATCGTCTACAATACCACCATCTTCATTAGGGAAGCAGGTATATTGTATCTTACCGGGAGTTAATGCCGCCACATTATTGGAAGTCACTTTCTGTAGAAAAGCCAATGCATTCGGACCTTTCACCCAAAATTCTCCCATGTGGGATACATCAAACACACCGACTGAATTGCAAACAGTCAGATGTTCATCAATGATGCCGGAGTATTCTATCGGCATATTATAACCGGCAAACTCGTGCATTTTAGCACCTAGTGCTATATGTTTCTCTGTAAACGGAGTGGTTTTCATGAATCTCAGTTTTTAAGTATTAAGTATTAAGTTTATATATCAGGTATATCCGTAATTGAAAATCATCTGGAAGCTACCAGCTCGGCGATCTTCACAATAACGTTCATCGCCTTTTCCATATTCTGAATAGGAACAAACTCATAACGTCCGTGAAAATTCAGACCACCGGCAAAGATATTCGGACATGGCAGACCTTTGAAAGAAAGCTGCGCACCGTCCGTACCTCCACGAATTGGCTTCACATTCGGTTTCACGCCTACGGCTTCCATAGCAGCAAAAGCGATGTCAATAATGTGCATTACCGGTTCTATCTTTTCACGCATATTATAATATTGGTCGCGCAATTCAAGAGTTACAGTGCCTTCACCATATTCAGTATTCATCCGGGCAACCAGGCGTTCTATCTCTTTCTTACGTTCTTCGAATTTAGCCCGGTCATGGTCACGAATAATATAAGAAACAGTGCATTGCTCCACTTCGCCCTGAATACCGATCAAATGATAGAATCCCTCGTAGCCTGTCGTATGTTCCGGTCTTTCTATAGAAGGCAACAGAGTGATAAACTGATTGGCAAGATAGATCGAGTTAATCATCTTATTTTTGGCGTACCCCGGATGTACATTGCGTCCCTTAAAAAGAATCTTGGCAGCAGCAGCATTAAAGTTTTCAAACTCTAACTCTCCTACTTCACCTCCGTCCATTGTATATCCCCATTCACAACCGAACTTCTCCACATCAAATTTATGAGCGCCTTCACCAATTTCTTCGTCCGGATTAAAGCCGATGCGAATCTTCCCGTGTTTGATCTCAGGATGTTCTTTCAAGTAAACAACAGCCGATACTATTTCGGCGATCCCAGCTTTATCATCTGCACCCAACAATGTTTTTCCGTTGGTAACAATCAGGTCCTCTCCTTTATGATCAAGCAATTCGGGAAATTGAACGGGAGAAAGAATTATATTATCTTCGGCACAAAGCATGATATCCGAACCATCGTACTTTTCTACAATACGCGGAGTCACATCTTTACCACTCATATCAGGACTTGTATCCATGTGGGCAATAAATCCGATTGTGGGTACATCCTTATCTATATTGGCAGGAAGCGTGGCAAAAAGATAGCCATGCTCATCCAGAGTAATATCCTCCAGGCCTAAAGATTCCAACTCTGTTTTCAAATATTCAGCAAATACCATTTGCTTCGGAGTACTGGGGGTAATCCCTGTCGATTCATCAGATTGTGTATCGAAGCTTACGTACTTTAAGAATCTGTCTACTAAAGTCATGTTATTTAATTACAAGTTATTAATTACAATTTACAATTTGATAGTTTATAGTGCCGTAAAGGTAAAAAAAGAGCCGTGAATTACAAAGCAATTCACGGCTCTTTTTTATCGTATAATATCTTTTAAAAGTGGCTACTACCATCAAAGCAGTGTGTACACACTTTACATTTCGGCAATCCGATAGCTTCAATCAATGTTTCGAGAGTATTAAATTTCAAAGAAGTCAGACCGAAGCGTTCGGCAATAATGCTAACCATCTTCTCATATTCAGGAGAGCCGGTGGTAGCATATTTCTCCAGATTCTTATCTTCGTCACCTTCCAATTCCTTTATAATACGGCGGGTAATCAACTCCAACGCATTCTTGGAAGCTGAGAATCCGACAAACGGACAAGCATAAATCAACGGAGGACAAGCAATACGCATATGTACCTCTTTTGCTCCATAATCATACAGAATCTTCACATTATCACGTAACTGAGTTCCACGAACGATTGAATCGTCACAAAACAACAAACGTTTGCCTTGGAGCATGGCACGATTCGGAATCAGTTTCATCTTCGCTACAAGAGAACGCATCTCCTGATTGCTCGGTGTAAAACTACGAGGCCATGTCGGTGTATATTTCGAAATAGCCCGATGATAAGGGACTCCCTTGCCTTCTGCATATCCTAATGCCATGCCGACTCCCGAATCAGGAATGCCACAAGCACAGTCTACTTCCGATTTATCCATTTGTCCCATTTTCAAGCCACTCGTGAAACGTACTTCCTCAACATTCTTCCCTTCATAACAGGAAGTCGGGAAACCATAATACACCCACAAGAACGAACAAATCTGCATACCTTCACCCGGCTTACGTAGTTGTACAACATGATCGTTGTACAGACGTACAATTTCGCCCGGACCCAGATATCGGTCAATCTCATAATCCAGATTCGGAAAACTGGATGATTCACTGGTTGCAGCATACGCACCCTCTTTCTTTCCGATCACTACGGGAGTACGTCCCCACTGGTCACGGGCAGCAATAATACTTCCGTCTTCCGTCAACAGAAGCATGGAACAAGAACCTTTGATATGCTTGAATACATTTTCGATACCCTCGACAAAAGTTTTGCCTTGTATGATAAGTAATGCAATAAGTTCCGTCTGATTGGTGTTGCTTGAACTAAGTTCGGCGAAATGCATATTCTGCGAGAGAAGCTCATCTTCCAATTCTTTAATATTGGTGATTTTTGCGACAGTAACAATGGCAAAGCGTCCGAGGTGAGAATTAATAATAATAGGCTGCGCGTCTGTATCACTAATAATACCGATTCCGGCATTTCCTTTGAACTTATCCAGTTCATCTTCAAATTTAGTACGGAAATAAGTACTTTCCAGATTGTGGATTGACCGGATGAAACCTCGCTCTTCACTATAGGTAGCAAGTCCACCCCGTTTCGTCCCCAAATGTGAATTATAATCTGTACCGTAGAATAAATCAGTCACGCAACTCACTTGTGAGACTGTTCCGAAAAAACCTCCCATGTCGTTCTCTTTATTGATGATGTTTTTAAAAAAGATGTGCAAAAGTACAAAAAAGAATCCGTCTAATAAAAAAAGAACTCCGCAAAGTTTTAGTTTTCTTTGCGGAGCAACAACTAATATTTATTAAAATATGGAGATTAAAAAAACAATCTTTTTCACCTGAATGTTTTAAATTATTATTTTGTTACTTTCTTATCAACCGATGTACTGCAATAATGTTCTCCATAATATATATCCAATCACATAAAACACTAATTACAAAACGAATAATGAAAGTAAAGAGAGAAAAGCACAGTAGCTATGCCGAATAAAACAGATTGACTATACACGTATATTACACATTCTTCCTATATTTGCACACAATTATTTTATTTTTCCAAAGAGTTACACCAACTCTGATACAAATATCTAAAACCAAATGAGTAAAGAAATTATCTATATTTTTCTTGGTGGCGGCACCGGTAGCGCATTGCGTTATTGCATACAGCTACTTATGCACGAACGGATTGTTCCCTACAATTTTCCGTGGGCTACTTTCACGGTCAATATCTTCGGTAGTTTTCTCATCGGACTATTTTACGCTCTTTCCGAACGGTTCCACCTTCCTTTCGAAGTTCGCCTTTTTCTGACAACAGGATTATGCGGAGGATTTACCACCTTCTCTACTTTCTCCAGTGACGGCATAGGGCTGTTAAAAGGAGAATTTTACGGTACATTCATTACCTACACCCTATTAAGTATAGCAATAGGACTGACAGCTGTAGTGGCAGGCGGTTATTTAGGAAAACAATTATAAAAAAGGAACCTTTGCAACATGACAAAAAGAAATACAGCTAAACCCGTCCGTGTAGTTTCTCCGATAATGGAAGAACAAGAAACCAGCGCAAGCACTTTACAAGAATGGCTTGACAAGGAAGAAACAGTCTCCGATCTTTTATTTAGCAAAGGAAAAGAAGAAGGAATCAACAAGTCCTATAAAAGTTTCAAGAACTGTACTTTCCAAAATCAGATATTCAGCGAATGCAAATTCCATTCATCCCAACTGACAGATGTCCGGTTCGAGAACTGCGACCTATCCAATATCTCTTTTGCAGAAAGCTCTTTGTACCGAGTAGAATTTATTTTCTGTAAGTTGCTGGGAACTAATTTTTCGGAAACCACTTTGAATCATATTCTGCTACACGAGTGCAATGCCGGATACATCAATCTGGCAATGAGTAAAATGAACCAGGTACGTTTTGCGCACTGCCTGTTCAGAAACGGGAGTTTCAATGACTGCCGCTTTTCTTCCGTCGCTTTTGATAGTTGCGATTTGGTGGAAGCCGACTTCTCACACGCCCCACTCCGGGGAATAGACCTACGCACCTCCCGCATCAGCAGTATAACACTTAATACCAGTGACCTAAAAGGAGCTATTATCACGTCCTTACAAGCTATGGATTTACTTCCTTTGCTGGGTGTTATTATCGAAGACTAAAATCCTTCAAATTTCATTCGCCTGCATTCAAACAAAAAACATCGTCCCGTTGTTATATTATAAGATCGGACTAACGACATATAGGGAATAGGGCCAAAAAGAATACCTATTTATAGTGATTTCTCACTCTCTGTCAAGTCCGTACTTTTGCAGAAATCTTATTCAAAAACAATAGAAACGATGAAAATTGAAAAAATTGTAGCTCGAGAAATTCTCGATTCAAGAGGTAACCCCACAGTAGAAGTTGACGTAGTATTGGAATCAGGCATTATGGGACGCGCATCCGTGCCGTCGGGTGCTTCCACAGGTGAACACGAAGCATTGGAACTTCGTGACGGTGACAAACAACGTTACGGTGGAAAAGGAGTACAAAAAGCGGTTGACAATGTAAATAAAATCATCGCTCCGAAACTAATCGGTATGTCTTCACTCAACCAGAGAGGAATCGACTACGCAATGTTGGCATTGGACGGTACCAAGACTAAATCTAATTTAGGTGCCAACGCTATCCTCGGTGTGTCTCTTGCCGTAGCCAAAGCTGCCGCTAGTTATCTCGACCTTCCTCTATACCGTTATATCGGCGGAACAAATACTTACGTAATGCCTGTACCGATGATGAATATCATCAACGGCGGTTCACATAGCGATGCTCCTATCGCATTCCAGGAATTTATGATTCGTCCCGTAGGCGCTCCTTCTTTCAGAGAAGGATTAAGAATGGGTGCCGAAGTATTCCATGCATTGAAGAAAGTATTAAAAGACCGCGGTCTTAGTACTGCCGTAGGCGACGAAGGTGGTTTCGCCCCCAACTTGGAAGGTACGGAAGATGCTCTGAATTCAATTCTAGCCGCTATAAAAGCTGCAGGATACGAACCGGGCAAAGACGTTATGATTGGTATGGACTGTGCTTCTTCCGAATTTTATCATGACGGCATCTATGATTACACCAAGTTTGAAGGTGCAAAAGGCAAAAAGCGTACTGCTGAAGAACAGATCGACTACCTGGAAGAACTGATCAATAAATATCCTATCGACTCTATTGAAGACGGTATGAGTGAGAACGACTGGAACGGCTGGAAGAAACTTACCGAACGTATCGGCAACCGTTGCCAACTGGTAGGTGACGACTTGTTTGTAACGAATGTCGACTTCCTAGCAATGGGTATTGAAAAAGGCTGCGCCAACTCTATCCTGATTAAAGTAAACCAAATCGGTTCGCTAACGGAAACATTGAACGCTATCGAAATGGCTCACCGCCACGGATATACAACTGTTACTTCTCACCGTTCCGGTGAAACAGAAGACGCTACGATCGCCGACATCGCAGTAGCTACTAACAGCGGACAAATCAAGACCGGTTCTTTGAGCCGCTCAGACCGTATGGCTAAATACAATCAGTTGCTTCGTATCGAAGAAGAATTGGGTGACTTGGCCGTATATGGATATAAGAGAATCAAGTAAGCATACTTTTTACTTTATAAATAAAAGAGGATAGGCTTTTTAAAACCTATCCTCTTTTTTTATATATTTGATGATTCGCAAACGACCAGAAACATTTTCATGCGTATCATATAATAAACAAGAATGAATAAACAATGATAAATCAGGAAAAGACACTGGAACTGGTAGACCAGAGCCAACGGAAAGACACAGCAGCATTTGCCCAGTTGGTCACCGAATTTCAGCCAATGGTATTCAGGCTTGCCTTCCGGTTGCTTTGTGACGAAGACGAAGCCAGGGACATAACACAGGAGACATTTGTAAAAGTCTGGTTATCCTTGAAAACATATAATCGGAAGAATCGCTTTTCTACCTGGCTTTATAAAATCACCTGCAACGCGTGTTATGACCGTTTACGTTCACTTCGCCATTCGTCTTTGAACAACGAGTTCGCCTTTTCTGATTCTATCAACCTCGCATCGGACGACAATATTGAAATATCTCTATCCAACAGGCAACTGAAAGAATTGATATTGCGCTATACCAACGAACTTCCTCCCCAGCAGAAACTTGTTTTCATGCTGCGTGATGTAGAAGAACTGGAAGTCATAGAAGTACAAACTATCACAGGCCTATCACCTGAGAAGATAAAAAGCACTCTATATCTTGCCCGAAAGAATATACGTAATAAAATGAATCAAATAGACCCCGACTTATGAAACAAGAAGATAAAAAGTACGAAGAATGGTTGACGGAAATCAAAAACAGACAACCCATATTAGAAAATCCAGAAGAACTAACAGCGGCTATTCTGAATAAGATAACCGATAACGCTCCTAAAAAGAAAAAGATAAGATATCTCGTTGGTGCTTGGATATCAGGAACCGCAGCAACGTTATTGCTCTTTTTATTTATAAACGATGCTTGTTTTCCTCCCTCCCCTTCCGAAGCAGAAACGCAAAATGGATATGTCTATCAGCCAAACGGCACTTCATTTCCCTTACCGGAGAACTGGGAAGAAATGCAACTCTTGGAGAAAAGTACCTACCTATCCTCTCAATACACGCAGCACCGGAAGCTCCGGCAGACGCGAATACTTCAAATTATAAAAGAAAACCAATTAAGATAAACAGAGTATGAAAACTAATCATTCAATCGCAACATTACTACTGTTACTGTCACTGGGTATGACTTCGTGCAGTACTTATTATAGAATGACTTCACGGATAGACACCAATGGAAGTATGCATAGAGAGGTCTATGCACGAGGTGATTCCGCTTTCATTGCAGGAGATAAGACACATAACCCATTTCTGTTTCAATTAGATACCGATTGGCAGATAGTAAATCTGGACTCCACCCTCAAATTTAATTTCTGGGGAGAAGAAAAAAAACTGAATGTAAAAGCCTGCCGGAATATTCCCCTGATAAATGGAGAATATTTCTCTATCTCCAATGGAAAAGAACAGATGAGCTCTTTGGCAATACCTACGGAGCAGTTAAAGAAATGTTTCAAATGGTTTTATACCTATTATATATATACCGCTACTTATAAAGAACTTCCGGACAAAGGACCGGTCCCTCTTGACAAATATCTGAATAAAGAAGAACAAATAATCTGGTTTCGTGGAGACAACGCTGCCTTTAGCGGTATGAACGGCATCGAACAAAACGACAAACTAGATAAACTCGAAGCTAAATTCGGAGAATGGTACAATCGCAGCCAATACGAAGTTATTTGGGAAGTCATTCGCCAATTTACCTCACAAAAAGGTGACACGGTCTACGTAAATCGCCTGAACGAACTCAAAGAAACAGTCTATACCAATCACCTGTCAGGGAAAGACGGTTGTGGAGACGCAGGAATAGATGATGTCTGTGCGCTTTTTGATAAAGTTGGTCAAACAAACTATTACTTGGAACTTTATAAAGCCCATGCAAAGGCAATGGACAATATGTGCGAACAGAAAATCAAGATTGCTGAAGTATTCTATCATGCTATACAATTTGAGTTGACAATGCCCGGCACACTTCTTTCTTCCAACGCCTGTCTTTCAACCAATAATATAATGGTATGGAAAATAGACGGTCTCCGCCTTCTGACTGGGAATTATGTACTTACCGCAGAATCACGAGTTATCAACTATTGGGCATTCGGGCTTACCTTACTAATCATTCTGGCAACTTTGGGAATCTTTATAAAATTATACAGGAACAGATAACAAAAAAAGCATTCAGACAACTATCTGAATGCTTTTTTATCCGGATTGACATCCTTCTTTTGAGCCTCTTGTCGGATTCGAACCAACGACCCCGAGATTACAAATCACGTGCTCTGGCCAACTGAGCTAAAGAGGCGGGTGGGTAAGCTTACTATATCGCGCCGCTACAACCAACTACCTTTGCTGCGATCAAGCCCTGGAGGATTCGAAGGGAGCTGGCCGTATAGGACTTACCCGTTTTGCGGTTGCAAAGGTAGACATTTTTATTGATTCTGCAATAGGTGCAAGAAACTTTTTTCACCAGCCAACAACTAACCGACTACATTTCAATCAATTAAAATCATAAAAAAAATATTCAGACAGTAACTTTTGTAGCTTTATTAACTTTAACAACCATATTTCCCCTACCAACCGAGATTATTTGTACCTTTGTGCGCAATTTATAAATGATGATGACAGAAAACAGAAGTTATTTACAAAAATATGCCATGCACTTTGGCACGTATATGGGAATCTATTGGATATTGAAATTCATATTATTTCCGTTAGGATTTCATATACCCTTCCTTTCATTATTATTCGTAATCCTGACGCTGGCAGTGCCCTTCATCGGTTACCACTACGTGAAGATGTATCGGGATAAAATCTGCGGAGGAAGTATCCAGTTTTCTCATGCAGTACTCTTTACTATATTTATGTATATGTTCGCTTCTTTGTTGGTAGCTGTGGTGCACTACATTTATTTCCAATTCATAGACCATGGCTTCATCGTCAATTCTTACATCCAACTTTGGGACGAGTTAATGACCAACACTCCTGCCCTGGCAGAAAACAAAGATATTATAAAAGAAACGATAGATACCGCCCGTTCACTCACCTCAATCAACATTACTATGCAATTACTGTCATGGGATGTGTTTTGGGGCAGTCTTCTGGCTATCCCTACCGGACTAATGGTCATGAAAAAAGCCAAACCGGAAAACAACGGACTGTCTCAATCGTAATTTGTAATTCGTAAATAGTAATTAATAAAAATGGATATATCAGTTGTAGTCCCATTATTCAATGAAGAAGAGTCACTACCCGAACTCTACGCTTGGATAGAACGGGTAATGCAAGCCAACAGATTCTCATTCGAAGTGATTTTCGTTAACGACGGAAGTACAGACCGTTCATGGGAAGTGATAGAAAAACTCAAAGCCCAATCGGACTGTGTGAAAGGTATCAAGTTCCGCCGTAACTATGGTAAATCACCTGCACTCTATTGCGGATTTGCAGAGGCACAGGGTGATGTGGTTATCACTATGGACGCCGATTTGCAAGATAGTCCGGACGAGATCCCCGAACTATACCGGATGATTACGGAAGACGGCTACGATTTGGTTTCGGGCTGGAAACAGAAAAGATATGATCCAATATCAAAGACATTGCCGACCAAGCTATTCAACGCCACTGCACGCAAAGTCTCGGGCATCAAGAATCTGCACGATTTTAACTGCGGGCTGAAGGCCTATCGCAAAGAGGTCATTAAACATATTGAAGTCTATGGTGAGATGCACCGTTATATCCCTTATCTGGCAAAGAATGCCGGATTCAAGAAAATCGGTGAAAAGGTGGTACACCACCAGGCACGCAAATACGGAACAACCAAATTCGGACTGAACCGCTTTGTTAACGGATACTTGGACTTGCTTTCTCTTTGGTTCCTTTCCAAGTTCGGAATCAAGCCCATGCATTTTTTCGGTCTGCTAGGTTCACTGATGTTTCTCATCGGAATGATATCCGTTATCATTGTAGGTGTAAGCAAGCTATACGCCATGTACAACGGTCTCCCCTATAGACTGGTGACCGATTCTCCCTATTTTTATTTGTCACTCACGGCTATGATTATAGGTACACAACTGTTCCTCGCCGGATTCTTAGGCGAACTGATCTCGCGTAACGCACCGGAACGGAATAACTATCAGATAGAAAAGAAAATTTGATTCACATTCAACCATTGATTATGAAGAATTTAATTCGTATCTTTCTCATATTACTAATTGTCGGTGGTGCATCAGTATCCACAGTTCGTGCTCGGACGAAAACGACTGTTCGTTGGCAGGACGACCGATGATGTATTGCACATTCAAGTCCATTGACAAAACTCTCGTTCCAAACGTTATAGCAAATGACACACTCGATTCATTAACTATTACAGCATTAGGAACTGACTCTATTATTCTAAATAATGAGAAGAAAGTTCACAAAGTGATGTTACCATTACGATATACCAGCGATTCTACTATATTTATTCTCCGGTATGACCCTGTACGTAATTGGGATAACGCAGACACTTTATACATTGTGCAACAAAACACTCCCTATTTCCAGTCTATGGAATGCGGATATATGATGAAACAGAACATCATCAGCGCCAAGTTTGGGAATAAAAGAAACAGTGCGGAAACAATAGATTCTATCTATTTACGAAATAAAGAAGCCAATACAAATGAAATTGAGAATCTACAAATATTCTTTATATACCGAGAGCGGACACCTGACGAAGAGACTAATTAGTCTGCTTCTGCTCTTTTGTATTGGGCTTCCGTTGATAGCACAGCAGCAACGCCCGGTCCATACACCCAAAAGAGATCAGAAGAAAAAGGAAGTTACCGAGATAGATACAATTCCGTTCTATAACGGGACGTATGTAGGTGTAGACTTATACGGCATCGGAAGTAAACTTCTGGGTGGTGACTTTATGAGTTCTGAAGTAAGTATAGCAGTCAACCTCAAGAACAAATTCATCCCGACAGTTGAGTTTGGTATGGGAGGTACAGACACATGGAGCGAAACAGGTATACACTATAAAAGTAAAGCAGCTCCTTTCTTCCGCATCGGTGTGGATTACAACACAATGGCAAAGAAGAAAGAGAAAAACAGTTATCTGTATGCAGGTATCCGTTATGCGTTCAGTTCATTCAAATACGATGTATCGACCCTGCCGGCAGATGATCCGATATGGGGGGACAACATCGGTAATCCCAGTCTCGGAGACGACTACTGGGGAGGAAGTATCCCGTTCAATCATCCGGGAATGAAAGCCTCCGTACAATGGTTGGAAATCGTATTAGGAGTTAAAGTACGCATTTACAAGAACTTCAACATGGGCTGGTCGGTACGCATGAAATATAAAACCAGCGCTTCTACGGGAGAATACGGAGATCCTTGGTATGTGCCCGGCTACGGAAAATATAAATCGAACAATATGGGAATCACTTATTCCCTCATTTATAAACTACCTCTTTAGAATATAATGACAGGACTAGAGATTTGGCTGCTTGCAATAGGTTTGGCGATGGACTGTTTCGCTGTTTCGATTGCAAGCGGTATTATTTTAAAACATACCCAATGGAGACCGATGCTGGTCATGGCTTTCGCCTTCGGATTTTTTCAGGCTCTCATGCCTTTCATCGGCTGGATGTTCGCCAAGAGTTTCAGTCACCTGATAGAAAGCGTAGACCATTGGATCGCTTTTGCTATTCTTGCCTTTCTAGGCGGCAGAATGATTTTCGAATCTTTCAAGGAAGAAGAATGTTGCCAGCTATTTAATCCCACCAAGCTGAAAGTAGTATTCACAATGGCGATAGCGACAAGTATTGACGCACTGGCAATCGGCATTTCCTTCGCCTTTCTGGGAGTTCAAGATTATACTCAAATCCTCTCTCCTATTTGTATCATCGGACTTGTTTCGTTTGTCATGTCGCTCATCGGGCTGATCTTTGGTATCCAATGCGGCTGCGGGATTGCCCGAAAGTTAAAAGCAGAACTATGGGGAGGTATCATTTTAGTCATCATCGGACTAAAAATATTGGTTGAACATTTATTCTTTCAATAAAAAGAAAAAGTTTCTCATCAAAATATAGAAAAGCGTATGAAAACAAAGAAAAGTTTCCTTTGGCTGGCGTTCCTGATTCTGGCAACCATTTGGATATTAGCCAGACACAATCAGCAAGCAAACTATTACAATATCAAAGGGCTTGTATTCGGAACAGTATACAACATCACCTACCAATATGACAGTGACTTGAAACCGGAGATCGAAGCAGAACTGAAACGTTTCGACTTTTCATTATCTCCGTTCAATGACAGTTCCGTAATCAGTCGTGTAAATCGTAATGAAGAATTAGTGACAGACAGTTTCTTTCAAAAATGCTTCAACCGTTCCATGGAAATCTCCCGTGAAACCAAAGGTGCTTTCGACATAACCATAGCCCCACTGGCCAACGCCTGGGGATTCGGATTCAAGAAAGGAGCTTTCCCGGACTCATTAATGATAGATAGCCTGCTGCAAATCACCGATTATGAAAAGGTGAAACTAGAAAATGGGAGAGTTATCAAACAAGATCCCCGCATCATGTTAAGTTGCAGTGCGGTTGCCAAAGGGTATTCGGTGGATGTCATCGCCCAACTGCTCGACCGGAAAGGAATAAAGAATTATATGGTAGACATAGGCGGAGAAGTGGTAGTAAAAGGGGTTAACCCCAAAAACAACTTATGGCGTATCGGCATCAACAAACCGATTGACGACTCCCTATCCGTGAGACAAGACTTACAAACGGTACTCGACCTCACCGACCTCGGTATGGCTACCTCCGGCAACTATCGTAACTTTTACTATAAAGACGGAAAAAAATACGCTCATACAATTGACCCCAGAACAGGTTATCCGGTGCAACACAATATCTTATCTGCCACAGTAATCGCAGAAGACTGTATGACCGCCGATGCGCTGGCTACCGCCTTTATGGTAATGGGACTGGAAGAAGCCGAAACATTCTGCAAAGCAAACCCCAAGATTGACGCGTACTTTATTTATAGTGGAGACAACGGAGAATTTAAGACTTACTATACGGAAGGGATGAAAAAATACATAACTACTCCCCAATAAAAAGACAACGAAAATATACGAATAAATTAGAGGCTCTATTTTATGCAAATAGAGCCTCTATTTATATAAAACAGACGCTCTGTTTGGGTAAAACAGAGCGTCTAATTTTCAAACATTCATATAGGATTTGACAAACAATATCTTTTCACTTCATAAACACAAAATACACTGCCGCTATCAGGCAAACGAATGCAGCCAAATGATTCCAGTGCAGTGCCTCTCCTTTAAAAAAAACAGTAGTAAACACCGTAAAGATGACAAGAGTTATCACTTCCTGAATCACCTTTAATTGCATCAATGTAAACGGGCCTCCATTACCGATAAACCCGATACGATTCGCCGGTATTTGACACGAATACTCAAAGAAAGCAATTGCCCAGCTAAAAGCAATTACACCTATCAACGGAAGAGAAGCAAACCAAGTATATTCCTGTTTCATCTTCAAATGACCATACCAAGCAAAAGTCATAAAGACATTGGATACGATAAGCAACAAAATTGTATATATTCCTTTCATAACAACCGATTTTAATTAATCTATTTTATCCGGTAATAATTCTTCCTGTACATTCGTCATGCTTCCCCAAAGACTGTAACGGGCCTCCGGATTCATCTCCTCCAGTTGCCGCAAAATCCCTTTCATATCGCTCCGGCTGGATTGTGATTCGTAAGGGCAATTCTTTACTTGCTTCTGATAACTGTGTAAAGCCGCCAACTCTACCAAGTCAGCTTCGTGGACCAAACACATCGGACGGATAATCGTCATATCAAACTTCTTCATCACCAAACGGGGAGGCATGGTGCTAAATGCTCCCTGATAAGTGATATTCATCAGCAATGTTTCCAGAATATCATCCATGTGATGCCCCAAGGCTATCTTATTACATCCATGCTCTTTGGCAACTGTAAACAAAGCTTTCCGGCGATTCCACGAACAAAGGAAACAGGGAGACTTACGTTTATCGGTAGCCGGATCGAAGGCTGTCTCATATTGTACAAAAGGTACTCCATACGCTTCACAATGCGCTTTCAAATATGCCGTATCACTCTGATAAGGGATATTTTTCATCACCACATGAACTGCGACAACCGAAAAGCGAGGTTTATAGATACGTACACGCTTACCCAGCAATTCGACAAGCGCCAACGAATCTTTCCCTCCCGACAGTCCGATAAGGATTTTGTCTCCTTCTTCTATCAGTCCATATTGCACCACTCCTTTACTGAACCGCCTTTCAACGCGGCGAATGGTTTTCTCTTCTTCCGTAAATTGTGTCATATCTTCAAAAATCGGCTGCAAAAGTAAGCGAAAAGAATGATTTAAAGAAGAATTAACATAATAGAATCGCCGAAAAAGGGTTTATTTCTAATAAATTTGTACTTTTGAACAATTGATAAATTGACTGTTGACCGAAAACGATACCGTTTTCTACCAAACCGTCACTCATAAACGCTAAGAACGATGAAAAGAAAATATATTTTATTTCTAATTTGCAGTTTCTTCCTTGGGGGAGTTTCTGCGCAAACACTGGAACAGGCACGCACCTTATTCACTAAAGGTGACTACGAGAAAGCCAAGCCTGTCTTTAAGAAATATGCTAAATCCCAACCGTCCAATGGTAATTATAATTACTGGTATGGCGTATGTTGCCTGAAAACAGGAGAAGCTGAAGAAGCTGTGAAACCTCTCGAAATGGCTGTAAAGAAACGGGTAGCCAGCGGACAGCTTTATCTGGGACAAGCTTACAATGACACGTACCGTTTTGAAGATGCAGTGAACTGCTTCGAAGAATATATCACCGACTTAAAGAAACGAAAACGCCCTACCGAAGAAGCTGAAAAGCTGTTAGAGAAAAGCAAAGCCGATCTCCGTATGCTGAAAGGCGTAGAAGATGTCTCCATTATCGACAGTTTTGTGGTAGACAAGTCTACTTTCCTGAATGCTTATAAAATTAGCGAAGAATCAGGTAAGCTGTTTACTTTCAACGAGTTCTTCAAAACTGAAGGCGATAACCCGGGAACAGTCTACGAAACCGAAATCGGAAACAAAATCTATTATAGCGAAAAAGGCGAAAGAGGAAATCTGGATATTCTTTCAAAAAATAAGCTGTTAGATGAATGGAGTAACGGACGTCCGTTGCCCGGCAGTATCAATGATTCCGGAAACGCCAACTATCCGTTTGTTATGGCGGACGGTGTTACTATTTATTACGCAAGCGACGGTGAAGGGCTGGGAGGATATGATATCTTTGTCACCCGTTACAATACGAACACCGATACGTATCTTGTACCGGAGAATGTAGGGATGCCGTTTAATTCTCCCTACAATGACTATATGTATGTGATCGACGAATATAATAATCTGGGTTGGTTTGCTTCCGACCGTTTCCAACCGGAAGGAAAGGTCTGCATCTATGTATTTATCCCCAACAATTCAAAGCAGACCTACAACTATGAAGCTATGGACCAGCAGCAAATGATTCGGTTGGCACAGATTCATTCGTTGAAAGAAACATGGAAAGATAAAAAGGCAGTTGCCGAAGCACAACAGCGTTTGGAAGCCGCTATGAGCCATAAGCCGCAGGAACGCCGGATTGCAGATTTCGAGTTTGTGATTGATGATAATACGACTTATTATCTTCTGAAAGATTTCAAATCGGCCAAGGCCAAACAACTCTTCCAACGTTACCAGCAAATGGAAAAAGACTATCGTCAGCAAGAAGAAAAACTCAATAGCATGCGGCTACGTTATGCAACCGGCAATAAACAGGAAAAAACAATATTGACTCCGGCCATTCTTGATTTGGAAAAGAGAATATTGCAAATGTCCGGCGAACTGGATGCTCTTGAAATAAATGTACGAAACGCGGAAAAAACAAAATAATAATAACTCTGAACTATGGATATACTTATTATCACCGTTCTCATTATCGCCGCAGTAATACTGTTTCTGGTAGAACTGTTTGTCATACCCGGTATTAGTCTGGCAGGAATCTCTGCACTGGTTTGCATCATTTATGCCAATTACTATGCATTTGCCAATCTAGGTATGGCAGCGGGATTCATTACCTTGGGAATATCAGGAGTAGCCTGTATCGGGTCGCTCGTCTGGTTCATGCGGTCGAAAATGCTCGACAAACTGGCTCTGAAAAAAGATATTGATTCTAAGGTAGACCGTAGTGCAGAGGATAGCGTAAAGGTAGGCGATACCGGTATCAGTACCACCCGCCTGGCACAAATCGGTTATGCAGAAATCAACGGAAACATCGTGGAGGTGAAGTCGATAGATGGCTTCCTCAACGAAAAGACGCCGATTATCGTAAGCCGTATCACCGACGGTACAATTATGGTTGAGAAACACAGAAAATAATATTCACTTAATAAAAACATCAATGGAATCATCTTTCTACTTGCCTATCTTTCTGATAGCCGGAGGTATTATCTTCCTGATAATATTTTTCCATTACGTGCCGTTCTTCCTTTGGTTGTCGGCAAAAGTATCGGGAGTCAACATCTCACTGATACAACTATTTCTAATGCGTATACGTAACGTTCCGCCGTATATCATCGTGCCGGGAATGATTGAAGCCCACAAAGCGGGATTGAAAAACATCACCCGCGATGAGTTGGAAGCCCACTATTTGGCCGGAGGACACGTTGAAAAGGTTGTTCATGCGCTGGTATCCGCATCGAAAGCGAATATCGAGCTACCTTTCCAAATGGCTACCGCTATCGACCTTGCAGGTCGTGACGTATTCGAAGCCGTGCAAATGTCTGTAAACCCGAAAGTTATCGACACACCTCCCGTTACGGCTGTTGCTAAAGACGGTATCCAGTTGATAGCCAAAGCACGTGTTACCGTACGTGCCAATATCCGCCAGTTGGTCGGTGGTGCAGGTGAAGATACGATTCTTGCCCGTGTAGGCGAAGGTATTGTTTCGTCTATCGGTTCTTCCGAAAATCATAAGTCAGTACTCGAAAATCCGGATTCTATCTCCAAACTCGTGCTTCGCAAGGGATTGGATGCAGGAACGGCTTTCGAAATCCTGTCTATCGATATTGCGGATATTGACATAGGTAAGAACATCGGCGCCGCTTTGCAGATTGATCAGGCTAATGCGGACAAGAATATTGCGCAGGCAAAAGCAGAGGAACGCCGTGCAATGGCAGTCGCTTCCGAACAGGAAATGAAAGCCAAAGCGCAGGAAGCTCGTGCGAAAGTAATAGAAGCAGAAGCAGAAGTACCGAAAGCTATGGCAGAAGCCTTCCGTAGCGGTAATCTGGGTATCATGGATTATTACCGGATGAAAAATATCGAAGCAGATACTTCCATGCGTGAAAATATTGCTAAACCGGTAACAGGAAACACCGGTAATCAGCCGTTGAGCAAATAATTTATTATAAACGCCGGAACCCGGTTTCAATTCTGTTCCAAGATGTATGCTCTTTTTTCTGCGGAAAAAGAAAGATACCTCTTCCGAACTTAAATCCGGTTCCGGCGTTTGTATTTATAGATACAGTCTTATTGTAAAACTAAAACCTTTCAATAACATGAAAAAGTACTTTCCATCCTCTGAATTGATTATCAACGAAGACGGCTCTGTATTCCATCTTCACGTAAAACCTGAATGGTTGGCAGACAAAGTTATCCTGGTTGGTGATCCCGGACGTGTGGCACTCGTAGCTTCTCATTTCGAAAACAAAGAATGCGAAGTGGAAAGCCGCGAATTCAAGACAATCACGGGCACATATAAAGGTAAACGAATTACTGTCGTTTCTACCGGAATCGGTTGCGATAATATCGATATCGTAATGAACGAACTGGATGCATTAGCCAATATCGACTTCGAGACACGAGAAGAAAAAGAACAGTTCCGGCAGTTAGAGTTAGTACGTATCGGTACGTGCGGCGGTTTACAGCCAAATACACCGGTGGGAACATTCGTATGTTCGCAGAAGTCTATTGGTTTCGACGGATTATTGAATTTCTATGCCGGACGCAATGCTGTATGCGACTTGGCTTTCGAACGTGCTTTCCTCAACCACATGGGGTGGTCGGGAAATATGTGTGCTCCTGCGCCCTATGTTATTGATGCCAGCGAAGAATTAATTGACCGGGTTGCGAAGGATGATATGGTACGTGGCGTGACAATTGCCGCCGGAGGTTTCTTCGGTCCGCAGGGACGTGAGCTCCGTATTCCGTTAGCAGATCCGAAACAGAATGATAAGATTGAAGCGTTTGAATACAAAGGTTTCAAGATAACCAATTTCGAGATGGAGAGTTCCGCTTTGGCAGGACTTAGCCGGTTAATGGGACACAAGGCCATGACTGTCTGCATGGTAATAGCCAACCGCCTTATCAAAGAGGCGAATACCGGATATAAAAATACGATTGATACGTTGATTCAAACGGTGCTCGACAGAATATAAAAAAACAACAAGATAATAACCACTTAATAAGAAATGGCTTGAATTATACATTGTGATATATATTCAAGCCATTCTTCTTCACTTATTGATTCACTTATATAATTTCCGACTGTTTACCGATTCGCTCCTTTCTTTAATCAATAACCAATCGTAAATCTCTCTTGATGATGTTGCGGATGTTCCAGTTCATCAATCATGGCGGCCGCATAATCCTCTACAGAAATATGGCTGTTCCCCACAATGTCCACAATCATGTCATCCTTTCCCAGACGATAACGTCCCGTACGTACTCCCGGTCGCATATCCGCTGCCGGAGAGAAAAACACCCAGTCCACTTCTTTCTCTTTCGTCAGGAACTTCAGATAAAACTCTCCCAAAGCTTTTACTCCGGGCAAAAGATTCTCGGGTACTTCACCGGAATCCATTAATCGCAAGCCGGGCGCAATAAACAATGAACCTGCACCGCCTACCATAAGAAAACGGTTGACTCCTGCTTTCTTCACTCCGTCAATAATAGTCAGATAGACTTTAATTGTCTCATCATATATATCGGGATTATTCCATCCCGGATTAAACGCACTGATAACGGCATCCGCCCCTTTACAAACTTCGTATACTTCTTCAAGAGAAGACACATCCGCCTTCGTCACTTTCAGACTCTCATTTTCTATCTTTATCTTTTCAGGGTGCCGAACCACGGCTGTCACTTCAAAGCCACGGTTCAAAGTCTCATTCAAAAGAGCTGAGCCAACAAAACCACTCGCTCCGATGAGTACAACCTTCTTTACTTCCTTCATATTCCAACAAAATTAGAGTGTTATTATTATCTTAATAACACTACAATTTCCGGAATGTTGATTCCCTTTCAGAAAATTAATCAACCAATATAGGATTCTATCGTTTCTCTCAGTTTTTCCACGGAATAAGGTTTCGATATGACAGCGTTGCATCCTGCCTGAATAGCCTGCTGCTCTGTATAAAATGCATAAGCCATTACAGCGATAATGGGTACCGCAAAAGACATAGTACAAATCTTTTCCATAGCCTGAATGCCGTCCATTACAGGCATACGAATATCCATTAATATCAAGTCGGGCTTTTCACGGATAAAGAATCTCGTGACTCATATTTGCTAGAAAAACAGACTTTAGCTTATCGGCGTCTTCTGCCACCGTTTCGTCTCAATCAATTCCCTCGAGCGACAAATCCGATCACTGATATCATGAATCAGGGCCAGCACTTTATTCCCTTCAAAAGGAGCGATACTCATGGATATTGTGAATAAACAAATCATATACTTCCTTGGAATAGTTACGTTCACAGTATATGCCAGAAGTTTATCCGGATGTGTTTCATCATTTCCTTTATAAGAGAGAAAATGGTCTTCGAGCCAAATAACTTCCTTATGTTCTCCGATACAACGAACCCGTATCTGTGAAGTCTTTGATTCCGAGGTAAGCATTGCTGCAAAAGACTTTTGGCAAGCATCCATATCATCAGGATGAGCAAACCGATAGAAGTCATTAATATCCTTAAAAACAATTCCGGTTTCTTTTAATCCAAGTGTACGAAAATAATCATCCGTAAAACTGCATTTTCCCGTAAGGATATCATATTCCCACAAAATTATTTGATGCGCAGCAAGTACAGAAAGTATCTTTTGCAAATTTTCTCTTACGATCTCACCATTTTCATTTAGTGAATATAAATTTGTACTGACTCCATAGTCATGGTTATTTGTTTTGCATATTTTGTTGTGTACACTGCTGAACGCTGACAAATATGAACAAATAAAGTACAACTTGTCCCTAATCTTCTGTTTTTTACATAGAAACCCTTATCTTTGCCCATTCAAAAAGAAAATATAATGAACCAAGATACTATTTGTGCCATCGCTACTGCCCAGGGAGGAGCTATCGGAAGCATCCGTGTTTCCGGTCCGGAAGCCATTTCTATCACTAGCCGTATCTTCAAACCTGCAAAAGCCGGCAAACTATTTAATGATCAAAAGCCATACACGCTGACTTTCGGATGTATCTATGACGGAGAAGAAATCATTGATGAAGTACTCGTTAGTCTTTTCCGTGCTCCTCATTCTTACACGGGAGAAAATAGTACGGAAATTACGTGTCATGGTTCTTCTTATATCCTCCAGCAAGTAATGCAACTACTCATCAAGAACGGCTGCCGTATGGCTCAACCGGGAGAATACACACAACGTGCTTTCCTCAATGGGAAAATGGATTTAAGTCAGGCAGAAGCTGTTGCCGACCTGATTGCTTCTTCATCTGCCGCGACCCACCGTTTGGCAATGAGTCAAATGCGGGGAGGTTTTAGCAAAGAACTGACAGACTTGCGTAACAAGTTGCTGAACTTCACGTCCATGATTGAACTGGAACTGGATTTCAGTGAGGAAGATGTGGAATTAGCCGACCGTTCGGCATTACGGAAGTTGGCCGATGAAATTGAGCAAGTTATTTCCCGACTAGTCCATTCGTTTAGTGTAGGCAATGCTATCAAAAATGGTGTTCCTGTTGCCATTATCGGTGAGACAAATGCTGGAAAATCGACCCTGTTGAATGTACTATTGAATGAGGAGAGGGCAATTGTCAGTGATATTCACGGAACAACGCGCGATGTCATCGAAGATACGATTAATATAGGAGGCGTCACCTTTCGATTCATCGATACTGCCGGAATCCGTGAAACAAATGATACAATTGAAAGTTTGGGCATTGAACGTACTTTCCAGAAACTGGATCAGGCAGAGATTGTTCTTTGGATGATAGATTCTGTGAATGCTGCTTCTCAAATAGAACAATTATCTGAAAAAATTATTCCTCGTTGCGAAGGAAAACATCTGATTGCAGTATTCAACAAAGCTGATTTGATCGAAGAAAAGCAAAAGGAGGATTTACTAACTTTACTAAAAGACTTCTCAAAAGAATATACAGAGTCCATTTTCATATCAGCCAAACAACGGGGGAACACGGAAGAACTTCAAAAAATGCTCATTAATGCAGCTCACTTACCCACAGTAACGCAAAACGACATTATTGTAACAAACGTAAGACATTATGAGGCATTAAGCAAAGCACTTGAAGCAATCCATAGAGTACAAGACGGACTTGATTCTCAAATCTCCGGAGACTTCCTTTCGCAAGATATACGGGAGTGCATTTTCTTCATTTCAGACATAGCCGGTGAGGTCACAAATGACATGGTACTTCAAAATATCTTTCAGCATTTTTGCATCGGCAAGTGATGGCTTAGAAACAGCCGTAACCAATCATAACTATTTAAAATAAAGTCGCTGTATATCAGCGACTTTTCTGTTTTAACACTTTCCAGTCCGTATTTGGAAGTAACGGTTTTTATCCATATTTTTCTATCATATTTCTACCGCGACAGAAATTCACGGTTAGCCCGAATGTCACAGTGACGCATTAGTTGACGTGTGTTGACAGTGGTTTACATGTGTTGACAAAAATCGGGAGAAATAAGGCGAAATTATTCCCAATGTAAAGGAGGAAAATATGGAAGTAAGAAAGATTTGTCAATGGTGTGGAAAGCCATTCATAGCTCAAAAAACAACGACCTGTTATTGTAGCCACCAGTGTTCCAATCTTGGCTACAAGGAGCGCATCCGGGAACGTAAGCGACAGTTGAAACGGTCGCAAGAATTATTGCAACCTCGACAAGCCGCCGAGGGGCAGGATTTCTTCTCTTTTGCCCAAGCAGCAAAACTGATGGGCGTAACTCGGCAATACATATATAAATTGGTAAAGGAATCGAAACTTCGGGCGTCACGCATCAGCGGCAAGAAGTCACTCATCCGCCGTGCGGACATCGAACTGATGATGAAAACCAAACCTTATGAGCGCATCATGCCTAAAGAAAACTTTGACATTACCGAGTATTACACTGCCGAAGAGATTGCCGATAAATATAAGGTCAACGCCAAATGGGTGTGGACTTATACACGGCAGCACAAAGTCCCGAAAGTGCGCATCCGCCAGTTCAACTATTACAGCAAGAAACATATCGATGCTGCTTTTGCCAAATACGAGGTGGATTCCGACCTGATCGAATGGTACACACCAGAAGAGATTCAGGAAAAGTACGGCATGACACGTGTCGCCATCCGTTCGCAGGTGTATCGGAACAACATTCCATCCAAGAAGGAGCATGGGCAGATATTCTACTCAAAGCTCCACTTCGACCTCTCGAAGAGTTCCGAGCAGGAAAGCAAGGCGGAATACTACACTGTCAAGGAGGCGATGGAGAAATTCAAACTCTCTCGTGATTCGGTGTACGGTATTCTTCAATTCCATCAGATCAATCGTGAGAAGAACGGACGGTTCGTCAGGTTCCTGAAAGTGGAGTTTGACAAGGTAATGGGTGTCCGTAAGTAACCAATTATAGGCTTCCGTAAATTATTCCAAAATTAATCTCTACTGAAGGCTGTCTGCATGGTTACATTACAGAGTTTTGCCAGCGAATTAACAATAACCATAAAAATATATCAGTATGCATGAATGTAAAACCGTAACATTAAGGACACGTCCTTTAAAGAACAGAATGCTGTCTTTCTACTTGGATTATTATCCGGGGTATCGAGACAAAGAGACAATGAAAGTTATCCGCCATGAGTCGCTTGGTATTTACGTATATGCCAATCCGAGAAACAAGCGTGAACAGAACTTCAACGAGGTAATGACCGAGAAAGCCGAAGCCATCCGTTGCCGCAGGTTTGAATCTGTGGTGAATGAACGGTATGATTTCTTCGACAGGTACAAACTCAAAGCCGATTTCTTGGAGTATTATCGCAAACAACTCCGCAAGCATGACCAGAAATGGGAGTTCGTCTATCTCCATTTCAGAAACTTCGTACATGGCAAATGTACCTTTGAGGAAATTGACATCGACCTATGCAACAAGTTTCGGGAATATCTGCTCACGGCCAAGAAACTGAGACGTAACGGCCCTATCACACGGAACTCCGCATCGGGATATTGGTCGACTTTCAGGGGCTTCCTGAAAATCCTCTACCGCAATGGAATGATAAAGACCAACGTCAATGATTTCTTGGATAAGATTGAAACGGAAGATGTGGTCAAAGAGTATCTGTCTGTAGAAGAACTGTATAAACTGGCTGAAACACCGTGCAAGAAACCCATTCTGAAAATAGCATCGCTGTTTTCATGTATGACCAGTTTACGTATCAGTGATATTCTTGCCTTATGTTGGGAAGATATTGTAGACTATTCAGCCGGAGGGAAATGCGTACACATCATTACACAAAAGAACAAAGCGGAAGACATCATTCCCATCAGCGAAGAAGCATTAGGATTGATAGATTACAGTTCCGAGAAGAAAGGTTTGGTATTCAAGGGGCTTATGCGCAGTTGGACACAAGCACCCATGAAAGAGTGGATTCGCTCTGCCGGAATTACCAAGAACATAACTTTCCACTCGTATCGGAGAACATTCGCCACGCTACAAGCTGCTGCTGGGACGGACATCCGCACCATACAGAGCATCATGGCGCACAAGAGTATCACCACCACGCAAAGGTATATCAAGGTGGTCGATGCCAACAAACGGGAAGCCAGCAAGAAAATTACCCTGACAAGGAAAGATTGATAACGATTTTAGCCTCCATTTGTACGGGTATAGTATGATTTTTAGCCCGAAATCATACTATACCCGTTATATTTTACCAATATTGGGCGATTTGTCATCACCAATTATAAGTATCTGGAATACGGTACATAACTTTGCAGTATAATCATTCCAAACATTTACAGTATATGACAAATAGGACTCAAATTCGTACTCAAAGAATAAGCTTTGTTCTTGCGCTGTCGGTAATCATCTATACAGCGACAGACACTTATCTTTTCGCCTGTCACGAGATCAATATCATGAAGATAACGACTCCGGTAATACTTGGACTTGTAACAACAATTTTATTATGCGGTCTGTTACAACGATCTTTCTATAAATGGCTGACGAAGAATCCAATCGATTTTTCTTTTGGTTGGCAATCTCCGCTTGTTTTCGACTCTGATTTCGAGATAAAAGACAATTGTGCAAATGAAGCTCAAACCATCGAGCAGCCAAATAATTCAGTTATAGATAATTATGACACACTACTGGAGAACATCAAAAAGAAAGAAGCAGAAAGACAAGTAGAAGTCATGAATGCTATTCGGGAATATGTGACCATCAAAACTGCCCCTTATCTCTCTAAAGAGGCTATTTCAATCCTCATTTCCAATATAGAATATATGGCTTGTGGTAGATATGACTTATACAAACCTATTCGCTCCAATATAGATAATCCCTTGAAATCTCCAGGACTACGCCATTTGGCATGGAACATCGGTGAACGTTTGGGTATATCTCTACTTCAAAGAGCAACTTTTATAAAAGCTTCATTTCCTCATGAACTCACAAATGCAACCATTGAATATCTAAAACTTAATTTGCGCGATAATGTTTCAAGCCAAATTCCTATTGACGTACCCGATAAAGGCGACTATCGCTTCCATTTATAAACAGATAATAGTAACTCAAAATAAAAAACGTATGCAGATGAAATAATTAATCCGGTCTGTATTGTTCTGCAAGGTTTCATTGAGTTGGTTCGCAGCATGTTAAACGATTAAAACACTTTTAATATGAAACAAGAAGAACTGACATTCAATGACCTGCCGGCAGTGGTAGGCGAACTGTGCAACCGGATTGCAAGCATGGAAAATCTGCTGACGGAGCAACTTTCCAAGCAGCATGAAGCAAAAGAGAATACGCACGTTCCTATGACCGTACAGGAAGCTTGCGCCTATCTCAAAATGCCGTTATCTACTTTCTACTACAAGGTCAAAAAGGACGATATTCCGGTTATCAAACAAGGGAAGCATCTCTATATCTATCGTGATGAGCTGGACAGATGGCTGGAATCCTCCCGAAGAAATCCAGCACCGCAAAGTTTTGAGGAAGAGAACGAGTCCATGCTCGCATCCCATCGTCGTAAACCGAACTCTAAAAACTGGTAACGATGGAGAAGGCGGATAATACGACTCCTTCACGTGAGGAGTTGGCAGTTTACGTGGAGGAGTCAATAGTGAGCGTGACAAGTGCATACGAACAGTCGCCTGTGGTACTGATGGTGGACGATGCAGTTATAGGCACATTAGGCAATTTCAGTGCTTCCATAGGTAAGGCTAAAAGTAAGAAAACGTTCAATGTCTCAGCTATTGTCGCATCGGCATTGAGGGGCAGCACCATTCTTCATTATCGGTCTACATTCCCCAAAGATAAACGGAAGGTGTTATACGTTGACACGGAACAAGGGCGGTATCATTGTCAGAACGTATTAAAGCGCATTTTACGTTTGGCGGACTTACCGGAAAATAAAGAGCCAGACAATCTGGTTATGCTGGCTTTGCGCAAATACTCTCCCGATATGCGATTAGCTATAGTTGAACAAGCTATCGGCACAATTCCTAATTTAGGACTGGTGGTCATAGATGGCATCCGTGATTTCCTGTATGATATCAATTCTCCCAGTGAATCTACCGATATAATCTCCAAATTAATGCAGTGGACGGATGACAGACAGATACACATCCATACTGTCCTGCATCAGAACAAGAATGATGAACATGCCCGTGGTCACATCGGCACGGAACTCAATAATAAGGCGGAAACCATCATGCAAGTCGAAGTGGATAAAGAGGACAAGACCATAAGCGTAGTCGAAGCCATGCATATCCGCGACCGTGAGTTTGAACCGTTCGCTTTCCGCATAAACGAAGAGGGTTTGCCTGAACTGGTAGAACCTTATCTGCCCAGAGAAAAGAAGATAGGGCGTCCGACCAAAGAACCGTTTGATCCGTACAAAGAAATTCCGGAGAATGTACATCGCGCAGCATTGGATGCCACTTTTGCGAATGGCACTATCAATAATTATGGTGATTATTTGGAACGGTTGAAAGAGGAGTACGGATTGCAGGGTGTAAAACTTGGTCATAACAAGGCGGTCAAGGTAGCCACCTTCCTCGGCAACAAGCGGATGGTGATAAAAGAGGGGAAAGAATATAAAATCAATCCCGAATGCCATTACTGAGTTCAACTTTACTTTATTGTCGGGGCGTATATATAGGAATAAAGCAAAGTAGGCAAGATAACATAATGTGAGATAGTCATACTCTCCCCTCTTTTAGAGATATATCTTACTATCCAAATGCCGATTCCATATCCACATTCGACATGGCTTGCAGGGAAGTATCAACAGGTAACTGTTGCAAGATATGCCAAGGTATAACCTCACTGCGTTCCGGTTGTACATTGGCGCTCTTGCCTGCTCAGTTCTTTCGCCGATGCGGTACTCGCAAGCTCGCACCTATTTACCATTATAGAACAATTTATATGAAAGAAAATACTGAAAATTCATTGGGTTCCTCTAACGAAACAAGATGCGTCTTCATCGGAGCGAAAGTCACACCCCGTCAGAAAGAGCATATAAAATCACTAGCAGCACAATGCGGTATGACCGTAAGCGATTACATATTGTCGTGTGCCTATAACTTCAAGCCCAAAGCGAGGCTTACAAAAGAAGAAGCGGCATTGTTGCAAAATTTGGATAACTGTCGGTCAGACCTTGTTAAATACACCTCCGCACTTCACGGAATGTCCACAAAGCAACGCATGATAATGTTTAATCAGATTCCGTTTATGGTCGGATGGCTCAAGGAACTTGGCAATGTAGCCGAAAGCGTTTGCCTGTTTCTGAATGCCGTAAAAGAGCATAACAAAATTCCGTCTAACGCTAAACATGAAGAAGAATGATTGCAAAAGCAAAAGCCATATCGCACGGAATAAACGACCTTCGTTACATTACCGGCGAATCACAGCACAAGAAACATCCGGAGAAAATCTATCGGGTATTGGACAATCTGTTGCCCTCAGAACCGGACGCTATGGGGATATGGAACTCCATGCAGTTGACCTTATCCCAGCATCGGCCTATCAAGAACTCTGTTATCAGAATCGAGTTGAGTCCGTCGCCTGAGCATACCCGGTTCTTCGACATTGAGGACTGGCAAAAACTCTGGCAGGATTTCGCTGAGGAATTCGACAAACAAGTGATTACCGGCAAGGACAGGAAAGTCCGTTCATGTCCGACTAATTTGGCTGGTAGCAAATACTCGGTTTGGCTTCATACGGAATCTAAAGGCGAAGTTCCCCACCTCCATGCTGCGGTTTGCCGTTTGGATGAAGATGGCAATATCAATAATGACCACAACATTCATCTTCGTGCGCAACGTGCTGCCGAACGAGTGGCAAAGAAACGAGGCTGGATAACGGCAGCTCAAGTCAGAAATTCCAATATTCACCAAGTGAATCGTGACTGCATGGATACACTGAAATCAATGCAATCATGGTCATGGGAAGAGTACAAAAATGCTCTTATACGGAAAGGCTATGTCATACATGAACGAGAAGACAAGCAAGGTATTCTCCGTGGTTATGCACTCGTGCATGGGAACACCAAATACAAGGCTTCTGAATTGGGAATCGGCAGGAATCTGATGATTTCGAAACTTCCTTCGACATGGAAGAAACTGCACCATCAGCCTGCTACTGTCATTAAGAGCAATACTCCCAAAATCATCCTGCAGCCAGCAGAGCATAAGGCGGCTCCTATTAACTATACCCAATATCGCACAGACCGTTCGGATATGATTCCCTATGCCCTGACCCATGAAGGCAAAGAGCACAAGTTCTATATTCCGGAAAAAGTGCTTGACTGCTTCAATGACGAGTTTGATTACAGGTTTATTGCCAACTGTCAAGAACTTACCGATATGGCTGTAGCTATATTTGTCGGACTGCTTGATACGCCAAATGTAGCGACTGGAGGTAGTGGCGGAGGTTCGCAAAGCGATCTTCCGTGGAGAGACAAGGACGAAGACGATTTACAATGGGCTCGCAGATGCGCTCGTGCTGCCAGCCGCTTAATAGGAAAAAAGCCGAAAACAAGATTAAAACGCTAAGCCCATGAAAAAGAAATTTGATTTTTCCGCAGAAATGAGTGAAGTGGAATCCATAAAAACCACTCCCAAGAATGAATATCTGGAAGAAGAAAAACGACTACTCGATGTAAATGCCAAGGAACTTGCCAGCCTGAATAACAATGTATATAAGCTGAGAACAGAAGTTGAAAATCTGTCCGGTTCTATACGTGAGTGCAAACCTATTATTTCTGAAGAAATGCATAAGTTGGCAGTTGAATTTGGAGCCACACTTCTCTGCAATTTTCTTGGTCAGATTGAGAGCAAATGCAAGGAAGCCGAGCGAAGAATGAAGAAAGCCGACAATGCCATCCATATCCCGGCTACCGCATTCTACATCACAATTATAATACTGGTTGCCCTCTCTTCTTTTTTCGCCAGCATCATAATAGCAAATGTCGAGATTTTACACTCGGCATTGATTTGGAAGGCTGCTTTATGGACTATTCTGATTGCTACGGCTGGAATTACCATAATGATACTTCTTTCGGAAGTATTGAACAAGCCCAAATAGCAGATTACTACAAAGCGACGAGTCTTAAACCTGAAAATCAGGATTGAAACTCGTTGCTTTTTACTCTATATCATTCAATCAATATCCAAAGGGGGAGAATTACCATCGCTGAATCGGTCAAAGTCGGATTGAAACAGTTGGTCTTGAATAACCCTGTACTTTTCAAACTCTGTTTCTGCGAACTCTTTGGCAAATTCGGCTGACACGTTTCCGTTATCTTGTAATATCGGGAGGTCTGCCACATCAATGAATTTGTCAATACGCTTTGCCCAATCTTCCATTGTCATTGGAATGTGACGTTTAGCCATATTTTCTGCTATATCAAGAAACGCATTCACAATCCTGCCCATTGCTTCCAATTCGTTTTCTCGCAAATAGTTTTTGGCAATGGACACATCCGTTTTTACTATCTTCCCCTGCGGACCTTTCTCCCATGTAGTCAGTCCCATGTGTTCTCGTTCCGCATTGGCTCTATCAACAATCAGCTCGGCAGCCGTATGACCGTGCACCGCATAATGCATCTTGTTCTGAACCTTTTTGAAAAATGCACGCGTAGTTGGTGCATTGACATTATAATCAATACTGGTGGCATATATATCAGTGAGTTTCTGATAAAAGCGTCGTTCACTCAACCTTATCTCCCTAATTTCGGCAAGCAAATGTTCAAAATAATCCTCTCCGATAAACGAGCCATTCTCCATTCGTTTCTTGTCTATCACATATCCACGAATAGCAAACTGGCGAAGCACATATGTACACCATTGCCGGAACTGTGTGGCACGAGTACTATTAACCCGATAGCCAACACTAATGATAGCATCAAGATTATAGAATTTCAACTTACGATTTACTTGACGTTCACCTTCCACCTGAACAACCGAGAAATACTCGGTTGTTACCACTTGTACCAACTCTCCACTTTCATATATATTTTTCAAGTGAAGTCCGACATTATCTGTGGAGCAGTCAAATAATTGCGCCATAGCTTTCTGTGTACACCAGATAGTTTCATTTTGATACATTACCTGCACTCCATTTTCTTTTCCCTCAATTTGAAAAATCAGGAACTCTGCTGTACTATTTCGTATTTCTATATTTTTTGCCATAGCTCTCTTATTCTTTTAAGGTGACCTTTATTCCGAGATGTAAAACTTCAGAAACATTCTCGATAAAAGCCTTTTTCATACGATTGTTGCTATGGGTAATCAATAACCATCCTCCACCCAATTCTTTCTGACTTTTACCGTACTTTGCATCCCTTCGGTTTGAAATTACGGGTACCTTGCAGAATTTGAGATTATACTCTTCCACCACCTTGCGAACCTCAGCCACTCCTATTTTTTTGACAACATTTATAAGTGTTTCAACAGCAGTTTTCTCCGCTATTATAGTTCCGTCAGGAAAAACAACCGTCATATCTCTTGTCGGACCTCTTTCTATCTTTTCATCCAGACGAGAACCATTATTCCGATGTGTTACCTCCGGATCGAGCACCATCTCCTTGGCATCCGTCAACTCCGCTGCAAAGTTACGCTTACGGCTAAGATGAACGCTCAGGGGCTGTTCCGGCACATAATCCACAACTAAAACAAGTTCACGCTTTACAGGTTGCAAAGCCGGCTCTATTGTTTTGCTTAACACCGGAAGAATCTCTTTCTTGATAATTTCTTCTTCTAACTCATTTGCCTCTTGAATAAGATCTTCATTAATAGACAAACCTAATTCCTTTAGGTTTTCCATTGTCTGATATAGTTTGCTTAATCTGCTCATAACTTTGATTTTTAACTACTGATTAAAATGATTTTCTTTATCGTTTCCACATTCACCGTTTCTGTAGTGGAAATACGATGCGGACAAAGACCAAACTTTGTGAGCAATCGGTCTTTGAGGGCATCCCGTGATTGCTGTACATCGCTATTCTGGTGAAAATGCCAACCATCAACCTCAATCGTTTGAAGTGGTTGTTTAGTGAGCGAATTGTAAATAAGGAAATCTATATGAGAAAACGGACTTTTTGCAAAAGCCTTTTCTTCTTCACTAAGCAAACTCCAATCGCTAATCAATCGAGAGAGCGGATAATGACATAATATTTCAGCGTTAATCAAATTCAAATCAGCAATAGCTTTTACCAAAACCGTATAAACAAGGTTTTCAGATAGATGGTTCGATACCGAAGGATGGGCAGCTTCATACGCCAAACGTTCTGCAGTGTATTGCTTATAGAGCAAATCAAACACAGAGTGGAGTTTGCTTTCCTTGACCTCGAAATTATTGTATTGTATATAGGCTATAAGCTGGGCAAGATTCGATTCTTTCGGCAGCTCATTGCCATTGGTCACGATGCACAAACGAGTCTTGGCACGTGATATGGCGACATTGAGCAAGTTGGCATCGTCGGAAAACTCCGTTGGTTCGTTGTCTACTGTGCTTATGATGATGCTATCGCACTCCCGACCTTGATATTTATGTACCGTACTGGCAATATCATGCCCTAATGCCTTATTTGTTTCTTCCGCTTGGTTGCGATAGGGAGTAATGATGCCCACGCTATCCATATACTTATATTCAGGCATTACCTCCTGTATGATGACATCAATCTCTCGCTGATTGAAATGCTCTCTCGCATGATTGCCTTTAGTGGTACGGACTACCTGCAACACATTCTCTTCGCCGTTGTCAGTGGTCATGGCCACCAGCTCACCATTATAAAACCGTTGATTGCAGAACTCAATAATCTTGGGATGGCAACGATAGTGCTCCCGCAGCAACGTGACAGGAGCTTCCGTGAATACCTCCACACATGATTGCAGAAAGCTATGCGTCATAGCGTTGTATCTGTCATCTACATTATAGGTTGTCTGAATTGCATTTAGAGCAAGTGCTTCTTCACGGCTCACTACATTAGGTAATTGTTTGTCGTCACCAACAATCACGGCATTCATCGCACACGAGAGTGCCAATGCTCCGGTCTTAATGTCTACTTGTGACGCTTCGTCCATAATCACATAATCAAATACCATATCCTTACTGATACAACTTTTGGCAGAATAAGTGGTGCTGAGTACGACAGGATATTCTTTCAAGAACTCCTCTGTTTTGGGCTTGATGTCCCTAATAGAGAACCTTTTCCTTTCGCTGGTTCCATATCGTTTGGCAATCTTATTCTTCAAAATTTGCAAGGAAGAGGAACGCAGATCTTTTACAGACTGGTTAATATCAATGGATTGAAGCGTATGGACTATGAAGCCCAATTCTTGCTCGATTTCAGCCTTACGAGAGAAATAGTAGGCTTCTTCCAATCCAGCTATCACTTCGGTAACTTTACCGTTAAGGAACGAGAATATCTTCATTCCCATAGCAAATGACCACTTCAAACGAAACCAAAAACTGAGCTTTTGCTCCTTCTCTACCTTCATTTGGTAAAGGTTGAGCAGCGTTATCAGTTTGGCAGATGGTTTACCATGAAGCCAGTTGTTATCAGTACTGTTTGCGCCTAATAGCGCATTATATTTGCTCTCTTTCAGCAACGCATCATATTCCGTCTTTAGTTGAGCTTGACGTAACTGCCCGTCAAATCCTTGTGACACGTTTTGGAGAGAATCTTTCGCCAATTGATATATTGTTGATTTGTCCTCAATATTCCAATCTGTCATATCAGGATAACCTACTTGATTGGCAATAAACACCTCTTTATTTTTCGTACGACCGAGTTTGGCTACTATAAAACCAAGTCCTTCGCTCTCCAATTTTTCTGCTACATTCTCTACGGCAGAATTGTTGTTAGACACAACAAGCACTGTTTTTCCTACCATAAGCAAATTGGCTATGATGTTGAGAATCGTTTGCGTTTTACCTGTTCCCGGAGGTCCTTGTATGATGCTTACTTGATGCGTCAATGCCTTCTCCACCGCAGACTTTTGGCTGGCATTGCATCCGAAAGGATAATAAACCTGCTTTGGCAAGCGATATGTTGCTAATTTTGACTTGTCACCAAGATATTGAGCCAAAGGAACATTGTCGCGCATTGTATCTACCAATTCATACTGCTTGGATAAGATATTATCTTCATCCTCTGTCATCAGACCTGTTTCAGCAGCCAATTTACGAAGATATTCCCAAGTAGATCCACCATTTTTGTCAATGGGAGTACGAGTGATATAGACATCATTTCCCTCAAAGTTCTCATAGTAACCATTGGGATAGGTCACTCGATAGAATGTATGACGAGTGTCAGAAAACCGCAATACTTCTGCCACATTGTTGATGTGCTTATTCTTGATATACAATCCTTTTTCGCTGAAATCTATGGTCTCTGGATCGGTAAAATATAACAGACGGGCTTTGTTGTAATTGAACACACGAGTAGATGACGAGAACCGAACAGCCCAAAGACCGTTCTTGTTCTCGCTGATAGAGGAAACTTGCTCGGTGATAAACATACACTTATCGCCACATCTCTCTAAATCTACTATCATGTATAACTGCGAATCCATAGCAAAAGTGCCAAATTTTTATTTCTTATCTTTTATAAGTTTCCAATATTTTGCCAGCATCCAAATTTCTGAAGATTCGTTACCATTAGCTTCAGCTAACTGCTTGATTTTCCTCTTAAAATCATCAGGTTTTTTGAATGAAAGCATCTGTCTGTTTTTATTAAGGATACTAATTATTGCATCATCTTCTAACACCTCTGTAACTAAAAACTTAAACAAGTAATCCTGATAAGTCTCCAAGTCATTCCCTACATATTGGAAAATCCAAGGGGCTAATGCAATTACCTTTCCTTTGGTTGACTGATTTGTGTTGAATTTATTTAGGGTATCTATAAAGAAATTTTTCACGTCACAGCCTTGTACGTTACATATAGACAATAACTTACCAACAATGTCTTGGTTTGCAATGGCAGTATTATTAGTTACACAACTATTTATCTGCTCTTTTATCGCATCAAACAAGTTTTGATTAATTTCCGGATGATACATGACATAATAATCGGCTAAAGTGTGCGAGTTTTTCAAGTCATCACACCAAACCTCTTGCGATTTGCTTTGCAAGGTTGAATTTAGAGCATTTAATACTGCAACTGATAAATCATTTTTTACATTAAGGCAGTCTTTTATTAGTTCAGGAGAGAAAACATCTTCACCTTTATAGTTAGTAGACCATCCAGCAAGTTTAGTCAACAAAGCCTTGGCTTCAAGTGAATAATGAGCTTTTATAGATGTATAATTTTTCAAGCAATTTGTGATTGATGCTCTACTATGAGCATTATAGCTATTGGTCAAATGTCTTACAACACTATTTGTTAGTTTACTATCATATGAACTATAACTTACTAATAGATCACCATAATTGATATACCATTTAATGGTGTTTGAGATAGAAATAATATCTTGGTCAGAGGGTGAAGATAGCATTGTAGAATATGGGCTGTATCCTCTATACTGGTACGAACCGCATTTGGACATACCAATGCATATTAAATCATAGAATATTGGATTCTTACTATCGATGCTACCCAATATATTATAGATAGCCGAGTCGGCCATTATAGAATCTGCATTATCTATATAGGATCGAATCTCTTTCAGGCGTTCAATACATACTCTAACATCATCTACGTTGTTCCCAGAGGATTTTAGATTTTCGAGCAGTTTTTTCTCAAAGCGATTCAATTTATATTCATCAGCTAATGTCTTATTGATAAATATGGATTTCCAATCCGAAATGCTTAAATCAGAAAGGTATTCGTCTAAATCTTCTTCAGGACAATAATATCCATAGTCATTGTATGAATCTTTCGTGATTTGAGTAAGTTTCACGAACAATGCAGGTGATATTTGCCATAAACATTCAAGGACACAATCTAAATGAAATGAGTCTACTTTCCGCAAGGCATCAATGCCTTGTATATAAGTCTGGCAATCAAAACTATCTTCCTTTATGCTTTGGTATTGTTTAATCAGCATAGAAATATAGTTTTTCCTACCTGTTTGTGATATATGAGAAAGTAAGATTGAGTGGAAAGGTTTGTAACGTGTGAAGTCTGCTTTTAATGAGTGAATACGATGGTATAGACATTGCCAAATATAATCGAGAACGCCTTTCTCAATATTAGATAAATCAGCCTTTTCGAGTGCTATTGTCGCATTCTCAATGTTAGTGACATCTAGAATAGCTATTTCTGCAATACTCTTAAAGGTAGAGTTATCTTTGGCTAATTGGTTAATTGTCTCCACTTCATTATTATCGAGAGCTGTTTTCATCTGCCGAGTAAAAACAATATCCATTGATTTCTCTACAGGTAGCTGATAATGTATAGCCGACATAAATTTAGGCATATCGGTATCATTACTATAAAGGCAAGACAAATTCCCTAAAAATGAAGGAGACAAAAGTTCTATTGACGGTTTAGCTGAAATTTCATCCTTGCCAAAAATGTATAATGCTAAGTATCTATCAGGAATAGATAAATCAGAGTTAAACTTCAATGTAATTAGTTCGTTTATAAAAGCAATGATGTTGCGAGGTGTAATTTCTGGGGTCATAGCATCATATATTTGCGTAACCTCCTTATCTGGAGAAGCTTCTTTACCAAAGGCATCTTTCCATTTTTGATAGAAAAATGCTTTCCAATCAGACATGATGGGAGGAGCTACACGATGTACCACACTAAATGTCTTGTTAATAAAGTCATTGCCGTAACAATGGCTATTATCGGTATTATCTTCCGATTTGAAGGCATTTATGATATGTGAGCGGTCAAATGGAACAATTATAACAAGATTATCAAAAGACTCTTCTGCAAAAAAAGAGTGTATAGCAGCCCAAAACTCTTGTACTTTAGCAATAGGAAGCCTATCCATGTTGTCAAAAACAAGGATTACTTTTTTGCTATCCCTGATACTCCCATCTAACTGATGCATCCATTCCTTAAATTGTGAAGATGAAGGTTCTTTTTCAGAAATCACTTCATAAGTTGATTCTTCAGAAATTTTACCCTTGTACACAAGAAATAATTCCTCAAAGTAAGACGAGAATGATGCGGTTCCAGTTATTCCATATTTTTTATCATCGCAATGCTTTTTATAAACAACATAAACGATACCAACAATGTAAGGTATCATAGACGTAAGAATCTTTCCCAAAACACATTTGTCTGGAACTAAAGAAACAAGCCAATTGATTAGTGGGGTTAATGCCACTAATAACATGCCGACTTTAATAGTTGTGCTAAGTCTAGGAACTTTTTTGTTATGAGTGCTTTTCTTTTTGGAAAGAAGTTCGTTAAGTTTTAGTTGCCAAGAGTTATCAAGACATTCATAGTCAGTAATCAGAGATTTTGTTATTTCCTCTAATATGGTACGACGTTGTAAATCGGAACTGTGCCCCCAAGCATCATAGGTGATAAATGGAAACATTTGTTTCTTTTTATCACTTATCCCTGCATTGAGTTCATTAGAAATGAGCTTTACTAAATTTGATTTACCTGATCCCCATCCACCATCAATTCCAATCATTTGGCAATGGTTACCATTTTTAATCTGTTGAGCAATTCTTTTAGATATTGCTTCATGAGATTTACCTATAAATAGGTCTTCACCAACAGGTGTCGTTCTTAAATACGAAGGATGCTCTGTAATCATGTTCCTATTCAAAGAATCAAATACCATGTAGGGAGTGGCTCCTCTACATGGATGATTGTGTTATTTCGTTACCGCATTATACAAATCCTGATACGTTTTCACCACGCTATATACCACTTCGCCTGTACTGATGGCTGCAAAGTGACGACGGGCACATTCAATCTTGGCATCTTCGGCTTTTCGCAGCTGGGATGCTTCGATGTCGTTACCTTTGGTTTCTGCCACAAAGTAAACGTGTTTCACGCTACCTTCGCGGAAGGCAACTGCCCAGTCGGGGTTGTATTTACCCATGGGGGTATTGATATAGAAGCCTCCCGGCAGCTTGGTGTAAACCACTACATCGTCCTCTTTTTCCAATGATTCGGCAAAGGAACGCTCAATACCTTGGCTATCAACTACCACTAAATCATACAGCGATTTCTCGCTTTCGATAGCGTCCTTGCCCAATGTACCACGAAGTGTTGCTTCCTCAAAGATGTCGCTATCAAACGTATTGTTGCGCTTCTCATAGCGGATATGCTGTATCAGGGAGATTGCCTTACAATCGTTAATGATACGTCCTGCCTTGATGATAAACTCTTCGGGGTTGAGCTTGAATTGATGGAATGTGGTGGGTTTGATACCTTGCAAAATGGCTACAATGGTTCTTCGAGTTAGGCCGGTAGCTTGCACCAATTCGCCTACGAGGTCGTATGTAACACCACTTCCAACAGCCTCCTTCACATGGATAGTTCTTACTTTGGCTGCCGACATAGCTGTGCCGACTTCCAATTCCTCGCGGTCGCGAATTCCCTCTATACCTCCGCTTTCCACCACGATGCGGATTTCCGTTACATTCAGATGTTTGTACAGTTCATCAATTGCGTTCTTTATCAGCTTCGAGGTGTCGAAGTTTACATTGTAGTATGTGCGTGTGTTGATACGCTTCCATAGTTCCTGCCACTCCTTCTTGTGGAAGTTGTCGGCATTGAATTTTGCCTCTTTCTTTTCCCTTCCGTTTGTAGGTTTCACACTATCCGGGTCAAATACCTTATCCAGTTGCTTGATGATAAATGATTTCAGTTCGTTTGCCTCGCCAAAATCAAGCTGTCCGGCTTTCTTCTCATCAAAATACTTCTGAGTGAGTTTCCCCTTCTTGATATACCCTTGGGTAATCAACTCTTCGTGAATATCTACTGCCTGTTGTGTGGAGATTTTTACTGTTGTTCCATCTTCTGTTTGCGCCATTGCATCGGCAAACAGATTGGCAGTCACTATCACAGGGCGAGTATCGCAAGCCTCGGCTATTTCTTTCTGCAACTTCTTGGCAAAGTCGTCATAGCTTTCGCTGGCGATAACTGTGAGTATGTTGATATTGAACACAGTATCGCCTAATACATCGGTATCCTGGCGTTCACCTTTGTCGTTGACGCAAAGACGCATACCGCGTCCCACTTCCTGCCGCTTCTTTATCTCGTTGGCAGTATCTTTCAGCGTACAAATCTGGAACACGTTGGGATTGTCCCAACCCTCCTTCAAGGCAGAGTGAGAGAAGATGAAACGCACTGGACACTCTTGGCTCAGCAGACGCTCCTTATCTTTCATAATCAAGTTGAAACCACGCTCTTCGTTTTCACCTTCCTTGCTTTTCGATTCCACGCTGACACCTTTTTTATCCACGGAGAAATAACCGTCGTGAATGTTGTCACACGCATTCTTGGGGTCGGACAGGAAACGCATATAAGCTCCATCCGTAAATGTAGGCATCATTTCTTGTAAGGCTCTCTGGTATTCCTCCTCAAACATCTTGGCAAACTTTCCTTTCTCCACACCCTCTTTGCTGTATATGCGGTAGTTATCCACATGGTCGATGAAGAACAGGGAGAGCACCTTGATGTGTCTGGGAAACAACTGGCGTTCACGTTCCAGATGTGTTTTGATGGTCTCACGAATCTGCATACGGCGCACCAGTTCTTCGTTGGCAGCACCTACGATGTCTCCTTCATGAAGCGTCAGTTCGTTCAGGAAATGAATGGTACCGGTCAGTCCGTCAATGCGTTCTACAATGTAGTTGTCTTCGTATTCTTGCAGTCCGCCACTTTGTTCTTTCAGGTTGAAGCCTTCGCCTGCCAAGCGAATGACATGGCGGGTACCGTTATTGGTTTTCATATCGAAACCGATACGTGCCTGCGGATTGCCTTTGCCGATAACGATTTCATCTAAATAGACATAACCGTTGGTAGCGGTGGAGCCTAATTGGTGCACACCTCGCACTTCCACTTTTTTCACCAACCGCTTGTTATAGGCATCAATGGCATCCAGTCGGAATACCATGTTGTAGATGTCGTCCTTGCGATGAGTGGCACTATACAAGACCTTGAACAGGGGATTGAACAGCTGTATGCCCCGTCGGGTGGCGTTGCCCTTGTCCGTACCCAACACACTTTGCGGTTCATCAATGATCATGATGGGATTGGTCTTGGCAAGGATGTCGATAGGACGACGTGATCCAAACTCATCCCGTCGGGAAAAGATGATACGTGCGACAGCGTCTCCGCTACGTCCCTGTATGTTCTTCTCTTCGTTCATCGAGGCATTGAATGCTTGCGTGTTGATGACCATCACGTGAATGCCGTTGTCTTGGGCAAAGCCATCGATCTTGGAGAGCTGCTTGGAGTTATAGATGAAGTATTGCATCCGTTTGCCATACTCTCCGGCAAAGTGTTCCGCCATACTTTCAAAACTCTTGAACACACCCTCGCGAATGGCAATACTGGGTACCACGATAATGAACTTACTCCAGCCGTAGCGTTGGTTCAGTTCATACATTGTCTTGATGTAGGTATAGGTTTTACCTGTACCGGTCTCCATTTCCACCGTAAGGGTTAGTCCCTCGCCTTGTATATGTTCGATAGGCTTCAAGCCTTGCGCCATCTGTATGGTGCGAATGTTCTCGCACAGACTTTCACGGTCGAGCACAATGGGGGCGTTGCCAAAGCCTTCTACCTTAAAACCTATATGGCCTTTGCCTTGGTCTATCAAAAAGTTGCTCAGTCCATCTCTCTTCGGTTGACCTTGGAACACATCCGTCACACAGCGAGTAGCTTCAGCCTGAAATCGTTGGTGCTTGTATTTAATTTTCATTTTTGTCTCCTTTTTTACCTATATTGCCAATTCGCTTGATGGAGTCCAGATAATCTTGTTCCACATCACTGATAGTGCGTTGTTTGTATTTGCGATATTCATTGGTAGCATGTTCCATAGCTTCTGTGTGCGACACCTTGCCGGAATCTAATAGCAATTGTTCTCCCGACATGGTAAGAATCCTATCCAAATAGTTAGCCCAATCGTTCATTGTCATTGGTTGCTCTCGTTCTGCCTGACGCTCTGCAAAGTCCAAATATCCAGATACCAACTGCCCCATAGCACGAAGTTCCTTCTCATCCAAATAATTCTTGGCTGTGCGAGCTTCTGACAGAGTAGGCTGATTCCCTTTGAATGTAAGCAATCCCATAAAATCCTTTTCGGCATCGGCACGTTCCACAATCAGTTCGGCTGCCGTGTGGCCGTGTATGGCATAGTGTATCTTGTTCTGCACTTTCTTGAAAAACTCTTGCGAAACAGAAGCTCTTGGGTCATAGTCGATACTTGTGGCATATATTTCCAACACTTGGCGGTACAGCACCTTTTCTGTGGCACGGATGTCCCGGATGCGCTCCAACAGCTCTTTCCAATAGCCACCGCCTCCAAGTTGTTTCAGTCGTTCATCGTCAAGAGCGAAACCTTTAATCATATATTCTTTCAACCGCTGCGTAGCCCATTGACGAAAACGGGTTGCTATGATAGAACGTATGCGATAACCAAGGGCGATAATCATATCCAGATTGTAGTATGCAGTCATATATGATTTACCGTCGGAGGCAGTTGTTCGGAATTTCCGAACAACTGAATCTTCCTGTAATTCACCCTCTTCAAATATGTGCTTGATATGCTCGCTTACGTTCGACTTACTGGTTTGATACAGCTCGCACATTTGCGCTTGCGTAAGCCACAAGGTCTCGTCTTCTAATATTACATCTATTTTGGTCAAGCCTTCGCTATCCGTATAGATGAGTATTTTGTTGTTCTCTTCCATAATCGCGAATTTAGATAACCTTGATATTCTTGAAGGCTTCATCATCGGTCCAGTCCATCAGTTGCTTAAATTGCTCGTAGATGTTTATCTTTTGGTCATCTTGGGCAAAGCAGGAGTCACGGAAGAGCACACGCAGCGGAGTTTTGTCGGCCATCGCCGCCACCACATTGTCGGTGATTCTCTCGGTAAAGCAAGCCACTAAGTCACCATCGTTCACAGTATAGATGGTGCAGCCGTCCACCTCTTCTTGCGTCATTGGCAGGTCGAGTGTTACGCCCCAGGCAAGCATAGCCCCAAAGAGCAAATCAAGGTCGGTGCGGTCTTGCTTGATGTTATCTGCAAACAAATTGAGCTGGTCTTGCTGGTAATCATTGGGAGAGATAGATACTTCTTCGTAGTTGCTTTCATCCAATCTGAACACACGGAAGCCGGTATCGATATTTTGTGTAGTAAGCGGAGAATCAGCTTTGATTTTTGCACCGGCACGACGGATACGCTCTTTGGCTGCGTCACAAATAGTTTTGAATCCCATTTTATAACCATCACTTGATTCTGAAAAATCTTCTTCAAGTTGCACCATTATAAATTGTCTGCACCCTCCATCAAGAGCATTCTGTTCCATTACGGCATGTGCAGTTGTTGCAGAGCCAGAGAAGAAATCAAGAATAATACTATTACTATCTGAATATAGAGAGATTATTCTTTTTATCAATTCTACAGGTTTAGGATAATCAAAAACTTTTTTCCCGTCAAATAATTTGGCTAACTTTTGAGTAGCACCTTGTGAATGATCTACTTCGGTGTACTTCCAGATTGTCATAGGTGTAATACCCGTTTTTCTGAGTTCAGATAGAAAACGTTTCATTGCAGGAACGCTATTTCCATCAGGTCCAAACCAAATTCTATTATCTTGGAGTCTCTCACGAAAAGCTTTTCGTGAGAGACTCCAGCTGCGCCCAGCTGGAGGCTCTACATTACGCCCGGAGGGCGTTGTAATAGTATATATATTTTCTTCTACGGCTGGTCCCACAGACAAATCACTTGCTTTCCAAACACCTCGAGGATCATTGTCTGGATTAGTATAGCGATTATCAGCTTCTGAACTTCTTGCTATACCTTTACATACAGCAGAATCTAGATTTTTAGCATAACATAACACGTAATCATGTGAAGGGGAGAAATGTTTCATTAAATTAATTGGAGAATAAGCTCGCTCCCATACGATTTGCGCCAAGAAATTGCTACTGCCAAATACTTCGTCACAAATATTTTTAAGGTTTCTCTGCTCATTGTCATCAATCGAAATAAAGATAACCCCATCCTCCGTCAGCAGAGAACGTGCGACCAACAGACGACTATAAATCATCGAGCACCAGTCCGAATGAAACTTACCATTTGTATCGGTGTTCTTGCGGAAGCGGTTACCCAGTTCGTCCACACTGCCGGCTTCGAGGTCTTCTTCGGCGGCAGTACGGGCAAAGTCATCGTGATACACAAAGTCATTGCCCGTATTATAAGGCGGGTCGATATAAATCATCTTCACCTTACCCATGTACGAGCGTTGTAAAAGTTTAAGCACTTCAAGGTTGTCGCCCTCGATATAGATATTCTTTGTGTTGTCCCAATCCATGGAATCTTCCACCACCGGGCGTAATGTCTTATCGGTAGGTTTGGCAGCCTCCGCACGAGCGGCGTTCTTACCCACCCATGTAAACTGGTACATTTCGCCCTCGCCATCTGTGGCATGGTCGCCAAGCAACTGACGAAACACCTCAAAGTTTACCTTTCGGGAAATTGCACCCGTCTTGTCATCACGTACTTCGGTAAATGCAGAAGGTGCAATCTGATAGAGCGCATCAAGATTGAGTTGCGTTCCGTCCGCGGAGTTCAAATCCAAATGTTTTAATATGTCAGTCATATATTTTATTTCTTAATTGTTTTCTAATGTTTTAAGTACCTCTTCCAACTTAGCAATCTCACGCTTCAAGGCACGGGCTTCACTGTTGAGTTCCATCTGTTTGGCAAACTGCCTTTCATTCCGTACACGCTTCTGCAAGGCTTCCGCTGCCCGTCGTTTACGAACCAATTCATCTTGCAATGCCATAATCTGCTTCGTGTCAGCGGCATTGGTCGTACCAAATCCGGAAATCTGACCGGCAAACGCTTCGTAGATATTATCCAGTGACGACCCTGCAAGTTCTAACTTCACCTTTGCCAATGGCATCCATTCTGTGCGGAAAGTCTTCAAAATGTTGAATCGTGTTTTGTTCGCATCTACCCATTCCTTGTAGTTGAGCAACAATCGGCCACGGTTGGCATATTGCAACACAAACACCACATGGCGAGGCATCTGGCGGTCGATGGCAAGAAACACATCATCGGGCATATCCTCCGCTTTGAGCGTCACCAAGAACATCACGATTTCATGCACCGTCTTACCCGTATCCACATTCATGGTGGATGGAGCTAACTTATAGAGCCATTGTATACGTTCCACATCTTCCACAAATCGCATCTTCAAGCGTGTGTTAATCTCCAAATGCTTGTAAAAGGCTGTCTTGGGCACCAATCTGTCCACATGCGTGGAGGTGGGGTAGTTAAGTATATTGTCCATTTTGTCTCATCTAATTAACCTCATTATTATGATGCCGTTCATACGAATCCCATAAAAAGCGCACGAGAGTTGTACTACTTCCAATCGCTAAACTAGCATGACGAGATTCAAGCCCTTTATATGAACTGGACTTGCCATGTCCGCTACCATACAGATTTCTCAGTTCTGCAACGCCTTGTGCAATAGCTTTAAGATTACCGAGAATAGCCTTTATAGACTTAGCTCCTTTAACATCATCAGAGATGTTTTTAGGCATCAGATGAAAATGTTTGAAAGTTTCATCAACAAGACGTGGAACTTCCCAATCTTTATCTACAGTACAGCCTTCAAATTCAAGTATTGTTTTACAACAACTTTCAATTAGTTCTTTAGCCTTACCAATTGCTTCTGTTGGATTTCCGTCCTTCAGATTGAGCATTAAATCAATTTGGGCTGATATGTAATCGCTGTCAAAAGCTTCTTTTAAAGTTTCAGCCGTAGCGGTCATAACCATTGTACCACCTGCTTTATCAAGTATGCTACGGCATTTTTTGTAAGCAACCGCACGGCTTTTACGATTTTCTTCATCATGTTCCTTCATTGAAGAAAGTTCGTAATATCTGATTAAATCGCTAAGTAGCTTTATTTTATCTTCGTATTTTGTATCATTGATATATGCTATCAGAGATTTGCCCTTTGAAAGTCTATATGTTTCACAAAGCGGAACACCTATGCTTTTATAGGTAAAAGCATCAAAATCAGCTGTACTAAAGTCCAGGACATAACCACCTTCATTTAAGAAGTTGACCATAGTACCTATTTCTATATCAGATAATTTCATTTCTCTTTAATTATTAAGAAGGTTATCAACTCAAAGTCGTCCAAACCTTTAATTTCTCCATGCAAGGCTGTTGTCTCACCCACAGAGAAAAGGCTCTCAATGTCTGTCTCTTCCTTAATGCTTACGATGCTGTCAATAGCTGTTTGGAGCAACGTGTTGTACTTGGTCATGCGGCGGCCGTCTTGCGTTTCACGGTTGACCGCAGCACAGAGCACACGGTCATAGTCATTTTGGTTCTTACACAGCGCACGCATGATGTCGAGCAGTTGTTTAGGGTGCAGATGGTCGCAAATAACCTCTCCATCGTCTGCCAGATAGACCATATAGAAAGGATGCAGTTGATTCTTACGGTCAATATTAACGGCATTGTTGCGATTCTTCAACACAAACATCACGCCCGGTTTCGCCAATTCGGAACCGGCTACCACCGCATTCAATCCGAAAGGTGCATGTTCAATATCCGGATGTTCCTTGACATATTGCAGGAGGTCAAGCCGAAACTCGTTCAATCCCAAATCCATGATATTGATACCGGTGTCCATATCTTCTATGTCGACCACTTCATTCTGCAACTTTTTTAATTGTCCAAGGCGATATTCCAAATCGGCTTCTTCGCCCATAGAAAGCGGATTGCCAGTACCTGCTGCGGTAAGGATGGTGGCTTTCATTCGGCTTTCGACACGTCCTTTGAGCTGAATATAGTCGTCAAGTTCCATATCCGGCCAGTAGTTGACAAGCTGGATTTGTTTGTTCCGGCTACCGATACGGTCGATACGCCCGAAACGCTGGATGATGCGTACGGGATTCCAATGAATGTCATAATTGATGAGGTAGTCGCAATCCTGTAAATTTTGGCCTTCGCTGATACAATCAGTAGCTATAAGTACATCAATCTCACCCGTGGCATTGGGAAAGAGGGCTGAACGGTCTTTCGACAAAGGTGAAAAATAAGTCAGCACATTATTGAACGACATAGGAAACTTCGGCAATGTGCATCTTCCATCGGTAGAGCCGGTGATAAGAGCCGTATCAAGTCCGCAGGTTTCCTTTATCTTCGTGGATAACTGCTCATAGAGATAATTGGCTGTGTCGGCAAATGCCGTAAATATAAGCACTTTCTTGTTACCTCCGTTTATCGGGTTGCGGAACTTATGTTTCAAATCCTTGATAAGCATCTGCAACTTACTGTCGTGTTCGGGCGTAATGTCCTTCAACATCAGCAAGAGTAGGTCTAACCGTTCAAAATCGGCTTCAAGATCGCGTCGCCAACTCACATAGTCCATGTCAGCCAATGAAATCTTCGACTTCTTGGTGGCAAATGGGTCGGTGTCGCCTTCGGATGAGTCCATATCATCAGTGAAAGAAGATACATCAATGGTTGCACCGGAATGTTTCTTGTCGTATACATCTATCAGTTCCATTGTCTGCCGAATGTACTCATGGATGCGGTTAAGCGTCAGTCGGAAAGAATTGACCGAACTTTCTAGACGTTTCAACAGGTTGGTGGCCATGAGCTTGCGCAAGCCTTTCTCACGACCGTCAATAGACAGACCTTCACCATCGTAGTCGATACTGTAACCACTACGGGCACAATCGAAGAGATAAAGCGAAGGGGTGTATATGGAAAGATTTAGAGCATTGAGTTGCTCGGCAATATCCTTGAAATTGATGGCATCGCCCAAGTCCGTCAAACGCGGACGACGAGACGAAGGGGCAAGCCGCTTAGGAAACTCGCCAATATCTTTCGTGTCGTAATACTTGATGATATGACTACGACTACGTGCGATGGTCACGGCATCGAGCATCTGAAAAAAGTCAAACTGAAGACTTGACAGCAATTGTTCCGTAGTCCGTTCGCTTGGCTCCAACTTAGCCCAACGATTATAGGCAGTCTGAGCAGACTTGAATATGTCGTCAATGTTGCGGTCTAGTTCGAGGGCTTCGTTGATATTCTCCACACGCCCCTCGTATGCCAGTTGTAACTGGTTCTTCAAATCGCCGAATCGGTTGTTGACAGGAGTTGCTGACAGCATGAGTACTTTCGTTTTCACACCCTGACGGATGACACATCGCATCAATCGCTGATAACGGTTCTCCTTGTGGCGGTCTGTTTCTACGAGCGTATCAAAATCCGCTTCATCCTCTTCGTCCACATTACCACCATTGCGGAAGTTGTGGCTTTCGTCAATTACAATCAAATCATAGTTTCCCCAATTCACATGCTCCAAGTCGAGGCCATTACTCAAACCACGGTCGCGTGAAAGGTCGGAGTGGAAGAGGATGTCATACCTTAGCCGATCGGCAGCTACGGGGTTGTTTTTGTAATTGGCACGGAAAGTCTGCCAGTTGTCATTCAGTTTTTTAGGGCAAAGTACAAGCACCGACTTATTACGGTTCTCGTAATACTTGATAACCGCCAATGCCGTAAAGGTCTTGCCAAGACCTACTGAATCGGCAAGGATGCAACCATTGTATTTTTCCAACTTGTTGATGATAGCCAGCGCAGCATCACGTTGAAAGTTGTAAAGCTTATTCCAAATGACACTGGTCTTGAAGCCCGTGCGCTCATTGGGTAACACATCTTCGCTGATGTCTTCCAAGAACTCGTTGAAAATATTATAAAGTGCGATGAAGTAGATGTATTCTGGAGCATTTTCCTGATATACAGTGTCTATGTACTCCAATATACGCTTCGTTACATCCTCAAACTTCTCATCATTGTTCCACTGCTCATTGAAAATATCCAAGTAGGCACTTGCTGTTGGTGAAGGCAATACATTGACTACATTATATACATTAGCACCACGCTCACATCCCAACTGTGTGGTGGTAAACTCATTGAATGGAATATAAACCTGCTGGGTGTCATTGTTGATGTGCATAAATCCACCCATCTGTTCTTGCGAAGCATTGGAACGGAATTGCACTTTTCTGCGAATCCAGTCGGCACATTCTTTGGCAATGGCTTTCTGTGACAACTGGTTGCGCAGACGAATTTCAAAGTCCGTACCATACAAATTGCGCTCTCGGTTAAGTTTAGGGATGAAAAACTCTCGTTTCTCTTTCTTTGATTTGTCCTTGATGAAAGTAGGAGACGTGAAAATGAAACGCAATTGCTCCACCTGCTCCAGTTCTTCTTTCAATGCTTCGTAGGCATAAATGGAGAATGAAGCCGCAGCAATAGACACACAAGCACCTTTGGATAACCGTCCCTTGAGGTCATCCACAACACGCTCACTTATGTTGTTTATCAACTTAGGTTGTTCCATTCCTCTATTCTTCTTTTGTATGACAAATTAATTTGTGTATATCCACATCCAAAACTTCTGCTATTCGTGCCAATGTGTATAAATCGGGTTGTGAATGATTGTTGCACCACTTTGATACCGTTGCCGGATCTTTCTTCAAAGTTTTAGCAAGCCACTTACTCATAATCCCCTTTTCAGCTAAAACAGCCTTTATACAATTCAAATTCGCCATACTGTATTCAATTATAGATTGCGTCAAATGCAAAATTACATATTTTATTTGGTTCGCGAGCATGATCGAAGAAATAAAATCCTATATCATAGTATTATGGCAAAAGAATTTAATGAAAGGTGATGTGAGAATGGGATTTATTTGCTAATTTTGCATTGCTTTTGAGACAATATAAATATTAACAATGCAAAGAAACAGAATGAACATATTATCTATAACAACCGCAATTCAGAGCAATAAACGCACTGAATTTGTGTCGAGTGTTCATGTTTCACGTATTGAACCTCGTTTAGTAAATACTTTCCAACGAACATAGCGAGTACATTATTGTACTTTGAGAGAATAGAAACTGAATAGTTGGAGAGTCCTTACCAAACTTTCCAACTATTTTGTTTGTATGCCCATTTGTGACAGTCGCCTTTATGATGCTCTTCTGCCATTTCCGTCTGATGGGCTGTTGGTAACCAGATTATTAACGTGCAGTGATGCACATAAATTGAGAAGAAATGAACTATAAATTTGATGGCAGCAAGGTGTTCTTTACATCTGATACCCATTTTTATCATGGGAATATCATTCGTTTCTGCAACAGGCCGTTTAAGGATGTGGAAATGATGAATGAAACAATCATATCCAATTGGAATAATACTGTCGGACAGTATGATATTGTTTTTCACTTAGGTGATTTCTGTCTTGGCGGTTCGGCTGAATGGACTAAAATGCTTGACAGGCTGAACGGCAAGATATATCTGATTATGGGCAACCACGATTTGAAGAATATACGCCAAGGCTACATTGACAGATTTGAACATGTGGCAATGCAGATGCACATAGAGGTCGGCAAGCAGAGGATATATTTGAACCATTATCCTTTTCTATGTTTTGATGGTGGATATAAAGATGTGTGGCAACTATTCGGGCACGTTCACACAAGGAAGAACAACACCGGTATAGATGCAGCCAGGCTTCAGTATCTCTATCCGATGCAATACGATGTAGGGGTTGATAACAATAACTTTACACCCATATCATTTGAACAGGTAAAAAGGATGATTGAAAAACAAGTAGAGCAATTTCATAAGAAATAAAAAAGGAGGGTTATGTATGAGTGAATATACAACGGTCTATTTAAGACACAAAGATATGCCTTTGTTGAAAAAGAAAGAGCATCCGTCTCATGAAGAATGCCAAAGTCAATCTAAAGAAGATTTGATGAAAGTCATTCGCGAAATAGATGAATATAACAAACAGGTTGCAAAGTCTTTGGGGTGTAAATTGTTTTATCTTACTACTACCCCAAGTCGTGAATTGACTGTGCTTCCATGTAGTCCATCTCCAAGTGTGCTGACAAACGTCCTTCTTGAGGAGGTTTTATGCTTTTACAAAGAAGAAATCGAACATTGTAAAAAGGCTATTGCTAAGAATAAAGAAGATATTGCCAAGTTGGAAGTACGAATAGCCAAAACGACCGTCGATTTGTACGATAAAATCAACAAGGAGATAGACAACTACTATGAGAACATAGACTTTGAGGAAGAAGAACTTGAACACTACCAATTCCTGTATAATAAATTTTCTTTCTTGGAGGGTATTATTGGCAATGAATCGAATTCAAAGAATTATGAACTGATTTATACAAAATATTAATAAACAAAAGATTATGAAGATACAATATATGAGCGACCTGCATTTGGAATTCAGCGATAACAGCAGGTGGATGAAACATAATGAATTACCTGTAACTGGCGATGTTCTGGTTCTTGCCGGAGATATATTCTATTTGAAAAACAAGGTTGCACCTTTGAGCTATTTTTGGAAATGGGCAGCTGTAAATTATCGGCAAGTGCTCATTGTGCCCGGAAACCATGAGTATTACAATTATTGTGATGTGATGGATAAGGGACTACAATGGAATTGGATGTTCAAGAAGAATGTAGGATATTACCAGAATCAAGTAGTAAAGATTGATGATACTGATTTTATCATGAGCACTTTGTGGTCTCAGATTTCTCCTTCTGACGAGTATTTTATATGGAAAGGCATGAACGACTTTCGGCAAATAATGTATAATGGCAAATTACTCCAAACTGAGGAGTTTAATCAGATGCATGAATTCTGCTTGGATTTCATCAAGCATAGTCTAACTGAAAGCACCGCAAAGCACATTGTGGTAGTAACACATCATCTTCCCACATTGGAGGTCGTCGCCCCTCACCATAAAGGTTCAGTGCTGAATAGTGCATTTGCAACTGAACTGAGTGGGCTTATTGCCGACAGTCGCATTGACGCATGGGTTTATGGGCATTCACATACCAACATTGATGCTGAGATAAACGGAACAAAGGTCGTTTGCAATCAGATGGGATATGTTTTCCAAAATGAACATATCGCCAATGGTTTTGCTCCGGACAAGTGCCTTGTCTTGTGAAAGGCATAGGTTCGCCGGTAATACACTTTAAAGCCTCAATATATCATATAGTGAACAAAAAAGCACGTGTTCATATATTATATGATATATTGTGGCTTAATGTTTTTCTGTTGAATGCAAGTATAATACAGTAGTTCTACACTTTTTCAAGCGAATAAACCGAATTCGTTACACCTTTTCCAACGAATCATCCCCATTACACGACATCTTTTCAAGCGAATCACAGTATAAATCACCGAAACCAACTTTACTTTATCTCCGTATTCATATATACGTGCATTAAAGTAAACCTAACAGAGGGAGAAAAAGAGATGGCTTCGCCAAAGCCAGACTGAATCATATCTACCGACTTTCTTTTGGGGGCTGCAAAACAATCCCAACTCCTACCTCAAAAGCAAAGCAAGACTCGCCCCTTGCCAAGCCACAAAAGGCAACCCGAAAATCCGTAAACCAGCCTTCCATTTTGCAGACGTAATCGGCGAAATTATCCCCGAGATGCCTTATCTTTGCGAAGCGGAGATTTCGGGGCAAAAGAGAACGATTTTCCCCATTTTCCCTCTGTTTTGAGATAGGCAACGAAGAAAAGTGTTAAATCTTCGATTTTTGAGCAGTATATCTTAAGTCATAAAACACTGATAATAAGCCATTATAATCAACCACTATAATACAGCATAGGCATCTTTATTCGCAGTAGTTACAAAAATCAACAACTTTAATTCGGGCTCGAAGCCTAGTGCCTTTTCTATTTCTGTATCAATCTCACCTTCTGTTAACTGAGCATTCGCATAGTCATCCTTACCTTTGCATTGAATATCACAATATCCGCCATATTTTTCAACATATGAAAATACACCAACACCATGCTGATTTCGCCCTTGGCAACCATGTCGTTTTATTGTATCTTCACAAGTCCATATTTCACCCCACAATAATTTGCAGAGTTTTTCAAAGTCTTGCCAGTTACTTGGCTTTTTCAATTGATTTTGTGCTATCATACAAAGAAAATATTTTATATACCTAATCTTAAGTCATTGTCATTGTACAATCACAATCAACTTCCTATCTCTATTCAACACAATATCATGTCCATATTCATCAAGATGCTGATATTGATGTTCTCTCCACCCCCTTAGTTCTACCGATTTAACACCTGCTGATGAAAGAACTGAATAGAAGCCCACTCTGATTCTTGGATCTTCAGTCTGTAATAGTTCTTCATATAGTTTATCAGCCGTTGCTTTATCTCGTTTCAACCTCATGGTCAAGGGGGTAACAATCATTCGATAGACAAAAGTCTCTTGAAGTTTGGTCAAGTAGTATTTCAGGTTCTCCACAACTTTGTTATCATCCATCATTGAGAATATGAAGTTGTATGAGGCATAACAATTAGTCAATTCATACTTGTTCTCTTTTAACTCGCTATAAATCTCTTTCAAATTTTCCACGTTAGTGTTGAGTGAACAATTAATTGATATTCTATTAAAGGAATCATCATGCCATTTCCACTCTTCCAGCTTCAGAAGCTGTTTTATATCTTCATCTTTATCAAATTCAGTGACAATGATTTGAGCCAATGTCGCAGACATTTCGCTATTCGTATTATCTATATTGGCTATAACCAATTCTTTCAATAACTGTTTCTGGTTTCCCACTTTCATTAAGAACAGCAGAATATTTGCATCGTCAATATTATCTCTATTTTCATTAAGATACTTTACAATGATTCGAGCCGCGTCTGATGTTGTGTTAATATATTTTGAGAAGAAAACAACATAGGAATAGATACACTTGTCTTCCTTAACAATTTTCTTTAAATTAGCCATATCATCGGCAAGTAAATAATCAGCCTCATCAACGATTGTTTTCTCAATATATGGACTATCATTGTAGAAAATGTGCATCTGGGAAAATTCATACTCTTTACCACCAGAACTCAAGTTTAACTGCACATATTCATCAAGCTTATGATACATTAGATATATACAGAATCGCATTTTGTATGTGTATTCTGTTGTCACCTGAGCCGTATCGAACACCTCCTCGGTAACTTTGAATACGTCTGTATCCCTCCCCGTCCTTTTCAAATGAACAACTAGACATAAGACCATATCACAAAGGACATAGGCATTCCCTTCCTGTTTGAATAGGTGTAACATTCCCTCTAAATGCTCGTCCATACTCGACAGGTTGGAAATCTTATGTATCATCATGAGTCTTAAACGCGTATCCATGTGATACCACTTCTTAAGCATTCGAGAGGCTAACTCAGAACCATGATATTTTACTATAATCTGACCAGCAAATCTATAGTCGTCAGAATAATTAGTCAGAAGGTACTCTTTGACATCCTGACGCTCAGAATAATTCTGTATAATGGCTTCCAGTATGCCCCATTTTGAACCGAGGATATGGTCACTCATCGAGATTTCGCCATTGAGTATCCGTGGTATGTACCTTTCTGCAAATTCCTCCTTGTAATGTTCTATATACACAGACACTGCACGGTCTTTCATTATATCCTTGTTCGCATTATCGATACATTTATCTAGATATGCCTTAATACGTTCGTCATTGCCTTGGTATATTTCATATGCATATCCTGCTATCCACGAAGATTGGTTTAACGGCATCTCATCCAGACATCGCTGAAGTTTTTCGATAACATCAGCATCTTGTCCCCAGTTTTGGATGAGAGGATGGACAACAATATGCTGATAACTTTTCATCCCCTCTAATGCTTCAAGAAGTTTAGCTTTAATTCGAGAATCGTTAACAATGGTATTTACAATGAGGGACTCAGCACCCCACATAAAATGATTTTTGTCCCTATTGACAGCCCATTCGGTTATAACTTGAAGCAAATCAGAAGATAGTTCTTGTCTTTGAATAATCGCCCACAATTCATATCCATTCCCAAAATTAAAAGAATATTCCTTATTAAGTTCCTCCCTGATGGCCTTGATAACATTTGGATGATTTATCCAACATGTCAATAGATATTTCCAGGCTATATCCTTGCTAATACTACCTTGTTCTCTGTAGGGTGCGCTAACCGACTTTAAAGCCTTTTGCATGACAGCATCGTCTTGTAGGAAATATTGCTGCAATAACCGGTTAGCCTCCTCTCGAATTGAAAATGGTAGTTCTGAAACTAATTCAAGGATTCCATCAGATAAAACGGGCTCACCTTTAAATAAAGAAAACTCCATTTGATAAAAGTGAGTAAAGATGTCACCTGCCACAACTTTCCGTATTAGCTCGTTTTCCTGATCTATATCTATCCCATCTACAATAACACTTCTAATGAAGAAGGCTACCACTTCTGGCAATGTTGATGGTACTATATATGAATTAACCATCTCCAGCAACTTCTCATCTCCAGCGATATGATTCCTAATTACCTTAGATGCGAGTATTTTGTTGCTCACATCACCATTTATAACAGTCAAAACAACAAACTGGCGATCTTCTTCCGTCAAGTTAGCCACTTGTGCCAAACCAGATAACCTAATGTCATGATATACGGAAGCCGAAGGGATATATCTGGAAATAAAGTCTTCAATACGAGCCTGTAATGAGGTATTATACAAACCATCGAGCAGGATTTCCAGTAAATCATGTTTGAAGTCATAATCAGATTCCCACTCAATCCTTTGTATGTATTCTTCAATTTCTTCGAGTAAGAAATATTTGGGTGCTTTCACAGATCTTACCAGAACCTCTAATTTCAACTTATACAAATAATAATCCCTATAATCGTTTGTTCTTATAGGTTTTAAGATATTGTACAAACCTACAAAAGCTGATGCTGGCATCATTTCGAAAAGAAAGAGAACAACTTGGTGTAACCCGGTATTCGATACATTATCTCGAATAAACGCTTTAGCCCTCTCTATATCTACCGAAAGGTATTTGGCAGTCATAAATTCCTGTAGTTGCCTATTGATAAAGGAGATGCGAGAGCCTATTCTTTCCTCTATAACGCCCAGTTGATGTGTATCATGCCTGAATAAATCATCAACAATACGCGCATTATTCAGTTCCTGCCCTGATGTCTGACTATTCAGATATTGGTTAAGCAGTATTTCTGCCTGGGTCTTATCCATGCTGCCATCATTGTAATAGTCAAACATTTCTTTTGACAGAACTCCAAGCATCATTTTGTTACTTGTGTAGTCAAATGACCCAGAATAGTCGTAAGCCTGGTACTTGCGTGACTGCTGATGCTTAACAAACAATTGCTCCATTATACAGTCCATGGCTGCAATATTGTTGTGAGGAAGTTCGTTACCCTGTAGATATTGCCCAATAAGGATGGTTAGCAGCATAGGGTTCTCTTTCATACGATCAACGTCATGTAGCGACCTCAACTTAGCAGATAGGAACTCTGCTGTCCTCTTTGTTTCGCGAACCAGACCATTATAATGATCAACGCATTTCTTCACAAGCTCATCCTGCTGTAGCGCAGACAATGGTGCGATTGTATATGTGTCGCTTGTACTGAAGGGAGAATTGATATTCGCAATGCCATATTCCCTACTTGAAAAAATAGCTAGTAAATTACCAGCTTCTGTCTCCGCCTTCACTTTACGAATAATTCTATCTGCTTGTAAGGGCTCATCACCCCATTCATCTATTCCATCAGCTATTAATAGTATCTTTTGCTGCTCAAATGCATATTCCAGATAATGGCTGTTTTTCTCCCATAACTTACTTTCTTGAAGCCAATCCCGAACTATGCTCTTTATATCACTATCGCAATTCCTTGCCATATATGAAAATGGCATCCATACAGGTAAGTAGCCGTCATAGATATCCATTTTTCCTTTTAGTAGTTGTAAGGTAAGATACTTTAGCAAAGAAGACTTGCCTGAGCCGGGACCTCCCACAATGAGTAATATATTCCTGCTGGGATTCAATATGGTTGATGCAGGGATTCTGATTTCTCTATTGCTCGTTTTATTCAGTTGGCTATAGAATTCTTTAAGATATTGCTCACTATATTCTTGAATCTCACTACTTTTTATATAGAGATTTGTCGGATCAGCCAGAACAAACTTCTCTTCTGGTTTCACTTGATCATCAGAATATAAGCTTTGTACTTCATCAATAAAGTCAGGCATTACAAATCTTGCCTCTAGAGGGAACCGCGTATTATTACGGTTAACCAGTATTGAATCATTGACATCACGGAACAAGCTACCGTAAACAACATCCATTGCTTGTTTACACTGTGTTATTTTGATGAAATTAAGTGATTTCCATCTTCGTAGCGTTAACTGTGATTTTATCTTTTCTTCTAATACCTGTGTAATCTTTACATTGTGAAACTCACCTTCCGTCGCAGCATATTTCCATAGTACACCATACATCAATGGTTGATTCTGGGCAAAAACACCACCACCAGACATTCCATGTAAACTGTCCATCTTGTCTACATGCGAAGTGATATTAACCAAATCTACTTTGTTATCTACACATTTACAGTCCAGTCTGGTAATTATATCTTGTGCCTCACCTGAAACCCCATATAGTTGCATGGATTTTTCTTCAATGAGGTCATCCGCCAACAAGAAGGGAGTAAAATGCTTTTCGCTCTTGTCAATCTTAATGATAAGAAAATCTTCACCAATAGGAAGTAAAGAATTCGAGATAGTGTCTTTTGTAATGGTTTTATAGGTTACAAAATGGCCATCCTCAAATACTTCTATTTCGATTGTTCCTATCTTATCAAGAACAGCATTCAACTTCTTTTTTCTAGTATCTTTAAAAATATGCTGAGCTGTAAAGATATAATCATACTCGTCATCTCCATCTAATGGGTATAGGACTCCACTTCCTCGAAACTGGAGTCCTCTTCCTTTGATGTCAGCCTTTATCTTAACACAATTACTGCGTATGTCAAAAGTTGAATTCATTGCAAACGTTGAGATTAATATTATTTTCTGTCAACTCTTCTGCTGTTATTCCAAGTACATCAAGAGATTCTTGATAGTTAAAATACACGTTGATTGCCTTATCTGCACTGTCTCTGTAGCGAATAAGCTTGGCAATAGTCTCTTTATTTGGAAAATAATATTTATTATTCTTCTTTGTCGAAATTATGAAGTTTGAACATGTTACCTCGTTAAGGATGTTTTTAGTAACATTTCGCGTACTCCCATGATGGGGAAGTTTCATAAAATCCAATTCAAGAGGTGTACCGTTAGTCTTATTATAAGACTGAAGCGCATCACATAGTTTCTTAGGGGTACTGTCACCTGGTAACAATAACTTCTTGCCTTCACATTCAGCCAGAATTATAATTGACTGACTATTGGTACCTCCTTCATCTATATCGTCATCATCAACATTATCAATCAAGGTCCTTAAATCAATATACCAATCATCTGAACGAACTCCAAGCTCATCAGGTTCTTTCGGCTTATTTTCATATGCAACATCATGGTCAGGTGCTAATACATGCAGTTTTATGTCACCAAACTCTATCGTAGAACCAAGTAACTCGGAAGTATTATTATTCCAGGACAATCCGTCTATTTCAAGAAGAAGAGACGTTAACTCATTTCCTTCGCCTACAGAATATTCATCTGTCTCTTCTTTCTTGGGAAAGTTAAACCAAACTTGTTTCAGCCTATGTGTCTCTCCAATTTCTTTCATGTGTTTAACCAATGCTATGATACCAGCTATGTGGTCAGAATCAATATGAGTCACCACAAGCAGGTCAATAATCTCATCCTGTGGCATTTTGCTATACTTGGCCCTAATAGCTGCTGTAGATTTTCCACCATCAATCACAATATTCTTCTTATTGTGACTAACCCAAATACTATCACCAGTACCTGCTTGAAGAATCTCTATGACCATTTTCTATATATGTTTTATTAACTTATAACAATGTAATCAGTCTCTCAAACAATCTATTAGGATTATTTTCATTCCATCCTCGCGGGTGTATGCCATTTCTCCACCTGTGAGGGCAATTAGCGAATCTGGTTCACGAAGCCTTAATCGAAGAATCAACGAAACAACATTTCTTTCCTGTTCGTATTACAGTCCTTGAGCGAATAGCCAAAGACCACGCTTCAATATCATCTATGACAAAAATTTCTCTAATGCACTCCATAATCATCAAACGTGGGCATAGATAGCCCTTTCATTTCCTCTGCGACATCGGCAAGCATGTATGTTTTTTTAAGTACAGATGTTTCTTGCGTATGCATGAAGAGTCAGTCTTGTCAACGCTGGATTTCGATGTGTCTTACCCACCCTCGAAATATCCTCGTCACAGATTACTTCCTCATAATCTTTAGCTATCAGTAATTTCGTATCTAAACTCATATCTTCAAGTGAAACTGGCCAACCAGATATTTTATCTCTTTCAAGACTAACTACGAAAATAGTGATTACATCTCATTCAGCCAATTATTTTTCTATTTTTGTTCTAGATAACTTTGTATTTTTGATGGTATACAGTTTGTTAAATTGATTCGGTCAAAGATGGTGATTGTATCGAAAGCAACTTTACTTTATCTCCGTATTCATATATACGTTCATTAAAGTAAAGCTAACAGAGGGAGAAAAAGAAATGGCTTCGCCAAAGCCGAGCCGAACCATATCTACCGATTTTCTCTTTTGGCTGCAAAAGAATCCGAAATCCTAACTCAAAAGCGAAGCAAGATTCGCCCCTCATCAAGACACAAAAGCAACCTGCAAATCCATAAATCCATCTCCGATTTTGCAGCCTCAATCGGCGAAATAATCACCGATATGCCTTATCTTTGCGAACCGGAGGTTTCGGAGCAAAAGAGAGCTATTTTTCTCTTTTCCCCTTCGTTTGAAGATAAACTAAGGTTAAAAGTGTTAAATCTTCGATTTTCGGCAAAAAACAAGTAAATTTTTGAGCCTTCTACCTTTTAAGCCATAAAGTATTGACAGTCAATTAGCATAATATGCTGCATCGGCAAATAGAATCATATTTAGCACTAATTGTACTTTGATTAATTAATATGTGGAAACAAGTAGAATTTGATTTACAGTCATGCAGACGTGGCTTTCATCTTATAACCGGAGAAATATTACGTAATCTGCCGCCATTACCCGAAGTTGGATTACTGCATTTATTTATCAAACACACTTCCGCCGGGCTAAGTATTAACGAAAATGCAGATCCTGATGTTCGTATGGATATGGAAAGCATTTTCAACCACTTAGTGAAAGAATGTGAACCGTACTATCAACACACTTTAGAAGGAAATGACGATATGCCGGCTCATGCAAAAAGCTCAATCATAGGAACGTCGGTCACAATACCTATAACAAATGGAAAGCTAAACCTCGGAACTTGGCAAGGTATCTATCTCTGTGAATTTCGGGATTATGGTGGTAATCGACAAATGGTGGCTACCATTAGTGGAGAATAGCAAATGAACTTGCTATTCTATTGTAATTAGTGGCAAATTGTGTTACCCGCAAATACTTAGGAGACAGTATTGTAGCATACTAGTCTCAGGATTGCGGAACACGAAGTTGCCAGAAGGCAACAGCCGCCGCAGCAGCTACATTAAGCGAATCAACACCATGCACCATAGGGATACGGACTACGTAATCAGCCTCAGTGATCGTTTCATGTGAAAGTCCCTCCCCTTCGTTACCCATGACGATAGCCAATTTGGATTCATTCACTAAGGCAGGATTATCAATAGGAATAGAATCATCTGTGAGCGCCATAGCAGCCGTACGAAAGCCTAATTTACCCAAGTCACTGAGGGAACCGTTCATCCAAGCCCATGGCACAAAGAAAACTGCTCCCATTGATACCCTGACCACACGGCGGTTCAATGGATCGCAAGAGTTGCGAGTCAGTAATACGGCATCAATTCCAAGAGCGGCGGCCGAACGGAAAATAGCACCAATGTTAGTTGCATCAACCACACTGTCAATGACTACAATGCGCCGGGCTTCCCGACATACTTCTTCCATGCTGCGCGGCTCGGGGCGACGCATGGCGCAGAGAACTCCACGTGTCAGGACATAACCTGTCAACGTAACAAGTAATTCTCTACTGCCAGTATAAACAGGCACATTTTCGCAACGTTCAATGATTTCAGCAGCATCACCGACAATATGTTTGTACTCGCATAAAATAGCTAAAGGTTCATAACCGGAGTCCAAAGCTCTCGTGATAACCTTCGGACTTTCTACTATAAAAATCCCTTTGCCGGGTTCGGTACGGTTACGTAACTGAGTTTCAGTAAGAGTACTGAACACCTCAACTCCGGGATGAGATAAAGATGATATTTCAATAACAGGCATACTACTGCTTATAACTTTCAATTAAACATACAATCGCTTCTTTCACATAACTGATCATTGATAAATGGCTACCTTAATGACTCCGTCCAATTTATTTTCAAATATACGATAAGCTTCCTCAATCTCGTTCAACGGAAATCTATGTGTAATAAGAGGAGTAGTATCTATTTTGCCTTCTTCAATCAGATTAAGAATCTCGGCACAATCACATCCGTCCACTCCACCTGTTTTAAAAATCAAGTTCTTGCCATACATATCAGGCAAAGGAAGAATTTGAGGCTCGTCATAAAGAGCTACGATAGTGACAACAGCATTAGGACGGGCACATTCCCATGCCAGACGAAAAGTATCCTTACTGCCGGCTACTTCTAAAACAACGTCAGCACCACCATGTTCACTGTTTTGAATCACAAATTCCTTGCAGTTTTCAGGTTCCACCACCAGCACGTCAGGATAATGTTCACGCACAAAACGGATTCTTTCAGGAGACTTTTCGCAGACAATGATACGCCTCGGTTTCTTCAACATCACACACAACAAAGTACAGATTCCGGTAGGACCGGCGCCAATAATAAGCACAGTATCATCCTCGGAAATCTCTGAAATACGAGTTGCCCAAAAACCTGTCGCAAGCACATCACCCACAAACAAAGCCTGTTCGTCGCTGACTGTATCAGGAATACGGTTCAGTCCCTGGTCAGCATAAGGAACTCTGACATATTCTGCCTGACCGCCGTCAATGCGGCAACCTAAAGCCCATCCCCCGTTCGGGTCAGTACAGTTGTTAACATACCCCCGTCTGCAGAAAAAACACTCTCCGCAAAATGTTTCAACATTCACTGTTACTCTATCCCCCGGCTTGACCGAGGTGACATCAGCCCCCACCTTTTCCACAACACCTACCATCTCGTGCCCAACGGTTATTCCGGGTACGGCACGCGGCACACTACCGTGCTTGATATGAAGGTCACTGGTACAAATACTGCCAAGAGTCACCCGTACAATTGCCTCCCGTGAATTTACTATTTCCGGTTCCGGCTTCTCCCGTAACTCAAATTTTCCGTGTTCAATATATGTATATGTAAGCATAATATCCTCTTCATTAATTAACAGCCCTATTCCGGTGCAAAGATAATGATTTCATCAGATCCATATTTATCAAATGAAAGTCAATCCGGACACTCTCATAAAACTTTCATATAAAAGAGTCTTCTTCTTATCATTAGTTTTTGACTTGTTGATCTTCTATTATAACACGCTTTATCTCTCGTGTATCTTTAGATTTACTAAAAGGTACGACTCTATAAGATGCTTTCTGTATAACCCCCAAACCAAAGTCAGGCAAAAGAGTTTTATTTTTAGAATAATCATTATCAATCATCATATCCCATGTTGCTCCACCAGTCAAATAAACCTTGAAACTATCTGCACTTATCATAGAAATAATATCTGTCGGATTATACAAATGAAACAAAGTTCTAACATAGTAATCTTTCTGTATTTCTCCAGGTTTGTAATTGTTACTATATGGACCAATCACATCGAATTCATAAGACGGATGACATATCGCAAATTCTATTCCATTTCTCGGAAATGAGGATCTTACTTCTATTTTCTTATTGTTAGATATTACTTTAAGATCTATTTGCCTTGACGCATCATCAAATTCGGTTTCTGATACGACATTCTCTTCGGAATTCAAATAAAGTTTCCAAAAATATTCCGATACAACTCCTGCTATACAATCAGCCAAAATACGTTCAGGAGATCTTTCATGCATAGAATTGTTTGCAGCACCAGGATTTACTTGCCGTGCAAGCTCTTCCGCCTTTGTTCTAAGCAAATCCATAAGTTCCTTGTCTTCCGAAGAATAGTTTAGTTCGTATACTACCACTTCAAAAGGTGTTCTCCTACAAGTCCGAGGATATCTTGCAGTACAATTAACAACCAAATTCTCTATTCTCATAAGTCTATTATTGTTCAACCTTGCCCTATAAATCCATCCAACTGTTTCTTGATATTCTCAAAATTCTGATTCAAGTCAAGTGTCCTGTAATATATGACGTTTCCGTCCCTAAATGTCGTCTGTCCATCAGGCGTTATATCTTCTTCTGTCTTGGCATACAATAACATCCCATCCACCTTCCCCGTATGATTAGTATCGTAATTCATTACATAAGAATGAATCTGATATAGGTTATTAGAATGGATAGTCCTTTTGTCAAATTGGGACTGCATTGACCTACTATAATACTTGGTATCAATAATCAGTGTTCGTTCTTTAAATGTCAGCATAATATCCGTCCGCATGATAGGAAGAATACTGGAAGTCGACTGTTCTTTGTCAATATTCCAGTCTATTTGAGTTGCCTTTGCTTTTAATTCCGGATAATGTTTCCGATAATACTCCAGAACAAACTTCTCGTAAAGTCTGCACATATGTTCATCGGAAAATTCCTTCATTTTATAAGCACCTCTTTCCGTAGTCATCAACATCCCGTCGAGAATAAAATAGCAAACATACAGAAGCATCCGGTAAGTCTTGCAATTTCTATCAAAGCGCATAGTAGTCCAGTTTATCGTCAGGATATCAACGGCCTCCACGTCACTAAAGAAGAGCATAAGGCGCTTCAACGCAGCCTTCCTGTCCGATTTGACTTTCGGATGTTTCAGCAAGAATTGAACAGTTGTTTTTAATATCTGATTAAACTTGTTGTTCTCCGATAATTCATCGTACTCACAATCAATTTTCTGTTGTTTCCGCATTAGATTATTGACCGTACCACATATATCAAGCTTCCCTTTCAATGTGGACAACGAACCATGACAGGAAATATATTCTTTATGCAACCCCTGTTTTAATTGAAACGAAATGCCACGAAGCAGAATTTCAGCAAACAAATCATGAATCTCTTCAAATTCTTCACCGGCTATTTCTTCATAGTTGTTCTGCTTAAGCTCCTGAAAAGCATAAGTCAGCATATAGTAGATATTGCGAATGAATATACCTTTGTCTATTGTCATTTTATCAGGCTCAATAACTTGTCCGTTTCTTCTTTGAATTTCTTATCATTGTCAAACCAATATTCTCGTAACATAGGGGCAATATCATATTCAATCACATTCTCAAGCCACATATTATCAATAGATTCCCGGTTACAGAAATAACTATGACCGATACAAAAGCCTTTTCCGAGCGAATCATCCTTAGCAATCTCAATATTCAGGGCTTTGACGGCATCAATCACTTTATTAAAGACTTCACAATCAAGATTCTCCTGATACTTTTTGAAACCAACCGAATCAAATCCCGGTGTCATATCAAAGAAACTGAACCGACGGCGTAAAGCGTAATCAATCATAGCCAGGCTACGGTCGGCCGTATTCATCATACCTATAATATAAAGATTCTCCGGGACAGAAAAATACTCATCGTTATATGCAAGACGGATTTTATGCTTTTCTCCCCGATAATCATTTTCGATGAGCATCAGCAACTCGCCAAAAATCTTGCTCATATTTCCTCTATTAATTTCATCAATAATAAAGAAATACTTCTTATCCGGATCACTTTGGGCTTTCCGGCAGAAATTATAGAATACACCTCGTCTTAATTCAAAACCGCCATCTTCTTTCGGCTTATATCCCATCACAAAATCTTCGTAAGAATAATTCTGATGAAACTGGATAAACTCTACTTTAGTTCTATCTTCTTCTCCTATAATAGAATAAGCCAGGCGTTTTGCCGAATACGTTTTACCGACACCCGGAGCACCCTGTAATATGATATTTTTCTTTGCCAGCAACAGACTTCTCAACTTGGTATATTCCTCTGATTTTATAAAAACATCATCCAGGAAATTATTCCCGGAATATGGAGGATTACGTTTGTTGACTGTTATAGGGTTTTCATCACGGATCAAATCCGCCAATACGTTATACTCATCTTTTGTTAATTTGAAGAACGACCCATTCTTATTCTTCAGGAATTCCATACCGCTCAATTCCGGTATATCCTTTATAACCGAATAATCAATCGGGTTCAGCAAGCTTTCGGTCTTCTTGAAATATATTTTTTGTCCATCAGCAGTTTTGACTATCTCCGCTATAGCTACCACCTGCTTCACAGGAGTAGCTTCATAGCCTATAACAATATCGCCTTCTCTTGCATCAATAAAATTTTGAAATATCCTTCGCTGATTTCCACTATCATTATAAAGAGTATAGTCTTGTATTTTACCAACCGGAGCTTTCGAAAAGCTCCATATCTTAGGACTAGCCACAAGCCACCAATATTGCTTTTGAGATTTATCCTCAAATAGTTTCTCCAAAGATTCCACATAATCCGGATACTTGGTTATATCGGTCAAGGTCTTTTGGACATTCTTACCTATATTCTCCCATTCTCCGGCATTCGTCCATTGCATTTTACGGACATTCTTAAAATCAGAAAAAGACTCATCAAAGGCATAATCACCTTCCACAATCCCACGCCCTATTATTTGATTCTGCCCTTTCTTGACTATAACAATATCACCGGCCTGCATCTCATGAGCGAACTCCCATAATGCCAGGCTGTCATTTTTAAACGAGGCCTCCGGCTTATCATATATTTCCTGCAACCTAGCTGCCATTTCTTTCTTTGAAGCATATTCCAAAAGATTGCCCATTTCATCCCAACCAATACACATTATGTTTTGAGATAGACACACATCCCATTTAGACGCATTCTCTCCCGGAGCATATAACCAAACCTTATGCATTTTATTTAAATTTTAGTTTCATCATTTCAGTCTGTTTCTAAGACTTTTACCTTTACTGCTTACTTTACAATGTCCTGTTTTTCATCAATTCCCATTCTTTCAATCAACTTCAAGTCCTTCAATTGCGTCAATATTCTTCTCCTTATAGCCAAACTAACGTTGAGGCATTCACCCAATCCTATGTGTGAGAGTTCAATAATGCAATTAAAATCTCCTAGCTACAAAGATACAAAATAGTTGTTCCGCAATGTAGTAAACACCTATGTTTTTTATAATTTAAATTGACTAACCACATTACAGTGAATACTTATGGTCACCACCAATAATATTTATATCTTAAAATGACATTATGTACAAATAAAACAATCCAAACACTTTCCATTATCAAAATAAAGTCCTACTTTTGTAGAGAATACAGATGTACATATTCAAAATAATCCCGCAAATAAAATAAACCCTACAAAATGAAAGAAGAACCCGACAGTCTGTCTGTCCCCTACAATTTCTCCCGTTGTTTCAACGACCAATGTCCACAAGCCTTGAAATGCCTGCGCTACATAGCTGCCAAAAATGAAATAACTGATTACCTTTATATCTCTATCGTCAATCCGGCACGTTATCCTGCAGACGGAAACCAATGCGAATGTTTCAAGACCGCTGTCAAAGTTCATGTGGCATGGGGACTAAAACGATTGCTTGACAGAATTCCTTATGAGGATGCGGTCAGTATCAGAATGCAACTGGTGGGGCACTATGGGAAAACAGGATACTACCGGTTCTACCGTGGAGAACGGGGACTTATGCCTAAAGACCAAGCTTATATAAAACAAATATTCCGTAATAAAGGGATAAAAGAAGAACCAACTTACCAACGCTACACAGAAGAATATATTTGGTAAGTTGCTGTCATCTGTCACAGATTAGGGGGTAATAGTTTTCTCTGCGTGAAACTAAAGTTCCAGCTAAGAGAAACTATAGTTTCATCGGTAAGAAACCAATGGTTTCAAGCAATTGGAACTAGAGTTTCAAGCGTATGAAACTAAAGTTTCAAACCGCAGAACCAACAGTTTCGCACCTTGAAACCGTTGGTTTCAAGGCAGGACACAACTCATAAGTACGGAGGTTACAAATTGAACGACTTATCTTTCTATGGTTAAATGCGATACCTCCCTATTTCACAAGGGACAGCTCTTCTATATAACGGAATAAGCAAATAAAATCTAATTTCTTTGTTTACAACTTTGTCATAATAGAATTTAAGATGTTATCCCTACTTTTTCAAATTACTATTCATACCTTTGTGACTTCGATAGAGAATTAGTAACCTATTAAAAAGAAAAAATTGATTATGCGCTCATTCATCGTGTTTCTTTGCTTCATTCCCGTTCTACTGTTTTCCTGCCGGAGTGTTTCTCTTGAAACACAACTGAAAGAAGCTATCAAAGACAGGAAAGCTGAAATAGGGATTGCCGTTATCATAGATGAAAAAGATACGGTAACAGTCAATAATGATATTCATTATCCTTTGATGAGTGTTTTCAAGTTTCATCAGGCGTTGGCGTTAGCCGATTATATGGCGAAACGGAATCAGTCATTGGATACTCTGCTAAGGATAGAGAAATCGGATTTGAAACCGAATACGTATAGTCCCTTACGGGATAAATATCCGCAAGGGGGAATTGAGATGAGCATTGCCGACCTGCTAAGATACACACTTCAGCAGAGTGACAACAATACCTGCGATATACTTTTTGATTATCAGGGCGGACCGGATGCCGTGAACCGATATATCCATTCGTTAGGCATTCGGGATTGTGCTATTGTCGGTACGGAAACTGCCATGCACGAAGATTTGGATTTGTGTTATCAAAACTGGAGTACACCATTGGCTGCTGCCGAATTAATGGAGATTTTCCGACGGGAACCGTTGTTTGCACAAGAATATAAGGATTTCATCTATCAGACAATGGTAGAATGCAAGACCGGGCAAGACCGGCTGGTTGCTCCTTTAGCGGATAAAGGAGTGGTAATAGGACATAAAACGGGGACAGGCGACCTTAATGCCAAAGGACAACAGATAGGCTGTAATGACATCGGCTTTGTTCTTTTGCCGGACGGACGCACTTACAGCATAGCTGTCTTTGTGAAAGATTCCGAAGAAAGCTTTGCGGAAAACAGTAAGATTATCGCTGATATTTCACGTATTGTTTATGAATACGCGATGCAGTCTGCCAAATAAAGAGAGTAATAGTTAATGATAAAAAAGAAAAATCAGATTAAAAATGAAACTACACCACATCGCCATTTGGACTTTCCGTTTGGAAGAGTTGAAAGAGTTCTATGTCCGCTTCCTGGGTGGAAAAAGCAATGAGAAATATGTGAATCCCAAGAAGGGATTCGAGTCTTACTTCATATCTTTCGGTGAAGGTCCTTCTTTGGAATTGATGAGCCGTCCCGATGTACAGAATACGGTGGTGGAAGAAAACAGAGTCGGATTGACACATCTCGCTTTCACGTTTCCCGGCCAGGAGGAAGTTCTTCGTTTCACTGAGGAAATGCGTTCCGAAGGTTACACCATTGCCGGTGAGCCGCGCACTTCGGGAGACGGCTATTTTGAAAGTGTCATCCTTGACCCGGACGGGAACCGTATAGAATGTGTATACAAGAAAGAATATGGAGAAGAAGACTGAGACAGAGGAAACTGTGACGCCCCGTAGCCTCGAGACGGTACGGCTGCTGATCCGCCCTTTTCAAGAAGAGGATGCGGATGCATTTTTTGCCTGTTGCCAGAACCCAAACTTGGGTAATAATGCCGGTTGGGCGCCCCACAAGACGATAGAAGAATCGCGGAAGATTCTTCAGGATGTGTTTATCGGCCAAGAGAATATCTGGGCGATGATACTGAAAGATGCGCAGCAACTTATCGGTTCTATCGGAATCGTCCCCGACCCGAAACGGGAGAATCCACAGGTCCGTATGCTGGGGTACTGGCTTGACGAAGCACATTGGGGCAAAGGATATATGACGGAAGCGGTACAGGCTATACTCAACTACGGTTTCAACGAACTGCAACTCAGCCTCATCACCGCCAATTGTTACCCACACAACAAACGGTCACAACAAGTGCTTGAACGGAACGGATTTATCTATGAAGGTGTGCTGCATCAGGCGGAACTGACTTACAACGGGAATATATTCGACCATTTGTGTTACTATCTTCCGAATATATGCCAGCCTGCCCCGCAAGACTATGACGAGATTCTGGAAGTTTGGGAAGCATCGGTACGCCACACGCATCATTTTCTCACGGAAGAACATATCCAGTTTTACAAGCCATTGGTGCGCAATCATTATTTACCGGCGGTAGAACTATACATTATCCGGGATGCCGGCAGAAAGATTGTAGCTTTCATGGGACTGAGCGATGAACTAATCGAGATGTTATTCGTAAATCCCGGCGAACAGGGAAAAGGATACGGCAAGCGATTACTGGAATACGCTACTCGGAAAAAGCAGTTGGATAAGGTGGACGTAAACGAACAGAATGAAAAAGCACTCAGCTTCTATCTTCACATGGGATTCCAAATCATCGGAAGGGACGAAACGGACGGTATGGGAAAACCTTATCCGATCCTGCATTTGCAGCTGAAAGAAGCAACTGTCGAAAAAAGTAAGAGTAAAGGTTAACCCTCAAAAAGAAAGTTACATGAACCTACGTGCGAGATTATCCGAACGTGTGCATATTGAAGATATTAGAGAAATACTTCACTTTATACAAGATGACGAACAACTCAGAGAAGAAGTCTATCAATTTATCTTTGACGAGGACGATATTGTCTCTTATCAGGCATTGTGGGTTTGTACGCATTTCTCAAAGGAGGATGTAGAATGGTTGAGCCGGCGACAAAACGAACTGATTGACGCGGCAATGACCTGTCCGCACTCAGGAAAACGAAGGATGCTCCTGAACCTGCTCAGCCAGCAACCGGCAGCCAATCCGCCACGAATGGATTTCCTCGATTTCTGCCTGGAGCGTGTCATAAGCCGACATGAACCGGGCGGTGTACAATCTCTTTGCATAAAACTTGCCTATCAACTGACCTGTTCCATTCCCGAGCTGCAACAGGAACTACGCACAATGCTGGAAATCATGGAACCCGAATTATTGAATCCCGCCATTCGTGCTGTACGCAGAAATACCCTAAAGGCGATGAAAGCAAAAAAATAACGAACAAAAAAACAAGAAGCTGTCTCCCGCTACGGAAAACAGCTTCTCTCTTATGTCGTTATGAATTAAATCAATTGAAATAGTACAAGAATACGGCAATTCCTTCAAGAGCCTTTTTGGGCTGGTCTTTGATTTCAATAGCAAATTTGATTTCAGCCTTTGCCACACCACGCAAATTGGTCAATGAATGAAGGGTAGTCACCAGACGGATGCTTTGTCCTGACAACACAGCCTGACCGAATTTCATTTTGTCCATGCCGTAGTTAATCATCATTTTCAGGTTATTCACCTGGATAATCTGATTCCACAGGTAAGGAAGCATGGATAATGTCAGATAGCCGTGAGCAATCGTGCTGTGATAAGGGCTGTCTACTTTGGCACGTTCCGTATCCACATGAATCCATTGATGATCCAGTGTTGCATCTGCAAAAAGGTTGATGCGTTCCTGTGAGAGTTCCACATAATCTGAAACACCTATTTGTTGTCCTACTAGCTTTTCGAATTCTTCGTACGAATTGATAATTACTTTTTCCATAGTCTTATCGCTTTATGGGGGTTATTATAAATGTTAATCGGGGACAAAAATAGAAAAAATAAACTGATATGCCATTAATTTACGCAATAAAAGCAGGAACAAAAGAAGTCGGGGATAGTTTACAAATCAGGGGCTTGTTTCAAAGGTTGTTCCAAGGTTCGCCTCAAGGCTTCCGACAAGATACTGTACCCTTTTCCGTTCAGATGCAGATCGTCAATAGTGAGTTCGGGATTCAGCCTTCCGTCCTGCAATAAACGGTCGAACACATCCAGATAGATAATGTCCGTTCCCTCCAGTTTCCTGTGTATTTTCTGATTAAGCATACAGATGAATTTATTCACCGACGTACTGTAATCATCGTAATCATTGCGTGGGAAGATACAGAATAAGTAAGTCTGCCGGGAAGGAACAGCCAACACTGCTTTTACATACCGTTCTACATAGCCGTCCACATTTTCATCGTTCAACTGATAGATGTCATTACTTCCGAACTGAATAACTACCCGGCAATCCGATGTGTCCACATCAAACGCTTCGACATAAGCCAATCCCTCACCGGGCACACCATAGTTCAGGCATTCCCATTGCGGAAAATAGATATTCAATGCCCAGAACGCTATATGACTGTTGCCTACAAAAGCTAGTTTCGGTTTTTCCTCTATCTTATCCATTTCATTCAAACATTCATTTTATTTCATTTAAACTCCAGAACAAATATAGAACAAAATTCGCGGATTTACTTTACTTTTGCACCGATAATCACATTCATATATAAACCGATGATACATTTTTTCAAGAAGAGCGTTTCTCATATTGCGCTACCGGAGAAATTCACTTATCCTTTCCACTATACGCCGCATCCGTTGTGCGTATTAGCGGCGGAAGAAGTGAAAGAGTATATTTCAAGCCGGAAGGAATGGCAGGAAGAATTGACGCTTGGAAAGATGTTCGGGGTATTGATTGTACAAGAGACAGGAAAAAGGACAAGAAAAGGGAAGGAAAAAGAAACGGGAGAAAGTACCGATAAAGACGAAGAAGGCGGAATCGGTTACCTGGCAGCCTTTTCCGGCAATCTGGCAGGGAAGAATCTGCATACTTATTTTGTTCCTCCTGTTTATGACTTGCTCCAACCACAAGGATTCTTCAAAATAGAGGAAGAACAGATCTCCGCTATCAATATCCGCATCAATGAATTAGAAAACAGCCGTCCCTATCTGGACGCAAAAGAAAGGTGGAAGAAAGAAACGGAACAGGCTAAAGCGGAGTTGAGTCAAGCCAAAGCAGAGTTAAAAGCCGCAAAGGAGGCCAGAGAAATCCGCCGTCAGTCCTCGCCCGGACTTTCCGAAGAAGAACAAGCCGTCTTGATTCGGGAAAGTCAATATCAAAAAGCTGAATACAAACGGAAAGAGAAGGAATGGAAAAAACGGTTGGAAGAACTTGAAACCGAAGTTAACCGTTTCAAGACGGACATAGAAAGCCTGAAAACAGAACGGAAAGAACGTTCGGCGGCTTTGCAACAAAAGTTATTCGGGCAGTTCCGGATGTTGAACGCGAAAGGAGAAGTGAAAGACTTATGTACTATTTTTGAGCAGACTGTTCAGAAAGTACCTCCCGGCGGTGCGGGTGAATGTGCATTACCCAAGCTACTGCAATATGCTTATCTTCATCAACTAAAGCCATTGGCAATGGCTGAATTTTGGTGGGGGGACTCTCCCAAAAACGAAATCCGGCGTCATGGATATTACTATCCTTCCTGTAAAGGGAAGTGCGAGCCGATTCTACAACATATGTTACAGGGACTGGAGGTAGACGAAAATCCGCTATTAAGCAATACGCATAAAGACACGGAACTGGAAATCGTGTTTGAGGATGAATGGCTGGTGGTAGTCAACAAACCGTCCGGAATGTTATCCGTGCCGGGAAAGGAGGAGGATATGGATTCCGTTTATCACCGCCTGAAAGAAAAGTATCCGGACGCAACCGGACCGATGATCGTACACCGACTCGATATGGCGACTTCGGGGTTACTGCTTGTTGCCAAGACAAAAGAAGTACATCAACATTTACAGGCGCAATTTGAGAACAGAAGTATAAAAAAACGATATATCGCCTTACTGGACGGGTGCATAACAGAAACCGAAGAAACAACAAATCAAACAACAGGAAACACAAGAAAAACAGAAAAGGTAAGAGCAACAGAAGTAATAAGTACAACCGGAAAGGCAGGAAGAATCGAGCTTCCTCTCTGTCCGAACCCTCTCGACCGACCGTGCCAGAGCGTTGACGAAGAACATGGGAAGGAAGCTATCACAGAGTATCAGATCATCACAAACTCAGAGAAACATACCCGTATCGCTTTCTGCCCGTTGACCGGACGCACTCATCAACTACGTGTGCACGCCGCCCACCCGAAAGGTCTGAATTGCCCCATTCTAGGCGACGAGCTCTACGGAAAGAAAGCAGACAGGCTATATCTTCATGCCGAATACATAGAATTCCGTCACCCCATTTACGGAGACATCATCTGCATACAGAAAGAGCCTGATTTTTAAGAAAAAGACTCTTATGCCATGAACCAAAACCTTTTTGAAATGTATATAGGGTAACTATTAACTTTCAAAAAGAACCTGACTATGAGTATTAAATTTCGAATTACAAAGTGCCTGGCTGTATCTGCATTAGCCATGCTGCTATTAGGAGCCTGCTCCAAAAACAACATTTATATCGACCTCGCCGATCCTAACGAAGAAAACGGTAATGGCCACCCGTCCGGCAATGACAGTGGCAACGACAACGGCAATCCTTCCAAAGAGGGTACTTTAGTTACTTTCAGCGCATCCGTAGAAGGAAGAAACATCACCCGCGCCATGTCGCCTATGGGCAAGGGATTACAAAGTTGGTTGTGTGCTTACCTGTCCAATACCTCGAACATAATCACCGGAGATCCTATTGCCGAAGGTACATACATCACCTCCTCTCCCGGCGTACTGGCAGGCAACAACGGATATAAAATGTATCTTAGCAACAACATCTATAATTTCTATGCCGTTTCCTGCAATTCCAAGAATCCCGCCCCGACCTTTACCAACGGGATATCCGCCCCTTTATCCAATGGAGTAGACTATCTCTGGTGGCACGCTACGCACCAAGACGTGACAAACTCCCAGATCAACATTCCGATCACCTACCAGCACGCAGCTACGCAAATAGTAGTCGCCTTGTCGGGAGGTGCCAATATAACTCTCAACAAGATTATCTCCGCCTCTATCACTCCGCCGAAACCGGGCGCAGTCATGGATTTGTCTACCGGAATCATCACTTCGGAAACAACTTATGACAAGGCCGCTATCATGGGAATCAATGACTTTACCGTACAATATACCATGTTGCCTGTGAAAAGTTCCTTACCCATGACTTTAACACTGGAATTACTGGTCAACGGAGAAAGTTTCTCACGCACCTACACCACTCCGCTTACTCCCCCCAACAGTCTGCTAGCGGCAGGAAACTCATATCTTTTCCGGGCGATCATTGACGAAAACTCCTTAACATTCGCCAATGTAAGCGTAAAAGAATGGACTGAAGTAGACGAAAGCGGCAACCCGCTATATCCGATACAAGACTAACCTCTCTCCGGTTGCGCAAGCCGGCAACCCCTATGCCACCGCTTGCGTAACCGAAGCGTTTGTAAGCACCTGCTTCTTCAACCTCTTGTAGACATAGATAAAAGCAGGAACAAGGAACAAGTCCGCAGCTATCCAAGCCAACGGGTCGCCGTAGCAGACAGCCAGAAAACCGAAAGCAGGAACCGCATAAAGGCTGACGAGAATACGGGCAATCATCTCCGCCACTCCGGAAAACATAGCAAGATTCGTAAAACCCACTCCTTGAATGGTATAACGCAAGACGCACAACAATCCAAGCACAGGGAAGAACATACAGGAAATATGAAGGAAAAGTTCAGTATCCAGTAAAATCTCCGTTTCCGAGGGGTCTACAAAAATCAAGGCAAAGTATTTAGCTCCCGACATCAGGAGCACGAAAGTAAACGCCGCATAGATAATCATCATCAAGACGCTTGCCTTAATCCCCAGCCAGATACGTTCCGGTTTGCCCGCACCGTAATTCTGTCCGCTATAAGTAGCCATAGCGATTCCCAGACTCTCGAACGTACAGATAAAGAACATCTTGATACGCATCGCCGAAGTAAAGGCAGCCACACAAGCCGTACCCAACGCATTGTTTGCGCTCTGAAGCATGATACTACCGATAGCCGTAATGGAAAACTGCAATCCCATTGGCACACCGATATAAAGCAACGTCTTAGCCAGCTTCGACTGGAACCGCCGTTCCTTCGGAGTACTCTGCAAAATATCAAACTTACGATACATATAAATATAACAGAGCACAGCCGAAAGCCCCTGTGAGATAACCGTAGCAATGGCAGCTCCCGCCACTCCCCAGCCGAGCACCAAAATACAAAACAAATCGAGCACAATGTTCAACACCGTAGAGAGGAGCAGAAACCAGAAAGGCGTCTTGCTATCCCCCAACGCGCGGATAATGCTCGAAAGAAGATTATAGAAAAAAGTAAAAGGTACCCCGATAAACGTGACAAGCAGATAAGCATACGCCCCTTCGAATATATTCTCCGGTGTACGCATCATCTGAAGAATATCCGCACACAAGATACTGGTAACAATAGCGATAGTGACAGACATCACCACAGAGAGCTTCAGACTGACGGATATGTAACTGCGCATCGTGCTATAATCCCTCGCTCCAAACTTCTGTGCCACGGGAATACCGAACCCTCCGCAACATCCGTTGCAGAACCCCAAGATAAGGAATACCACCGATGTGCTGGCCCCTACCGAAGCCAACGCATTAATACCCAGAAACTTTCCAACGATTGCCGCATCGACAAGCGAGTACGTTTGTTGCAGCAGATTGCCAAGCAAAAGCGGCAGTGTAAACTTTAAAATCAACGGTAATGCCGGCCCTGCCGTCATCTCTTTAGAAGTTGCCATACGTCTATGTTCTAAAATTGCGCGCAAAGATACGGAAAATCCCATGAATAAAATCCGGATTCACCTTCCTCTTTTATTGACGTAAATCAAAAAACGAGGAAGCGCTTATCATAACGGAAAACCTACCGTTTCACCAGCCGCTTGGGCGACCCGTGCCACGAACATCCCAGACAGAACACCTCCGTCAGGTCGAAGCCTTCCATAGAATCCTCCGGGTATTTAGGCACGACTTCACCATTTTCGAGTACATATACCAACAGTCTTTCCCCTTGTTCATTCTTCACATACATAGCAGCAATTTTACATTGCGGGCACAATAACTTTTTCATGCCGCAAAGATACACTATCTTTGTGAACCCGATCTACAAAACCGGATAAAATGAAGAAAAACCGTATTGCACGCGAAAAGGAAACAGTAGAGCTGATGATACGCCTCTACTGTCGGAAAAAAGAAAAGAATACCGTTCTTTGCCCCGACTGCGAAGAACTGCTGCGCTATGCACACGCCCGTCTCGACCGTTGCCCGTTCGGTGAGAAAAAGAGTTCGTGCAAGAAATGTACCGTACACTGCTACAAACCTGTCATGCGTGAACGGATGCGGCAAACCATGCGCTTCGCCGGACCTAGAATGATATTCTACTCCCCTTGGGCCGCCATACGTCATTTACTAAACCTATAAATATATCACCCATTCAGCCATATACCATTATGAAAAGAGCCATAATCATAGGAGCCACCTCCGGCATCGGACAAGAAGTAGCCAAAAATCTTTTGAGAGAAGGCTGGCAAATCGGAATAGCCGGCAGGCGTCAACCGGCACTCGAAGACTTCCAACGCATTGCACCGGAACAAATAAAGATCCAGTCGCTGGACGTCACCCAGGCAGACGCTGCGGAAAAACTGAACACCCTTATCCGTAAACTAGACGGCATGGACCTCTTCCTTCTCAGCTCCGGCATCGGTTTCCAGAACCCGGAACTGGATATCGACATAGAACTGAACACTGCACGTACCAACGTCGAAGGATTTACCCGCATGGTGGACACTGCCTTCGATTACTTCAAGCAGCATGGCGGCGGACACCTTGCCGTTATCAGTTCTATCGCAGGAACCAAAGGTTTGGGTATAGCTCCCGCCTACTCCGCCACGAAACGTTTCCAGAATACCTATATCGATGCTCTCGAACAACTCTCCCACCTGCAAAAACTAAATATCCGCTTCACCGATATCCGTCCCGGATTTGTTGCCACCGCCCTACTAGGTGACGGTAAACACTACCCGATGCTAATGAAAGCAGACAAAGTGGGGCAAGCCATTACCCGTGCCCTGAACCGCAAACGCCGGACGGTAATCATCGACGGACGTTACCGCGTGCTCGTTTTCTTCTGGCGACTGATCCCCCGCCGGTTATGGAAACGCCTGCCCGTAAAAAACAAAAGCTAAAAAGAGCAAGATAGGATAACACTATTTTCGGGAAAAAACTCTATATTTGTCCACAGAGACAAGAGATATGTCTATCATTCCCTTAACCAACTAAAGAACTAAAAAATGGAACAGAAAATTTGCCAGTGTTGTGCCATGCCGATCGACGAATCTACATTCGGAACAGAAGCGGACGGTAGCAAAAACCAAGATTACTGCCTGTATTGCTACAAGAACGGGCACTTCACCAAAGACTGTACAATGGACGAAATGATCGAGTTTAACCTAAAGTATCTCGACGAGTTCAACAAAGATTCGAAAGTAAAGTACACGATCGATGAAGCACGCGCCACCATGAAAGAATTCTTTCCGCAATTGAAAAGGTGGAAGAAATAAGAACATGGATTCCATGTGATGTAAGTATGCAGGAAAACATCGTTCCGAAAGCAACGCCACAACCAGCACAGACACAAGAGACAGTTTCTTTGAACCACTCCATATCTTTAAAAGGTATAAACGGAAAAGACCTGCAAATACTGATTGCCGAAGATAACGACAGCAATTACTCGTTAGTGAAACATATCCTCAAGGAATACCAGATCACCCGTGTGGTGAACGGAGTGGAAGCGACGGAAAATCAGGGAGCTGAATCCTATCATCCCCATTATCGCACTTACCGCCAATGCCTTCGACGCTGACAGGGTAAGCGCCATGGAAGCAGGTTGCAATGCATTTCTGACAAAGCCTTTGAAAAAAGAAGAACTACTTGAACTGTTCTCATTCAAGTTGTAACAACATCACAACCAGTTCTCTATATAGTTGCCACTCGGAACGCACATCATATTCATATCCTTTTATCCTTTATCCAGTTCCGGGTGGCGCTCCAACCACCTTACCGCATACGAGCAGGTAGCTTTCGGCTTCATACCGTTGGCCAGTGCATAGTCATAGGCAGCTTTCACCAATGCGGCGGCTATTCCGCGCCCCTCTATGGGACGGGGTACAATCGTGTGGATAATATCGAGCGAATCACCTAAAAGGCGATATTGTACAAAGGCGGTGCGGCCGTCCACTTCTGTCTTGAACAAATTCTGTTCGGGCTGATGAATAATTTCGTACTCCATAATCTTGTTTTTGTAATCCATAATCCTGTTTTCCGGTTGCACGGCGTGTCGCAGTCAGGCTGGTAGCCTTTAGAATTGCTCAATCCATTGCAACCGGTTGGTATCGTATCCGCGGCGTTCGGCGGCGGTGACGAGTTTTTTCTTTATATCCTCCGGCAGTTGCGGAGTCCGGCTCAGTATCCAGAGATATTTGTCGGTGCTACTGCCTACGAGGGCGTAGTTGTAATTCTCCTCATCCAGTTCGAGCACGTAATAGTCCGAGTAGAAGTTGAGGAAGAAAGAGACTTTCAGTTTGCCCGGCTGCGCGGGGTCGGGAATCTTGGCGTGCCCGTTGGCGGTCTTGCAAATATCATAAGGGGAATTACGTTTGCATCCCCGGTTCTCTACGCGAATCAGGCCGTCGGGACGGAGCGTGTAAGTGGCGGTCACATCGACAAGTCCATGCTCGAAACGGTTTTCGTAACGGGCAATCTCGTACCAAAGTCCCATGTATCGCTTCAGGTCAAGTGTCTTGACGGTGGTATGGTCGGTTCCTTTGAAAAGACGTTCCACGTTGGGGACGGAAAAGCGGAAACCGGCTTCCAGCAGACGTGTGGGACGGACTTTCTGACCGGCTGTGAGAAACGAAGCCGCCTCGCCATAGAAGATACGGAAAGCACGTTGCGGAGCAACAATCGTCGTCCATGCCTGATAGGCTTTACCCATTTCGTGAGTAAAATCGTATTGCGAGATCTGTTGCGGGGCAACCAGATTGAACACACCTTGCGTCTCCTCATGCCCGATAAAAAACTCCATGGCACGGCAAAGATCGTGCAGTGCTATCCACGGGAAGGACTGGGTGCCGGGACCGATAGCGGTAGCCACCTTCGTAGCCTGCAACGGGCGTAACATCTGCTGCATCGCTCCCCCGTCGGGAGAGAGCACGACACCAAAGCGGGTAATGACGAGCCGTGTAGGTTCGGGACAGCGTTTCGCCTCTTTCTCCCACGCATAGCAAAGGTCGGACAGGAAGCCTTCCCCACGGGTACGGGTGTATTCGTCCGCCTCCACTTCGGGAGGGTAATAACCTACGGCGGAAGCCGAAATCATCAGCTTCGGTTTCGTCTTGACGGCATTCAGCGCACGGACGATGCGGTGGGTGACGACGATACGGCTATTGAAAAGCTCCTGTTTATATTCCGGTGTCCAACGCTTGTTGATAGGTGCGCCTGCCAGATTAATGACTACATCGCAATGCGCCAGCGTTTGAATCAACAGTCCGGACATACCTTCGCGAAACATCGACCTTCCCAGAGGAATCACCCGATGTCCGCCCTTTTCAGTCAGATAGCTGGAAAGATGTTTACCTATATATCCGGTAGCTCCGGTCATTGCTATATTCATCTTGATTCTATTGTATGTTTTTAACTCTACTAGAAAAACGTATAAAATGCAGGAAAAGTTCTTTGAAAAAAACAAAATGAAGTTATCTTTGCAAGGAAGACGTAAACATTGAAAGGAAAAACGAGATGATAGAAGCCCCCGAAGCCCGCATTCTCTGCCGGCAACTGAACGAAACGGTTAGAGGAAAAAAGATAACGGACGTGTACACGCAGTTCAGTCCTCACAAGTTTGCCTGGTTCACAGGCAGTTCCGAGGAGTATGCTGAACAGCTGTCCGGCAAGACGATAGACCACGCACAGTCACAGGGCGGCATGGTGGAGATCACCATAGGAGACAAGGTTCTCATCTTGACGGACGGCGTGAACCTGCGCTATCTGGCTCCGGGTTCCAAGTTACCCGCCAAACATCAACTGCTCATCGCCTTCGAGGACGAAAGTTGCCTCGTTGCCTCCGTGAGAATGTACGGCGGACTGATGTGTTATGACAAGGACGCTGCCGACGGAGTGCTCTCCAATTATTACCTGACAGCGAGAAGCAAGCCACAGGTCATGTCCGACGGTTTCAGCCCGGAATATTTCCTCGGACTTATCAATGCCGACAGCGCACAGAAGAAATCCGCCAAAGCTTTCCTTGCCACCGAACAGACGATTCCCGGACTCGGCAACGGTGTTTTGCAGGATATCCTTTACCATACACATATCCACCCGAAGAAAAAAATAAGCGGACTGACAGACAAAGAGCGCGAAAATTTGTTCTATCAGATAAAAGAGACGATGAATGACATCTACCACCTAGGCGGGCGAAGCACGGAAAGCGACTTGTTCGGAGCGAACGGCAAATACGTTGCCTGTCTCTCAAAAGATACCGCAGGCATGGCTTGCCCCCGTTGCGGAGAAACCATTGTGAAAGAGAATTATCTGGGCGGCAGCATCTACTATTGCAGAGGCTGCCAACCACTGCCGCCGGCGTAGCGCCGGAATAAGGTTTCCTCCTTGCGGCGTGATCGCGTCAGGCTCAAGGTTTACTTATTAATTAAATGATGAATTGAAATGAAGAAACAGATTAAAATCAATTATATCCTTACACTTATCTTAGTGTTTTGTATTGGTGCCACCATTCCTACATTGATAGGCAGCAGCCAAGTCAACGAACAACATTCCGCCAAGTCGGAAGTGCCCTATTGCGTCACTTCGCCCACCGTACCCGCCCAGGTTACCTTTGACGGTGAAACGATTGACCTCCGCCGCTACGACCGCCGCGAACGAATGGACCGCGAGATATTGGCTTTCACTTATATGCACTCCACCACCATGCTTCTGATTAAGCGTGCCAACCGATACTTCCCTATCATCGAACCGATACTGAAAGCAAACGGTATCCCCGATGATTTCAAATATCTAATGGTGATCGAAAGTAACCTGAACAGTATCGCCCGCTCTCCGGCAGGTGCAGCCGGACTATGGCAGTTTATGCCCACCACGGGACGCGAGTTCGGACTGGAAGTGAACGAGAATGTGGACGAACGCTATCATATCGAGAAAGCTACCGTAGCTGCCTGCAAATATTTCAAACAGGCATATGCCAAATATGGCGACTGGATAGCAGTCTCCGCCGCTTACAACGCAGGACAGGCGCGCATCTCCTCCCAACTCGAAAAACAGTTGGCAAGCCATGCCATGGACTTGTGGCTGGTAGAAGAAACTTCCCGCTACATGTTCCGGTTGCTGGCAGCTAAAGAGATTTTCAGCAATCCCCAACGTTACGGGTTCCTGCTGAAAAGAGAACATCTCTACCCGCCTATTCCTTATAAAGAGGTGACCGTATCTACACCTATCAACGACTTGAGCGAGTATGCCAAAAAACAAGGTATCACCTACGCGCAACTCCGGGATGCGAATCCCTGGCTGCGCGAAACGTCTCTAAAGAACAGAAGCGGAAAGAGTTATGTCCTCCATATCCCCACACAAGAGGGAATGCATTATGATCCCAAAAAGACTGTTGCTTACAATAAGCATTGGGTGATTGATTAATGATATAAATTAATATACGGAATGATAAAGAAACTAATTAAGGATATTATAAAAGGAGAAGGGGGCTTCAACAAAGGAGAGGGCATCTCCCCAAAAAGCGAAGGTATCCCCCAAAAGGCGAGAGTATCTCCAATTCCCCTCCTTCGGGGAAGGAGGGGTGGCTGAAAGCCGGGGTGGTAGGTGGATACACAATGCTGATAATAACTGACTTGCGCATTCACCTACCACCTCCCCCTACGGGGACTCCTCCTTCCCGAAGGAGGAGAATCAGGATAGCACCGACTTCTAGAAGTGAGTTCCTTAATTTATTATTTACCATTATACATATATGAAACTGAAAGAAAGAATCCGCGATTTCCTGCATGACGAGAAGTTGAAACGAAAACTATACGTCATCATCTTCGAATCGGACACCCCTGCGGGGAAGTTGTTCGACGTGGTTCTTATCGGTTGTATCCTGGTCAGTGTATTGCTCGTTATCATCGAAAGCCTGAAAAGCATCCCCTCCTACCTGACGACTCCGTTTGTCATTATGGAATATCTTTTCACCGCTTTCTTCACTTTCGAATACCTGACACGCATTTACTGTTCGCCCCGCCCACGGAAATACATATTCAGTTTCTTCGGCATTGTAGACCTGCTGGCTACCCTCCCGCTCTATATCGGCCTGCTTTTCCCCGGCGCACGTTACCTGCTCATCATCCGCGCTTTCCGTCTGATACGCGTATTCCGTGTATTCAAGCTGTTCAACTTCCTGAACGAAGGCGAACGGCTACTCACCGCCCTGCGCGAAAGCAGCAAGAAGATAGCCGTCTTTTTCCTGTTCGTCGTCATTCTGGTGACTTCGATCGGAACGTTGATGTACATGATAGAGGGCACGCAGCCCGATTCCCAGTTCAACAACATCCCGAACAGTATCTACTGGGCAATCGTCACCATGACCACCGTAGGCTATGGCGACATCACCCCGGTCACCGGATTCGGAAAGTTTCTTTCCGCCTGCGTGATGCTTATCGGCTATACGATCATCGCCGTACCGACAGGAATCGTTTCGGCCTCCATGATGAAAGACTATAAACGCAGAAGGGACAAGGAATGCCCCCACTGCCACCGCTCCGGACACGAGGACAATGCCGGGTTTTGCAAATACTGCGGCAGCAGTCTGAATCCGAAAGACGAAATGCAAGTAAAACCCGAAGACGAATCCAAAGACAACACATAGCTCAAAACAGAAATGAAAAACAATCTTTACCCCCTATATTTATGAATAAACATCTTAAAATCGCAGCAGCTCTATTAGTAGCTCTACCGACATTAACCTTCGCGCAAGTGCGTACGGAACAGACCTTTGAAAAAGGCTGGAAGTTTACACGAGAAGACAGCAAGGACTTCAGTCAGCAGACGTACGACGACACCAAATGGCAATCCGTCACCGTCCCGCACGACTGGGCTATCTACGGTCCTTTCAGTATCGAAAATGACAAACAGAAAGTCGCTATCACCCAGGACGGGCAGAAGGAAGCACTGGAACACGCAGGACGCACGGGCGGACTTCCCTTTGTCGGTGTAGGCTGGTATCGCCTGAACTTTGAAGCCCCGGCATTTTCTTCCGGCAAGAAAGCAACCCTCATCTTCGACGGCGCCATGAGCCACGCCCGTGTCTACATCAATGGACAGGAAGCCGGCTTCTGGCCTTACGGCTACAATTCGTTCCACATCGACGCCACTCCTTATTTAAAAGCGGGCGAACAGAACACCTTGGCCGTCCGTCTGGAAAACGAAACCGAATCTTCACGCTGGTATCCGGGCGCAGGCCTGTACCGCAACGTTCATCTGGTGATTAACGAAGACGCCCATATCCCGACATGGGGGACGCAGCTCACCACGCCTGTCGTAAAGAAGGATTTCGCCAGAGTCAACCTGAAAACACGTCTCGACATCCCTTCGGGCAAGGCGTTCACCGACTATCGCATCGTGACCGAACTGAAAGCTCCCGACGGCAAAGTGGTAGCTTCCGACGAACAACAGGGTACGAAATACGACGAAAAAATATTCAACCAACATTTCGTGGTAGACAACCCTGCACTCTGGTCGCCCGATTCTCCAGCACTCTATTCTGCAGTGTCCAAAGTGTATGAAGGCAATACGCTGAAAGACGAATATACCACGCCTTTCGGTATCCGTTCTATCGAAATCATCCCGAACAAGGGATTCTATCTGAACGGTGAACGTACCACATTTAAAGGTGTGTGCAATCATCACGACCTCGGCCCGTTGGGCGGCATTGCCAACGAAGCAGGGATACGCCGCCAGATACGCATCCTGAAAGATATGGGTTGTAACGCTATCCGCACTTCCCACAATATGCCGGCTCCCGAACTGATCCGTGCGTGCGACGAAATGGGTATGATGATTATGTCCGAATCGTTCGACGAATGGAAAGCAGCCAAATTGCAGAACGGTTATCATAAGATATTTGACGAATGGGCGGAAAAAGACTTGGTGAACCTGATTCACCAGTTCCGCAACAATCCCAGTGTCGTGATGTGGTGCATCGGCAACGAGGTTCCCGACCAGTGGAACGGTGACCGCGGACCGAAGTTGTCCCGCTTCCTGCAAGACATCTGTCACCGCGAAGATCCCACCCGCCCCGTCACTCAAGGCATGGATGCTCCGGACGCAGTGGTGAATAATAATATGGCTGCCGTAATGGATGTAGCCGGATTCAATTACCGTCCGCACAAGTACCGGACGAATTACAAGAAGCTCCCGCAACAGATTATCCTGGGGAGTGAGACAGCTTCCACAGTCAGTTCGCGCGGCGTGTACAAGTTGCCTGTCGCCCGACGTTCGATGCAGAAGTATCCCGATCATCAGGCTTCGTCATACGACGTAGAGCATTGCGGTTGGTCTAACCTGCCCGAAGACGACTTTATCCAGCACGAAGACCTCCCCTACTGCATCGGGGAATTTGTATGGACTGGCTTCGATTATCTGGGTGAACCGACACCGTACTACACCGACTGGCCCAGCCACTCGTCCCTGTTCGGTATCATCGACCTTGCCGGACTGCCCAAAGACCGCTATTACCTCTACCGCAGTCACTGGAACAAGGACGTGGAAACTCTCCACATCCTCCCGCACTGGAACTGGGAAGGACACGAAGGCGAAGTAGTCCCGGTATTTGTCTACACGAACTACCCGTCTGCCGAGCTGTTTATCAACGGCAAGAGCCAGGGCAAACGTACCAAGGACCTCTCCGTAACGATTGACAACAGTGCCGACTCTGCTTCAACAGCAAATCTCAAACGTCAGCAACGTTACCGCCTGATGTGGATGAATACGAAATATGAACCGGGGACTGTCAAAGTGGTCGCTTACGACAAAGACGGCAAGCCCGTTGCCGAAAAGGAAATGCATACCGCAGGAAAACCGCATCATATCGAACTGATAGCGGACCGCTCGCAAATCAAAGCCGACGGAAAAGACTTGTCATTCGTCACCGTCAGAGTAGTGGACAAGGACGGTAATCTCTGTCCGCTGGCGGATAACACTATCAGCTTCAAAGTGAAAGGCGCAGGAACTTACCGCGCAGGAGCCAACGGAAACCCGGCTTCACTCGAATCGTTCCAGACCCCGAAGATGAAGGTATTCAGCGGAATGATGACCGCAATCGTTTCTTCTTCGGACAAGCCGGGAAAGATCACACTGGAAGCTACCGGAAAAGGATTGGCGAAGGGTGTGTTGAATATTGAAAGCAAGTAGAAAATAAAACAAATATAAGAGGCTGACTAACAAGTCGACAGTATCTAAAACTCTCCTCCTTCAGGAAGGAGGAGTACCCGTAGGGGGAGGTGGTAGGTGAATGCGTAAGTCGGTTATTATCAGCATTGTGTATCCACCTACCACCCCGGCTTTCAGCCACCCCTCCTTCCCCGAAGGAGGGGAATGGAAGATACTACCGACTTGTTAAACAGCCTCTTATTTCTTTATAAAAGACCTGTTATTATAAACTCTTTTGACAAATACGCTCGAACAAGAAAATCAGAACGCAACCCACCGCATAGCAGGCAATGTCTTTCCAATCGAACGTAGATCCGAGAATAATTTTTGCCGCCCGGTTCGTAATCCCTAAGGTTTCCACCAACTGAAAGTATTGCATCACTTCTATAAAGCAGGCAAAAAGAAATACATAGAACGGCATTCTCGGAATCCCCGTTGGCAGAAATATACGGACAAAACTATACACAAGCACAACCACCAGTACATCTCCAATGTAAGGACGGACAAAATTATCACATACGTACAAAGCTATCAATACCTCTATACAAAATATTACCAGAAAGCTGATAATGTAAAATATCCTTTTCTTCATCCTTCTCTTACTCACAGGGTTAAAAATCCGTTTTGATCTGCAAAGGTACAACTTTTTGTTTCTCCGTCAAATACTTCCAGTACCGGACAGGCATATCCTGCTTGTGCTTTCTCGGATTCATACGTTCCTTGATGCAGATAGCCTTGAAGTACGTTTTCCAAAGTTGCTGGAAAAGTTTTTCATCCTTATCCATAAGGCTCTCGTCCAGCATTCCCGTTATCAGGTGAGCTTCGCGGCTGTCGTCATCGAAGGAAATCAGCGTCACCTCCTGCAAATCATAATAAAAACCGTAGCGGCGTTTCATATCATAAATAATCCACTTCTGATTGGCAAAGCGGTCTTTGAAATGCTGCACCGTAAGCGGCAGAGCATTATACTGCGGTTCGAAAGCCGCGAAAAACGTGCCGTCCGCCGCCTTCTGAAAACGGACAAACTGCATTATATGCACACGCTCACCGTCCACCTTCTTCCAAATCTGTGCAAGCCGGAGGACGTCCTGATCGGCAAAATTCGTTTCGATAGAGCGCGGCGCATCAATCGCCTTGCGGATATAACGGAAAATAAGAATACCGACCTCCGGAAGCTCCGACAGCCAACTCTGCGTGAGACAGCCAAGCGCGGAAGACGAAACCTTCTTCTGCAATCCCCGCCACACACGCGCCGCCTTCTCCTCGTCAGTGACTACGGTGTGCAGATCGTCACAGAATAACGGCAAAGCGTCTCCTTCCGACAGCAGCGCATCGGGAAAGGTCTTGCGGAAGTAAGCGTCGAAAACAGCCGTCAGCAGACCGTCGAAGGTTTTATCGTAGAGGTAGACATTCATTCGCAAAGTTCAATTCATTCGCCAAAATCAAGTAACAGTTGCCGTTCATCCACCTTCTTTTTCGGCTTCGGCAGCAACAGACTGCGTACCCGTTGCGGCGAAAGCTCGTTCACGGTCGCCATTTGGAGAGGCAGTTCCTTGCACGTAATGAAATACTGCGCCTTCTTCATCACCACTCCGATCTTCTTCAATTCATAAAATCCCAGTCGCGAGAAACGGCGGGAAGCGACAATCAGCTTCGCCGATTTCACACCGATGCCGGGCACACGGAGGAGCATTTCGTAATCCGCCTTGTTGATATCGACCGGGAACTGCTCCGGATGACGCAACGCCCACGAGAGTTTCGGATCTATTTCGAGGTCGAGATCGGGATACGCATCATCCACTATCTCATCTACTTTAAACTGATAGAAACGCAGCAGCCAATCCGCCTGATAGAGACGGTTTTCACGCACGAGAGGCGGCTGCTTCAATGCCGGAAGACGCTTGTCATACGTATTTACGGAGACGTATCCGGAATAGTAGACACGCTTCATCGTCGGGCGCCCGTAGAGTGCCGACGAGAGGAAAAGAATATCCTTATCCGATTCGGAGGTCGCTCCTACGATCATCTGCGTGCTCTGTCCCGCAGGCGCAAAGCGCGGAGCATGGCGGAACTTCTGCCGTTCCTCCTTACTTTCCAATACTCCCTGCTGGATGTATTTCATCGGGGCGAAAACGCTTTTATGATCCTTCTCCGGTGCAAGCAGTTTCAGGTTTTCTTCTTTGGGGATTTCTACGTTTACACTGAGACGGTCGGCGTAAAGTCCGGCTTCGTTTACCAGTTCGCGACTGGCACCGGGAATGCTTTTTAGGTGGATATACCCGTTGAAGCGGTGCACCAGGCGCAAGTCTTTGGCGACACGCACGAGCCGTTCCATGGTATAGTCCGGATTGCGGACAACGCCGGAACTGAGGAACAGGCCTTCGATATAATTGCGACGATAAAACTCCATAGTCAGCTCTACCAGTTCCGAGACAGAAAACGTGGCGCGCGGGAGGTCGTTACTGCGGCGGTTCACGCAGTAGGCACAATCGTAGATACAATAATTGGTAAGCATGATTTTCAGCAATGAGATGCATCGCCCGTCCTCGGCAAAACTGTGGCATATCCCCCAGCCTCCCACCGTGTTGCCCAGCATTCCCGGTTTATTGGAACGCACTGTGCCACTGGAAGAACAGGAAACATCATACTTGGCAGACTCCGCCAGTATCTTCAATTTAGCTAAGACATTTTCGTTCATGACCCCCTTTTTTCGGTTCTTCTGATTACTTCTCCGATTCTTTCGCAAATATACAATTTAATTTGAGAAACCGGCAGAAAAAAAAATTTAGCAAATATATAAGTACAAAATAAGTCAAAAATTAAGAGGCGGGAAGCTATGCTTCAAAAAGAAAAATAATAAATACATAAATTATTACATTATATATTATACAAAGCAAAATATATTTATAATTTTATCACAACAATTATTTTTTAACTACCTTTGCAGGGATTCAAAGAGAATCACACCAACTAATTAAATATTAATTTTTACAAATATGAAAAAAGTCAAAGAGATTGACGATGAGGACGAATGGAGTATTAAAGGTTTCAAATCTTTCTCCATAGCAGCAGTAGAATACTTTCCGGAGTACACCAGCACTGACGCTGCAATCAAAAGAATGCGCCATGACATAGAGAACGACGCGCAATTGCTCGCGGACTTAAAGCCTACGCACTACACCCACAAGACCGCACGCCTCAGCCCCAAACAACAGTGCATACTTTTCACCACCTGGGGACCTCCCGAGATTAAGCTGCGCGGTCATGACGAAACACCGGAAAACCAGAAGTAGGCAAAACACGGAAAAAATGAGTTGAGCGAACTATATAATATAGAATAATATATATTTTTATTTATATATGCACGGTTCGTGGCACGCCCCGTTTTTCAGCACCCGTGCAAAACCCTCATATACAAACGGTTATCATCACAAAGAGGGCGGCACGGTTGGTGGCACGGTCACAGTCCCGAAAACAGAGCCTCTATTTTCCCTAAACAAAGGCTCTATTTCCCCTAAACAGAGCCTCTGTTTCACCGAAATAAAGGCTCTGTTTCACTGAAACGAAGGTTCTGCCTTGACCGGGCAGAATCCTCGTTTTTCTCTCCTTCCCTATCAACACCGACAATTTATTACCGGCTCTTTCCGTCCAAATACTACACCGCCGTCCATATCCGCCAACAGCGTCCAACGCTATTTTGCCGACGGGAAATATCGCCTTATATTTACACCGCATTCAACAACGAGTGTAAAACAATAAACCATTTCAATTCATGAAACAATTAACTACATCATCTCTCAAACAAGGTTACATCACTATCCCCCGGGCATTACTAAACAGACAAGCAACCGACGGCGCTGCCGGAGAGACAGAAGCATTTCTCCAAATCCTGGCACACACCAATTATTCCGACGTGCCATACGACATCAACGGGACAATCATTCTATGCAAACGCGGTGACTCCCTTATCAGCTATCACCACTGGAGCAATATTTTCGGCTGGACACGCCCCAAAACCACCCGTTTCTTTCAACGACTGGCCAAAGGAGGCATTATAGACCTCATCCCTCATCAGGAAAAGATACTCCATATCCGTATCACCAACTTTGATCTTTGGACCGGACGTATCCCTTCGGAAGCCAAAGACGCCCGAAAGGAAGAAATCTCCACAGACTTCGACCGTTTCTGGGACAAATACCACACCGTGATGCGGAAGCCGAAAGTCAACGTCGCCCGCGGCCGCCGCGAATGGAACAAGCTCACCCGCGAGGAACAACAACTGGCAATAGACCGCATCGAGGACGTCTACTACCACACCAACGACACCCGCTTCATCGCCCACGCTTCCACTTACCTGAAAGACAAGGCTTTTCTGAACGAATATATGGACTAAAAAGACAAAGAATATGCAACCACACGCACCCGAACTCGAAGAAGCCGTCATAGGCGCCTGCCTGATAGAGCAGGAAGCGTTGCCGCTCATAGCGGACAAGTTACGCCCTGAAATGTTCTACGACGACCACCACCAACTGATCTTCGCCGCCCTCATGGCGATGTATCATGCCGGCAAGAAGATCGACATACTGACCGTCAAGGAAGAACTCGCCCGTCGCGGAAATCTGGATGCGATAGGCGGACCGTATGCCATTGTGCAACTGAGCAGCAAAGTCGCCTCCTCCGCACATATCGAATATCACGCGCAAATCATTCACCAGAAATACCTGGCACGCGAAATGGTCGTCGGCTTCAACAAGCTGCTCACCTGTGCCATGGACGAGACGATCGACATCGACGACACTCTCATAGACGCCCACAACCTCCTCGACCGTCTCGAAGGTGAATCCGGCCACAACGCCCACATCCGCGACATGGAAACCCTTATGGCGGACACAATGGAAGAAGCCGAAAGGCGCATCGCCAAGAGCGTGAACGGTGTCACCGGCATTCCCACCGGTCTGACGGAACTGGACAAGAAAACAGGTGGCTTACAGGACAATGACCTCATCGTTATCGCCGCCCGTCCCTCGGTAGGCAAAACGGCCTTCGCCCTCCACCTGGCACGCCGTGCGGCTCTGGCGGGGAACGCAGTAGCCGTGTACAGTCTCGAAATGCAGGGCGAACGCCTTGGGGACCGTTGGCTAATGGCCGCCTGCAACATCAACCCGTACCGGTGGCGCAACGGGATTCCCAATCCCCAAGAGGTAGCGGAGGCACGCACCACCGCCTCGGGACTGGCACAACTGCCTATCTACGTGGACGACAGTTCTTCCGTCAGCATGGATCACATCCGTTCGAGCGCACGGCTGCTGAAAAGCCGCAAGCAGTGTGACATGATTATCATCGACTACCTGCAACTTTGCGACATGAGCACCAAGCAGGTCAACCGGAACCGGGAACAGGAGGTGGCACAAGCCACCCGCAAAGCGAAGTTGCTGGCAAAGGAGTTGCATATCCCCGTCGTGCTGCTGAGCCAGTTGAACCGTGAATCGGAGAACCGTCCCGGAGGTCGTCCGGAACTGGCACACCTGCGCGAAAGCGGAGCAATCGAACAGGATGCGGACATCGTTATACTCCTTTACCGACCGGCTATGCTGCATATTCCGACCGACCGCGAAAGCGGTTACCCGACAGAGGGACTGGGTGTGGCTATCGTTGCCAAGCAACGTAACGGGGAGACGGGAAATGTGTATTTCGGACATAATCAGTCTATTACAAAATTTTATGACTATGTTCCTCCAATGGAATATTTGAATAAATACGCCAAATAGTTTTGGTTATTTATATAAATAATATAACAGTAAATAATAGATTATCAACTATTATATCTGCCAAATTATTTTATAAATATAGAGAAAATAAACGGTTGATTACTTGACTTCGCCTCTTGGATTTTGTATATTTGTAGTATCAGAAAGAGATTATAGAATTATTTATCTAAACCTTAACTTTTTAATTTTATGGATGTATTAGTAGAACGCTATCAGCGTAGGAAGTATGTGAATCAGGAGGATGCTCCGATGTTGTATTACATTCGCCAGAAAGCCGGCAATGTAAGAGTCATGGATGTCGATACAATGGCTGCCGCCATTGAAAGCAAGTCGTCGCTTACGGCAGGTGATGTGAAGCATACCATTGAAGCATTTGTGGAGCAGTTGCGGTTGTCGCTTACTCAGGGCGATAAAGTGAAAATCGACGGGTTGGGAACGTTTCATATCACCTTGACCAGTGACGGTACGGAGGTGAAGAAGGATTGCACGGTACGCAGTATCCGCCGTGTCAATGTCCGTTTCGTTGCCGATAAGGCGCTGAAGTTAATCAATTCGAGCCACACGAGCACGCAGAGCGATAATAATGTGGTGTTCGCATTGGGTGGTAAAGGCGACGGCAGCGATCCGGACGAGGGTGGTTCGGGTAGCGGCTCCGGAGGTTCGGGTGAGGAGAAACCGGGCGGAGGCGGAGTGACACCGGACCCGTCAGTATAAAACCCGAAAAACAGTTCCGCATGGCTTCAGGAGCCGACTTCTACGGTTCCACGCCATGCGGTTTCTGTTTTCAATCTTCAACTTTCAATATTCAATTTTTAATTAAATAAGATGTTAGACAAAATCATTGATATTATCATGACCGTCCTTCCTTTTTTCGGAGGTCGCAAGAAGCGTCAACAGATGATGCAGGAAGTCAAAGAATTCAGCGAATTAGTGAAAGAGCAGTACAATTTCCTCATGCAGCAGCTTGAGAAGGTATTGAAGGATTATTTCAACCTGAGCGACCGTGTGAAGGAGATGCATTCCGAAATCTTTTCGCTGAAAGGTAAGTTGTCGGAAGCTATTGCCCTGCAATGCGTCAATAAAGAGTGTATCCAACGAAATAACGGCAACGCATGAGAGCTATCAGTCTGATCGTTGTCCACTGTTCCGCCACTCGTGAGGACAAGAGTTTCACCGAGCACGACCTGGACGTTTGCCACCGTCGTCGTGGTTTCAACGGTGTGGGGTATCATTTTTATATTCGCAAGAATGGGGACATCAAATCGACCCGTCCTCTCGAACGCATCGGTGCGCACGCCCGTGGCTTCAACAGTGAAAGTATCGGTATCTGCTATGAGGGCGGTCTGGACAGCGAGGGACATCCCAAAGATACCCGGACACCGTGGCAGAAACATTCTTTGCGTGTGCTTATCCTGACGTTATTGAGGGATTATCCCGGATGTCGTGTCTGCGGACATCGTGACCTGAGTCCCGACCTCAACGGCAACGGTGAGATTGAACCGGAGGAATGGATCAAGGCTTGTCCTTGCTTCGACGCCGAAAAGTGTTGGAGCGAAGAGTAAGTATTGAAAAGCCCGGACTTTCGCAAGCCCGGGCTTTCTATATCCTCAAGACATCTCCCTTTTCATAGGGGAAATTATGACCGGCATTACGGCCGGCACAATAAGGGAAATGCATTAAGAGTAAATAAAAGGGATGCCAGTGGGAAATTATTAGGAAGACATCCCTTTTCTTAAGAAACACAGCATGGAAGAATTGACTTTCACAAGCGAATGACTTCGTACTGGTGCTCCTCGGAGTTTTCTTCACCACGAGGGTGAAGAAGGGTTTATCTTGTTGATTCAAGTTTCGCAAGTATCCTGCATAGCTTCTCCTCCTTCGGGAAGGAGGAGTCCCCGTAGGGGGAGGTGGTAGGAAAAATAATGAGTTTACCTTTTTAAAAGAAATAAGGAATATACCTTATCTCTACCTACCACCCCGCCCTTTGGGCACCCCTCCTTCCCAAAAGGAGGGGAAGCCTGCGGTATAATTCCCTGCGGTATAATTCTCAGCGGAATATTTCTCAGCAGTATAATCCATGCAGTACAATCCATGCGGAATGCAGCACTTACGAAACTTGAATTATTAATTCAAAGATATCTCCCGCTCCGATAAGTCCATAATGGGAATAAGCGAATGACGAGAGATATCAATGAAGTTTGTCGATATCCTGGTTTCTAAATATTTAATTATTTAGTTGAACCTTCCGGATATGTAATAGTCAATTCTGTTTCAGCATTCTCCGGTGCTCCCCAAGCTGTAGTAGCTATCACTTTAATTTTCACTGTAATAGGATTAACGATTGCACCTTCTTGTGCTCTGATAACATCATTCAACTGAATAGTCTTATTAGCAGCAGCTATTTCACCTGTTTCAGCAGTGTAGCCTTCTGTATTGAAACAATTCAAGAAAGTAGCACGGCTTTCCTCTGCAACGATATATTTCACTGAGCCGCTATAAATAGCCAATGCACCCTCTACAGTTGCAGGATTCGTTGTAGCACCACCGCTTGCAACAGCAAATGTCGGCCATATTGTCACACCTCTAAATTCTTTCCAAGTGAAGTTTGTAGACAAGTCATACGTATCAGTCAATTTAGTTTTGGTAATTGTACGGGCTTCTTCTTCCGGAGCTGTAATTGTACCAGCAACCTTAACAGAAGGTTTCAAATTTACTGTCAGCAGATTAGCATTGAGTACAACCGGATCTTGATCCTTAGGAGTATAATACAAACTAAATGTATAAGATACTGCTTTATCAGTTGCAGCAGCAGCTTTCACATTAAAGTCGTCGAAGTTAATAGTACTAGGGTACAAATTAGCTTCGCCTTCATCACCACCCTTAGTAATCTTCAACTGTACTGTCTTATCTGTTACCACTGCCTTTTTGAGAGCTGCGATATCTGTAGCCAAAAGTACTTCAGACAATTTTCTGCTTACTGTCAAAGCAGTCATTTCCTGAGCATTAGCAGACGGCATCAAATCTACAACAGATTTACCATCCCAGTTTATTGTATTAGCACCCAGTTTCAAATCTGTAACAACCGGAGCCAAAACTTTCACATCAACGGTGATATTTACTATTGCAGAATTAGCATAAGTTAATGTCAATGCAGGTTTAAATGTATAATCTTTAGCCGCATCACCTACCGTTCCCTGAGGAATAGTTACTGTCACATCGTTACCAGATGCAGCAATAGATACATCTCCGTCAGAAGTTGATACATTACCGTCCGAAGCAACAACACCAGCTAGAGCAGCAGTTAAGTTATCATAAGTCTCTCCAGTAACTTTGTTGATCTCTTTAACAATATCAGCAATCTGTTCAGATGTAAGGGTAACTGTTTGTGCTGCTGAAGCATTACTCCAATACAGCTCATCAGCCACAGCATATTCCAAATTAACACCTTCTGCAACAATCTTCGCAGTAACAGCAGTTCCTGTATAATCAGCCTTAACAGGCTGGCCTTCGTTAGTTGCAGTTGTAGTTACTTTTATCTTCGGTGTAACTGTACAAGTCTTATTATATCTGCTAGAAGCAGGTAATTTGCTTTGATTAACTGTAAGAGCATAAGTAGTAGGATTCAGAACAAAGTAATCCGCATCCACAGGTGATTCAGTCTTTTCAAATGTCACCTCAAAGAGATCGGGAGACAAACCAAGAGAAGCTAATGTAACAGCCTCGGCAGCAGGAGAACTTCCGTTCTCATTATCAGACAATTTCACCTTGATATATTCTGAATTCTTCTCGGCGTCATAGAAATTGATAGCGCTACCGGCTTTATCTACCAAAAGCTCCGGACTTCCGTATGTTTTTGCAGCATAATCAACAGCATTAATATACTTCTTTGATACAATAACTGCAAAATAATCCGAATTGATTTCAGTAAAGTTGGTAACATCCTTACCCTCCTCATTATTTCCTACTACAGAAAGAGAAAGAGCATAGCTCTTCACTGCCGTTGCAGCATTCAGAGTCACAGTAATCATACCTTCGATATTTGCACCTTCTTCATCTTTAGCTTGTTCTACACTAGCCACAGTCAGGATACCGTCATTGGTTGCAGCACGACTAGTAATGACGTGTTTGTCCGTAGTTATTGTATACTTAGGATGTTCGCCAATCAAATCAGCTACGGCAGATGCCGGAGACACACGGAAGTTTACTTTCACACTGGTCGGAGCAGAAATTACTACAGGTCCTTCCGCAGTTTGAGCAGTAGAAGTATAGATCGATGCAAACGATACACTTCTAACCAATTCGCCACTAGCATCATATTTCTGCGGTGCAAAAACAAGACTCTTAAGCATAGAGGTCAATCCGGATTGAAGAGCATTCAATTTTGTTTCCAAAGTTTCAACTTTAGAATCAAGGTCAGAAATGCTGTTACCTATATACTCACCAATCTTCGTATTCAAATCCGCAATCTGCACATAGTTTTTCTCTAATTCTGTAGTAGTGGTATACTTACCAAACTCTGTCGCCAGATCTGTAATATCGCCTAATGCTTCAAAACATGTATTAGCTTTGTCAATCGTATTATTCTTCGGATCTGTCAAGGAATTATAAAGTTCCTCCATTGTAGACAAGTTATATCCTTCCAAAGTAGCAAGACGTTTTACAATAGCCTTATAATCTTCACCTTGCTCAGTTTTATATGTTATCCATTCCTGACGGAGAGCCTCCATTTTGGTATCAGCAATTTCACCACACTTAGCCTCAACCTGAGTCATAATATCAGTGGTAAATACACCTTCAAGATATGCCCGAAGGGCGCTTTCCGGCTTGTCCAGATTTTGTTGCAATAAAGCTACAAACTCATCATCGATATACTTCTTCACATCCGCATCTGTCTGTATAAAAGACAACACATCGTCAGTGGTAAGATGCTTTATCTTTTCAAGAGTTTCAACTCTATCACTTAGAGCATTCAAATCAACTTTAGTAGCATACAACTTCGCATATTCTGCGGCATTTGCATCCATTAAGTCCTGAAGCTCTGTTTTCAAATCAGCGATTTGAGTTGCAATACTGCCTTTTATCGCCTCGTCAGCTTCTTCCAATTTAGTTTCCAGTCCCGCAATTTGACCTTCCAACTGTGTTTTGGCTGCATCAATCTTAGGCTGAATGGATGAATCTACCGTTGCAATAGCTTCATTCAACTCCGCTTTCAACGACTCCAGTGTGCTAGCATCAGCTTTTCCATTTACAGCTTCTTGCAATTTTGTAACAACTGCCTGCAATGCATCTAACGCTGACTTGTCTGCCTTGCTTGCAATCTTATCCAGATCGGCCTGCACTTTAGCTATTGCACTACTAATAGCAGCATTCATTGCTTCTGTTGTCACATCAGCCCCCTTCTGGTTAATGTTGTCAATCTGCTCTTGCAGACCTTTCACATCATCATCGTAGTCTTTACAACCTACATAGGTGACAGTAGAAAGTGCCAACGCCCCGAAGAACATCACTTTTACAAATTTTCTTTTCATAACTACTTAAAAATTACATTAATAATATATTATTAAACACTAAGTTTCAATAATAGACAACCCGTTACTCCGTAGGTAACGGAGAAACCTTTGTTCCTACTCTTCTGGAGTAGTCAATACTGAAAAATGATACGATAAGTGATGAAAGTTCTTTACCCCTGCTTCTGACAAGCGGCAGAGGGGAGGGAAACCTTTTGCAATATTTAGAAGTTAACAAAGCCCTAATACAAAGAATCCACGTGTTTTATCTGTCCTAGTTCCGCTTTTGAGTAGTTTATTGGAAAAAATGTTTGATTTCGTTTGGTTGTTTTAAGAAATATGCTCATATTTGCACCGATATTCAAACCCGTTACCTACGAAGTAACAGACTTACAATCAAGCGCTTACACCTATCACAGAGCGTTTTACAAAATCGAGAACCTGTTTATTTGCTTCATCAATTTTCTTACTCCGGAAAGGTTTGAGATACGTCTCGGTCACTGTAATGGACGAATGTCCCATAGCTTCGGAGATAATGCCCGGATGAATTTCGCAATAATAAGCCGTTGTAGCCCAAGTATGCCGGGCAGTGTATGAGCTTAATTTATCACCCAATCCTAATAACTCTCCCAACAACATTAGTTGTTGATTAAAGCTGCGCAACGCCAACTGATATTCACGATACGCCTCTTTCGTTCCTTCACGGCTTTCCAAAAAAGGAAAGAGATAAGGAGAAGAAGAATCACGGTTCATGTATTTCTTTACCAGAATCATTGCTTCCGGAGTCAACGTCACCGACAGGGGACGGCCTGTTTTACGCCGACGATACGTGATTACATTATCACGCAAATCACTCTTGCGCAGATAAGCAAGATCAACAAACGGTATACCACGGAGCGAGAACATAAGAATAAACAGTTCCTGTGCACGGCGCATATTCGGAGATACACCCGAAGACTGCGACAATTTACAAAACACTTTCTTCATATCGTCGTCACATAGGGCACGTTTATGATCGGCACGAGTGCCCGTATACACCGAACGGAACAGATGCGGAACGTATGGTGCCCGATGAAGATCGACGGCACGATTGTAAACGGCACGAAAGGTACGAAGATAGGTAGAAACCGTATTCCAACTACACCCACGACCACGAAGATAAACTTCGAACCCTTTTAACCACTCTGAAGTTACCTCATTGAAGGCAAAATCATCTTTCCCACGATAAGCAATAATGGCATTGAGACTGCTGCGATAAACATGAGCAGTTCCAAAGTTTCCCTCCACTTGCAGCCCACGGGCCACTTGCTTCATAAATCCTAATACTTTTGACATCTCACGATTGTTTTTAATTAATTCGACAATAAAGATACAAGTATTCCCTGAATAAGAATACCTCATACGAACAAACAAAACAAAAAACGAAGATGTTTTGAAACAACAAAAGAACATCTACAGCGACAGACATAAAAAAGACGGCCTGCTCAAACAGACCGTCTTTACTAACAACAAGTTACATTTTGTCTCGCTTTAGTTTTATTCGGATTCTACCAGCCACTTTTCAATATTCCGCGTTTCTGCACTAAAATTTACTCCTATCTTAAACAGCTCACGCCCGTCACGTTCGAACGGCAAAGCATAATGTTTCTCATTAATCTGACGTAAGGCCTCCTCTGCCGTACCGTTCAACTTAAATTCCATTACATAAATGAATTTATCTGTCTGCAAGACAAGGTCCACACGTCCTTCACTCGTGTGGTATTCGGCTTTGACATAAAAGCCCACAAGCTTGAAAACAATGAAAAGAACATTCTGATAATGCAATTCCAAGTCACGAACCAATTCATAAGGAGTATCAGCAAAGAAACTTTGCAGGCGACGGAAGAAAGATTCATAGTCACCGGAACGTATTTCACGAACGAATTTCTGTATTTCAAAGGAAGCCTCCACGGTATTAACACTAGCGTAAAAAGGAAGTAGAAATTTAATAAAACCTTCTTCCACTTCATTATTCGGAAAACCCAAACGATAATTACCAAACTCTACATCATATCCTTTTATAGTAAGATAACCACTCTGATATATCACAGGAATAGGATTATCGGAAGTTGAGTCTATGCTATTTAAAACCTCGGCAGTGGTTTCTTCATGAGCCATGCGGTGGAGATCATAATGATGCTTCTTCAATAATTCGACCAAATAGGTAGGCGTACCCGTTTCAAACCAGTAACTGCCAAACTCCTGATACTTGAATGCATTAAGCAAACTAAACGGATTGTAAATGCCGATAGAGTTATATGCAAAATGATAACCGTCGTAATAGTCACGCAGTTTCTCGCATATTTCATCATACGTTACTCCCTGGGCATCCGCCAATTCATGCAATTCACTTTCAAGATTATCATGAAGCTCCTGTTCGCTGATACCGCAAAGGTCCACATATATCTGACGCATAGATATATCGTCAAGATTGTTCAAGTCACTGAATACACTAACTTTACCAAATTTCGTAACACCCGTCAACATAGCAAACTTAATATAACCGTCCATTGACTTCAACACACCATAGAAAGCCTTCAACGTATTCCAATACTCTTCTTGCAACTCATCTCTTCCAATAGCCTGCAACATGGGCTTATCATACTCGTCAACGAGAATCACAACACGCTGTCCCGTTTTCTCCGCCGCCAAACGAATAAGGGTGACCAAACGGTCGTCTATCGTCTCATCTTTAGAACATGAGCCATACTGAGACTCATATACCAGCAACTGACGGTCGACAAGACGAATAAGATCATCTACCGTATCGAATTTCTTTGCATTCAGTTCCAGATGAATAACGGGATATTTTATCCAATCCTTCTCCAGCTTTTCCATTGCCAGCCCCTCAAAAAGTTCTTTTTTCCCAGAAAAATAAGCCTCAAGCGTGGATATTAACAAACTCTTGCCGAAACGACGCGGGCGGCTCAGGAAGTAATAGCCACCTGTCTTTACCATTTGATAGATTAACGCAGTCTTATCAACATAGAAATAACCGTCTACACGGATTTTTTCAAAGTTCTGTATACCGATAGGATAAATCCTATTACTCATATATTTATAATTTTTGAGGTTGCCACACACAAAGATACACCTTTCTACCTAAATAATAGTAACTATCCATGCAAAAACAATTAAAAGATTGGTTGCCAAAAATAGAAAAAGGGCATACCCGAATGGATATACCCTCTCCTTGCTTTCTAATATCTTAGCAGACTTCTAATATTATTTTTTAGAAGCTTCTAAAGATGCTTTACGGAATTCTTTCATTGCTTTTTCAATGTCCAGAGAAGCCTTACGAGCGCGAGTTCCTGCTGCCTTGTTACCGTTTTCAATCTGAGCGTTAGCATCTTTTGAGAAGTCAGCATAAAGAGCTGCTACCTTTTCTACCAATTCTTTCATAATCCTTTTATTTTTTCGTTAATAATGTGTCGCAAAAATACACTGTTTCCCGAAATAAACGCATAAAAACAATATTTTTTTTGAAATAATCTTTGAAAAATACCTAAAAAAAAGGCTTTTCATCATTTTTACCTACCTTTGTAGCCATGAAACTGCTTACAGATACCGATTATATACATGCATTGATTGCTGAAGGAGAGCATCAGCAACAGGATTTCAAATTTGAAATTTCCGACGCACGCAAAATAGCCAAAACATTATCGGCCTTTGCAAACACCGACGGAGGACGATTGCTTATCGGCGTGAAGGACAACGGAAAAATAGCAGGCGTACGCTCCGAAGAAGAGAAATATATGATTGAAGCTGCCGCACAACTTTACTGTATCCCCGAAGTGGAATATACCATGCAGACATATATAGTGGAAGGCCGGCAAGTATTAGTAGCCACCATTGAGGAAACACCCCACAAACCGATATACGCCAAAGACGAAAACGGAAAGCCTCTCGCCTACCTCCGCATCAAAGATGAAAATATACTGGCAACTCCTATCCACCTCCGTGTATGGCAACAAAGCGACAGTCCACGGGGAGAACTGATCCGTTATACCGAACGGGAACAACTCTTGCTCGACCAACTGGAACAAGGTAACTTACTCTCACTCAACCGCTACTGCCGCCGAACGGGACTTTCCCGCCGGGCCGCCGAACATCTGTTGGCCAAATTTGTCCGTTATGATATTGTGGAACCTGTATTCGAAAATCATAAGTTTTACTTCCGAATTAAGAACGAATAGCCACAAAAAATACCGGATATTTGGACGGTTCCGCCAACAGTGTACAACTCGCCCAACAAAAAAGAGATAATGCCGGACATCGAAAAGGACTTGGAATGTTGGTGAAACCCAACTGTTTTTGTACCTTTGCACACAAATTGCCATGTGGGAGTCAGGGGACACACCTTCCACTCATTCAAATAGTAATTTGTAAATAATATAATCATTAATATAACAATGGGCTTATTTGGTTTATTCAAGAAAAAATCCGATGAAACAAAAGTCGGCAATGTAGAAGATTTCATATCACTGACCCGGGTTTATTTCCAGTCAGTTATCGCCACAAACCTTGGTATCACCAATATCCGCTTTTTGCCGGACGTGGCTAACTTCAAACGTCTGTTTAAAGTGCCTACACAAAACGGTAAACTGGGACTGGGTGAGAAGTCCGCCTCACGCAAAATGCTGATGCAGGACTACGGACTGAACGATAATTTCTTCAAAGAAATCGATGCATCCGTAAAACGTAATTGCCGCACACAGAATGATATCCAATCTTACTTATTTATGTATCAGGGGTTCTCGAATGACCTGATGATGTTAATGGGTAACTTGATGCAGTGGAAATTCCGTATGCCGTCTATCTTCAAAAAGGCACTGTATGGAATGACGCAGAAAACGGTTCATGACGTATGTACCAAAACGGTATGGAAGGCTGACGACGTGCACAAGACGGCTATGGCTGTCCGTCAGTACAAAGAACGTCTCGGATACTCCGAACAATGGATGACGGATTATGTTTACAATATCGTTCTTCTCGCCAAGAAAGAACCGAAACGGAAGAACGACGACACGGAGACGAAAAAATAGTCTGTCCGAAATGTTAGAAAGAAAAAAAGATTCGTAAAGAATTGAACGATAGAAAAAGCGGAGGTTTTGTTCCTCCGCTTTTTTTGTTATCTTTATAGGCTATATGAAAATTGACGCATTATCCTTATTTATGAACCTACAAAAAGAAATAGATCGCTTATGAAACAAAAGAAATTGCTTACACTTACTTTTTCACAGTTGAAACAAATCTTTAATCAAGAGCTACCGGAACTAGTGGAGATAGCGGAAAAAAGTACTACTGTTGAGGACTTTAAGGCTGAATTACTGACTTTTTCGGAAACTTGTGATATAAAGAGTGATACTGCGAAGGAGGCGAGGGAGCAAATTCGACTCTTACTCCATTATGATGGACAGCATGTCCATGAACTGTCTACGGGACAGGATATGTCAGTACAGACTATTCGACTGCTCTACAAGTTTCTGACGGAAACGCTGGAAAATATGGAAATGCCGACGGATTTGTTTATTGAATTGTTTCAGCTGTTCAAAAGGCTGAAAGAAGAAACGGTTCCTCTACCTTCACCTCAACGTATCAAGAGCAGAAATGACCGCTGGGAAACCGGACTGGACGAAGAGGTGAGAGAGATTCGCGATGAAAACAAGGAGAGAATGTTACATTTACTGATTCAGAAGATTGAAAACAGGAAGTCGAAGCCTTCTGTTCGTTTTCATTTTGAGGAGGGAATGAGTTATGAGGAGAAATACCGGTTGGTGAGCGAATGGTGGAATGATTTTCGTTTTCACTTGGCAATGGCGGTAAAAAGTCCGGGAGAGCTGAACCGTTTTCTGGGAAACTCGCTTTCTTCGGAAACAATGTATCTACTCTACCGTGCCCGTAAAAAAGGGATGCCTTTTTTTGCCACTCCTTATTATTTATCGTTACTTAATGTGACGGGATACGGGTATAATGACGAGGCAATCCGAAGTTATATTCTTTATTCACCACGATTGGTAGAAACGTATGGAAATATTCGTGCATGGGAAAAGGAAGATATTGTAGAGGCGGGAAAACCGAATGCTGCGGGGTGGATTTTACCGGACGGACATAATATTCATCGACGCTATCCGGAGGTGGCAATTCTTATTCCCGATACAATGGGACGGGCTTGCGGCGGGCTTTGTGCTTCTTGCCAACGTATGTATGACTTCCAAAGCGAACGGCTGAATTTCGAATTTGAGACTTTACGCCCGAAGGAATCATGGGACCGCAAATTGCGCCGGTTGATGACTTACTTTGAAGAGGATACACAATTACGGGATATTCTCATAACGGGTGGTGATGCATTGATGAGCCAGAATAAGACACTACGACATATACTGGAAGCAGTGTATCGAATGGCAGTCCGCAAGCAGAGAGCAAATCTTGAAAGGCCCGAAGGAGAGAAGTATGCAGAACTGCAACGGGTACGGTTGGGATCACGGTTATTGGCTTATCTGCCAATGCGTATTAATGATGAACTGGTTGAAATTCTACGCGAATTTAAAGAAAAGGCTTCAGCAATTGGTGTCAAGCAGTTTATTATTCAGACCCATTTTCAAACACCGCTAGAGGTGACCCCCGAAGCGAAAGAGGCAATCCGGAAAATCCTTTCTGCGGGGTGGATCATTACGAACCAGTTAGTGTATACGGTGGCTGCTTCGCGCCGGGGACATACGACACGACTCCGACAGGTACTTAATTCATTGGGAGTTGTATGTTACTATACTTTCTCTGTAAAAGGATTCAATGAAAATTATGCAGTATTCGCACCGAACAGTCGTTCAATGCAAGAACAACAGGAAGAAAAGATATATGGTCAAATGACTCCGGAACAAGCGGAAGAACTGTACAGGATACTGGAAACGAAAGTAGGTGCGGATATTGAAACACAAGAGGATGTTGCCAAGCAACTAAGACGTTTCATGAGAAAACATCGCCTGCCCTTCCTTGCTACCGATCGCAGTGTGCTGAATCTGCCGGCTATCGGTAAAAGTATGACTTTTCAGTTAGTAGGACTTACGGAAGAAGGAAAACGTATCCTATGTTTCGAACACGACGGTACACGGCATCATAGTCCGATTATCAATCAAATGGGACAAATTTATATCGTAGAGAATAAGTCATTGGCTGCTTATCTACGCCAATTAGGAAAAATGGGGGAAGACCCGGAAGATTATGCTTCAATATGGAGCTATACGAAAGGGGAAACCGAACCTCGCTTCAGTCTTTACGAGTATCCTGATTTCCCCTTCCGGACGACAGAAAAGATGAGTAATTTAAGTATTACGCCAAGTTAGTTCTCTTTTACGCGTATTACGACATTCGCAATAATTGCAGTAAGGCCTCCGGTGGTGATTCCTGAAGAAAATATGCTTCGTATCGCTTCCGGAGCCTGTTTCAAGACATCCGGCATTAATTCTACACCCAGTCCTAAGGAGAGGCTGACTGCCAATACCAATGTCTCTTTACGCCCTATTTCCTGGGACGAAATAATACGGATTCCTGCAGCTGCTACGGTACCGAACATCAGTAAGGTTGCACCACCCAATACGGGATCGGGCATTAAAGAGAATACGGCTCCTACAATGGGGAATAATCCCAACAAGACAAGCATTGCGGCAATGTAATACCCCACATAGCGGCTGGCCACTCCGGTCAGTTGGATAATACCATTATTTTGGGCAAAGATTGAGTTCGGAAAGGAATTGAAGACTCCGGCAAGAAAGGAATTGAACCCGTCTGCCATGACACCACCGGAAACACGTTTTAGATATGAATCACCCTCGATCGGAAGACCGGAAATCATGGAGTTGGCAGTCACGTCGCCTGTTGCTTCAATGGCAGTTATCAAATAAACTAAACCAATGGCAATAAAAGACGAAACATTGAATTCAACACCATATTTAAAAGGTTGAGGGATATTAAAGCTCATCAGCATTTCAACATTCAGCGAACTCATATCTACTTTTCCCAAAGCAAAAGCCAATCCATAACCCAAACAAAGACCAAGCACGATAGAGCTCATGCGCAGGTATTTGTTTCTGCAACGATTGAAAAACAATACGCTCAATAATACCAATGCTGCGATAGACAGGTTTTCCCACGAACCGAAAGTACCGTTATCCATTGCCGAATATCCGCCGCTACAAGATACGATGCCGACCTTTATCAGGCTCAATCCAATAAGCAGTACGACAATGCCGGACACCAACGGAGTGATGATGTTGCGAAGATATTTGAATGTACGGCTGACAATCATTTCAATCGGAGCGGCAGCCATACAGGAACCGAAAATCAACGGTAATCCACCTACTAATCCCGTGGCTATGATAGGACCGATAAAGGAAAAACTTGTTCCCTGAATACAGAGCAGTCCCGCCCCCACCGGACCGAAACGACGGCATTGTACGAAAGTGGAAACTCCCGAAGCGAACAAGGACATGGAAACAAGAAAGCCCGTCTTTTCTACATCCAGTTTCAAGGCACTTGCTATGATAAGAGGAGGTGTTATTATGGCTACAAAAATGGCCAGTAAATGTTGCAAGGCTGCAAACAAAGCTTCCTTAAAAGGAGGACGGTCTTCTACACCGTAAATTAAATCTGTTTTCATCCAATAATTGATGTATTCAATAAATTAATTCAATGTCCATTTCAGGGCTAGAGTCGGAATTACATAGAATCCGTCACGACCACCGAAGTTATTACTTACTTCCACTTCGGAACCTACACTTAGATTAAAGTGTTTGTTTATTCCTTTGATGCGGTTCAGATTTACCCAAAATTGCGGTTCGGTAAGGAAGATCGTTTTTCCGTAATCGGTTTCCTCACGCCACCAGTCGGCAAATCCGGAGAAAGTAAGCAGATTATTGCAGAAGTTGACATACCATGTTCCGGTCAACTGGAAATTGTTAGGTGATTTATGCTTCTGGATATATTTGTACATGGCTGTCAAAGAGAAGCCTTTGGAAAAAGAAGCATTGTTATAGGTATAAGTAGCTCCTGCCAAGTAAGCGTTTTTGTAAGAGAATCCTTTTGCCAGTCCACCATTATATTCAAGATGTGCAGAGAAAGGTCCTTTCCAGAATTTTACTTCACGGGCTATCTCCCAATAGGCGGAGGCAACACCCTCAGAGGTATAGTCCATATCGACAAAGAAATAAGTACTTCCCCACGTGTCGGGATGAAACTTCTCGACAGTAGACGTTAACAAAGGACGTTCTTTCAAATCTTTGTCATACAAAGAACGGCCAAAGTCGTAATGTAACTGTATGTTTTGTGCCCGCAGTTCCGGTATAAAAGAAAGCAATACACACAGAAAAATAGTAGAGATGATTGTTTTCATGACGAATGTGTTTAAATGAAGGTGCAAAATTAGTTAAATCGGCACACATATACACATTCTTACAACAGATTTTTAGTCCAAGCCATTACTTTCTACATCCCACCAAAGTCGTGTACCTCCGTCATCAGGATCTCCCAAGGTTTCTACAAGAGCAAGATACTGGTCGGGATCTTCCGTTTGCAATGTGCCGGGGAAGTTGAGACGGCGTACCATAATTTCCGTATCAATACATCCGTTTTGGCTATGGTTATAACGCACCGGGAACAAACGGGGATAGCCCGTACGACGCTGTTCTGCCCATGCTTCACAACCTTCGGGAAACATGGCAATCCACTTCTGCGTGATAATCCTTTCCAGTTTTATCTCTTTATCAGCTTCGGAATCCCACTTTGGTGATACTTTACAACGGGCTTCGATATTGTTGCCGTTATCATACGTATCTTCAAAATCGAAAGCCATTCGTTCGCTGTTCAGATAATCTTCCACCTGATAAATTCCATTTTGATGAAAGGAAGTTATTACTCCGTTTCGATAGCAGCTTTCTTCATCTTCGTCCGTCCACCCGCGCAAAGCAGCTTCGGCACGCAGGAACCAAATTTCCGATGAAGTCATCAAAGGAGCGTCCGTTGTTTGCGTTACGGTCAGTTTTGACAATCCGGCATAATGAGAATGCGAAAAGCACGTCCCCTGACGGATACCGCGATATGTGTTTTTAAACTGTTCGTCGGTACAAGGTGCGAAATAGACAGCAATACGCGGGTCGTCATATCCAGTCAGAATCGATTCCATGGAAGCACTCATATAAGTCTCGTTCCAAACAAGGTTGAGTTCTCCCAACGGGTTAGTATACCCGGACTTGGTGGAGACAGCCACCCGTTCCGTTTCGGCCTCAAAGACACCGTATTCATTGTTAAGCCCTTCCTGAAATTCAACACATGCCTTATCCGGCTCGACAGCAGAAATTCTCATCGCCAGCCGCATACGCAAGGAATTGGCAAACTTAATCCACGAAGAATATCTGCCGTCCAGCAGAATATCGAAACGGGAGAATCCATTAGATTCCGGATTTGCTTCCACATAACTGGTAAGAGCGACAACGGCAGAATCAAGTTCGTTAAAAAACTCATAATAAACTTCCTTCTGCGTATCAGGACGGTAATGCTTCCCTGCATCTGCAAAATTCTTGTAGATAATAGGTCCGTAATAATCCGTCACACGGTGCATCGCTTCCACTTTCAGAATTTTCGTAATACCGAATAAAGCAGGATGTGTATCACGGGTTGCATTCTCTGACTGGTAAATCTGAGGGAAAATATACGAATACATGTGTGTCCACATCGCACTGTTCCAACCGTCCTGCATATTATAATCGGAATTATGAGAACCTCCGTTCAATGGTTTGGCATCATGCATATATCCGCTGAACATATCTGCGTTCAAGTTCTGTGTCAATTGGAAAGGCCAGTTCTTGCCTTTGCCATAATCATAGTTAAAGTAAATACCCTGCTGAATAATCCCTAAACGGATTCCGTAACCATTGTCGTCAATTATCAGATCTTCATCTGTAATGCCGGACTGGTCGGTATTAAACTCACGGAATTTTCCGGTACATGCAACCGAAAGCAACAGTACCCCCAATAAGTATATATGAATATAGTTCTTTTTCATCATCTCCTCCCGTATCTTTAGAATTCACATTTCACAGTAAAGCCCAGGCTTCGTGTTGTCGGCATACCAAACACTTCAATTCCCTGATTATCATTTCCGGTAGAAAGTACTAAATCTGGGTCAAAAGGAGCTTTCTTATACAGGAAACAAAGATTACGCGCAACGAAAGCAAGCTGCAAATCTTTCAGCACTTTCGTTTTCTGCATCCATTTTTTCGGAAAAGTATAGTTCAGTGAGACTTCCCGCAAACGAAGATTTGTAGCATCATACATATAATATTCCGTCACTCCGGCACGTCCGCCCACTATATTCTTATAAAAACCTTTCACATTGTCTATCTGCTGTCCTTCAAGAGTTACATATCCTCTGTCACGAGCCAGCGCTGTCACTTGGGACACCCCGTAGAGATCCATTTCCGCCTGTGTCTGCGAAAGTATCTTGCCGCCATAACGCCAATCCAACAAGAAGTAGAGACTGAAGCCTTTGTAAGAGAATGTATGGTTCCACCCCATTATAAAACGTGGATTGGCATTGCCCACCTTTATTGTATTCCCTTCACCTTCAACAGCCGGAAGGCCTTTATGGTCGCCCTCGGTCTGATAGACAATATTCCCTTCGGCATCACGCACGAAAGCCTTACCATAAATATCTCCGATAGAACCACCTTTCACCAACTTCATCGCATAACTGGATGAGAAACTGCTCGGTCCATAAACTAACTCTTTCAGTTCTTCATGCAGTTCTTTGATCTTATTTCTATTGGACGAGAAATTCAAAGATGTTTTCCATGTAAAATCCGGAGTAAGTACCGGAGTGGCATCTACGGTCAGTTCCCAACCACGGTTTTGTATATCTCCGGCATTTACATACCTGTATGCATACATATCTCCGGCAAGGGCGGGAAGTTTGAAAAACTGATTATGAGTATTGGTGCGGTAATAAGTCAGATTGAAGCCTAAGCGACTTTGGAAGAACCTCCATTCCGTACCCACCTCTACCGAATGGGTCATTTCCGGTTCCATTTCCTTAAAAGGAGCGGCGTCATTCGCCTGGAGCTCTCCCCCGGCAGTAATATGTGAAACGGAGTTTGTGATAAACTGAGGAATATCATTACCTACCTTACTGTATGTTCCCCGTAGTTTGGCAAAAGAAATCCATTCGGGAAGTTGTATCCATTTGTCTATAAGAAAAGAAAGACCGGCAGAAGGATAAAAGAATCCGGATTTCTCATGGCTTGTATATGCCAAAGTCGATGCCCAGTCATTACGGGCTGTTAAATCAAGGAATACCTTATCCTGATAGCCAACTTGTGCCGTACCAAATACGGACTGTAACTGGCGTCGGGAATCTATCTTCTGGTCAATGCTGGCGGAACCGTTCATTACGATATTAGCCAAATTAAACACATTGGCATACTTCAAAGAAGCATTCTTGGAATCGTAACGGGTGGAATTGACATTTTTATCATTGATACTCCCACCAATGGCCACATCCAACGTAAAATCCTCCCATTTCCTCTTCCCCATAGCCATGACATCACCGTAAATCAACGTTTCCTGATAATCCATTTCAATATAACGCCCGTTTGCCCCACATAAAGCGGGAGCAGTAGAAGCATAAAATTTCTGGCGCATCTTATCGGATATATAATCAACACTACCACGAGCCTGGACAGTCAGCCAACTATTTATCCTCAAATTCGCTGAGAGAGAGATGATGCTACGCATACGTGTCTCCTTACTTTGTATACGGTTCTGTATCCAATAAGGATTCTGCTCAAAATCTTCTGTAAAAGTATGCCAATTTTGTATCCCCAGTTTCCGTTCCGGATCGTATATTTCATAATTATCCTTATAATAAGACAAATCTTCCCCACGGGGAAAACGATAAAGGCCGACCAGAGGATTCATGTAAAAACCTCCCGATACAGGTTTGTTCTTTACAATCTGTCGCATCACGTTCACATTACCGTCCAATTTCAGACGTTGATTGAACATTACAGCTGTTTCCCGCAGGTTGATGTTATGCTTTGTCAGTTGGTTCTTGTCTACAATACCACGTCCGGTAGTATTGGCATAAGAAAAATAAGTCTGTATCTTTTCATTTCCATAATTGACGGATACGGAAGTAATGGAAGTTAATCCGGTACGAAAAAAATCATTCAGTTCATTGGAGGTAGGCAGATACGCTTTTTCTCCCCAACTATCTACAACATCACTCACCCCATAGCAGTTCTGCATTTTAGGAAGACTGAATGCTTTGTCAAATGTCAATCCGGTGGAGAAATAAATATTCCTCTGTCCGGCAGTATTACCTTTCTTGGTAGTAATCAGAATAACCCCATTCGCAGCCTGACTTCCATACAAAGCTGCTGCCGGAGCACCTTTCAAGATACTGATACTTTCCACATCCTCCGGATTCAAATTGGAGATACCGTCACCTCCGTCCCGGTTTCCGGCATTTGCAGTACCACCGATTGCAGAATAAGCTTGTTCAGTACCGATATTCAACATCGGCACGCCGTCTATGACATAAAGAGGCTGATTATCACCGGATGCGGAACGAATCCCCCGAAGACTCACTTTCGCAGAACCTCCTATACCGGAGGAATTTTTATTTATCTGCACTCCCGCAGCCTTGCCGGCAAGAGCTGTTATCATATTAACCTCTTTCATACGGGTGAGTTCCTCCCCTTTCACTTTCTGAATGGAATATGCTAAAGAAGCCTCTTTTTTTTCAAGACCAAGAGCAGTTATAATCACATTGTCAAGCATCACTGTATTTTCACGAAGCTGTATCTCAAGTGTCTTTCTACCCCCTACACTGACTTCTATGCTCTCGTACCCCACAAAAGAAACTTGCAAGACCGCACTATCCGGCACAGATAAGATGAAATTTCCTTCAATGTCTGTCACAGTTCCACGGGTTCCCCCTTTCTCTCGTATCGTTGCACCAATAAGGGGTTCACCACTGACATCAACAACACGTCCCCTTACTGTTGAATTATCAGCAGAGGCTTTTCTCACCGTTTCCCTAAACACCGGCCGCTTTGAAGCGTAACAGTTCTCTCCAAGAAAAAAGAATAATCCTATAAGACAATAACTTATAAAAATTCTTTTTTTCAATGATATTCTAATAAATCGTGTATTCATTATGCCACAAAAATAACTAAATATTTTAAATATAGTAATTTTTTATCTTGATTTTGAGGGAAATGAACAATATCATTATTTTTGTAGGAAATTAAAATGATACATAAAAATGGAAATCGAAAAACATCCGTTAGAACCGTTTCTTCCAGCGAAAGCAAAGCTGCTCATGCTCGGCAGTTTTCCACCACAAAAAAAACGTTGGTCAATGGAATTTTATTATCCGAACCTCAATAATGATATGTGGCGCATCTTCGGGATTTTATTCTTCGATGACAAGGATTATTTTCTGAATGAGACACGGAAAGCATTTTGCCGCGAACGAATTATTGATTTTCTGAATGAAAAGGGAATTGCTTTGTTCGATACCGCTTCATCCATTCGCCGATTACAAGATAATGCATCGGATAAATTTCTCGAAGTAGTGGAAGCTACTGACGTGACAGCACTGCTCCGGCAACTTCCCGAATGTAAAGCTATTGTCACTACGGGACAGAAAGCCACAGATACTCTCCGCCAACAATTCAACGTAGAGGAACCCAAAGTCGGCGATTACTCGGAATTTATTTTCGAAGGTCGCGCCATGCGGCTCTACCGAATGCCTTCCTCATCACGGGCATACCCATTGGCATTAGACAAGAAAGCGACTGCTTACCGGATTATGTATCAGGATTTGCAAATTCTTTTTTAAATATATATGTAATAGTAATCATTAAACAATAAATTGCGTATGAAACCTCTGTTTTTACAATACCCGGCATGTAGTACTTGCCAAAAAGCCAAGAAGTGGTTAACAGAAAATAACATTGAATACACCAATCGACTTATCGTAGAAGAAAATCCTACAATAGAAGAATTAAGAGCATGGATTCCGCGTAGCGGTCTGCCTATCAAGAAATTCTTCAACACTAGCGGTTTGGTTTATAAAGAACTGAAACTGAGCGAAAAGCTCCCAAACATGAGCGAGGAGGAACAGATCGCATTGCTTGCTACAAACGGAAAATTAGTAAAACGACCACTAGTAGTAACAGACAGCTTTGTATTGGTCGGTTTCAAGCCCGATGAGTGGGAAAAATTAAAATAGTTCAAAACTTATTTACCCGAACGCTTGCAGATTCGGAAGTTTCTACTACCTTTGCAGCCGCAAACACGGGAGTAGCTCAGTTGGTAGAGCACCGGTCTCCAAAACCGGGTGTCGGGAGTTCGAGCCTCTCCTCCCGTGCAAAGAGATAAAACCGCAAATAGTTGATGAGACTGTTTGCGGTTTTATATCTTATATTAAAGTACATCATCAGTGTCCCATTAAAATTGGGACGTTTTAAAAATTAAATAAATCTGTTCCAATAGATAGACCTTAATCAATCAGAGCTGTCCGAAGTACTTATTATAGCAGACAGTTCTTTCTTATTCTTCTCTGATTTCGTAATTTATCTCAATAAATAATTGTTTTTTTGGAATAGATTTGTACTTTTAGGACTTGAATAAGTGCAAGTTATTCCCTTATTTTACTTACGAAATCCAAATAAACACATATATATCTTATGAAATATCTATTCCTAACGATTTTCTTTCTCGCATCATTTGCAGTTAGCGCCTGTGGGCAAATTGTATTTCCTTCCCCCAATCAAGTGGAAATGCAAAAAGGCTACCTGACTTTAAGAAAAAAGATTTCCATATACGCTGAAGATACCACAACTTTTTATTTAAATCTTTTCCGTACAGAAGTACTTCATAACGCTTCTGTCAAATGGACGAAGAAAGCATCTAAAGCCGAAATCCACTGGATGACCGATTCTTCACTTCCTCCCGAAGGTTATCGGATAAATATCAGTCCGCGACAAATGGTGATAGCCGCCTCTGATAAAAGAGGATTCACTCATGCAGTACAAACCTTGCGGCAATGGGTTACTGGTTCAACAGGAATTCTCACCTTCGCCTGTGCTGATATTTCTGATTCTCCCCGTACGCAATGGCGTTGTTTTCTGCTAGATTCCGGACGTCAATACCAGAAAATATCCACTATCAAGAAATATATTGATATGGTTTCATTACTTAAAATGAATTATTTCCATTGGCATTTGACCGAAGGACTAGGTTGGCGAATCGAAATCAAACAATATCCGCGTCTTGCACAGATAGGAGGCTCGGTAGGAAAAGGAGAAGAACAACAAGGATTTTATACACAGAAAGAGATACAGGAAATTATCGAATATGCCAGCGAACGAAACATAACCGTCGTTCCTGAAATTGACATGCCGGGACATGCCGAAGCAGCACTTTCCGCTTATCCGGAACTCGGTTGTTTCGGTCAACCTGTTGAAGTACCACAGCACGGATTTACTCAAAATATATTTTGTGCAGGAAAAGAAGAAGTCCTGCATTTCCTGAAAAATATATTGGATGAGGTATGTGCTATTTTCCCTTCACCCTATATACATTTGGGAGGAGACGAAGCTCCAAAAGGTAATTGGGACAAATGTCCGGATTGCCAAAAAAGAATTGCAGCAATGAATCTGAAAGATAGCCATGATCTGCAATTATGGTTTTCGGCACAAATGGCGGATTATCTGAAGTCGAAAGGACGAAAGGCCATATTCTGGGGGGATGTAGTTTATCATGACGGATATCCGTTACCGGACAACATAGTAATTCAATGGTGGAACTACCGTGGGCACAAAGAGCTAGCACTTCAGAATGCAATTAAACACCATTATCCAGTCATTTGCAGTTCCAATTATTATACGTATCTGAACTTCCCGGTCACTCCTTGGAGAGGATATACCAATACACGTACCTTCGACCTGAAAGACATATATCAGAACAATCCTTCCGACAAGGCGATCAACCAAAAGGACCCTTTAATTCTTGGCATGACTTGTGCTTTGTGGACTGACGACGGAGTTACAGAACGAATGATAGACCGGCGTCTGTTTCCCCGTATCTTGGCATTGGCAGAACAAATGTGGTATCAGGGAGAGAGACTTGACTTTACCCGGTTCCACCAAAACATCCTTCAACGAAAAGAATGGTTCGAACAAATGGGATTCGAATTCGGACCGGCCTTAAAAAGTGAAGTAAAGAAAGGGTATCAATGGGATTAAAAGAAATAGAAACACCCAATGCCATGATTAGTTACTTTGCCGAACAACTCGGTCCACTGATAGAGAAAAGCGAAATAAAACAACCCACCTATTTATATTGGGAATTGATGAGAAAGGCGGGAAGCGGAAATCTATAAAGAAAAGAGTTCGGCAAGATATCGCCAAAGTTATTTCGTTGGTGTATCCTCCCGAACTCTTACTAGCCAATAACAATATCAATGATTACTTAATTATATGTCTGTCACCATTCAAACAGAGAACTTACTTATACTAACAGGATATATTTATTTCTCTTGCTGTATTCCCTTAACAGCCTCAACCAAACGGACAAATTCTCTCTTGTATCCTTTATCATCATGATCCAATCCCTGTTTAGCCAGACTGATTACTTTGTCATAAGTAGCCTCACCCTTGAAATCAGAATCCCGGAGTAACTGCCCGAACATAGCTACGGCAGACGCAAAACGGAAATCGGAAGATACATTGTTACCTTTATTATCCACAAAAGGAAGTTCTATTTTCCTGCTGACATCTTTATCTGGAGCCTTATAGCGGAGTTTCACTGTCAGAAGTTCGTCAGAACCGGTAGGCTTCACACTCACTTTTTCTTTCTTCTGATATTTCAATTCATCCACCTTTCCTGCATACGTATTCTTTCCTCCTACCGGAATCACTTCATAGAAAGCCGTCACCGTGTGCCCTGCGCCCATATCTCCGGCGTCTTTTGCATCATTATTGAAATCTTCATCTTTCAGCAGACGACTTTCATAACCTACCAGACGATACGCTTGTACTTGTGCCGGATTAAATTCAACCTGTAACTTAACATCTTTCGCCACCGTATGAAGCGTAGCGCCAAACTCACCGACCAGCACACGGTTGGCTTCCTGCAAATTATCTATATAAGCATGGTTACCATTTCCCTTTTCGGCAAGTACCTGAATCTTTTTATCTTTGTAGTTACCCATTCCATACCCCAGTACAGTCAGGAACACTCCACTTTTCCGTTCTCTCTCGATTAGCAGTTCCAGTCCTTCTGCCGAAGAAACACCTACATTGAAGTCACCGTCAGAACAAAGGATAATACGGTTATTACCATTAGAGATAAAATTCTTCTTCGCTATTTTATAAGCCAGCATAATACCTGCCCCACCGGCAGTTGAACCTCCCGCCGTCAGTTCATCTATCGCTTCACGAATCTTCTGCTTGTCACTGCCCGAAGTCGATTCAAGTTTTACACCGGCACTTCCTGAATAGGTAACAATGGCTACTTTATCCTTATCACGCAAGTTATTGACCAACAATTTAAGAGAAGACTTCACCAAATCCAACCGATTGGCTCCCCACATAGAACCGGACACGTCAATCAGAAATACCAGATTGGAGGCAGGCAAGTTATCCGTAGGAATCTCCTTTGCTTTCAGTCCGATACGGACAAGACGGTTAGCAGGATTCCAAGGACAGGCTCCGGCTTCCATTGTAATCTTCACAGGGTCGTTTCCGGTCGGTTTCGGATAGTCATAAGAAAAGTAATTGACCAGTTCTTCCGTACGGACAGCATCTACCGGAGGCAACTCACCTTTATTGACAAACCGACGCATATTACTGTAAGAAGCTGCATCTACATCAATGGAGAAAGTAGAAAGCGCTGCATCCGCCACCTCTTTGAAGCCATTTTCCTGAAAGGAACCATATTCTTCCGTATTCACACACATATCATACGCAGGTGTAGGACATATCGCCATATAAGCGCTTGTTATAGCCTTAGCCTTCCGGGTTCCGTAGCCAACCACCACGCATTCTTCCAACGCAACCTCATCAGCTTTCATCCTGATATCCAGTCTGGCAGATTTGACGACTCTGCTTTCTTGTTTGTATCCGATAAACTGAAACAACAACGTCTCCCCTTTCTTCGCTTGAATAGCATATTGTCCATTTACATTTGTCACCGTACCTTTGGTAGTACCTTTCAGCATTACAGAACAACCGACAATCGGAGTCCCGTCCGCAACATCCGTCACCGTACCCGTCACAGTCAGCGTCTGCGCGTTCACCACACCTAAAGAAACAACTGCCATGAGCAGTACGAGCATCATTGCTCTGAATTGATTTGCTTTCATAACTTTATCGTTTTAAAATGTTACTATTAATTCGCTTTTGATATAGAGATGCAGATTTCACACAGATTCCATAAACCGATTGAAGTTTTTTTTATTTTTCTTCCGACAGTTGCTATATTTAGTCCCAATCCCTATCTTTGGCAACAAAAACAGTTTTGTTTTTCAAAAGAAACATATCAAAACTATCGGACGAGGAATTACTGACACATTATACAAAGTCCGGTGATACGGAATATTTCGGTGAGCTATACAACCGTTATATCCCGTTACTGTATGGACTTTGCCTGAAATATCTGCAAGATGAAGACCGTGCACAGGAAGCGGTGATGCAATTGTTTGAAGATTTATTGCCGAAAACGGGCAACTACGAGATAAAAGTCTTCAAGCCGTGGCTCTACCGGGTAGCCAAGAATCATTGTCTGCAACTTCTGCGAAAAGAAAACAAAGAAATTCCGTTAGATTATACGATCAACGTTATGGAATCCGACGAATTTCTGCATCTATTAAGTGAAGAGGAAAGTCCGGAGGAACAACTGAAGGCATTGCAACACTGTCTTGAAAAGTTGCCCGAAGAACAACGGACCAGCATTACACGTTTCTTTTTAGAAGAAATGTCGTATGCTGATATCGTCGAACAGACCGGATTTACTCTGAACAATGTGAAAAGCTATATCCAAAACGGAAAGCGAAACTTAAAAAATTGTATCAAGAAACAGGCCCTATGAAACTATTAGACTACATACGAGGACTCCGCAAAGGAAAAGAGGCACATCGACTGGAGAAAGAGTCGATGAAAGACCCTTTTCTGGCCGATGCTATGGACGGATATGGTCAAGTGGAGGGAAATCATGAACAACGAATCGGGCAACTGCGGATGCAGGTCTCGGCTCGTGCCACAAAGAAAAGGAATCTTTCAAAGAAACAGAATTCGTATGCTGTCACTTGGAGCATTGCCGCCTGCCTGGTAATCGGTATCGGTATCAGCTGTTATTTCCTGTTCCTTAAAAAGAGGATGACGGATGATGTATTCATCGCTAAAGAAGAGATTCCTTCAGCGGTATTTGAACCTATTAGTCCGAAAGAAGAAATTTCGTCTTTAGCAGAAACTAAGATAAAGCAGGATTCCACTCACGAAGTCACTGCGACGCCAACGGATAAGAAAGATATAGTAGCCAAGAGCAAATCTATTCCAAAAACTCAAAGTGCACCGGTAGCAATAACGCCGGTTATTGAGGAAACCGTCGGGCGGACAGATATACAAGAGGAAAGAATAGTAGCGGATACGGATACTTCACTTTCCGAAGTTCATCAATTGAAGGCAGCCAAAGCAGCCACCCCCAATCTGAACCTGATAAAAGGTAAAGTGACGGATGAAAAAGGAGAACCTATCATCGGAGCCAGTGTAGCATATACCGGTACGAATATTGGTACAGTAACAGACCTCAACGGTGAGTTCATATTGAAAAAAGAAAAAGGCAACAAGCAACTGACAGCACAGTTCATCGGTTACGAACCGGTGGAGATTCCCGTAGATACCAGCCGGACAATGCTGATAGCCATGAATGAAGACCAACAAGCACTTAGTGAAGTAGTGGTAGTGGGGTATGGCAAAAAGAAGAAGTCCAACGTCGCCGGTGCTACGGCAAAAATAAATTTAAAGGCAAAAGAAAAATACAAGACGCCGCAACCGGTGATAGGTAAGCGCAAATACAAGAAATATCTGGAAGAAAATCTGATTCGTCCGAATGACGAGTCATGTAAGGATGTGAAAGGAGAAGTAGTCCTCTCTTTCTTTGTAGATAAAGAAGGAAGGCCACAGAATATCACTGTCGTTCACGGGTTATGCGAATCTGCCGACAAAGAAGCAATCCGTCTTGTCAAAGAAGGTCCGAAGTGGACGTCCGGCGACCTTCCGACAAGAGTTACGGTAGAGTTTTGATTTCTCTTGCATTCATCTGATTTCTCTTATATTAATTCGTAGCTGGCCATTTGTATCGGCATATCCAGGTTATGGAGCACTTTCTCCAGCAGGATACCTTCCCGATTGTCATATTCATAGCCGAAAGTGGCACGGATTCCTTGCAGGATAAACTGTGTGGCACGGTCTAGAGCCATTGGAAGGCTGTCGCCCTGCATCAACGAACCGGTAATCACGCTGGTGAAAGTATCTCCCGTGCCGGGATAATGGGCGGGAAGATACGGACAGGTTACTTTCCAGTAACGATTTCCCTGACGGTTGTACGCATAAACCGAGGTTTTGTGAGGTTCATCGTGCACAGGAACACTTGTGATGATAACGACTTGCGGACCTTTGTCGGACAGGAGACGAAGATATTCTTTCAGTTCTTCGTCTGTATTGTCCGCTTTATAAGGTTTATCCAGCAAATAGAACAGCTCGGTCATATTGGGTGTAACTACATCCGCCTTCTTTATCAAGTGACGCATTTCCTTCACCATTTCCATATCAAAATTGGTATATAGTCTGCCGTTATCTCCCAGTACAGGGTCGGCTACGATCAGGCTGTCCTCATGGCGGAAGTCATTGATAAAATCGGAAACAATCTGAATCTGTTTCGGAGAACCTAGATAACCGGTGTAAATAGCGTCGAACTGCACATTCAGCTTTTTCCATTGGGCGATAATCTTGGGCATTTCATCCGTCAGGTCCAGAAAGGAGAAGTCGGGATATTGCGTATGATTGGACAATACCGCCGTCGGCAAGGGGCAAACTTGAAAACCCATAGACGACAGAATGGGGATAACGACTGTGAGAGAAACACGCCCCATACCGGAAAGGTCATGAACGGCAGCTATTTTCTTTACTTTATTTGCATACATATTTGTTACAATTAGACAATTATTATTCTTATCGATGCGAAAGAAGAGCGGAATCCTTGTTTTCACTCTCTCCAAACAGAGGCTCTATTTAGGGAAAACGAAGGCTCTGTTTCAGTGAAATGAAGGCTCTGTTTACACTAAATAGAGGCTCTGTTTTTAGAAAGAACAGAACCTCTGTTTTTTTTAATGGAAGTTCTGTTTGTCCTTGTCCTAACAAAATTACGCTTCCATGGTTCAATCTGGTTTAAAGTTCTGATTCCTCTCCTTTCGGAAAAGAGGGAGGGCTGAAAGCAGGCAGTTACACAATGTTGATAATAAGCGGTTCATGTATTCACCTACCACCTCCCCCTACGGGTACTCCTCCTTCCCGAAGGAGGAGAATTGTAGATACTATCGACTTAAGGCGGGCTCATTGTTTTTAAATCAAATAGATTCTGGAACAAATAAACCGGAACTATGTCAAAATCACCAATACTTCCCGTGCCCCGTGTGCTCCCATAACCAACGCCTGTTCGATGTCCGCCGTCTTTGACGGACCGGAGATGAACGTACCGAATTTATAATCCTGCCCGTCCAGTTCACGATAAGCATCATACATTGTATTTACTATTTTATTACGGTCAATCAGAATCACCAACCGTTCGGAGATAAAATAGAGCGCTTTATATTTCACTTCCTGCGGAATCCAGATAGCACCGTTCTCCGCTACACCTATCTCTCCTTTAATCACTGCCACATCTGTTCCGTCCAACTCTTTCGGATCGTCCAGATTATCCGGATTAAACGTTGCACAAGAAATATCCGGCAAGACGGAGGCAATACGCATCGCATCCGGATAGTTCCTGCGGATCACTGCATTTACATCTTCTCCTTCTCCCAACACGACAGCCGTACCGCCCACCGCACGGCTAACGGCACAGAACTGTTCTATCTTATCGGGATAAGCCAACCGTTTCATAGCTGCAATGTCCGGCTTCTCGTAACGAGTTCCGGTATTCTGACGAATACGGGCTAATATTTCTTCCTTACTGCTCATTTTGTTTCCTCCTTTCCCTGTACTTTATTTTTCTTCCACATTTCGTTGAATGACTCTTTTGCAAATTCGGGCAGTTCACGTCCCTTTCCCCAATCATCGAGATCATTGTACTTCATAAAGCGGGGCAGACCGTTTATCACCGGAGCCGCCCACAAAGCCGCATTAAACAGTGCGGGACGTTCCATTAAGAACTTCATGCCACCGGACATGATTTTCTTTCCGGTGTTCGCCTTTCCCAGTCCGTCCAAATCCTGACGCCATTTATAAATCTGTTCCGCCAAATCTACTTTCACGGGACAGACATCAGAGCAGGATATGCACAAAGAGCAGGCGGAAAGATTATCGTAATACTTCTCCGGGTCATGTGCCATACCGAGATTGATTCCGATAGGCCCGGGAATAAAGTAGGTGTAAGAGTATCCCCCACTCCGGCGATATACCGGACAGGTATTCATGCATGCACCGCAACGGATGCAGTTCAATGTCTTGATGTGGTCCGGCTTGGAAAGTATGGTACTGCGGCCGTTATCCACGATGATAATATGGTATTCACCGCCTTCGCGGGGACGACGGTAATGAGAAGTATAGGTGGTCACCGGCTGTCCGGTAGCCGAACGGGCAAGCAGTCGGGTAAATACCCCCAAAGCGTCCAAATCCGGCACAATCTTTTCCATACCGAAGGCGGCGATATTCAGTTTCGGGAAAGAAGTCCCCATATCGGCATTTCCTTCATTGGTACAGACCACGATATCACCGGTAGAGGCCACGGCAAAGTTCGCGCCCGTCATGGCTGCTTCCGCATTCAGGAAAAGGTGGCGCAGGTTCTTGCGGGCAGCATGCGTCAGGTAAGTCGGGTCGAAGTTTCCTTTCTCCGTACCCATTTCCTTTTCAAAAAGTTCGCCCACTTGCTCGCGTTTGATGTGAATGGCGGGCAGGACGATGTGGCTCGGTTCAAGATGCATCAGTTGAAGGATACGTTCGCCCAGATCGGATTCCACGACGTCAATGCCGCGCTCCATTAAAAAGGGGTTCAGTCCGCATTCTTCGGCAAGCATAGACTTGCTCTTGATAAAATGACGCACATTATGTTCGTTCAGAATCTCGTAGACAATGGCACAATATTCATCGGCATCTTTCGCCCAATGAACGATTGCTCCGTTGGCGGTGGCATTCTTCTCAAATTCCAGTAAAAGTTCTTCGAGGTGGCTGTTGGAATATAGTTTCAACTCACAAGCCTTGTTGCGCAGTTCCTCCCATTCGGGAACTTCCTTGCTCATCTTATCCCTTTTGGCACGGACCAGCCAAAGAGTTTCATTATGCCATGCTGCCATTTTGCTGTCCTGCAAGAATTTCTCGGCAGCCTTTGAATGTCTGGTACTCATGATTGCGACGCTAAGATTTCTACTATATGGATAATTCTAATCGGCAGATGTTCCCGTTCGATGACGCCTTGCATGTGCATCAGGCAGGAACTGTCCGCCCCGACAATGTATTCGGCTCCGGTAGCTATATGGTCTTTCACCTTGTCACGTCCCATGCAGACGGATACCGCCTGTTCTTCTACCGCAAACATTCCCCCGAAGCCGCAGCACTCGTCAATATGGCTCGGTTCAAAGACTTCGATACCTTCCACAAGATTTAGCAAATCACGCAACTTATTGTAATAAGGGATATTCAACTCGCTCGGAGCGGAATTAAACAATTCGCGCACGCCGTGACAACTGTTGTGTATGCTGACCTTATGCGGAAAGCGTGCAGGCAGTTTCGACGGTTTTATCACATCGTGAATAAAATCACAGAGGTCATAAATCTTTCCCGCACTTTGGCAAACGTGCCCTTCTTTCTTCAAAATACCGGGATGATTCTCTTTCACAAAAGCCACACAACTGGCCGAGGGACCGACGATATAATCGTACTCCCGGAACAGGTCGTCAAAACGGAGCGCCAACTTAGCCGATTCACCTTCAAAACCGGCATTTGCCATTGGCTGTCCGCAACAGGTCTGATCCAACGGATAATCGACGTCTACTCCCAAACTTTTCAATAGTCTATACGATGCCACCCCTACATTGGGATAAATAGCATTGATATAACAAGGAATAAACAAACCTACTTTCATAATATATTATGTAAAAATTATAAGCATCCTCTGCTACATCCGCCTATGTGTCTAGCGGATATCAATTAGTTTGTGCGTTTGCAGGCTGAGTCTCCATTTGGGATGTCGCATGACGCAATCCACCGTATCAGCAGTATTAATACAAGAACAAGGCTGGAGGAAAAAATGTTCGGCGGGAAGTAGTTCAAAAATACTGATATCTTGTCCTTCGTAGACTACTTTCACTTCATCGATCCGGTTAATCTTCAGCTCCACGCCTTGTTTGGGCGAGCAAGTCACCCAGTCGACAGATTCGGGCAAGGGGTTCGTACCGTTGGTTTCTACGGTCACGTATTTACCGGCTTCATGCAAGCGGTCGATCAAGGTGTCGTCTATCCAAAGGGAAGGTTCGCCTCCCGTAAGGACAACGGTTACGGCAGGATATTTCTTAACTTCGGCGATGATTTCATCATCGGTCATCATTGTTCCTTCTTCATGCTGTGTGTCGCAAAAGCTACATTTCAGGTTACATCCGGAGAAACGGATGAAAATAGCAGGGGTCCCGGTATAATATCCCTCCCCCTGCAAACTGTAAAAGATTTCATTAATCTTTCTCATCGTTCACTAATTTGTTTTGTCCGCTATGGTTTATTCTTCCTTATCTTCCGAATGGTCTTTTACATCATTCGAGGCATTGTCTTTTACAGTGTCCTTCTCGTAAATGACAATATTGCCTTCCGACTCCTGTACCTCTACTTTATAGCATTGCGGGATCTGTTTGCACACCCAGCGGGCAATATTCTCTGCGGTGGGATTGAACGGGAGTACTTCATTCAGGTTCTGGTGGTCGAGTTTTTCCATGACCACTTCTTTAATACGGGTGAAATCTACCACCATACCGTCTGCATTGAGTCGTGCCGAACGGCAGTAGACAGTGATAATCCAGTTGTGACCGTGTAGACTGGCGCATTTGCTGCGATACGGGAGCACCAGCTTATGAGAAGCCGATATTTCCAAACGTTTGATTACTGTAAACATTGTTATACGTCTTTTTTTAGGTTATACGCATCTAATGTCACCTCGATGCAATGACAAAGGTAATATAAAAAGAGTTTCCATTCAGCAAATCCGATGTTTTTTTCCTGTTTTTACACTATCTTTGCTGCATGAAAACTCTCTGTATCATTTTAGGAAGCATCTCCCTGGCACTCGGCATTCTCGGTATCTTTCTGCCGTTGTTGCCCACGACTCCTTTTCTGTTACTCACAGCCGCCCTTTATTTCAAGGGTTCGCCACGATTATATAACTGGTTACTGAATCACCGGCACTTCGGTCCTTATATCCGTAACTTCCGCGAGAATAAAGCAATTCCGCTCCGAGCCAAAGTTATCTCACTTGTGCTGATGTGGGGAACAATGCTATATTGCATCTTCTTCCTCATTCCTCTGCTATGGGTAAAAATTCTCTTGGGGTTGATTGCCGCAGGGGTCACTTATCATATTCTCTCTTTCAAGACATTAAGATAGTTGGAAAGTCCCTGACGGGCATCTGCCAGTTTATCTTCCCAATGTTTTACGGAGTTCTGCCCAATAATATCGGTTACATATTTTACGGAGATAAACGGAATTTCCTTGGCACGGCAGACAAATGCCTGTGCATAGGCTTCCATATCTACTACGTCTCCGCTGACGTGAGTCAGTTCTGTCAGGAAGCTATCCCCCGTATTACAAGTTCCATTCTCCGTCCAGTGCCTGCAATAACCTTTCGCTTCGAGCAAAGCTGCAGAATCGATTTCGCATTCGATTCCCAGACCTGCCAGCTTCTGCATATCACGGTCTACAAACTTCCGGCAGACAAAAATATCCCCAACCTGATGATTGACAGTCCCGGCACTTCCGATATTTAAAACCAAGTCGGGTTGCACCTGACGAATAGCCTCAGCCAGATGAAAGGCTGATTTTACTTTACCAATACCTGTGCGGATGTAATAAGGTTCTACATCAGGCCACTTTATTTCCACAAATTCGCCTTGGACGGCGTAGGTTACTAATATCTTCAACATAATACGTTTCCAAAAATAGATTACTATTACTGTTTCTTATGTCACTATTCTTACGTCACTAGAAACTTTGCAAAGATATAAATATTTTTTTCTTCTGATGTGTTGGTCACTTCAATATCACAATCATTCATCTCAAAACAGATTCCGCCAAAATGACCCATACCTATATTTATTAATAAAGAAGGAAAATGACAATTCAATACAGTACAAAATCTGCTCAAAATACCATTAACAATAGATACCGAATATACTATTTTGAACTAAAAAGAACATTTTATCCCGAAAAGTTTTTGTAATATCAGAGTTAATCGTATTTTTGTGTACAATTTTGGTGTAGTGATGACAGAAGAAGAAAAAAAGTTATTGAAAACCTTTGAAACGCAACTACGGCATTTGATATATATCCACGATGAATTAAAGCGTGAAAATGCCGAATTGAAGAAGCTTCTTGATATGGAAAAGCTAAAAAATGAGAAGGTACAGGCTCAATACGATGAATTGGAAGTCAGCTATACGAACCTAAAGACAGCTACGGCAATCACCCTTAACGGCAGCGACGTAAAAGAGACGAAGTTGCGATTGTCAAAATTAGTGCGTGAAGTCGATAAATGCATCGCTTTGTTGAATGAATAAAGAAGGAGATGTATGAACGATAAGATAAAAATAAACCTGCAAATAGCAGACTCAAACTACCCGTTAACCATCAACCGAGAGGAAGAACAAACGGTACGGGAAGCCGCCAAGCAGGTAAATATCAGGCTTAATAAGTACCGGGAAGTATACAAAAATCTGGAACCGGAAAAAATTATTGCCATGGTAGCCTATCAGTTCTCGTTAGAGAAACTGCAATTAATGCAACGTAACGATACCAGCCCCTATGTGGAGAAGGTAAAAGAACTAACTGAATTGCTGGAAGATTATTTTAAAGAGGAATAAGAACGACCGGCCATTCGCTGATAAGAGAGAAACAACCACGCACTGCACAATATCCAAGCAAAGCCCTGCTTGGATATTTGGCGGTGCGTTTTTATTTATATACTTAAATTAAATGTAGAATGATAGCAATAATAGCAACAGCAATTGCTTGCTTCATCGTAGGAGGATTACTTTCATACATACTATTCCGGTATGCACTGAAATCCAAATACGACAACGTCCTGAAAGAAGCGGAGACGGAAGCTGAAGTAATTAAGAAAAACAAGCTGCTGGAAGTGAAGGAGAAATTCCTGAACAAAAAGGCGGATTTGGAAAAGGAAGTGGCACTGCGTAATCAGAAGATCCAGCAGGCGGAAAACAAATTGAAACAGCGTGAAATGGTACTCAGCCAGCGTCAGGAGGAAATCCAGCGCAAGAAAATGGAAGCCGAGGCTGTAAAAGAAAACCTGGAAGCGCAGCTTGTTATTGTTGACAAGAAGAAAGAGGAACTGGACAAACTGCAACAGCAGGAAATCGAGAAACTGGAAACAATCTCCGGACTGTCTGCCGAAGAAGCAAAAGAACGTCTGGTAGAATCACTGAAAGAAGAAGCTAAAACGCAGGCTCAATCATTCATCAACGATATTATGGATGATGCCAAACTGACTGCCAGCAAAGAAGCAAAACGTATCGTTATCCAGTCTATCCAACGGGTAGCTACGGAAACTGCAATCGAAAACTCCGTAACGGTATTCCATATCGAATCGGATGAAATCAAAGGACGTATCATCGGACGTGAAGGACGTAATATCCGTGCTTTGGAAGCAGCCACCGGTGTGGAAATCGTTGTTGATGATACTCCGGAAGCAATCGTTCTTTCCGCATTCGACCCGGTTCGACGTGAAATTGCCCGTCTGGCACTGCATCAGCTTGTGACCGACGGACGTATCCACCCCGCACGCATCGAAGAAGTAGTGGCTAAAGTACGTAAACAAGTAGAAGAAGAAATCATAGAAACCGGTAAACGTACAACGATCGACCTTGGTATCCATGGTCTGCATCCTGAACTGATCCGTATTATCGGTAAAATGAAATATCGTTCTTCATATGGACAGAACCTGTTGCAACATGCACGTGAGACAGCCAATCTCTGCGCTGTAATGGCATCGGAACTGGGTCTGAACCCGAAGAAGGCGAAACGTGCCGGATTGTTGCATGATATAGGTAAAGTGCCTGATGAAGAACCGGAATTGCCACACGCATTGCTGGGTATGAAACTCGCAGAGAAATACAAAGAGAAACCGGACATCTGCAACGCTATCGGTGCTCACCACGATGAGACGGAAATGACGAGTCTGTTGGCTCCTATCGTACAGGTTTGTGATGCTATATCCGGTGCACGTCCGGGAGCACGCCGTGAAATCGTAGAGGCTTATATCAAGCGTCTGAATGATCTCGAACAATTGGCGATGTCTTATCCGGGTGTAACCAAGACTTATGCAATCCAGGCAGGACGCGAACTCCGCGTTATCGTTGGTGCGGATAAGATTGACGACAAGCAGACAGAAAGCCTGTCCGGCGAAATCGCTAAGAAAATCCAGGATGAGATGACTTATCCGGGACAAGTGAAGATTACCGTAATTCGTGAAACACGTGCGGTTAGCTTCGCTAAATAAAAATCAGAATACAAAAAGGATTCAATAGATGAAGAGGGCGAAGCAATTCGCCCTCTTTTAATATACACTGTAATTAATACTTAGCAGATTATTCATTTTTACCCCGTAAACATCAATCTATGAATAAGTTTCAATTCGAAGTTTGTGCCAATTCAGTAGAAAGCTGTCTGGCAGCACAAAAAGGCGGAGCCAACCGGGTAGAACTATGCGCAGGCATTCCGGAAGGCGGAACAACTCCTTCTTATGGAGAAATTTCCGTAGCACGTGAGGTTCTCGATGCAACTCGTTTGCACGTCATTATCCGTCCCCGGGGCGGTGACTTCCTCTACTCTCCTATCGAAGTAAAGGCAATGCTGAAAGATATAGAAATGGCCAAACAGCTGAAAGCTGACGGGGTCGTATTTGGTTGTTTAACTGCCGAAGGAGAAATTGATCTTACTATCATGCAAGAGTTAATGAAGGCAGCACAAGGATTGTCCGTTACTTTCCACAGGGCTTTTGACGTTTGTCGTGATCCGAAGAAAGCACTGGAACAAATCATTGCACTTGGCTGCAATCGTATTCTCACTTCCGGTCAACAACCAACTGCCGAATCAGGCATCCCTTTGCTCAAAGAATTACAAGAGCAAGCGGCAGGAAGGATTATCCTACTTGCAGGATGCGGCGTCAATGAAAAGAATATTCATCGAATCGCCTCGGAAACAGGGATACGGGAATTTCATTTCTCTGCCCGTGAAAACATCAAAAGCGGAATGAATTATAAAAATGAATCAGTATCCATGGGCGGCACTGTACATATCGACGAATACGAACGAAACGTAACTACCGCCCGAAGAGTTATGGATACGATTCAAGCTACAAATAAGGAATGACCGTGATATAAATACCTGTGATAATAGCCGAAGTAATCACTCCGGAAATATTAGCGCCCAAAGCATCGCCCAGAACAAATGAGTCCGGATTATCCTTGCTCACGATCTTCTGGGCAACTTTAGCCGTAGTGGGAACACAGCTAACAGCTGCAATACCAATCACCGGATTATAATTGCCGCGTTTGATGAAATACATGATATAACCACCGATAATCCCTCCGATGCCGGAAAGCAACAGTGCTACAATACCCAGAACTAGTAACTTCAAGATTTTAGGATCAAGCAACAGGTGAGCGTCGCAAAGTACACCCAACAAAAGTCCTAACATAAAGGTAGAACCATAAAGTAACGGACCACTAACAAAATCATATATATGTTTCATGCCCGATTCGCGAACGGCAACCCCCAGAAACAAAGAGAAGAACAAAGGAGAAGCAACCGGAAACAAGAAACAGAGAACAGCACAAAGAACAGCCGAGAAAGCCAGCTTCACTTTAGCGTCATAATTCTTCGGAGCCTTTTTCGTTACCATTTTAATGGCGCGGAACCGTTTTGGTACTAACAATTTCACCAGATAAGGATACCCCCCATACGTCAACCCCAAATACAGATAGGCAACTACGGTAATGGGAACAAACAAATGCTTTGCCAATGCCAGCGAAGTAAACAATACCATTGGACCGTCAGCACCTCCTACCATAGCAACAGAAGCACTTTCTTTTAAGGTCAGTCCGAGAGCAGCAGCGATAGGCACCGTCAGGAAGGTACCCAGTTCGGCACACAAAGCAAGGAATATACTAGCAAAGGGTTTCTGAAGCAGGAAGCCTACATCCAGCAGGGTTCCGATCCCCATAAAGACAAAACAGGCTATCAGTCCGTTACTGAATGTAAGAGTGTATACAGGTTGTAGAAAGTCTATCTGCATCGTATTCATTAGTGCATCCGTGTCCGAAAGCATCGGATCGAGAAAAAGGTTGCCTAATGTGCCGTCGGGCATAATCAGTGTCCCGCAGTTGATAGCTACCATTCCCAACCCCATTGGGATCATAACCATAGGTTCAAGCACTCCTTTCCAGCCTAGATAGATAAGCAGTAAACCGAGAAGTACCAGAAAGATTCTGGCAGAAGCGAGGAACCAACCGCTCGCCATCATTGTGCCAATGCCTTGAAATAAGGTCGCGAAATCTATATTTTCCATAAATAAGTGTCTTTTTATTGTTTGTTAGCAGTAGGTTTCTTTGAATTTTTCTTGTTGATATGTGCCCGTTCTTCTTCCTTGAGAAAGAATTCACGGGTATCCCGCGGATAATAATAGTCCAGCAGAGTTTCATCCGAAGCTCCGTGACTTACACCATGATAATAACCGGCGTAACCGGTAAAGTTACGGTTGATACCACGACTGAAGTCTTCACGATAATCCCCCAATGCTTCTTCTGCTTCAAACGGTATCTGTCTGACAAGTTTCTCCACTTTCTGACGATGCTGCCGCCAGCGATGAAGGCGGATTAGCTCCAGCTTGTGGGAACTATAAAAGTCAAACGAATCGGCAGCATAAGCAATCAGTTTGATAACTGCCGCGACAAAGAAGCCTATGAGAAAGGTTAACCCCATCATAGCCAATGTGGATAATAATAAATGAATCATAGTAATATAAAAACTAGTTGTACAATCATTTATGCACAAACAAGACACGTCCGGAAAATGAATATAATCCGAACCTGCTAAACATATTTGCACAAATTCTCAGGAATACTTATGGCAAAGAAGGGCTAAATCAAGATATGGGCTAAGGTATAGATATAATACCTATTGGAATACTTTAAATAGTCAGTATCTGAATATATAATTTTCCTTTTATCTTCGGATAGACGGAAAGTTCTAGAACTCAACAACTGTACAATCGTAGGTATATCATTAAATTTCAGTGTACGGACAGGAGATACGTTTCTTGGAAGAGAAAAAGCAGTCAATATGCCGAAATCATAATGTTCCGCAGGTGCCGAAGAAAATCCGGTAGGCGAGACGTCACAAAGAACCGGGACTCCGGTTTCTTCCCGAAATCCCTGCAAGTCTTCTTCATTGGAGAACAAACCTACTCCAACAAGTAAAAATGCAAGTGACAGTATGCACAATAGATACTTCATAATAACTCTCCTACAAACGTAACAATTAATTCGCACAAAAGTGCGCCCGATAGAGAGAATTAACGAATATTGCATTCTGTCACACTACATTACTACCTTCCTATCCTACATTTTTCTACAACCCGTGAATGGTTTTCATCAGTTGTTCTCCCAGTCCGATAGTATATCCTTGAGATACAAAGACCACCCGGTTGAACGTATCGGCAATAATAAACATAGGAAGAATATCCGAATTAGAAAGATTCATCGACTTAGCAATCTGATTTTGGATACGATTGTCTATATCTACCCCATAAGCAATAGTAGAAGGTAGTCCCTGAAACTCCGCAGGATGAAACTTCTTGTATTGTTCCTCGGAGGGGAAAAGAAGAACAATCTTTCTACCCCATTTCTCAAACTCACTGCCCAAAGCAGCAATGTCTCTCAAAGCATGGTTGGTAGGTTCCTGCCCTACTCCCAACACACCGACAACAAAATATCCCCTTCCACAAGTTTGTAGAATACTTTGTGATGTTGATTGTATTTCTTCATCTCCTAACGGACGATAGAGCGATTCCGAATCAAAATTTCCAATCACCTGTACCTGTTCTTTGCTTTCTCTCATCACCAATTCAATATCGGTAGTCGCTTCCGGTTTCACATTAAAGAAAGTGATATTGGAAAGCACTGCACCACTTGCCATACGGCTTCCGGTGACTAACATATAATACCCGGAATCCAGTTTTGCTCCATTCTTTAGAAGATTCGCCCACGTAGCACCTTTTCCCATATCTACATCCCCCTCATCATAATTCAACAGTTGGAATACCCCGTCTTTGAACTTGGAAAGCGTAAAATGAGAATAATACTTCGGATCGGGCAATGAGGCAATAGGTTTATAAGTAGCACGCAATATGCCGGTAGTGGCCTGTACAGGAGAACTTGTAGAGAAATTCACATCAAAAGTATGTCCCTCCTTATCAGTATACTGCACTTTCCCTGTCACCTTATCTATCCGGGCAGGTATACCTAAAGTACGTGCCATTGCCACAAAGAAGATATCACGCGACTTTTCATCTGCTACACGCGCTTTCCACACTCCTATCGGCGACATAGGTATACGCTGCGAATTCAACTCATTATTGATTTGGATTTCCTTCTTACACCATTCTACCAACCGTATCGGTTCTTTTATAAACTCCCCTGCTTCTTCCTTTGAAATGACTTTCTTGAAAAAAGAACGGTAAGGTGTCAACATTTCATTCTCTACACGTGGATTGGCAATCTCCGCACATGCCCATAAATCCGTTTCCTGAGGATCAGGAGCATTCTTCAAATGGTCTTCCAATACTTCCAAAGAGACATCCCTCCAGTCCTTTGCAGAAAGTTGTTGTAATAAGGGCAAAGCAAGTCCTTCTCTATCACATTCGGTTGCCGACTTCCGGAAATCAAGTAACGTCTGATAGTTTCCCCGCGAAGCGACCAACATTTTCACAAACTGTTCCGTATCGGCAATACCTTCTTGTTGAAACGAAGCCAACGCAGTTTTTGCACGTTCTTCCGTCAGCATCGTGGCAACATACGCATTACGAATAGAATCCTCCTTAGCCAGACGAAGATCATTTTCGGCACGCTGTTCCGGAGTTACTTCAGGCAAATTGGCTCCTTCAACCGGAGGAGTGATATCCAAATCCAATGTATATGCTTCTCCTCCTTTCTTATCTAAAACCAAATTCAAAGTATCTTCTTTACCAAAAGACAACTTAGAAAAGCCGAATGCCCCGCCAGCGGAAGCCCATACCAACATATCTCCTTTACCGGCTGTCAACGATGCCCGGCCGTCGGTACCAGTGTATTTGGTAGCTACCGTATAAAACTCGGCATAATTGTACACCTTAAAATCAACTTTGGCTCCGGAAACAGGTTTCCCATTCGCATCTGTCACCGTCACCACGGCTTTTGCCGTCGGAGCATAATTCCCTATTACATTGATTTCAGTATAGTTAGGAGTTTCGAGCATAATCTCCTCCGGACCGTTATAACGTCCGAATACCTTGGTATGCATCAGCATTCCACGACTTGCAGGCGCATTAAACCAACCCAGATTCAAGACCGGTTCCGGTTCGCAAGCCCCGAAGAAATACCATTCACCGTCTGCCCAAGCCTCTACCCACGCATGGTTATCATCAGTATGTGCCCAACGGGGAGTATAAACCTGACGCGCAGGAATCCCAACGGAACGCAATGCGGCAACAGTAAAAGTGGATTCTTCCCCACAACGCCCGTATGCCGTCTTTACTGAAGCCAAAGGCGAACTAGTGCGGGCGTCACTCGGACGATACACCACCTTCTCATGACACCAGTGGTTCACTTCCAGAATTGCATCTTTCATCGAAAGGCCTTTCACCCTCTCTTTCAATTCTCCATAAAATACTTTTCGCGAATCATCCAGATTCTCATTATTCACCCGGATAGGCAAAACAAAATGCCGGAATAATTCATCGGTGACGTTTTTTCCCCAAGACATTTCGTTACGCGCCTGCTCGGAAAGACGAAGATTCTCCAGATAGTAATTTCCGGAATAATCCGTAATATCCCCTATCGGCATATAGGCATACAAAAACATCAGAGCTTCACGCTCGGAAAGAGTCAAAGTCGAATCGGAAAAGATTGTGAACAAATCTCCATGAGGAAGTGCCCTCTGCTTCTGTTCAAAATCCTGAAACACCTGATTCCGGTAAGCCTCCTCCTTCAGAAAGTGAGATTCACCACAGGAAAACAATACAACCGATAGAATCGGAACAAGTAATAGTCGAATGTGTGTGTTTATATTCATATCTTAATAAAATAAATATGTGAGCTATTTTATGCGTACTTAAAAGATACGTTCACAAAATTACAAGTTTTTTTCAGAAAGACGGTACAAGTCCTTGTAAATGTATGTAATAGGTTTGTAATATATACCGTGTTCGAACCTCTTATAAAAAGAAAAAGCAGAAGAAAAAGAAATATTTTATGTTTTACAGCATATAATTCAAAAACATTTCGTATCTTTGCAGTGTTAATAAAGAAAACAAGATGTAAAACCGCTCTTCAAAACGTGGAGGGCAAAAAAGAGGAAACAAATTATGAAAAAGAATGCAAATGAAAAGATTATGATGTTACAGTACCGTATTAAACGCTATCAAGCAATGGGAAATGGTGCAATGTGCCAAACCCTGAACGGTAAACTTCAAAAACTGCTGTCACAGCAGGTTGCCATGTAAATAAACACACTAATTATATTGAAATAAAGCGAGGAACTTTCGAGTATCCTCGCTTTTTTTATACTTTTGTACTCTAAAGATAATAAAACACATCAATTATGAAGAAACTATTAATATCGGTCGCGGTATTCGCCTTTGCCATAGCCTCATTTGCACAAGCACCCGGCTATGAATTCACAACCGTTGTATCCCACAAAGCCACACCTGTCAAAGATCAGTCGTCCACCGGAACTTGTTGGTGCTTTGCCACTGCATCTTTTATGGAGTCGGAACTGCTCCGCATGGGGAAAGGAGAATACGATTTATCAGAGATGTTCATCGTCCGCCAAAAGTACATGAACCAAATGGAAGATAATTATCTCCGACGCGGAAAAGGAAATATCGGCGAGGGAAGCCTGGCACATACTTTTAAAAACGCTTATAAGCAAGTAGGAATTGTACCGGAAGAGGCATACTCCGGTTTGATAGACGGCAACAAAGAACATAACCATGGAGCGTTATCACGTTATTTCAAGGCTTTGGTAGACGCAAATATCGCTTCTAAAAAGCGTACTCCGCAATATTATACACTTATCAATAATCTGTTCGATACGTATTTGGGTAAGCTGCCGGAGAAATTCACTTATAAAGGAAAGGAATATACACCGCAGTCTTTCACCGAAAGCCTGGGACTGAATATGGATGATTACATAGAACTGACCAGCTTCACCCACAAACCTTATTATGAAATGTTCTCTCCCGAGGTACCGGACAACTGGGAGAACCAGCCGATGTATAATCTTCCGTTGGATGAACTGATTGAAACTATCGACTATGCACTGAACAAAGGATATACCGTATGTTGGGACGGTGATGTCAGCGAACAAGGCTTCTCTTTTAAGAACGGAGTTGCTATCAATCCACAAGTGGAAGACGTAAAAGATTACTCTACTACCGATCGCGCCCGTTTTGAAAGTATGCCGAAATATCAACGCCTGGACGAAGTGTTTAAGTTTGAGCACCCTTATCCGGAAATCGCCGTAACACCTGAAATCCGTCAGGAAGGCTATGAAAAGTTTGTAACTACCGACGACCATTTAATGCATATCACCGGCATTGCAAAAGATCAGAACGGTACTAAATATTATATTACCAAGAACTCCTGGGGAGCAGAAAGTAACAAGTCCGGCGGTTACCTGAATATGTCGGAAAGCTATGTACGTGCCAAGACTATCTGCGTTATGGTACACAAAGACTCCCTACCGAAGGAATTGAAACAGAAACTCGGAATCCGATAAAACGTATCGGGCAAATTCTTATAGACTTAGTTGGAAAAAACAGGGCGGAAAAGTAGTATTACTTCACCGCCCTATTTTCTTATTAACCCACTATTAAACCCTTTTTTCTTTTATTTCTTTTTCAGCGTCACATCACTGATTTCTACCACACCACCTTTACCTAGGGAAAGGATAGCTACATAACAATCTTTCAGGATAGCCGCATCATCATCAGTATCGGATACTTCCAGATTGGCATTTGATTTCTTACTGCTGATAGCATTCACCACCTGTCCCATATCATAGTAAACCACTACTTTAGTCCATTTATCAGCATCCTTAATCTTGAAGTTATATTGTGCACCCGAAGCGTTTGGTTGAGCGTCCGCATCATAATCTCTACGCATGAAGAAAGTAGTATTGTACTTACCGTTATCATTCTTTTCCTCATTCGTCTGCTTGATATATACACTTACCGGAGTGCCGGCTTCCTTAGCTTTTGCATAGAAAGTGAGAACATAGATACCCTTTTCCAGACCGTCGGTAACACGCTGTCCCAAGAATGCCTTGTACCAGGAAATATTCTTTTCGGCTCCGGAGTTGTCAATCTTCATGGCATTCGGATACTTGGCGTCTCCTGTCTGTTCCCAAGCAATGGTAGTCGCTCCGTCAGCTTCATTATTCATGATAAACCATTCTCCTGCGGTAGCCTTGTTGGCGTTAGTTACTTTAGTTTTCACTTCGGTAGCAAACTTTTCGTTTTTAATCAGATTTTGAGCACTTACGCTTACTCCCGCGATAGCCAAAAGGCCGGCAAATAATACTTTCTTCATCTTATAGCAATTTAATTGTTAATATCTCAATTTCTATTCTTTCTTATTTTACTTGTTGAATGACAAATTTATAATTCCCGGTCATTTTCTTTTCTTCTGCTTTCAGTGTGATCCGGTAAATCTCCTTACCCCATACATTAGACAGGCGCGGATCATCTAACTTGACAGTTTCCAGTTCGGCTTTAAATTGAGCCGGATAGTCCAGTTCCACCTTCTGTCCTCTGACTTCGATACGCACTTTGCCCGGCGACGGAAATGTAACATTTCCCCAAGTCAGGAAGTTTACCTGATTAGGCGCCAGCACTTCATTTAATGTATAGTTGTCGGCCACCACCAACTTACGGTCATCCAGTTTATAAGAACGAACCCAGCTTTTTACTTTCGCTTCTGCCGGATAGGCAGCAGCTATATCAGTAGAGAAAAAGCGATTCTTCTCATTACACACCGTATTGGTAGCCTTATAGTCCTGACCGAATTTCTGCGATATCCCGTTAATCATCGGCAAGTTATGATAATCACTCTGCATCGTCCAAATCTTATAGCGGTCCTTTCCGAATGTCTGTTTGGTATATGTGCCCACGCCGGCGTCAATCAATACGGGAATCGTATTCAGATACAAAGAGAATGTGCCCGCATCATTATGATTGTGGCTTTCGTTATTGAACCCTCCTTTGGTTGCTACAAACATTCCATGTTTATTCTTCATATAGCAGAATTCCGTTTCGGGATACCAAGTCACGTCCGGCATCTCATGTTTAGGGGTCGCTTTGGCAAGATCATTACAACAAAGCAGGGACTGGAGAGAACGGAAAGCATCATTACCCATTGTAGCATACGGCTTTCTGCCATTCAATAGATAAGCGGCAAAATGCATCATCTCCTCACTGTTCACAGCCTTACCGAAACGATAGATCAATAAAGGATCACCCCCGCCTTGTGCAGATGCATCGGCAAAGTTTACGACCCAGCCATTGCCTACATAAGAGCGTGACATATATTCACCCATTCGGCGAATCATCGGTTCCTGAAACAAGGATATTTTGCCACCCGTACCGTCAGAAAGAATCTGAAGATAATCATAAAGTTTACCGGCTGCGTGTCCCCAGTAGGAAGTTCCTTCTTCACAAGCCCCGTCGGATTTCACAAAGTTTATGAACTTATCCACCGATTTCATCGAACGGTAAACGGCTTTGACTAGTTTATCCTTGTTGTTCTCCAGTAATAAGAAACATTGCAGCGCATTGGAGTTACACCATGGATTCCAGTTGTTGATAATCTCTCCCGGCCGCCAGTTGAAAGCCATCCACCACATATCATCATCATTCATATAAGGATCGAGAATGCGTTCTTTAATAGCTTTACGTATTTGAAGAGACACCACGGGGTTAATTTTGTCGAACGGTTTACGGAAAAAATAGTGTACCCACGCCATTAAAGCACCATAACCACCGGAACCAAGATCGATAATCTGTTCGCGGAAATCAGGAAGTGAACGTTTACTGCTCTGGCGAGGCAAATGTGCAGACAAAACCCATGAATTCATCTCGCAGCTCATGTAAGCTCCGTTTAATAACTGGTCGATAAAACGTCCTTTTCCTTCGGCCAGTTCAGCAAGCATCAACGCATTCAATGCCTGGCGGTTGGCGTCATAAGGAGCTTCCATTACTTTACGATTACCACTACGTTCGTATTCCAGATAAGCAGTGGCAGGAATCAGTTTCCATTTATAATCGAGAAGTTTCTCACCGGCTGCGATAAGACGTTGCTTGTTAGGCCCCATTAACGAATCCCAGGCTGCCCGATCGGTATAAGCCGGATAAGGCACCCAAGCTTGTTTCATTACTAATACGTTTTTCAACGTAGCTTCATCAGCCGCTTTTTGCAGCATATTTCGTTCGGTGTAAGCATTGGCTTTGAAAGAAAGACTTCCCAAAGCTGCAACCAGAAGAAAACAAAGTAAATGTTTCATTCGATTCATGGTATTTTGTTCATTTAAGTATGGCAAAGATAGCGCATCTCCCTAAAAACGAGGTGAACAAATCATACGAACCTGATGACAAAATAGTACAGAGTTCAAGAATTGTACTCACAGAGAGCTTAAATTAAGTATTCAAGTCATAAAAGCGATGATTTTATCCTGCAAAAAACAGAGGCTCTATTTGAGTAAAACAGAGGCTCTGTTTGGGGTAAATAGAGGCTCTGTTTGAGTGAAATAGAGGCTCTGTTTTATTCCCAGTCACTGAACTCGAAACTGAGCTGTTCCCAGACCCCGTGTTGCTCATCGGCTTCTTCTTTCGGATTGGAAACGGAAAGTCCGATAAGGCGGATCGGATGTTGCTCGTATTCCACTGTTTTCAATAATTCCTTGGCGAGTGGAAGCACGCGGTCCAGCGTCGTCAACTCCTGCGACTGGGTGATACTGCGGGTGATCTGACTAAAATCATGGAACTTGATTTTCAGCGTCAGAGTGTTTCCCTTGAACTCTTTTCGTTGCAGTCGTTCTATCAGTTCTACCGCCATGTGATATAGTTCGATAATAACAGATGAACGGGAGGAAATATCCCGTTCCAATGTACGCTCGCACCCGATAGATTTACGAATACGAACCGCTTCCACAGGACGTTCGTCGATCCCTCGTGCGCATTCGTAATAAAGTGATCCTACTTTGCCAAAATGCGCGGTCAATGTCTCCAATGAACATTTCCGAAGTTGAAGCCCGTTACGGATTCCCAACAGATGCATTCTCTTTGCCGTGACAGGTCCCACTCCCCAAAAGGATTCGATAGGCAGACGGGCGATGAACTCGAGTGCCTGTTCCGGATGAATGGTACACACCCCGTCCGGTTTACGATAATCCGAAGCTATTTTGGCAAGAAACTTATTATAAGAAATCCCGGCAGATGCAACGAGATTCAACTGCTCACGAATCTTCTGCTTTATTTCCTTCGCTATATCCACAGCCAAAGAAATACCCTTCTTGTTCTCCGTCACATCCAGGAAAGCCTCATCCAAAGAAAGCGGTTCAATGATATCGGTATATTCATGAAAGATTTCATGTATCTGTCGGGAAACGGACTTATAGACATCCATTCTGCCCGGTACGAAAATTAACTGAGGACAAAGGCGCTTTGCCTTCTGTGAGGACATCGCAGAACGGACACCGTAACGCCGGGCTTCATAGCTGGCAGCAGCTACTACTCCTCTTTCTTCGGCATGACCGACTGCCAGAGGTTTTCCCCGAAGCTCCGGATGATCACGCTGTTCTACGGATGCGTAGAAGGCGTCCATGTCAATGTGTATGATCTTTCTCTGAACCATTTCTTGCGATTAGCAGAGCAAACTTACTATAAATTCCTGAATAATTTCTGTTTAGCGGTTCAAAAAATATTCAAGATTGCACCAAACCGACTCTTAATAATACTATATTTGCATATTATCTATTGAAACCACAGGCGCACCTGAAAAGTTTATATCACAGTACTATATACTTCAATATTATGAAAAAAATACTATTTTGCGTATTAATAATGCTTTGCAGCATTTCCGCATTTGCTCAAAAAAGAATTACTTTCAAAATAGAAAAGCTTTCAACTCCCGAAAACTTCCTTTATTTGCAATCTTACGACGATATCTACAAAAGACTTATCATGTCCGAAACCGAAGTTTTTTCAAAAGAAGTTGAAAAGCAGGAAAAGAATCCGCCGTTCAATATCATCGCAAAAAGCGAAGCTCCCGACAGCCTGGTATCTTATCGCTACCATTCTTTCTTTCAAGGCATGTATCAGGCTTATGCGGACCACAGACCGTTTGTGTTATCTCCGGACATGATCTGGTTGTTAATCAGCCAAGGCTTTGCACGACATATCAACGCTAATCAAGAAGCAATGCGAGACTATATCGTCGATTTCTCCGGAAAACAATCGTTGATTGTTAAGACAGATAAACAGTTGGAAGATCCTACTCTTTCATGGAATGAGATCTTCCCTCAATTTACAGAACAAATAAAAAAACAAGTAGGAAATAGCCTGGTTGAAACACTGACTTGCAACTTCTCAACAACAACACCTTTAGAGAAAATTGCCTCTGAAATAACAATCATGGAATCCGTGAAGCCTTATTTTGAGTTTATTGTTATACGCATTGTTTGCGGAATCCCGGAAATAACCCTCGAAGGTACACCTGAAGATTGGGAGAAGGTGCTAAGTAAGGCTAAAAGTTTGAAAGGATATAAGCTCGAATGGTGGATCTCCGAGCTGGAACCTCTTCTGAAGGAATTTGTAAAAGCATCCAAAGGCGAAATTAACAAAAGCTTTTGGCGCAATATGTTTAAATATCATTCGCAAGAGAAGTATGGCGCTCCTAATATGATCGACGGCTGGATAGTGAAATTCTTTCCTTATGACAAAAAAGGACAAAGGAACAATCTAAAACAACTGGAAGGCACAGACAGTCTGCCTGATGAAATAGTAAAAGTAGATTTAAAATATCAGGAAGTATATAACAATACAGTTACAGAAACTCCGTTGGAACTTTGGGCAGGCTTCGTCGGGCTTGAACAGAATAAAAGAAACTTCGCTCTACGACCACAAATCAGTTGGATGATCAGAAAGAAAGACCTCACTAACAACAAAGTGAAAAACAAATTAATGGCAGATGCACAAGGTACAGGTTTCGGTCGTGGCATTTCTATTAGAGTGAAAGAATTTCCTTCTGTTTTGTTAGAACTCACTGAAATAAAGAAATTGGAAATAAGATTCATTAATCAGATTGATATACCGGATGAAATATCAAAGATAAAAATTGAACATTTAGAGTTATTCGGGAAAATAAGCAAAGAAGGAATTGAACGTATCAAAAGACTATTGCCTGATAGTGATATTAAAATAAATGGTTCACGAATATAAGAAATAGTCCCGATGAACGGGACTATTTCTTATATATATCAGGCCTGTTTCTTAGCCAGAAACTTCTTAGTCAGCCACTTTCTTACAGGTTCATCATACAACTTCAGACAGAGGTATGCCAACAGGATATTTCCGAAGAATACTATCAAAGCCACCGGCCATGTATCGGAGAAAGTGAGTTTTTCCCCACTCCACAACCAGGCATAATACAAATACATAAAAGGATAATGAACGATGTACAAGGGATAGGATATATCTCCCAGGAATTTGCAAATTCCGGAAGTCCCTTTATCTGTCGTTTTTCCGGAGGCACCCAGGTAAACAAGGATCGGGAAAAGAATAATGGTACATACAGAGTCATAAATACCATTCATCCACGAAGCTTCCATACCACCGATATGTGGTATAGACAGTAGAACAGCAATCGCAATACTACATATCCAGAAAGCTCCTCTAATCTTGACCGGTTTAAAAATACGCGACATCAACAACCCTGCGGAAAAAGCAAACAGCAAACGCAGAAATCCTCCGAGCAGATTATAATCCAGCAATGACCAACCTACACCTAAATGCCCATAACCGGAAAGATTGCATACAGCAAATGAAGCCAGTCCGATCGCCGCCAGAATGACAAGCACGGTCAGCTGTTTGGTCGAGAACCGGCGGATAAACAGGGCATACAGAATATTCCCTATATACTCGAAAAACAAAGACCAACTCGGACCGTTCAAAGGATACATTTCTCCATTTCCACGAACTTCGGAACCCGAACCGGGTACAGCCGGAATCAAGAAAAGATTGAGAAGCAATGCAAGCATCACCATAGATATGCTGACCTGCGTACCGTCCCACTTCTCACAACCTTGTATACAAAACGTAATAGCACCTAAAACAGCTCCCAGGATAACCATTGGATGTAAACGGATTAACCTGCGTTTGAAAAAGTCTTTTGTGTTCATCGTTGTTTTCCAACGGTCGTCATAAGCGTAACCAACAACGAATCCCGACAGGATAAAAAAGAAATCGACGGCCAAATAGCCGTGATTGAACCGCTGGTCTATGGGACTTGTGGCAAAGCCTTCAAATATATGATACCATATAACCAAAAGAGCAGCGATTCCTCTCAAGCCGTCAAGGAGTTCATAATGGGGTTTACTATCTGCAAATGCAGCAGAAGAAGAGATGTTTTGCATGATAAATTTATAAATTAGATTATTATTTTGCGTATCACTGATGAGGGCCCAAAGTTACAGAAGTTAGTTATTAAAAAAATTGTCCTACATCAAAATACGCCCCTACCAGAAATTATTTCCGGCTTCTAAGGCGGCTAAGTGTCGGAAGGGTTATTCCAAGATAAGAGGCAATATATCCTAATTGTACCCGCTGGCATATCTGAGGAAACTGCTGCATAAATTCCTCATATCGCTCTTTGGCCGACAAAGTCAGGCGATCTTTGTGTGAACGGTGTAAGCGTCGGTATTCATTCTGATGAATGATCCTTCCCCAATTAGCCAGTTCGATATTGGTCTGAAAAAGCCGGATCAAATCAGATAGTGCTATTTTATAGGCAACCACGTCTTCAAGCGTTTCCACAAATTCCTCACTCATTTTATTATAATATAATTCATCCATGCTGAAAACAATCCCTCCTTCACACGAGAAGGAGGTAGTGATTTCCTCTCCGTTGACCAGCCAATAAGAGCGGGTCATTCCTTTTTCGATGAAATAAGCTGATCTGCTATATTGATTAGCCTTTATCAATTGATATTTTTTAGGGAAATGGCAAAGTGTCACATTATCCTTCAATAGTTGTATTGTATCATCAGAAACCGGATACAGAGAGGTCATCATTTCTATTACATTCGTCATAAAGCAAATCCTTAATTGTTTTTCCAGTGGTCACAAAGATAGGAAAAACAATTACTTCAGCAATACAAACGGCAACCATTTTACAAAACGATATTCTCTATCGAGCTTTAAGGCAATGACAGGTATTTGTCGTCCTTTCTCCCAAGCCGGCAAGGATAAGATGACCTCATTATTCTTTCGTTGAATCTTAATCCTTTTACCTGTTGACAAATCAAAAGCTTTGGTTATCTGATAGCCTTCCAAAGAATTTATCCGAAGGGTAGAAACCGGTTTCCGTAAATGCAAGTATATATACTCATCTTTATAGGTACTTCCTATTTCATCAGTTTGCTTGAAAGGGCCTCCATGTGTATCATACACAGCTTCTCTATTCCGGTTGATCCATTTCGTCAATTCATATAACCGTTCCACTTGTTCTTCGGGCATCTCTCCGGTAGGTTTAGGTCCGATATTCACTAATAGATTACCGTTACCGCAAAGTGTTTTACTAAACATTCCGATCAGTTCGTCTGCTGTCAGCATCTTAGCATCAGGTTCGTAAGCATATACCGGATAAGTGACGCTGGTACATGCTTCCCATGGAAACGGGGGAGCATCTGTTGTTTTGGCTTCTATTGAGAAGTAGTCGCCCGATGAGCCGTCTGTCCAGAAAGTTTCATGCCCGTCCTCTCCTCTGGTAATAGCCAGACGAGTAGATAACGTATTACTTTTTAGTTTCTTGATATACTGATATAAATCATTTCCTTCTTTTGCAGTCCAAAGAGGATCCAGCCAAAAGCCGTCAAACCACAAGATATCCGGCTGGTAACGGTCTATCAGTTCTTTTGTCTGGTTATGCACAAACCGGATAAAATCTTCCTGCCCATATTTCGGTTCTTTTATTTCTCTTCCAACTTGTGCCATAGAGTTCCAACCGCAATAATCAATGTCTGCTATTGAATAGTAAATGCCATAAAGCAATCCCTGTTTCCGACATTCTTCACCCAATTCCTTCAAAATATCTCGCTTGAAAGGTATGCGGTCTATGTCAAAGATAGAATATTCGCTCGGCCAAATGCAAAACCCGTCATGGTGTTTTGAAATGACTACCATATATTTGCATCCGGCCTGAACAGCTACATTTACAATCTCTTTAGGATTGAAATTCTGAGGATTCCATTTCATGGTAATAGAGTCTGCCACACTTTTAGGAGTACCATTACCAATAGCCCAGGAATCTCCTGTACCAGGTGAATGACAAGCCATCCAATGAATGAACAAACCCAGTTTGGCATCTTGAAACTGTTTTAGAAGTTTCTTGTCCGTTTGAGGATTAAGTACCGTTGTCTGACTTTGCACACAAGTTAAATATCCACATATAAACAATAATAGAAAAGAGAGTCTTTTAAGCTGCATATAATAGAGGTTATTTAAGTTATTTTTCTATATTCAAAGAGGTGTTTTACCCCATACATCTGAATTAGCGGTCATGATTTTCAAACATAAACCACTCCAGATTCATAAAATCCTGCCCGGTCATAGACGGATCATTGTTCTTGAACACCAGCACCAATGCATGAACACCGGTCACCGGTTTCACTTTTGTCCGGTGAACGGAATAGGCAACATCCCCATTCATCGGTTGCAGCTCACAAGTACCAATCAGTTCTCCATCCGGTTTATCCAAACGGATTTCAATAGTACCGGCAGCATTCTTTCCCCATGTTTTGCAAATGAAAGAATTCACCTCCATTCCTGTAAAATCGAAATATTTCCAGTAAGCACAATCTCCATTCCGTATAGCCGACAAATATTCTACCGGATTGCTATGTGCCGGACGCCGAACAACTACCGTGGTATGCCCCGACAAAAGACAAGCCCTCGCCGCATCCATACGCAATAAAGGATTAATAGGCCCCCCACAACCTTGAGTGGTCATTTCTACTTCATTGATAGTTCCGTCCGGATTAAATACAATGGGTTCCATACAAACCTTACGCATAGATGAACTAGCATGGGTAGGCCGATGATAAAAGATATACCACTGCCCATCTATTTCAGCAATAGAACCGTGATTGTTCACTAAATTCCGGTCACTCCCCCAATTGTCTATAATTACTCCCCGATATGTATAAGGACCTAATGGAGAAGTAGCCGTAGCATAGTTCAGGGTAGCACAATTAGATTCACCGTGACGCTGGTGCCCGGCATATACATAATAGTAGATGCCATTCCGTTTACGGACCGAACTGCCTTCATTGAATGCATGTTCATTATAAGTCAACAGTTTCTCATGTACTTCACCTTCGATAGATAACATATCCTTACTCAGTTTAGCTCCTTTGGCATTGGCTTGTCCCCAGAATAAATAAGCTTGCCCGTCATCATCTATAAAGACCGAAGGATCAATTCCATGAATTCCGGCTATGGCTTTTCCCTCTTTAAAAGGTCCATAAGGAGAAGAAGATACGGCAACACCTTCATCTTCCTTTTCATTCGTCAGGCAATAGTATAAATAGTATTTGCCGTTGTGATAGATACAGTCCGGAGCATAAAGCAACTGGTCGGTATAGTCGACTTGCTTCCCTATACCTTTTGTAGCGAAAGAAAACTGTTCCACATCCCAATTTATCAAATCAGAAGTCGATAACACATCATAGGTATGCGAACACCAGACATTTGTCGGCTCATCACGCGAACCATATACATAGACACGCCCATCAGGCATCTGCCTGGCCTCCGGATCGGCAATATACACGCCCGGAGGAGAAATAGGATTAAGCATTCGATGATTAGTCTTAAGTAATTTGGAAACCTTCTTTCCTGTTTGTTCGGTCACAGCCGTATTTACCATGCGATGCTGTGCCGACAATCCCAAACAAAAGGTTAAGAGTATAAAAAACAGTATCTTATTTCTCATAATTCTATATTTTTTCAGTTTTAACTCTAACGTATCATTTGATTATTTTATAAAAAAGTCTTTTTTGATCCGTATATCCTCCACCGAACGACCTATCATCAGGTTGAACTTCCCGGATTCGACAACATATTTCATATCTTCATTCCAAAGTCCCAAATCGGAATAAGGAATGACTATCCGAATATCCTTAGATTCTCCCGGATTCAGACTCACTTTCTCAAAACCTTTTAGGCAGGCAACAGGCGTTACAACACTAGAAACACAATCACGTATAAATACTAAAGCGGTTTCTTTTCCTGCCATATTTCCCGTATTCTTAACAGTAAATGTAAATTCAATATCCTGAGTTTGAGGAATGACACTGTCGATTTTCAATCCTGAATATTCATAACTCGTATAGCTTAATCCATGACCGAAACAAAATGCAGGTTTTTCATCTTCTCTGGAAGAACCCAAACCATAACCCGTCCAATATCTGGAAGGTCTTTGATAATAATACATTGGGATTTGACCGGCATGTTTGGGAATGGTAATTGGCAATTTGCCCGAAGGATTCACTTCTCCAAATAATATTTCAGCTAAAGCTTGTCCGCCATACATTCCCGGTTCCCACACATCTACTATGGTTGGAATGTTTTTGGTTATCCATTCGTTATTTAGAGGTTTGCCATTTACAATGACGATAACTACGGGAGTACCAGTGGCATGTATTGCTTGGACCAGTTCCAACTGTCGTCCGTAGAAATCTATTGAAGGACGGTCCGCCGATTCTCCATAAGTTCTTAATCCCCATTCCGAACGTATTCCATATCCTCCAATTGCAACAATTGCCAAATCGGACTGCCGGGCCTTTCGGACAGCATCATCAATACTGTAATCAGAGATGCCGCCGCCTTCGGTTATCAGCTTCTTCTGGATAGCAGGATCGGTAGTATTTACCGACAGATCAGATTTCTTTGCCTTAATCCGTCCGCTATTGCTGTATAAGATCGACTGCTCGGGAGAGGCTGCCGCCTGAATACCCTCAAGAATAGTAGTTACGTGGTCATCCGGTTGAAAGATAGACCAGTCACCCAAAATACTTTGATTGTCAGCATTCGGTCCGGTAACTAAAATCTTCTTGTATTTAGTCCTGTCAAGAGGCAGGATTTGCCGGTCATTTTTAAGCAAGACAATGGCTTCTCTAGCAGCTTCTAAAGCCAATGCTTTGTTCTCTTTGCTACCATAACTATCTTCTTCAGGAGATACATAACGCTTCTCAAACAATCCCAGCTCGAATTTAATCTTCAAGATTCTTCTAACAGCATCATCAATACGCCGGGGAGATACTTTCTTTTCCCTGACTAACTCTACGAGCGGACGTACAAAGCGTGCCGAATCAGCAGAATACATATGCATATCCAAACCGGCATTGACCGACTTGCAAACAGCCTCTTTCTGATTTTCAGCTATCTGATGCAAAGAAGTAGCCAAATTCTCCACATCTCCCATATCACTGATAAAAAAGCCTTTAAAGCCATACTCCTGCTTGATTATATCAGTCAACAACCACTTGGACGCATGCACCGGCACTCCTGCAATATCATTATGTCCGGGCATAATAGTCATACATCCGGCCTCTATGGCTGCCTTGAAGGGAGGCAGAAAATACGAACGGAGTGCCCGTTCAGACAGTTCGGCGCTAGCATGATTACATCCTCCGACAGATGCACCTCCCCCCACCAGATGTTTGACTGAAACAGCCACTTTCTTAAAAGGATTTTCATTGCCCTGGTACCCCCGTATAGCCTCTTTAACCAATTCGCTTGTCAGAAAAGGATCTTCGCCATAGGTTTCACCGGTCCTTCCCCAACGGGCATCCTGAACGATATCTATACAAGGAGCAAATGCCCAATGTATACCGGAGGAACGGATTTCTTCACCGGCCTTCGAAGTCGTGCGATAAATTAATTCCCGGTTGAAAGTAGCGGCCATGCTTATGGAAGTCGGGAAAATCGTTCTGCCCGTAAGCATTGCATATCCATGTGCCGCGTCCATGCCTATAAGATAAGGAATCTTCAGACGGGTTTGTTCGGACAGTTTTTGTAGTTGATTGCATTCTTCAGGCTCCAAATCCGCCAGCCATGCACCGAAATCATAATATCCATTCTTAAATATGGCCTCTTTATCCCATACGGTAACCATATCCATTTGCCCGACCTTTTCCTCCAATGTCATCTGCGCAAGCAATGCTTCCACTCTTTTGTCTACAGGTTGTTTGGCATCCATATAAACGGAAGTGTCTACCTCTTGTGTAGACCGACAAGACATAAGAAGCAAAATTAAAGTATATAAAATCAATTTCTTCATGTTTATTCAAATTTTATCGTTTTATAATTTTCGATTGGGTTCAGGCATACATTACCCGGTTCTATTATCGGGATAACTGCTCTGGATAGTTTCACTTTCTTACCTTCATAAATAACTTCACCCATTTCACGACGTTCCAGACTTGTATTTAAAGATATGAAAAAGGGAAATAGATCGTGTCCTGTTGCAAGACTCATGTCCTCTATCATCTCTTCCCAAGTCAGAAGTCGCATCGGATCGTTTTTCCAACGGGTATACTGGATATGTTTCCACCGGGCATACCAAGTATTTCCATATGTGTCGTCCAAACGTTGCCAGATATACCAAAGTTTATACCAGCCTGCCCCGTAAGAAAATTGCTTGGCATACTCTCCGTCATTTGTATATCTTTTTAAGTCTAGTTTATCAAATTCGGAAGAACGGAAGAAATCTTCGCACTTTTTATTCGCATGTTGCCGGAGTTCCTCATTGTAAAGTGCCTCTACTTTTCCCTGAAACCAACCGGCATGTGCTTCTCCCTGATTTCCAAAAGGTACATCACCAGCCGCTTGTCCTTTCTCGTTGACCGGGCCTGCCAGTGTATGCGCCAGTTCATGTCCATAAATAGAAATCAGACTGGCTGAATCTTGACTAATAATACCATTCTCCTTAGGAAAGAAACTGTTGACAGCCCAGCCTCCTCCACTTCCGGCAGAGAGAACGAGAAACATCGGTTCCTCAGTTTGCCGAGACGGATACCACTGCAACAATGTATCGTTTATCTTAAAGAATTCTTTTTTTATACATTCAAGAAGAGTATGGTTAACAGTAGGCGCATAATAAGTGACCATACCATTAATAACACTTTCCAATTCCGGATAGATAGCTCCGCCACCACCCATTGTTTGGGGCAAACGAGGCTCTCCTCCCACCGGAACCTGTTTCTCACATAACCAGTCCATTATTTGGTCAACAAAAGCACTTCCCGCTTCCCCATTACTTAGAAAATCATCTAAAGCCGTACCGACTGCTATACGTCCCTTACCATATTCACGGTAAGCGCGGATAGGCAAACTGTCACTCCCCATTTCCCAAGGTATCCACTGTTCTGAAAGAGCCAGACCAATATGCCGACGATTCTTATAGTTCTGATAATCTTTGGTATAACTTGCATCAAAATTCTTGAGCAACCGGTTCAGAGACCAATTATCGACCTGTTCTGCTTTTACAGGATCAGCCAGAATAATCAAGCTACCTCCCTCAGATACAAAATCTTTGAGCAAGAGACACTCCTGCTCCGTATAAACCGGAGCAGAAGGGTCATTCTGAAAAGTAATGATTACGTTATATCTAAAATTAGGATACCAGGCAAAAGGATAAATCTTACGTTCCGGATCATATGGAATACGGATACGGGACACCCCCTTCTCATCCAGGACACTACCGAGTGAGGCTTGTGACGATACACTACGAAATCCTTTCTGGTGTAACATATCCGGCAATCCCCACATGAAATTGAACGAACATTGATGCGAAAGATCAATAAGGACATTATATCCTTTATCTATCGTCATGGCAATGGGAGCAGGAGGATATTTCTTCCCGATTTCGACAGGTAGAGTTTCTCCGGAATGCCACGCCTCGGTGATAATTTGTTCTTCATCTTTCAGTGTGCACCCAGTGACGAGCACAGTAATCCAAAGCATTAATAAACATCTGATAATCATTACTTATATACATTTTATTTGGAACGTTCAACAGTTATCAGTTTACCGTCTGCTTGTACGGCTCTGATAGTACATTGGCTGACAGGAAGTTCGTCGGGTAAAGTGAACTTCAGGAAGTTAGAGAAGTATTTTCGTTTTCCGTCTTTCCAGATTTCAAAAGCTACCGCTTCATTACCGTTAATTATGGTTACTTGCTGTCCACTGGCACTATAAGTCGGGGTCTTGGTTATCTTTTGATTCTCTTTAAACTGAGTATAGTGACCTACATCCCCTATTTTACCAGTCAGTCCCAGACTTTCCAAACCTGCATCTCCGTCTTTCCGATCTTCAATATAGTAGAAAGGTTGAGGATTCGGATATTTGGAAGTGTATTCTCTAGTTTCTGCAATCATTGCATTGGTGACAGTATAGCGATTTGACCCATATTGTTCGATAGTTTCGTCTACCGGAGTCATAAATCCCCACATATCAAAGAAATCTGCCAAATTCTTTTGAGCTATGTCACTGGCATATTTCACAAATAGCATTTGGCGCTCTCCTACAGGGATATTATTCAAGTTTCTATTATTACGCAATTTCTTGAATAATTCCGGGTAGAAATCGGATTTGATACCACATCGGTGGAAATAAAGCCATAATTGCCAGTATATACGCATATGAATTTCCGTATCTTCCTTCTTGGGATCGCCAAGGAAATTACAGAAAGGACGGTTATTCAGTTTCCTGTCTGCCAATACGCTCAACGGAGCTCCGTTTGAACACTCTCTCCCTATTTTATAAAGTACATAATTTGAAAAGAGGTTATTGGATGACTCAAAACAGCCGGTCCAGGCAATAGCACCCTGGTGAAGGTGACCGATTTCATGGGCAGGCCCCCAGCAGCGTCGTTCGGTATATAACTTTTCAGTAGGCATAAATTCGTCCAATGCATTAATCCCGAAACCTATTTGTCCGTTACCGGCCCACATATAGCTATCATCATTGATCGAAGAACCATTCACATGATTATTGAACAATGCAGAACGAATATCCTCCAAGCCTAATAGTTCGTATTGCCAGTTCACAAAATGATCAAACATAGTGATATACTCAACTATAGAATTCGGCTGCCACTGAAGTAACTTGGTACGATGAAAATTCAGTAACATTTCATTTCCCTTAATAAGAAAATATTCATAGGTCGCCTTTTGAAGAAGTTCTGTGTAAACTGCATCAGTCTTATCCCTTTCCAAGTCAAAATAACCGCTAACTGTACCGGAAGTCAATGGTATATGAATCTTTACAGGCTTCGCATTCTCCGAAGTAAGCTCGGTGTTATACATAACAAACAACATACCATCACCCTTCATTTGGAGTTTGTTGATACCTTCATTCAACATGTATTTGTCTCCGCTCAAATTGGAAGATCGAATCGCTTGTAAACTAATAGTATTCCCATAAGTTTCTCCTACCATGACTATTAATTCATCACCTGAATTTACATAGATACCAGTAGGATTATCCAAATCAGTGTATGATTTCATATACAGTTTATCAGCCCAATTATTAGGAGTACTATAAGGTTTGTATTCCTGAATTCGGAATTTCTTTTCCCAAGTATCATAAGTGCCGTTTTTCAGTTGCATAGCTATATTGATAAAATAGCCGGGCAATGCTTGAATTTGTTGCATAGTTGCCTCCGGACGCACTTCGCTACAAGTGAGATCTGTAAATACACTTAACAGCTGTTTCTCTTGTTCACTCAAGCCTGATTTCATCTCATAAAATTCGATTTCTTCACAGTTCACATAATCATCTTTTGCGGTATTAATTACAACCTTTAATTTAGTGATCTTTGCTAATGGTTTACCCATAGCAAGTTTAGTTTGCGAAGTTGACTTCTTGAAATCGTATGAACCCAGAAGAATATATTCAGGTGTGTCTTGTGTTGCATAATACAGGTCAAATGTCCCCCAATGACCTCCTCCGGTACTTCGCGGAGTATAAACAAAATAATCCAATGTATGTGTTCCGTCAAAATCAAACTCAAGAATGACAGGGAATTTCGTGGCTCCCGCAGCCCAAGGACTATGATAAAAATTATTTCCACCAAGTCCATCCCAACATTTTTCTATTTCTTGTCCCGGTTGATACTGACTGGCAGTTCCACCGGTAGGTTTGAACATAACATCTCCGCCCGGTTCAACATCATCGGTATTAGGTTCCAACGGTTTTTGTTGAATAACACATTCAGCCGCTACGCCTTCATATTTCTCATTATCAAAATGAATAGAAGCAGAACGCACCTCTCCGTACATCGCATAATTATCAATATGGAAAGTATGTTCTTTACTACTCAGGGCACGTGTATCAGGAACAGTCGTCTCGTTCAACCAATCACAGACTTCTGGTATATTGACCTTATAATCTATATTAGATGTAATTTTAAGTCTCACATCTCCACCGTCGGCAGACAATGTAGTGGCAGTAAGCGGAGTAACCAAAATTGCCGGACCATATCCTAGTTGCCGAACCTTGATAGTATATTCTTTGACTGTCGAAACAACTTTTACTACTGCTTCTCTGACCTCTGGTTCTTCACTGGCAGGAATATACAGACGCACCATGTTTTCGTCAATAACTTTCGTCGCCATACACCAGTTTGGGGCAGAAGATGTAATACGCCATTCATCCTTGGATAAATTGGTAATTACCGGTATTTCGATATCATGTTTTTTGTTATCGAAATCCTGTATTAGAAATTCTTCCGCTATTTCCAATTGAGGTATAGAATGATTTTCATCTTCATCATTGCATCCACAGAAGACTGGCATGCAGCATATAAGCATAACCAAAATTAAGCTTTTGATTCTTTGTATATCTTGTTTATCCATACATTTTTAATTTATAAGTATATTATTTGATTTATTCCGCAACCCATAAATTTAACTCGGCAATAGCTATAGCATTCAGTATTGACTCTTTAGAATGAGTCGATTCAATACGCAGATATCTGAACGAACCAGACATTGGCACCATAAGTTCCGATTCATAAGTAGCTCCCATTTCTGACAATGGCAGATCATCACTTAAAGTTTTCAATAAAGTAAAGTCTATTCCATTCTCACTTGTATAAATATTGAGCTCTTGCGGATTTGCATTACCATTGTTAGAACCATTAGCGGCGGTTCTAGTGATATAGCTAAATTTAAAACCACTATACACATGAGGCAATTCAACCTGTATATATGGGAATTCCGAGAAATCACTAGGATAACCATGAAATGCCCAATACGAATGGAAGGAGGTATTGATATCTCCATCAATGATATTGACAAGTTGCGTACGTGGATCCAATGATTCAAAATCTTCAGTTCTCGCATTGCTGGAGATCATGCTTTCTGTCAGTTTGATCTCTTCTAATTCTGTTATATCAATATGCTTCTGATATACGATACCAGCCAGATAAGTATTTGTCCCTTCTTTAATGTCAAATGTAGGCATACTACATTCGGACAATTCTATCGGTAACATGTATTTACCAAATTTCAAATCATCCGGAATATTAATTTTAACCGTAGCGATACTTGTACTTTTTCCGGAAACGAACGAAACCTTTTCTGCTAAAGTATAACAATTATCCGGTAGTAATTCGAAATCTGCATGATTAGTCTCATTATAAGCAGTCAACAATTCAGGATTAATCTTTAAAGTGCAATCAAAATCCCAATTATTTTCCATCGGCATACTTATAGGTATAGTAATATCGAAACTTGTTTCCCCACCTTCTTCCGCTTTATAAGGCTGATAACCTGATTTTTCAAAATAGAGATAAGGGGTGACAATATCCGGAACAATAAATATTTGCCTTTTATCAATATTGATATCATCACTAGAATTATTCAAGACAAGTGGCAAAATATAGTTGGCCTTATCCAATTCTTTAATTTTATCAATATAGAAAAACGCCTTTACCTTTTTGTGGTTATCGGTATCTTCAAACGCCAATGTTGGTGTTTCCAGCTTGAAACAGTTATCAGGTAACAATTTATAATCCGTTTCATTTTCTGCATTATAAATTTGTATATTAACAGCATCTAAAACAGAAACATCAACTGTTGAATATTTCTTTGAATTATATCCGGCCCTAATAACGGTGAATTCACAACTGGCTTCATTGCTTGTATCATAAATAGTAACATGCTGCTCTCCATTATTTTTAAAATAGAGAATAGACTCATATTGATCCAAATAATCCTCACATCCATCATCACAAGCGCCTAATGACACTAATGCGAGAAAAAAGATGATGATTTTAAATATATTGTTTTTCATACAGTTTTCTTTTTGTTGATTTACGAAATTACCACCCATAATTTTGTGTCAGTTGTTTGTTCAAGCTGATTTCTGTCTGAGTAAACGGATACAAGTAATGTTGTTTTTTGAATACACGTTTTTCAAACACTGTTCTTTCCCAAAAACTATCAGGAGTTACATCACCGCTTCCGGTAGTTTCCACATTCATACCCCACATCTTACCCCCGTCACATTCTTCAGCGATTTTCCAAGTACGAGTATCAAAAAAACGATGATTTTCGAAAGCCAGCTCTACACGACGTTCTTTACGGCATAAATCAAGTAATTCATTATCATCAGCATGAGGATAAGATTCAGTAATAGACGGCAGAGCAACTCTTGCTCTCAGCTCTTGCCACACTTCCATTGCTTTGGTATAATAATTAGCCGGGATATTCACCCCTCTAATTTTACATTCTAACACAGCCTCTATAAAATTCAGGTAAATTTCTCCCAACCGGAAAGTCGGAAAAGTAATTTCTCCCCATTGTCCATTTGCCGAATTAGCCGTATGGTCATAAAAGCGATTCACCAAAAAACCAGACTTAGGACGAGCGTCCGAAGTATAACCGTTGGCCCCATGAGCAAAAGAAGTAAGTGTCATTTCATTACCATGATGCCATTTGCTCCCACTAAAGAAAACTGTTACATAAAAACGCGGATCTCTTTCCGTACACATCTTTACAGTATTCAGTTTGTAAGAAGCAGCTCCTCCCCATGCAGGATAGACGAAATCAGTATAAGCCATCTCGTCCATAGGATAACCAGACTCCTGATCAACTATAGGACTACCGTCTGATTCATAACCTGTAATAGGAAACCTACCTGTCTTTGCCATTGGATAGGCATCCACTTGTTGCTGAGTAACCCCGACAAATCCCCAAGAAGAACTACCTGCAACGGAAGTAGGACATGTATGAGCCGACATTATAAAACGGCCTTTCGAACCGGTAGTCCATATTAACTCACTGTTCCACTTTTCTTGTGTTATGCCATAATAATTATCATACGGATCATCATCATCAGAGTGATATAATTGGTAAAGATTGCCATCAATGATCTTGTATGCTGCATCTGCTGCCGTTTTCCACTTTGCCGCATCATAATTCTGCGGAAACAGATTCGTTCCATCAGGATTTTTAACAGAGGCATACATCGTATTTCCATTAAACAAATCACGTGCAGAATAAAGAGTCAAGCGTGAGATTATGGCTTGGCAAGCACCTTTGGTAGCCAAGCCCTTTTCTGTACTGGAAGTCCAGTTAGACTTCATATACGGGCTCTCAATCAACGAATTCAACTCACCTATTACATAATTCACACATTCATCCCATGTATTACGGGGACGTTCCAGTTCAGCAGCACTTTTTGTAAAATCAAGCAGCTCATCATGCAGAATGAATACCGGTCCGTAGATTCTCATCATCAGAAAATAGTAATAACAACGTGCAAAACGAGTTTGTACCTTCCACTGTTCTTTTTCATCATTGCTCAACAACGGGTCAGTACAACGATCAATATTAGCTAAAAATATGTTACACTCACGTATCCCTCTATAATAAGTACTCATACGTTCGTAAGGTACATTTGACGGATTCCAAGCTCCGGAAGTCATAATATGATATTCACGGTTTCGCATTGAAACTGTTACTTCATCAGCTGCCCCGCTCCACGGAGTATATTGGAAATCATTAGCGTCATCCGGTAAGAAACTCATAGTAGTTAACCAATATTTACGTGAATCCGCACGGGTTTCCCACACTTTATCCAAAGTCAGCGCTTCATCTTCCTGTCTATCCAGAAAAGAGTCACATGATGTTTGTGACAGCAGTAAGACACACACAAACAAAGAAGAACAGTATTTAGTTATTTTTTTCATATATCGTTTCATATTATATTAGAATTTAGCGTTCAAACCTATTGTGAAAACTCTTAATGGAGGATAAATACCTCCGTCTGAACTTCCGGTTTCCGGATCCCATAATTTGAATTTACTAAAGGTCAGCAAATTACTCCCTGAGACATAAATACGGGTAGATTTGATAAACGTTTTTTCAAGAATAGACTTGGGAATAGTGTATCCAATTTCAAAATTTTTCAGTCGCAAGAAGCGCCCGTCCCGCATAGTAAGTGTAGATGTCTGGTTATTGTTAGTAGAACCTTCCCCACCGGCTTCACTCAATCTGGGATAGTAAGCAGCCAGGTTCTGTTCCGGTGTATTGGTTGTCTTCCACACATGATCGTAAATATCAGCATTGATTGCACTTTGATTAATATTACCGGTAGAGAAAGGACGCATTGCAGTGCCGCCAATATAGAAAGTACAATGAGCTATTCCCTGGAAGAAAGCATTGATATCCCAGCTTCTCCATTGGGCAGTCAGTCCGAAACCATAAGTAATCTCCGGAATATTTGTATATCCTAAAGCCACTTTATCATATGTATCAACCACTCCGTCTCCATTAACGTCTCTGTATCTGACATCACCCACACGATAAGTTCCAAAATTCTGTTCGGGAGCATTGTCTATTTCTTCCTGGCTTTGAAACAATCCTTCAGCTATAAGTCCGAAAGTATGGTTTCCTCCAGTTCCGAATGTTTTTCCAATACTGTTTTGATATTTATAAAGGTGTTCTACTTCGTCGTTATTCAGTAATTTATTCCGGTTGAATGTAAAATTAGCCCGCCCGGTCAAAAACACCTCTCCGACTTTTTCCTCATATTCGAGTGTTGCATCCACTCCCCGGTTAACAGACGCCCCGATATTGGTTTTCGGTTTTGTTGTCAGTCCGACGATAGCCGGAAGTCCTTGTCGGTTAATAAATACCCCTTCACGTTTTTCATGAAAATAATCAGCTTGTATCTTAATTCTGTCAAACAGTCTCATTTCAAATCCCAAATTGGTTTTATAAGCTTTTTCCCAACTGACATTTAAATTTTCAACATTTCCGACTTGGATACCTCCGCCTCCTTCACTTCCGTTCTCGCCATAATTCCACCCATTGTTGGTGCTGATAGTTGATTGATAAATCCACCGGTCTCCACCAATCGCGTCATTTCCCACACTACCATAGGACGCTTTCAATTTCAATTCACTGACAACCGGAAGAATTGGTTCCCAGAATTTCTCATTAGAAATCATCCAACCGACAGCATAAGCCGGGAAAAATCCGAACCGATGTCCCTTGGCAAAGTTTTCCGAACCGTTATATCCCATATTAAATTCAGCAAAATAAGTATCCTTAAAAGCATAAGTCACACGCCCGGCAAGTCCTTGATATTTATAAGGTAATGAAAGGGTTTTGCTATAAGTCAGTTTCTTGTTTGTAACCTTATGATTGTATAAAAGCATGGCACCTACACGATGTTTTTCGGCAAACAACCGATTATAGTTGATACTACCTTCCAAATAGGTAGTAATGGAACCACTACCACTTTCACTAAGTCCTAATTCGTCTGTTCCGGTCACAATAGGACTACCAAAAATCAAATTCCCGTCTTCATCACGACCCTTAGCATAATATTGATTCGGTGTTTTAGAACGAACAATGGTGTTAGTATTAACCGCATCCCAGGAAAATTTAATAGAAGCTGTCAGCCCTTTGGTGACTAAATCTCCTAAATCCTGATTGATTCCGATAAGTGACTGTGCGGAATTCCAAAATTGTTCGCGATATCCGGAATGAACTAAAAGATTCCAAGGATTCTCGCCACCTTGCATACTCGGATAAGAAAGAGTTCCGTCTGAATATTCTTTAGGATAAACACCGGGAGAAGCTTCGAAAGCTCTCGACCAGATTTTATCTTTCTCTACACCGGGACCATAAAACTTCTCATATATATTGGCCAGATTTACATTCAGAACAGTAGACTTTGTTACATTAAAATCCATATTAGCACGGAAGCTATATTTATTGTAACGAAGAGATGTATCATAGTCATATCGTTGCCCTGCATTTCTAAAAATAGAACCTTCATTATACAGCGAACCGGAAACAAAGTATTTACAAATATCACCTCCACCGGATACATTCAAATTTACCCGCTGGTTAGAGGCCATATTCTTATAAAGTTCATGCATCCAGTCAACATCAGGATACAAATCGGGATCTGTCCCATTCTGGAAATATCCTATTTGCTCTGGAGTATAATATTCATAACCTTTCATCTCATTGTATAATTCAGCCCATTGTGCAGAGTTTACAAATTCCGGCATTTTGGTAGGTTGAGTAAAACCAGCTTCTACTCTGGCATTAATAACAGGTTTACCCTCTGCCCCTTTCTTGGTTGTAATCAAGATTACACCATTAGCTCCTCGCACACCATAAACAGCGGAAGCGGAAGCATCTTTTAATATAGAAAAAGAAGCGATATCCTCTACATCTACTAAGTCCAAATCCCGTTCGATTCCGTCTACCAATACCAATGGAGTGTTACCACCGGTAAAAGAAGATACCCCTCGAATATAGAAATCGGCTGCGCTGGCTTTTCCCGGTTCTCCCGTGCGATTCATCGCTACAACTCCTGCTAGTTGTCCCGCCAGTACACTCGAAATAGAAGAACCTGGAACTTTAACACCTGCCATATCAATAGTGGAAATAGAACCGATGACACTGGCTTTTTTCTGATGACCGTAACCTACGACTACCACTTCGTCGATTTTTTCAGTATCAAACTTTAGAGTCACATTGATAACGTTTTGGTTTCCTATCGCAACTTCCTGAGTACTCATTCCTATATATGAGAATACGAGTACTCCACCTACAACCGAGTTGTCGATAGTAATAGAATATTTACCGTCCAAATCGGTAATAGCTCCCGTCGAGCTGTTTTTAAGCCATACATTGGCTCCGATAATGGGCATATTGTCTCCTTCGGAAATTACCGTACCGGTAATAGTACGCTTTTTAGGAGCTGCCTGGCTGTCCTTTGCAGCGTAAGTTTGGATTGATATTCCGGCTAATAAAATAAGAAAAAACAACCGGAAAAATTGGGTGTGAAATAAATTTGGTTTCATGTATGTTTATTAAAGTTAATCACAATACTAATTTAAGATTCATAATACAGTTTCATTTAATCTCTTTACTTATTAATTTCCTCCTTTCTTTTTAAAGTTCGACCTTTTATCTCTTTGCATTTTGAGTATACGCAAAGAAAGGAACTTTAAAAAAGAGTGTGGGGTGGGATATTTATATTTGAGAGGGGAGGAATTAGAAAGGGGGAGAAAAAAGATAGTTTTTATATAATTTATCCCCCTCCCCCTAGAGAAAGCTATTATTTTTTGTAATCGGAAGGTAATACTCCAAACTCCTTTTTGAAGCATTCTCTAAAATAACGTAAATCACTAAAACCTACCGCATAAGTAACTTCAGAAATACTATACTTTTGTGATAATATCATTTGTGAAGCAACCTTCAACCGAATACTCCGGATAAAAGCATTTGTTGTCTGGTTAGTCAGTTGTTTTATCTTCTTGTTGAGTGTCAATTGGCTCATTCCTATTGTACGGCAAAGTAACGAAACACTCAATTCTTCATTAGCAATATTATCTTCTACCACCTTTATGATTTTTTGAATAAAATCCCTATCGGTCTTTTCCGGAAAAACAGTAGTAGGATCTTCCTCAGACATTAAGTTATTGCTAAACTTTTGGGCCAACATTTGTCGGTTGGTAAGGATAGAATGTACTGTGGAAATTAAAATATCATTATCAAAAGGCTTACTGCAATAAGCATCCGCATAAACAGACAATCCTTCTTGCTGTATCTCTTTAGATGTCTTTGCCGTTAGAAGAATTACAGGAATATGTGAAGTCTCTTTCGTCGATTTAATAGCGGAACAGAGTTCTATTCCATTCATCTCCGGCATATAGATATCCGAGATGACCAATGACGGTATTTGAGACAAACAAAGGTCAAAAGCCTCTTTACCATTGAAAGCAGTCAATATCTTATAATAAGGACAAAACAACTCATCCAATATTTGTACAATACCTTTATTATCATCCACAATAAGCAAAGTCGGTTTATCACTCATATCTCTGTCTCTATCCTCTATTTCCGGATGTATATATTCTGATGCAGTAAAGGGACCAGAATCCTCCTGTGAGAATGTTGTTGTCTCTGATAATGGTTCTATAAGAGTATTCTTATTTTGGAAGGGAATAAAGACTTGGAAAACAGTCCCTTCCCCCTCAGTACTCTTGAACAGAATTGTTCCTTTATGAAGTTCTACCAGACTTTTAGTCAAAGAAAGTCCGATGCCGACTCCTGATTCCGAATAGAAACGTTCGAAAATATGTTTTTTCACTTCTTCTGTCATTCCCGTACCCGAGTCGGTTATGTGAATAGAAACACCTTTCTCTTGTTCCATGACATCCAATGTGATAGAACCTCCGTCAGGCGTATGCTTGATAGCATTGGAAAGAAGATTATACAGAATTTCTTCCATTTTATATGCATCAAATAACAAAAGAATGTAAGAGGCATTTGTATTAAATGCAAACTGTATCTGCTTGTCATGAGCTATTTGAAGGAATTGTGAGAAACAATTTCTACAAAATTCCACGATATCCCCCTCCCGTAGTTCGATATCCAGTTTGCCTTTGTCTTGCTTAGACAATTTAAGTATCTGATTTATCAAACGTAATAATATAGAACTATTATGTTGTATGTTCATCAGATGACGATACAATTCATCCTTCGAGATATCCGGCGTAGAAAGTAATTTTTGCAGAGGAGAAATAATCAATGTCAACGGAGTACGAAATTCATGTGACAGATTCATAAAGAAATTCATTTTCATCTCTGACAGTTCCCGTATCTGTTGTTTTTCTTTCTGTGCAAGAAAGAGTTCATTCTTCCTTTTCTCACGAATCTTGAAATTCCGGATAATCATATATACAATGAATATACTTATAAGTATATATAATAGTATAAAATACCACCGGAGTAAAAGCGGCTGCAAAACCTGAATTTCCATTTTCAGTGGTTCCGACCAAGTCTCACCATTGCAAGAGGCTTTCACAGAAAAAAGATAATTGCCGGGAGGTATATTAGTATATTTTGCCGAACGATTACCTTGTTCGCTAGTAATCCATTCTTTATCAAACCCTTCCAACTTATACTTATAAATAATTTTATCTGTGGAGGTAAAATGCAAGGCAACGAAGTCGAATGAAAAATTATTGTTACGACTGGATAATGTCAGTTTATCAGTATTAAGAATGGAGCGTTCCAATAGAATCTGCCTGTTCACTTCTTCTCCGACTTTCAGAGTCTTATTATTTATGGAAAGATTGACAAAAGAAAGTTTGGGAAGAATAGTATCCTCCGTAAACACAGCAGGAATAAACGAGGTAATACCGTTAATGCCGCCAAAATATAAAGTTCCATTCCTTTTTTCTATATAAGCTCTTTCACTAAACTCATTATTTGCAAGCCCGTCATTTAGTTGGTAGATTTTGACGGACAACGTTTGAGGATCAATCCTGTTCAATCCTTTATTAGTCGCTACCCAGATAAAATTATTAGTATCCTCCGATATAGCTTTGATACAATTATTGGAAAGCCCCTTCTGAACATTAATCCATTGATAGTTCCAATCATTAGTAGAGGGATTACGTTTCAGATAATACAATCCATTGTCTAAAGTCCCTACCCATATATCACCATTCTTGGCTTCACGAATATGAACGATGTTATCTTGAAACAACAGATTATTCTGATGAGTGGCAAAGCTAAATTTCCGTAATATGGGAGAAGATGTGAAACGTTCTTTGCCATTTAACACAACAAGTCCTTCTGCCGTACCAACCCATAAATTATTCTCTCTATCTTTCAGAATTGTACGTATAGTATTGGAGGGAAGAGGCAAAACTTCAGAATCAGTTTTATAAGTTACAACACTTTGTTGAGTAGAATAATTATAAAGAGTAACCCCATTGTTATAAGATGCAATCCACAAGAAACAAGAGTCCTGCACAATACTTCGGATAGAAGGGATATTTATTCCCGAAGTTTTTTGATAAACAATTTGTTTGTTACTTTCTATCCATGCTTCATAAAGGCCATACATGGTACCAACCCATACTTTGTTTGAAGACTCTTGACCACAAATTGTATGTATCATGTCATTGGGGAAAATCGTCTTCCCCATTATTTGTTTTTGTGTGGAGTCAAGTACACATACCTCACCATTCAGGCTGCCTATCCAATAATTGCCGGAATGGTCCGTTGACATACATTCGATGTTTTTGCCAGACATACTTTTTTGAAAAGGAGTCTGGTTCTTGTGGAAGCAAAATGTTCCGTTACGATAAGTGCCAATCCATATATTACCAAAACTATCCTCAGTAAATGAAGTCGTCCAGGGATTACCACTAAAAACAGTTTCCATAGCCCGTTCCGGAGTAAGCCCTTTCAAAGACGTACGATACAGACCGTCGAAACTAGATACCCAAAGTTGGTTATCCGAAGAAATGAACAACTCTCTCCCCGGATGGTTTGTCAGTTGGAAAAGAGTCGATGTTTTCTCATTATAAAGGTATGCTAAGCCTTTTTTGAGAAGATAGAGTTGCTGTTTGTGTACAAAAATTTGATCAACATCTTCGAGAATATCTTCCTGAAAGCGTTCAAATGTATTGCGGACTTTATCAAAAGCATAAACTTTTCCTTCTGCCACAGTTAAATAGTATCCGTTAAAAGGAATACATAAGCTAGGAAAATAATAATAGGAACTCAAATATTGTTTCAATTGATATTTATTATTCTTTTTATCAATAACATCAATCCGATAAATTCCCCCTTTACCTGTGTACACCCAAATCTGGTCTTCTCCTACAGCTTTGATTTTGAGAATAGCTCTTTGTATTCCGAAATCTTTCGGGAAATATGAAGAAATACGTGTAAACTGGTCAGTATCTATATCATAACAGTAAAGTCCCATTTCCGTACCAACCCATAGATTGCCGGCTGCATCTTCGGTGACGTACAACATTAATCCGGTATCTAATCCGTTATCATACCGACGATAGGTTTTGAAAGAATATCCATCATACCGGACTATACCGTCAAAAGTAGTAAACCACATAAACCCTCTTGAATCTTGTATAACAGAACGTACATAGTTCTGTGGTAATCCATTAGCAGATGTTATATGTTTAAAAGTATACTCATTTGCCTGTGCCAAAGGGAAAAAATGCATAAGCAAAATGATTAAAAAGACAGTGTGTTTTTGCATAATTAATAGATTTGACTTAAATCAACAGTCAAAGATATAAAAAAACTGTTGTAATATTGAATTTAGTCCCCAATAGAATGGGAGAAAACGATTATCAAAAAGAAAAACCTCTGCTTCCAGAGGTTTAATTCATTGATAGTGGACCTGGAGGGAATCGAACCCTCGTCCAAACGAGGAAATCATAAGCTTTCTACATGCTTATCTTTGCCTAAATTTTCGTGCAGGAACAGAACCAAAGCCATCAATTCCCACCTTATCCTCTAAAGTTTCATCAAAAGTGCGAGGCCGCCTTTGACTATCCCCGATGTAACTGCACCACTAAACCGGAATGCTTCGGAGCAACAGCTTCCGAGTGATGTCTCGTCCTGGCACCTTGTGCCTGGATTAAGCTAATCTACTATGATTCAATTAAGCAGCAAGAGCGTAATTAGTTTCGCCAGATAAAATTTTGATAACTGAGATTTAAGTGGAAATTACCGACCCACTGCATGCTTACTTACCATTTCTGCCCGCTGTCAAATCCAGTCAAGCCCAAATTCTTATTCGTACAAAACAGCATTTGTTTATAACGCTTTTCAAGGGTACAAAGATAGGAAATGTTTTCGAAATTACGAGAAGACGTTAGCAAATATTATATCAAAGCAGTATCTTTACAGGGCAAATTTATTCTTAACACAAAAAGATATCATGAAAAAACTTTTAATTACCAGCTTATTTCTAGGAAGTTGTGTACTCCTCCTAGCACAAAAAACGACTAAAATACCTAATGTTTATAAACCCGTCCGTTCGGAAATGTATAAGAAAGGATGGATAGACTTCAATAAAAATGGTGCTAAAGATACCTACGAAGATCCGACAGCACCTATCGATGCACGTATAGAAGACCTGCTCAGTCAGATGACACTGGAAGAAAAAACTTGCCAAATGGTGACTCTTTACGGTTACAAACGGGTTTTGAAAGATGATTTGCCTACTTCTGAATGGAAAAACCAACTATGGAAGGACGGTATCGGAGCCATTGACGAACACTTGAACGGTTTCCAACAATGGGGGCTTCCACCGTCGGACAATGAATATGTATGGCCGGCATCCAAACATGCCTGGGCGCTGAATGAAGTGCAACGTTTCTTTATTGAAGAGACACGACTCGGGATTCCTACCGATTTTACAAACGAAGGGATTCGCGGAGTGGAAAGTTACAAGGCTACCAACTTCCCTACTCAACTGGGACTGGGACATACGTGGAACCGTCAACTAATTCACCAGGTAGGACTGATAACCGGACGGGAAGCGCGTATGTTGGGATACACCAATGTATATGCCCCGATACTCGACGTCGGACGTGACCAACGCTGGGGACGCTATGAAGAAGTGTATGGAGAATCACCATATCTGGTAGCAGAATTAGGTATTGAAATGGTGCGGGGTATGCAACACAATCATCAGGTTGCAGCTACCGGAAAACACTTTATCGCTTATAGCAACAACAAAGGTGCACGCGAAGGAATGGCTCGTGTCGACCCGCAGATGTCACCGCGTGAAGTGGAGATGCTTCATGCCTATCCTTTTAAAAGAGTTATCCGCGAAGCGGGATTACTCGGCGTAATGAGTTCTTATAATGACTATGACGGTTTTCCTATTCAAAGCAGCTATTACTGGCTGACTACCCGCCTGCGCGGAGAAATGGGATTCCGTGGATATGTCGTTTCGGACAGTGATGCCGTAGAATATCTTTATACCAAACACGGGACCGCCAAAGATATGAAAGAAGCCGTTCGCCAAAGCGTGGAAGCCGGATTGAACGTGCGTTGTACATTCCGTTCACCGGATTCGTATGTATTGCCGTTGAGGGAGTTGGTGAAAGAAGGCGGATTGAGCGAAGAAGTTATCAATGACCGTGTACGTGATATTCTGAGAGTGAAGTTCCTTGTCGGCTTATTCGATACTCCTTACCAGACAGATTTGAAAGGAGCGGATGAGGAAGTAGAAAAGAAAGAGAACGAGGAAGTCGCTTTGCAAGCCTCTCGTGAATCCATCGTACTCTTGAAAAATGAAAAGAATGTGTTGCCTCTGGATCCTTCAAAGATCCGAAAAATAGCAGTCTGCGGTCCGAACGCAGATGAGCATTCGTATGCGCTAACTCATTACGGACCTTTGGCAGTAGAGGTTACTTCTGTTCTAAAAGGCATTCAGGAAAAAATGAAAGATAAAGCAGATGTACTTTATACTAAAGGCTGCGACTTGGTAGATGCCAACTGGCCGGAATCAGAATTGATTGACTATCCTCTGACAGATGAAGAACAAAAAGAAATAGACAAAGCTGTCAGTCAGGCCAAACAGGCAGATGTAGCTATTGTCGTGCTAGGTGGCGGACAGCGCACGTGCGGAGAAAACAAATCCCGCAGTAGTCTCGACTTACCCGGTCGTCAACTCGATTTACTAAAAGCAGTAGTGGCTACGGGAAAGCCTGTCGTGTTGGTTCTTATCAACGGACGTCCATTATCTATCAACTGGGCAGACAAGTTTGTCCCTGCTATTCTCGAGGCATGGTATCCGGGATCTAAAGGTGGAATAGCAGTAGCAGATATACTCTTTGGAGATTATAATCCCGGAGGTAAACTGACTGTAACTTTCCCCAAAACCGTAGGCCAAATACCTTTCAACTTCCCTTGCAAACCTTCTTCTCAGATTGACGGCGGCAAGAACCCGGGACCGGACGGCAATATGTCTCGTGCCAACGGCGCATTATATCCTTTCGGATACGGGTTAAGTTATACCACTTTCGAATACTCCGACTTGAAAATCTCTCCGGCTATTATCACTCCCAACCAAAAGGCTTATGTCACCTGTAAAGTGACCAATACCGGAAAACGATCAGGAGACGAAGTGATACAACTGTATGTACGTGATGTACTGAGCAGCGTCACTACTTATGAGAAGAACCTTGTCGGATTCGAACGGGTACACCTGAAACCGGGTGAAACGAAAGAAATCACTTTCCCTATCGACCGCAAAGCACTGGAACTGCTGAATGCAGATATGCATTGGGTAGTAGAGCCGGGTGACTTCACATTGATGCTGGGAGCTTCTTCTACGGATATTCGTCTGAACGGAACACTGACTGTTGTAGAGCCGGGGCAAGCTCCTGCCACAAATACAAACAAGGACAGTACTCCTGTCAGTGCCAGTACCAATGCAGACACAGTAGATAATGTAATTGATAATAATTTAACTACGTTCTGGGAAGGCAATAAAGGGGACTACATTACCTTTACCTTACAGAATGGAGCTAAAATAGACGGAGTATCCATTGCCTTCTCCCGTGAGAACGGACTGGAAACTGACTTCGAGATACAACTATCGAGTGGCGGCGGACAATTCCTCACTGTATATTCCGGTACTGTGAAAGAGTACAATAAACTGTTGGACTTCCGTTTCAAAGGAACTACTGCCAGCGATTTACGCATTGTACTAGGTAGTGACCGAGTAGGAGTAGCAGAGATAAAACTTCCCCAACTGCAAAAATAGGAAAAGGCGTGTTTAAAAAGTCGGTAGTATCTTCAATTCCCCTTCTTTCCGAAAGAAGAAACTTTTCGATACTACCGACTTTTCTATCAGTCTTTTCCTCTAAATTATTTTATATGTTCATCTCCATCAATCTCCCCAGCCCGGATTATTTGGCTTCAACTTAGGATTCAGAGCCATTTCGTTTAACGGCAAAGAAAATAAGTAATGTTTGGGAGATTCAAATATAGCCGGGGTAGTCACACGTTTTCCATATACATCCAAACTTCCATCTGCATAAGTTCCCACTTCTGTTTTCAATACAGCGATTTCCTCAGGTGTGTAAACATCTGTATATAGCATCATTCCCGCTTTGGGGGCTACCAGTCTTTCACCACATCCCCAACGCATCAAATCAGCGTAACGTAATCCTTCTCCGAACAATTCCACGCGGCGCTCACGACGGATCTCACGAATCAAATCCGCATTAGTTCCTTTAATAATCGGATGCTTGGCTACCAGTTTAGGGTCAGTTGCCGGCGAACTGGTTAGCTTTACATTAAATCCGACACGTTTTCTTAAAGCATTTACAGTCAAATCCAATTCAGGATCTTTTCCTAATTCTGCTCCGGCTTCAGCGCGAATCAGTAACACCTCAGCATAACGGAATATGATAGCATCCAGAGTACCTACGCCATGAGTATCGGAAAACTCTTTTTCGTTATAAAACTTAGCAATTGCGTATCCCGTACTGGAATGTGTCCCTCCTTCAAGGAAAGAAGATATTGAACTTCTTTTCCCTTCCAAATAATAAGTATAAGGTCCTGCATACGGGGTCGCGATTGTCTGCAACAGACGTGGGTCACGATTCTCCAATTCATCTTTAACCGACGTTACCCCCGTCTGGTCATACGGTTGCCCTGTTATTGTCAAATAATCATCCGCACAATCTTTGCTCATACCCATCATTTGAGCCATTTCACCCAAACGTAGTTGCCGGGTTACATTATTACCTTTATCAACTTTGGGGTCATATTCTTTTGATAGAATAACCTCTGTGTTAGTATTATAATTATCCTGAATAAATAATTCGTGATATGCCGTAGCGGGAGAAGTTCCTTCATACAATTTATATCCATATTCCGATTTCATTAATTCACCAGCAGCATCATAAGCAGCTTGTAGGAATTTGGTGTCATTTTCTATATTATGGTAACGACGATAAGTACCCTCAAACAAACAGATTCGTGCTTTTAAAGCTAAAGCCGCATCTTTACTCACCCTATATACCTTTGTCTTTTTAGGCAACCATGCAATAGCCTGGTTAATGTCTCTCAATACATTATCCATGACAAGAATCCGGGAATCACGCCCTTTATATAATTCTTCCGTATCAGAAGGTGTCAGTGCTGTGTCATACCAAGGAAGATCACCGTATTTTCTTACTTTATTAAAATAATCCATGCACTTGAAGAACAAGATTTCTCCGGCGTATTGTTGCTTCACAATTTCTGTTTCCGGTGATTTCTCATAATTCATTAGAAACTCGTTGCATGCACGAATATTCTCCCACTTCCAATCAGACCCTTCATCAGAAGCATTTTTTACAGCTATCTGATGTCCGAAGCTTACATCATTCTTTTCCCAAGGAAGAATATTGTCCGAATTCCAGTCGTCTTCCAACATCGAATTGTACCCTTTAGGGGCACCATGACCGTTAATCAACTTTGGATAAAAGTCATTGCAATATTGTTCTAAAGCATTGGCATTGGCAGATTCAAAGAATTTTCCGGTTTCAATGATATCTTCCGGGGTCCTGTCCAGAAAATCGCATCCCTGCATAAAGAATGCCGCTACCCCTAGTCCTAGTATAATTATTTTTTTCATAATAAACAGATTTTAAAAAGTTAAGTTAATACCAAATGAGAAGGTCCGACTAAACGGATAAGCCTTACCATCGGAAGTAAGATTACCCACCAATTTATTGTCTTTGGAGTTGGACTGACGTGTACTGACAATATCCGGATCCAGATACTTAAATAGCTTAGTCCCTACCCATAAATTCTGGCCACTTGCAAATACTTTCAATTGCTCGATTCCAACTGTAGATATCCACGCTTTAGGTATTGTATAACTGATTGTTAAATCCTTCAAACGAATATATGCACCATTCTGCAAGTATTTTGTTTGGGTTTGCTTACTCCTGCCACTATAACTTGGAAGCGGGTAATAGGCATTGGTATTATTCTCACTCCAAGAATTATCAACATGGTAATCATTAACAGCAGATTGCCATACGTTGCTATTACTCGGAAATCCCCAAAACACCGGGCTGTCAATCCATAAATCTCTTTTAGCTATCCCTTCAAAAAAGACACGCACATCGAATCCCTTCCAGGAAGCACTGGCATTGATATTGAAAGAATAACGGGGAGTGGTGTTACCTATCACTTTCTGGTCACCTGTATTATAGATAGTCTTGGCAGATGTAATACCTTCCACTCCATCCAAATCTTTATAACGTATGTCACCTACTTTCCAAGTCTTTGATATATCTCCCTGAATAGTAGCCATTCTCTGAGCTTCTGCTTCGTCCTGAATGAATCCATCAGTTACATACCCCCATATTTCTCCGATTCGCTTACCTTCATAGTAATTATTCAAAGCTCCTTCCGGATTATCGAATTTTGTAATAGTTGAATAACTGTCTGCAAGTCCTACACCGATAGAATACATTAACGGACTGCCTCCGACATTATTAATCTTATCATTCCAAGAAACAGATAATTCCCAACCATTTGTCCGCATATTCGCCAAATTTTCTTTACCACCGGAACTTCCCAATACGGCCGGATAAGTTTTAGAAATCACCATATCGTTTGTATTACGGATATAGTAATCGAATGAAGCATTTAAACGGTTATTCAACATAGCGATATCCAAACCGAAGTTGGTAGTTGTTACCTTTTCCCAAGTAATATTGGTACTTGCCAATGTCGGTGCTTTCAATCCGGATATAACTTTTCCACCCATTACATAAGATAAAGTTTCATTATCCAGATAACCTAAATAGTCAAAATTTCCGTTTGTTACCTGATTGCCTAGTGTTCCGATAGAAGCGCGAAGCTTTACATTATCAAAAAGGTTGCGTGCAGGTTCAAAAAACTTTTCTTCCGACAGTCTCCAACCAACAGACACAGAAGGGAAAAATCCCCATTGTGAACCGCTTTTATATTTGGAAGAACCATCATAACGTCCATTCACTTCCAACAGATATCGGCCTAAATAGTCATAATTCAAGCGGAAGAACATGCCTTGTACAGCCCAGACCGTTGCATCTTCTCCTATAGACTGCAAAGTAGTAGCAAGGTCACTGACCGGAGTATTGTTGTCGTACAGTCCTGAAACTTTTGTCTTCAAAGCTGTTATTTTTTTACTTTCCTGATTATATCCGGCCATGACACCGAAAGAGTGCTGCTTGATAGTTTTCTTATATTCAGCCCAGAGGTTTAAAGCTTGATAAGTGTCATTGTACTTATCATTATTTACCCCATTTGAACTTCCTTGCGGAATACTTGTACCATCCGGTTGTGATTGATACAAAATATTTTGATGCTTTTTCTGTTGCTTAAAAAACTTATTTCCTGTATAATCCCCTTTAATGGACAAACCTTTTATCGGAGTAATATTGAATGCTCCCGTATACCAAAAGTCATCGGAAGAAGTAATATCACGTCCTGCTTGAGCCATGATTCCTGCAATATTATAGTTGAAGTTAGAACCGGCCACAGCTGCAAAATTTCCATCCGGCAGATAAACCGGAATAAAAGGAAAAGCACGATAAACTTCATGATAAGGACTACTTCCCATATAATCGTATGTATTCGGAATGTCCGACTCGTTACGGTTATACTTAGTCCGGAAGGTGATTTCCAACCAGTTTGTCAATTGAGAAGTAAAATTGAAAGACATATTGATACGTTTATAAGTATCATCTCCAAATGCAAATAATCCATCTTGTCCTTTGTATCCGATAGAAGCATAATATGAATTTTTCTCAGTTCCTCCGCTGATACTGGCATTATGTTGCTGCATGAAAGCAGATTTCTTATAGAACTCCTCGAACCAGTTTGTATTAGCAGCATACGCCCACTGGCCTATACCTGTATACTTGCCTGTTTGGTCTATAAATACAGAAGGGTTATTGACCGGGTCACTATTATACCTGTCAATGGCTTCTACTAATTCAGTGGAAAAGTCTCCATTACCACCGGAATTAACACTAGCCTGATTAATTGCATGAATCCATTTACTGGAATTTATGCCTTCGGGCAATCTGGAAGGAGACGACCAGGAGAAATTGTTGTTGTAATTCACACGTACTTTCTCACCTTTAGTACCCTTCTTTGTAGTGATCAGGACCACTCCAAATGCAGCTCTAGCTCCATAAACAGCAGCTGAAGAAGCATCTTTTAACACCGAAATGCTTGCAATATCCTGTGGATTGAGCAAAGAAATATCATTAGTTTCCACTCCATCCACCAATATAAGAGCCGAGCCACCGTTCAATGATGTTGTTCCACGGACATTGATTTGCGCAGTTGCGTTAGGACTACCTCCATCAAATGTTATATTCAAGTTGGGAATAGCTCCTTGTAATCCTTGGGTTACGTTAGCTATCGGCCGATCCTCCAACACATCGCCATCAGCCATAGTAACGGCTCCCGTCAAATTTACCTTCTTTTGGGTTCCATATCCCACTACTACTACTTCATCCAGCACTTCAGAGTCCTCTTTCAAAACTATTTTAAAAGAAGTCTTACCATTAACGCTCAATGTCTGACTTTTCATTCCAATATAAGAAATTGTAATTTGAGCATTGGATGCTACATTGTTGAGAGTAAAAATACCGTCAAAGTTGGTAATACTACCATTGGTAGTTCCTATTACCAATACACTGGCACCAATAATCGGTTCGCCTTTTTCGTCCGTAACGGTACCGCTAACTGTCAGTGATTGCCCCAAAGTATTCACGGACAAACAAGAAAGAAATAACACAAACATGCTTCGAAGAAACATGAATGGCAGTGTTTTACATTGTTTCATAGAATAAATTGTTAGTTAGTAATTAGATTTATATCAAGGTCACATTAATAATAAGGAAGTAAACAAAATCCCTATGCGTGAAATCGGACAAGGAACTGTTTACAATAATTAATGGTTAACTTGCTCTTTTATTTATTAAAGTAAGAGGATGTGCCTCACGGCACTATTTATTTTTGCTTATGTGTATTATTTCATTGTGGTATTGCAAATATACCATAAAATTCCTAATAATCAAAAAAAAATAGTCTTTTTTTGAAAAGATTAGTTAGCGCTTTTTCGAATATCGAAAAAATACATAATTCCACTCCTCTATCCCAAATATTCTCTTAAAATAAAAACAATCCTAAAGAAGAATTCCAGCAAATTATTGACTTTATTCCAAGTCAATCACTTACCTTTGTCATACTGATACAATTTATGCAATATTCCGTACAACATAAAATATCAATATCATGAAACAATTATTGATTACAACTCATTTGTATACATTCGCTGTTATCTGTGTAATTGCAACTACCATTAGTAGTTGTACCTTTAAAAAAAAGACTGATATGGAAACACCAACCGGAACAAAGGAAAATGAACTAACCATGCTAGTAGGAACTTACACGTCAGGAGACAGTAAGGGAATTTACAGTTTCCGTTTCAACGAAGAAACCGGAACGGCAACCGCACTTAGTGAAACGGAAGTAGAAAATCCCTCTTATCTCGCAGTTTCTGCTGACGGAAAATTTATTTATACAGTCAGTGAATTCAATAATGAACAGGCGGCCGCCAATGCATTTGCCTTCAATCAGGAAAAAGGAACTCTTAAATTATTGAATTCACAGAAAACCGGTGGTGAAGATCCTTGCTATATCATTACAAATGGAAATAATGTGATAACCGCCAATTACAGCGGCGGCAGTATCTCTGTTTTTCCTATCGCAAAAGACGGTTCACTCCTGCCTGCTTCCGATATTATAAAGTTCGAAGGTTCGGGAACCGATAAGGAACGACAGGAGAAATCCCATTTACATTGTGTCCGTATCACTCCGGACGGTAAATATATGTTTGCCGATAATTTGGGAACAGACCAAATACATAAGTTTATCATTAACCCGGACGCGAATGCAGAGAATAAGGAAAGTTTTCTTAAAGAAGGTTCTCCTTCCGCCTTTAAAGTGAAAGCCGGTTCAGGTCCCCGGCATCTGACATTCTCACCCAACGGTAATTATGCCTATCTGATTAATGAACTGTCGGGTACAGTAATAGCCTTCGAGTATAAAGACGGAGATTTAAAAGAAATCCAAACCATAGTTGCCGATACAGTCTGTGCAAAAGGCAGTGGTGATATTCATATCAGTCCGGACGGCAAATTCCTGTATGCCAGTAATCGCCTGAAAGCAGACGGCATCGCCATTTTCAGTATCCAACCGGATAACGGAATACTGACAAAAGTAGGTTATCAACTTACAGGGATTCATCCGCGTAATTTCATTATTACGCCTAATGGCAAATACATGCTGGTTGCTTGCAGAGACAGCAATGTCATTCAGATATACGAAAGAGATGCAGACACAGGCCTGTTAACAGACATACACGGAGACATAAAAGTAGATAAACCTGTTTGCGTGAAATTTATACCCAATCCCAAACAGAGCTAATATTCACAAGACCTAAAATTATATATAGCCTGATACTTATATTCTCTTTCAAGTGTGAAACAATTTAAATGTGAAAGAGCTAAGCTGATTAACAAATCAGCCTAGCTCTTCATTCAGGAATAAAAAAGCATCCACTATCTCATTTGATCAAACTACGAAAGGCCTGAATCCCCTGATGATTAATATCCAATTTTTCTACCTCTTTCAATAACCTGGCAGATTTCTCTTTCTGATTCAATCCCCAATATCCCAATGCCATCATATATTTGCAATGAATTATATTCCTTACAGTCAAGTTATCCTCCCAAATCAAAAGATCAGGCAATGACACAGCGAAATAATCCATTTTAATCTTGTCAAACAAATGCTTCTCTCCGTAAGAAATCAACTTATGAAAACGTCCATTCGCCTCATCTATGCGTCCTAGTTTTAGTAATGCCAACCCCTGATAAAATATTTTATCGGGTTTCGCATCATTATAATACATGGCGGCGGCAGGTTCTGTCGGCCCAACAGTGGCCTGTTCCCAATATCTGACAGCTTCATCTTTACGGTTCAGATTTTCATAAGCGCAACCCAAGAAATAATAGAAATCATTCTCTTGTGCACCGTACAATTTGCCTTCACCTAAATGATGCGGATATTCCAAGCATTCTTCCAATAATGTAATTGCTTCTTGATTATTGCCAGCAGTCAATGCTTGCTTAGCCAGTTCCACACGGGCTAGTTGATATTGGGCAGGTACTTTTCCCTCACCACCTTCCCAAGGGTGGAAGCTATGTGCATCAAGCAATGCTTTGGCTTTTTCATATTCACCAGTCTGGTTCAACAGAGTTATTTCTTCCAATACAAGATCGTCACGTTGCTCAATCAAATCAGGATATTGCCGTAAGAAAGCCAGACGTTCCTTATGCGGACGACGAACACGTTTATAAAACTGGTCCAATTCCATTAGAATACGTGCATCTGTTGTATCAAGCCGAAAAGCACGTTCCATGTATTCGATAGCCTTTGTTTCTTCATTCTTTTTATTGAAATAAGCCAGAGCCAGATTACGCCATACAGTCGGGAAGTTATCATCTAGCCGGGCAGAAGTTTCCCATGCTTCCATAGCCAAGTCGTACTGACGTTTGTCATAGTATAGATTACCCAGATAATAAGGGGCTTTAGCATCATGCGGATTTTGCTCCATGGCACATTGTAATGCAAGGATTGCTTCCAGACGGTTAGGGAAACAATAATCAGGACACATCTCAGCCGCTTGGGCAAACACCTGTCCTGTTCCCGGCAATTCCCCTTGAACCAGACACCAGCCTAAATAATAATAAGTCATAGGAGTAACGGCACTTTCAGTTATAGCTATATTCCATAAAGAAGCAGCCTCTTGCCAACAACCTGCCGCACAATAATCAAGCGCTATTTCATCATAGTTATGAGGTTCGCCACGCATCATTTCCTTCAAAGTAGCCAACTCGTCAGAAACATTGGTTATCAAATATTTTTCATAACGACAGCCAAAGTTGAATTTATCAATGGCCAATGAATCCTCAATCAGTTGCAGAGCTTCTTCTGATTGTCCCATTCGGCGGAGGATAGCAACTTTTAAAGCACGGGCTTTATGATTGTGCCAGTTGCGGATTAGCGAGTGATTAATTTCATCCAATGCATCTGCCAAGCGGTTTTGCATAGTAGAAATCTGTGCACAAGCAAAATATCCGGCATCCTGCCAAGCAGCATTCCAGCAAGCTTTATAGAAACGGTCGTAAGCCTCATTGTAATGTCCCTGATATTTCAAGGCAAGGCCAAGATTATAAATCGGTTCTCCGTCATAAGGATTCGGATTACGTTTTTGTAGGGTCTTCACGGCAGTAAGCAGATATTGTTCTGCTTTATGGAAACGCCCTTTACGTATATACCACAGACCAAGCGCGTTATTATTACGTACATCAATCGGATCACGCCGCAATGCTTCTTCGTAGTATTCTACGGGATTATAAGTAGCATGCCTGTATTGCTCCAAATGCATACCTGTTAAATAAAGCTGTTCAGTTGTCTTTATTTCTTGTGGAAATAGCGCAGCTTCGGCAGCATCAGGAATAGGTTTCACTTCTTCCGGTTCCGCATGCCAATAAAGCAATTCCCTTCCGTTTGCCGTGATTTCAAGAATCAGTTTATTAAGTTTCTCACCATTCACATTTACCACTTCATTCAGCAATTCTTCCGGGGTGATAGTCACTTCCTTGCTATAATACACTTTACCGTCTTCTCCTTTCAAAATAACGTTTACCGTCTGACGAGAAGTAGCAAATATCTTACAACGTACACAGTCTTCTCCTTCCGGTTCAATGTTCATCAGCAAATCCCTGCTGGCATTCTTCACCACTCCCAATTCCCGGTAAGGCAGGAAATATTGAACGAAACTCTTTTCTTCATAAGGTTGCAGCCAAGTAAAGTCCGGTTGATTTTCAGTATATACACCTGCCATTAATTCAATATACGGTCCATCCTCATCGGTCAGATTACGGTCCCATGCACGACCGAAATCACCGTTCCCCCAAGTCCATTGTTTCTTACCCGGAGAAATATGGTGATTGGCTACATGCAGCATACCGGCACGGGTATCATTCTCATATCCACCCTCGAAGTCAAAGCGGGAATTTACAGCCATATAGGAAGTAGGAACCTTGATATTCTTATAGTTCGAGATGTCCACTCCGGCGGAATAGTCCATCTTATAATAAGTACCCGTTGCGATAGGAAAACTGGATACGGCACGTTTTCCATGGTCGAACACGGCATTGATATCCGGCGGGAATACGCTCTGATAGTAATCATTCACCGCTACGGCAGGATTCGCCCACCACAGAAAGGTCTGCGGTACTTCGGTACGGTTGTAAAGTACTCCTTTGATTTCAAGAAAAGCATGTCCGGGACGAAGTGTAAAACCTGCCATTCCCTTCTGATGAAACATACGTTCCATTTCATTTACCCATACCGTGACGCTTCCGTCGGCATTTTCCTCAATAGTCGTATCCACGGGCATATAAGTACTGGGGCGATGATGTTGAGGCCAGTTAAATTCGATACCACCAGAAATCCACGGTCCTGCAAGTCCCACCAAAGCCGGCTTTATCACATGATTATAATAAATAAAATGACGCTCTCTGATTTTATCATAGGCCATCTGCACACGTCCACCCAGTTCAGGCAGAATCATCACTTTGATATATTCGTTTTCGATAAAAATAGCATTGTATTCCTTATCCACCTTTTCATCGGACATTGATTCAATCACAGGATAAGGATAAACTACCCCACTACTGCCTTGATACACCCGTTTCTCCAGGAAAATCGGATTCTTCTCCGGTTTACCTACTTCATAGGTAGGGATAACCACCTTTTCTTTCCATGCTTTTACCATCGTATTATTGATTATAAATTTATTTTTTATTCGTTGACAAAAAAAACAAAAGACAAAGAAGATCGGAGACAGGGAGGTTTTATATCCTCCCAGCCTGATTAATGATGTTATGCCTATTTACTTGCTAATTTGACAATCCGTTATCGTTTATTTAATTAAGTCCTTTTCTAATGCTTCCAGCGATTTACCTTTCGTTTCGGGCAATGCACGGAAGAAGAACAGGTAGCCGACAGCACAAATGGCTGCATAAATCCAGAATGTACCGCTGCTTCCCAAGAAATTATTCAGTAGCGGGAAAGTGTATGTCAGTGTGAAACTACCGACCCATAAAGCAAATGTACAGGTAGCCATCGCAACGGCACGTACTCGGTTCGGGAAGATCTCGGCGAGCAGTACCCAGGTGATTGGCCCCAACGACATCGCGTAGCAAGCAATAGCCAAAACGACCAGCACCACCATAAAGAATCCACTGACTTCGAAGAAATAACAAGTACCCAGAATAAGATAAATGCCTGCCAGTCCCCCGGCTCCCAACAGCATAAGAATACGGCGTCCTAAACGTTCGACTGTATAGATTGCCACAAAAGTAAAAATTACATTTGCCACACCTGTCACCACAATATTAAAGAGAACATCTCCCAATGAATATCCTGCGGACTGAAATATCTCCTGCGCATAATTGAAGATAACATTCGTACCGCACCATTGCTGGAACACAGCTACGATAATACCTAAAACAAGCACTTTACGGAACGGACGGCTAAACAACAACCGCAATCCTCCTTCCGACTTCGAAGAACCGGTTTCTTCCACCAGGCGAAGTTCCTGACCGGCATAGTCGTCACCGCCTATTTTGCTGAGTACATTCCATGCCTTCCCTTCTTTCCCTTTCATCGCCAGCCAACGGGGACTTTCGGGAATGAAACATGCCAGCAACAAGAATATCGCAGCAGGGAAGGCAGCCGCCCAAAACATCCATCGCCATCCCATTTGGCCATTCCACGAAGCGCAGATATCCGCGAGAGAGAAGTCTGCAGGAATAGGCTCCGCAATCAGCCAGTTTGTGATTTGAGCGCCAAGAATACCGAGCACAATTGTCAATTGGTTTAGCGAGACGAGTTTTCCCCTGATTGAGGCAGGAGCTACTTCGGCAATATACATAGGAGAAAGTCCCGAAGCGATTCCGATGCCGATACCTCCCAGAAAGCGGGCGGCCAGGAACCAGCTAAATACTGAAAATGCCCCGGTAGCATAGGCAGAAGACAAGAATATGAAAGCAGAAATTATCAGGAGAGGTTTACGCCCATAACGGTCTGCCATCATCCCTGCCACCATAGCGCCAATCAGACAGCCGAGTAAAGCCACGCTCATGGCAAGTCCCTGCATGGCAGGCACATCGGCTATATCGAAATAGAGTTCGTAGAAAGGTTTCGCTCCCCCTATCACTACCCAGTCATAGCCGAATAGAAGTCCACCCATTGCGGATACTAAACAGATAAAATAGACAAACTTTTTATTATAACTTCTCATACCATTAGAAGATTGATTGATTAATTGATTTTGCAAACTTGTTTTTTAGACTTTCGACCGAACACCCGGTACTCCTTTTTTTCTAATCCAAGCCCCTATAAATAGATGTCGCTTTTGTTTCTATCACTTTACCTTCATTCTTTAGTATCAGGCTTCTGATATCCTCTTCGCCAAGCATCGTCCGGGGAGCAAAACTTTCAGAATTCATATACGTAACCAGGCTGTAAAGCATCTGTTGTATTTCAGGCTTGTCGCTTCCCTCGGAAAGAATATCCATAGCACTCATTATCAGTTTTCCCTTTCCACATTTTGTTTCAAAGACAGATACCAACTTTCTGTTATTTGTAAAATTGTCAATAGATTCCACAATCGGTTCAACCGGCGGTAACGAATCGACAACCAGTACTTTCGACCTCTTCACCAGATTCCACCATTGCCAGTTGCTATGCATTTCTGTAGGGAAGTGCCGCAAAGCCGCATGTTGAGTATTGCACAGAAGTCCCATTGTTCCTGCCTGTCTGGGGAAATGGACAGGACTCCAGAAGACCGGAAGAAACTTCCCTTCCAATCCTTTCAGATAACTCATTTTCGGAGAAAACAAAACTTTTCTTCCTTGCTTCAACGCAGCCAAAGCTTCTTCTACATCTTGAGTCAGCAGGACATCTCCGACATTCAATGATTCGATACGAGGATATACCCAAACAGGCCACGTATTTTTCCATTCAGTTCCTTCTACAGATACCGTGAGATACAACTTTGAAGCCTTCCGTACACTTTTAAGTTCTGCACGGATATCTCCACATTGTGTCACTGTTCCTTTGGATATACTTTCCACATTCAGTCTGCCGTTCGAGATTTGCGTTCCCGCCTCATCAGCCAGCTGCCACATTATCTGTTTATTATCAATAGCCGCATTCGAATAGTTGACAACTTCAATTGATGCAGAGAACATCTCATCACCGGAATAAACCGCTTTAGCAAAACGAGCCAACGGAACAACAGGCGCACAAAACTGCCTGAAAGCAGAAGCCTCAATCAATCCTTTCGAATCCCAGAAAGCATCCAAAAGTCCGACCAGTGCAGTTCCCTGTCCCGGGAAATCATGCAAATCCAACAACTGAAAACCGCTGAACTGCTTTGTTTTCATCGCTCTTTCTATCTCCTCCTTATATAACAAGACCGCCAATTTTCCCGATGCTTCCAGAAAATCCTCCGCTTTCGAATATAATCCTTTCTTCTGTAAATCCTGTTTAACAGCCTTAAAATTCAGAGGTTCCAGTACTCCTGTGTATTTCTCTATTTCTTTTAGATTCGGAAATACGGCATACTGCCCAATCTCATGAGAGATAAGAGGGACATTCATGTCCTGCATGGCGGCACTGTAATCTTTATAGAAACAAGGTGGTTCCTGATCGAAAATACCTTGTCCCCTCACCCAACCTTTATCTGTCCATTGCGTGACAAAAAAGTCATCTTCCGGCTCCGGTTTCGCTCCATGTCCTTTTTCGAAAGTAAAAGTCGAAGTTGTATATAAACGCCTGCTATCTTTCCCTTTCATATATCTGACCATGTCATTCAACAGTTTAAAATCATACTGGAGTTCATTACCAACACTCATCATGCAGAATGACGGGTGATTTCCATACGCTTCGACAATCCGGTCAAATTCGTTATAAAGAAATTGGGTCATTGCCTCATCCTTGCCGATAGTATAAGACCAGTTCGGCAGTTCCACCTGTAAATAGAAACCTAACTTATCCGCAACGCAAAATGCCGCTTCCGGCGGGCACCAGGAATGAAACCTCAAATGGTTCAGCCCCCACTCCTTGGCTGTGGCAAAGACTTTCATCCAACCTTCTTCCGTCATCGGCGGAGTACCTGTCAGAGGAAAAATACAACACTCTAATGTTCCGCGCAGGAAAATTCTATTACCGTTGACCGTCAGGATGCCTTGACCATTATCTATCTCGCGCATCCCGAAAGAAACATCTTTCCGTTCAGTTTTCTTCCTGTCAAACCGGCAAACTACAGACAAATTATATAATTCAGGAGTAAATTCATCCCATTTCTTCATATCTGTACCCAGCGAATAATCATATTCGAGCTTCTGCCTGCCTTCTTGCAAAGTAATCTGAAATTCTTTTTCTACAAACTTCTGTCCACCTTCAGGCTGTCCGACCTGCAAGGCTAGTTTCACTTTCTCCGGTTTATGCCCGCTATTCTCCAAAGTAACCGCCACCCGTATCTTCCCATTTCTGACATCAGGATAAACATTCACATGCTGAATACTGACTTTCTGCCGGGCAGTCAGTTTCATCTTACCCAACACTCCATTCCACATAATCTGAGTGTCATTGGTATAAGCATGTGCCAGGTCGTTTGCAGAAATATCATATCGCTTTCTATTGTCAATACGTAAAGCTATTATATGTTTACCTGCCGACAGACCTTTCGGCATGACAAACCGATGAGAAGCGATCAAGCTTTCCTGTGCACCCGCCACTTCTTCTCCGTCAATCCATAAACGGCTCTGCCACAGGACTCTTTCAAAAGAGAACTCCAACGGCTGTCCTGCCATACTTTTGGGAATATTAATCTCACGCTTGTACCATGCGACCCCTACATAAGCGTTCTTACGGGTCAGACGAAGTAACTGCGGTTTTTCCAGTTTGGGAACGAGCCTGTTGGAAGTCCCTTTCCGGGCCAAATCTGTGGTTCCAGGCAAACTTATATTATCGGAGAAAGATTTCAGATACCATCCCTCTTTCTCCCCTACATCTGTACTATCTAAAGCCAATTCCCAATTTCCACTCAAATCCAACAGATTTTGGGCGGCAGAAATACTGGAAATTCCCAATAATACTATTAATAAGAAAGATTTCATATTATAACTTTTCATACCATTAGAAGATTGATTAATTAATATTGCAAAGATAGAACCGGTTGAGTAGACAAAAAATAGAATTTCATTTTATAAAGATAGACAATCTTATTTTTTTGCCCTATATTTGATAAATAGTATACATTACTATATATTTGCATAAAACAGTTGAATCACATACTATGATATTATGGTAAAGTTAAAAAATGGATTTACCGGAGAAAGGGCTTTAGTGCTTCCCCGAATGATTGTTGACAAACTGGAGGAAGATCCTCTGACCTCCATGCTCCATATCACGGATATAGGATATTATCCGAAGGCCAAACATCACTTCCGGGAACGAAAAGAACCGATCAATCAATATGTATTCATTTATTGTATCGACGGGGCCGGTTGGTATCGGATAGGTGAACAGGAATATACCGTTTCCGCCAATCAATATTTTATCCTTCCTGCGGGAGTTCCTCATGCCTATGCTTCTAATAAATCTTCTCCATGGACTATTTACTGGATACACTTCAAAGGTATCCTTGCTCCTTTTTACGCTCAGGAAGCAAGCCGTCCAATGGATATCCAGCCCGAATCACATTCACGTATCAGTACACGAATCAACTTGTTCGAGGAGATATTCAATACTCTGAAGAATGGTTACAGCAATGAAAACCTGCGTTATGCGTTCTCCATGTTCCATTTTTATTTAGGAACACTACGCTATATACAGCAATTCCGCAACGCTGCCACACATAATGACTCAACAGAAGATGAAAATATAAGCGAACTGGCAATTCATTATATGAAAGAAAATATGGAGAAACACCTCAGCCTGCAAGATATAGCCGACCAGATCGGGTATTCTCCTTCTCACTTCTCCATGCTGTTCAAGAAGAAAACAGGACATGGCCCGGTAACCTACTTCAATTTATTAAAAATACAGCATGCCTGTTTTTTACTCGACACCACGGATATGAAAATTAATCAGATATGCTATAAGATAGGTATAGAAGATACTTATTATTTCTCCCGCTTATTCAGCAAGATCATGGGAATGTCACCACGGGAATATCGTAAATCGAAGAAAGGATAACTGCCTCGAAACTTTTAGTTTCAAGCCTTTGGAACAATAGTTTCAAGGCGGTGAAACTTTAGTTTCAAGGCGCGAAACAAATAGTTTCCCTATATGGAAACTTTAGTTTCAAAGCCTTGAAACTAACTGAAGTAAAGCTTGATTCTGACGAGGACCTACAAGGGAAGTATGAGAAATGCAATACGAACTGTATGAGAAATGACTGTTTTTTATCGGTTTTAGGTTAAAAAAGTATGAGAAATACCTTATTGAAAAAGTATTTCTCATACTTTATTATATTGATTAATAACAAATTATCTAAAAACAATGAGAATATGAGAAATGCTTTTCTCATTTCCGATTCTTCGCCAAATTTGGTGGTAATTTAACCAGTCGGTGGTATCTCCATTCCCCTCCTTCGGGGAAGGAGGGGTGGCTGAAAGCCGGGGTGGTAGGTGGATACACAATGCTGATAATAACCGACTTACGCATTCACCTACCACCTCCCCCTACGGGGACTCCTCCTTCCCGAAGGAGGAGAATGGAGAATACTATCGACTATCAAATTATTGTTGAATACTATCGATTATCAAATTATTATTTTCTTAATTAAGTTTACCACCAAATTTGAAGAAGAACCTCATTTCCCTTCTGGTAGGCGAGGACTACTTTTTCTCTATCGACAGCACAAATTGGCGTAAATATACTTGTTGTTCATCACTACCCGCATTTGTAAATCGAACGAATTTCACCGGGGCTTTTTGCAGTCCGGCCGTCAGTCGGGCATCTTTCTGCTTCAAGTCGATCGTTTTCCATTCTTTACCGTCCGCGGAGATTTCAAAACGTCCCCATGTACAAGGTTCCTTCTTTCCGAAATTAATATCTATACTTTCTGCCGGATAGATATTATCCAATTCTATTTCTATGAAGTTTCCTGCCGGCCATTTCACGACTTCGTTCATCGGAGAGATAAGTATGCGGTTCGCCTTTATTTGTAATGGCAAATTCTTTATTTGCTCCACATTACTGATAAGTTTATGTGGCATATAATCTGTTGTGGCATCCAAATCGGCTCCATACTTCTGATTATATCGTTTTACGGCAGTCGCAAATATCTGGTCAATCAAAGGCTTTATAACTTTGGAGGCTGTCTTCACTCCCGGTTGATAAGGATTCTGATTATAATTCTGGTCGGTATAAAACATTCGTTGCTGCAAAGCTTTCACATGATTATATCTCCGTAAGAAAAAAGACTTCGAATCATTTTTGACCATTTTCAGTACTTCTTCTCCGGTTTCGGCCAGCAGATTGAATTGATGAAGCCACGGAGTTATTTCTACAATCAACGGCTCGTTTTCTGTATTCACCAATAGGATATCGCCAGCTTCCTTCATCTGTTCAAATGTATCCCACAAGAGGTCAAAATCAACTTTTTCATATTTTCCACTCTCAACATAACTGCTAAGGAAACGTTTGGCAACGGGTTGAATATTCATAGACTCTTCGCGGCGATAACCGTGTCCATTGGGACCTAAGTCGGAATTGTGCATGGCAAAACATTCCAATTCGTCCGCAGCCCCCGGAAGAATGGTACGGATAGCGTCTTTCCACGTTTTCCAAGTATCATATTTAGTAGGATTCCATGCATAGCTTGCAACACTGTAAATAGCAATCTTAGAGGCTTCGGCGTGCTCCATAGGATTGGTCACAAAACCGGACATTTCCTTCGCTATTGTGGTGTCGTTGCCATAAACAGGTCCGAGCAGTAAATGGTCGCGTACATAATCGGATACCGGAAAATTCCACCAAATGTAGGCGGGACGTTTAATGCGTTCGTTAATCCAGGAAATGCCGTCGCGGGTAATATCGGAAATCACACGATCACCTGTCCACATAATCTGGACAGAAGGATTCAGTTTCTCACCTAATGTAGTCAGATAATTGCCTTTGGGGTTCGACCAGCTTTTATTATACTCCGTAGGACACATGATAAGCGGAGTTACATCCGGCTTTGCCTTTACAAACGCCTCATCAATATAGTTCAATAATTCAGCTTGCTTCTGAGGATTGGTACCTTCGCCCGAGATGTCATCAAAGAACACCGCAAAGGAACGGACACCGAGCTGATACATCTTCTCAAATTTTGAGAGCAATAAATCACGGTCTTCCTGGTTCCATTTGATATCCTGTCCCGGGTGAATAGCCCATACAAAATCAACTTCATTTTCATTGGCTACTTTCACAAGCTCCTGCAATTGAGCTGCTTCCTTTTCCGGATAAGGCAAACGCCAGTTGGGAGCGCTGTGATACGGATCGTCTTTAGGACCGTAGATATAGGTATTCATCTTATTCTCACCATAAAACTTCAGTTGGCGAAGACGTGCCTGATGGCTCCAGGGAGTTCCGTAGAAGCCCTCCACTACACCGCGATAACGGACAGAAGGATAATCTTTGATTTCCACTTCCGGCAATTTTCCTTCTTTCAGCAATTGGGCGAATGTCTGAATAGCATAATAAGTGCCCCGTTCATCATTGCCGGCCAATATGATTTCTTTATCATTGACAGCCAGATAATAACCTTCTTCATGTTTGGGAATCAGCTTGTTATACTTACGTACACTTTTGTCTCCCTTCTCACCAATATAAATACGGATTCCTTCCTTGGTACTTTGCTTGCCGGTAAGGATACCTTGCAACGCTTTCACCGCATGCGGGTTTGCTTCTTTTTCACCTTCTATCCGGTAGATAGCAGGAAGACTGAGTGTTTTACCTTGTTCATTGAGTTGCTGTGGGGGCGGCTGTAAACTTACATTTTGTGCAATTGAAGTGAGTCCACACAACAAACAGGCTCCCATTAAATAAATCTTTCTATTTTTCATAAGTAATTAAAAGGGGGGTTAGTATATTATTATACAAAGAAATACAAATCAATCTAGTTATACAAATTTCCGGGAGACAGATAACATAGATTTTAGAATAAAAAAGAACAATTACATATTGAAAAGTTCTTAAAAAGGAACTATTAACAACTCATCGGCCAATAAAATGAGAACCGAATTGCATACTACATTTAACTTTGAACTTAAAGATTCATAATTGGTAGTGGTATATTCCATTATTTGTCTTACATTTATGACGTTTTATACTTTACTAACTTTATATATAATACAGCATGGAATATATCAATCGTTTCTACTGGCTAATAGCTTTATGTCTTATTATTTCCACCGGAGCCAATGCTTCCGTAAATCCCAAACCTTTTGTTATCCCCGAACTGAAAGAATGGAAAGGCAGTGACGGAACTTTTGTTCCCACCGAGGCTACAAAAATCGTGTATGCCGCCAACAATCCGGAGCTTGAACGCATCGCACGAATCTTTGCCCAAGACTATCAAACAATGTTCGGACGTTCGCTCGAAGTAGTGCAAGGGAAAGGAGCTGCCGGCGACTTTATCTTTTCCCTCCGCGCCGACAAGAAATTAGGAAAAGAAGGATATACGATCCGCGTCACAGACCGGGTTGCTTTATCCGCCCCCGAAAATATCGGTGTATATTGGGGTACACGTACCTTACTTCAGATTGCCGAACAGTCAGAAAATCATCAGCTCCCGAAAGGAACCCTGAGAGATTACCCAGACTATCCGCTTCGCGGCTTTATGATAGACTGCGGCCGTAAGTTCATCCCGCTTTCATACTTACAGGATTATGTAAAGACTATGTCTTACTACAAGATGAACACTTTGCAAATCCACCTGAACGATAACGGCTTCAAACAATACTTCGAACATGACTGGTCAAAAACGTATGCCGCCTTCCGCCTGGAATGTGATACTTATCCGGGACTGACGGCACGGGACGGACATTATACGAAAAAAGAATTCGTCGACCTGCAAAAATTGGCTGAACAAAGCTATGTAGAGATCATTCCGGAGATTGATATCCCCGCCCACTCCTTGGCTTTCAGTCATTATAAACCGGAATTGGGAAGTAAAGAATATGGCATGGATCATTTGGATTTATTTAATCCCGAGGTTTATACTTTCTTCGACGCTCTTTTCAAAGAATATCTGGAAGGAGAAGAACCTGTATTCCGGGGCAACAAAGTCCATGTGGGCACCGACGAATATTCAAACGCCAAAAAGGAAGTTGTGGAGAAATTCCGCGCCTTCACCGATCACTATATCCGTTATATAGAAAGCTTCGGCAAGCAAGCCTGCGTATGGGGTGCACTGACACACGCCAAAGGAGATACTCCCGTCAAATCGGAAAATGTCATCATGAATGCATGGTATAACGGTTATGCCGACCCGAAAGAAATGATAAAGCAAGGATACCATTTAATCAGTATCCCGGACGGACTGGTCTACATAGTCCCCCAGGCAGGATATTATTATGATTATCTGAATACCAAATCACTATACGAGAAATGGACTCCTGCACAGATAGGCAAAGCCGTGTTTGAAGAAAAGGACCCGAATATTTTAGGAGGAATGTTTGCTGTATGGAACGACCATGTGGGTAACGGCATTTCCAATAAGGATATTCATCACCGGGTTTACCCGGCTTTGCAGACACTAGCCGTTAAAATGTGGACAGGCAAACAAGTCACAACTCCCTATGACAGTTTCAATGAACAACGCAATTTACTAAGCGAAGCTCCGGGTGTGAATCAACTCGGAAGAATCGGAAAAGCTCCCGGCCTGGTTTACGAACAGGCAGCTGTTACCCCCAACCGTACTCTTCCCTATCGGGAAATCGGGTATAATTATCTGGTATCTTTTGATATAAAAGGAGCTGATGAAGCAAAAGGTACAGAACTGTTCCGTTCTCCTGACGCCGTATTCTATTTATCTGATCCGATAAGTGGAATGTTGGGCTTTGCACGCGACGGCTATCTCAACACTTTCAACTACCGTATCATGCCCGGCGAACATGCAACAGTAGGTATTAGCGGAGACAACCGCGTCACCCGCCTGCATATAAATGGAAAAATCGTAGAAGAACTAAATATACAGAAACGCTTTTATAATGGTGGAAAAGATTCCATGAATTACGTTCGTACATTAGTTTTCCCATTACAGGAAACAGGTAACTTCAAAAGTCAGATTACCAATCTGAAAGTCTACCGCCAATAGGACGGATATTGATACAGAAAAGGCTGTCCCGTGTTTCATTCCGGGACAGCCTTTTTATAATCCAGTTATGACAAATGTAACTGCTTTCTTACCAGTATTATTTTATGGATACTCAATAAAGAATAATCGTATCCTTCTCCTGCCTTGTATTTAATCCAAAACTGATAGAGATTTTCCGCAATACCTTCGCTAATTCTTCATCTTTACGAATAGTTCCCGTAAACAGATTATCCCTATTCTTTTTATTCTCGAAACACACTTTCGTATGATACTTCTTATTGATTAAGTTTATCAGTTCACCAAGCGGCTTATCCGTAAAGTTATACTCTTCTTTTCTCCAGTCATATCCTTCAATATCCAACGTCTCGGTTTCAATCGTCTTTGAATCAATATAGTAAGTGATGCGTTGAGCAGGCTTCACCTCTATGGCCTCTTGCCCCGTCACCTGAAAATCTATTTTTCCGGTAAAGAGAGTCACCTCCGCTACTTCATCATCAGACTTTATATTAAATTCCGTCCCTTTGACTTCCACAAGCGCATCTTTGAAATAAACCCTGAAAGGACTGCCTCCTGTCATCTTTTTCACCTCAAAAGACGTTTCTCCCTCTAAGACCACTTTGCGCTCTTTCAAAAAATCGTCCTGATATGAAAGCGTACTTCCCGCAGCGAGCCATACCACCGAACTATCCGGAAGGACATACGTCATACGCGTATCGGCCGGTCCCAAGATTATTGTCTCTAAAGAAGCTCTTGAAGTAATCAGATACCACGTACCTACGACCAGCAAAAGACAAGCGGCGGCAGCCAGAATCCTAAAACCCCGATTATAGCCTGACAATTTTTTCTTTGCAGGTTTGTGATTCCAACATACATCCGTAATGTTGGTCCATATCTCCTCCTCAATTTTTTTGTTTTCAATAGAAGTGCCAAAGAATTTATCCCACTGTCTTAGTAATAAACGGCACACCGGTCCTTCATCCGCTAATTTTATTTTTTCCTCCGGAGTCAGTCCTTTAGAAAACATCTTCTTTACTATTTGTACAAATTCCTTGGCATTCATAATACTTTATTTTTTTAATTGAGATTCAATAGGATCGTCATACTGAGTCTGAAGCTTTACCAATTCCCCTTTCAGTTTTTCAGTTATCTTTTCATAACCGGGCTTCCCAAACAAATTATGCATTTCACGCGGATCTTTTTTCAGGTCATACAGCTCCCACGCATCAATATCATTATAAAAATGTATCAGCTTATAGCGTTCGGTACGCACACCATAATGACGTTTCACCGCATGTTCCGCCGGATATTCATAGAAATGATAGTAAAGGGACTTACGCCAGTCCTTAGGACGTTCTCCTTTCAGCAAAGGCAACAAAGATACCCCCTGAATATCTTCCGGAATATCTACTCCCGCCATTTCTAAGAAGGTAGGTGCATAGTCTATATTCTGAACCATTTGCGACACTTTTCCTTTCTTGCCATGAGGAAAACGGGCTAACAACGGAGTACGGAATGACTCCTCGTACATAAAGCGTTTGTCAAACCAACCGTGTTCTCCCATATAGAATCCCTGGTCGGAAGTATAAACCACCAATGTATTTTCCAGAAGCCCTTTTTCTTCGAGATACTTCAACACCCGTCCGATATTGCGGTCGACCGAACGAATCACACTCAAATAATCATGCATATAACGTTGATACTTCCACTCCGCCAGTTCCTTGCCTTCCAGTTTCCGGGCTTTAAAATCTTTGATAATAGGGTCATAATAAGCATCCCAGGCAGCTTTTTGTTGCGGATTCATACGCTTATACATAGCGCGTCCATAACCTTCCAATCCAGTTTTTGTATGAATCTCATTTTCTTTATCCGCCATTTTCAGGTCATAGACAAGGTCCATATCCTTGAATATGTTCATCTCCTGTTCGGAAGCAGCTATACGGCCTTCATATTTATCATAGAAATTTTCCGGCAATGGAAACTTCACCTTATCAAACGCTCCCAAGTCACAAGTGTCGGGCATCCATGTACGGTGCGGGGCTTTATGATGCAACAACAGACAGAACGGTTTTTCTTTCTCCCGTTTGTTCTCCAGCCATTCCAGCGCCAAGTCCGTAGTGATATTGGTGGCATACCCTTCTATCTGCACTTTCTTACCATTATCTATAAAATAAGGATTGTAATAATCACCCTGACCAATCAGAATATTCCAATAATCGAATCCCGTGGGATTAGAGGTGAGATGCCATTTACCAACAATAGCAGTCTGATAACCTGCCTTCTGCAACAGCTTAGGGAAGGTCTGCTGGCTTCCGTCAAACCGATGCGCATTATCTATAAAACCATTCTTATGGCTATGTTTTCCCGTCAACATACACGCACGGCTGGGTCCGCTTATAGAGTTTGCCACAAAACTATTGGTAAAGACAACTCCTTCATTGCCGATACGGTCGATATTGGGTGTCTCTATAAAACGGTGATCGTAGGCACTGATAGTCTGAAATGAGTGGTCGTCACTCATTATATACAAAATATTCATAGGCTTCTCAGACGCCCCTTTACTCTGAGCAAAGGAGGGCAATGTTACCAAGGCGGCTACCCCTGACAAAAAAATGCAGTGTTTGTTGTTCATCACTATAAAATTAAGTTCGTTATGTAATAAATACATTCATTAATTAAGTTCCCCTTACTGAAAAGGAACATTTTTAATTTTCTGTATCATAATTTATGGAAAAACGTGCAGCAAAGATAAAAATAAATATCCATAAAATAAGACACTTAGCAAATAATAGAAACAGAATCTGTTTCAAAAAACTTCAAAACAGATTCTGCCTTCATCTTACCGTTAATAGCCCGGATTCTGCACCATTTGCGGGTTATTACTTACCTGATCTACCGGAATAGGCATCAAATAATTCGCCGGAGTACGGAATTCACGAATGTGACTTGTCATTTGTGTATCCTTGAAGAAGTCCTCATCTTTGGTAGCTTCCACATTTAATCCTCTCGGATATACACCAAAGTATTTTTCCCCCAACTTCCAGCGACGAAGATCCCAGAAATTATGAGTCTCCATATAAAGTTCAATCATACGTTCCTGACGTACAATCTGCATCAAACGACCATCGGGGCCTACGGAAGAATAATCTGTCAACGGCTCCTTTGCCTTCGCCCAGGCAGTCAGTACAGGGTCAATGCCGGCACGCTCACGGATTACGTTCAATTTCTTCATGCCTTCAGCCACATAACTAGCATCACCATATCCGACACAAGCCTCTGCATAATCCAGATACAACTCACCCAAACGAATGATAGGCAACGGATATCTCAAGGAAGGCACGTTGTCCGACTTACGGGCAGCCGATCCCGGATGAACCCCTTTCTTATTCAGATAACCGGTTGGAGAGTAGTTATTTCCTCTGTTCATTTTGCCACTGTTGTCTTCCTTCTTGTACTGTGTCAACCATCTTTTGCGTTGTTTACGGTCGGAACGGTCCATTTTATCCTGATAAGTAATACCTTTGGTACCGTCGGCTACTACATTCTCCGTCTGACATTCGTAAAAGCCATTATGGAAAGATATCCAGGCATAGAAACGCGGCTCACGATGATCGTTCAATTTCAAAGTTATTCCCTCTCCGCGTGTATCATCATCCAGAATAGTAGTCTGAAAACGATTTTCATAGTCATACGTCGGGTCTTGGTCAATCGGAAGACCATTTTCGGTATAGAATCGTTCTACCATTGTCAGAGACGGACCATATCCTCCTCCAAAAGAAAGATAAGGAATGGATTTATTCTGTATGCTATACATTTCTTCCAAGCGGGTATTTGCCCAAAGCACCTCCTTAGTTCCGTTCTTGTCCAGGTATGTAAGACGCAGCTGTCTTTGGATAGGATCTTTCGGATACGGATAGGTGGCTGTACCAATGGCATCATCGCCAACGTAATATAATCTGTATCCGTGATCTTCTGCAAAGTTTATTGCTTCCAAAGCTGCATCGGCAGCTACTTTATATTTCTCTTTACTATATGTTTGAGACATCAATAAGGTGCCGTCATTGTTGGCAAAGTCACTGTAATATTCCGAGTTTCCATTGAATAGAGGAGAAGCAGCATAAAGCAACAATCGGGCCCTCAGCGCTTTGGCAGCTACACTAGTTGCCAGTCCGTAAGAAGATCCCATACGTTCCGTAGGCAATTTCTCCGATACGATTCTGAATTGTTCTGATACCCAGTCCACACATTCGTCATAAGGAGAACGGGCTGCCATCTTGTCATAAGGTGTATTCATATCCGGTAATTCTTTTACCAAGATGATAGGACCATAATGCTGCATCAATACCGAATGATAATAAGCAATCAGAAAATCCGCCTGATTGGCGAAATCATTAATCTTATCATCACTCAATCCCGGAACGGACGCAATATTCTTCTTCAACAGATAACATTGCCGTATACCTTTATACATATTACTGTATGTCGCATCCACATTGCCGATATTTCCTGAAGTATATCCTCCCTGAAAATATAGTTTAATAGGTTCTCCGTTGAAACAGCTTACTATTTCATCTCCTGCATATCCGATAAAAGTATGCGAGTTCTGATAAGCAGGCATAAAGGAATAACAGGAATACAGATAGTTCAACGCAGCTTGTTCCGAAGCAAATGCATCTTCTTCATTGGCTGTTTCATTCGGCACAATATCCAGATAATCACATGAGCCCAAGAGACAGCCGGCAAATACGAACGATAACAAAATATTATATATCTTTTTCATTTTATTCAAATTAGCGGTTATTATTAATAGTCATCTGAAAACCAAAGTTGAAAACACGTTGCGTAGGATATTTCAAACCATTACCTCCTCCTTGTTCCGGGTCCCAGTGCTTGAATGGCGAGAAAGTCGCCAGGTTCATGCCACTGACATAGAAACGCATATTCTTGTATGTATAACCTATTTCTGCGTTCTTCAACTTGATAAATGCAGCGTTGCGCAGCCAATAGTCAGAGCGTTGAGTGTTGTTTACACTCGTGTCCCTGGTCAGACGAGGATAAGTGGCGTTGATATTCTGATTGTCGGGAGACCAGCGATCGTCAGCAATCCAAGTCAGGACATTACGCAAACTGTTGTCTCCGAACGGATGAAAATCACTCATAACCAATGAAACCTTTGCAACTCCCTGGAAGAAGAAAGAGAAATCAAGATTCTTCCAGCGTATAGAAGGGCCGAAACCATATACAATCTCCGGAACGGTAGGATTCTTCGCCCATACCCAGTCAGAAATATCCACGATATCATCATCATAACCATAAAGTTTGGAGATATTCACATACTTGATATCACCGGCACTAAGATTTCCTCCGATCTGCTGGTTAGAGTTTTTCACATCATCCGGATCTTTGAAAAGACCGTCGGAAATCATAATACTAGGAATATTTGCACTCTGCCCTACTTTTGACTGGAAAGCATATTTCGGAGATTCATCGTATTTTGTAATCTCATTATGAGCATACGTAAATGTCCCTTTGAAACTGATAAACCAGTCCTTACCTATTTTCTTATTGAAATCTGCCGCAAAGTCGAAGCCTTGATTCTTCATGGCTGCCAAGTTTCCGAACACCTTTGTTCCTGCTGTTCCCAGATATTGAGGAATCGTACCTCTCTCCTGAAATATATCAGTACGGGTTTCGTGGAAATAGTCCATTGTCAGGTTCAATGAGTTAAACAACTGCAAATCCAAACCTACATTGACTTTCTTACCCACTTCCCAAGTAACCTCCGGATTACCATAACGGGAATATACAGGACCTTTATAAGTTATATCACCGTCCAGCCCGGTAGTATATCCGGTACCTGTCAGGTTGATTGTCGGCATATACACAAAACGTGCCCCACCAATATTGTCATTACCAACAAGCCCCCACGAAGCACGAATCTTCATGTTAGAGAAAACATTCTTCAAAGGTTCAAAGAACGCTTCCTCACTGATGTTATATCCCACTGCAATAGAAGGGAAGAATCCCCAACGGTGTCCTTTGGCAAAATTCTCGGAACCATTGTAACCCATATTCACTTCCGCCAGATATTTCCCGTCGTAAGCATACGAAAGACGAGCAGCAACACCTTGTTTACGTTTGGGAAGTGCAGCAATCAAGTCGCCACTGAATAATTGAGTCACCAGTTCATCCTGATTATAGATAAACATGGCATTCACATCATGCTTTCCAAATGTACGGTTGTAGTCCATGATAGCCTGGAAATAGAATCGGCGGTCGCCCGAGTTGGCAACACCCGGTTTCAAGTCCGTAGATACTTCTCCACCGCTTTCATTCTGAAGTCTGGTGACAAAAGAATACACTCCATTATCATCTACCGAGAAATCCTGTAAATGGTATTTGTTCCAACCTGCGGAAGCACTGTTAGTAGTACTTGACCAGTTCTTGAAAGAGGCCAATGCCTTAAATCTAAGTCCCTCGGTAATAAAATTCAGTTTCTGCTCAAACTCCAATGCCGCCACTACCGTGCTCCGGAAATTATCCTGATAGCCGGATGCAAGCTGTGCCACCGGATTCTGTTGCTGTCCCGGTTTCAAGCGGTCATTCACACCCCACTTGATATGTGTAGTAACACCGTCGTCAGGGAAATAGACTGGAGCTTCCACCGGACTTGTATTGATAGCTCCCGCAAACAGATCGTTCATACTGATGTTGGGTTGCTTCGTTTTTCTCAGCTGCACATTCAAACGCAAAGAAAGACGTGAATCCTTACCCAAATATGCATTAATGTTATTCTGAAATGAATAACGCATCACATTAATGTTATTATTATAGGAGAAAAAGTCTTTGGAACGATTCTTAATCATACCTGTCTCGTGATTGACCGTGACACTTGAGAAATAATCCACTCGTTTGCCGCCTCCCCGGATATTAACATTGAAATTCTGGTTAAATGCCTGATTCTTAAAAAGCTCGTCATACCAGTTGACATTCGGATAAGCATACGGATTTAATCCAGCACGCGTTCCGGCAATTTCTTCTGCCGAATAGGGAGATTCGGTAGAGCCGCCGTTCAACAAAGATTCATTGAACAAATCCATGTAAGTGGCTCCGTCGACAAACTTCGGCTTACTTGTCGGACTTGTGATCTGTCCTTCCACACGGAAATTGATAATCGGCTTATCAATATTACGACCAGATTTAGTGGTAATAATCATAACGCCATTAGCCCCACGGGTACCGTACATTGCCGTAGCAGTAGCGTCTTTCAAAATAGAGAAGCCGTCAATGATTTCCGGGTCAAGATTATCCAAATCACCGGAGGATATTTCCACTCCGTCCAATATAATCAGCGGATTGGTTGCTCCGTTCATTGTAGAAATACCGCGAATATAAAAATCCGATCCATCCGCTCCCGGTTGTCCGGTACGCTGAACAGCAATAACACCAGCCAATCGTCCGGCAAAAGAATTGGAAAGAGAAGCCGAAGGAACCTGCAGTTCCGCCGGGCGGATTGCCTGTACGGAACCTACCATACTAGCCTTTTTTTGTCCGCTGCCATAAGCAGTGACCACCACTTCTTCCAACTGCTTTGCATCTTCCACAAGTTCTACAAGAAGTACCTTGCCGTTGACCACTTTCACTTCCTTGGTTTCATATCCGATATATGAAATGACCAGCACATCTCCGGGAGTGGCCTTAATCGTAAACTTTCCGTCCATATCGGTAATCACTCCGCTGTTCACGTCTTTTACCCGTACAGTTGCTCCTACCACCGATTCTCCGGACCTCGCATCTACTACACCTCCTACAATCTCTACTTTTTTCTGCTGTGTGCTTGCTGCCTTCTTTTCCAATTTCAAGATGATATCATCTCCCATAATTACATAACTGATACCACTTCCGGCAAATACTTCTTTCAACACATCCGAGATTTCTCCTTCACAATCCAGATTTTTACCCGGTAATGCATCAAGGTCACTCGGATTGAAGAAAAACTTAAAATTAGAACTGGATTCGATAATCTTAATGGCTTGTCTCAAAGTTATCGACTGTCCTTTTACTGTCACTCTCCCTTGCGCAGCACTCAACGTCAAAGGGAAAAATAAGATTAATAACACGATAAGCCTCAAATGCCATCGACTACACATACTTTCTTTCATGATTACAATTTAAAATTAAACAAAGTTTTTCATACACATAGATTTTGCAAAATCAATAAATTCTCTAGTTTATAATACAATATACTCAAACTGGCTCTTTCATTTTCCTTAACTTTACGCCAATTCGGGATTCATGCATTATATATTAAATACATCTAACCCATTTCTACCCCTTACTCAAATCTGCATTTTATTATTTTTTTTTCGAAAAGATGTGTTTTTGAATTATTCTTCATATCTTCGCTCTTTGAAATCCTCATTAAATCATAAGATGAATGACCAAGAAGCAATAGTATTACTAAAATCAGACAGCCACGAAGCTTTTGAGTACTTGTATAAAGTATATGGCGGACAAGTATATAATTTTAGTAAACTATATATCAATTCATCTGAAGATATTAAAGAAGTAGTACAGGAAGTGTTTGTCAAGCTATGGGAAGCGCGTTCTTTTCTAAGAGAAGATGAGAACTTCAGAGGATTTTTATTTATCGTCACCCGGAATCTTATCTTTAACCGCCAGAAAAAAACATTTAATGAAAACTTCTATAAACTGTCTGTTTTAAGTGCTTACGAGCAGTCGAACATTGATTCCTACAATATAGAAGAAGAATTGCAGGCTAAAGAATTAAACAATTATATTGACAAGATTATTGAAGAACTTCCACCGAAGCAACAGGAGATATTTATTTTGAGCAGAAAAGAAAACCTAAGTCATAAAGAGATTGCCGAATTGCTGAATATCAGCGAGCGAACAGTAGAGGTTCATATAGCCAGAGCTATCCGGCACATTAAATCCCGGCTGGAATACCTGATCGCCCTCCTGGGAGTAATGGACTTACTTAATTGAAATAGGTCGGCTACCATTCTTTTATTTCTTATTTTGAGCAATACGGTTATTGCCGACCTGCGACTTCACAATTATTCCACTTCCGTTCTTGCTACATTTAATACATTCCTTCCGCAATTTCCTTTCTTTCAGGTCAAAGATCAGATTCGGATTAAAGTGTTGTCCGTTGATACGGGTTTCAAAATGCACGTGTTCGGTGGTAGCACGACCGGTACGACCGGTCAGACCGATAGGTTGCCCGGCTTTTACGACATCACCGCTCCGAACCAGATTCTTACAGTTATGGCTATAAATGGTTTCCAGCCCGTTCGCATGACGGATTACTACCAAATTTCCGTATGCATAATAAGGTTTCGACATCCGTACCACCCCGTCAAAAGCAGCACGAATCGTATCATTAGCACAAGTCTTGATATCTGCCCCCGAATGTCCCCCACGAGTACCATAAGCAGAAATGACCTTACCACCCGGCAGAGGGAAAGCATATTCATGCTCCTTCAACGAGTCCAAATGCAGGTATATATGATTACCTTTAGCAAACAATCCGGGAGTAGCCACACGGATATGGTTTACCTCCCTGAAAGAAAAAGAGGGTTTGTCTTGTGCGTTCGCAATCATCGGAAAGAATAAGACGAATAATAGTATGAGAATGTCTTTCATGTATTTTTTCGTTTTCAATCAGAATACTCCCCTGATTATTCAAAAAAGATAAGTTCGCTGCTATCTGATTCTGCATATTCGTTCAGCAATGACTGAATCATCTCAGCAGCTTCTTTCAGGCCTTTTTTTCCATTATAACCATTGACGATTGCTAAAATATGGGTAGTACCGAGATTCATTTTAGTCCGTTCGTTATCACTGGTAGGCGTACCGATACCACCCGACGCATCACGATAAACGGGCAATCCTTCGATATTCAACACACCCTTTCCGATACCTTCAAACGGTTCCCCTGCTTTGCCGATACCCAATTCAAGATATGCGCCTTGTATTTTATCCGCGTCAAAACCACCGATAGAATGTCCCGTCCGAAGAGAAACTAAGTTGATGAGATCTACCAGAGTATCAATCTGGTACAGAGGAATTCCGCGCATCAGGCGACGACGCAAAACTTCCGCCGACGGACGGTAACGTCCGGGATCTTTACCACAACGTTTGTAGGCTTCGCGGGTGGCAGCTATGACAGGCTGATGTTTGATGTCTTCTATCTGTGTAGTAGTAGTCAGTTCTTCGGTGAAAGCATTGATTTCCTTCCAAAGTCCTTCGCAGTAAGCTGTATTCTTCACTGCGGCATATACGGCTGCTCCGGCAAAGACCGGACAAGCATCTTTGATCTCCTGTGATACTTTTATTTCAAACATAACTTATTATAAACCAATCATCGGCATCCCAACAATTACAAATGCCGATTATTACTTTCTAATCATTATTCCCGACAAAATACGGCCGGAGTCAATCCCCAGTCTACGCGCAGAGAAAAAATCATCTTGATGAATATAGGTACAGATACCGGCTACTTCAATTTGCCCGGCAGGAATTCCGGCATAAAGCAATTCACTCCGGTTGGCTTCCCACAGATCAATATGGTGTTTGCCTGTCTTCCTCTTTTTTGTAGAGATAATGGACATATCAAAACCACTTTCTTTGAATGCTTCATAAACCTCATCACCTACTTCAAATGATTCGAGTGAAATACTCGGACCGATACAGGCCACTACGTCAGCACCCCGGGTTCCGAAATTCCGGCTCATGTGTTCCATTACACTACTGACAATATGCTGCACCGTGCCTTTCCAACCGGCGTGAACGGCAGCCACCACTTGCAGCCTTCTGTCATATAGTAACACGGGTACACAATCCGCAGTCGTAACACAAACACAATATCCCGGCACATTGGTAATCAAGGCATCAATGCCTCTCAAAAGTGTTCGTCTCACTTCTAATGACTCCTTAAAGAACGATTCGTCAACGACCAGACTCGCACTACCATGCTTTTGCTCCGGAATAACTAATTCTTTAATTTGATGTCCCGTTATCTGAAATAACTTATTCTGATTACAATTCACATTGATACATGAATCCTTGGTATAAGGCGAGCAATTAAATGAGCCATATGTTCCCTCACTGACACCTCCATGACGTGTTGTAACAAAATGAGCTACTTCGGGGTATACCGTCAATGACTTATACCCCTTCAGCTCTTTATCTTTTGTGAGTGAAATCATTTTTCCTCCCAATCCTCTTCTTCGTATTCGTAATCAATGTCCTCATCGTCATCATCCGCTTCCTCCTCATATTCATAGATGATGTCTTCATCTTCACCCATGTCTTTGAGTTCCTGTTGCAGACGGGTTACATCTTTCGGACGGTGAACAATGTCTTCTATCTTGTTGCTTTCCTTATTCAGTTCCTCCCACAGAATATCTTTCAATACGGAGATTCCCAAACCGGAAACAGAAGAGATGAACACGTGCGGAACACCCGCGGGCAATGTCGGTTCTATCTCGTCCATTAGCTCCTGGTCGAGCATATCGCTCTTTGTGATAGCCAGCACACGTTGTTTATCCAGCATTTCGGGATTAAAAGTACTCAACTCATTCAGTAGGATTTCATATTCCTTGCGGATATCATCACTATCCGCAGGAACCATAAACAGCAATAATGAGTTTCGTTCGATATGGCGCAAAAAACGTAATCCCAGTCCCTTACCCTGACTCGCTCCTTCGATAATCCCCGGTATATCCGCCATTACGAATGATTTACCGTCACGATAGGAAACGATGCCCAAGTTCGGTTCGAGCGTAGTAAACGGATAGTCGGCAATCTTCGGTTTAGCAGCCGAAATAGCGGAAAGAAGCGTAGACTTTCCCGCATTCGGAAAACCTACCAGACCAACGTCTGCCAGGAGCTTCAGCTCCATGATAACTGTCATTTCCTGCATTGGCTCGCCCGGCTGCGCAAAACGCGGCGCCTGACGGGTTGCCGTCTTGAAATGCCAGTTCCCCTGACCGCCGCGACCGCCTCTCAACAAAATTACTTCCTGCCCGTCTTCGGTCACGTCACAAAGGTATTCCCCCGTTTCGGCGTTATACACCACCGTCCCGCAGGGAACTTCTATTATTTTATCCGCACCGTCTTTTCCGAAACTACGGTTCTTGCTTCCCGATTCGCCATGACCTGCCATTGCGTGACGGTCGAACTTCAAGTGAAGCAATGTCCAGTAATTACGATTACCGCGCAAGATGATATGGCCTCCTCTTCCGCCATCGCCCCCGTCGGGACCTCCGTTGGGACAATATTTCTCGCGCCTCATGTGTGTAGAGCCCCTTCCGCCCTTACCCGAGCGGCAGTAAATCTTTACGTAATCAACAAAATTCGATTCAGCCATACTTTTCTAATAATATTATTATAACTTGTCTATTGCTTCGCAAATTTCAGCGAAGATACCTTCCATAGTACCCAGACCGTTGATATGCTGGTATTTCTTTTCGTTCTTGTACCAGTCAATCAGCGGAGCAGTCTGTGAATGATATACATGCAGACGTTTTTTGATAGTTTCTTCGTTATCGTCAGCACGGCCGGAGTCTTTGCCACGCTTAATCAGACGTACCATAAGTTCATCTTCCGGCACCTCAAGGTCAACCATTACAGAAACATCCTGTCCTCTCTCGGCCAACATCTTCTTTAATGCTTCCGCCTGTGCTATTGTTCTGGGGAAACCGTCGAAAATTACACCTTTGCTATCTTTGAAGCTATCAAATACGCTTGCCAGAATATCAATCATCAGTTCATCCGGAATCAACTGTCCCTGGTCGATATAACCTTTAGCAGTTTTACCCAGTTCTGTACCGTTCTTGATTTCTGCGCGCAATACATCTCCTGTTGAGATGTGATTGATACCATACTTTTCTACAATACGCTCGCTCTGTGTCCCTTTTCCAGAACCCGGAGCACCGAAAATTACAATGTTCAACATCTTTTTTACCTAAAAATTAATTTGTATTTGAATTTAGTCTACTACTGTGTAAATGTCGGGGTAATTTCGCCCGAAACCGTCATAATCCAATCCATATCCCACGATAAAGTCGTTCGGAATTTCCATTGCTACATATTCAATGTTCAGGTCCACCTTCAGTTTTTCCGGTTTCACCAATAATGAAGCGATGTGGATAGATTCGGGATTACGCGTACCCAATGTTTCGAGCAGTCGCTGCATAGTCAGCCCCGTGTCTACAATATCTTCTACGATAACAACCGTACGTCCGGCAATGTCCTCGTTCAGTCCGATTACTTCTTTGATAACTCCGGTGGAAGTCACTCCCTGATAAGAAGCCAGCTTGACAAACGATATTTCGCAAGGGATTGTGATGTGTTTCAGCAAGTCGGCCGTAAACATAAACGAACCATTCAACACGCTGAGGAATAGTGGGTTCTTATCTGCCAAATCGCGATTGATTTCGTTCGCCACGCGAATCACTTCTTTCTGAATATCTTGTTCTTTAATGGAAACAGTGAACTGCTTGTCTTTTATCTGAATGCTATCCATAACCGGTTATTTTAAAAAAGTTGTCGCAAAAATACAATTTTTATTCCACTCTGTACATCTTCTTCTGCAATTTCTTTGAAAGAAGAAGCAGAATCGGTGAGATAGTTAGCGATGTTCCTCCATTAAGCAGTCCACAGAATATCCCTTTATGAAATAAATAAAAAAGCTATTTAACAGCCTATCGGATAAGAATAAATAGACAATAAAAAGAATAGCCGGAAAGAAATAAGAGTAATCATATTTTAGACGCAAACACCCCCACTGATCCACTTCATTAAATTTTTAGTCGGGTAGATAATAAAGCGGATCCCACCTTAAATGTACATTGGTTTCCACCTTAGCCAAAAGTAAATTCAACATTCTCAATGCTGGCAAAAAGCATTCCTTCCCTTTTCCTCAGAAAGACCTTGCTTTCCCTTGCCAACCAGCCGATAGCAAGAGCTACGTCTTCAAACGTCAAACCTAACTCACGGCACAAATCGAACATTGACAGTTCACCTTTTTCATTTAAGATGCGCCATACTTTTCCGGCATTCAAGCCAATTCTAGTCTTTTCCATAATGCAAACTTTAGAAGATTAAACAATCCGTTATCTATGATTTAATCATTGTGAGCACAGGAAAATAATGTTATGCACATTACCTACCTACAAAGATAACATTTTTCTCGAAAAAAGCAAATAATCAGCACCATAATACTCAATTCTCCTACTATCTCCGACACTGACTGAAGCGCTTCTTCGTCATCCTTGTGCGAACAGGCTATATCTTATGTCCGGTACATTCATAGAGAAGTTACTCCCCATTAAATGTAAACTTGCTGAAAAGTTTCACTTCATGCATTACAATCTATAATCAAAGTTTGCGTTTATAGTTCTTCGCCTGTCAACAGGAACTTTGCTACCTATACAAAACAACTTTACTTTCCATAAAGAAGAATTTTCCGACCTATCTCCTGTAACTCATCTATCTATGATTAACACGTTTTTCTTCCCATAACAAACGGGAAAAGTCAGAATAATCATGTACATTTGTAGGGCGAAAACTAAAAAAAACATCACAATGAAAATATTTCCAAGCAGCAGTATAAAGAAACTGGACGCATATACCATTGAGCACGAGCCGATTGCCTCAATAGACCTCATGGAACGTGCCGCAACCGCACTGACAAAAGCCATAATGAACAGGTGGAGCCGGGAAACTCCCGTCACCGTATTTGCCGGACCGGGCAACAACGGTGGAGACGCCCTCGCCGTGGCTCGTATGCTATCCGAAAAAGGATATAAAACAGAGGTATATCTCTTTAACCCGAAAGGTGAACTCTCCCCGGACTGCCAGACCAACAAGGAACTGGTGGAAATGGCAGAGGAAGTGACATTCCACGAAATCAGCACCCAATTCGTCCCTCCCACCCTGACACCGGACCATTTGGTTATCGACGGGCTTTTCGGTTCGGGACTGAACAAACCGTTGAGCGGAGGATTCGCAGCCGTTGTGAAATATATCAATTCTTCTCCGGCTATGGTAGTAGCTATTGACATCCCTTCCGGACTTATGGGAGAAGAAAATACATTCAACGTGAAAAACAACATTATCCGCGCCGACGTAACGTTCAGCCTGCAGCTTCCGAAACTCGCTTTCCTTTTTGCTGAAAACACCGAATATGTAGGCGAATGGGATTTATTGAATATCGGATTGAGCGAAGAGGGTATTGAAGAGACGGAAACAAACTACGAGATGCTGGAACTGGAAGATATACGTTCACTCATCAAACCACGCCAACAGTTTGCCCACAAGGGGAATTTCGGTCATGCCCTCCTGATTGCCGGCTCGAAAGGTATGGCGGGTGCATCGGTATTGGCAGCTCGTGCCTGTCTCCGTTCGGGAGTAGGACTGCTGACTGTACACGCACCGATATGCAACAACGACATTCTTCAAACCTCCGTCCCCGAAGCCATGGTAGAAACCGATGCCAATGAAACCTGCTTTGCCATACCTACCGACACGGACGATTACCAAGCCGTCGGCATCGGCCCCGGACTGGGAAGAAGCGAGGAAACGGAAGCTGCCCTGCTCGAACAGCTCGAACATTGCCAGACTCCCGTAGTAGTGGACGCTGACGCACTCAACATCCTTGCCAACCACCGCCACACACTGACACACCTGCCGAAAGGTTCTATCCTCACCCCACACCCGAAGGAACTGGAACGGCTGACCGGCAAGTGTCAGGATTCATACGAACGACTGACCAAAGCCTGCGAACTGGCTCATGCCGCCAACGTACATATCATCCTGAAAGGCGCCTATTCCGCCATTATCACCCCGGCAGGAAAATGTTATTTCAACCCGACCGGAAATCCGGGAATGGCAACCGGAGGCAGTGGCGATGTATTGACCGGAGTGATCCTAGCTCTGCTAGCCCAAGGCTATCCCGCCGAGGATGCAGCTAAAATCGGTACTTACATCCACGGACTGGCCGGAGATTTCGCCCAGAAAAAGCAGGGGATGATCGGACTGATTGCCAGCGACATCATCACCTGTCTGCCTACGGCATGGCGACTTGTAAGCGAATAAAAGTTAAGAACTTACAGTTTTTTCAATAACTTCATTAACTTTGTTTTCAAAACCAGTTAAAAAAGAACCGAATATGAAAAAGTTGATTATAGCAACGGGACTACTAATGGCTACTTCCGCCTATGCACAAACAGAAGTGTTGACAGGCGTTACCCGAGGAAAAGACTACGGAGTGGTGTACAGCCTTCCCAAAACACAGATAGAACTCGAAATAAAAGCCAACAAAGTCAGCTATACACCGGGTGAATTCAGTAAATACGCAGATCGTTATCTGCGACTGACCAACGTATCTGCCGAGCCCGACGAATATTGGGAACTGAACAGCGTAAAAGTTAAATCAGTAGGAGTCCCTAACAGCGAAACGACTTACTTTGTCAAACTAAAGGATAAAACAGTAGCCCCTCTCATGGAACTGAGTGAGGACGGAATTGTGAAATCAATCAACGTCCCTTACAGCAAGAGTAACGAGACTAAAAAAGCTGCTCCCGTCACTCCCGCCACCGTAAAAGCGAATCCTCGTGATTTCCTTACCGAAGAAATCCTAATGGCCAGCTCCACCGCCAAAATGGCCGAACTGGTAGCCAAAGAGATCTATAATATCCGCGAAAGCAAAAATGCCCTTTTACGCGGCCAAGCGGACAACACTCCTTCGGACGGCGCCCAACTCAAAATCATGCTCGACAATCTGAACGCACAGGAAGACGCCATGATCAAGATGTTCTCGGGCACACGTGACAAAGAGGAAAAGACATTTACGATCCGACTTACACCGGATAAGGAACTGAATAACGAAGTTGCTTTCCGTTTCTCTAAAAAGCTGGGGGTAGTTGCCAACAACGACCTGGCCGGCACTCCTTTCTATATCACTCTGAAAGACTTGAAAACAGTCAAAATGCCACAAGACGACGGGAAGAAGAAAAAAGAACCGGAAGGAATTGCCTACAACGTCCCCGGACAAGCGCAAATCACGCTGACCGACGGCAAAAAGAAACTGTATGAAGGAGAAGTACCTGTAACGCAATTCGGCATTATCGAATACTTGGCTCCGGTATTGTTCAACAAGAACTCAACTATCAAGGTGTATTTCGACCCGAATACCGGCGGACTTCTTAAAGTAGACCGGGAAGAAGGGAAATAATGAAACTCTAAAAAGAAAAGAATATGGGCGGTGAAGGACACATGCTCGACATGATACGTCGGCTTAGCGAAGGAAGAGAAGCCTCCCGCCTGCGTCGCGAGCGAAACAACGAGAAGCTAAAACATTTAAACCGTAGCAACGAACATTACCCGTTGCCCAATACCACGTCGGAAGAAATGGAACGTATCATCTGTGATTCCGAGAAGAAAAAGGAACGGGACAACAGCTACTTCGTATGGGGGACACTGATTATCATGGGCGTCCTGATTGCAAGTGCCGTTATACTATGGGCTATCTTTATTAAATAATTTATTCCCCGCAGAGTAACACAGAGCCTTTTAATCTTACCGTAAAGAGAGGATTCAGTGAGACACTGTGTTACTCTGTGGGGAAATGAAATTTTATAAAACCGTCTTTCTGTAACTGATAAAGATAAGTAGATACACGTGACTCGTAGCCTGCTTCATTCTGAAAATGGACTGCGAGTTTTTCTATGATTTCACGCACCGTCTGTTTCCCGTCAATCAGTTCCCATACAACCGTTCCGTGTTCTTCCAAATGCACATGAAGCTCCTTCGACATCCCCTTCGGAACAAGAAAGCGTTGCATCCACGTATATTTAAAACGAGGGAAGGAGAGCACAATCGTCTCCCCTTCTCTTTCAACGGTAATATGTTCACTGCGACAGGGAATTACATCCAACAGGTTGATTTTCTCTTTCGCTGCCATACTTTGATCTCCTTATTTCAAGAATATTATATTGAGTCTTTAATATTATACCGATTCTTTTTTAATATTAGCTTCTTCCAGGCCATAACCTTTTTTCCTGTTCTCTGCCTTCAACATCAAAGATACAATCAACGCAAGCACACCGAAGATAGCAAAAATAGCCATAGGTAACGTGTAATCATACGTCTGCGCACCGTCTACCACCGGCCCCTTGCAATAAGAGTTCAGCACCCAACCGATCAGCAAAGGCACCCCCATCAATCCCCAGTTCTGTACCCAGAAAATCAATGCATAAGCCGTACCCAACTGTTTCTCAGGAATAATCTTCGGAACGGAAGGCCACATAGCTGAAGGAACCAGTGAGAAAGCGAAGCCTAACACAATCATAATGATCGTGGCAAACCACCACACATTCAGGATAGGAAGTGCAAACATAGTATGCACGAATATCAGCATCACTGCACCAATAGTCATCAACGTGGCACCTTTGCCGATACGGTCATACAGAGAACCGAACAACGGAGTCAGGATGATCGCACCGATCGGTAACAATCCCGGAATCGTCCCCGCCAATTTCGGGTCTACATTATATTTCTGTACCATTAAGTCCGCCGCATACTTGATAAACGGGAATACAGCCGAATAGAATAATACGCACAACAATGCAATCAGCCAGAACCCCTTGTTAGTAACGATATATACGATATCTTTCATACGGAAAGGTTCTTCGGGTTCAAGCCCTTGTGCGTCAAGTGAAGCATCCAACTTCTTATCATAGAATGTGTAAATAAAGAAAGCAATCGTACCTACACAAAGCATAACCAAGCAGAAAAGAATCGGCGCGGGGATATTGGTATGAAAAGCACCTGCCTCGTCAGTAGATCCGAAGAAGTCAGCCAAAGGTACAGTCAGCACCATTGCCAGAGTTGTACCGATACGTGCCGTTGCCATTTCAAGTCCCATAGCCAACGCCATTTCCTTGCCTTTAAACCATTTCACAATAATCTTAGAGACGGTAATACCAGCAATTTCCACACCAACACCAAAGATAGCATATCCCAATGCTGCCAATGCTACCTGCATCTTGAATCCGAAAAGCAGGGCACCTTCCGGGAAAGTGGTAGAGACAGCATAATATTTCAGTCCACAACCGAACACCATTAACAGACAGGCGCCCATTCCAGTAAAGCGTACTCCCATTTTATCCAGGATAATACCGCCGAAAATCAACATCAGCAAGAATACATTGAACCACCCGTAAGCGCTGGTAAAGAATCCGTAATCCAAACTATCCCAGAGTAGTTCTTTCTCAAGCATAGGTTTCAGCGGGGACATAACGTCCGTAAGGAAGTAGCCGCATAACATGGTAAAAGCGACCAATGCTAGAACGCTCCAACGCAACACCTTGGAGTCATTCAATTTCTGTTTTAATTGTTCTGTCATTGTTATATTTAAATAGTAGTTAATAATTTTATTTTTTACGACCAACAAAGATAGTTAAATCTCCATTGTATACCTCACAAAGAGATTTGTTTTTAGAAAAAAAGTTAGGCGCGGATTACATGAATTGCACGGATTCATTAACAAATCCGTGTAATCCGTGTAATCTGCGCCCAAATATAGAGAAATACAGAAAACCTTCTGCCCCCTCTTAAATGGTTTCACCCAATCCCTCTCTGCAATCCGAATGGATTATTCAGCAGCAGGAGCCGGAGTTTCAGCCGGTGCCGGAGTTTCTGTTGCAGGTGCAGACTCTGCCGGAGCAGTAGCATCTGTTTGCGGTGCAGCAGTACCAGCAGGCAAGTTATACGGGTTAGTCTGTTGTTCTTTCTGAGCCTGTTCCAACACTGCATCTTTAACAGCAGAAGAATGAGGAACGACATAAGCGGTAGCAATACTCATGATAACCATGAAGATAGCTAAGCCCCAAGTTGCTTTTTCCAGAAAATCGGTAGTTTTGCGTACGCCCATAATAGCGTTGGATGAAGAGAATCCGGAAGCAAGTCCGCCTCCTTTTGAGTTCTGAATCAGCACGATAAAGCACATCAACAGGGCTGCAATAACCATTAAGATAACGAATAATAAGTACATTTTTAGTTATTTTGAATTAGCGTTAATAATCAATTTCTCCAAAAATCTGATTTGGTCTGCAAAGTAAGCATTTTTTTTTGGATATTTCAAACTTAATTTTTTAATTATTTCAAGAGCTTTCGAATATCGTTGTTGTTTAACATAGATTTTGGCTAAAGTTTCGGTAAAACAGCTATCATCTTCTTCCTCTGCCGCACTCACTTCTTCCGAAGGAGTAACAGAGATTTCCGCTTCCTCTTTTAAAGGTTTCAGACAGAGAGGAGCCTCACTTTCGCTCTTTTCAATAAAATCGTCTATCAGTTCGTATCCTTTCAACTTCGGAGCGACTTCTTCCGATTCGACAGCAGTCGTATTGTCTTCCAACAGATAAGTTGTATAGTCCATTGAATAGTCGAAAGTTGTCTGACCGGCCACCTCCTCCGGCACCGTAGACAGAAAAGCGTCAATCAACGCCAGGGTGCGGTCTACCGAAGGCTCGTTTTTCAGCACTTCCGTAAGGGGCACTCCTTTCTTACGGGACTGGACGGCAAACCGGTCACCTTCGATCAACTGAAACAGTTTCCGGCGATCGGCAATGTACAGAACCGCTTTCCGCAGTTCCGCGCCAAAATTAATATCATGGAGAATATATAGGTTCTTTAGATACAACAAGCGAAGCGACTGAAAATACGGATACCGCGCGAGCATATTGCGCAGCTCATACAAAGTATCCCTATCCAGCGTTTCAGGGTGCTGAATCCATTGTTGAAAGTTAACAGAAGTCATTAAAATTACCAGTTTGCTACAGTTGCATTAAATATTTGGTCGGTTATCTCTTTAGTCATTTCAGCAATCAGTCCGTCTTGTACAGCCGTCAGCAACTGACTGGAATCATAGGTACGGAAAGCTGAAAACTGTTGTTCGAAGTCTTCGGCGTGGTTTGTGTTGTTGACAAAGCGTACATTCACCGTAATGGTCAGTTTCGTCTCCGAAGAATAACCGTCGGCGGATACAGCCTGGTTGTATTGGTTGTAGCCTGTAATTTCTCCGTCAATCTGCAAATCCGCGTTCTGATTCGGCTTCAGCAGTTGGAGCCGTGTCTGACGGATAAAGATATCTTTCAGATCCTCATTAAACTTCGTTGCCAACGGTGCATACACATACTCCGACTTAATAGGGAAGTCGGCAATCGAAATGGTTTTCACCTTATCATAATTGATAGACGAACCATTAAACTTATAGGAAACAGTACACGCAATGACTACCAACGGTAATGCAAGCAGTAGCGCAACGCGTGGCGTTATCTTTTTAATCCAGTTCATATTCTTTTATTTTTCTATAAAGCGTACGTTCGGAAATCTTCAGATCCCGGGCGGCACCTTTCCGTTTTCCATGATGTTTCTCCAGTGCTTTACGTATCATTTCCTTTTCAACTTCATCCAGTGCCAAGTTTTCTTCTACATATTCTTCCGTATCCTGAATATCATCATCGTCGTCTTTCGGACAGACAGTTGCCTGCTGCATCGGATGAATAATGGCAGGCACCGAAGGCTGGTTTGCCGTTGTCACTACCGGAGTAGCGACGACTTGCCCTACTTGCCCCATTTGTGCCACCTGCCCTGCACGTTCAGCCATCATGTTGTGCACCATCTTCCTCAGTTCGGCCACTTCCTGACGCATATCGAACAGAACGGAATAAAGAATTTCCCGTTCGCTCTCAAAGCTTTTGCTCTCCCGTGTTCCCAGCAATGCCGGCAGACGTTGTACATTCTGTGCGGGAAGATAGGTTTGCAGAATAGCTGCCGTAATCTCCCTGTTCGTCTCGATAATAGATATCTGCTCGGTGATATTCTTCAACTGGCGCACGTTTCCGGGCCACGGATAAGCAAGAAGTTCTTTCTTCGCATCCTCCGTCAACTGAATGGCCGGCATCCGGTACTTTGCCGCAAAGTCCGCCGCAAATTTACGGAACAACAGAAGCACATCGTCTCCCCGCTCACGCAAAGGAGGGATCTGAATAGGCACCGTATTCAAACGATAATATAAATCTTCACGAAAACGTCCTTCCGCAATAGCTTGCGTAAGATTGACATTCGTAGCTGCAACAATACGCACATCCGTCTTTTGTACTTTCGACGAACCTACTTTGATAAACTCGCCACTCTCCAGCACACGGAGCAGACGTGCCTGTGTAGGCAACGGCAACTCCCCTACTTCATCCAGGAAAATCGTACCGCCGTCCGCTTCACCGAAATATCCTTTCCGTTCACCAATCGCACCGGTAAATGCTCCTTTCTCATGGCCGAACAATTCCGAGTCGATCGTCCCTTCGGGGATCGCTCCACAGTTGACAGCGATATACTGTCCGTGCTTCCTCCGGCTGTATTGATGAATGATTTGCGGAAAACTTTCCTTTCCAACTCCGCTTTCTCCGGTAATCAGCACAGACAAATCGGTAGGAGCTACCTGAATGGCAACATCTATGGCGCGCAACAATGCCTCGGTATTTCCGATAATACCGAAACGCTGCTTCACTTGTTGTATCTCCGTTTTTGTCATTACTTCCTATTAATCTTCGTCTACTGTATCCAGCTTTAGTTTGTCACTATCATCCCGTTTCTCGTAATACTGTTTCCGCAACGGATTTGCATGGGCTACTTTCTCCCGTTGACGATTACGGAACACATCAATGGCAACATAAACTGCCTGACGGAACGAGTCCTCGCTCGCCAGTCCCTTGCCTGCGATGTCATAAGCCGTACCATGTGCCGGAGAAGTACGCACTACCGGCAGTCCTGCCGTATAGTTTACTCCGTCATCCATAGCCAACGCCTTGAACGGAGCCAGCCCCTGGTCGTGGTACATCGCCAATATTCCGTCGAAATGCGTATAATTGCCCGACCCCATAAAGCCGTCGGCAGCATAAGGTCCGTAACAAAGAATCCCCTTTTCCTCCATTTCCTTCATGGCAGGGATAATCACTTCCTGTTCTTCCGTACCCAGCAAACCGCCGTCTCCGGCATGAGGATTGAGAGACAACACCGCAATACGCGGAGCACCGATGCCGAAATCCTGCTTCAGGCAATGATGAAAGATCATCAGCTTTTCCTGAATCAGTTCCTTCGTAATCGTAGTCGCAATCTCTCTGACAGGGATATGCGTCGTCACTAGAGCCACACGAAAATCATTCTTCATCAGAATCATCAACGATTTGTTTCCGTTGCCCAAACGTTCTTCGATATACTCCGTATGTCCGGGGAAAGAAAATTCTTCCGACTGGATTGTATGTTTGTTAATCGGAGCTGTCACAATTACGTCAATCAGCCCCTCACGATAGTCTTCAATAGCCCGTTCCAAAGCGCCCAATGCGGCCTTACCGGCTTCGGGGTCAGGTTTGGAAAACTCAACTTTCACTTCATCATCCGTACAGTTCACTACGCTCAAGCGGTTGCATCCCGCTTCGGAAGCCGTATTGATAATACTGAAGTTAGTCTGCACATCCAAAGCCTTGCGGTGATAAGCAGCGACTTTCGGTGAACCGTAGATAATAGGAGTACATAATTCCAGCATGGTAGGATCCGAGAATGTCTTTAAAATCACCTCATAGCCTACCCCGTTAATGTCTCCCTGGGTGATGCCGATTCTTATTTTATTATCTTCCATGTTTTTATTTATTAGTTTGTTCCGCTTCCTTGGCTGTTCCTCCCAATGGGATCTGGTTTTGCTGAACCTCATTCGGAAGTTTCAGTGTATAAAGAGATGCCTCCATTTGGCGCACCAGGTTACGTTTCATTTTATCAGGTGAATAAACAAATATTTCTGCTGTGATAATTCGTTGGTTTTTCTCATCCAGACGCGTGTGAGACACATACGGGCCACCCATGAAGTCCCCCTTCATGCGCCATAATCCGCGTGCTTCCATTGTGTAACTGTTCTGTACATTGATCGGACGTACATCGGTCAGTAAAGAATCCGTTGACATATAAACCCCTTCCTTGAATCCCGGAATGTTCGCCTTCATCACAGAGTCACGCTTATGCACAAAATATTCTTTGGTGAACGTATCTTTATCGGTATAAGGATAAGAATACATCACGAAGTTACGGTCGGCAGTACCTGTATTGGTGGAAGCCCAGAAGAAATCTTTTCCGGTCTTTGAATTAGCCAGTTCGGCAGGCAACCAGATATCGCAACCAAATAAGCTATCCACTTTCTGTGAGATAAAATTGCTGTGCTTTTCTTCCAGCATGGAAATCTGACGATTCATTTCCGCACGGGTGAAGAAGTCAACAATAGTCTGCTTATTCTCTTCCACAAACTTTTGGAATTCTTCTTCATTCGGAGCCTGAATGGTCAATATCATTTGCGGATTCGCATACACATCCTTCGCATATTTGAAAGAAGCTTTCGTATAAATATCCTTTATATCTACGATAATGATATTGCGGATCAACTTCAACGTTGAATCATAATCTTTCGGTGAAGTATACATAATACGGAAAGAAGGTTCCGACTGCGGCAACCCCGGCATATCCGAATCGAGCACATCATGCAAGGCCCTTCCTGCCGCACGATCCCAAACGCCGTGATCTACTACTACCAAAAGTTCGTATGCACGCCCACTAGAAGTGTGATTCCCTTTCAGACCACAAGAAGCAAAAACGAAGGCTATCAAAGCCATGCTTAAATAAGAAAAGTACTTTTTCATGATGTTCGATTTTTATATTAGCTCTTTTTATTTTTCTCCTGTTTCGCAGTCGACAACATGCCGCAGGCTGCAAAAATATCTTCTCCGCGCGAAGAACGGATTGTAGTAAAAAGCCCGTGCGTGGTCAAATAGTCACGGAAACGGGTCATTGTATCCATATCTGCCCCTTCAAGATCAACTCCCGGAATGTCATGGAACCGGATCAGATTTATCCTGCAATCCAATCCACGCAACAGTTTCAGCAACTCCTTGGCATAGACTTGCGAATCGTTGAGTCCCTTAAAAACAATATATTCAAATGAAAGTCGGCGCTGTTTGCTAAAATCATAGTTTTTTAACAGTTCCACCATTTCGGTAATCGAATAGCCTTTTTCCGCCGGCATCAGTTCGGAACGCTGCACCGCCAACGGCGAATGGAGGCTGATTGCCAAATGACAATCACTTTCTTCAATAAAACGTTTCAGCCCTTTCCGCAATCCGACAGTGGAGAGGGTGATACGCTTCGGACTCCACGCATAACCGTAATCAGCCGTCATTATCTCCAATGCCTGCAATACTTCATCCAGGTTATCGAGCGGTTCGCCCATGCCCATCATCACGACATTTGTCAACTTGTCCCGTTCCGGCAACGAATGAATCTGATTGATAATCTGACTGGCGGTCAGGTTGGCCTTATAACCTTGCTTTCCGGTCATGCAGAACTTGCAGTTCATCTTGCAGCCTACTTGTGAAGATACACACAAAGTCGCCCGGTCATCATCCGGGATATATACGGATTCTACAAAGTGGTTCTCACCTACTTTATACAAATACTTCACCGTACCGTCCACAGAGCGCATTTCATCTACCGGCGCCTCTGCTCCCACCTCATAGTTCTGCTTGAGCAACTCCCGATACTTCAACGACAAATTTGTCATTTCATCAATCGAGGCCACCTTCTTATCGTAGAGCCACGATGCAATCTGCTTGGCGGCAAAGCCGGGCATTCCCAGTCTTTTCGCCAGCGATTGAAGCTCCACAAGAGTCATTCCTAAAAGAGGATATTTAGACATTATTCCTTCTGTTCATGGTTTATATTTGCAAATGTAAGGAAATAAAGTCGATTTCCGTACAGCGAGAATGTAAAAGTTAACAAAAAAGGTCGTTCCCGAAAGAGGAACGACCTTTTGCAGTTATCGTTTTTACGATTAAGTCTTAGAAGAACAGGTAACGTGTATCTTTTACGTTTCCTTTCAGATACAAGTCATTCATCAGACGGCTTGCGAAGCGTGCGTGCATATTAGTCAACGTAGCTTCTTCATCTTTTGCGTTGAATGTATCGTTCAGTTTGTCCTTGCCATATACTTGCAGAACAAATACGCCGGCATTACCTTTGATCGGAGCGCTCAATTTATTTACTTCAGCAACAGAAGCATAAGCGCCAACCAACGGTTCGCTACTACGCAAAGCAGATACATAAGCCGGAGCAGCAAACGTTACCATTTTCAAAGAATCGCTGACAGCGTTCGGCATAGCCTTGTACTGGTCGAGTGAGGTTGCGTTGGCAGCCTTCATGTCAGCCATAATCTTTTCAGCTTTCTTATCTTTCACGATCTCAGCTCTCAACTGTTCCTGTACGGCTTTCAATGGACGGTATCCTTCCGGCTTGATGTTTACCAGACCAACGACCATCATGTGATCGCTTTCGCCACATTCATACAAGCCTGATACTTCACCCGGTTTTGCTTTATCGAATGCCCATCTCAACGCTTCTTTTGTACCTCTCACACCACCGATACCATGTTCGGAGCTATACAAATCAGCTCTGTCAAGCAATTTGTATCCGGCTTCTTCGGCGTTAGCCACCATTTTCTCAACAGAAGGATTGGCAGCGATAAACTGGCTGAAGTCATTGTAAGCACGGTTGTATGTTTCCTTGCTGAATTCAACTTCACGCTTCACCACAGCTACTTTATATTTATCCTTCACCGCTTTCTTGTTAGTCACCTGAAGAATAACGTTAGCTTGACCCAACGGCAAGTTTACCAGTTCGTTCACACCTGTGCTGTTAATAGCAGAAATAAATTTCAAGTTGTCACCGTCAATTTGTGCACCTTCGTACTGTGCAGCAGTCATCCAGTTGGAATCACCGGTCTGACCGTATTTCTTAGCAAGCTCTACGAAGTTAGCACCACCTTTGATAGCATTGTAGATACTGTCGGCCAGAGTTTTCGTCTTAGCTGCATCTGCTGCATATACCTGAATCTGACGGAACTCAACAGAATCGGCAGCCGCAGTCTTGGCTACAATTTTGAATGAGTTGATCGTATTATCGCCACCATTATAGTAAGGACCATAAACAGAACCAACAGAAGCAGAGTCCAAACGTGCAACTACATCCGACGGGAAAGCAGTCTTGTTGTAGAACAAGTCTACATAAGGAGCTTCCGAACCAACCGAACGAATGAAAGAAGTATAATCATCCGTTGTAGTAGCCAACTGTTCAGTAGCTTCGTCCACTTCCTTCTGGATAGCGGCGCGGTCGGCTGCACTGGCAGTTACCTGTACGTCGATGTATTTGATATCACGAGTTTCCTGGTATTGCTTGAACTGTTCTTTTTTCTTGTTATACAAGTCTTTCAGTTCCGATTCCTTCACTACGATTGTAGAATCTACCACAGAAGAATAAGGAACGGCAGCCAGCAACATATTGTATTGGTTTACTCTTGCGTCGAAAGCATCCTGTGCTTCCACCGGGTTAGAGATAAGCGCTTTGGATACCAATGCCTGATACTTTTCAGCCAGACGGCTCTGAATCAGAGTTTTCTGAATGAACGACCAATATTTATACATATTGTTGTACTGTTCAGCATACTGTGCCGGCATTTGCGATTCGTTCATTTTGGCATATTCTACCAGGAACTTGTTCAACATATCCTTGTCGAAGTTTCCGGTTTGCGGATTCTGGAAAGGAGTCTGTCTCAACAAAGGATGAACGCCAGCTTTCAGGATGTCCTGAATTTCAGCAGTAGAAACAGTCAGTCCCAGTGCTTCAGCTTCTTTTTCAATCAGTTTATTGTTAACGTAGGAACGCCATACTTCATCGCGTACCTGACTGGTTTGTTCGTCATTCAAGGCGGTCACTCCACGCATGAGTTTCACCACTTCGGTATATTCTTCTACCAAGTTCTGATACTCCTGAGCGGAAAGAGCGTCTCCGTTCACCTCACCAACGTCATGTGCCTGGTGCGGCTGCATCACCTTCCATGCGTCACCCGCAATGAAAGCAAACAGCGCCAAGCCGATAACAATCACCAATAGAGGTCCTTTCGACCTAATGTTTTGTAATGTTGCCATTTTGATTAATACGATTTATGTTTATTATTATTTCTTCTAATTGTCGTTTTAGCGCACGAAGATACAAAAAATGCTAATATGCTTCTATTTATTGGCTAAAAATTTCTCGGTATTCGTCATTATTCCATGACTTTTAGGCGAACCAGTTCTATTTTCGTCGCCGTCACCTTGATTATCTTGAACTGATAACGTCCTACCCGAATCACTTCATGCAGTTTCGGGAAACTCTGATATTGATTCAGAATCAGTCCTCCCACTGTCAGATATTCGTCGGATTCAGGCAGGTCAAGACCGAACGTTTCGTTGACTTTCTCAATCTCCAGACGGCCGGACAATACATATTCATGCTCGTCTATCTGCTTGCTGATATAGGAAGTGTTATCATGCTCGTCTTCTATATCACCGAAGATTTCTTCTACCAGATCTTCCAATGACACAATACCGGACGTTCCGCCAAACTCGTCCACCACTACCGCAATTGTCTTTTTCTGTTGCATGAACAGTTTCATCAGCTTATTGGCGGACATTGTTTCGGGGACAATCGGCACTTGCTTCACATTCTCGTGCCAGTTGGTCGGTGCGCGAAACATCTCCGAAGAGTGGATGTAACCGACCACATTGTCAATATTACCGTCATATACGATAATCTTGGAGATACCCGACTCTATAAAACGGCTTTTCAGTTCATCCAGCGAAGTTGTGAGATCAACCGCCACCACCTCAGTACGGGGAACAATACAATCGCGTATTTTAATATTCGAGAAGTCAAGTGCGTTCTGGAAGATTTTCACTTCCGTATCCAGTTCCTCCTCATTCTCGGCATTATCAATGCTACTCTGTACAAAATAATCAAGATCCACCTTTCCGAAAGCTTTGTCGGACGCATCCTTGTTTACCTTCATGCCGAAAATGCGCAGGAAGATGCAAGACAAACCGGAAGACAACTTGGATATAGGATATAAAACAACGTAACAAATAAAAAGTGGAACAGCGAAAACGTTCAATACCATATTGGGATTGATCTTGAACAATGTTTTCGGGAGGAACTCTCCGGTCACCAAAATAATCAAGGTAGAAATGACAGTCTGTGCCAACACCATTAGGAAGTGATTGTCAATAAAGCCGGCCAGCAGATTTTCACCAATGATCTGAGCCATCAGGATACCATAGATAACCAGTGCGATATTGTTACCCACCAACATGGTAGAGATAAACTCGTTCGGGTTCTTGAAAAAGATAGAAAGGATGCGGGAAGTAATGCCCCCTTTGCGTTCCATTTCAAAACGCAGTTTGTCTACCGAGACAAATGCAATCTCCATTCCCGAAAAGAAAGCGGAGAAAAGCATGGTGATTATTAGAGAGATATAAATATTCATAGCTTATTTCACAGAATCTTTTTTCACAGAGTCCGGCAGGGCTTTTGTTTCCGGTTGTGGCGGAGCAGTCGCCTCGTCGTCGACGTAGAATATACCTTCAATATTATGAATCGTATAAACGGTCATTTGCTGATTGGAATCGAACCCATGCCCGGTGATAATCCGGTCCGGTTGCTGGATACGAATAAACTTGTCGGAATACACTTTCTGCGTAGCTTCATTCCAGTAAAGCAGTTCCGTATTGAAACGCTCTCCTTTCCGGTTTTGTATATCCACGTTTCCTATCAGTTTCCAGAGTCTTTCCTTGTCATAGTAGTAGGCAGTATCCGCTTTGATACTGGCTTCTATATGAAAGATCGAATCGAACTGTTCAAGATACACTCCTTTTTCAAATGCCCAATAAGACGGCTTCTTGCGGTCGAAAACCAGCCACTCTTCCGTATTCACCCGATAGCGGGTCACTCCCGAATCGGATATAAGGGTTGTCACTCCGGATGTCTGCATCACTGCCATGGAGTCACGTTCTGTAATAGCTTCCCCCGTTATTTTCTTTTTGCCACCACAGGAGGGAAATAAAAGAAGCATAACAATTGTCCCTAAGACAATTGTTATGCTCATGCTTTTATGCAACAAACGGTTCTTTCGTTTTCGCAACATACGTTTATCTAATCGTTGTAGACTCTCCGATCCAGCCACCGATAGTAATACGGTCGCCAGCCTTGTAACCTAACATAAACAGGTCTTTTGCTTGCGGAGTGTGTGCAGAATATCTGCCGATCAATTTGTTTGCTTCTTCAGCTACACTCGGGTCTACTTGTTTTGCGCGTTGCAATTTGTCAATTATAACAAAGTAAGTACACTTGTTCAGTGCAGACTCGTCACTCCAGTTAGGACTCATTGCATAAAGGTTGGCAATCAAAATATACGGAGCGCCATAATTTTCATTGAGACCGATAGCTTTCTGACAGTAAGTTCTTGCCTGTGACAATTTCTTAGCAGAAGCCAACACAGCAGCAGCAGCGTATGCTTTTTCCGCTTTCTTTATATTGTCAGTTTCCAAGTTGATAGCTTCATCAAAGAATTTCACTGCACTGTCGATATCACCTTTCTTGAATGCCTGATATGCACATCCGGTAGCAGCCTCTGCTGTCGGTTCCATTTTATAAGCATAGAAAGATGCCTGCAAATAAGCTTCACTTTCCGTACATTTCATCATTTTCATGATGTCGATTACTTTCTTCAAATAAGCAAGGTCAGTCTGATTAGCTTCTACTTTCGGGCCATAAATTCCTTGCAGTGATTCACAATCAGCAGTACCACTGTTTACAAACAAGGCAACCAAGTTATCTTTGATACCCAGCAGACCTTTCTTCTTTGCTTCATTAGTTTCAGCAGCAATGGCAGCATCAGCATATTCGGAAGCAGCCAGATAATCCTGGATAAATTGTTCCTTATGAGCAGGATCAGCTTTCAGTTTATCCAAAGACATCTGCAGGAAATAGAAAATAGTAGCTCCGGCAGACTCGCCTTTTACAGCATTAACCGATTGGCTCAGCCATTGATAAGCCTGATTCACATCCAGTTTCGGAGCCAAGGCGATATAGTCTACAGCCTTGATACCCAAAGCTTCATCAGCAGAAGATACCTTCGTACCTTTAGCCAGGAATTCATCAGTGTATTTGATACGCAAGTCATGCGTATTCATCAGTTCATTAAAATATTTCTGATATTCCGGATTATTTCTGTCCTTAATCTGTGCCATTAAACCTTTCAGAATTTTATATCCGTCAGTAAAAGTGTAGAAACGGAGTGTCGGACAGTTTTCCAACACAGCTTTCCAAGGAGTATACGCATCTTTAAAGTTACCTGCACGCACAGCTTCATGCGAGATACTACTGTTTGAATTACAGTTAGTCGCATCCTGTGCTACCACAGTAGTCGCCCCTGCCGAAAGGAACAACATAGCTACAAGCGTTTTAATTTTCATTGTATCTAAATTTTAGTTGTTAGTATAATATTATAGTCGTCTATTCTCTTCTCTTTTTAATTCTTGCATTACTCTACCCTACGCTTGAAGAACCAACGTTCGTTGAACGTCAATCCGATACTTACGCGGAAGATATTTTCGTTCACAAAAGTCGCTTCTTGTCCACTGATACGAACAAACTGTCCACTGATACTGAGGATAGAGCGTGAACGGGGAACAGGCAGCCCGAAACCGGCTGTTACACCATATTCGCGGGTAGCCTTCTTGCCGTTGATCTTATAATACGGGGTCGTATAATAAGCTCCCAAACGATATTTTATGTGAGCAAGATAAGAACGTCCCAGCAAGTTAGGGATATATTCCGCACCCACAGATATTTTAGAACGGTCGCAATAAGCATAAGTTTCATCAAAATCAGCGCGTATGGATTCATCTGTTGTCCTTACACCAAAGTCTGCTTTCGACCATTGTTGCAAACTGTAATCCACTCCAATTGTCAGGCGTTTGTCATAGTTATAGGTAAATCCGACACCATACGTATTAGGGAGTGCCAATGTAGCATCCGGCGCCACGCTAGTTGAAGTTTCAACCGTACCTGTACTATTAGAGACCAACTGTGTTGTCACATCATAATCATTCCCCAGTTTTATTTTTGGAGAATATACAACACCAAGCGTCACTGAATGTTTCTTATCTATATCCTTTGTATACTGTGCTCCAAAGTCCAGCTTATAAGATGATACAGATGCAGTCGCCTGTTGCACAAAATTATAAGCCCCGGATACATTCGGATAATAAATAGTCCGCGAACGGGTTATATCCCCCCAGAAATAAGAAGCATTTACACCCACTGAAAGATCTTTGAATACCTTCACACCCAATCCGACATATAGTTGGTGTAAGCCTCCGTCGCCTGTATAATTTCTGGCATAAGCTGTCGTATTACCAGTTGCGGGATCTGTCGCAGTCTGAGTATCCGACACCGTATATCCCACATTGGAGAACGGCAGCAAACCGATACTCATCGCTAGTCTCCTATGTAACCGGAATTGCATTGCCAGATAGTCGAAACTAGAGTTTTTGGCGTTCAGCTTCACGCCACCGCCACTAATATTCATATTTTGAAGACTGACGCCCCCTTCAAAGAGGAAAGTCAACGAGTCAATGGCTGTATACGAAGCAGGATTCAACGGATTGATCTGCGCTCCGTCCCGGAGTCCGAAAGCAATTCCTCCCATTGCCTTACTGTTTCCGAAGTTCTGGTCAGACAAGTCGCCATAGCCATATCGTGTATAAGGAGAGTTTGTATTATTTTGAGCGATTGCCATTCCGGTAACCATTGTGAGCAATAGCGCCCAAAGCGTGTGTTTAAATCCTACCATTATTATAGTTTAAAATTCTATTTAATCCTTTCAACACTAAAAATCTATCTGCAAAGATGATACTTTTTACGCTGCTATCAAAAGAAAAATCATCTCCGCCCGTTAAAAAAACCAAAAGTTCAGGATATTTATGCTTCATAGACTCAATATAACCTGAAATTTCGTATTCCATACCTTTCAACACCCCGGCGCGTATAGCCGTTTCGGTATCCCGCCCCATGGGGAGTTTGCGCCCGTTGGAGTCAATAAGAGGCAAGCGTCCGGTAAACTGGTTGAGTGCCTTGAAACGCATCTGCATACCGGGAGAAATATTACCACCATGATACTGTCCTTTCGAGTCTATAAACTCGTAAGTAATGCAAGTTCCCGCATCAATCACCAATATATCTCTACGAGGATATTGCTCATTCGCTCCCACCACAGCAGCCATTCGGTCGTATCCCAGCGTTTCGGGAGTTTCGTACAGGTTGGTGACCGGAAGCGGAGTCTTCGAATCGAGCCACAGCAAAGGGAAAGGCAAGGCGACCAAAGCCGCAAGCACCCGTTCGCTTAAATCAATCACGGTAGCTACAATTCCCTGCTCAACCGGGTATTTGGCACAAAGAACTTCCAGGCAATCCAATGACTGATTGGACTCGGTCAGCACTTCCACCATTTCCCCACCGTCAAAGAGGGCAACCTTCGCAGCGGTATTTCCTATGTCGATAATTAAATTCAATGCATTCTTATCTTTTAGCGGGCGCAAAGGTAAAGTAAAAAAAGAGAAATCGAAACATCTGAGAGAAATTATCTTCTTTTTTGGTTCTTCTTCTGTTCTCTCTCTCAAAAAAGTGTGTCGGGCGAACTATATAATATAGAATAATATATATTTTTATTTATATATGCACGGTTAGTGGCACGCCTCCATTTTTCAGCAGAAGATAAATCACTAATTCACAATCAATTATACATGCAAAAGGGGTAGCACGGTTAGTGGCACGCTTTTACGTGTATAATTCCGGTAAAACAGAGGCTCTATTTCACCCAAATGAAGGCTCTATTTACCCCAAACAGAGGCTCTATTTTGATAAAACAGAGCCTCTGTTTCACGAATCCAACAATTCTTTGTATATTCGCTGCCAAAATAAAATGAACCTACTAATGAAACGGTCTTTTTTATATGTAATCTTCTCTCTTTTCCTGTTGCTCCTGCCCATTGGACAAACAACTGCCAACAGCAATGACTCTATCCGTCTTAGCCTGCTGACTTGTGCTCCCGGAGAAGTGATATACACCCTGTTCGGACACACTGCCATTCGTTACGAAAATCCCTCACAAGGGATTGACGTCGTATTCAATTACGGCTTATTCAGCTTTGACATCCCTAACTTCGCTCTCCGCTTCTCACTCGGAGAAACGGACTACCGACTGGGAGTGATCGACTACCCTCATTTTGCAGGAGAATATGCCTATTTCGGACGCAGCGTATGGCAACAAACACTTAACCTGAACAACGAAGAAAAGGCCGAACTAATCCGCTTGTTACAAGAAAATTACCGCCCCGAAAACCGGGTGTACCGTTATAATTTCTTTTACGATAATTGTGCCACCCGTCCCCGCGACAAGATAGAAGAAAGTATTGCAGGCAAAGTGATTTATCCCGTAGAACCGCAAGACGGTTCACGTACCTTCCGCGAGATCGTCCACCAATATTGCAAAGGACATCCGTGGGCACGTTTCGGCATTGATCTATGCATCGGAGGCGAAGCCGATCGGCCTATCACGCAGCGACAGATGATGTTTGCCCCGTTCTATCTAATGGATGCATTTGCCGGCGCACAAATTACCGGTGATTCCATTCAACGCCCGCTTGTAACGGACAGCGAACTGATTGTGGATGCCACTCCCGAAGAAGGTGAAAGCTTTTGGATACCCACTCCGCTGCAATCCGCTCTTCTCCTCTTTATACTTACCGCCGCCGCTACCATTTACGGTATCCGCCGACGGACAGGACTTTGGGGAGTCGACCTCATATTGTTCGGTACGGCAGGTATCGCAGGATGTATCCTTGCGTTCCTGGCCCTCTTCTCCGAACACCCGGCTGTCAGCTCCAATTTCCTGTTATTTGTCTTTCATCCGGACCAGCTTCTTTTCCTTCCTTACATCATATATTGTGTCCGAAAAGGGAAGAAATGTTGGTATTTGACCTTAAATCTTATTATTTTAACACTTTTTATAGTGCTTTTTCCGGTAATTCCGCAAAGATTTGACTTTGCTGTTGTACCTTTGGCACTCTGTTTGCTGATACGTTCAGTGAGCAATCTAATTGTGACATCTAAAAAGAAATAATGAAAGGACTACTAACTTCCCTTATCACCGTACTGACCTTCACCGGGCTGCAAGCCCAGTCGCTACCTGCCGCCCCTAAATTAGTGGTGGGACTGACGATCGACCAATTACGTACGGACTATCTGGAAGCATTTTCGTCACTTTACGGCGAGAAGGGCTTCAAACGTCTTTGGAAAGAGGGAAGAGTGTTCCATAACGCCGAATATACTTTCAGCGGTGTAGACCGCGCTTCCGCCATAGCTGCCATTTATAGCGGTACGACGCCCTCCATGAACGGAATTATCTCCAAACGCTGGATGGACGCCGCCACCCTCCGCCCCGTCAACAGCACGGACGACACGGCATTTATGGGATATTACACCGATCAGACGGTCGCCCCCACCAAATTGCTGACTTCCACCATTGCCGACGAGCTTAAAATAGCTACACAAGGTAAGGGACTTGTATACGCCATTGCCCCCAACTGCGACGCCGCCATTTTTGCCGCCGGACATGCCGGAAACGGTGCTTTCTGGCTCAATCCCAATACCGGAAAATGGAGCGGGACAACCTACTACGGAGAATTTCCCTGGTGGGCAAGTCAATACAACGACCGCCAGGCTGTCGATTTCCGTATCGCCGGCATGACATGGGAACCGGTTTTCCCGCGGGGGATGTACACTTTCCTGCCAGATTGGCGGGATATGCTTTTCAAATATAAATTTGACGACGACCGCAACAACAAGTTCCGACGGTTCATCGCCAGTCCCTTTGTGAACGATGAAGTCAATGCACTCGCCGAAGAAGCGCTCAACAAAAGTTCTATCGGTATGGACGATATTACTGACTTATTGGCACTGACTTATTATGCAGGCAACTACGCACATAAATCCGTACAGGAATGTGCTATGGAAATACAAGATACATACGTACGTCTCGACCGCAGTATCGCCAACCTGCTCGACGTGCTCGACAAGAAGGTAGGACTACAAAACGTGCTTCTTTTCGTCACCTCGACCGGCTATACGGACAGCGAATCGCCCGATTCGGGATTATACAAAATCCCCAGCGGAGAGTTTTATCTCAACCGCTGCGCCGCCTTGCTGAATATGTACCTCATGGCTACATACGGTGAGGGAAAGTACGTTGAAACCCACCACAACCAGCAAATCTATCTGAACCATAAATTACTGGAAAAGAAAGAACTGAACTTGACGGAAATACAGCAGAAGTCCGCCGAATTCCTGATGCAGTTCAGCGGAGTGAACGAGGCATATTCCGCCAACCGGCTTCTACTGGGTTCATGGACTCCGGAGATCTATAAAATACGCAACGGTTACCACCGCAAACGTTCGGGAGACCTCGTAATCGACGTCCTCCCCGGGTGGACAATCGTCAACGAGAATGGCGGCGAAAACAAAGTGGTACGCCATTCTTATATCCCTTCGCCATTGATTTTCATGGGACATTCCGTGAAACCGGCCGTTATCCAGACACCTGTAACAATAGACCATATCGCGCCTACACTGGCACATTTTATGCGCATCCGGGCTCCCAACGCCTGCACATCTGCTCCTATTACCGGCCTGCGGTAAAAGAAACCTCACAAAAACAGGGCGCAAAACATAAATAAATCAGCATTTTAATGTAACTTTGCGCAAACTATTTTAATTCGATAAATAATAAACATACTTATACAAATGGGATTCAATGAATTTTTAAGCTCGATTTTCGGAAACAAATCCACGCGAGACATGAAAGAAATCAAGCCCTGGGTGGAAAAAATCAAAGCTGCTTACCCGGAGATTGAGAAACTTGACAACGACGCACTCCGTGCCAAAACGGAAGAACTCAAAAAATATATCCATGAGTCGGCTACCGCCGAACGTGCGAAAGTGGAAGAACTGAAAGCGAGTATCGAAAGCCTGGAACTGGAAGACCGCGAAGAAGTCTTTGCACAAATCGACAAGATAGAAAAAGAAATTCTGGATAAATACGAAAAAGCACTGGACGAAGTACTGCCCGTTGCTTTCTCAATCGTCAAGGCTACTGCAAAACGTTTCACGGAAAATGAAGAAATCGTAGTTACCGCCACTGATTTCGACCGCCAACTGGCTGCTACAAAAGACTTTGTACGCATCGAGGGCGATAAGGCCATTTATCAGAATCACTGGATAGCCGGTGGTAACGATACGGTCTGGAACATGGTACACTACGATGTACAGTTGTTCGGTGGTGTCGTTCTGCACAAAGGCAAGATTGCGGAAATGGCAACCGGTGAAGGTAAGACATTGGTGGCTACCCTCCCCGTATTCCTGAATGCACTGACCGGAAACGGTGTGCACGTGGTTACCGTGAATGATTATCTGGCAAAACGTGACTCCGAATGGATGGGCCCTCTTTATATGTTCCACGGTTTGAGCGTAGATTGCATCGACCGTCACCAGCCGAACTCCGACGCACGCCGCCAGGCATATCTGGCAGACATCACGTTCGGTACCAACAACGAATTCGGTTTCGACTACCTGCGTGACAATATGGCGATCAGTCCGAAAGACCTTGTACAGCGTCAGCACAACTACGCTATCGTCGATGAGGTCGACTCCGTATTGATCGATGACGCCCGTACTCCGCTGATTATCTCCGGTCCCGTGCCGAAAGGTGACGACCAACTGTTCGAGCAGCTCCGTCCGCTAGTAGAGCGTCTGGTAGAAGCACAGAAAGTATTGGCAACCAAGTACTTGTCTGAAGCAAAAAAACTGATCGCATCCAACGATAAGAAAGAAGTGGAAGAAGGATTCCTCGCCCTGTACCGCAGCCACAAATGTTTGCCGAAGAACAAAGCATTGATTAAGTTCCTGAGTGAACAGGGCATTAAAGCCGGTATGCTGAAGACGGAAGAAATCTACATGGAGCAGAACAACAAGCGTATGCACGAAGTGACGGAACCGTTGTACTTCGTCATTGATGAAAAGCTGAACAGTGTAGACCTGACCGATAAAGGTATCGACCTGATCACCGGTAACTCCGAAGACCCGACACTGTTCGTTCTTCCGGACATTGCCGCAGAACTCTCGGAATTGGAGAATATGAACCTGACCAACGAACAGTTGTTGGAGAAAAAGGACGAACTGCTTACAAACTACGCTATTAAATCGGAACGTGTACATACTATCAACCAATTGTTGAAGGCTTACACCATGTTCGAGAAAGACGACGAATACGTAGTGATCGACGGACAGGTGAAGATTGTAGACGAACAGACCGGACGTATCATGGAAGGCCGCCGTTACTCTGACGGATTGCACCAGGCTATCGAAGCCAAAGAAGGCGTGAAAGTGGAAGCTGCCACACAGACTTTTGCTACGATTACTCTGCAGAACTACTTCCGTATGTATCACAAGCTATCCGGTATGACCGGTACAGCCGAAACGGAAGCCGGCGAACTCTGGGACATCTACAAACTGGATGTGGTAGTGATCCCGACCAACCGCCCGATTGCCCGTAAAGATATGAACGACCGCGTCTACAAGACGAAACGTGAAAAATATAAAGCCGTAATCGAAGAAATCGAACAACTGGTGAACGCCGGACGCCCGGTATTGGTAGGTACTACTTCGGTAGAAATCTCTGAAATGCTGAGCAAGATGTTGACCATGCGCAAGATCGAACACAAGGTGCTGAATGCGAAGTTACACCAGAAAGAAGCTGATATTGTTGCTACTGCCGGTTTGAGCGGAACAGTTACCATTGCCACCAACATGGCCGGTCGTGGTACCGACATCAAGCTAAGCCCGGAAGTGAAAGCCGCAGGCGGTTTGGCAATCATCGGTACGGAGCGCCACGAATCCCGCCGTGTAGACCGCCAGTTGCGTGGTCGTGCAGGACGTCAGGGTGACCCGGGTTCTTCTGTATTCTTCGTGTCACTGGAAGACGACTTGATGCGTCTGTTCTCCTCCGACCGTATCGCCAGCGTAATGGACAGACTCGGTTTCCAGGAAGGTGAAATGATTGAGCATAAGATGATTTCCAACTCTATCGAACGTGCACAGAAGAAGGTAGAAGAAAACAACTTCGGTATCCGTAAACGCCTGTTGGAATATGACGACGTGATGAACAAGCAACGTACGGTTGTCTACACGAAACGCCGCCATGCTTTAATGGGCGAACGTATCGGTATGGATATTGTGAACATGATTTGGGACCGTTGCGCCAACGCTATCGAGAACAACGACTACGAAGGTTGCCAAATGGAACTGCTTCAGACGTTGGCTATGGAAACTCCGTTCACCGAAGAAGAATTCCGCAACGAGAAGAAAGAGAAACTGGCTGAAAAGACATTCGGCATTGCCATGGAGAACTTCAAACGTAAGACTGAACGCCTGGCACAGATTGCCAATCCGGTTATCAAACAGGTATATGAGAACCAGGGACACATGTACGAGAACATCCTGATTCCTATCACGGACGGTAAACGTATGTACAATATCTCTTGTAACCTGAAAGCTGCTTACGAATCCGAATCCAAAGAGGTAGTAAAAGCATTTGAAAAGTCAATCCTGCTGCACGTTATCGACGAAGCATGGAAAGAGAACCTGCGCGAACTGGATGAGCTGAAACACTCTGTACAGAATGCAAGCTACGAGCAGAAAGACCCGTTGTTGATTTACAAACTGGAATCTGTAACGTTGTTTGACTCAATGGTGAATAAGATTAACAATCAGACTGTTTCTATCTTGATGCGCGGACAAATTCCTGTACAGGAAGCTCCGGATGAACAGGCTGCCCGTCGCGTAGAAGTACGCCAGGCTGCACCGGAACAGCGTCAGGACATGAGCAAGTATCGTGAGAACAAGCAGGACCTGAGCGATCCGAATCAGCAGGCTGCTGCCAGTCAGGATACGCGCGAGCAACAGAGACGTGAACCGATTCGTGCCGAAAAGACTGTAGGACGTAATGATCCCTGTCCATGCGGAAGCGGCAAGAAGTATAAAAACTGTCACGGAAAGAACGTTTGATAAAGAAGAGTTCAAGTAGTTAATTAGTCCTAACTACTTTACTAAATAATAAAGGCTGCCTGACAAGTCAGTAGTATCTGCAATTCCCCTCCTTCGGGAAGAAGGGTTGGCTGAAAGCCGGGGTGGTAGGTGGATACACAATGCTGATAATAATAGACTTATATATTCACCTACCACCTCCCCCTACGGGGACTCCTCCTTCCCGAAGGAGGAGAGTTTTAGATACTATCGACTTGTCAGGCGGCCTCTTTCTTTTATTCGTGTAAAATAGTACTTTTGTTCAAACTACTAAATGAATCAAACTATGGCAAAATCTTATTCACTGGCATTCATCTCTCTGTTCCTGTTGCTATTCAACAGTTGCCAGAGCATCGAACAGATTTCCATTGATTATCTGCAACCCGCCGACTTGAGTTTTCCACCCCAGCTCCGAAAGGTAGCTGTTGTGAATAACACCAGCGATGCACCGGATAACAAATTGATTACAGAAGTACAGAAAACGAAGGAAAACGTTCCGGAAGTAAGTCGCGCCACAGCCTATGCCAACGGTGATCCCAAGATTGCTGCCGAATCATTGGCAGAAGAAATAGCCCACCAGAATTACTTTGATGAAGTTGTCATTTGTGACTCCGCCTTACGTGCCAATGACAAGTTAGCGCGTGAAAATATGCTAAGTCAAGAGGAAGTCAGCCAGTTAGCTTCCGATTTAGGAGTTGATTTTATTATTGCATTAGAGAATCTGCAATTCAAAGCAACCAAGACCATTCGTTATCTACCCGATTTCAATTGTTATCAGGGAGCTATGGATGTAAAAGTATATCCCACAGTACGGGTTTATGTGCCGGGACGAAGCAAGCCCATGACCACCCTTCACCCTAATGACAGTATCTTTTGGGAAGATTTCGGAGGTTCGGTCACAGAAGCGGCTGCCCGTATCATCCCCGAAAGGGAAATGTTGAAAGAAGCTGCGGAATTTGCAGGAACAGTTCCGGTAAAGCATCTGGTTCCGATATGGAAAACGGGAAAACGGTATTTATACACCGGCGGTTCGGTTCAGATGCGCGATGCAGCTATCTACGTCCGCGAAAATTCATGGGATAATGCATTCGAACTTTGGCATCAGGCTTTCGAAGGAACCAAGAACACAAAGAAGCAGATGAGAGCCGCCTTCAATATTGCCGTGTATTATGAGACGAAAGATAGTCTGTCTCAAGCAGTGAAATGGGCGGAAAAGGCACAGCAACTAGCCAAGAAGATAGAGAAAAAGAATGTTGTCAACAATGTCAAAGCGAGTATTGACGATGTGCCGAATTATTACCTCACCAGCCTCTATTTGGCCGAATTGAAGGAGAGAAATGCTCAAATATCCAAATTAAAGATGCAAATGAGCCGATTTAATGATGATTTTTAAGGAAATCATGTATCAAATCTTATTTTTTTTATACCTTTGAACTGACAAAAAGAAGGAACCTATGAAACTGAGCCAACAATCATTATCTATCATCGAATCGGCTATCCAAAAGGCAGTCGGCAAATATGTATGCAATTGTGAACAGACAGTCGTAACCGATATTCATCTGCAACCGGACCAGACGTCAGGGCAACTGAATATTTACAACGATGATGATGAAGAACTAGCAAACGTCATGGTGGAAGAATGGGCAACATACGACGGCGATGATTTCCTCGAAAATATCGAGCCCGGCTTACGTAGTATCCTTTGCAGAATGAAAGATGCAGGTGACTTCGACAAAGTGACTATCCTGAAACCTTATTCGTTTGTACTGGTGGATGAGGACAAAGAAACGGTAACTGAACTATTGTTGGTAGACGACGATACGATGCTGGTGAATGACGAGCTACTGAAAGGATTGGATAAAGAGTTGGATGATTTTCTGAAAGAGTTGCTGGAAAAGTAAAATCTAATATATGGCAATAAAAAAGATTCTGTCAGTAGCTTCTTTTTTACTTCTGCTTATACAGACCTATGCGAACACGGCTTATTTTAAACACTTAAGTGTACAGGATGGCTTGTCGCAGGTCAATATAATATCCATTTATCAAGATGAGACGGGAGCATTATGGTTTGGTTCTTTTGAAGGAATCAATCGATATAATGGCCAGTCCGTCACTGTATTTCACCCTTCCCAAGACAACATAGGTCTGACCGAGAATGAAATAATGGCCATTTGCGGCAACAAAAAAGGGAATGTATACATACAGGCACTGCATGACTTGGTGTGCTACAATACCCGCACACAACAGTTTCATAAATTACGCGCAAATAATGTCTCCAACATATACTACAAGAACGATACGCTTTGGATTGCCGGGCGTAACAAACTGGAGTTCCGGGTGGAAGGAGACTCTACTATCCGCCTGCTCACCACTTTCAAAGAAAACATAAGAGTTTCTTCACCTATCTGCTGCACTGATGACGGATATATATACATAGGTATGAACAAAGGACTTCTACGAATCGACCGTGCACAACCCGAACGCCAACACTCTCTCCTGCCCGACATCAAAGTGCAAAGTCTTTATCAGGATTCTCAAAAGAACTTATGGATATGTACCTCCCGCCAGGGAGTGTATCGGCTGGCTCCCGACGGTTCTATCCTCAACTTCCGCAACCTTCCCGATAATACCAACTCATTATCGAACAACGATGTGCGCTGTGCTATCGAAGATGACTTAGGAAATCTGTGGTTCGGCACATTTTATGGACTGAATAAATACAACCCGTCAACACAAGTATGGGAGAATCATGTTCATCAAAATAATATATCCCATAGTTTGAGCCACTCATCCATTTTCGCTCTCTACAAAGATACGCAAGGAGGAATCTGGATAGGGACTTATTTCGGAGGTGTCAACTACTACAACCCCACCGATGATCATACCAGCTACTACGAGGCCAATCCTGATATGCCTCATGCACTCAACTTCCCCGTTGTAGGTAAAATGCAGGAAGATGCCGAACATAATTTATGGATATGTACCGAAGGAGGAGGACTGAATTTCTTAGACCGGCAAACCCGGCAATTCACCCGATACGTCCACAACAAGGGAGGCTTGTCCGGAATCGGGCACAATAATCTGAAATGTATCTGGCTGCGCAAAGAAACCGGGCAATTGTATATCGGTACGCATACAGGGGGACTCACGATCTTTGACACTCGAAGGAAAACGGCACATACACTCAAAAATAGCCCCGACAAAGCCAACTCTTTACCCAGCAATGTGATAAATGACTTACAACCCTATAAAGGAAAACTCGTCCTGTCTACCCAAGCAGGAATCGTTGCCATGAATCCGGAAACGGAGACTTTCGAGCCGTTATCCCCCCTGCCCGACGTCCGGAGTCTTATAGAGAACTATATTTATGTAACATTTCATATCGACCGGAATGACAATATCTGGTTAGCCAACGGCAACGGCGGAATAACCCGGGTGAACCTGTTGACAGGAAAAAGACAGAATTACCGGCATGACCTCAAAAAAGAACACAACATCGGACGCTTCAAAGTGCTACATATCTTCGAGAACCATTTAGGCGAATTATTCTTCAGTACGGCAGGTTCCGGGTTATTCAAATATGAACCGGAAACAGATTCTTTCTTCCGCTTCGCCATGGAGGACAATCTTCTAATGAGTAATTATTGCTATTATGTCGCCGAATCGCCTTCACACGAATTGTTCGTACTCCACAACCGGGGAATCTCCTGCCTGAATTCTGAAAAAAAGGAACTCACATATACATACGTTATTCCATATATGAGTTTCGGACAAGGCTCATGTATCTATTTTACTCAAAGCGGAGAATTATTCCTCGGAGGAACCAACGGCTTGGTTTCTCTGCCGGGAATACAGAATCTCCCCACATCGAATGATCATCAATTCTACTTCGACCAACTGATTATCAACAATAAAGTGATACAACCCGGAGATGAGTCACACATCTTGTCACAAACGATGCCTTATACGGAATCTATCAAGTTGGCACACAATCAGAACAGTCTTATCCTGGAAATAGCCACCTCCAATTATACACAAAACAAGTACAAATATGAATACCAATTGGAAGGTTTCGACCGGACATGGCTTCCGCTACACTCCCCGAAAATAGTATATACCAACCTCGACCCGGGACATTATAAACTGACTGTACGCGAGAAAAACGATTCGCAAACGATCTGTGGTGAACGTTCGCTTCACATCTATATCCGTCCCCCTTTCTATGCTAATCTTTATGCCTATTTATTATATATACTGATTCTCTGTCTTGTACTGTATGCTATCATCCGTTTTAACACCCGGCAAGCTAAACTGAAAGCATCATTGGAATTTGAGAAGAAAGAAAAAGAAAGAATCAAAGAAATGAACCAGGTCAAGCTGCGTTTCTTCACAAATATCTCACATGAATTCCGTACTCCACTAACGCTTATCATCGGACAAATAGAGAACTTATTGCAATTAAACAAGCTCTCTCCCTCCATGTACAACCGTCTGCTGCGTATTTACAAGAACGCCAGCCACATGCGCACGCTCATCTCCGAGCTGTTGGATTTCCGTAAACAAGAACAGGGTTATCTGAAACTGAAGGTGGAATGCCGTGATATTGTCGCCTTCACCAAGGAAGTTTACATGTCATTCTATGAATACGCACTCAAGCATCACATCGCATATCGTTTCGAGACTTCCGAACCAAGTATTAATCTATGGTTCGACCCGGTGCAGATGCAGAAAGTTATTATCAACCTGCTATCCAACGCTTTCAAATATACTCCCGCAGAAGGAAATATTACAGTCAGTATCCGTATGCACTCCCAACAAGTATTGCTCCAAATCAAAGATAGCGGAACCGGTATCCCACAGGAGTCAATCCACAAAATATTCGACCAATTCTATCAGATAGACGGACAAAGATCCAATTTATCTTTGGGAACGGGTATCGGACTGACCTTGAGCAAAAATATCGTGGAATTGCATCAAGGAAATATCCGTGTAGAAAGTAAAGTGGATGAAGGAAGCTGTTTTACCGTAATCCTGAAAACAGGCAACAGCCATTTTAAAGCGGACGAGCTACAAACGGAAAATACATCGGCATGCATGATTAGCACGGAACTGATTCCACTGGAGGAGCTGCCATTGGAAGAAGAGACGGCAGAACATGCACTCACAGAAAAGCCGGTCATACTAATCGTAGAGGACAACGACGATATCCTCGAAATGCTGAAGGAAATATTTTATCCCATTTATGAAGTACACACCGCCGGAAACGGAAAAGAGGGATTTGAACAGGCGTTGACAATACAGCCGGATATTGTACTAAGCGATGTCATGATGCCCGAAATGTCCGGAAAGGAAATGTGTTATAAGATAAAGAACACGGTTAACCTGTCACATATACCTGTCGTACTATTGACTGCGCAGACATCTGTGGAATATACGATAGAAGGATATATGTATGAAGCGGACGACTATATCACGAAGCCGTTTAACGTAAAACTGCTCGTCTCACGCTGCAACAATCTGGTGAAAAGCCGAAGAAAGCTGATTGAGAAGTTCAGAAATCAACAGCCGGCCACTGTGACGGATATTGCCGTCAACCAAGCCGACCGGGAACTTATCAAGAAAGCGACAGAAATCATTTCCAACAACTTTGAAAACCCGGAGTTCAATATGAATGTGCTTGCCGCCGAACTGGGATTGGGACGCAACAAGCTATATACACGTATGAAAGAGATCACCGGCCTGACTCCTAACGAATTTACGCTTAAAATGAAACTCGACGAGAGTATGCGCCTGCTCAAAAACAACCCGGAACTGAATATCTCCGAAATATCCGACCGATTAGGGTTCTCAACGACCCAATATTTCAGCAAATGTTTCAAATCCGTCTTCGGAATGGCACCGCTTACATTCCGAAAGTCCAATCCCGCCGCACCGGATACGTCTGTCTAATCCGATAAAACATGATTTATCTTTCCCGAGGACAATAACACAGGATATTCGGGACAATTTTGTATGTCCTCTAAGCAATAAATACGTAATCTTTGCACCATTAACTAACAAAAACCTAAAAATATATGAAGCTAGTATCCATTCTATCTTTTTACTTATTGTCAACCTTTTCGACTCTGTACGGCAAAGGTGATAATAAAATAATAACCCATTCTTTCGACCGGGCAGAGCAGCAATATACTGCCATGCTGAAGGCCTTACCCGAACCAACCGCTTATCCGCGTACTACCGATAACAACGGAAAGTTACGTACCACTCCACTCAATGACTGGACGGAAGGCTTTTATCCCGGCAGCCTTTGGTATATCTACGAGAACAATAAGCAAAATACATGGAAACAGGAAGCAATCCGCTGGACAGAAGCCTTGGAACCGCTAAAGAAACAGAAAGGACACCATGACATCGGCTTCCTTATTTATTGCAGCTTCGGCAATGCATACCGCCTTACAAAAAAGGAAGAATACAAACAGATCATCATAGAAGCAGCAAACTCACTCTGCACGCGTTTCAGCCCGAAGACAGGGTGTATCAAATCATGGAATTACCGGAAATCATGGAATGGTAAAGACGAATGGTTCTACCCCGTTATCATCGACAATATGATGAATCTGGAATTACTTTATTTCGCCAGCAAAGTGACCGGTGACCCGCATTATGCAGAAATAGCCAACTCGCACGCTATCACCACCGCGCGGGAACAATTCCGTGAAGATTACAGTAATTATCACGTAGTCAACTACGACCCGGAAACCGGAAAAGTACTCCACAAACAAACCTGTCAGGGATTCTCCGACAATTCCGCCTGGGCACGCGGACAAGCATGGGCCATTTACGGATACACAATGGCTTATAGAGAAACAAAGAAACCCGAGTTTCTGGAAATGGCACAGCGCACCGCCGAATTCTGGCTCAACCACTCCAATCTGCCCGAAGACATGGTACCCTACTGGGATTTCAATGCCGGACAGGAAGGCTATGTCCCCGAATGGGTGTATGACGCAAACGACTTCAAAGAGATACCAAGAGACGCCTCAGCCGCAGCTATCACAGCTTCCGCCCTACTTGAACTTTATCAATATGTAGATAAGAAAACTGGAAAAAGATATTACCAGGCAGCAGTGAAAACGTTAAAATCATTGGCTTCGCCAAGTTATCTGGCTGCCCAAGGAACCAACGGCAACTTTCTCTTAAAACATTGTGTAGGAAGTATCCCGCACAAAAACGAAATTGACGTACCGTTGGTATATGCCGATTACTACTTCTTGGAAGCACTGCACAGATATAAGAATTCAAAAGGTATAAAGTAAGCTTTTTGACAGAATATTAGAATAATAACTTAACACAGAAAGAAGGTTGGTCCCCCTATCCACCCTTCTTCCACAAAAGAGGCCGGAAATGTCATCACTTCCGGCCTCTTTTACGTTTATCCCCACAAAATTAAGCATATACAATTGTACCCCATGACAATTTTACCCTACTTTCGGTACAATCTTCCTAGGTAACCTACCTTCAAATACACAATCTTTGCACTATCATAATCCTCCGAAAAGAATCATAATTATAAAACATACTTATAACTAATTTTTAAATTATAAACTTATGAAGAACAGCACTCAACGAACGTCATGCGTTCACAACTCAAAAAAGAGTGGTTCATTATCCGGAATAATGCAACTCTCAATGGCGATACTATTTGCTTTTAGTATCACGACACAGGCGGAAGCCATAGAATATCCGTCTGCAAAAGTACAGACTGCAATCAACCAGCAAAGTAAAATCAAGATTACAGGTACAGTTGTTGATCAGGCAGGAATTCCTATTATCGGTGCTAACATAACCGTTAAAAACCAAACCGGTACCGGAACGATCACCGATATCGACGGCCGGTTCACATTCGAAGTCCCCGCCAATTCTACCCTTTCGATATCCTATATCGGATACAAGAATCAGGAAATAAGAATCACAAGCAGCAAACCACTTACCATTAAACTCCAAGACGATGCCGAAGTCTTAGATGAAGTTGTAGTAACAGCTTTGGGTATCAAAAGAGAGGAAAAGGCGTTGGGGTATGCCGTACAGAAAGTTAGCGGCGACCAACTGACCACCATAAAAAGCGTAGATGTGACTTCCGGACTGAACGGTAAAATTGCCGGATTGAAGGTAGAAAACAGTACGGAATTCAATGAAGCCCCCAATCTAAAGCTGCGCGGTGAAAACCCGCTGATTGTTATTGACGGGGTGCCTTACAAAAACATGTCGCTGCGGGATATCGCTTCCGATGATATAGAATCCATTGATGTACTGAAAGGGGCTACGGCTTCCGCCTTGTATGGTGCGCGGGGTGGTTCGGGTGCCGTCATGATTACCACCAAAAGAGGAAAAGAAGAAGGGTTGCAGGTAACCGTAAACAGCAGTACGATGTTCAATGCCGGATATCTAAAATTGCCGGAAGTACAAACATCTTACAGTTCGGGAAAAAATGGTATATACAATGATAACTCCAGCTATGTATGGGGAGCCAAGCTGGACGTCGGCAATGAAGCCATACAATACAACCCGTATACTCAAGAACGGGAAATGACAGAACTGACTTCCAGAGGGAAAAATAACCTGAAAAACTTCCAGGAACTGAGTTTCATCACCAACAACAACGTAAGCGTCACTCAGAAAGGTAAATATGGAAGTATCCGTACCTCATTGACACACGTCTACAACAAAGGCCAATGGCCCAACGAGAAATTAAACAAAATAACCTATACCGTATCAGGAGATATGAAATATAAAAAATTCAGTTCCGAGGCCGGAATCACTTACAACAAGAGATTCTATCCCAATATGGGCGGATCGGCCTATCACGGTACAGGCTATATTTACAATCTTCTGGTATGGTCGGGCAGTGAATACGATATACGGGATTATAAGAATTACTGGCGAATAAAAGACGAACAATCCAATTGGTGGGACCGGGGCGGTTGGTATGACAACCCTTATTATATAGCCAACGAGTTAACGAGTTCGGACAATTATGATGTAGTCAATGCCTTTGTCAATGCTTCTTATGATATTACTTCCTGGTTGAAGCTATCCCTGCGTTCGGGTGCTGATATGTATACGGAAAAAAGCGAAACAAAAGCTCCGGTAGGTTCCGTGACCGGCAAAGGAGAGAAGAAAGGATATTATTCTGTCTATCAAAAAAGAGGATTCAGTACCAATAATGATATTATGCTGACTGCCGAACATAAATTCGGTGATATCAGTGTGGACGGATTCGTCGGAGGAAATATTTACTATTACCAGAATGACTATTTAGGATCAAACACTGCCGGCGGATTAATCATTCCGGGGTATTATTCACTAAAAGCATCAGTAGACCCCGCCGAAACCAGCAAAACTTATAACAGCAAACAAACGAATTCCATTTACGGAAAAATAGGATTAGCTTATAAAAGTGCGGTCTTTGTAGAAGCAACGGGACGTAACGACTGGTCGTCAACCTTACCGGAAGAGACTCGTTCTTATTTCTATCCGGCTGTTTCCGGTAGCGTAGTGCTCTCCGAATTCATCAAAATGCCCAAAGTTATCGACTTCTGGAAAATAAGAGGTTCGTGGACAACCACCAAACATGATATGGGTGTGTATGCTATCAATGATGTTTATTCTATCAGTACCGATGTATGGGACAACATGAGTGCCGCCTACTCTCCTACAACAATTCGAAACAGCCTACTTTCTCCTTCCCAAACACGTTCATACGAATTGGGTACAGCCATTCATTTATTTGGGAACCGCCTGCGTCTGGATTATACATATTATAATACACTCAAGTTTAACAATACCCGGAACGCCGGACTCAGTTCTGTAAGCGGATACAGCAATACGCAAGTCAACATGGACGAAGAACAAGTAAGAAAAGGAATGGAACTCTCCATTTCCGGTGATATCATCAAGAACCGGGAATTGACGTGGTCTGCCATGTTCAACTGGTCACGCGACCGCTACTATTACCATAAAATAGACCCGGTATACTCTACTCAAAAACCTTGGGTAGCCGAAGGGGAGCGTTGGGACTGGGTAGCAATTTACGACTACCAAAGGGATCCGGAAGGAAATATTGTACACGGAAGTAACGGATTCCCTCTCGTCAATAAGTTTACGACACTCAAAGGATATAGCGAACCTGATTGGATATGGGGACTCAGCACATCGGTCAACTGGAAGGGAATCACCCTGAGTATCACCATTGACGGACGTGTAGGAGGTGTCGGTTATTCTATGACAGACCAGGCCATGTGGAACTCCGGCGCACATATAGACAGTGACAATCAATATCGATATGAAGAAGTAGTCAACAACAATAAGACATTCACAGGCCAAGGGGTCAAAGTGGTATCAGGCAAAGCCGAATGGGATGCAAACGGAAATGTAATTATGGACAACCGTGTATTTGCTCCCAATGATAAAGTCGTTTCGTATCAAGACTATATGATGAATACTAATCCATACGCATCGGGTGATAATAAAAGAGCGCAAAACTGGTTCGACAAGACGTTTATCAAGCTTCGCGACTTATCTATCAGTTACGAAATACCACAATCCGTTTGCCAGAAAATAGGAATGAAAGGTGCTTCAGTCGGCTTTGTCGGACAGAACCTGCTGATGTGGGCAAAAGAGTTTCGCTTCAGTGACCCCGATAAAGTGCAGGATGCACTAAGTTCACCTTCTATCCGTTACATGGGATTTAACGTTAAGTTTGACTTCTAAAAGAATGAATAATATGAAAGCAATAAAATATATCGCGAGCCTGCTCGCCGGAATTACCCTATTTTCATGCGATAACTTTGAGGATATCAATACGAATCCGGACGCTGTGACCAAAGTATCACCCAAGCTTCTGGCAACGGGTGCCATTGTAGGGCTTATGAAACCTTCCAAAGGCAAAAACTTCATTTATAATCAAATGACCTGCAAATATATCGGCTGGTCGGAAGCATTGGAAGGAACGCAGTATAACAACTTCGGACGCGAAAGTTTCAGCGGCTACACCTCGCTGACCAACTATAAGCTCATGGCGGAACTGACAGACAAAGACGAGACAATGAATGAAGATAAAAGGAATGCATACAAAGGTCTGGCACTTTTCCTGAAGGCTTACCGGTTATTCGAATACACTCTCAATGTAGGTGATATTCCCTACGAAGGAATCCTCGAGGGCAAGGAAGGAAATCTGACTGTAGCCTACAACACACAAGAGGATGTTTTCAAATTCCTGCTCAATGATCTGGATAAGGCACACGAATACTTCCAGAATGCCAACCAGACAACATTTGACGGAGATCCTATCTTCGGTGGAAAGGTAGAACAGTGGCACAGAGTATCGAATGCTTTAGAATTAAGAGTTCTAATCAACTTATCCAAGAAGATTAATTCCACTGACATCAATATTAAATCCAAATTTAATGAGATACTTGACCGTAACTTACTGTTACGTTCCAACGCTGATAATTTACAAATCACTTTCTCCACGAAAGAAGGGCAGTTGTATCCATTCAATGAATCATTACATTCCTATAAACAATACGTAATGATATCCGGTCTGGTTATTGATGCGCTGAAAGCCAATGAGGACTATCGCCTCTTTTATTACGCAAATCCTTCCGAAGGAAAATTAAATTCCGGTAGCCAGGAAAATGACTGGGATGCTTACATAGGAATCGACCCGTCGGATCCGATAGACGAATTAAAACTAATAGCCGATCAAACGAAAGAATTCTGCCAGTTCAACAACAGATATACTTCTTACGAGTCCGGAGAACCTTATATCCGTATAGGCTATGCCGAACAGAATTTTATTCTTGCCGAAGCGGCATTACGCACATGGATCACCGGAGATGCAGCCGAATATTATAAAAAAGGAATTGAAGCAAGCATGAAATTCGTTGCTGACAATACGCCGGATGCACAGAAGTATCATCACGGACGCAAAATGACTAGTGACATCATTGCCCAAACATTAGCAAAACCCGGTATCCAGCTAAATGGAAATTTCGAGGAGGATCTCAAAAAGATCATAACTCAGAAATATCTGGCCAATTTCATGCAGTCACCCTATCAAGCCTATTATGACTACAGAAGAACCGGTTATCCGGAATTCCCGATCAATCCGCTGACTAACCAAAATCCCAACGAACCTACCAAAATGCCGGTACGCTGGTTATATCCAAGTGCGGAATATGATTATAACAAGGCAAATGTAGAAGCGGCTGTACAAAGGCAATTCAACGGTTCGGACGAAGTAAACAAGTTGATGTGGATTCTACAAGAATAAAAAAGAACGGCATGAAACTAAATTTTTATATACTACTCTTATGCCTTAGCAGCATAGGAATAACAAGTTGGGGTCGCAATGCGACCCCAACCTCTCATCTCACCGTCCTGCAACTCAACATCTGGCATGAAGGAAGCATCGTAGAAGGAGGATTTGAAGCCATAGCCGATGAAGTGGCACAGGTTGATGCCGATATCGTTTTTTTCAGCGAAGTCCGCAACTACAATGGCACCTTCTTTATATCCCGCATCATTGAGGCACTTAAGAAACGTGGAAAAACTTACTATGGAGAACATAACCCTCTGGATGTAGGCATCTTATCCAAATACAATATAAGTCAGCAGGAGATTATCTATCCAAAGGACAGCGGTTGCGGCTCTATCCTGAAAGCAACTATCGGCATAGCCGGACATACTATTGCCGTTTATTCCGCCCACTTAGATTATAAGAATTATGCTTGTTACTTACCTCGTGGTTACAATGGAAGTACTTGGAAGAAAATGACACAACCTGTTCATAATGCGGATTCCATTTTAGCGGCCAACCGGATCGCCTTTCGCGAAGAAGCCATTGAAGTATTCATCGAAAACGCACGGCAAGACATTGCCGAAGGAGCCATTGTTCTATTAGGAGGAGATTTCAACGAACCTTCTCACCTCGACTGGCAAGAAGATACAAAAGACCTATGGGACCATAATGGGGTAGTTATCAATTGGGACTGTTCAAGCATACTCTGCAAAGAAGGATTCAAGGACACATATCGAACGCTATATCCGAACCCGATCACCCACCCGGGATTCACTTTCCCTTCCGACAACGACAAGATGCCTGTCAGCAAATTAACCTGGGCACCAGATGCGGACGAAAGAGACCGGATTGATTTTATTTACTTTTATCCTAATCAGGACATTACACCAATATCCTCTATGATTCTCGGTCCGTCCCGTTCCATTGTCAAAAGTCAGCGCATAGAAGAGAATACAGAAGACTACTTCATCACCCCCAAAGGCATATGGCCTTCTGACCATAAAGGAGTAATAGCCACTTTCAGGATATCTCTCCAATAGAACAGACTTTTCCAGTTTAGAGCCGTATTATGGGGAGATACTGCTGATCTGTCAGACAGCTCCTCTTTTTATTACTTCTATATTACTAGTTTATCGGACATATAGATCCAATGTGTTGGACATATATAGTCAACGCGTTGGGCATATAGAGCCAATACGCTGGACATATAGATTCAGCATCTCATCCATAACAGCCTGATTACCCGCCCGTTAAACCCGGTAGACAAATTGCTGTTACTTTATTTATTTTCGTCCATAGTTGAAACAAATTCTTCGACTTTTGAAAAGCAGCGCTTTAGGTAGGCTAAAGCTATGCTTTACACACTCTAAAGCGCCGCTTTAGAGTTCAAAAAAGGACACTACATGGAAGTAAAACGTACAGGGTGAAGAAGTGAAGGACGCTTTCAATCGTTTCTCCTTCTCTCCTTCACCCTGTATCTATTTATTCATCGGCAGTCCAACACGAAGATGAACCTGATGAACCCTCAATAAGAGTATAAAAATAAAATTGCTATTATCTCATACTTTTGAATCAATACTCATGAACCTTTTCCGCCCAAGCTTTCTCCATACCATAGAAATTAATCACTTCACCGCTAGCTTTGCCTTCCAACTCCTGTTGTTTCTGCTCAAAGAAAGTTTTCCAACGCAGATAATACAAATCTTTCAAAAGACCACTCCATTCACGATGAGAATAATCATGCAAACCTCCCTGATTGGAAGCGATACTATCACCCCAGACTGTGATTAATGCAGATGCATTCCATTCATAGAGTTTCTTTTCCGCGTCCGTATTGCCCAAAGAACGTGCGGCAGCCAGCCAAGAAGATACGGAGAATTCTTTCCGGGTAGACAATAAACTGTCTTGCGACAAAATGAGTTCAAGGAACTGCTGCGTCTGCTTCCGGAAATTCTCTTTGTCTTTACGGTCATAACTTTGGGATATTTCATCGAGCAGTGCATTGCCTTTATCAGCATTACTCTGACGTACGATATCCACCAAGTCATATTCAAAATTATTGTCGCCTTTATATTGTTCAGCCACAGAGAGCATTAAGTCCGCTGCTTTCGAAGTAGAATCAGGCGAATAGAACAGTTTGGAATATCCCCATGTAGACGTTCTGTCCAAATGGAAACCCGGACGGGCACACAAAAGAGATTCTAACGTTCCCTCTCCCGGAGAGTTCTTGGGAGCATTATAAACCGTATGTTCCAACGCTCTCCATGCTTCCATAACTTCCGGTGACAATTCACCACCATAACGGGCTTTCAGATATCCTTGCAACCATACGTCCGGTGAAAAGCGTTCCGCACGCCACGGCAATTCATACAAGAGTTCAAACATAACCGGATTATTCTCTATCCCCTCAGGCGTAGCCCCTACGCCACGCATTCTTTTCCCATTTACGTGAGCACACGCATCATAATATCCGTTCACCAACTGATTCATTCGTCCATGCAAACCGACATTTCCTCCGAAGTTCAGCAACATACAATAAAGCCAGTCGTGCTTGCCAAAGCCTTTCTCACGATACCACATCGAATCCGAGTCTCCCCATTGCGGACGTTTCTCGCTATACAAATCCAGCACCAACATATCTCCGGCATTCAACACATCGATCATAGCCGGACGCGGATTTGCCTGCCATGCCTGAATGACCCAGACAGCTTCCGGATTGGCTTTCTTCATGGCTTTCATTATAGAAGTTCCAGCCTTCGCCAAGTCTACCCCTTCTGTGTTGCCTCCCTCATGGAATGGGTCCATACTATAATATTTAGCTTTTCCGTAAAGTTTCTCCAATTCTTCGTAGTACATAGCCGCAAAAGAATCGAAATGCTCGTCTTCTGAAGAAAGGAAAGCCGGACGAGGGAAACCGCACCACTTGCCGGGGTCGGCAATCTGATAACCTAGTTTCTCACCGATATTACGGGGAACCATTCCTGCATAACCCGGAAATACGGGTTCAATTCCCAGTTCCCGCATACGGGATACGATCTTCTTTTGAAGTGCTTCTTGTTGCTGATACCAACTGTCAGGATTGGGTCCGCCCCACCCTTCCAGATTGTTCATCTGCCACCAAGCCATAAATGCCGGACCGGAGATAAATTCATTGATTTCTTCCGTTGTGTATCCGACACGTTTCAGCAGATTATACCAGACTACTTCCATTCCGGTTATGCTCAAAGGCATATTAATGCCATGCAATGCCATCCAGTCAATCTCCTTCTCCCAACGTTCCCAATCCCAGAAAGCCATTGAGTAGGAATAAGTACAATAATTCAGATAATAACGGTTTTGCATAGCTGTCTCCTGACGGATTTTCCCCGTGGGAAGAGGGAGCACTTCCGGCAACTTCTGTGACGGGTTATTCCAGGAAAGATGAATACCGGCTACATACTTCAGATACCAGTTCAGTCCTGTTGCCAATGACAGATCGGAATTTCCGACTATCAGGACTTTACCGTCTTCGGCAGTTATTTCAAAGTAATCCTTAGACACATCGTCTTTTTCCGGTGTCATCCGAAAAAGGATTCGATCTTTCGAGGTTCCTTCCGTTACACGTTCTGCCAAAGAATTTACCGGTAACTGCTTCGGTTGGCAGCTACAAAACAAAGTCACTCCAAATAATAAGGTTATCAAAATACGTATGTTCATAATCGTGTTTTTTAGATTTGCCAAAGATAGTAAATAGAAATCAAATTTCTTACTACCTGTACACTTTAATCAATGAAACAAGAAGAATTGCGGGCGACCGTATACGTTTATCTCTTTTACCTTCCCTGACAAAAAAGCACCTTTACGTACTTTGAAGCGAAGGGCTGATATTTTATAGATTTCCTTTATGTCCACAATGATACGGTGCGGCTGTCCGGGTTCCGTTGCCGGATCTGTATGCCAGAATGAAGAAATATCTCCGTCGAACAAGTTCTCCGCTACACCCAGATTCTTATCTGCCTGCTCGCTGCTTACGTAAACAACTTCCCATTTGGTCTTATCAATCGGTTGTCCCTTATCGTCCAACAAATCAACCTCTGAAATACACGCCTGATTGTCTTCCGTATAAGAAGAAAGCGTTTCGATGCAAAAATGACGCAGAGTGCTCACAACCGGTAAATCAACTTGCTGCCAATCGCTTGTCTCCGCCAAAGTGGTGTTCAGAAGAATATCTCCTTCTTCGAGAATCGGACTGCCTGTTTGATTGCGTTGCTGTTTCTCTGGCTTGTTTTTATCAATACCCAAACTGTCGAGAATCGGCTTGTCCAATCCCTGCAAGTTCCTCTTTCCCGTATCCTCCATTTCGAAAACAACAATCTCATTCTCACCTTTTTTCAACCAGGGAGCAGGTATATAAAGAGTTTGTTGCGGACCGATATTCCAGAAACGTCCCAACGATTTACCGTTTACCCAGACAGCTCCTTTACCCCATTGGCTCATATCGACAAAGCAATCGCCTTGCTGTTCGATAATGAACGTCCCTCTATGAAATGCCGGAACACCTTTGATTTCTTGTCCGAAAGACAAGGAAGATACTTCTTCCTTATAAAGAGGAAGCGGTGTGATTGACCACCCTGTCAATTTCTCATTCCCCCAAAGCACCTGACTTGTAATTCCTTTACGGTTAAAAAGAATATCGGGACCATAATTGACCCGTCCGGTATTTTCAACCAGAATCTCAAGTGTGACGTGAACTTTATGAATATCCAATGTCGTACTGTTCTGATTATAACGACGGTCAAGGCTGGCTACTTGTTTACCGTCCACCAGAATAACGGCATAATCACGCAAATCCTGAATAATCAATTTCTGTTTTCCCGGTGTCTTAATGGTAGTCTGATAGTGGATATATCCGAAATCGGTTCCTACATCTTCCATGGATAAAACATCTTCCGATTGTATAGTCTGATGAAATGCCGTAGTTAACGGAGCACTTTCTTTCAGCTCGACCGTCGCAAAGGTAGTGGTCGGATTATCGGCAGGCACTTCCGGCAACTGTGTTCCCTCCGGCAAGTATTTCTGAATGATCTCCCGGAAAGCATGATATTTCGGATAGCAGTTGCCCCACTCTCCAAGCGGAGCGTCATAATCGTAGCTGGTAGGTTGGGGACGGAATCCTCCGCTGGTATTGGCACCGTTCATATACCAGAAATTTGTTCCGCCGTGGAACATATACATACTGACAGATACGCCATGTCCCAACATCCAATCCAGTTGTTCGGCAGGACGCTCGTAGGCAACAGAAGAATGACGTTTCCCCCATTCATCAAACCAAGCCGGATAGAACTCCGCCACAAAGTACGGACCGCCCGGATGATATTTATCCACGATTTTAAATATATCCTCGCCGAACACACCGTTCAAAGTAGGCAATGCACCGGCAATATGTCCGGCTTCCACCTGCCCACCGCCGTCGCAAGTAAACAACGGAACATTGAATCCAGCTTCTTGAAGCATATCACGGATAGCAGCAAGGTATTCTTTGTCGGCCGCATACGAACCGTATTCGTTTTCCACCTGTACCATGATAATATTACCGCCGTTGTTGATAGTCAGGGGGGCCAGTTGCTTGCCAAGTTCCTTGATATATCGTTCGCAATAAGACATGAAACGCGGGTCCTTACTACGATAAGTCAAGTCCTTTTCTTTCAGGAGCCACGAAGGATAACCTCCGAAATCCCATTCCGCACACACGTATGGCCCGGGACGAAGAATGACATACAGCCCTTCTTCCTGTGCAATACGTACAAACTCGGCAATATCCGCTTGTCCGCTGAAATCAAATACTCCGGGTTGCCGTTCGTGGAAGTTCCAGAATACATAAGCAGACACGGTGTTCAACCCCATTGCATGCGCTCGGTGCAGACGGTCACGCCAATACTCGTGCGGAATACGGGGATAATGCATTTCTCCGCATATCAATTGCACATCTTTCCCGTTAATATTAAAAGTACCATTTTCTATTTTAACCTGTTCCCTGGGGGAGGAACAGGCTGAAATAAAAAATGATACAATTAAGTTAAGCATAATAAATACGTTGCTTCTACTTTTATTCATCTTTATTCAAATTATATCATAAGTATTGAATGTTCCGGGGGCTTCTTCAAATTTGGTGGTTATTTAGCAAGTCGGTGGTATCTCCATTCCCCTCCTTCGGGAAGGAGAATGGAGGATACTATCGACTATAAACTAGCAAATCATTATTTTACAAATTCACCTTACCGACAAATTTAAAGAGTAATCTGCTCCGACTTGCCCACAAGATATCTGTTTGTCCCGGCCGAAGCATTCATCAATCCGTATCAGAATGTAACTTCACCGAAAATATTCACTGCATATTTTCCTGCGTCATCATACCAATGAGTGAGTTTCTCCGTCGGAGCAAACTTGATGGCGTAAGCCGGATTGTATTTCAAATCGGCCACTTTCTCCGGCATCCAGATTCCAACTTTGTATGTCCCGCTCAATCCGGCAGCTGCACTTCCTTTTATAACATACTTCGCTACCTGATTCGGTTCTTCATTTGTAGAAGGAATCCATGTTTTAGGATCAACATACAGCTTTATTTCTTTAGCTACCTGACCGTCTTCGGAAACCAGCACAAGATATACTTCTTTCGGATTAATCACCGTAGCAAAACCGGTATTAGTTATCGTCAGATTATATTCCAAGTTTCCGTTTTTCGCCTCCACTGTCGATTCGCTTTGCAGATTCAACCGGTATCCCAAATGGTCACGTACAAATTCATAGAATGAACGGACAACCTCATTTCCTTCGGCGTCTTTAAAATAACTCTCATCAAAGAGAATGTTATTATCATTCAGCAAAGAAGGATATACTTTTACTTGTTTCCAACTCATGATATTCAAATCAAAATTCTGCGTTATATCAAAAGCCGAATAACGGTGTTCACGCAAAATACGCAATGACTTCATCGGAGTAATTAGTGCAGCCAAACCCCATTCGGTATCTTCATTATAAGGAATCTCACCACTCATATAGAAATTATTCGCTTTTACTTCCCCGGTTATTTGTTTATAATCATCCGTATTGGGAACAAAGTCATTGCCCGGCGCATGAGAATGTTCACCGGCTGTAAAGTAATCGTTCGCATATCCGATACGTCCGCGGTATTCTTCCTGCTCCAATGTCAATGCTTTCTTATGACTCGGGTAACGCATTTCTACACAATATGGAACAGGCAAAGCTCTTAACAGTGCACTGACAATTGCATTCTTCGCATCCTGATCATTTGCCAACGGCGACGTATGCCACTCTCCCCAAGCACCAATAAAACCAACTTGCACCGTAGCAATCTGACCGATATATTCATTCAACAAAGGTGTCAATTGTTCAATATGCCTAAGAATCCATTGTTTAGATTCACCGCCGGACGTATTAAGCCCCGCATGATTGTATGCAAAACGAAGAATAGCTTTATATCCCTGCGCTTTCATCAACTCAAACACCTTGCGGATATTATTCAAAGCCTCATCATCAAGATCTTTACTCACCCATTTGGTCAGATAGATATATTGCTGCACAAGAGTCAGATTATCGTCTTTCGCATCAAACTGCTCTATTTTCTTTTTATACAAATCCTCACCATATACTTCATAATCATTATATGGACTTTTCATCTCATCAGCCAGCAAATTACATTCAAGATGAAAGCCTCTATCAGGATTTCTCAACGACTCGATATGAACAATTTTACCTACAACTTCCGGAGTTTCCGGTTCATTCGTACCTTCTTCCTCTCCATACTGTCCTGCATACACATCTATCGTATCAGAACAAAAGCTACACATAATACCTAATAATAAGGTAGATAATATGGTCATAGTTTTCTTTATATTGATTAACATGATTGATCTATTTTTAATTTTCACCTGATTAATTTTCATTGAAGATAAAACGTGCAGGAGCCCCTGTTGTCCAAGGAGTCCACAATGTTGCTCCACCATCGTGAAGCATACATCCATGCTCTGTATTATCAGTCACCAACAAATAGCAATACTGTCCGGTGTGATTATTAATATTCGGTTCTACCCATTGACCGGAAGCACACAAATTAAATTTCCAGTCATTCAAATGAGTCTGTCCTTTCACTGACTCATAATAATCAGGGTCTTTCAAAACATTCCATTGACCTTCAGCTGTTCCCGCTTCGGCAAACAGGTTCTTATATTCCTGCATAGTCGGTAAGCGCCAACCCGTAGGAGCTATTTTGTCACGAATGTCATAATGATAATGAACTCCGTATGCTTTCACTCTGCCTTCTCCAAAAGATTCCGGCGTATTCTTATAATTATTTGACTCAATATCAGTTCCGTCAGGATACTTGGTCGTCCTCAAATTATCTGCCAGCCAAACCAGTGAAGTTCCGTCGCTATAAGAAATACGGGCAACCCGATAGGTTATCTTCTCATCACCGCGAACATCAATGAAACGCATCATTTCCGTCATATTTAGTACTCCGGAAGAACGTGACACCAGTTGACCGTCATCAGTCTTCACATTCCAATATATAGCGTTGGATGTCCAACGTTTAATAGAAAGTTGGTCGAGCAAGGTCTGAAGTTGCTCGTGTGTCAGAGAAGACTTACCTTTTACAATCCCTACACTTTGCTCGGCTACAGTCTGTTTCATTTCAGGATCAAGTGACAGACAGAGTGAATATGAGGTTGATTCAGGTCTTCCTTCCGTATCCCATTCAAACTGTACGGCAGTTTCCGGTTTATCTTCAGCCAAAGCAATCTCAGTCATATCCTCAGGTTGTAATAACTTGGTAGACATACGTTTCACATGAATCGTATGCACATCCGACGCAGCAGCCGTAGTATTGCCAGTCTCTTTAACAGTCCAATACAACAGCGCTTCTTGACCGGCCTTTATTCCCAACTGAGAGAAATACTGATCGGCTGCCAATACGGACAAAGTAAAAGAGGTCGATTTACCAGCGTCAATCTTCACCGGCTTTTTGAAATCTCTGGTAGCACAAAGAATCAGTTTGGCACCTTTCTCCAATGCCTTATCCCATGAGAAACTATATTCATCGATTGACAAATCATTCAAGTCAATTTTCGCTCCATCCTGAGGCGCACTCAGGTAAATATCCGACATAGGAATAATTACATTATACTTGTCCTCTTTACATCCGGCAAGTAATAAAATACCTAATAGAGTATATAATAAATGTTTCATAATACTATCCATTTTTAGTAACCGGGGTTTTGAATTATAAGACCTTGTCCTTCAGTAATCAAATGAGTAGGTAACGGAAACTTCTCATATTTATATTGCCCGTCCACCTTCGTTTCGATTTTACCAGTCGGCTGACCTGCAAATCTTGCTTTAGCAAGTGCCGCTTCTATGAATTTTCCGTGACGAATCAAATCCTGTCGACGTACACCTTCAAAATAGAACTCATGTCCACGTTCTTCCAACAATTTATCAAGGAAATCTTCCACTGAAGCGAAATCACTCAATTGATAAGCTTTCAGGCCGCCATGGGTAACACGTACTTGATTCAATAACCCGACAGCTTCCTGAGTTATGCTATTTCCATTGCGGACAATAGCTTCTGAAAGTAAAGTCAATACGTCTGCATAACGGTAGATTGGCATATCTATTTCACACAGTTCTCCTATCACCCCTTCGATTTTATACTTAACCGGAATTGCACCATAAAATAGTACACCTGTTGTACCTCCGTCACGGTCAAGAGCACGACTGTGATGCACGCCTTCCGTACCAGTATATTCACCTATAATTCTTTCCCGTCTTTTGTCTTTAGGATCAAAAGATTCATAGGCAGGCCAGGATATTTTATACCCTCCCCATGCAGTCACCGCCATTCCTGCCGGAATAGGATAGTCGGATGTTAATACATGTGCAAACCACTTCTGCTCCATCACACCAGCTTCCGCTACACAAGAGAATATTACTTCCGAATTCTTTTCTCCTGATAAAGAAAACAAAGAATGATAATCGTCTACCAGTTTATAACCGTATTCGGATTTAGTCAATTCACGTCCTATTTTCTCTGCTTCATCCCACTGTTTAGTCATCATATAGAATTTTAACAACAATGTGTTGGCCAATCCTTTTGTAAAACGTCCGTAATCCGTATCTTCATATTTATAAGGCAGTATGTCGGCCGCTTCCTTCAGGTTAGTAACAATGTATTCACGCATCGCTTCTTCAGACAAGCGGGGAATCACAATCTCAGCTTCCGGTTTCTGCAAAGTTTCCAAATCTGCAATAGGTATCGGACCATACATATCATACATCAGAAAAGCCAGAAAACCACGTCCACATTTTAATTCGGCCATATAACGGGCTTTCAATGTTTCATCCATATCCACGTTCTTGATACGTTCCATTGTCAAAGTCATGGAAGCCAGATATTGGGAATAGTCATACACGCGGCGATAATCTCCGTCGATATGCCAGTCATTAGCTTCATACGAATTATATACGGTAGTCCACCCCCATGTGTTTTCCACATAATCGGTCACCATTTCCGAAGTCGTCACATAACCTGCCGCCACCTCAAAAATCCCCCACGGAGAAAAAACGTAATAAGCACTTGAGTTGACCAACGCATTTACATCTTCAGCATTCTGCGGAAACATTCCCGGATTTATTTTATTATAAACTTCCTGTTCCAGCGTGCAAGACGATATGAGGAACAAAAGAGTTGCTATTACAGTATAAATTGTCTTTTTCATATTCATAACTTATTAGAAAGATATTGATACACCAAAATTATAAGAGGTCACATTCGGATATGCATAAGTTCCGTTATCCGTTTCAGGATCCAGCCCTGTCCAATTGGTAATCACAAACGGATTGTTCACATCTACATATACACGAAGATTATTCACGATCTTTTGGCTGATCGGTACTTTATATCCCAATGTTATACTTCCGCAACGAACGTAATAGATAGATTTTACGTAATAGTCTCCCCAACCGTTTCCCCCTCTCACGTAGGTAGGATCAGTAGCTGTCAAGTTATTACTACTGAACGCTTTCAATGCGTAAGTGGAAACGTTGATACCATTATCCATGCGTGTCCAACCTTCATAATAGCTGGCTCCCCGCTTTCTACCCGCTTCTCCGTAAAAATAGATATTCAAATCAAAATTCTTATAGCGGAATGAATTGTTCAAACCGTAGATTATTTTCGGATCACCATTCCCCATATAGACCTTATCTTCATCTCCTAACACACCATTTCCATCCCGATCTTTCAACTTCATCATTCCCGGAACCAAATCTTTCTGAGCATCTGGTGCCTTCTCTCCCGGTTGCAGGATACCGATTGCTTCATATTCCCACCATGCCCGTATCGGGTCATCTTCTTTTTCATAGGCTCTTGGCTTCCAGTTCGGATCACGTTTCAACCAACGGTCATTATAATGCGATAAAGTCAATGTGGTATCCCATTCAAAGTCTTTTGTAACAATATTCACTGTATTCAATGTGATTTCCACACCCTGGCTTTGCGTTGATCCTATATTTCCTGCAATTTTATTTACCTCATTATAAAATGGCAAGGGCTTGTTTGTCACTAACAAATCTGTTATTTTACGCTTAAAGTACTCGGCAGCCAACTTAAACCGGTTATTAAATATTCCAAAGTCTACTCCAAGATTAAATTCCGTAGTTGTTTCCCAAGTGATACTCTTGTTTCCCAAATCCGAAGCATATACTCCTGTTGACTCCGCACCTCCAATAATGGCATTTCTTCCTACCTCATAATAATCATAAATACGATAACCGACATTAGAATTACCGGTCTGTCCATAAGAAGCTCTCAATTTCAACATGGATAACCATTTAGAAGCCCCTTTCATGAAATTTTCTTCACTAATCATCCAACCTGCTGATACAGAAGGGAAATATCCCCAACGATTTTCCGGTGCAAAATTAGATGCAGCATCAGCACGTACCGTGGCTTCCAACAAATATTTTCCTTTGTAAGAATAATTAGCACGGGCAAACAAAGAAGCAATACTATTTATAGAAGCCCATGAACTGACAGAAGGCTTTTTATAATTACCCGACCCCAAACTGTTATATCCAAATCCGTCCACCAGAAAATCTGAATTTCCGGCACTGAATCCGTCATTCTTGAACTTTTGGAATGAATAACCACCAATAGCTTTCAGATTATGATCACCAAAACTTTTAGAATATTGAGCGGTCAATTCCATTAGATAAGTAGTGCTTGTCTCTTGTGAAATATCTGCCCTTCCATTCTTATTTGCCCCTTGCAAAGTTGTCTTAGGCAAATAACTGGAACGTTTCTGGAAACTGCGGTCAGCTCCCAACTGTAATTTCACTTCTAATTCTTTCAATGGTTTTACTGAAACAAATGCTGAACCGATCAACCGATCTTTTACCGTATTATCTTTTATTTCCAACAAAGAAACCGGATTCGCAACAAAAGGACGTTTCGGGTCAATAAAATAATTCCCTTCAGAATCATAAATAGGAATAGTAGGATTGGACTGAATAGCACCGGTCAACACACCTGAATATTCATTAACCTTATCTCCTAAAGGAACGTTATCATACTTATTCTGTGAGTAAGTAGCGGTTAATCCGAAAGATACATATTTACTTAATTCTTGATCCAGATTTAAACGGGCAGAAAAACGGCTGACACCATTATTCTTGACAATACCTTCTTGATCCATATAGTTGACAGAAGCCAAATAACGGGTTTTCTCCGTACCACCATTAACAGAAAGATTGTGTTGTTGCGTATATCCGTTACGCATTACCGCATCAAGCCAATCAGTACCACTTGCCAACAATATCTCATCATTATTGAAAGCCGGTTTATATTGAGTGGACGGAGTATCCGGTTTCTCCACATATCCTTCATAAATCCCCATTCCATTCAACTTCAGCCACTCCTCGTGCTGCTGCTTATTATACATATCCATATACATACGAGTATCAAGCATCTTATAATTCGAACGGGCTACCTGCACAGATCCCATACCGGAATAAGTCACTCTGGGCTTCTGACTCTTACCGCGTTTTGTTGTAATCAGAACAACTCCATGACCGGCACGTGCTCCATAAATAGCCGTAGAAGCGGCATCTTTCAAAACTGAAATTGATTCAATATCATCCGGATTCAAAGACTCCAGCACATTATCAATATTACCGGATTCATAATAGCCGTTCCCCGAACTTAAATTACCGGAAGACGATACCGGAAAACCATCAATAACAAACAAAGGGTCGTTACCTGCTCCTGTAGAAGCCTCACCACGAATACGGAATTTAGCCTCACCGCCAGGTTGCGCAGAGATCTGATTTACACGAAATCCGGCAGCCTTACCTGCCAATGCACGAGATACATTCGGAACAGTATTCATTTCTACATCACCCATATTTACCATAGAAACAGCACCTGTTAATGTCTTTTTACTCTGTGTACCATAACCTACCACTACTACTTCTTCCAATTGTTTGGAATCTTCCTGTAAAATGATTTTTAGATTTTTACCGACTTGCACCGCAACAGTCTGTGACTGATAGCCGATATAGGAAATATCCAATTGTGCTTTCGATGAAGATACGGAAAGTTTGAAGATACCGTCAATGTCTGTAATCGTTCCATTTCCCTGTACGCCTTTCTCCAATACACTAGCTCCGATTACCGGTTCACCATGAGTGTCCAGTACCGTACCCGATACTGTTACTTTCTTTTCCTGCTGTGGTGATTGCGCTTCAACAGACAATATTATTTTCTTATCCAACACCGAATACTTCACATTCGTACCGGCAAATATTTCCTTCAACACACTGAAAATATTACTTTTATCAGCAGACACAGAAACACGACGATTCAAATCTACATGTTTGTTATTGAAGAAGAAGTCAAAATCCGACTGCGCTTCAATCTCTTTCAAAATATCCTCCACACGCTGGTTGTGAACATCGATACTGATCATAGCTTTCTGAGCGTAACTATCGGCTGCATAACTTAGTCCGATAGAACATACTAAGAACAAAACTAATAGTCTCATAGATAATGGGATTTTTTTTGAGGTTAGCCAAAGCGACTTTATCACCCATAAAAATTGGATGCTAAAATAATTTTGCATAAATTTGTAATGACTTAAAGTTAATAAAAAGTTTATCTAAGCTTGTCGCCAAACAAGCATTAAAAAGATTTACTGGTTTCCATACGGGAAGATACGCCAATATCATCCCGTATGTTTTTCATTTAAGGGGGTCTGTCTTTCATACAATTACTTTTCGTTTTAAGGTAAATCAATTAATATATTTCTATCTTACTCTTTTCATCTTTTATATTCGGAGAATCAAGATACCGCCAACGAATCTGGGAGGAAAGTTGGAAATACTCTAAGATACGTTCCAGACGTTGATTCGTGAATGTTCCTGTAAACGAGTCTCCTTTCAAGCGGTCATTCTTAATTATAAATTCTACATTATATCGTTTCTCCAACATTCGTAAGCCTTCTTCCAAAGGAGTGTTCCTGAATATAATTTTTCCTTCTTTCCATGCTGTTTCCGATTCACCGGAAGTGGCATAAAGCTGCACTTTACAATCTCTCGAATCATAAACAAGTTTTTGTCCCGGATCCATTAATACCTTTTTCGACACATTATCCTGTGTAAAGATGAATCCTATCTTTCCTTCCACCAGTGTTGCCAGCACTTTATCATCTTTCTCATAGGCTTCTATATTAAAATGTGTACCCAGCACTTCTATCTGCGACTGATGAGAAGTGGAAACGATAAATCTCTTTTCGGGATTCTTGGCAACTTCAAAATAAGCTTCTCCCTGCAAGGTTACGTTTCGTGTATCTCCGTTGAAATGTGAAGGATAAGTCAGGCGTGATTCTGAATTAAGGAAGACTACCGTTCCATCCGATAAAGTTAATGAAGTGGTCATTCCCGGATTGGTCTTCACTTCCAACATTTGTGCCAGTTCCTGTTCGTCTCCTCCCCAATAGTGCACCAACTGAACAACGAGAAGTGGAATGAACAGAACTGCGGCCGCACGTTGTGCCCATTCCCACCACATCGTTTTCTTTCTACCTGTTATCCTGCCTTTTACCCTCGACAACGCTTTTTCCGTATCTACTTTCTTCATTACATGAATGGTATCCGTAGCCAGATAAAGCGAATGAATCTGTTTGGCTACCCGCCGGTTCTCCTCCGATTCGTTCATCCAAGTCTCAACCAGCAGACGTTCTTCTTCTGTCACTTGTCCCTCACAATAGCGGGGAAGTAATTCGTCTATTTTATTTTTATCAAGTTTGTCCATATCCTCTTTTTCTTGTCTTTTATTATAAGACAGGAGACTCCGGATAGATTCCTAAACTAAAATCCATTTTTTTTCAGAAAATCTTTGTTTTCTTATAAAAAAGCTATATTTGCAGTGAATTTACAAAACTAATACATGAAAGAAACCTACCGCTCAGAAAACGATTTCTTATTATCAGCCGTCCGACACGGAGATCAAAAAGCTTTCGACACGCTGTTTCGAAAGTATTATCCGATGCTTTGTGCATACGGTCATCGGTTTGTTGATCTGGAAGATGCGGAAGAAATTGTAGAAGACTCTCTTTTATGGATTTGGGAAAACCGGGAAACTCTTGTCATTGAATCTTCACTGAGTTCCTACCTTTTCAAAATGGTGTACCGCAGGGCTTTAAACAAACTCGCGCATATCGACGCCACCCAACGGGCTGATACCCGTTTTTATGAAGAAATGCAGGAAATGCTGCAAGATACGGACTACTATCAGATGGAAGAACTGACCAAACGAATTGAGGAGGCTATCGCAGCGCTACCCGAAAGCTATCGGGAGTCTTTTGTGATGCACCGTTTCCGGGACATGAGTTACAAAGAGATCGCCGAAACACTGGGAGTATCACCCAAAACAATAGATTACCGTATCCAGCAAGCTTTGAAGCAACTGCGCACGGACTTGAAAGATTATCTTCCGTTACTACTGCCGATTCTATTTCCTTAATACAAAATTTACCCTTTTCGGTAAGGCAACGTAAACCAGAAAGTAGAACCTTTTCCTTCTTCTGAGTTAACGCCTATTTCCCCTTTCAAATGCTCGACAATCATGTGACAAATGGAAAGTCCCAGTCCTGTCCCCTGAATAAACGGGTTATATTTCACAAAACGTTCAAATACGTGCCGGCATTGTTCGGGCGACATACCGCACCCCGTATCCGAAACATAAAAATAGATCGTATTAATATCTTTCATACGGTATCCCATACGGATACTGCCGGATTTGGTAAACTTTATAGCATTAACTATAAAATTAGAAAGTAGCTGCATCAGGCGGTTCTTATCTATATAAAGCATACATTCCGGCAGACGTTCGCAAAAAGTGAAAGTTACCGCATCATTCTTCAAGCGCAGCTGCATACTTTGCTCTATTTCCTCCATTGTCTGATTCACATCAATCAGCGCCGGACAGAAATCGAATGTCCCGGCTTCAATCTTCGACATATCCAGAATGTCATTAATCAGTTGAAGCAACAAGTTAGTGTTTGTTTCAATAATATCTGTGTATTCCCGCATTTCCTCACGATCATCAACTTCCGGTAACATATTTGAAAAGCCAACAATAGCATTCAACGGAGTACGTATCTCATGACTCATGTTAGCCAAGAAAGCAGACTTCAATTGGTTGGCTTGCTCCGCCTTTTCCATAGCTTCACTTGAACGGCTGTACGCTTTCCGAAGAATACGGATATAATAGGTAATAGCCGTTACCAAAATCACCAATATAGCTATGCAGACAAGGATTTCGACTTTATGTTGCTGAAAGAAACTTTGGGGCTGATTGATATAAACAGCTGCTTTCGGATAACGATAAGAAGGTATATTATGTTCCTCCAACACCGGATAGCACAGATAGGCATTCTCCTTTCCACCAGTAGTTTCCGGAATATTCCGGGCTTGTTCTCCGTCCAGAATCCGGTAAAGTATCTCCAGCAAAGACTGCCCGAAAGACTCCGCCGAGACATAATATCCGCCTGCGAAAGTATTGTTAGACAAATCTTCGGACGACAGCAGGAATAAAGGAGATGGAGTAAAATTGGATATCACATCTTGAATATGATCAAAAAGATAATTATTATCATCTTTATTGTGTGATTCAAACCAGGAATAATAAATAATTCCGGTATTCGATTTATAGCTGTGCAGAGTATCCAGCAACGCTTCCGTTGACAGTTGAGTGGTAGAAAGCAGTTCCAATGGCAAATCCGGGAAATACTTGGTTACGACTTCTTTCATATCACAACGAGTCTCCTCGCTAATATATCGGTCGTCTGAAATAAATGCCAGACGTTTCATATCAGGAATCAACTGACAAATCAGCTCTATCGTTTCTTTTATGTAATAATGCTGCTTTAGAGTGGTAATGTTATATCCCCGCCTCCATTCTTTAGCCGGAACACTGTTTGCTTCTGTCAACGGAGCGTGAGACAGCAATATTTCTACCGAAGCCGGCAAACGGTCACGGGCATTCGTCACTACCACGGGAACATCTTTCCAGACATCATCAAACAACTCACGGCAGACAATCCAACCCGGATCACCAATCAGTACTACTGCGGCAGGCGGAACTGGATACTTCTCGCGTAGACGGGTAATCACCGCATTTACTTCCATTGTGTCCAACAAAGCGGGAACAGACAATGATTCCGCCTTAACAGAAACACCCCTCTGCTGAAGTTCATCATGTACGCACCAGTAAAAATGTTTCGACCAAGGTAAATTGAAATTGATGGAATTCAAGACCAATACTTCTTTCTCCGCCTTTCCGGTATCTGCCAACATGGAAAAAAGAAGCCCCTCAAAAAGAATGAAGGAGTAGCAAAGTATAATAATCCGTAGTGTTTGCTTCATTTGTCGGTGATATTAAAAGAGAGAACAAAGATAGTATTAAAATTCAATCTAAAAAAGAAAGGCATCCCAAATCTAGCGGGATGCCTTTGTATTGCATAAAATTAAGTATCAAGTGATTATCTTTTCAACAAAATGGTAAGACTTTCTTTCAAAGATTTGATAATACTTTCCGCATCTGCCTGTTTTTTGCGTTCAAGTTCGATTACGGCTGCCGGAGCATTGTTCACGAATTTCTCGTTGCTCAACTTCTTCACAATTCCCTGCAAGAAACTTTCCTTATGTTTCAGTTCTGCCAGCAAACGATTGATTTCCGCATCTATATCAAGCATATCAATCAACGGCACGGCAAATTCTGTTGTTCCTATCATGAAAGAGGCAGCACCTTCCGCCTTGTTATACACTACCATAATAGATGACAGGTTACACATCTTCATGATAACTGGATTTAGTTTCTCTACCGGATGATTACCTATCACCTGCAATCTGAGTTGTTCCTTCATGGCAATATTCTTCTGCAAACGGATACTGCGAATATTACTGATGATTTCCTTGGCAACTTCAAACTCCTGGAGGAATTTCTCATTCACTTCGAATGTCTCACTCAGTCGGGTAACCATTAAGCTCGCACCCGGTTCACGTTGACGCAGTTGCTGCCACAATTCTTCCGTGATAAACGGCATGAAAGGATGAAGCAGTTCAAGCAGACGTTCGAAGCAATTGATAACCATTGAATAAATAAATCCATTGATAGGTTGACCGTAAGCCGGCTTCACAATCTCCAGCAAGTAGGAAGAAAATTCGTCCCAGAACAGTTTGTAAACCAACATCAACGCTTCACTCAAACGATATTTTGAGAATAAGTCGGCCATTTCAACTGAAGCAGCGTCCAGTCGCTGTTCGAACCACTGAACAGCCAGATGAGCATCTTCAGGTACCGGAATCGAACCTTCGGCATTGGTCCAGCCTTTAATCAGACGGAAAGCATTCCATATCTTATTACAGAAGTTACGTCCCTGTTCGCAAAGTGCATCATCGAAAAGGATGTCGTTTCCGGCAGGAGCCGAAAGCATCATACCCATACGTACCCCGTCGGCACCGTACTTATCAATCAGTTCCAACGGATCGGGAGAGTTACCGAGCGACTTGGACATCTTACGTCCCAGCTTGTCACGAACGATACCTGTGAAATAAACGTTCTTGAACGGCATTTGTCCTTCGTATTCGTATCCGGCCATAATCATGCGGGCTACCCAGAAGAAGATGATATCCGGTCCTGTCACCAGGTCGCTTGTCGGATAATAATATTTGATTTCTTCATTACCCGGATTGTTGATACCGTCGAACAAAGAAATAGGCCACAACCAGGAAGAAAACCACGTATCCAGACAGTCTTCGTCCTGACGGAGATCTTCCATTGTCAAAGCTGCGTTGCCTGTCTTTTCCTTTGCTTTCGCCAAGGCTTCTTCGGGAGTGGCTGCCACTACGTAACCGCCTTCCGGCAGGAAGTAAGCAGGAATACGGTGTCCCCACCACAACTGACGGCTGATACACCAGTCCTTGATGTTTTCCATCCAGTGACGGTAGGTATTCTTATATTTCGCCGGATAGAATTTCAATTCATCATTCATTACAGGAGGCAACGCCATATCTGCAAAATGCTGCATTTTGAGGAACCACTGCATAGACAGTTTCGGTTCGATCACCACGTTCGTGCGTTCCGAATATCCTACCTTATTTGTATAAGCCTCTGTCTTTTCCAACAAACCGGCAGCTTCGAGATCTTTCTCAATCTGCTTACGAACATCGAAACGGTCCATACCGATATACATACCGGCAGCTTCACTCAGTGTACCGTTGTCGTTGAAAATGTCAATGCTGGGCAGATTGTACTTTTCACCCAACATATAGTCATTCACGTCATGAGCCGGAGTCACTTTCAGACAACCTGTACCGAACTCAATGTCTACATAATCGTCTTCGATAACAGGAATCACACGGTTTACCAACGGAACGATCACTTTCTTTCCTTTCAACCACGCATTCTTCGGGTCATTCGGATTGATACACATAGCAGTATCGCCCATGATTGTTTCCGGACGGGTAGTTGCCACTACTGCATAACGACCTTCCGCATCACCCTCCACTTTGTAACGAAGGTAATACAGTTTGCCATGTTCTTCCTTGTAGATAACTTCTTCGTCAGAAAGGGCAGTCAATGCTTTCGGGTCCCAGTTTACCATGCGGACACCGCGATAAATCAATCCTTTATTATATAGGTCGACAAATACTTTGATTACACTTTCACTGCGTTTCTCATCCATTGTGAAGGCAGTACGATCCCAGTCGCACGATGCACCAAGCTTGCGAAGCTGTTTCAGGATGATTCCTCCATGTTCGTCGGTCCACTCCCATGCGTGTTTCAGGAACTCGTCACGGGTCAGGTCAGTTTTCTTGATCCCCTGAGCAGCGAGTTTATTTACTACTTTTGCTTCGGTAGCGATAGAAGCATGGTCGGTTCCCGGTACCCAACAGGCATTCTTGCCTTCCATACGGGCACGACGAACCAAAATATCCTGAATGGTATTATTAAGCATGTGTCCCATGTGCAACACACCGGTGACGTTAGGAGGAGGAATGACGATAGTGTAAGGTTCACGACTATCGGGTTTTGAACTGAATAAATGATTGTCCAGCCAATACTGGTACCACTTTCCTTCCACGTCGGCGGGATTGTACTTACTTGCTAATTCCATATTGTTTTATGTATATGATAATGTATATTCAAAAATAACGGGTGCAAAATTAATAATTAAAATTCAAATCTTACCACCCTCGGGCTGATTCTGTGCACGGAATGAGAATTTATATCCCTCATAAACAGCAAATCCATAAAATAAGATAGTCATGGAAGCCAGATTCTCGGTCATCAAAGAGAAGATTTCAGCATAGTCTGCTCCAAACAATACATCCGTATAGGACATATCATAATCCTTGGCAATATATCCGATGATAGAAAAGAAATCACCCAACACACAACTAAGTAAAGCCAGCGTTGCGCCGATTATTCCAAAAACAGGACGTATCCCTTTTCCCTGCCGCATGGCGAAACCCACCAGAAAACCGATACCGATAGCCATATATCCTATCTGATAGCCGGTAGATACAGATATTAATCCCCATGCCGCCGCACCCACTATACAAGTGATAACTGCATATAACACACCCTTCGGCAGATTTTCTTCGGCAAGCATTTCTTCTCTTGTCAACGTTACAGGGAAGTCATCCGGTTTGGGCGGAGCCATTTTCTCCAGTTCTTCGTCTTTCTGAAAACTTTCACACTCCTCTTTAAATGCAGGAAGGTCTCTGGTGCGAGAACATACAAGACCTTTTCCATTCACAAAATCACGCGACACGCAATTCCGGCAATACTTCTCAATTTCTTCGGTCGTAGCCATTTTTTATCCGGTTTATGTTCAACAATCGCCTCTATCACACGGGGAATAAAGTCACTGTTAACAGATTTTTTGCAAATATAGAGGTATTTTTTCGCGCGACGTTTATTTAATGCATATTTTTGTTGACTAATAGTAGACAAATGATGAAAATGAAGCCAAATGTTAGATATTTAGTTCTGGGAGTATTATTGGGCCTGGTGTGGCTGACTCAATTAATTCCTGCTCTGGCGACGTTTTATTCGCAAACAGTCTACCCCTGCTTTTCCTATATTCTATCCTCTTTTTCGAACCTGTTTCCTTTCGCCATAGGAGATCTATTTATATTTCTCAGCATTGCCGGAATCATTATTTATCCGATCTACGCCCGCCTGCGCAAGAAGACACCTTGGAAAAAGATTTTGCTGCACGACGGCGAATATCTGTTGTGGGTGTATGTATGGTTCTATCTTGCCTGGGGATTGAATTATTCTCAAAAGAACTTTTACCAACGGACCGAAATTCCGTATACCGCCTACACACCCGAGAATTTTCAGAAGTTCATGAACGAATATATTACCCGACTGAACCGTTCGTACACTCCCATAAACAGTATTAACCGGGATTTGATTCGGGAAGAAACTGTACGGCTATACAAACAGTTAAGCGACAGTCTGGGCGTTCACCGTCCGCCACATGATGCCCCGAGAGTAAAAACAATGATGTTTACTCCGTTTATTTCAATGGTGGGAGTCACCGGCAGCATGGGACCTTTCTTTTGTGAGTTTACACTCAACGGAGATTTACTTCCGGTCAATTATCCGGCTACTTACGCCCACGAACTAGCCCACCTGCTTGGTATCACCAGCGAAGCGGAAGCAAATTTCTATGCATATCAAGTTTGTACCCGCTCGCAAGCCATGGGCATTCGCTTCTCCGGATATTTCTCCGTGCTCAATCATGTACTGGGAAATGCGCAAAGATTGCTGCCGAAAGAAGAATACGCGAAACTCCTGAAACGTATCCGCCCGGAGATTATCGAACTAGCGAAGGCCAATCAGACATATTGGGCCGCCAAATACAGCCCGGTCGTCGGTGCTGTGCAGGACTGGATATACGACCTTTATCTGAAAGGGAACAAGATAGAGAGCGGTCGCCGAAACTATTCGGAGGTGATAGGATTACTGATTTCCTATCAAGAGTGGAAGAACCGATAATTAATAAGAAATTTTTCTTTTGTGTAGCAGGATTAAACTAACTTTGCAGCATTCTAAAAAAATAAACTGATTATGTCACATACCAGACAAGAACAAATGGAAGCCTTCGGACGCTTCCTGGACATACTTGACGAATTGCGGGTCAAATGTCCGTGGGACCGCAAGCAGACAAATGAAAGCCTTCGTCCCAATACGATAGAAGAAACTTACGAACTTTGCGATGCCCTGATGAGAGATGACAAGAAGGATATCTGTAAAGAGTTGGGAGATGTCCTGTTGCACGTCGCTTTCTATGCCAAGATCGGCTCGGAAACAGGAGATTTCGACATCAAGGATGTTTGCGACAAGCTCTGCGACAAACTGATTTTCCGTCACCCCCACGTATTCGGAGAAGTCATGGCGGAAACGGCAGGACAGGTTTCCGAAAACTGGGAACAGTTGAAACTGAAGGAGAAAGACGGAAACAAAAGTGTGTTAAGCGGAGTCCCTGCCGCCCTCCCTTCGTTAATCAAGGCATACCGCATTCAGGATAAAGCACGCAATGTCGGTTTCGACTGGGAAGAACGGGAACAAGTATGGGATAAAGTGAAAGAAGAAATCGGTGAATTTCAGGAGGAAGTAGCCAACATGGACAAGGACAAGGCGGAAGCTGAATTCGGAGATGTCATGTTCAGTCTCATCAATGCGGCACGCCTCTATAAAATCAATCCCGACAATGCCTTGGAACGTACCAACCAGAAATTCATCCGCCGCTTTAACTATCTGGAGGAACATACCATTAAAGAAGGGAAAAACCTGAAAGATATGTCTCTTGAAGAAATGGACGCGATCTGGAATGAAGCAAAAAAGAAAGGATTATAAACCTCCCTTATAAACAAAAAAACAGAGGCTCTGTTTCAGTGAAACGGAGCCTCTATTTTACCTGAACAGAGCGTCTGTTTGCACGAAACAGAGCCTCTGTTTTTCATCATTATTTCCTTTTCGAATCGTTTCCGCCACCCTTGCGGTTCATGCCTTTTATCATTTCCCGGTGGAAACGCATTTCCGCCCGCTGTACAAGAAATATTTTCTTACTGGAAAGAATCTTCTTGAACTTGCTCAGGTAGGTTTTATCGAGTTGGTCGGCAGCGATACGGTTATTGGCAACTTTCTCGTTTATTTCTTCGTATTGGCTTTCCGTTGTCTTATCATCTTTACCTTTACGCATCAAATCCCATGATTCGTCATTCAGCTTTTTCTTTTTATCCTGAAGTTCGAAATAAACGGGAAAGAACTTGGCAGCTTCTTGTTTACTCAAGCCTGCCTGTTCTATTATAAATGCTTTTTGTTTCGCCCTGAACTCTTCACGGGACAGATGTTGGTCACACCCGTCGGCAGCCCAAAGAACAGGCATAAAGCCACACAACAAAACGACTAATGCGATTACTTTTTTCATTTTCTGTATTCAATCGGTTTTAATAAATCATTCTACACTCGCGTCACTCAAATAAACATATAACGAATAATCATCCAGCATGGCACGGTCCAGTGCCACATCAATCATCTCATCAGATATTACTTCAGTATCCACTACTTCTGTCACTGCCACATCATCTGTCGCAACAGATTTATGGTCTGTCGATGCCACCCGTATAATAAGAGCCGCACCTATAAACATAGCTGCCATATAAAGCAATGGTTTCAGTCTTGTCCATGTGCTGACAGGTTCTTCCTTCAAAGTTACTTTTTCTTTTTCAGGAAGTTTATTCATCACCTCTGAAGTCAGGTTTTCAAAGTAACCTTCGGGAACTTTGAAGGAATTTTCCTTTCCCAGCTTCTTCAATAGGATATCTTCTTCTTTCATACGTTTTTCTCCTCTCTTTTCTTTAGACATTGTCCGGTTTAAAAGGTTTAATCTACTTCTTCTAAAAACTTCTCTATTTTCTTCACCGCATGATGATACGACGCTTTCAGCGCTCCGACCGATGTTCCGAAGATCTCCGACATATCTTCGTACTTCATCTCCTGATAGTATTTCAGGTTGAACACCATGCGCTGTTTTTCCGGTAAAGTCAGCAATGCCTTTTGCAAGAGCAACTGCACTTGGTCTCCTGAATAATAGGAGTCACTTTCCAGTTTCTGCACAATCACCGCTTCGGGATCGTCAATAGCTATGGTCGTTGTAGCACGCTGCTTGTTCAGAAAAGTAAGACATTCATTCAGCGCAATACGATAGAGCCAGGTAGACAACTTCGCCTCGGCACGGAAGTAGTCGATATTCGTCCATGCCTTGATGAAAGTATTTTGCAGGAGGTCGTTCGCATCCTCGTGCGAGAGCACCATTCGGCGGATTTGCCAGTATAATTGTTCGCTGTATTGCGCCACAATTATTTCGAAGCCTTTCCGCTGCGTACTCTCCTCCTGGAGAAGTTTCAGAACCTCGGGTTCATTGTAAGGTGTCATAGTCTCTCGTTTTCTGTATGTTTTTATTTATGGTTTCAAATTCAGGCTTTTCATCGCCTCTAATAAAGACGGATCATAATTGTAAATGTCCTCACAATACCGCATATTATTATCGGCCGACAGATAGACGGTTTGATAATCTATAAATAAAGGTATGTATTGTTCGAGGCTGTAATGCTTCAGTTCACGGTAAGCCGCGCTGATAGGCAATTTCTTTCCTTCCTCGCTTACCGGTTTGATATCCATGGCAATGCGGATACGGTCTTCCAACAATTCATCCGGCTCTTTCAGCAGGAAGAATGCAAAGTCGAGCGCTTTTTGCAGACGGACACAACCATGACTCACTGCGCGGTTCTTCCGACTGAAAGCCCACTTGGAAGGCGTATCATGCAGATAAACGGAATAAGGGTTCGGGAAACGGAAAATAATACGCCCCAACGAATTACCGGCTTTATTATCCTGTTTCACCGTATAAGGAACGCCTTTTCCTGCATACTTCGCCCATTTAATGCTATGCGGATCTACCTGCGTGCCATTTTTATCGTATACCTTCATCCGGTTACGGGTAAAGTATGTCGTATCCCTGCGGTAAGTAGGGATAATCTCTTTCCTGATAATACTTTGGGGAACATTCCAATATGGGTTCAATTCCATATAGTAGATTTTACTCGACAACAGCGGAGTCCTATTCTTCACACTTCCCACACAAATACGCATTTCCAAAATGGAATCCGTTTCTTCGTTGACAGCTTGCAGCATAAAGGCGGCCGTATTGGCAACCACGTATTTCTTTCCCTTCTCCAATGCATATTGCCAACGCGCACGTTCCATATTCACCAGCAGGCGGTTTCGGTAATAATCTGTCGTATCCGTTTCGCCCCAGGAGTTCACGCGTTCCAGTTCTTCCTGCATCTTTTTATAAAACCGGGAGGAAGGTTGCGCCCGTCGGAAAGCCGCATTTGCATCTGTCCGCAGAGAATCGAGAGCTGCCAATGCAAACTCTTTGTCGCAGCGTTTTAAAGGAATCCGGTCGATCGAATCGTTCCACCTCCGTTCGGGAGGCAGAAAGCCGAACTTCAGTCGGCAAACATAGGACAGGTAAGCAGATGTCAACCGATATTCCACGTCGGCCAGCAAGCGATTCATTGTCTTTTTCCCTTGCAGTTGCAAGGTACGTATTTGCTCCAAATCGTTACGAATACTATCTGTAAGGTAAAGCCCCGGATGAATGCCATGTTTCGAGATATTTCCTAACCAGTATAACAGAGAGTCTGCTGGCTGTGTAGCCGGTTTATCGGATACCAGAGAATCATTCAGCCAGAAGAATTCATCTTTCTCCTGATAATAAGCTACTAGAGCCGAGTCCCAGGGAGTAACCTGTTTATTCTCGTCCAGATATGAGCGAATCATCCGGTGTATGCTGTCCGTACTGATTTGATAAGCGGGATTGAACAACTTCTGCAAGGAAGCCGGAGAATCGGGTATCGGAGATTGAGGCTGCTCTTTTTTACAGGCTGCCAGACAAGCTATCAATCCTATCACCATACCCCATAGAAGTCTTTTACTTTTCATGCGCAGTTCCTCCGTCAACGTCAATGCATAGATTTTCTTTCGCTAATATCGTTTGCGGGAAGATAGCCGCCGCTTCATTGAGCAATACCGATTCATCTTCATAACGAGCTGAGAAATGTCCGATAACCAATTGTTTCACCTCTGCGTCCAAAGCCAGTTGGGCAGCTTGCGCAGCCGTTGTATGGTAAGTCTCCTTGGCACGTGCCTGTTCCGTCTGTGCAAAGGTTGATTCGTGGAAAAGTAAATCCACTCCTTTTATCTGTCCGGCAATCTTAGGCAGATACATTGTATCGGAACAATAAGCGTATTTTCTCGCCGGAGCCGAAGGACGTGTCAGGCGGGAGTTTGCAATCACTTCTCCCTCGGGAGTGACAAAATCCGCCCCGTTCTTAATCCGGTTCAACTCGTAGACAGGAACTTTGTAAAAGTCCACCATGTCTCTGATTATATGATTCGGGCGTTGCTTCTCTTCAAACAGGAATCCGCAACAAGGGATACGATGTTTCAGGGGGATCGTAGTTACCGTCACCGAACGGTCGTCATAGATAAGTGCCGGTTCTTTCGTTTCAAATTCGTGAAAGAGTACTTTATACGTCAGCGTCTTACAAAAGAAGGCAAGCATCGGAGCAAACAGTTCTTCAAGTCCTTCCGGGGAATGGATATGCAAATCGGCAGTCCTGCCCAACAGCCCGAATGTAGAAATTAACCCCAGCAAGCCAAAGCAATGGTCGCCATGCAAATGGGAGATAAAGATATGATTCAAACGGGAAAACTTCAGCCGGGAGCGGCGCAACTGCATCTGCGCACCCTCTCCACAGTCGATCATAAACAACTTTTCACGCAAGTTCACGACTTGGGACGTCGCGAAATGGCGCGTGGTAGGCAAAGCGGAACCGCATCCTAATATATGTAGCTCAAATTTTTCCATTTCATGCAAAGATAGAGTATTTCAGATTCAATCTTGCAAAGAATAAAGAAAAAAGTTACAATAGACTGTCTCTATCATCCCTGTTATCCATATAAAATTCAGTTCCTCTTTCATACGACATCATATCCGTAAACACAAAAAGGCGTCCCGAATAACCGGAACGCCTTTTTATTTATCTGGAAATACTTCTTATTTCTTTCCTTCCAACTGTTCTTTCAATGCAGCAAGAGCGTCGATATCGCCCAGTGTAGTTGAAGCAGCTTGGTTTTGGATCATCGGAGAATCTTCTCTCTTGTTAGATGTCTTCTTAGCACCGGAAGCAGCCTTCTTTTCAGCTCTTTCTTCAGCTTTAGCTACATCTTCGAAGATACGGCTGTGAGACAGGATGATTCTCTTAGCGTCCTTGTTGAATTCGATCACTTTGAATTCAAGTTTCTCATCCAGCTGAGCTTGTGAACCGTCTTCTTTTACAAGGTGTTTCGGAGTTGCGAAACCTTCTACACCATAAGGAAGAGCTACAACAGCACCCTTATCCAACATTTCGATGATCGTACCTTCGTGTACAGAACCTACTGTAAATACAGTTTCGAATACATCCCAAGGATTTTCTTCGAGTTGTTTGTGACCAAGGCTCAAGCGACGGTTTTCTTTGTCGATTTCCAATACCTGAACTTCAATGTCAGCACCAATCTGAGTAAATTCTGACGGGTGTTTCACTTTCTTAGTCCAAGAAAGGTCAGAGATGTGGATCAAGCCGTCTACACCTTCTTCGATTTCTACGAATACACCGAAGTTAGTGAAGTTGCGTACTTTAGCAGTATGCTTAGAACCAACAGGATACTTTTCTTCGATAGTTTCCCATGGATCTTGTTTCAGTTGTTTGATACCCAAAGACATCTTACGTTCTTCGCGGTCAAGTGTAAGCACAACAGCTTCTACTTCGTCGCCTACCTTCATGAAGTCCTGTGCAGAACGCAGGTGTTGGCTCCAAGACATTTCTGAAACGTGGATCAAACCTTCTACGCCGGCAGCGATTTCGATGAATGCACCGTAGTCAGCCATAACAACAACTTTACCTTTCACCTTGTCACCAACTTTCAAGTCAGGATCAAGAGCATCCCATGGATGCGGAGTAAGTTGTTTCAGACCCAAAGCGATACGTTTCTTTTCGTCATCAAAGTCAAGGATAACAACGTTGAGTTTCTGATCCAGTTCAACAACTTCTTTCGGATCGCTAACACGTCCCCAAGAAAGGTCTGTAATGTGGATCAAACCGTCTACGCCGCCAAGGTCGATGAACACACCGTAAGATGTGATATTTTTAACAGTTCCTTCAAGAACTTGTCCTTTTTCGAGTTTACCGATGATTTCTTTCTTCTGTTGTTCCAATTCGGCTTCGATAAGAGCTTTGTGAGAAACAACAACGTTTTTGAATTCCTGGTTGATCTTAACAACTTTGAATTCCATTGTTTTGCCAACGAATACATCATAGTCACGGATCGGTTTAACGTCGATCTGAGAACCCGGCAAGAATGCTTCGATTCCGAATACGTCAACGATCATACCACCCTTAGTGCGGCACTTGATGTAACCCTTGATAATTTCTTCATTTTCCAGAGCAGCGTTCACGCGGTCCCAAGAACGAGTAGCGCGGGCTTTTCTGTGTGACAGAACGAGCTGTCCTTTTTTGTCTTCCTGATTTTCGATGTATACTTCTACTGTATCACCTACTTTCAGGTCAGGATTATAACGGAATTCATTCAAAGGGATGATACCGTCTGATTTGTAACCGATGTTCACAACTACTTCACGCTTGTTCATTGCGATTACGGTTCCGTCAACAACCTCACGGTCGTTAACTTTGTTAAGCGTACCGTCGTAAGCTTTTTCAAGTTCTTCGTGGCTTGCGTTTGTTACCGCTTCACCGTTTTCATAAGCATCCCAGTTGAAATCTTCAATAGGAGCTACGTTCTTTAAGTTTTCCATTAATAAATAAATTGTTTAATACTTTAATTAAATAAGACATTATATTATCTATAAATCGGGCGCAAAGGTAGAAATATTTTCTTGATTGCCAAAAGAATGCCAAAAGAAAAGATGCTTATATCCTTATTTTTTGTAATATTGCAAGTCTTAATTTATATAGCTCTAGCCATGGACGAGAGATTGGACAAAGTCAAGGTGCAATGCGACTATTTGCCGCTTATTAATTTCGCGATGCAGCAGAACGGCGCATCTATTATTCATCAGATTTCAATTGAGAACACGACACATGCTCCACTGAAAGATGTACAAGTGCAAATCACCACCGAACCGGCCTTTGGTAATGCTGTTCCAACAGTTATAGAAGCAATTCCGGCTAACGACCGGGTCTGTCTGCAAACTTTCAATCTCACCTTGTCCACCAATTATTTCACCCAACTGACCGAAAGATTATCAGGCAGCCTGAAAGTAGAAATCACGTCAGAAACAAAAGCTATATTCTCGCAAACGTATCCGATTGATATTCTCGCTTATGACCAATGGGGCGGACTCAATGTCCTGCCCGAAATGCTGGCTGCGTTCATCACTCCCAATCATGCTGTTATTTCGCCCGTCATCAAACGAGCCGCTACCATTCTGGAGCAGTGGACAGGAAATCCGTCACTGGACGAATACCAGAGCCGTAACCCGGACAGGGTAAGAAAGCAAATGGCCGCCGTCTATACTGCTATCACCGAGCAACAGATTATTTACAGCACTATCCCGGCTAGCTTTGAGGAGTACGGGCAACGCATCCGGCTCACCGATTCCGTCCTGGCTCAGAAGCTGGGGACTTGCCTGGATATGGCGTTGCTTTACGCCTCCTGCCTGGAAGCTATCGGACTGAATGCTCTCCTCATCATCGCCCGGGGACACGCCTTTGCAGGTGCTTGGCTGGTGCCCGAAACTTTTCCGGACGCTACAATTGATGATGTTTCGCTATTAACCAAAAGGACTGCCGAGGGGATTTATGACATCACGCTGGTTGAAACGACCTGCATGAACATGGGACAGCATTCCGATTTCGATGACGCAGTGAAAAGCGCAAACGGTAAACTGACCGATTCAAGCAAGTTCATCCTTGCGATAGATGTCAAGCGGGCAAGGCATTCGGGAATCCGTCCCGTACCGCAACGGGTACTGAACGGACAGATCTGGGAAATAGAAGAAGATACCGCTTTATATAATAAAGATACGGCTTATGCCACCCCGCAAAGTATCAATCCATACGATTTATCCGGCAACGAAACGCAGACGGTCATAACCAAACAACTATTGTGGGAACGACGGCTATTAGACCTAAGCCTGCGCAACAACCTGCTGAATATCCGGATTACCAAAAACACGCTTCAACTTATTCCCGCCAATCTCTCCTGCCTGGAAGACGCTTTAGCAGACGGGGAAGAGTTCCGCATCCTGCACCGTCCTTCCGACTGGGAGAATCCGGGCATGGAGTTCGGGATCTATTCTTCAATACCGGCTTCCGACCCGATTACTGATTTTGTAAATTCGGAGCTTTCCCAGAAAAGATTACGTTTTTATCTGCCGGAAAATGATTTGAGCAAAGCGCTTACCCACTTGTACCGTTCTTCCCGTACTTCTATTGAAGAAAACGGGGCGAATACGCTTTATCTCGCTCTCGGACTGCTAAAATGGTACGAGTCACCTTCCAGCGAACGTCCCCGCTATGCTCCTATCCTGCTGTTACCGGTAGAAATCATCCGTAAGTCAGCGGCCAAAGGATACGTCATCCGTTCACGTGAGGAGGAAACGATGATGAATATCACCTTGTTGGAAATGCTCCGCCAAAACTTCGGGATCTCCGTCCCCGGACTGGACCCGTTGCCGACTGATGAAAGCGGTGTAAACGTCAAGCTTATCTACTCCATTATCCGAAACAGCATTAAGAACCAGCGCAAATGGGACGTGGAAGAACAGGCTATCCTGGGAATATTCTCCTTTAACAAGTTTATCATGTGGAATGATATCCACAACAATGCCAATAAACTGACTCAGAATAAAATTGTTTCGAGCCTCATCAACGGAAAGATAGAATGGGATGCCACAACTGAAGAAATAGATGCCACCTACATGGATAAGGAACTGTCTCCGGCAGATATCGTATTGCCTATTATTGCCGATTCGTCCCAACTGGAGGCTATCTATGAAGCGGTACACGACAAGACTTTCATCTTGCACGGCCCTCCGGGCACGGGAAAGTCGCAAACCATTACCAACATTATCGCCAATGCTTTATACAACGGCAAACGTGTATTATTTGTAGCAGAAAAAATGGCTGCCCTCTCTGTTGTTCAAAACAGGTTGGCAGCGATCGGACTTGCTCCCTTCTGCCTGGAAATTCACTCCAACAAGACTAAGAAATCCGCCGTTATCTCACAACTTAGAGAAACGACTGAAATCATCAAACAGACTTCTCCCGAAGAATTTAAAAAGGAAGCGGAACGCTTGTTGCAACTGCGGGCGGAATTAAACGGATACACAGAAGCCTTACATAAGGAATATCCTTTCGGCATTTCTTTATACGATGCCATTATCCACTATCAATCAACAGACGGAGAGCCTTGTTTTGATATTCCGCAAAGCTATCTGGATACATTGAACAAAGAAACATTCTCCGAATGGAAAGAAGCTGTCGAAACTCTGGTAAGAACTGCCAATGCTTGCGGACATCCTTATCAACATCCGCTATCGGGAATCTCTATTGCGGAATATTCGTCTGCCATAAAGGAAGAAGCTGCCCAATTACTGAGCACTTTCATCGACTTGCTGAGCACAATTCAGCCGAAGTTATCCGTATTTCCCACACTACTGAAAGATACGGATATGCACCCCACACGCATGGATTTCCAAACGACAGCGGACATTGTCCGAAAAGTACTCGACATTCCCGAACTCACTCCCGGATTGCTGACAGCATCTTCATTGAGCGAGACTCTCGACGAATATCGCGAAGTGTCCGCTCGTGGCAGGAAACGTGATGAGATAAAAGCAACCGTAGAAACCGGATTCACCAAAGAGATTCTCGAAATAAATGCAACACAAATGCTCGCAGAATGGAACAGGGTGAGCGCCCAATGGTTTCTTCCCAGATATTTCGGACAGAAAAAAATCAAAAAGGCAATCAATCTATATGCTTTGAAGCCTGTCAAACCGGAAGCCGTCAAGCCCCTGCTCCACCAAATCATCCATTATCAGGAAGAAGCGGAGTTCGTCCGGAAACACGCTGACAGGCTGCCTTCCCTGTTCGGAGGCTTCGGAAGAAGTGAAGACTGGAGCACAATTGAACAGATCATTAATGATATGGGAGTCCTCCATTCCCTTCTACTGAATTATTCGAAGAATATTGCCAAGGCAACGCAAATCAAGCAAAACCTGTCCGTGCAGCTAACGGAAGGGCTCCGGTCATTCAGAGATATGCACGCCCATTCCCTAAATGAATTATACCAACTTGCCGAAAGATTGGTAAACATTGAGAACCGGCTTTCTTCCACGCTGGGCATATCTGCCGAAACGCTTTACATGAACTCTGCCGACTGGATAAACACCGCTCTGGCAAAAGCCCGCCTCCACAAAGAAAATCTGGACAAGCTCAAAGACTGGTACCAGTGGCTCCAGGCATACCGCCAACTGGATAAACTGGGTATAGGATTCATTGCCCTGGAATATAAAGAGAAGAATATCCCGACCGACCAGCTTATCGACAGTTTCCACAAGAGTTTTTATCTGGCAGCTATCCGCTATATTATCTCAAAAGAGCCGACACTGGAATTATTCAACGGCAAGATATTCAACGATATCATAGCGAAATACAAACAAATATCGACGAATTTTGAGACAATCACCCAAAGAGAGTTGTTCGCCAGATTAGCTTCAAACATTCCGTCTTTTACTCATGCAGCAATCCAGAGTTCCGAAGTCGGCATACTCCAGAAGAATATCCGCAACAATGCACGTGGCATATCTATCCGTAAGTTGTTCGACCAAATCCCCACTCTACTGTCGCGTATGTGCCCGTGTATGTTGATGAGTCCGCTTTCCGTAGCCCAATACATTGACGCAGATGCGGATAAATTCGATCTGATCGTTTTTGACGAAGCCTCACAAATGCCGACTTACGAAGCCGTAGGTGCTATTGCACGCGGCAAGAACGTAGTGATCGTAGGTGACCCGAAACAAATGCCTCCCACCAGCTTCTTCTCCGTCAACACCGTTGACGAGGATAATATAGAACTGGAAGACCTCGAAAGCATTCTCGATGATTGCCTGGCACTGTCTATTCCTTCTAAATATCTGTTATGGCACTACCGAAGCAAACATGAGAGCCTTATCGCCTTCAGCAATTCGGAATATTACGACAATAAACTAATGACCTTCCCGTCTCCGGACAACATTGAATCCAAAGTGAGAATGGTAGCAATCGACGGTTACTATGACAAAGGAAAGTCCCGCCAAAACCGGGCGGAAGCACAAGCCGTAGTAGACGAAATAGCAAGAAGATTAAGAAGTGAAGAATTAAGGCGGAAGAGTATCGGTGTTGTTACTTTCAGCGTCGTCCAACAAGCATTGATAGAAGATTTGCTATCCGACCTCTTCATCTTTCACCCCGAACTGGAAACACTTGCACTGGAAAGTGAAGAACCTTTGTTCATCAAGAACCTGGAGAATGTGCAGGGAGACGAGCGGGATGTCATTCTTTTCTCTGTCGGCTATGGTCCCGATTCCGAAGGGCGCGTCAGCATGAATTTCGGTCCGTTAAACCGGATCGGCGGAGAAAGGCGACTGAATGTAGCCGTATCCCGTGCCCGGTATGAGATGATAATCTTCTCTACTTTAAGATCGGATATGATAGACCTCAACCGGACTTCGTCTATCGGAGTGGCTGGACTGAAACGGTTTCTCGAATATGCGGAAAAAGGTACAAGGAACACACTCGGCAGCTCCCTTCCCTCTTTATCGGAAGAAACGGTATCTATCGAAAATATCATAGCGGACAAACTACGCTCTTTAGGATATACCGTACATACGGACATCGGATGTTCTGGCTATAAAATTGATATTGGAATTGTGGATCCTCAAAACACATCCAATTATCAACTAGGCATCATCTGTGACGGAAAGAACTACAAACGTACGAAAACCGCACGCGACCGTGAGATTGTCCAAAACAATGTATTGAAAGCACTCGGCTGGAACATCTGCCGCATTTGGACAATGGACTGGTGGGAGAAGCCGGATGAAGTCATTGCATCCATACAGGAAGCAATCAGCAAAGGAACCTCCGTTTCCAAACAAGAAGAACCTCGGCAGGAAGAACCAACCCGGAAAGAAACACGCAGCGAAGAACCCATAAAAGGTGGGCAAATAAAAGAAGTAACACTAAACGAGGCACCGATAAAGGAAGTATCGCTAAAGACAACACCGGTTTTCGCAAAACCGGAAATAATCTCCGCCGATATTCCCCAACGAAAGTATAACAGCACGAAAGTGAACCCGAACAAATATTCTTCGAAAGATTTCTTCGCTACGGAGAACATCCCTATTCTTATCTTTCAAATCCGGAAACTCATAGAAAACGAAGCACCCATCAGCAAATCATTACTCTGCAAAAAGGTTCTGGTCGAATGGGGAATCAGCCGGTTGGGACAACGGATAGAAGCGCATCTGGAAAAGATCTTCGACAGCCTTCACCTCTACCGTACCACATACGACGGTCTCGTCTTCTTCTGGAAAGATGAAGTACAATGCTGTTTCTATTCCGGTTACCGCCCCGAGTCCGATCGGGATGCAACAGATTTGCCACCCGAAGAGATAGCCAACGCAGTACGGCAACTATTGGCTGATTCTATCAGTCTTCCTTTGGCAGATTTGGTGAAAGCGTGCGCACAAGAATTCGGTTTCACACGTATGGGATCAAACATAGACACTGTCATGCAGAGAGGAATCAATAAAGCCATAAAAAAAAATTATGCCAAAATAGACAATGAAAAAGTAACGATTGCAGACTAATACCCTTTCTCCAAACGTTTCAAAGCAGCAATGGAATCGGATACATAGGTATTGTCCGGTTCTATCGCCCGCCAATAGCAAAGCATTCCGATAAGCCGTTTCAGATAAGCAGGATCATGAGAACCGATCCTGCGCTGGTGTTCTGCCAGACCTTTCGTCAGGATAAAATAAACATTCTTGCGAATCTCCCTCTTTTTGCTTTTAGGAATAGTCAGCTTCACACCGGAAGCGACAGACACCCCCGTAATAATCTTCCTACTACTCTGATTCATAAAATGAGTCTTTTTATGGTTCGGCTCGAACTTCTCATCACGGATAATCCGTTTGACTTGAGGGATGATCTGCTCTTTCGGAAACACATCTCCCGAAAAGGTTAGGTCGTCAGCATAACGGGTATAAGTCAACCCGTATTCCGCAGCCAACGCTGCGAGTTTCCTGTCCATTTCGTATCCCACAATATTACTTAAAGCCGGACTTGTAGGCGCTCCTTGCGGCAAATGCCTGTGCAGGCAACACAAAGCCCCCAGTACTTTCGACACATTCTCCGGATAACCTATTTTCTTAAATGTCTGCCTCACTCTCGGGCTTCGTATAGAGCCGAAGAAATCATGAATATCCATTTTCAACACATACCGCTTACCCAAATGAGGAGCAGCATTGTCCACCACAGACCGACCGCAGCGAAAACCGACGGCTGCCGGATGAACTATCGTCACCGATGATAAAATACGCGAATAAATAGTAGATTGGATAGCCTGCAAATCCTTGTCCGGAGCAGAAATCATACGATACCCTCCGCTTCTCTTTCTCATCCAAAACTCCTGATAATGCCCGGAAACATTGTTCAATATTTCTTCCAGGCGGTTCACTTCCACTCCTAACAGAGCAGCACACCAGATTACAGCCTCTTTTTCAAATCTCGGAGTATAGGGGGCCACCGGAGTAGTAACACCCATTGCATGACGAAGCCAGGATCCTCGCTCCCATTTTGTTTTATCAACCTTTTCTTCTTTACCACCGCCTGTTGCTTTCCACCTTTTATACCCTTCTTGTCTCCTGCTCGAGGAAATCATTTTATAAATCAAAAAGCCGGTGATAATAAGTATCGTTATTAGAATTTTGTTCATTGTGCATCTGTATAAAACTAAGGAGAAGAGGATGAGTTATTTACTAAAATAAATTTAGGTATGTATACCTAGTAATTTATTTTCTAGGAAAATACCTGTGCTTATGAGGCGACTACACCTCTCTTGTGCTAAATTCTGCCCTCATCCTCTTCTACACAAAGGTAGAAAATAATTCCCGGATATCCAACCGGAACGCAGAAAACTATCGGTTAAACAACTCGAATGTAAACTTACAGCCTATCCCGCCAAACTTCCAGTTCTCGCTGCTCACAAAAACTCCGAGATCAAAGATATGCGTGCCAATGCCGTATCCCACTTCCAAATAAGGTTGAAGATGTGGCATGGAAAGGGCGCTGACATAGATCCGTTCATTTTGTACATAACGAGTATACTTCATCAAATGCCGCAGGACAAGGAACGGAGCCTCATACGTGAAATGTCCGCGTACATAACGGCGGGAGGAGTTGTACCAACGTCCGTCAAGCACCTGAAACACACCACCGATTTCATCATTCCACCCTACGGGAAGATTGTGACGTGAAAAGTTGACAAAGTCCACAAAATACAGTTCGTCCTGATTGGTGAATGCGCCGAATCCGAAGCGGTAATAGATATTACGCATCAGTCCCAAACGGATTTGATGTTGAAGGTCGAACTCTATCCTTTCATATTCCCCCGTACTTTTGAACACATCCTTTATACCCCGTTCGTAATCGACCGAGAAAGTCGGGTAGAAAGAACGGAGGTTTATCTTACGCTTTCCGTTCATGTAGTAATAAAGTCCCGGCGTCCATTCCACACGAATACGAGGGGCAAAACTGATATAGGTATTCTTGAACTTATCCATAAACTCGGGAGGCGGCATCGGATAGTCACCGGTAATAACAAAGCGGGAACGCTCCACTGCAGTTCTCTTGTGCGCCGAGAAACCGACACTTATATCCAGCCCGTTAGTAACTTCAACGCTATGGAAGAAATTGAAATATAAGTCCTTAAAATAATCCAGGTGAATCAGGTCGAAATTAAAGATACTGTCCGGCATGGCTTTCAGTTCATCCAACACTTTACTGCTATAAATACGGTTACCGTTACCCACATTCAGCCGGAAGAATCCCCGCTTTTGAGGCCAATACTCAAAGTCGGCATTCAGTCCCCAATAGAACTCTTTCCGGGTGAAGTTATACCCCAGTCGAGGGACAATGCGGAGCAACTTATCGCCCCTGAAAAGGCGGTTATACCGGAAGTCCTGCCGATAGGACAACCCATTGCTACCGCTATAACTGAACAAAAGCGGATTGATAAACGGAGAGAAACGGACACTTCCGATATTGGATAAATTGAATTTATAATCTTCCAACATCAAGTCACCCATTGTTCCCCAAAAAGCCTGGCTTTTCGTTTTCTTCTGACTAACCACAGTATCGCGTCTTAACTGGTAGTCCTGATACAGTTTCTTCTCATCGTCCGCCAACGGAATAGGACGAAGTATGGCAAAAGTCGAAGCGTCTGTTTTGTAGGCATTCGTATCGCACTGCAACGAGAAAGATTCTGACAGGTTATACTTCTTCTTTTCTTTCTTACGTGTTTTCTTCTCTTTCAGTTCGATCGACTTATAATCCAAAGAAGCCGTATAGGAGCCGTCAACCTTGTTTCCCAAAAACTTAAAGAGGGCCTCCACGTCATATCGAACCGGCAGAAACTCGTCTTTCTTGCCCACTTCTCCCATTTTAATCCAGCAAGTAAAGGTAATCAGTTCCGACCGTCCCGAGAAACGTATCTCCCGTACGCTCCACACATTACTGCTGACAATCATATAACCTCCTACCAACTGATCGCTTTTCGTTTTGGGGATAAAGCGTATCCGGTAGTCAAGGTTATTGGGGTCGCCCATTACACTATCTATCCGGTATTTATAAAATTTCTGTCCGTTCTTGGCAAGAGGTGACATCAGGCGTTCATCGTTCAAAAGCGAAGCCGAGTAGATATTTACACTAAAATATTCGAGCAACCCCGGCAATCCCCTGTTTCCTCTCACTGTACCTTGCGAGGCTTTTACTTTCTGGTCGTAGATATTGGGAGCCGTATAATGAAGGTCACTGTATGTTTCGAGCATATATTCACGCACCCCTTTCTGCAAACGGAACATGGAAGGTACGTAGCGGAGAATAAAATTCTTCTTCTGGATATCCATTCTACCCTTTATATATAGGTTCGCGCGATAATCGCTTACTATTGTCTCATACAAAGGGGCAAAAGTCATGACACGTTCGATAATGGAGTCAGCCGAGATCTCCGTACTGGTATAGGGATTCATTATATAATTGTTGGCTGTTCCCTTTGATATAAAAGAAAACAGGCATACTATGCATCCTATCAATATTTTAACTCTCAATCGTCGTATCTCCTTCATTAACGTAGGCAAATATAGAAAAGAATATCGAAAAGCAAAGGCAATGTGTCACTAAAAAGAGTTATCAATTAATAGTTGTTATCAGCTTATCTACTAACAACAAACTTCCTGTTGCCCAATAATAAACTTGCTTTGAACCAACAGCAAACTTATAAAACTAAAGTTTCAATTAGTATCATCTCCTTCTATATTTTATAAAATACAAGAAAAAAGTCTACCTTCCCCACAAAAAAGTAGGGGTATTTCTCAAAAAACACACTTATTTTCAAAAATACCCCTACAAAAACAGGGGTACTTTCAGAAAAAACATATAATTTTGCGCCCAGCAACCAATAAAAGTAGACTATTTATGTCAAAAATGCGTTTTTTTGCTCTACAAGAGCTTTCCAACCGGAAACCTTTGGAAGTGACCGCTCCTTCCAACAAACTCTCTGATTATTATGGCAGCCATGTGTTCGACCGCAAGAAGATGCAAGAGTATCTTCCCAAAGAAGCTTATAAAGCGGTAATCGACGCTATCGAAAAAGGTACACCTATCAACCGTGAAATAGCCGACCTGATTGCCAACGGCATGAAAAGCTGGGCGAAGTCGCTCAACGTTACTCACTACACACATTGGTTCCAACCCCTGACGGACGGAACAGCCGAAAAGCATGACGGCTTTATCGAGTTCGGTGAAGACGGTGAAGTCATCGAACGCTTCTCCGGCAAACTGCTTATCCAGCAGGAACCGGATGCTTCTTCTTTTCCCAACGGTGGCATCCGCAATACTTTCGAAGCTCGCGGCTATACGGCATGGGATGTTTCTTCTCCGGCATTCGTTGTAGACACAACTCTCTGTATTCCCACGATCTTTATTTCTTACACAGGCGAAGCACTGGATTACAAAACTCCATTGCTAAAAGCACTCGCTGCCGTAGACAAAGCTGCTACGGAAGTTTGCCAGCTATTCGACAAAAACATCACTCGTGTATATACAAACCTGGGCTGGGAACAGGAATATTTCCTTGTTGACTCCTCCTTATATAATGCACGTCCCGACCTCTGCCTGACAGGACGGACACTTATGGGACATTCTTCCGCTAAAGATCAACAGTTGGAAGACCACTATTTCGGCTCTATTCCTCCACGCGTCACGGCATTTATGAAAGAACTCGAAATCGAATGCCACAAACTGGGTATTCCCGCCAAGACACGTCATAACGAGGTAGCACCCAACCAGTTCGAACTGGCTCCTATCTTCGAAAACTGTAATCTGGCAAACGACCACAACCAGCTTGTCATGGACTTGATGAAACGTATTGCTCGCAAGCATCACTTCAACGTGCTTCTGCACGAGAAACCTTATAGTGGCGTGAACGGTTCGGGCAAGCACAACAACTGGTCGCTTTGTACCGACACAGGCGTCAACCTGTTTGCACCGGGCAAGAATCCGAAAGGAAATATGCTATTCCTTACTTTCCTGGTGAATGTGCTGATGATGGTTTATAAGAACCAGAATCTATTGCGTGCTTCTATTATGAGTGCCAGCAACAGTCACCGCCTGGGAACCAACGAAGCTCCTCCCGCTATTCTTTCCTGCTTTCTGGGTTCACAACTTTCGGCAACTCTTGACGAAATTGTACGCCAGGTGGGAAACGAGAAAATGACCCCGGAAGAAAAGACAACGCTGAAACTGGGTATCGGACGTATACCCGAAATTCTGCTCGACACAACCGACCGTAACCGTACCTCCCCTTTCGCCTTCACCGGAAACCGGTTTGAGTTCCGTGCCGCAGGTTCTTCTTCCAACTGTGCCGCCGCCATGATTGCTATCAATGCTGCCATGGCAAACCAGTTGAACGAATTCCGCGCATCGGTGGAAAAGCTTATGGAGGAAGGAGTAGGCAAAGACGAAGCTATCTTCCGTCTGCTGAAAGAGACAATCATCGCTTCCGAACCGATCCGTTTCGAAGGCGACGGCTATTCCGAAGAATGGAAACAGGAAGCTGCACGCCGCGGACTGACCAACATCTGCCACGTCCCGGAAGCTCTGATGCACTACGTTGACAATCAATCCAAATCCGTACTTATCGGCGAACGCATTTTCAACGAAACGGAGTTGAACAGCCGTTTGGAAGTGGAATTGGAGAAATACACCATGAAGGTTCAGATTGAAGGCCGTGTATTGGGCGACCTCGCTATCAACCACATCGTGCCGACTGCCGTGGCTTATCAGAATCGCCTGCTCGAAAATCTTCGCGGAATGAAGGAAATCTTCTCTGCCGAAGAATACGAAGTGTTGAGCGCCGACCGTAAAGAGTTGATTCGTGAGATCTCCCACCGGGTGACCTCCATTAAAATACTGGTCCGTGAAATGACCGAAGCGCGAAAAGTAGCCAACCACCTTGAAAACTACAAGGAAAGAGCATTTGCATACGAAGATAAAGTGCGTCCGTATCTCGACCAGATACGAGATCACATCGACCATTTAGAAATGGAAGTAGACGATGAAATATGGCCTCTACCGAAGTATAGGGAACTGTTATTTACTAAATAAAATGTTTTCAAGATTGCACGAAAGCTACCGCTTTTGTGCAATCTTTTTATAGATTCGTTCATTTTCTCATTTTTTATTTTTACTTTTGTGCTGTATAACACAGTTTTGTAGCACCCATGGTAAAAATGAATATGTCAGACATAGATATTTCGGAACCGTTATCCGACATGTTAGCTCCTTTAAACAATGAGCAAAAGGAGTTTCTGATGAATAATTATACGATACAGACCTACAAAAAGAATGAAACCATTTATTGTGAAGGAGAAACCCCCTCTCATTTGATGTGTCTCATCAGTGGCAAAGTAAAAATCTTCAAAGATGGTGTAGGAGGAAGAAGTCAGATTATTCGCATGATCAAACCGCGGGAATATTTTGCGTACCGCGCCTACTTTGCGAAACAGGACTTCGTTACCGCTGCAGCTGCTTTTGAACCTTCCGTTGTCTGTCTGATTCCTATGAGTGCTATCACCACCTTGGTTGCCCAGAATAACGATCTGGCCATGTTCTTTATCCGCCAACTTTCTATTGACCTCGGTATCTCCGACGAACGTACCGTCAACCTGACACAGAAACATATCCGCGGACGTCTGGCTGAATCGTTGATGTTCCTGAAAGAGAGCTACGGGCTGGAAGAAGACGGTTCTACCCTAAGCATTTATCTTTCACGCGAAGATTTGGCTAATTTATCGAATATGACGACTTCAAATGCCATTCGTACTTTATCTCAATTCGCCGCAGAACGATTAATCACAATTGACGGAAGAAAGATAAAAATCATCGAAGAAGAAAAGCTGAAGAAAATAAGCAAAATTGGATAAAAAAACTCTTTTATGCCAATTGCGCCGCTTTAAACAGTGAACACACATATAGAAAATATAATTGCAGACATCAAGCGTGGTAACAAACAAGCTTTCAAAAAGCTATTTGACGACTACTACCCTATTCTTTGCGTTTTCTCATTTCACTATGTTGAAGATAAAGAAGTCTGCAAAGATATTGTTCAAGACGCATTGTTGGCTTATTGGGAACGAAAAGAAGACTTCAACGATATCCTGAAAGTAAAAAGTTTCCTTTATACTGTCACTCGAAATAAATGTTTGAATTACCTCAAACACGCACAACTAGATATTCCTTTTTTTCACGGAAAAGAAGAATATGACAATGGATTTGAAGCTGAGATTATTGAGCAAGAAACATTTCGCATTGTTCGCAAAGCGGTAGAAGAATTACCTACTCAAATGCGGAATATCATCTTATATTCAATGAAAGGGTTAAAAAACAATGAAATTGCTGACAAATTGCAAATCTCAGAAGGAACTGTCCATAAGTTAAAAAAAATAGCTTATCGCAAACTCCGAGAAAGCCTAAAAGGAATTAATTACATCTTATGTCTTTTTCTATGCAAATAAAGTAACTTTTTGATTACCCCATTTTTTCAATTGGATTGTTTTATATACGAACCAATTGAAAAAATGATGGAATCATTTAAAGAAAAATTTAAGATTGCTAAAGTATTAGCCTCCATATTCACTCATTCGTCAACCTTGGAAGAGAATGAGAGTTACCATAAATGGATTAATGAGAATCCGGAACATCAAAAGATAGCCGACCGGATATTAAATCAGAGGACATATGAAGAACACTCACTGTTGATAAAGAGCTTTTCCTCACAAAAAGCATGGGAAAAGATTTATCCTCTGTTAAATGGAGAAAAAGCACCTAACCTTTTTCTGTGGAAAAGAAGTATGAGATATGCAGCCCTTATCTTACTACTCATGATACCGGTTTCCTATCCTATATATAAATGGATATCTGAAGAACCGATTAGCGAAATCAATCCCGGCACACATGGCGGAGAAGTTACATTAAGTAACGGCACTACATTCAAAATTCCGGAAGGAGCTTTACCAGAAGGGACAAGCAAGATGTTTATCATTGATTCCAAAGGTATCAATTATCAAATGCCTACCAATAAACCTCAAATAAAAGAAATCAAAAACACCCTGCAAACACTACATGGAATGGAATGTCACATAACCTTGTCAGATGGAACGAAAGTACATTTAAACGCAGAATCCCAATTGATATATCCTGTATGCTTCAGTAACGAACAACGTATTGTCCAAATCAAAGGAGAAGCATATTTCGATGTTGCTCCAGACAGTGAACATCCATTTATTGTCCAAACACCATATACCTCTATTCAAGTGACAGGAACAACTTTCAATGTCAGAGCCTATCCAGACGAGAATATTGAAAGCACTACACTTATTAATGGATCTATAAAAATTAAAAGTAAAAACGAAGATTTCGAATTAACTCCCAACCAACATTTCATTTTTGACAAGAATTCCAAAAGAAATACTGTAACCAATGTAAATACAGAATTATACACATCTTGGGAATCCGGTTCATTCATATTCAAAAATATCCCTCTTGAGAGTGTCATGTCATATCTTTCTAAATGGTATGGATTCAAATACACATTTGAAGATGATGCTGTCAAACAAGTAAAAATTGGAGCCTATCTTAATCGATATGCAAATATGAATCCGATTATTGACATGATAAAAGAACTGAACCTGGTAGATATAAAACAAAGAGAAGGCGTTCTGCATATCTCTTATAAATAATTACTAATACATTATAACTAACGCTTATGAAAAGACGAGCACATTCCTTATTCAGAGGGATATCGCGTACGAGCAGAAATATTATCAAGCTCTGCTTTTTATGCGTATTCTCTCTATCTTCACTTATGATTCAGGCACAAGACAACCAGAGAATATCGGTTGATCTTAGAGAAGAGACTTTAGAATCAGTACTCTGGTACCTGCAAAATCGAACAAAATTTATCTTTATGTATGCAACTGAAGATATCGCTAACATTACTGATATCAGTGTAAGAGCAAAAGACAAAACAATTACCGAAATTTTGGACGAATGCCTGGAAGGAACTAATCTCACTTACGAAATTTCAGGTAGTGCTATCGTTATCAAGAAAAGAAAAACTGACAAAATCACTATTAGCGGTTGGATACGTGACACAAGCGGTGAAGCACTTCCGGGAGCTACGGTCAGTGTTCGAGGATCAAAGCAAGGAGCTATTGCCGGATTGGACGGACACTACACCTTTAGCATTCCGGCACAGGAAGGACTAATATTGACCTATTCGTTCATCGGAATGGAAAAGAAAACAGTCAAATATACAGGAAAGAGAACCATCAACGTCACTCTAAACAATTCCTCAAATACAGAAATAGACGAAGTAGTGGTAACCGGTTATCAGAACATCCAGCGACGTGACCTGGTAGGTTCGATCACTACCGTCAAAGCCAAGGATATCATAATGCCTTCGTATACCACTATTGACCAAATGTTACAAGGACGTGTGGCAGGTATGGTAGTGACCAATACCAGTAGCCGCGTAGGTACTGCTCCCAAGATTCAGATTCGTGGTACAAGTACACTATTAGGTAATCAGGACCCGTTATGGGTAGTAGACGGAATTATTCAGGAGGACCCATTAGAATTGGATGCGACCTCTCTAATGACCAATGACTTAAAAAATATCATCGGTAACCAGATATCTTGGCTGAATCCGGCCGATATTGAAAGCATCAGTATTCTAAAAGATGCTTCTGCAACTGCTATTTACGGTTCAAAGGCATCTAATGGTGTCATTGAAATTACCACTAAAAAAAATACTACTGATCGTTTAAGCGTTAATTACACATCCAATTTTATAATAGGAACACGACCTAATTACGATCAGTTCAATTATATGAATTCAAAAGAAAGGGTACTGTTCTCACAAGAAGCTTTCAACTGGGGAACTCCTTACAGTGCTGAACCTATCAAACAAATGTACACGTACGAAGGATTATTGAATATGTATTTATCACATGATATATCCTCTGAAGAGTTCCTTGCCCAACGGAATGTTTTGGAAACACAAAACACAGATTGGTTCAAACTACTAACCCGCCGCGCTTTCAGCCATAATCACAATCTAAGTGTTTCCGGCGGAACAAACAAATACAGTTATTCGGCTTCTATGGGATATTCCAAAAGCGAAGGACAAGAAATTGGAAATGATAGTGAACGCATGACCGGCCGTCTTGCTATCACTATACGTCCGGTACAGAAACTAACCATAAATGCAGCTATCAATGGAAGTGTAAACACGAATAAAGGATTTGCGGGAGGAGTCAATCCTTTAGGATATGCCACTACCACTAACCGCTCAATAGACCCTGATGTCTATTATCAGATGAAAGCCTCCTATCCATATAATGAAGGAGTAAGATCGTTATCATACAATTTCATTAATGAACGGGAGAATAGCGGCTCAAAATCAGCATCCAGCTATCTGTCCGCCTCACTTGACTTAAAATGGAACATTCTAGACTGGCTGACTTATCAATTCACCGGAGGATATTCGGATAATAATAGTACAAACGAGGCATGGGAATCGGAACGGACATTTTACATTGCCGAGAATTATCGCGGATATGACTTTAACTCGGTTTCACCAGCCAGTAAAGAATTCAAAGCCGCCTTACTTCCTTTTGGTGGTGAATTGTTTACTAACAACACACATCAATACTCTTACAACATACAGAACAAGTTGCAATTCAGTAAGGCTTTTAATGATGAGAACCGATTGAATGCACTAATAGGTATGGAATTGCGTTCTACTACCAACAAAGGAATCAACAATACGGTATGGGGATATGTTCCCGATAGAGGAGAAGTCATCACAAGCCCGACCACCTTACAAGCTTTCGAACCAATTACCGGTTCTCAAAACAGCGGTTGGGGCATTCTACAAAGAATATATGACGGTGGTTGGAGAAAAGTTAATACTACAGATAATTTCTTCTCTGTATTTGCCACACTGGCCTATTCATTCAAAAATCGCTATGTAATAAATGCCAATGTACGTAATGACGCATCCAACCGCTTCGGACAAGATACCAATCATCGTATTGACCCAACCTACTCATTTGGTTTCTCATGGAGGGCTTCAGAAGAAAGGTTTATGAGAAAATATGTGGGCTGGATAACTAACTTAAACTTCCGCGGCACTTATGGTATTCAGGGAAATGCACTCACACGTCTTAGCCCAGATCTAATTCTGAATCAAGGAACAGTAGCTGATCTATACAATAGATATCAATCTACTATTTCCCAGATTCCGAATCCGACTCTGTCTTGGGAACGTACCAAATCATGGAATTTCGGAATCGATCTGGAATTATTTAATCTGTTCAACATGAATCTGGAATATTACACAAGACGCTCTAATGCGATTGTCGAATTAGACCTGCCTTATGAATATGGAATTTCTTCTATGAAACGTAACGGAGGTATTATCCACAACAGAGGTATCGAATATACATTGACTTTTACTCCGATACAAAAACGTGACTATGCATTAAGTGTCAGCCTGAATGCATCTAAAAACTGGAACGAGGGCGGGCATACGGATATCGAAGTCAAGGCTAGTGATTTTCTGAACGGACGCTCGGATATCATACTCAAACAAGGTTATCCCCTTAGTAGTTTCTGGTCATACTCATTTGCCGGTCTGAATGGACAAACCGGAGAACCTCAATTCAACCTTCTGGATATTCCGGATGACCAACGAAGCCGATTGATAGACCCGACCACCTACCTGGTTTATTCAGGGCAAAGAGATCCCTATTTTACAGGTGGATTAAGTTTAAGTTTCCGGTATAAATCACTGACTCTGAACAGCAGTTTCTCACTCTTGCTTGGCAACAAAAAACGTCTGCCCTCGCCCTACTCGCAGTTTAGCAGTTCCTACTATATGCCAGACCCATATACGAATATAAACCGTGATTTGTTAAACCGTTGGAAAGAGCCGGGAGACGAAGCACATACTATCATACCTTCACTGCCTAAGGGCAATATGTCTCTCATACAATTACCTAATGGAGAGAGTACTTTCAAAATCCCGGTATGGGAGCAGTCTGATGCTATGGTTGTAAGTGGTTCATTCCTACGCTGCCGTAATATCGGTTTATCTTGGCAAATGAAACGCGAATGGTGCGAAAAGATATACATGAAGAACTTGTCACTCAACTTCAACATGGATAATATCTTCGTTATCGCCAGCAAACGTTTCAACGGGTTCGACCCGGAAATCAGCAATAGTGTACTTCCGCGCAATTACTCACTAGGTATTAACATTGGTTTCTAAAAAAATAAAAGATGAAAAAATTTATATATACAATTATAGGAATCGTTTTATTATCACTGTCCTCCTGCTCCGACTTTCTGGAACCGAAATCCCAAAGCGAATATGTTCCTAAAGACGCTAACGCCCTCCAAGAGATGCTAATCGGCAGTGCTTACCCCCAACATAAGTCAGGCAACAATTTACTAGGTTTTTTAAGTTTCCTCGATGATGATGTCCAGTTCCACAAAACCGGGTATGAGTTCGATTCCAACTCATTAGGATATGTAGAATCCAAGAAAGCAGTTTTCACATGGCAACCGGATATGTTCTTCATAATGGAAAAGAACAGTCCCGTTGTTTACAATATCTGGGAAGGTTACTATAAATTTATTTTAGGGGCAAATGCCGCACTTGATTATATTGGTGATGTAAACGGAACAGAAGCTGAAAAGAACTATGTGATTGCCCAAGCTTTAGGTCTAAGAGCATTCTACTACTTCATGTTAGTCAATCACTTCGGTGCACCTTATAATTATGACAAGCAAGCAGCGGGAGTACCTCTTAAATTGACAAGTAACCTACTGCCCGAAGAAGATTTATTAATGACACGTAATAGTGTAGAAGAAGTTTATAACCAGATTATAGAAGATTTGAGCGAAGCGGAACGGTTGTTTCTCACTTTATCGAAAGATAAGCAATACGAACCGAACTATTTAATCAGCCTTCCTATGATACAATTATTGAAATCCCGTGTTTTCCTTTACATGGAAAATTGGAAGGATGCAGCGATATATGCCGACAAGGTAATCAATGAGTGGTCTTTCTCTTTAATCAATTTGAATAATCTGCCTTCTACGTCAACAGCAGAACCTTATTACAATTTCACGTCTTTGAAATCATCAGAAGTAATCTGGCTATATGGAAATGTATCTGATCTCACAGAATTTAATAACGAAACAGTATCTCGTGAAGAGGAAGACCCCGATTATCCCGGTTGGGGAATAAATATTACCTACTATCGGAAAGCCTTCACAGCTTCCGATGATCTGTTGGAAAGTTTTAAAGATGGAGACTTAAGAAAAGAAAAATACATAGCTAAAGAATATAACAGAATAAATAACAGTTTTTATCCGGACTATTACAGTTCTTTCGGGAAATACCAACTATCTGCAATGGGCGAGCCTAATGGTTCAGAGAATTTTGCACTCTCTTTTAGACTGAGTGAAGCATATCTGAATCTTGCAGAAGCTGCTGCCTACAATAACGAAGAAAGTAAGGCGCTTTCAGCTATGAGAACTTTATTGGAGAATCGTTACGAACCAGAAAAGTTAGTTGTCCCTGCCGGATTGACCGGTGAGACGTTGAAAAACTTTATCAAGGCAGAAAGAAGAAAAGAACTCTGTTTTGAGGGACAACGCTGGTTCGACCTGAGACGCTACGGAATGCCTCAAATCACACACGAATGGGAAGGTAAAACATATACGCTAAAATCTAACGACCCTTCTTATACCATGCCGATTCCGGATGAAGTATTGATTAAAAATAAAAGACTGGAACAAAATCCTTTGGCTCCTAAACGAGAAAACTAATGCTAATAATTTCAGTAACTTAAAAAAGAAACAAATATGAGAAATATATATTTATTATGGGGACTCCTCACTTGCATAGCATTCACCTCATGCTATGAAGAAGATGCACTTACCCCCACAGAAGGAGGCATTGAATTACGTTTCAAAGTTCCCCAAGGAACGAATAGCTGGGATGATGACATCTCACAAATACAAAAAGATTTCGGCGTCTATCTGATTTATAAAGATTTGCAAGATGAAGATTTCAATCGTAGCTGGACAGGAGGTGCATCCACAAATTATAAAGGGGAAGGGTGTATCAACGATGAAATGGCGAAGTTCTATACGGAATTTATGAAGAAACATGTATTCTCCTACCTCAATAACGAAAAGTGTAAAAAGGTTACAAGCAAATTATTACCGTTATATTGGTATATGGCTTATAATGTGCATATAGCAACGGAAATAGATTTGGGAGCAGTCGTTATCAAACAAAATAATGCCATGCACGAAATCATTAATGGTCTGGATTACTGGAGTACCTGTTTATTCGGACCTCAGGCAGAAATGACCGACAAATATATTATGCCGGACGACCAAGTAACGTTCAGCCAACGTCGGAAAATGATTCTCGGTAATATCATAAAGGCTGCTGTAGAAAAAAGGCTAATTACCATTCCCGAAGAATTCAACCGTGGTTTGGATTACGTGACTCCTATATCATTCTATTTTTGGGAAACAGACAGTCCTGATTTTCACTTGAACAGGGGATTTCCAGGTACTGTAAATACAAATAAATTCACACTGAATGAAGAATATGACGGCAGCAACCCGACCCGGGAAGCAACATTTGCCGGATATGCCTTACTATCATTATATTATACGGAAGCCGAAAGTACCGAAAGATACAGTCAATTCCCGCTTATTATTGAGAAATTCGCTTTCGTACGCAAATACATGAAGGAGAATTATGGAATTGATTTGGAAGCCATAGCTAAAGGTCCGAATGACTGGGATATTCAGCCTCATCCAGAAATACCGGGTAACAACGATGAAGACGGTGGAGACGATGACGATCCCTGGCCAGGATTTGACTGGTAACTATTCTCCTGTGACGATTATTATTTAAATACAATTCTATGATATCAACAAAGAAACTTTTCATTTTATTTTTTTCGTCCTTCTTATGCGCCACGACAAGTTCGTGGTGCAAAGATGGACTACAAATTAAAGGCAAGTTAAGAATACTGAAACCAACCACTTTGCAAGTGAATGACCTGAACGGAACACTTATTCTTAGCTGTGAACTCCAACCCAATAAAGAGTTCGCCACAGAACAGAAGCTGATTCAACCCGATATCTACACATTGCGAATCGGAAAAACGGAAGAAAAAATATATTTCGAGAACCATGAAGTGAACATCATCGGCTACTATGATGAGACAAATCCCGAACAAAGTTCCCTGTCGTTTAAAGGTATCGACTCGTTTCTCACTCTGCAAGAATATTTACCCGCAGATAAAGACCCGGACACAGCAACTGTTTCTCTTCCAGCTAACGCGCAACTGTCACCTAATATGGTATCCGCGCTTGCTTATCTGGCCAATGTAAATGACTATTACTCTAATAAGAAATTATTGGATATGATTTCCGATGATGAGCGAAACTCTTTATCTGCCCGCTGGCTGGTAGAAAGAGTCAAAATCCTTTCCCACCAAATTATTGGTGCAGAATGTCCGGACTTTACTTTCACGAATGTCAATGATCAGAAGGTCAATTTAAAAGACTTTCGCGGTAAAATTGTCGTTTTGGATTTCTGTGCTTCCTGGTGCGGCCCTTGTCGTAAGGAGATGCGTAGTATGCTAAAAATATATAATGAACTGAAAGCTGACGATTTGGAGTTCATCAGCGTATCACTAGACGATAGCCAAGCTAAGTGGAAAAAGATGCTGGACGAAGAAAAACTTCCCTGGGTAATGCTGTGGGATAAAACAGGCTTTCCGAAAAGTAATGAAGCTCCAAGTGCTATCCAGACAGCTTATGGCTTTTATACCATCCCTTTCCTTGTAGTCATTGACAAAGAAGGAAAACTAATAGCACGTAATGTCCGCGGAGAACAAGTACGTGAAGCCATATTAAAAGCTAGAAATTAATCTGACTATATAAATATCATAACTCATCCTACAATGAAAAAACTTATATCCCTTATCTTATGCTGCCTTATTTGTGGAATTACATCAGCTCAATTAATAAAACAAAAAGTTGAAAAACAAAAAAAACAATCCGAACTGGACTGGTACAATTGTTCTTTCGACAGAGACAGTGTATATGGCGCTGAAGTTAACAAAGCCTATGAATATTTGAATGCTAACAAAAAGAAACTCAAGAAAAGGCCGATTGTCGCATTAATCGGAACCGGAATGGACGTGGAACACGAAGATCTGAGACAGGCTATATGGATCAATCCCAAAGAAAAATTAAATCAAAAAGATGATGATAGAAATGGTCTCATTGATGATATTAATGGTTGGAACTTCCTCGGGGGCAAAGATGCTCAAGTTGTGGAGTCTTTGACGAGAGAAGGAGAACGTGAATTCTTCCGCTTGAAAGATAAATATGCAGACTATATTTTTGATGGGAAAAAGTATTATAAAATTATTAATGGAACACGTCAGGAAGTAGCTGCACCGGAAAACATGGAAGAATATAACTATTATCGATATAAAGTAATGCCCGAATCCAGAATAGGAAGTACTTACAGTGGTCTGCAACTTGCTTATGTCATCGAAGAATACGTTGAAAAATTTAATAGAGACATGAAGCAGCGCTTCCCTGGAAAAGAATTAACCGTCGAGGAGTTTCAAAGTTGTTATGACCCTAAAGCGGAAAGGGACAGCCTCTCTGAAGTAGCCTTTGTATGTACAGCCTATTATTTCAGTTTATATAATACAGATAAATGGGAACCTGTATACCAAAATATGGGTAAGAAAAGTGTGGAAACAGCTAAAGCCTCTTACGAAGAAGCCTTAAGAAAATATGGTACGGACCAACGGAAAGAAATTACAGGTGACAACCCAATGGATATAAATAATAGCAATTATGGAAATAATATACTACTTACATCCGATGCAGCAACCAACATAATGAAGGCAGGAATTATAGCTGCTAAACGTGACAATAAAATAGGAAGCGATGGCATTGCCGATCAAGCAGAAATCATGACGCTACGTATCTGTACAGGAGAAGGGGAACCTTACCTGAAAGATATGGCATTAGCCATTCATTATGCAGTCAGCCACGGAGCAGATGTGATTGTATTGCCTGAACAGAATATGTTATACCCCGAGGAACAAAAACAATGGATAATCCATGAATTGAAAGAAGCGGAAAAGAAAGGAGCCATAGTGATAGTTCCCGCGTGGAATACATCTATCGATATGGACAAAGTAGAATTCTTCCCGAACCGGAAAATGAGTAAAGACAAAGAACTCACCAATCTTATGATAGTCGCCTCTTCTGATAAAAAAGGAAATCCGGTTATGGATACAAATTATGGAGCAAATACACTAGATATCTATGCTCCGGGAACAGATATATATTCTGCATACATGGGAGACACTTACCGAACAGGAACAGGAGAAGGACTAGCGGCCGCTACCGTAGCCGGAGTAGCCACACTCATAAAATCTTATTTTCCAAAGCTTACCGGCTCACAAATCCGTGATATTCTATTAAAAAGTGTAACCTCACGCAAAGGAGTAGAAGTAGAAAAAGGCATTCGAGTAGACGACAGACCTTCACAAGATTTATTCCTTTTTGATGATTTATGTATCTCCGGAGGTATTGTTAACGCCTATCAAGCTATTCTAGAAGCAGAAAAAATGAATTCGCAAAAGAAATGATATGAAAAGAGCAGAGATACTCACCGGTTTATGGCTGTTAATGTTTCTAATCTATGGAAAGGAATGTATGTCGCAAATCCAAAATAAGGTTTGCGACACTATTCCCTATGAATTGGTACACAACAAAATCATTATTCCTGTCACAATCAACGGCGTTAAAACGAAATATATCGTCGACACCGGTGGCAAAACTGGAACGATGTACGATATAGCCCTTGAAATGCAGGCAAACGCTGCAGGATATACACGCATTTCTGATGTGAACGGACAGGGACAAAACTATCAAGAAGCATATGTCTCCAATGTATCCATCGGCAATAGTTACCAAATCAAGCTATTAAAAACAATGGTGCTGCCCAAAGATCCTTTTTTCACAGATTTAGGAGTCGCCGGCATTCTCGGTGGAGACGCATTCTCACAATCTGTAGTAACATTCGACTCTCGCTATAGAATCATGGTCATCAACTATCCCTATCGCCCCGAGAAACTGAAACTAACAGACGGAGTTCCTCTTCTGGATGAAACGGAATATCACTCATTTATCACTGTCAAGCAAGAAGAACAGACAATGAAAATATTGTTTGACACTGGTGCAGAAGGTTTTCTACTATATTCGATACAAGATTATAACAGGCTGGCTGATATATCCGATATAAAAGAAACAAATCATGCACATGGGATTGTATCTGCCGGATTAGCCGGACTGGGAAATCCTGTAGGAATCAAAAAACTGAACATACCTTCTATTCGTATCATGGATAAGGAATTCACAAACATAGGCTGCACGACAAGCGTAATGAATGAAACAATCATAGGAGTAGACTTGCTGAAATATGGAAAAGTGATTATAGACTATATGCGTAAACGCTTCTTCTTCCTCCCATTCGAAAAAGGGAAAACTGATATGGGAGGTGCTCCCGTTCTTTGGAATGTGAGCATATTGCCACGCAACGAACGATTTGAAATCACAACGATATGGGATAGTATGAAAGACCAAGTATCTTTCGGTGATCAGGTAATCAATATCAACGGAACCTCATTAAGCAACTGTCCGATGAGCCAGATTGCTATAGAAGAGATAATGAACGCTATTCCCGGAGATACAGGATATATTATTATTAAAAAGGACAATCAGGAGAGAAAAATAGAAATCAAAAAAGAAAGATAGACTTTAAAACAATATGAATTTGAGAAATATGATAATAAAAATACATATATGTTTGATTGCTTTTTGTTTTATTTCAGGCATAAAAGCACAAACACAGAACAGTATGACGGAAATCATTCCATTTAAAACAATCGATGGAAAGATTATCATAGAAGCCAATATAAATGGAGAAACAGCAAATTTTGTACTTGATTTAGCCGGACATAATGCATTACTTCCGGAAGCTGTCAACCAACTGAAAATCAACACGAAAAACGCCAGTAGTTTTGGAAGTTATCAGAATTTCAAATTCAAACAGGTTCCCGTAAAGAAAATCTATGAAATAGGAACCTTAACTATTGGTAATAATACATTCAGCAATAGTCTGCCAACATTCATATTAGAAGATGAACCTTATCTACGCAAACTGGGAGTAATGGGAGTATTGAATTCTGCAGTATTCCGAACTTCCGTCTTGACCATTGACATGCGACGAAAAAAGATCACTATCACTCAGCCATACCGACCTTCGTACATGAAACTAAACTATAGAGAAAATTTTGAATTGATAACAGGTTTAGGTATAGTATGTTCGATATCGATTCAAGATAAAACAATTTTTCCTATTTTAGATACATGGAGCGACGGATTAATCAACCTCACTGAAAAAGACTTTAACGAGTGGAGCACACTTTATCCGAAGGGAACTCCGCAAAAAGTTTCAATCGGCTATAAAGAGACGGCACAAGAAGAAGAAAGCCTGACCTTACCGGAAACAATATTCGTGAAAACAAAGATAGACGATGCCTTTGCCGTGAGGAATCCATCTCTGAAACATTCTGTTTTAGGAAAGAAACTATTGGACTACGGCATTTTGTCCATTGATTATGTTCATCAAAAAATATACTTCCAGCCTTTCGACTTGGTTCCTATTCCCGAATCGGAAGCTAAAGTAACGGAAGTCAAAGCGGAAGACGGCAAGATGAATCCGATTACCCGCCAATTCTTTCTGGAACATATTTTTGATTACCGGACAGGAAATGATTTCGTTTATAATGGAGACAAACCTGTGGTTGTTGACTTTTGGGCAACTTGGTGCGGCCCTTGCATGAGACTGCTTCCGAAAATGGAAGAATTGGCTGAAAAGTATAAGGGAAAAGTCATGTTTTATAAAGTGAATGCGGATAAAGAGAAAGACTTGTGCAAACATTTCGGAGTACAGGCGCTGCCGACTCTTTTCTTTATTCCGGTAGGCGACAAACCTATCGTCGAAGTCGGAGCTACTCCGGAGAAGTACGTGCAAATCATTGAGGAACAGCTTCTCAAATAATAGCAATGGAGAAAGAGGTATTGATGCCAGCCACCATTGCCTATGTATTCAGCTTCAAAACGGAAACAGGGTATTGACTTTTCCTTTTTTATTTTGTATATTTGCAGAAACGAATCAGAAACAACAGGTATGAAACATACAAAAATAAAGACATAAATCATCAGATTGCATACACGCAAGTGTACTGTAAGAACTAACAATGGGGTGAAGTCTGCAAGGATTTCGCCCCATTTTGTTTAAATTCTTCACCCATTTTTCAAGAGTTCAGCCAATAATCGTTTATAATAAACTTAAGACCCGTTTATAATAAACGTTCTCACTTTTTATTATAAACACAAAGTCTGTTCTTTAAACAACTTGTATAAGAAAGAGAAACAAGATCCATTCTTTTATACGCATAAAGCAATAGGCACAAATAATTTTGTACAAACAGAAATTACAAATTTGTCGTGTCAAATCTATTTATAACTTAACACACATTTTAGGATCATGAAGGAAAGTATTTCTCTTCTTCTTTTATCTTTATCAATGGTCCGGAAGTGATTCCTGCCGAATTATGGCTGGACGAGATTGAAGCGTATTAACCAAGTGTTAATCATCTTAGAGTAAACCCAATATAAAAAGAACGGTGGACACTAGTTTCTAACCGATGTCCACCGTTTTTATTTTAAGAGTTACCACACCGGAATTGTGTGATTACTATCCTTCGGTTTTATACTGAACATTATATTTATCAGATAAGTCCTTTTGCAGAAAGGTAACGTTCTGCCTCAATAGCAGCCTTGCATCCGCTTCCCGCCGCTGTAATAGCCTGACGGTAATGAGGGTCGGCCACATCTCCGGCAGCAAACACTCCGGGAACTTTCGTACGCGGACTGGCACCATCTGTAATGATATAACCCACTTCATCCGTATCCAGATAATCCTTGAATATATCAGAATTCGGTTGATGACCGATAGCCAGAAAGAAACCGTCGATAGGCAGGCTGTAACGTTCCTCATCCGGTTCACCCCAACGTTTCACAAGGTTTACACCTTCCACTCCATTGTCACCGTACAAACCGACCGCATTGTGTTCAAAAAGAACTTCAATCTTCTCGTGATTCATCACGCGCTCCTGCATAATCTTCGATGCACGCAGGAAAGGCTTACGGACAATCAGATATACTTTCGATGCAAGTCCGGCAAGATAAACCGCTTCTTCACAAGCCGTATCACCGCCACCGACTACGGCAACCACTTTCTTACGATAGAAGAAACCATCGCAGGTAGCACAAGCGCTGACACCCATTCCCGCATATTTCTTTTCGTCTTCCAGTCCCAAATACTTAGCTGTTGCCCCGGTAGAGATAATCAACGTCTCCGCTTCGATTTCTTTTTCTCCGTCAATCGTTATTTTATAAGGAGCCTTGCTCAAATCCGCTGCAGTAGCAATACCGAAACGTACATCTGTCCCAAAGCGGCTCGCCTGTGCACGCAAATCTTCCATCAACTGCGGTCCGCTGATACCTTCCGGATAACCGGGGAAGTTTTCAACATCCGTAGTTGTCGTCAACTGACCGCCGGGCTGCAATCCTTCATAAAGCACCGGACACAAGTTTGCACGTCCCGCATAAATCGCTGCCGTATATCCGGCAGGTCCTGAACCAATAATCAGGCACTTAACTTTTTCTATTTCTGCCATTTTAATTATACCTTTATCGTTTTGTTATTCAAAAACATTTTATCTCAAATCAATAATCTCTGCATTCGGATATTGTTTTTTATCAAAAGAAAAAATACTATCCGCATAATTCAGCCGGGTCTGATAACCTGTCACGGTAATCTCATTACGCGTCTGCTGATCACGCTGCTGAAGCAGAATATATAGAGGCTCATACGTATTCTTCGTCACATAAAGAGTGATACGCTCCAAATCCTGTTTCTTATCCTTCGCTGTGAGAATTACTTCCCAGACAGCCTTTCCCCCGTAAGTCTTTACTGTTCCCAGTTTATAGGAAAATCCTTTCTGATACATATACAGGAATGTATACGGATTAATCTGTTGCAGTTCTTCCTGTGTCGGATTGCTGACGTTCACTTCATCATTCCTGACTACATAACTCCATTGCGTTTTCCCATCAAACCAGGTTATCACCTCGGACGCCTTCAATACGAACTTCTCTCCTTTCAACTGAATCGTACCGCTTTCCGACCCTTCCACCAAACCGTTAGTCACAGATTTAATAATGAAATCAGCCTTCACTCCGCCTGCCTTACGAAATGCTTCGGCTGTCTTATCAAGAACAACTTTAGCCTGCGACTGCTGTTGTTGAGCAATCACAGGCAATGACAGTAAAGCTATTAAAACACTAAAAATGTATTTCCTCATTTGATTAATAAACGATTGATTACTGCAAATTGTTCAAACGCATTTCAAGATCATTATCATCGATGCAAAGTACGTCACGCGCTTTGCTTCCCTGCGTAGGACCGACGATTCCAGCCTTTTCAAGTTGATCCATGATACGGCCGGCACGATTATAACCGATAGCAAACTTACGTTGAATTAACGACGTGGAACCTTGCTGATGAATAACCACCAACCGGGCAGCGTCTTCAAACAACGGGTCAAGACGCCCCATATCAATATCCCCTACTTCGCTACCGCTGTCTTCACTCACATACTCGGGCAGGAAGAAAGGAGTAGGATATCCTTGCTGACGGGCAATAAACTTCGTGATTTCCTCTACTTCCGGCGTATCGATAAAGGCACATTGCACACGCACCGGATCAGCTCCCTGTAAGAAAAGCATATCTCCCTTACCAATCAGACGGTTGGCACCCGGACGGTCAAGAATCGTTCGGGAATCCATCATGGCGGATACACGGAAAGCGATACGGGCCGGGAAGTTGGCTTTAATCGTACCCGTGATGATATTCGTCGTCGGCCGCTGTGTAGCGATAATCATGTGGATACCGACAGCACGCGCCAACTGGGCGATACGGGCAATCGGAAGTTCCACCTCCTTACCTGCCGTCATAATCAGGTCACCGAACTCGTCGATAACAACGACAATATACGGCATGAACTTATGTCCTTTCTCCGGATTCAGACGACGGTTGATAAACTTCTCATTATACTCCTTGACATTACGTACATGAGCCATTTTCAACAGGTCATAACGGGTATCCATTTCCACACAGACGGAATTCAGAGTTTGCACTACTTTCGTCACGTCCGTAATAATCGGTTCACCGCCATCGGGAAGTTTGGCAAGGAAATGGTTTTCAATGACCGAGTAGATGCTGAACTCTACCTTCTTCGGGTCGACCAGGACAAACTTCAGTTCAGCCGGATGTTTCTTATATAATAAGGAAGTAATAATTGCATTCAGACCGACAGACTTACCCTGACCGGTTGCACCTGCCACCAATACGTGCGGCATCTTGCAAAGGTCGAACATAAAGACTTCATTCGTAATAGTCTTTCCCAACACAATAGGCAGGTCAAACTTGGATTCCTGGAATTTCTTGCTTCCGATAACACTTTGCCCGGAAACAATCTTCGGATTCTTGTTCGGTACCTCAATACCGATGGTTCCCTTGCCCGGTATCGGGGCAATGATACGGATACCGTCAGCAGACAGGCTCAACGCAATATCATCCTCCAATCCGCGAATTTTGGAGATACGCACGCCTTGTTCGGGAGTTATCTCATACAGAGTAACCGTAGGACCGACCGTTGCCTTAATCGTGCTGATTTCAATGCCGAAGCTGCGCAACGTATTGATGATACGGTCTTTATTGGCATTCTGTTCATCCATATCAATTGTCGGATCGTCGTTTTCAAAATGCTTCATCAGGTCGATCGTGGGGAAACGATAATTCTCCAAATCTTTTGTCGGGTTATAAGGTTCCATTTCCGGTCCCTGATATTCTTCTTCCGAAACGGCAGACTCCACTTCAAAACCGGGTTCTTCATCCTCCGAAGACTCTCCCCCCAAAGGAGGAACAACATTGGAAACGGTTGGTTCGAACACCATGGTTACCCCTTCACTCTCATCGGATGAAGCGGAGGATATATCGTCCGTTTCCGGTTCACTCACCGGAAATTCTTCTTGGGGTTCTTCCGCCTGTATATCCATTACAGGTGCCGGAGGCGGTGTCTGTTTGTATGTCCGTTTCAAGTTAAATTCTACTTCCTGCGGTTGGGAGGTCGTAAATTCCTGCGGTTCTTCTCCGGTAGTGGCAAGCTCTTCTTCCTCCTTCTTCTTTCGTTTCAGGAAACTCAATGCAAAGAGTTTGCGCAACCAAATCACTGTACGCGCACTTATATATATAAAGAAGCAAATAGCCGTTATCAACAGAATCATCCACACCCCGGGTACACCGACCTGAGAGATCAGCCAACGGCTGACATTGTATCCGTGCATACCGCCCAGATAAATGAAAGAATCCTGATAATGATCCATAAACACAAATCCGAAGAATATAGAGAACCATACCAGTAACAATGTGCAACCTATAAACCACTTCCACAGACGGACAACACGCACACGCATCAACTTCAATCCTGCCACCGCCAAAAAGACAAGAATAAAGAAGGAAGAGACACCGAAGCAATCATTAATCAAGTAATGAGCCAACTGCGCCCCACGCGAACCGGCATAGTTCTTCACATGATTGTTGACTGCCGACAGGTCTGCCGGATTTCCACTGTCGATAATACTCTGGTCGGCAGCTCCCGTGAAAAAGAAAGAGGAAAAAGCCAACAATAAATAAACGGAAAAAATGACCAACATTAATCCGATAACAAAGTGGACAGTCTCATTCTTTAAAATTGCTGCGATTTTACCCGGAGAAGAGGAAGTACGTTCGGCCTCCTTATCTAATTTTTTTTTTGCCATGAGTCTTTTATTCTTTTTATAAAATTGGAATCGTAATCTAAGCCGCAAAAATAATAAAAAAATAACGAGCGCTACGCTCATTCAATCCTTTTTCTTACCTTTGCGTTTCAAATCAACGCTGATTATGGAAAAAGAAAGCCAAACGATATTTGATAAGAATGTAATTGAGTTCGTAACGGTAGCCGCCGAATTTTGTGCATTCCTCGAACGTGCCGAAAGCATGAAGCGCAGCACTTTCGTTGATACATCATTGAAAATACTGCCTTTACTCTATCTCAAAGCCTCCATGCTGCCGAAGTGTGAGACGATCGGGGATGAGGCGCCCGAGACGTATGTGACTGAAGAAGTTTATGAAATTCTTCGTATCAACCTTGCAGGATTAATGGGAGACAAGGATGATTATCTGGACGTATTTGTGCAGGATATGGTATACAGCGACCAGCCTATCAAGAAGTCCATATCTGAAGATTTGGCTGATATTTATCAAGATATCAAAGACTTTATTTTTGTTTTCCAACTGGGATTGAACGAAACGATGAACGATTCGCTGGCCATTTGTCAGGAAAACTTCGGAATGTTGTGGGGACAAAAGCTGGTTAACACACTGCGCGCCCTCCACGACGTGAAGTATAATCTGCAGGACAACGAAGAAGAGGAAGAAAACAACGAAGAAGGATTTTACGAACCAAGCGAAGACGACAGTTGTTGTGAAGAAGGCGGTTGTCATTGCCATGACGACGAATGTCACTGCCACGAAGGCAGTTGCCATTGTCACGATGATGAAAAATAAAAATGATTGTAAGAAGAACCATTGATAAAGACGAATTAAAGGAACTCCCGAAAGTAGTTTTTCCGGGAAGAATCCATGTTATCCAATCGGAATCGGAAACGGAAAAGGCGGTAGCCTACCTGTTGTCGCAGCCGATATTGGGTATCGACAGCGAAACGCGGCCCTCTTTCACAAAAGGGCAATCACACAAAGTAGCGCTTCTCCAGATTTCTTCCGAAGAATGTTGTTTTCTGTTCCGGCTCAATATGACGGGACTTACACAGCCATTGGTTGACTTGCTTGAGAACCCGGGAATTATTAAGGTGGGGCTTTCGCTGAAAGACGACTTTATGATGTTGCATAAACGTGCTCCTTTCAACCAACAGAGTTGTATCGAATTGCAGGACTATGTACGTCAGTTCGGCATACAGGACAAAAGCCTCCAAAAGATTTATGCCATTTTATTTAAGGAAAAAATTTCCAAATCGCAACGACTGTCCAATTGGGAAGCGGATGTGTTGAGTGATGGACAAAAACAATACGCCGCCACCGACGCCTGGGCATGCCTCAACATCTACAACCTGCTGCAAGAACTAAAGCGGACAGGTAATTATGAAATAGCTCCCGAAGAAAAGAAAGAAGAACATTTAATAGAATCAGATAAATAAAACACTATGCATAAAGTATACCTCAAACCCGGTAAAGAAGAGTCGCTGAAAAGATTTCACCCCTGGATTTTCTCCGGTGCTATCTCCCGTTTCGACGGAGAACCCGAAGAAGGTGAAGTTGTAGAAGTATACACCTCCAAGAAAGAATTTATCGCCGAAGGACACTTCCAGATCGGAAGTATCGCCGTACGTGTGCTTTCTTTCCGGCAAGAACCGATCAACCATGATTTCTGGAAACGCAAACTGGAAATTGCATACGACATGCGTTGTGCCATTGGAATCGCTATCAATCCGGTCAACGACACCTATCGTCTCGTACACGGTGAAGGTGACAATCTCCCCGGACTGGTGATTGATATTTATGCCAAAACTGCCGTCATGCAAGCTCACTCGGCAGGAATGCACGTAGACCGCATGGTGATCGCCGAGGCTTTGTCCGAAGTCATGGGTGACAAGATTGAAAATGTCTATTATAAATCAGAAACAACGCTCCCCTTCAAAGCCGACCTTTTCCCCGAAAATGGTTTCCTGAAAGGAGGAAGCAATGATAATATTGCACAAGAGTACGGTCTGAAGTTTCATGTAGACTGGCTGAAAGGCCAGAAAACGGGATTCTTTGTAGACCAACGCGAAAACCGCTCGTTATTGGAACGGTATGCCAAAGATCGCTCGGTACTGAATATGTTCTGCTACACCGGAGGCTTTTCTTTCTACGCCATGCGCGGAGGTGCAAAGCTCGTCCACTCGGTAGACAGCTCTGCGAAAGCAATCGATCTGACCAACAAGAATGTGGAACTGAACTTCCCTGGTGATCCCCGCCATGAAGCATTCGCTGAAGACGCCTTCAAATACCTCGACCGTATGGGCGACCAGTATGACCTGATTATCCTCGACCCACCCGCATTTGCCAAACACAAGGATGCGTTGCGGAACGCATTGCAGGGTTATCGGAAACTGAACGCCAAAGCATTCGAGAAAATCAAGCCGGGTGGTATCTTGTTTACTTTCTCCTGCTCACAGGTAGTAACCAAAGATAATTTCCGCACAGCAGTATTCACCGCAGCCGCCATGTCGGGACGCAGCGTGCGTATCTTGCACCAACTCACCCAACCTGCCGATCATCCGGTGAATATCTATCATCCGGAAGGCGAATATCTGAAAGGACTTGTACTCTACGTAGAATAAGTCCGGCAAGATGTCGGAACCAGATTTCTACTCGAAGGATAAAAAAGAATATTATAAGAGGAAATCAGGAGGCAGTAACAGAAAAAAGGAGTATTCAAAGTTAATTAGAGTTAACAATATGCAGTTTTTCGATGAAACATTATGTTGTATAACATAAACCACTTATCTTTGCACTGTGTTTTTCATGGTATTAGATTTAAGGTTAACAAAGATTGGCTGTCTGGGATAGATAGCCTTCTTTTTTTATATACCCTTTCCATTCTTATTTTTTATCATAGATACTCTTCCTTCTTTGCATTTATGCCTTTTTTATCGCCTTTTTATCAATTAACTTGCTCACCCAATCAACGAAAATATTATATTTGCATCTATTATTAGCAAAAGAGAAACACAAATTTAAAAAGTCATGAGCATAAAAGTTCGTTTGATTATTATGAACTTCCTGCAATTTTTTGTCTGGGGGTCATGGTTAATTTCACTAGGTGGCTATATGGGCAGAGAACTCCATTTCGAAGGAGGACAAATCGGAGCCATTTTCGCCACTATGGGAATTGCCTCTTTGGTGATGCCCGGCATTATCGGTATCATTGCCGATAAATGGTTTAATGCAGAGCGTTTATACGGACTTTGCCACATTGTAGGTGCAGCCTGTCTTTTCTACGCTTCCACCGCTACGGGATACGACCAGATGTATTGGGCCATGTTACTCAATCTATTGGTATATATGCCTACTTTGTCATTAGCCAATACCGTTTCATACAATGCATTGGAGCAATATAAATGTGATTTAATCAAAGATTTCCCCCCTATCCGCGTATGGGGAACGATCGGTTTTATCTGTGCCATGTGGGCGGTAGACCTTACCGGATTCAAAAACTCAAGCGCCCAACTTTATGTCGGCGCCATATCCGCACTGTTACTGGGAGTTTATTCTTTCACCCTTCCGGCTTGTAAACCCGCCAAAACAGAAAACAAATCACTGCTTTCGGCTTTCGGGCTGGATGCATTGGTGTTATTTAAAAGAAAGAAAATGGCAATTTTCTTCCTTTTCTCCATGCTTTTGGGGGCGGCTTTACAGATAACCAATACATACGGTGACCTGTTTCTAGGCAGTTTTGCCGGTATTCCGGAGTTTGCAGATTCTTTCGGGGTGAAACATTCGGTTATCCTGCTATCCATATCACAGATGTCCGAGACACTGTTTATTCTTGCTATACCGTTTTTCCTGAAGCATTTCGGCATCAAGCAAGTGATGTTAATCAGTATGTTTGCATGGGTATTCCGGTTCGGTTTGTTCGGCTTCGGAGATCCGGGAGGCGGATTGTGGATGTTGATTCTTTCCATGATTGTTTATGGCATGGCGTTTGATTTCTTCAACATTTCCGGTTCCTTGTTTGTTGAACAAGAGACTAATTCCTCCATTCGTGCCAGTGCTCAAGGGTTGTTCTTTATGATGACTAACGGTCTGGGAGCTATCATCGGAGGATATGCCAGCGGAGCTGTGGTAGATGCTTTCTCGGTATATGCCGACGGCAAATTGGTGAGTCGGGAATGGACGGATATCTGGCTGATTTTTGCTGCGTATGCGTTGGTTATCGGCATTCTGTTTGCCTTGGTATTCAAGTATAAGCACCGACGGGAGAGTAAAACAAATTAAGTAAAAAACAATGGATAAAAAGGTAGAATTACAAGTTTTAAATATCACAAATAGCCAAGCGCAGGTAGGTGCATTCGCAATGCTATTGGGTGAAGTGGACGGTGAACGGCAACTGCCTATCATCATCGGTCCCGCCGAAGCCCAGGCTACCGCGTTGTATCTGAAAGGAATTAAAACTCCACGCCCGTTAACACACGATTTATTCACCACAAGCCTTACCGTATTGGGGGTAAGCCTGATACGTGTGCTGATTTACAAAGCTAAAGACGGTATTTTCTACTCTTATGTTTACCTGAAAAGAGACGAAGATATTATACGTATTGACGCACGTACATCGGACGCCATTGCATTGGCGGTACGTGCCGACTGCCCGATTCTGATTTATGAATCTATCCTCGACCGGGAATGCCTGCGCATACCGGATGAAGAAAGGAACCGTTCTGAAGAAACAGTTGGTGACAAGGAATCTATGGAAGAAGAACATGAATCGTCGTCGCGCAGTGCCACTTCCAAAACACTTGAACAAGCATTGGAGCAGGCTATTAAAGACGAGAACTATGAATTGGCCGCTAAAATACGCGACCAGATCAATCAAAGAAATAAAAATCAATAATTACTATATGCACGTTTTTTATACTCCCGATATACAGAAAACCAATGAGCTTCCGGAAGAAGAAGCACAGCACTGTACCCGTGTCTTGCGGTTAAGTATCGGAGACGAAATCACCCTTACTGATGGAAAGGGTAGTTTCTACAAGGCAGAAATTACGGCAGCAACCAACAAACGTTGTCTGGTAGCTATCAAAGAGACAATTTTCCAAAAGCCACTATGGCCGTGCCACCTGCACATCGCCATGGCACCAACTAAAAATATGGACCGTAATGAATGGTTTGCCGAGAAAGCCACTGAAATAGGATTCGACGAACTGACATTTCTCAACTGCCGGTTCTCGGAACGTAAAGTTATCAAGAACGAACGGATCGAAAAGATTCTTATCTCGGCAATCAAACAATCACTCAAAGCCCGTCTGCCGAAACTGAATGAGATGACAGATTTCAATAAATTCATCAATCAGGAGTTTAAGGGACAGAAGTTTATCGCTCACTGCTACGAAGGTGAGAAACCTCTGCTGAAGGACGTACTAAAAGCCGGAGAAGACGCCTTGGTGCTGATCGGCCCGGAAGGAGATTTCAGTGAGGGCGAAGTAGAAAAAGCTATTGAACGGGGATTCACGCCGATCAGCCTGGGTAAATCACGACTTCGAACAGAAACAGCGGCATTGGTGGCTTGCCACACGTTGAATCTGCTAAATCAACAATAAAAGAACAGTTAAATTGAAATTTATACACCATTAAAAAATATGAGTATGGCAAAGAAAATGATTTCACGACTCTCGGTACTTGCAGTACTGATTGTTTTCCTGGCAGCATGTTCCAAAACAGTGGAATATACCAATATAATACCGGCTGATGCTACGGTTGTTACCTCTATAAATCTAAAATCCTTGGCTAGTAAGGCCGGATTGAATGATAAAGAGAATGAAGCTGCCAAGCAAAAAGTATTGGAAGCATTAAAAAGTGGAATGAACGCTGCCACTTTCCAACAATTAGAAAAAGTGATGAATAACCCCAGTGAATCGGGAATTGACGTAGAAGCTCCTGTCTACGTATTTACTTCGCCCTCTTTCCCATACTCTACCGCAGTTGCGAAAATCAAAAGCGAAGATGACCTGCACGCTTCCTTGGAAATAATGGTAAAAGAGCAAATCTGCCAACCAATCAACGAAGCAGCTGGATATAGCTTTACAACCATGAACGGAGGTTTAGTCGCTTTCAACAATTCTGCCGTAATGCTCATTTCCGTAAAAGGAACATCTCAAATAGAAAAAGCCAAAGAAGGCATCACCAATCTGTTGAAACAAACCGCAGATAACAGCATTGCGAAATCCGGCGCTTTCCAGAAAATGGAAAAACAAAAAAGTGACATCAATTTCTTCGCTTCCATGGCAGCTATTCCTGCACCTTATCAAAAGCAAGTCAGTATGGGACTTCCCGCTGAAGTGAAAGCAGAAGACATAACCATAATAGCCGGATTAAACTTTGAAAAAGGAAGAATTGCCTTGAAAACAGAAAATTACACGGAGAACGAGGCTGTAAAAGCTTTGATGAAAAAACAATTGGAAGCATTTGGAAAAGCAAACAATACGTTCGTAAAATACTTCCCAGCTTCTACCCTTATGTTTGTCAATCTGGGTGTAAAAGGAGAAGGTCTTTATAATCTCCTAAGTGAAAATAAGGAATTCCGTAACACAGTATCTATCTCCAAAGCAGATGAAGTTAAAGAATTGTTCAGTTCCTTCAACGGTGATATCTCCGCAGGGTTAATCAACGTAACCATGAACAGCGCTCCTACCTTTATAGTGTATGCAGACGTAAAAAACGGCAATGCACTCGAAGCCCTTTATAAGAACAAGCAGGCATTGGGACTGAAAAAAGGAGAAGATATTCTGGAACTGGGCAAAAACGAATATGTCTATAAGAGTAAAGGAATGAACGTATTCTTTGGTATCAAAGACAAACAAATGTATGCCACCAATGACGAGTTACTCTACAAAAATATAGAAAAAGCGGCAGACAAGTCTATCAAAGACGCTCCGTATGCATCGGAAATGAAGGGAAAAACCGTATTCATGGCTATCAACGCAGAAGCTATACTTGAACTTCCTGTTGTTAAAATGCTGATCGGATTTGGTGGTGAAAAGTTCCGGACCGGTTCTGAGATGTTATCAAAAGTTTCCTATCTGTCCGTTAGTTCAGAAGGAGAAACAAGCGAAATCGACCTTTGCCTGAAAGATAAAGACGTCAATGCGCTCAAATTAATCGTTGACTTCGGTAAACAATTTACCGGTATGTAATTCGTAAACAAACGGCATGAATAGCATTCATTTACAGCAAACACTTCCCCAAGTGTTTGCTGACCGTAATTCGGTGACTTCGGATATATGGCATCAGGATCTTATCTTCCGGAAAGGGGAAATGTGTCTGATAGAAGCGGCTTCCGGCACCGGAAAATCTTCATTGTGCAGCTATATTTATGGCTATCGCAACGACTATCAGGGGATTATCAATTTCGATGAGACTAATATCAAAGCATATTCTGTGAAGCAATGGGTAGACCTGAGAAAGCATTCACTGAGTATGCTTTTTCAAGATTTACGTATCTTCACCGAGCTGACTGCTCTTGAAAATGTACAACTGAAAAATAATCTTACCGGATACAAAAAGAAGAAAGAAATCCTAGCCTTCTTCGAGAAACTGGGACTTTCGGACAAGCTGAATGTAAAGACCGGTAAACTCTCGTTCGGGCAGCAACAACGGGTTGCCTTTATCCGAGCACTCTGCCAGCCTTTCGATTTCCTTTTTCTGGATGAACCTATCAGTCATCTGGATGATGACAACAGCCGCATTATGGGAGAACTTATTATTGGCGAAGCTGAAAAGCAACAAGCCGGAGTAATCGCCACTTCCATAGGAAAACATATTGAGTTGCCTTATCAACGCATACTCCAGCTATGATAAGTGGCGAGTAATGAGTTATTGTAAATTATAATTTGTAAATCATAAATAAAATGTCAGCCCTTGTCTGGAAACTTCTCCGCCAACATATCAGTATCGGCCAGTTAGCCGGTTTCTTTTTAGCCAATCTATTCGGTATGATGATTGTATTGCTTAGTGTACAGTTTTATAAAGATATCATTCCGGTATTCACCGAAGGAGACAGCTTTATGAAGAAAGATTTCATCATAGCCACAAAGAAGATTAGCACGCTCGGCTCTTTTGCAGGAAAAAACAACACATTCTCTGCCGAAGACATCGCCGACCTGAAGAAACAATCGTTTACCAAGACAATCGGAGCTTTTACCCCCTCCCAATTCAAAGTTTCGGCGGGACTGGGTATGCAGGAAGCTGGTATTCATCTTTCCACCGATATGTTTTTCGAATCGGTTCCCGATGAATTTGTTGATATTAAACTCGATAAATGGCACTTTGATGAAGCCACACACACCATTCCTATCATTATTCCCCGCAATTACCTGAATCTTTATAACTTCGGCTTTGCCCAAAGCCGTAGCCTGCCCAAGCTATCGGAAGGCTTAATGAGTCTGATCCAAATGGACATCATGATGCGCGGAAATGGCCGGGTAGAGCAGTATAAAGGAAATATCGTCGGTTTCTCCAATCGACTGAACACCATTTTGGTCCCCCAGTCTTTTATGGAATGGGCCAACAAGAACTTTACCCCGAATGCGGAAGCACAACCGGCACGACTGATTATTGAAGTCAGCAATCCTGCGGATTCCTCCATTGCCGGTTATTTTCAAAAGAAAGGATATGAAACGGAAGACGGAAAGTTGGATGCAGGCAAGACTACCTATTTCCTTCGCCTGATTGTAGGTATTGTGCTGGGAGTCGGCCTATTTATCAGTATCCTTTCATTCTATATCCTGATGTTAAGCATCTTCTTACTGCTACAAAAAAATACGACCAAGCTGGAAAGTCTTTTATTAATAGGATACAGCCCCAATAGAGTAGCATTGCCTTATCAGATACTCACAGTAGGGTTGAACATCGTTGTATTACTGCTATCTATCGGATTAGTAACCTGGCTGCGTAGCTATTACATAGAAAGTATCCGCCTGCTATTCCCCCAATTGGAAACAGGTTCACTATGGGCAGCTATCGGCATGGGTATTCTTCTGTTCCTTATCGTATCAATCATTAATATACTCGCAGTCAAACGAAAAGTACTTTCTATCTGGATGCACAAAAGTTAACACTCTAACATTATATATCGTATGAAAAGCAAAACTACCTTACTGACACAAATATGTCAAATAGCTCTGATAACAGGAATGTTATTATCAACTTCAATGCTATCAGCACAAAGTATGCAAGATACGGTTATTGCCAATTTTAGCCTGTTAGAGAAAATACCCCATGAGAAGGTTTATCTCCACCTGGACAAACCATTTTACGGTGCCGGAGAGAAAATCTGGTTCAAAGGCTACCTGATAAATGCCATTACCCACCAAGATGATAGCCAGAGTAACTTTATCATTACAGAATTAATCAATCGTTCCGACTCGATCGTAGAACGAAAAAAAATCCGTAGAGACTCTTTAGGTTTCCACAATGCTTTTACCCTGCCTCCTACCCTCCCCGCCGGTGATTACTACCTGCGAGGATACAGTAACTGGATGTTGAATGAAGGACCGGAATTCTTCTATTCACGTAATCTGAAAATCGGAAACTCCATAGATAACACCATCCTTTCAAACATCGAATATCAACAAGAGGACGATACCCATTATACAGCAAAAGTCAAGTTTACCAGCAATACCCAAGAGGTTTTTAAGAACACAGCAATCCGGTATCGGTTTATCGTAAACGGAAAAATAAAAGATAAAGGGAGAAAAAAGACAGATGAAAACGGACTGATTTCCATTTCCTTACCGGATTTGAAGCCAACTGCTGCCCGCAGCATTGAAGTGGAATTTGACGACCCGCAATACATCTATAAAAAGACTTTTTATTTGCCGGCATTTACAAATGACTTTGACGTCACTTTTTTCCCGGAAGGAGGCGCACTACTTGCTGTTCAGCACCAGAACATAGCGTTCAAAGCTCAGGGAGCAGACGGATTCTCCAAAGAAATAGAAGGTTTCTTACTGGATTCCCAAGGAGATACACTGACATCTTTTCATTCCGAGCACAAAGGAATGGGGATTTTCACATTAAACCCTTCCAACGGCAGTTCCTATTACGTAATGGCTACGTCCAGCGATGGAGTTACCAAACGATTTGACCTCCCGGCTATCGAACAAAAGGGAATCACACTTTCCATAAGTCACTATAAACAGGAAATACGTTATGAGATTCAGAAAACAGAGGCAACAGAATGGCCTCAAAAGCTATTTCTCATTGCTCACACCCGTGGAAAACTTTCCATACTTCAACCTATTAATCCGACAAGGACTTTCGGAAAAATGAATGACAGCCTGTTTACAGAAGGGATCACTCATTTCATGTTAATCGACCAGCAAGGGAATGTGCTCAGCGAACGGCTAGTCTTTGTTCCCGACCGCAAAACTCCCCAATGGCAAATAACTCCGGACCGACCGACATACGGAAAAAGAGAAAAAGTATCATTAAATATTTCAATAAAAGACGACAAGGGAAATCCTGTAAACGGTAGTTTCTCCGTCAGCATTACCAACCGGAAAAGTATCCAACCGGATTCTCTCGCTGACAACATTGTATCAAACCTACTGTTGACTTCCGATCTGAAAGGATATGTGGAAGACCCGGGGTTCTATTTTCTCCGCCAAGATGCACGAACCCTACGCTCGTTAGATTTCTTGATGATGACACATGGCTGGCGCAGATACAAATTTGATAATGTACTGCGTGCTCCCTCATTGAACTTCACTAATTATATTGAGAAAGGACAGACTATCAGTGGGCGTATTAAAGGTTTCTTCGGAGGGAATGTAAAAAAAGGACCTATCGTATTATTAGCTCCTAAACAAAACATTATCGCCACAACAACCACAGACGAGAAAGGAGAATTTATAGTCAATACCTCATTCAGAGACAGTACCACTTTCCTCATACAAGCACGTACAAAGAGAGGTTTTGCCGGAGTTGATATTGAAATAGAAAAACCTGAGTATCCGGTTGCCTTCCATAAATCCCCTTTCCGTGACGGAGCAGCAACCTTTATGGAAGACTATTTGCTCAATACCCGCGACCAATATTACATGGAAGGCGGCATGAGAGTCTACAATCTGAAAGAAGTACTGATTACAGGAAACCGGAAAAAGCCCAGTTCAACAAGTATTTATACAGGAGGAATCAACACCTATACTGTCGAAGGAGAGCAACTGGAAAAATACGGTGCACATACAGCCTTTGATGCAGTAATGAGACTGCCGGGAGTTAGCGTAATGAATGGAAACGAAATACATATACGCAACAATCCGCAACAGCCTGTTATCGTGATTGACGATGTAGTGTACGAGGATGACAATGAGATCCTGACCACCCTGCAAGCCAGTGATATGTCCAGTTTAAGTCTGCTCCGCGGAGCAGATGCGGCAATATTAGGTTCCCGTGGTGCTGCCGGTGCCATTGTTATCACATTAAAAGACGGAAGAGATCTTCCGGCCAGACCGGCACAAGGAATCATCACTTACTCTCCACTCGGGTACAGTGACTCGGTGGAATTTTATCACCCAACCTATGATACTCCCGAAAAGAAAGATGCCCGGCGTTCAGATTTAAGGAGTACTATCTATTGGAATCCGGCACTGCAATTGGATGAAGAAGGAAATGCAATAATAGAATATTACACTCCAGACAGCACCGCACCGGAGGACATTATTATTGAGGGTATAGATGAGAACGGGAAAGTATACAGGCTAACGCAGACAATAAATAAATGAAAATCTATTCCTATATCCTCAAAAGACATATATTTTTTTGATATTTCTAAATTAAATAGGATATTTGTATACGCAATTTATTTAATTGCGTGAACCTCATAAAGTCTAATCAATCATGAAGAAACAGAAATCCGGCTTATATGAAAAAAGTCTTATTCGTATTATTTTGTTTTTGTGCATAAACTTCATACATTTTCCTTTATACGGATATTATTTTAAAAATATAGGAGTAAAAGACGGACTCTCGCAACCTTCAATACTAAGTATTCATCAGGATGAATTGGGAAGGATGTGGTTCGGAACATTGCAAGGTTTGAGTATCTATGACGGAAATGAAATGATAACCTTGAAAGGAGGTGAAGAACGTTTTGACAACTATATTAAAAATAATACAATTTATCGAATCGTTGAAGATTCAAATCACAATATATTTTTGCGTGCTGACAATTCTTTGGTTTGTTATAAATTGACTGAAGACCGTTTTCAGTGTATCAGAGAAAGAGATATAAACGCTGTTAATTCTATTGGTGGCAAAATTTATATAGCTGCTAAAGATTCAATTTTGGAATGGAATGAAGGCGATAATCGTTGGGATTTCTTCAAAAAAATAGAAATCTCTTCAGGAAGAATAAGTTCTATATTTTGCAATAGAAGTAGTGAATGGTATATCGTCACGTCAAAAGGATGTTACAAAGAATATAAAAATGGATTATGGAAATGTATATTGGACATACCTTCCATCGAAATGCTTTATGAAAGTAAAGATGGTTCTATTTGGATGGCAACTCGTTCAAACGGGCTGTATCAGTTTGACAATGATATTTGTGTAAACCATATTGTCAATAATCCCGGAACAGCGAATAGTCTTTGCAGCAATGACGTAAGGGTGGTAACCGAAGACCAGTCCGGTAATTTATGGATCGGAACTCGTGAAGGACTGAACAAATACTCTATCTCAACCGGTAATATAGAGTCCTATGCCTCAGGAGGTTTTTCCGGTGACATGAAACATTCATCCATATTCGCCCTCTATTTGGACAAGGAGGGAGGATTATGGGTCGGCACTTATTATGGAGGGGTCAGTGTCTTTTCCCCAGAGAGTAGAATTTTTAAATACTATCCCGCAAACAAGGAACGCTCTGATTGTCTCAATTTTCCATTTGTCAGTGGAATTGTAAAAGACAAACGGGATGATTTGTGGATATGTACAGATGGCGGAGGACTTAATTATATGAATCATAAGACTGAAATATTCCGTCACCTCAGTACGAAAGACTCCGGTCTTGTAGCAGATAATATGAAATCTATCTGTTATGATAAGAATAAGGATAAATTATATATTGGTACCTATTTATCGGGATTGATAGCTTATGACATACCTTCCGGAAAATTCACCAAGTGTTTTAAGTCTCCAAAGGATAGAGTGTTACATCACACTGTGACACATGTATATATGTATGGCGATAAAATTGTATTTTCTTCAAGTGATGGTATTTATGTGTTTAATGAAAAAACCAACGAAGTTACCCCGCTATTATGTATTAAGGGAGTACTTGCGTTTGTTATCGATCAATCAGACCAGATATGGGCGATATATAATAAAAATATAGTTTGTATGAAAATAGGTGTGCCAGATTCAATGAAACGATACCAATCGAGTGATTTTGGCATAAAGCACAATGTACTCTTATGTATATGTGAAACAAGTAACGGTGAGATTTATATAGGTACGGAAGGTGGTGGAATGTTAGGATATAATGCTAAAGAAGATACTTTTCAAATATATAATTCCAAGAATTCCCTAATATTGGATGATTATTGCTTTAATTGTATTTCTCTCGATGAAAGATTTATGATAATTATGTGTAGTAACGGACTTTCTTTTTTCGATACAAAAGAAAAGAGAGTGAAATATTCTATATCGGGGAAAAAACTGCCAGTTTCATCGTTTGGTGTAGATAACGGACTTTACGTTTCCGAAAATAAGGATATATATGCGGGCAGTTTGGAGGGGCTGGCTGCATTTTCTGTGGATAATTTAAAGAATTCAGCTAACAAAAAGTCCTTGTATCTTTCAAAATTATTTGTAAATAACGCATTAATGTTACCCAATGACAGTAACAAAATTCTGAAGCGTATTATTTCATATACAGATAAAATTGTATTGAAACACAATCAGAACAATCTGGAATTTACTTTCTCGGACAACGATTTTTATTATTCTATATTTCCGACATTTTATGAATATAAATTAGACGGATTGGATAAAAAATGGATAAAAACTAATGGACATCATATCACCTATACCAATATTCCTCCTGGCAATTATACGTTGCATATCAGAGAAAACAATATTTATGGTAATGAACAGGACGAAGGAATAAGTCTCGATATTGTTGTAAAATTACCTTGGTGGAACACTTGGTGGGCATGGTTGATTTATTTTATAATAGTTTTATCAATACTATTCATTATAGCAAAGGAAAAGATAACATCTTTCAAATTTAAACTCTTATTGGATAATGAAAAAAGAGAAAAAGAAAATATAGAGAAAATCAATCGGTTCAAACTTGACTTTTTTACAAATGTAAGCCATGAACTTCGTACTCCGCTTACTTTAATAACTACTCAGATTGAACTACTCTTGAGTAACAGCAAGGATATTTCCAAACCTGTTTATGATAAAATATTAAAATTACACAAACATGCATCTGATATGCGGAACCAGATTAGCGAATTACTTGATTTTCATAAGCTAGATCAAAAACAAATGCGTTTATCTGTCCAAGAAAAAAATCTTATTCCTTTCTTAGATGAAGTGTATTTGTCATTTAAAGAACAGGCAGAAGCACATAACATCAAATACCTGTTTACAACAAGCTGCGAATCGGCGTTTTGCTGGTTTGACAGTGTACAATTAAGAAAAGTGTTCTCGAATCTGATTTCTAATGCCTTAAAGTTTACCAACGACAATGGAAGCGTTGAACTTTCTTTGATTAAAAGCAACGAAATGTTTATCATACGATTAATAGATAATGGCATAGGAATCGAAGCAGGAGAGATTGATAGGATATTTGAACGTTATTATCAATCTAAAGGTAAATTCTACACATTCAGTTCAGGCATAGGACTAGCTTTATGTAAGGAGATTATCAATCTGCATCATGGTAAAATTACAGTGGAAAGCAAACCCGGCTATGGCAGCATATTCAGCGTCATGCTGAAAACCGGTAATGAACATTTTATAAATGACCCGCTTGTAGACATACAGCATGATATAAAAGAAAGCAAGTCTATTGTGCAGAATTCAATACCGGACAGTGATTTTATGAAAACACTAAAAGAGAATAATAAGATAGTCTATCATAAAAATGATCCTGATGAAGCCGATGTCAGACGAATACTTATTGTTGAAGATAATGTAGAACTCCTGAATTTGCTTGCGGAGATATTTTCTCCACTTTATCAGGTATACAAAGCAACAAATGGGGACGATGGCTTGAGAATTACAATAAAGGAACAACCGGATATTGTATTAAGCGATGTAATGATGCCCGGTATAAGTGGAAATGAAATGTGTAGAAGAATAAAGAATAATATACACACATGTCACATTCCGGTAGTTCTGCTAACCGCAAGAATATCTCCCGAACAACAAGTGGAGGGATTAATGTCGGGGGCAGATGATTATATTACCAAATCTTTTAATGCTAAAATTCTTCTGATTAAAATTAATAACATACTCCGTAATAGAGAGTTGCTTCATCATACAAATACTGATAACAGCCAGTCTACAAATGTTCCAGGAGTGGTTCAAAATGAAAGTGACAAAAAACTACTTGATAAAATAAAAGAGATAGTAGAGAAAAATATCGAGAATCCTGATTTTAATATAGAGCAACTTGCATCAGAGGTATGTATGGGACGTAGTGCTTTTTTTGAAAAGATAAAAGACATTACAGGTACAACCCCTGCCAATTTCATTTTGGAATGTAGACTTAATAAAGCTACTGCATTACTGATAAAGAACCCGACACTTCGCATGGATGATATTGCTGCATATTTGGGCTTTAGTTCAGGACGCTATTTTTGTAAATGCTTTAAGAATCATTTTGGAATTTCTCCGCTACAATATAGGAAACAAGACCAGGGATAGTCTAAAACGTTCTAATTCATAGAACGTTAAAATAGGCACTCATATTTTTTGGATACTTTGTTCGGACATTTTGGTACAGTTATAGAAAACGCTATTTCTATTTTTGCCTTCGCAAAGAATCGTTTTAGCCATTATAACTAAATCTATATTTACCAAATTATGAAGAATAAAGTACAGAGACATTTTTCCTTATTTAAAACAAATAAGCTGCTATTATTGGGGGCTATCACAGTTTTAGTATGTTCAAGTAATGCCTTGGCACAGAATAACGGAAACAAATTAGTAAGTGATAACTTTGATTTTGCCAAAAGGCAAATGGTACACATGCTTGAAAATATACCGCAAGGAGAAGCTAAAATGCCGCACTCCATAAATGGTAAAGGAAATACTTCATGTCGGAGCATCTATTGGTGGACCTCCGGATTCTTTCCTGGAATATTATGGTATATAAACGAATATACAGGTGATAAAACTTTTGAAAGCTTTGCCAAGAAATGGACAGAAAAGCTTGAACCAGTTAAAACATTCAAAGGTAATCATGATATAGGTTTCATGATGTATTGTAGCTTCGGTAATGCTTATCGCCTTACGCAGAATGAAAAATACAAGGATATACTTATACAATCCGCATACTCTTTGGCTACACGCTTTAATCCTCAAGTAGGTACAATCAAGTCCTGGGACTCATGGCGTTCATGGGAAAACAAACACGTTTTTAAATATCCCGTTATCATAGATAATATGATGAACTTGGAATTGCTGTTCTGGGCTTCAAAAGCAACCGGTGACCCTTCATTCAGAAACATAGCGATATCGCATGCGGAAAAGACCATGAAATATCAGATAAGAAAAGACGGTAGCAGTTATCATCTGGCATGCTATGACCCTGAGACCGGGAATTTCATTAAAGGCGAAACATCACAGGGATACTCCAACGAGTCTACGTGGTCTCGCGGACAAGGTTGGGGAATATATGGCTTTACATTATGTTATCGTGAAACAAAGGATCCGCGTTTCTTGAAAACAGCCCAGCGTATGGCGGATTATTACATCAATCACCCGAATCTTCCGTCTGATAAAATTCCTTGGTGGGATTTTGATACGCATAGACCGGGGTTTATCCCTGGCAAGTTCTCTAAGACCAATAAATACATACAAAACTATCGTGACGCCTCCGCTGCTTCTGTTACCGCTTCTGCTTTGTTAGAATTATCCTCTTATGTAAAGGATGACAAGAAGAAAATTTATACAGAGACAGCACTACAAATACTCACCTCATTATCGAGTCCTGAATATCGTGCAGAAGAAGGTAAAAACGGAAACTTTATTTTAAAACACAGCACAGGAGCTATTCCTCACGGTTCAGAAGTAGACGTGCCATTAATTTATGCGGACTATTATTTTTTAGAGGCTCTTTTACGTTACAATCGAATGATAAACAATAAACCGATATTATAATTATGAAGCGTAAAATTCTTTTTATACTATTTTGCATTTGTTCCTTCAGTTCTATGGTAGCTTCAAAGCGTACAGGTACGCAAGACCGCGAGTTATGGGTAAAGTATTTGTGTCGTATAGCCTCACCGGTTATTGACAATTTAGCCAAGGGAACATTGGAGGCCAACATGCCCGTAGAGACCGGAAAAAATTTCTATGGTAATCCACGTGACGTTACCTACTTAGAGGCTGTAGGAAGAACACTTGCCGGCATTGCTCCTTGGTTGGCTTTACCTGATGACAATACAGAAGAGGGTAAACTAAGGAAAAGTTTTAGAACTTCAGTACTTAAAGGACTGAAAAATGGTGTTTCTCCCGAATCTCCCGATTGTCTGAACTTTACCCGCAATTATCAGCCCACTGTAGATGCAGCTTATTTAGCACAAGCTTTTCTACGTGCCCCCAAGGCTTTATGGGAGCCACTGGATACGCTCACCAAACAAAGATATGTGACCGCATTTAAGTCACTCCGTAGAAATAAACCCGTGTATAATAATCATTTGTTATTTGCGGCTATCATAGAAACTTTTTTGTTGAAAGTCGGTGAACAAGTTGATCAAGCTAAAGTATTCTTAGCTTGTAAAAAAATAGAAGAATGGTATGTGGGTGACGGCTGGTATAGTGACGGACCAAGTTTCTCTATGGATTATTATAATGATTATGTTATTCATCCCATGCTGGTAGACATTTATCAGGTATTAAAGGAAAAAAAAATAGTCTCGGAAAGGCAATATAATACAGCTGTTAAAAGGATGATACGCCATTCTGATTTTTCTGAGCGTATGATAATGCCTGACGGAGTTTTTCCGGCTTTTGGACGTTCGGCTACTTATCGTACAGGGGCATTTCAAAGCTTATCACAAGTAGCATTGATGAAAATACTGCCTTCTTATATACATCCTGCACAAGTACGTTGTGCGCTCACTGCCGTATTTGTGAATATGTACGACGGTAATCAGAATTTCGACAAAAACGGCTGGTTGGTACTGGGATTTAATGGTCATCAACCTGAATTGGCTGATTATTATACTACTACCGGTAGTTTGTATATGGCAACACTTGGTTTTTTAGCACTGGGACTTCCGGCAGATGATTACTTTTGGACAAATAGTTTTGAAGAATGGACTTCTTGCAAGATCTGGAGCGGTAAACCAAGCAGAAAAGACTATAAAGTTGAGTATTGAAGTAATATATAAAACAGAGAAAAAACTTTCATTCCATTATTTAATATTTAATCTTAAATTCAAGCTATATGAAACAGAAAACATTTATTTTAAGTAAGAAAAAATCTTTTACGGCATCTGCAATATCCTGTTGCATGTTTTCGGTCAGAATCAGAGATTCGAGCGCATTATCCGAAATCAGACCTTTTAACCTGAAAAATCGGCTTATTCTATTTTGAAATTATCACGAACTCATGTAATATTTAAACTTTATGAGAAATACATTAATTTTTTTCCTAATTTCTTTATTGATTATTGGTTGTAAAGATGAAACTACTACAACTAGTACAATTCACGATCCTTCAAAACCGGTTCAAATTACAGGTTTTGAACCTACGGAAGGAGGAGCTCGCACAAGATTGTATATCCAAGGAAATAACTTTGGAAGTAATACAGATGATATAAAGGTAAAAATCGGCGGTTTACCAGCCAAGGTTATAGGTAGTAATGGAAATATTATATATTGTATGGTTCCTTTCAAAGCCTCAGAAGGAACTATTGAAGTAAGCATAAAAGGGCAAGACCCCATTACTGCGGCAGAGAAATTCAATTATGTTTCCAAAACGATTGTCGGAACCGTAGCCGGCTATGTGGATGAAACCGGTAAAGTAAAGGTTCAGGATGGTTCATTTAAAGAGGCCGGCTTTTCCGGTCCGGGATATATGACTGTTGACCCGAAAGACCCAAACGTACTTTATGTGGTCGATGGAAACAGGTATGGCGGGACAAGTATCAGAGTACTGGATTTAAAAAAGAAGGAAGTCTCAACATTATTGACCAAAGGACAGGGTAACTGGGAAAGTATTCGTACCATAGATTTCACTTTAAGCGGTGACACTATGTTGATTACAAATCAGCAGGATACTGAAAATGCCATAGGTATTTCTTATACTACCAGAGCAAACGGTTTTAAGAAACCACAACCTCTTGTTATCGGAAGAAAAATCGTTTCTGTTGCGGTACATCCCAACGGGGAGTTATATTATGTAAAGAGAAAGACCGGAGAACTTATCCGTTTTGATATGCAAACAAAAGAAGAAAAGGTTTTATATGCCTTAGGAGATGGCGAACCGATGTTTTTTATCTTTATGCATCCGTCGGGCAATTACGCTTATATCTCATTCTCCCAATGGAAGACAATATTGAAAATACCCTATGACTGGAAGAGCAAGACGCTTTTAACCGCCAATATATTATGTGGCCAACAAAAACAGGAAGGATGGCTTGACGGTCAAGGAACAAATGCCAAGTTAGGTAATCCGGCACAAGGCGTATTCATAAAAAACGAGCAATATATAAAAGAGGGCAAAGATGATATTTACGATTTTTATTTCACAGACTCTTCGATACACTGTATTCGTTATGTAACTCCCGAAGGATTTGTACACACATACGCCGGTCGTGGCAGTCAGGGGGTTAACAATAACCCTAATGGTTATGTAGATGGTGATTTAAGGCAAGAGGCGCGCTTTAATTATCCTTTCGGAATACACTACGATGAAGTAAATAAGATATTTTACATTGGTGATATCGAAAACTATAGAATTAGAAATATAGCGAAAGATGAATAAATTTTTAATATTAAAATGTTACCTCGAATGAAAAACATTATTATTATTTTCTTTTGTATGTTTATGCTGATGTTTCAGGCAACGGCACAAAATCATGCAGACGTAAAAGAAATAGAAGTATCAGGTATTGTACTCGATTCAAATAAAGATCCTCTTATAGGTGCTAATATTGTAGTAAAGAATGTGCCTGGACTTGGTGTGATAACCAATATTGACGGAAAATTCAAGATAAAGGTGGAGTTATATCAACGTCTTATCGTTTCATACATTGGTTTTGAGAGTCAGGAGATACTTATAAAAGATAAGAAAACACTGACTGTGATAATGCAAGAGTCAAAATCTAGTGTATTGGATGAAGTTGTGATTACCGGAACAGGAGAACAGAAAAAGATAACCGTTACAGGAGCTGTTTCTTCTGCTAATATAGCACATCTGAATGTTTCTCCTTCAGGAAATCTTGTTAATGCCTTGGCAGGAAATGTTCCCGGTGTATTATCCATGCAGAGCAGTGGAGCACCGGGCCAAAATACTTCCGAATTCTGGATCCGTGGTATTTCTACTTTTGGTGCCAAAACAAGTGCCCTTGTACTTGTCGATGGTTTTGAAAGAGATATGGATGATATCAGTATTGAAGATATTGAATCGTTTCAAGTATTGAAAGATGCTTCAGAAACCGCCATTTATGGTGCCCGTGGTGCAAACGGTGTGGTATTGATAACTACCAAACATGGTAAACCCAGTAAGATTACCATATCTGCCAAGGCGGAAACTTCTTATAATACCAGAACCATAACACCGGAATTTATAGATGGACCCACTTACGCATCTTTGATAAATGAGGCAAGAATCACAAGAAACGAAGAACCGGTTTATCAGCCTGATGAACTGTATATATTGAAGAACGGACTCGACCCTGATTTACTGCCTAACGTAGACTGGATGGATGAGATTTTGAAGAAAGGAGCCATGACATACAAGGCTTCACTCAACATCACCGGTGGTAGTACAAACACACGTTATTTTGTATCTGCCAGCTATGTGGAAGAAGAAGGTATGTATAAAACGGATAAAGAAATTGAAAAGCAATATAATACCAATGCCAATGCCCGCAGATGGAACTATCGAATGAATGCGGATATAGACATTACTAAATCTACTTTATTAAATGTCGGCATATCCGGAATGTTGAAAAAGGTAAATGATACCGGACGAGGTTCGTCGCTTGTGTGGAACAGCCTTATGGGACAGACTCCGGTGTCCATTCCTAAAGTTTATTCGAACGGTTATTTCCCGGCATCAGAATATAACGAAAATTATCGTGACAATCCTTGGATTGCGTCTACACAGACTGGTTACAGACAAAGCTGGACTAACCAAATACAGACCAACGTGACCTTAAATCAGAAACTCGATTTCATAACCGAAGGATTGAAGTTTATCGGACGTTTTGGCTACGACACAAACAACTCTAATTATATAAACAAGTTGAAAGCACCGGAAAGATGGAAAGCGGAACGTTTCAGAGACAGTGAAGGTAATTTGGTCTTCAAGCGACTGAATGAAGAGCAAAAGATGACACAAAGTGCAGGAGGTAGTGGCGACCGCCATGAATTCTTTGAGGCAGAGTTGCATTATAACCGTGTTTTCAACAAACATCATCATGTAGGTTCTGTATTGAAGTATAATCAGGATTCAAAAATACGTACTTATAATCTGGGTAGCGACTTGAAGAATAGTGTTCCCGTTCGTCATCAGGGATTCTCAGGACGCTTCACCTATAACTGGAAATATCGTTACTTTGTTAATTTCAACTTCGGTTATACGGGATCCGAAAACTTTGCTGTAGGTAATCAGTTTGGTTTTTTCCCAGCTTTCTCTATGGCATGGAATATAGCAGAAGAACCGTTTATACAGAATAATTTCAAATGGCTGAATATGTTTAAGGTACGTTATTCCTGGGGTAAAGTAGGTAATGACAATGTATCGGTACGTTTCCCTTATATGTACACTATCGGAAGTTTCAAGAACTATCAATGGGCCGATTTTGGCTTTAACCAAAGTTATAACGGACTTACTTATACAAGTGTGGCATCAAACGGTATAAGCTGGGAAATAGCCAAGAAGCATGATATTGGTTTGGACCTCGTATTGTTCAACGAACGTTTTTCTCTTACCGTAGATTATTTCAATGAAAAAAGAACCGGCATTTTCATGTCAAGAGGTTCATTGCCTCTTACTGTGGGACTTTATGATGGTGACAAGCCTTATGCTAATGTAGGAAGCGTAATTAACAGAGGTTGGGACGGTAACTTTTCATTCAATCAGAACATCGGAAACGTGAGCCTTACCATCAGAGCTAATGCTACTTATAGTGATAATGAAATTCTTGAAAAAGATGAAGGCCATAAGCTATATCCTTATTTGTATGAAACAGGTTTCAGTGTAAGCCAGTCAAGAGGATTGATTGCTCTCGGATTGTTCAAGGACTGGGACGACATAAGAAACAGTCCTACACAGAATACTTGGGGAAGCGTTGAACCGGGAGATATCAAATACAAGGATGTGAACGGTGATGGAGTGATAAACAATAATGACCGCGTGGCTGTAGGAAACACCAACAGACCGAGTTTCGTTTATGGTATGGGTATTTCTGCCAATTGGAAGGGGCTTGACGCAAGTGTCCATTTCCAAGGAACCGGTAAATCTTCTTTCTTCATCAACGGTGTATTGGTGCATCCTTTCAGCCGCGGAACTTGGGGAAATGTATCTACGGATGTTGTCAATTCAAGCCGCTGGATTTCAAGAGATATTTCGGGCGACCCGGCAACCGAAAATCCGAATGCCGTATATCCGAGACTTAAATTTGGAGGAGAAAATAATGTGAACAACAACCAGTATTCCACACATTGGTTGAGAAACGGTTCTTATCTTCGTCTTAAGACAGTAGAAATAGGATACACTTTACCCAAAAATATAGTAAGCAAGATACGTTTTAGTAAAATAAGACTATTCTTTACTGGAACGAACTTGTTGACTTTCTCTAAATTCAAATTGTGGGATCCAGAACCAAGAAGCAACGACGGTAGCTTCTATCCCATTACTAAATCTGTTACATTTGGTCTGAATATTAGTTTATAAAGAAACACTTACGAATATGAAACTTATAAGAAATATATTATTGATTGCAACAGGCTTGAGTATGGCTTCGTGTAATTATCTTGATGTGAATACCGATACCAAGGACAGAATGTCACTGGAAGAAGTCTTTACCGATGAAACCTATACGGAACAATGGCTTGCCAATGCATACAGTTACTTGACAAACAGCGAATTTGCCGATATTAGTATCACCGGCTCAAATCCGTTTAATTTCAGTGATGATATATATAATCCCATTTACAAAAGCTTTAAAGAAGTGACTTATGGTGAAGAGCAATGGCCGTATACATGGAAATACAGTTATCAGGGAATACGTCAAGCCGCTATCTTTATCCAGAATGTGGATATGTGTAATGAACTGACCTCGGAGGAACGGGCAGACTATAAAGCTCAGGCCCGCTTTGTGCGTGCTTATTATTACTGGAAACTATTACAGAAATATGGTCCTGTGCCCATTGTACCAGAAGAGGGCCAGGATTACACTGACAGTTATGAAGCTCTTTCAATACCTCGCAACACTTACGATGAGTGTGCCGATTACATTGCTTCAGAAATGGCCTTAGCAGCAAAGGATCTTCCTTTGAAACGCGAACTGATGTCTGTGTCACGTCCCACAAGAGGTGCTGCTTTGGCTGTACGTGCTAAAGCACTATTATATGCAGCCAGTCCGTTAATGAACGGTAACACCGATGGATATGCCGAAAAGTTGGTGGATGACAAAGGCAACCGACTTCTTGCTGCTGCCTATGATGAAAAGAAATGGGCAAGGGCAGCTGCTGCGGCAAAAGACGTGATTGACCTTAAAGCCTATAATTTGTATGTAGCCTATAAACGTACTGAAGGGTTTGACGGGTATCCAGTTACACTGCCACCATATGACGACGGCAATTTTTCAACAAAATCCTGGCCCAACGGATATAAAGACATAGACCCGTTTGAATCATACCGTTCAGTCTTTAATGGTGAACTGTCAACAGTAGAAAATCCCGAATTGATATTTACACGAGGAAACAATCAGGGCAGTTATGGAGTAAACTATATGGTCTTTTATCAACTTCCGGTCAGTAAAGCCAAAGGAAACAATACAACTTGTGTGACGCAGAAACAATGTGATGCCTATTATATGAAAGATGGTAAAGATATTCCGGGCAAAGATATTGAAATAGGTCGCGGAGACGGTTCTTCACAAAGAGTTACCGGCTTTGTCACCGCAAGTGATGTGAGCAAAGGACTTTATAAACCTCTAGAAGAAAATGTATCGCTTCAATATGCCAATCGAGAACCCCGATTCTATGCATCGGTAGCATACAACGGAGTAACTTGGTGGTTGACAAATGCAACACAGAGCAGTGATAGAGGTCCTTATAGAAGCTGGTATTATCGGGGCGAGACGGAAGGTATGTCCAATAGCCTAAACTGGCTTCAAACCGGCATAGGATTGATGAAGTACGTACGTCCAACAGACACCAATGATGACAAGAACATAAATGGTGAATTTTCTCATATCTCAAAGAAGGCAGATCCCCTGATAAGATATGCCGATATCTTGTTGATGTATGCCGAAGCATTGAATGAACTTGACGGTTCATACCAGATTGAGACTTGGGACAACTCCGGCACTCATAGCATTTCACGTGATGTGGATGAACTGAAGAAAGGAGTGCAGCCTGTAAGAATCCGCGCTGGAATACCTGATTTTAGCCCAGAAGAGTATGCCAACAAGGAACTGTTTCGTAAAAAGATCAAACGCGAACGTCAGATTGAACTTGTGGCTGAGGGACAACGCTATTTTGACTTGAGACGTTGGAAAGACGCTAAAGATGAAGAATCTCTGCCTATGTACGGATGTAATGTTTTTATGACAAAAGGAGAACGCGACTTGTTCTATAAACCGGTTCCTGTTTCTGATGTTTTGACCTGTTTTGCCGAGAAAACTTATTTTTGGCCTATCGACCGCTCCGAGTTGGAAAAAAATGTGAGATTGACTCAAAACCCGGGTTGGCAGAGTGAAAAGTAATTACTATTAAAAAAAACGATTATGAAGAAAAAAAATATCTCTTTGCTTTTGGTTACGTTACTTGTAATGCTGAGTTCTTGCAGCGAATTTTATTCAGATGAGCAATATGAACACTATGTTTCGTTCAAAGCTCCTACATCTACCGTATCTCGTATCCGTTTGAAGTATAGAAAGGGACAACCTTCTCCCTATCGTCTTCCTCTTATAGTGGCCGGTTCCACGATGAATAATAAAGACATCGATGTACATGTAGGTATAGATAACGATACACTCGACATCTATAACTATGAACATTACTATGAACGGGAAGATTTGTACTACAAACAGTTACCCGAGAATTTTTATTCTATTCCGAATTATGACATACATATTCCGGCCGGCGAATGTCAGGCTCTGATGGATATCAATTTTAATTTTAACGGGCTTGATTTGTCGGAGAAGTGGGTTTTGCCCCTTATCATAAAGGATGATCCTTCTTATAATTACACCTCTCATCCACGAAAAAATTTCAACAATGCTCTACTATGGATAACTCCTTTCAATGATTTCTCGGGAAACTATGGAACCACGGCTTTGAATGTTTTTCCCGAAGATACCAACAAACCACTTGTAGTTGACACTCGTGAAGCATACGTGGTTGACGAAAATACCATATTCTTCTATGCGGGTGCTATAAAAGAAAAAAGAACCGACCGTAGAAAATTCAAAATTTATGCGACATTTAATCAGGACCCGGATGACAAAATGAAAGGTACGGTAGAGTTGAGGGCAGAAAATCCAAACATTGAATTTGAATCGAAGAAGCAAGCAACGTATGAGATTTCTGAAATGATGGATGCCTCACGGCCTGCCCTGATGCGCAGAACCGTTACGATAAGAGAACTTAATTATACATTTGTAGATCCATGGGAAACTCAGGGATACACGGCGCATTACAGAGTTGAAGGAAGCATGACCATGCAACGCAATATCAATACGCTGATTGATGACGAAGAATTTGCCATAGAGTGGTAAATTCCCATGTCTTAATATTATTAATGCGAATCAGTATTTGGTTCGCATTAATAATATTAAGACATGGGAATTTACCGTTTAAAAGTAAAATACATAAAATCACCCTTATTCCTTGATTGAAAAAGTAAAAAACAGACTTTTGAAAGCCTCACATATTTTTCTTCCTTATAATTGAAACAAACACTTAGACTTTTATAAAGCACTGCTTTAGACTACCTAAAGCTATGCTTTACGTTCTCTAAAGCGGTGCTTTATATTCCACCAAGCGGAAGGTTATATAACAATAATGAAGGGGATGTAATAGACAGGAAGAAATAGAACGATCGACACAGCTACCGGATAAAGAAAGTGCAGTAAAGGTATGAATGTAGCATTTCAACCAAAAAAAACAACTGAATACCAAGCAGGTGAAAATTATTTCGTAATTTTGCAGATGTAGAAAAAATAAAACTATGCCGAACTATGATTTAATCACCATATTAGGACCTACCGCCTCAGGCAAAACTCCGTTTGCCGCTGCTTTGGCCTATGAATTGAATACAGAAATTATCAGTGCCGACTCCCGTCAAATATACAGGGGAATGGATCTCGGCACCGGAAAAGATTTGGCCGATTATACGGTCAATGGACGTAAAATCCCGTATCATCTGATTGATATAGCCGCCCCCGGATACAAATACAATGTTTTTGAATATCAACAAGATTTTCTGGTTTCTTACGAAACAGTCAAACAAAAAGGTTGTCTCCCCGTTTTATGTGGAGGGACAGGGATGTATTTGGAATCAGTCTTAAAAGGTTATAAACTAATGCCCGTACCGGAAAATCCGGAGTTGCGTACCCGTTTGGCAAGTTATTCTCTTGAAGAACTGACGGAAATTTTAAGCCAATACAAAACGTTGCATAACTCTACGGACGTAGACACAGTGAAACGTGCCATTCGTGCAATAGAGATTGAAGAATATTATGCCGCCCACCCAGTCCCCGAACGGGAATTTCCGAAGCTGAACAGCCTCATCATTGGCGTAGACATCGAACGAGAACTACGCCGCGAGAAGATTACGCTACGATTAAAACAGCGGTTGGATGAAGGTATGGTTGATGAGGTACGACAACTGATCAGAGAAGGAATTTCACCGGAAGATTTAATATATTATGGTCTGGAATACAAATACCTGACGTTATATGTCACAGGACAAATGACATACGAAGAGATGTTCAACGGATTAGAAACTGCGATTCATCAATTCGCCAAACGGCAGATGACTTGGTTTCGCGGCATGGAAAGACGAGGATTTACTATTCATTGGATAAGCGCGAAACTGCCAATGGAAGAAAAGATAGCGTTTGTGAAAGAAAAACTGCAGGGGAATTAGTATCTTTGGCAGTGAAATATAGTGAGATTTTTAATATTGTAGGATAGAAATACGGATATGAGTGTAGAACCGAAGAAATGGGGTGTGATTTACAACCCGAAAGCTGGTACCCGAAAGGTAAAAAAACGCTGGAAAGAGATCAAGGAATACATGGACAGCAAAGGCGTCGACTATGACTATGTGCAATCCGAAGGTTTCGGTTCAGTAGAACGTCTCGCTAAGATTTTAGCCAACAATGGTTATCGTACGATTGTCGTTGTGGGCGGTGACGGTGCGTTGAATGACGCTATCAACGGCATTATGCTATCCGATGCAGAGGATAAAGACAATATCGCACTTGGCATGATTCCGAACGGCATCGGGAATGACTTTGCCAAATATTGGGGACTCAGTACCGAATACAAGCCAGCTGTCGACTGTATCATTAATCATCGACTCAAGAAAATAGACGTAGGCTATTGCAACTTCTACGATGGAAAAGAACATCAACGCCGTTACTTCCTCAACGCTGTTAATATTGGACTAGGCGCACGAATCGTCAAGATTACCGACCAGACAAAGCGTTTCTGGGGCGTAAAATTCCTGTCGTATGTTGCCGCCTTGTTCTCTCTGATATTCGAACGTAAGTTGTACAGAATGCACCTCCGCATCAACGACGAACATATCCGTGGACGCATCATGACCGTATGTGTGGGAAGTGCCTGGGGCTGGGGACAGACACCGAGTGCCGTTCCTTACAACGGCTGGCTGGATGTATCTGTGATCTATCGCCCGGAATTCCTGCAAATCATTTCCGGATTGTGGATGTTGATACAGGGAAGGATTCTGAATCACAAAGTCGTGAAGTGCTATCGGACAAAGAAAGTGAAAGTACTCCGAGCACAAAGTGCTTCAGTAGATCTGGACGGACGGATACTGCCGAAACACTTTCCTCTGGAAGTAGGCGTTCTCCCGGAAAAGACCACGCTTATTATCCCGAACTAAGAAAACAAACACGCCTCCTCTAAACAAGGAGACACCTGTATTACCTATATAATGTAACTTATAATTTGTAATTAACAATATGATCGAACTTAAAAACAATCCTGCCGGTAACTTCTTTCTGCTGGCCGGCCCATGTGTTATAGAAGGTGAAGAAATGGCCATGCGCATTGCCGAACGAGTAGTCAAAATCACCGAAACATTGCAAATTCCTTACGTATTTAAAGGTTCTTACCGCAAAGCGAACCGCTCACGCCTGGATTCATTCATGGGTATCGGCGATGAAAAAGCCCTCAAAATACTGAAAAAGGTACATGATACTTTCGGAATCCCTACCGTAACGGACATCCATGCTGCCGACGAAGCTAACATGGCAGCCGAATACGTAGACATACTTCAAATTCCGGCATTCCTCAGCCGCCAAACCGATCTGCTCGTAGCCGCAGCCAAAACCGGAAAGACCGTTAATATCAAGAAGGGACAATTTCTTTCTCCAATGGCAATGCAATTTGCCGCAGACAAAGTAATAGAAGCCGGCAACAAGAATGTTATGTTGACCGAACGCGGAACAACTTTCGGTTATCAAGACCTTGTAGTGGACTACCGAGGTATTCCTGAAATGCAATCATTCGGATATCCTGTCGTGCTCGATGTCACTCACTCACTACAACAACCGAACCAAACAAGCGGAGTGACCGGCGGTATGCCGCAACTTATAGAAACTATTGCCAAAGCGGGCATAGCCGTAGGGGCAGACGGTATCTTTATCGAAACACACGAAAATCCCGCCGTAGCCAAAAGCGACGGTGCCAATATGCTGAAGCTTGATTTACTGGAAGGATTGTTAACAAAACTAGTAAGGATACGCCAAGCCATTAAATAACTCTTTTTCTGCCTGTTTGTGATTTACCATAGACAATCACGACAGATAACACAGAAACTTTTATTAAATTAAATAGAACATGAAACATTTATTACGTGGATTATTTATTGCAGTCCTTATCATATGCTGCAATTTCCAGTCCGTTTTTGCACAACCCATGCAACAAATGCCTGTGGACAAAAATGTCCGTATCGGCAAACTGGATAACGGACTTACTTATTACATCCGACACAATGCACTCCCGGAAAAACGCGTAGAATTCTACATCGCACAAAAAGTAGGTTCTATTCTGGAAGAACCACAGCAACGTGGCTTGGCTCACTTTCTGGAACACATGGCTTTCAACGGGACCAAACATTTCCCCGGTGATGAAACCGGACTTGGAATCATTCCCTGGTGTGAAACTAAAGGTATTAAATTCGGAACAAACCTGAATGCCTATACCAGTGTCGACCAGACCGTTTACAACATCAGTAACGTACCGACAGAAAACCAGAATGTGGTAGATTCCTGCCTGCTTATCCTACACGACTGGTCGAGCGCTATCAACCTTGCCGACAAAGAAATCGACAAAGAACGTGGTGTAATCCGCGAAGAATGGAGAAGTCGCAACAGTGGTATGCTACGCATCATGACTGATGCACAGGCTACTATGTATCCGGATTCTAAATATGCCGACTGTATGCCTATCGGCAGTATTGACGTTATCAACAACTTCCCTTATCAGGATATCCGTGATTACTATGCTAAATGGTACCGTCCCGATTTGCAGGGAATCGTTATCGTCGGTGACATCAACGCCGAAGAAATGGAAGCCAAGTTGAAAGAGGTATTCAAAGACGTAAAAGCTCCGGTAAACCCTGCCGAACGTATTTACTATCCGGTAGCAGACAATCAGGAACCGTTGATCTATATCGGCACTGACAAAGAAGTTGCCAATCCTTCTATCAACATCTTCTTCAAACAAGATGCAACGCCGGATTCTTTGAAAAATACGATCTCTTATTATGCTACACAGTACGTACTCAACATGGCTATCAATATGCTGAATAGCCGTTTGAACGAACTCCGCCAAACAGCCAATCCTCCTTTTACCGGTGCCGGTGCAGGATATGGAGAGTATTTCCTTGCCAAGACTAAAGAAGCATTCAGCCTTACTGCAAACAGCAAGATTGACGGTGTAGACTTGGCGATGAAAACTATTCTGGAAGAAGCAGAACGTGCACGTCGTTTCGGATTCACTGAAACTGAATATGAACGCGCGCGTGCTAACTATATGCAAGCTATGGAGTCTGCGTATAACGAACGTGAAAAAACAAAAAGTGGTAACTATGTCGATGAATATGTGAACAATTTCCTCGATAAAGAACCGATTCCGGGTATCGAATTCGAATATATGCTTGTACAGCAGATGGCTCCGAACATTCCTGTGACGGCCGTCAACGAATTGATGAAACAGCTGGTTACTGATAATAACCAAGTAGTACTGCTCGCGGGTCCTCAAAAAGAAGGTCTGAAATATCCGACGAAAGAGGAAATTGCAGCTTTATTGAAGCAGATGAGTTCATTCGATTTGAAACCATACGAAGACAAAGTTTCCAACGAACCTCTTATCTCTGAAGACATTAAAGGCGGAAAGATTGTTTCCGAAAAGGCCGATGACGTTTACGGCAGCACAAAACTAGTGCTTTCTAACGGTGTAACAGTCTATGTGAAGCCTACAGATTTCAAAGCTGACCAGATCATGATGAAAGGTGTAAGCCTTGGTGGTACCAGTGTATTCCCGAACGATGAAATCATCAATATTTCTCAATTAAACGGTGTAGCTCTGGTAGGCGGTATCGGTAATTTCAGCAAAGTAGACTTAAGCAAAGCCCTTGCCGGTAAACGTGCTTCCGTAGGAGCCGGTATCGGTAATACAACAGAAACAATTTCAGGTAGCTGTTCTCCGAAAGATTTCGAGACAATGATGCAGTTGACTTACCTGACATTCACTTCTCCGCGCAAGGATAATGAAGCATTCGAATCATACAAGAACCGCCTGAAAGCACAGCTTCAAAACTCAGACGCTAACCCGATGACGGCATTCAGCGATACAGTGACACGTGCTCTATACGGTGACCATCCACGCGCTATCAAGCTGAAAGAAAGCATGGTAGATCAGATCGACTATGACCGTATCCTCGAAATGTACAAAGACCGCTATAAAGATGCAAGCGATTTTACTTTCTATCTGGTAGGAAACGTAAACCTAGAACAGATGAAACCGATGATTGCAAAATATCTGGGTGCTCTGCCTTCTATCAACCGCAAGGAAACATTTAAGGATAATAAGATGTACATTCGCAAAGGGGAATACAAGAATGAATTTGCAAAGAAACAGGAAACGCCAATGGCTACCATCATGTTCCTATACAGCGGAACTTGCAAATACGACCTGCGTAGCAATACACTACTCAGCTTCCTTGATCAGGCATTAGATATGGTTTACACCGCTGAAATCCGCGAAAAAGAAGGTGGCACGTATGGCGTAAGCTGTAACGGAAACCTCAGCAAATATCCGAAGGAAGAACTGGTACTTCAGATTGTATTCCAGACTGACCCAGCTAAGAAAGATAAACTGTCTGCTATCGTTGTGGAACAATTAGAAAAAATGGCTAAAGAAGGTCCATCTGCCGAACACATGCAGAAGATCAAAGAATATATGTTGAAGAAATACAAAGACGCTCAGAAAGAAAACGGCTATTGGCTAAATAATCTGGACGAATATTTCTACACAGGTATTGACAATACGAAAGACTATGAAAAGTTAGTCAACAGCATTACAGCCAAAGAAGTACAAGACTTCCTTGCCAAGCTGCTGAAACAGAACAACGAAATTCAAGTCGTTATGACTATGCCGGAAGAAAACAAATAAAAATTCTTTTGTATAGATGATGATACTCAACGAACTACGTAAACACGGAAGACTTGCTGCCAAAAGACACCCGATGTATGAAAAGAACAAAGTTGCTAAAATACTCGGTTATGTCATGGCTGCATTTTGGGCCGGCTACCTTATATTTTTCGGTACGACATTCGCGTTCGGTTTCTCAAATATGGTTCCCAACCGAGAACCATATCATGTAATGAACGCCGTTGTTCTGATCTTTATTCTGGCACTGGATTTCCTGTTGCGTGTTCCGTTACAAAAAACACCGACACAGGAGGTAAAACCTTACCTCCTGTTGCCGGTTAAACGAAATCGTGTCATCGACTTTTTACTTATCCGCTCCGGACTTAGCCTATTCAACCTATTCTGGTTGTTTATGTTTGTCCCTTTTTCTTTTATTACTATTACTAAATATTTTGGAATTCTCGGTGTTATCACCTATCTTATTGGTATCTTACTGCTGATTCTTGCTAACAATTACTGGTACTTGCTGTGCCGTACACTCATCAACGAACGTATTTGGTGGGTTCTATTGCCCATTGTTTTTTATGGTGGAATAGCCTGCCTCCTTTTTATTCCCGAGGACAGTCCTCTTTTCTATTTCTTTATGGACTTGGGAGACGGGTATATCCAAGGAAATATTCTCTACTTTCTCGGCACTATACTTGTGATAGTCACTTTGTGGCTGGTTAACCGCAAGCTTATGTCGGGACTTATCTACGCAGAATTGGCCAAAGTAGATGATACACAAATCAAACACGTCTCGGAATATAGATTCTTCGAACGCTACGGAGAAGTCGGCGAATATATGAGACTAGAACTGAAAATGCTTTTACGTAACCGCCGTTGCAAAAGTTCTCTGCGCAGTGTCGCTATCGTGGTGGTAGTTTTTTCCTGTGCACTCAGTTTCTCAAGTGTCTACGATGGACGCCTGATGACTTCTTTCATCTGCGTATACAACTTTGCTGTATTCGGAATGATTATCCTGTCACAGATTATGTCGTTCGAGGGCAATTATATCGACGGATTGATGTCACGCAAAGAATCTATTATGAGCCTGTTGAAAGCTAAATATTATATATATAGTATTGGCGAAATCATTCCTTTCCTACTCATGGTTCCCGCTATCATTATGAATAAACTGACATTGCTGGGAGCTTTTGCCTGGTTCTTTTATACGATCGGCTTCATCTATTTCTGCTTCTTCCAACTGGCTGTTTACAATAAACAAACTGTGCCGCTAAACGAAAAAGTAACGAGCCGCCAAACCAATAGTGCAATACAAATGTTAGTAAACTTCGGAGCATTCGGTGTGCCGCTTATCCTATATAGCCTGTTAAACTCACTTTTAGGAGAAACAATTACTTACACGATCCTACTGATCATCGGTTTAGGATTCACCCTGACTTCTCCGCTATGGATAAAGAATGTATATCATCGTTTCATGAAACGGCGATATGACAATATGGAAGGTTTCAGAGACAGCCGCCAATAGACATACATGGGTCATTAATTATATAAACATTGAAAATCATGATTACCATTGACAAGCTCAAAAAGAATTTCGGTGAAAAGATTGCCGTAGATATAGAACACTACGAAATCAATCAAGGCGATATGCTCGGATTGGTGGGAAACAACGGTGCAGGGAAGACGACTCTCTTCCGGTTAATGCTGGATCTGCTGAAAGCGGACAATGGGAAAGTAGTTATAAATGATATTGATGTAAGCCTAAACGAGGACTGGAAAGCCTTCACCGGTGCTTTTATCGACAGTGGTTTTTTGATTGATTATCTGACCCCGGAAGAATATTTCTACTTCATCGGAAAAATGTATGGATTAAAGAAAGAGGAGGTAGATGAACGCCTCGTTCCTTTCGAACGCTTCATGAACGGGGAAGTAATGGGACAAAAAAAATTAATCCGTAACTATTCTGCCGGAAATAAACAAAAGATCGGTATAATCTCCGCCATGCTTCATTATCCACAATTATTAATATTGGACGAACCGTTCAATTTCCTCGACCCGAGTTCGCAATCCATTATCAAGCATCTGCTCAAAAGATATAATGAAGAACATCAGGCTACGGTTATCATTTCCAGCCATAACCTGAACCATACTGTAGATGTGTGTCCGCGAATTGCTCTGCTGGAATACGGAATTATCATTCGGGATATAATTAATGAAGATAATTCTGCAGAAAAAGAGCTGGAAGCGTACTTCAATGTAGAAGAATAAATATCATCAACAAAAAAGGAAAGGCAGCCGATGAAGATTAACTTTAAACTCTTTTTCATATTGGTAGGGCTAACCGTCATTTTCAGCTCCTGCCGCACATCTGCCCCCCGTCTGGATTATCAGGCACTGGCGCGAGCTTCTGTCTTATTGGGTATAGACATCAACTTGGAAGACGACCATAAACTCTACCTAGAAGCTGCCGACTGGATAGGAGCCCCTTATCGTGGCGGTGGAGATTCGAAAAGAGGGACCGACTGTTCAGGCATGGTTTATCAAATCTATCGGAAAGTATATCGTATCCAAGTGCCACGAAACACAGAAGAACTGAAGAATAAGAGCAACAAAGTAGCTAAACGAAACCTCAAAGAAGGTGACTTGGTATTCTTTAGCAGTAATCGTTCTAGAAAGAGAGTAGCTCATGTAGGCATTTATCTGAAAAGTGGGAAATTCATTCATTCCAGCACAAGTCGCGGGGTAATCGTCAGTAGGCTAAACGAAGACTATTATCTCAGGCATTGGATCAGCGGTGGTAGAATACGTTAACAATCAAATCATTCACTCTTATTGAAATAAATTTATGAAATCATTTATCGGAGCAGTACTATTTATCTGTGTAGCGTTTAGCGCAAACGCCCAACTTTTATGGAAAGTATCCGGCAACGGACTAAATCAGCCCTCTTACATTATAGGTACACATCACTTGGCACCATTCAGCATTATGGACAGCATTGCCGGACTTCAAAAAGCAATGAAAGAAACCCAACAAGTATATGGAGAGCTGAAAATGTCGGAAATGCAGTCACCGGTCACCATGCAGAAAATGCAACAGGTTATGATGATCGCCAACGACAGTACGCTGTCCACCCTCCTCTCCCCTGAAGACTTTGCAACGGCTAACAAATTCTGCAAAGAAAACCTGATGCTAGATTTAAGCGCAGCCCCCAAACTGAAACCTGCATTCCTGCTGAACAACGTAGTAGTGGCAGCATACGTAAAACATATAGGCAAATTTAATCCTCAAGAACAGCTAGATACCTTCTTCCAATCACAAGCTACCCAAAACGGGAAAAAAGTAGACGGACTAGAAACTGCGGAATTTCAATTCAATTTATTATTCAATGGTTATTCGCTGCAACGGCAAGCACAACTGCTAATGTGTACGATCAACAACATCAATACAGAAGTGGAAAGCCTGAAAAAACTCACTAACGCCTATATGAGACAGGACTTAAACCAAATGCTTCGTATCAGCGAAGAGCGTAAAGGCAATCAATGTGACCCGACTCCCGGTGAAGAAGACGCAATGATTTATAATCGCAACAAGGCATGGTCTGAAAAACTTCCGGCTATTATGAAAACAGCTCCTACTTTTATTGCAGTTGGTGCCCTGCACCTTCCCGGTGACAAAGGATTGCTAAACTTATTAAAAAAACAAGGATACACGGTAGAACCTGTAAAATAAGAAAAGATTTTAGTACTTTTGCGGAAAAGTTCTCCCCAATGAATTATAAAACCTATTTATTCGATTTCGACTATACACTAGCCGATTCGTCACGTGGTATCGTTAAGTGTTTCCGAATTGTGCTCACCCGCCACCAGTATTTAACCGTTACCGATGAAGCAATCAAACGTACTATCGGCAAAACATTGGAAGAATCTTTCAGTATTCTTACCGGAATCACCGACCCAATACAACTCGAAGCTTTCCGACAGGAATACAGATTGGAAGCCGATGTACACATGAATGTGAACACCCAGCTTTTCCCCGACACGTTATCTACACTGAAAGAGCTGAAGAAACGGAGTGCCCGTATCGGAATTATCTCTACTAAATACCGATTTAGGATACTAAGTTTCCTCGAAGAGTACCAACCGGAAGATTTTCTTGATATAGTGGTAGGTGGAGAAGATGTCAAAGCTGCAAAACCTTCACCGGAAGGAGTCAAATTTGCCTTGGAACATTTGAGAAGTACCCCGAAAGAAACTTTGTATATCGGAGACAGCATTGTAGATGCGGAAACTGCTCGGAATGCAAGAGTCGATTTTGCAGGCGTACTCAACGGAATGACTACCGCTGACGAACTTCGCGCTTATCCGCACCGAATAATTGTGAAAAATCTTAGCGATTTACTTTAAAGTCCCCCTTAATAGTTGACAACGAAGTTTGTGCATACTATTCTATAAATGAGCAAAGTAATAGCAACACAACTAAAAAAACAAAAGAAATATTTGTTGAAAACAAATAAAAACAGTACTTTTGTGCCCGATTATTCCGCAACGGGTTTGATAAAGAGTTCTCTAAGTGATTAAAGACCACCCGCCGGAGCTAACTTATACATTTATTATATAAGATGTACGCAATTGTAGAAATTAACGGTCAGCAATTCAAAGCAGAAGCTGGTCAGAAGTTGTTCGTTCACCACATCGAAGGTGCAGAAAACGGTTCAACAGTAGAATTTGAAAAGGTTCTTTTGGTAGACAAAGACGGAAACGTAACTGTAGGTGCTCCTATCGTAGAAGGTGCTAAAGTTATTTGCCAGGTTGTTTCAAACTTGGTTAAAGGTGACAAAGTTCTTGTTTTCCACAAGAAAAGAAGAAAAGGTCACAGAAAGTTGAACGGTCACCGTCAGCAGTTCACAGAGTTAACAATCACAGAAGTAGTAGCTTAATCAATTTTAAAAGTAAGAAGAAATGGCACATAAGAAAGGTGTCGGTAGTTCTAAGAACGGCCGCGAATCACAGAGCAAAAGATTAGGCGTTAAGATATTTGGTGGCGAAGCTTGCAAAGCAGGTAACATCATCGTTCGTCAAAGAGGTACTGAATTCCACCCGGGTGACAACATCGGTATGGGTAAAGACCACACTCTTTTCGCTTTAGTAGACGGTACAGTAAACTTCAAAGTAGGTAAAGAAGACAGAAGATATGTTTCTGTAATTCCTGCAACTGAAGCATAATTGCACAACTGAGAATATTTAAAAGAAGGAGATGTAATCCAAGCGATTGCATCTCCTTTTCTTTTTTAGATATTTTCGTTGCTTGATTGTTCGTTTTTTCTGTATCTTTGCATCCATTAAGTGAAAGTTCATAAAAAGTATAGATATGCTTACCATTAAACAAATTACAGAAAACACAGAGGCGGTAATCCGCGGACTGGAAAAGAAGCATTTCAAAAATGCAAAAGAAACGATAGAGCAGGTTATTGCTCTTAACGACAAGAGACGTAGTACCCAAAATCAATTAGATAAAAATCTGGCAGAAGTTAATTCTCTTTCGCGCACAATCGGACAACTGATGAAGGAAGGCAAGAAAGAAGAAGCTGAAACCGCACGCGCACGTGTAGCAGAATTAAAAGAAGGTAATAAGGAATTGGACGCAACAATGACACAAGCTGCCACCGATATGCAGAATGCACTCTATACGATTCCTAATATTCCTTATGACAGTGTACCCGAAGGTGTAGGTGCCGAAGACAATGTCGTCGAGAAAATGGGAGGAATGGAAACCGAACTTCCCAAAGATGCACTTCCCCACTGGGAACTGGCAAAAAAATATGATTTGATAGACTTCGACTTGGGTGTTAAAATCACAGGAGCAGGTTTTCCTGTATACAAAGGAAAAGGTGCACAACTTCAACGTGCCCTTATCAACTTCTTCCTGGATGAAGCACGCAAATCCGGATATATTGAAATCATGCCACCGACAGTGGTCAACGCCGCTTCCGGTTACGGCACAGGACAACTTCCTGACAAAGAAGGACAAATGTACCATTGCGAAGTAGATGATTTATATTTGATTCCGACAGCAGAAGTGCCTGTTACTAATATCTATCGCGATGTCATCCTAGACGAAAAACAATTGCCTATCAAGAATTGTGCATATACACAATGTTTCCGTCGCGAAGCAGGTTCTTATGGCAAGGATGTGCGTGGCTTGAATCGCCTGCACGAATTCTCCAAAGTAGAATTGGTGCGTATCGACAAACCGGAACACTCCAAGCAATCTCATCAGGAAATGCTCGACCATGTAGAAGGACTGCTGCAAAAACTGGAATTACCCTACCGCATTCTTCGTCTTTGCGGAGGAGACATGAGTTTTACCGCTGCGCTTTGCTTCGACTTCGAAGTATACTCAGAAGCACAAAAACGCTGGTTGGAAGTAAGTTCCGTTTCCAACTTCGACACCTATCAGGCCAACCGTCTGAAATGCCGTTATCGTAGTGGAGAAAAGAAAACTGAACTTTGTCACACCCTAAACGGTTCAGCACTGGCATTGCCACGTATCGTTGCGGCCCTACTCGAAAACAACCAGACACCTGAAGGAATCAAAATTCCGAAAGCATTGGTTCCATACTGCGGTTTCGATATGATAGACTAAGAATTTTTCACTCTTGTAAGAATCAGGTATATCCTTTTCTTACAAGAGATTTTTATATAACCTTTAACACATTTCCCCCATGACAAAAAACACTAAAAGCTTTGTGTTGCCATTGACATTTATTGGCATTATGTTTTTCGCGATTGGTTTCGCACTCGGAATCAATTCATTATTAGTCCCGGTATTACAAAAATCATTAGGAATCTCGAATACGGCTTCTTATCTGATTATCGCTGCGACATTCATTCCTTTTCTAGTTTTCGGTTATCCTGCCGGACTCACAATTAAGGCAATAGGTTACAAACGTACCATGTCGCTGTCTTTCTTTATTTTTGCCATAGCATTCTACCTGTTCATCTTATCGGCAGATCAGGAAAGCTTCACCTTATTTTTGCTGGCTTCTTTTATCAGCGGAGCAGCCAATGCATACCTACAAGCGTCTGTAAATCCATACATCACCATTCTTGGCCCGTTGGATAGTGCAGCAAAACGTATTAGCATAATGGGTATCTGTAATAAGTTGGCATGGCCTATCCCCGCTATCTTTATCGTATGGTTGCTGGGGAAAGATGTCAATCTGATTGGTATCGAAGATCTGAACAAGCCGTTCATTATCATCATCTGTGCTTTTATAGCTTTGGGTATTATGGCATTCTTCGCTCCACTGCCCGAAGTAAAAGCGGCAGGAGAAGACGAAAGCGAGAATGAAGCCGAAGCCTGTCCATATGCTGCCACAAAAACGTCTGTTTTTCAATTTCCTCACTTATTACTAGGCTGCCTGGCCTTATTCCTTTATGTAGGTGTTGAAACTGTCTCATTGGGTACATTGGTCGATTACGCAAAAGAACTTGGACTAGAAGGTGCAGCTAATTATGCCTGGATTGCTCCAATCGGTATTGTGATCGGCTATATCTGCGGTATTATTTTCATTCCGAAATATCTCAGCCAAGCTACTGCGCTAAAAATTTGTTCTATCCTGGCTATTATCGGTTCATTGTTGGTAGTACTAACTCCGAGCCATATATCTATCTATTTTATTTCATTCATGGCATTAGGATGTTCATTAATGTGGCCGGCACTGTGGCCGCTTGCCATGGCCGACCTCGGCAAGTTTACCAAAGCCGGCTCATCATTGCTTATCATGGCAATGTTCGGTGGTGCCGTTATCCCTACCCTGTATGGTTGGCTAAAGGATGTAGCAAGCCCGCAACAAGCTTATTGGCTGTGTTTACCTTGCTTCCTGTTCATCTTGTATTATGGAGTAGCCGGGTACAAAATCCGTACGAAATAAACAGATAGATTCATCTGTATATAGAAAGCCACTCTTCAAAAGAGTGGCTTTTCTTTTTGTTTTTCGTAAAGAAGCTGTATCTTTGCCATAATTTATAACATTCTGTTAGCAGTTACGTAATAAAACCAACAAATTAATTAGATAATGAACAAAATCATTAGCAAGGAACGCTTTTCTGAAAAGGTGTTCAAATTTGAAATTGAAGCCCCTTTAATTGCTAAATCTCGTAAGGCCGGACACTTCGTCATTGTACGTGTAGGCGAAAAGGGAGAACGTATGCCTTTGACTATCGCCGGTTCTGATATAAAGAAAGGCACTATCACCCTGGTGATACAGGAGGTAGGGCTATCTTCTACCCGCCTCTGTGAGTTGAACGAAGGTGATTATATTACAGACGTAGTAGGTCCTCTCGGCCAAGCGACTCACATTGAAAACTTCGGAACTGTTGTTTGCGCCGGTGGTGGCGTAGGTGTGGCCCCAATGCTCCCTATCGTACAAGCTTTGAAAGCTGCCGGCAACCGTGTGATCACTGTATTGGCAGGACGTAATAAAGACCTTATCATTCTCGAAAAAGAAATGCGCAAAAGCTCCGACGAAGTTATCATCATGACGGATGATGGCTCTTATGGTCGCAAAGGACTGGTAACGGAAGGTGTGGAAGAAGTTATCAAACGCGAGAAAGTGGATAAATGCTTCGCTATCGGCCCTGCTATCATGATGAAATTCGTTTGCTTGCTAACCAAGAAATATGAAATTCCCACTGACGTCTCATTGAACACGATTATGGTAGATGGAACAGGTATGTGTGGCGCTTGCCGTATCACTGTAGGAGGAAAAACCAAATTTGTTTGTGTAGACGGTCCGGAATTCGATGGTCACCAAGTAGATTTTGATGAAATGCTGAAACGCATGGGGGCATTCAAAAACATCGAACGAGAAGAAATGCACAAACTCGACACTGTATGCGAAGCTACAAAGGAGACCGACGAAAAAAGCCGTAATGTTGCCTGGAGACAGGAGTTGCGTAAGTCGATGAAAGCCAAAGAACGCACGGCTATCCCGCGTGTTGAGATGAACGAACTCGATGCAAAATATCGTTCACATAGCCGCAAGGAAGAAGTAAACCAAGGGTTGACTGCTGAACAGGCTATAACAGAATCCAAACGTTGTCTCGACTGTGCAAACCCAGGATGTATGGAAGGTTGTCCGGTAGGAATTGACATTCCCCGTTTTATCAAGAACATCGAGCGTGGAGAATTTCTGGAAGCAGCAAAGACATTAAAAGAGACAAGTGCACTTCCGGCTGTTTGCGGTCGTGTCTGCCCACAGGAAAAACAATGCGAATCAAAGTGTATTCATCTGAAAATGAATGAGAAACCGGTAGCTATCGGTTATCTGGAGCGTTTTGCAGCTGATTACGAACGCGAGAGCGGACAAATCTCCGTACCAGTCATTGCTGAAAAGAATGGTATCAAAGTGGCTGTTATCGGCTCGGGACCTGCAGGATTATCGTTTGCAGGTGATATGGCGAAATATGGATATGACGTAACTGTATTCGAAGCATTGCACGAAATTGGCGGTGTACTGAAATATGGTATTCCTGAATTTCGTCTGCCCAACAAGATTGTTGATGTTGAGATTGACAATCTAGCCAAAATGGGAGTTAACTTTATCAAAGACTGTATTGTAGGAAAAACAATTAGTATAGAAGACCTGAAAGAGGAAGGTTTCAAAGGGATATTTGTAGCTTCCGGTGCCGGTCTTCCTAACTTTATGAATATTCCGGGCGAAAACTCAATCAATATTATGTCTTCCAACGAGTATCTTACCCGTGTCAATCTAATGGATGCAGCCAGCGAAGACTCTGATACTCCGATAGCTTTCGGTAAGAATGTAGCAGTAATCGGTGGCGGCAACACAGCCATGGACTCTGTCCGTACGGCCAAACGTCTGGGTGCCGAACGCGCCATGATTATCTACCGTCGTTCGGAAGAAGAAATGCCCGCACGTATCGAAGAAGTTAAACACGCAAAAGAAGAGGGAGTAGAATTTCTGACACTGCACAATCCTATCGAATATATTGCAGACGAGCAGGGTTGTGTAAAACAGGTTATTCTACAAAAAATGGAATTAGGCGAACCGGACGCTTCTGGACGTCGTAGTCCTGTCGCTATCCCAGGTGCTACGGAAACGATTGATATTGACCTAGCTATCGTAAGTGTCGGAGTGTCGCCGAACCCGATTGTCCCTAGTTCTATCAAAGGACTGGAGTTAGGACGGAAAGGAACGATTGCCGTAGATGAGAACATGGCATCTTCTATCCCGATGATTTATGCAGGTGGCGATATTGTACGCGGTGGAGCCACTGTGATTCTCGCCATGGGTGACGGCCGTAAGGCAGCGGCGGCTATGAACGAACAGTTAAAAACAAAGTAGTAACAAGAAAATAGAATAGATAAAAAAGAAAAGCCCTGCTTACATTCTGTAAGACAGGGTTTTTCTTATAAAAATATCAAAGATACTTTTTTACTTTACTACTTTGTTCGTCGCAGGGTCGGGGAAAATGACAGACGGTTTAAACGACTTCGCTTCCTCAAAATCCATTAACGCATACGACATGATAATCACAATATCATCCGGTTGTACTTTACGGGCGGCAGCACCATTCAGACAAATTTTGCCGGAACCGCGTTCACCTTTGATAATATAGGTTTCAAAGCGTTCGCCATTATTATTATCAGCGATATACACCTTTTCTCCCGGAATCATGTTTGCCGCATCCAGCAGATCTTCATCTATCGTGATACTACCCATGTAGTTCAGATTCGCTTCCGTGACACGCGCACAATGAATTTTCGACTTCAACACTTCAATCATCATAAGGTTTCGTCTTTTTAGTTATTCTTTATATTTAATGTTATCAATCAGCCGAACTTCTCCGCAGAACACTGTGATACATCCTACTGCATACGAAGTATCTTCCCAATTGGTTATCTTCTGCAATGTATTTCCATCTACTATCTCAAAATACTCCAAACGCAATCCCGGAGCTACGTCAATCGCATCTTCCACCATTTTTTGCGTTTCATTTACTGTATGAGAGGCTGCAAAGTTACGACTTTTAAATAATGTCCGAGAAATATTTAAAGCATTTTCACGTTCTTGTGCAGATAAACGTTTATTTCGGCTACTCAAAGCCAATCCGTCCTCCTCGCGCACAATCGGACAGCCTACAATTTCCAGTTTATACTGCAACTGTCGGACCATTTCACGAATAATCGCTAATTGCTGGAAATCTTTCTCTCCGAAATAAGCTTTATCTGGCTGTGCCGCATCAAACAGCTTGCTAACAATCTGACAAACACCATTGAAATGTCCAGGACGGAATGCACCTTCCATTACAGTATCCAATGGAGCATAGCTGAATTGGCGGGTGTCCGGTTCCGGATACATTTCGCTCACAGAAGGAGCAAATACAAATGCAGCTCCACATTCTTCCAACAAGCAGCAATCCGCATCTAATGTACGCGGATATTTCTCCAAGTCGTTTTTATCATTAAACTGCGTGGGATTTACAAAAACACTCACAACAGTTACACCATTCTCACTTACGCTGCGCTTTACCAGAGATGCATGTCCTGCGTGTAAAGCACCCATTGTAGGAACCAATCCTACTGTTTTACCTTGGGCTCTCAGGGCAGTCAATTCGACCTGTAAGTCCTTGATAGTGTGCACTATTTTCATTTTCGTCAATTGGTTTATGTTTTACTCGTTTGCAAAAACTCTGCAAAATAAACTAATATTTGCCACATAAAGAAAGAATATCTTATTTAATGTGTCTTTTTTTTCGTATCTTTGCAGAATATTATAGAGAACTATTGTTATTATGACAAAGGCGAATAAAGTTTTATTTATTACTCAAGAGATTACACCTTACGTTTCAGAATCCGAAATGGCCAATATAGGTAGAAACCTTCCACAGGCGATACAAGAAAAAGGCCGTGAAATCAGAACTTTTATGCCCAAATGGGGAAACATTAACGAGCGCAGGAACCAACTGCACGAAGTGATTCGCCTCTCCGGTATGAACCTGATTATCGATGATACTGACCACCCCCTTATTATAAAAGTAGCTTCTATCCAATCCGCACGTATGCAGGTATATTTCATCGATAATGATGATTATTTCCAGAATCGGATGCAGGCTATGGACGAAAACGGCATAGAGTATGACGACAACGACAGCCGCGCTATCTTCTATGCGCGTGGTGTATTGGAAACCGTGAAGAAACTTCGCTGGTGTCCCGATGTAATTCACTGTCATGGCTGGATGACAGCGTTAGCACCTCTTTATATTAAGAAAGCGTACAAGGATGAACCGTCGTTCCGTGATGCCAAAGTTGTATTCTCTGTATATGAAGACGACTTCAAAAATACGCTCAGTGACGACTTTGCAACTAAATTAATGTTGAAAGGAATATCTAAGGATGATTTAAGCAACTTAAAAGAACCGGTAGATTATGCCGCCCTTTGCAAACTCGCCGTGGATTATTCGGACGGAGTGATACAAAACAGCAAAAAGGTGAATGAATCTATCATTGAATATGCCCGTCAATCAGGTAAACTGATACTTGATTATCAGAACCCGGAGAACTATGCAGATGCTTGCAACGAGTTCTACGATCAGGTATGGGATGCCACTGCGAACAAAGAAGAAGAAGAATAAAAATCAAGATACGACGATCATGAAAGCAAAATACGCCTTAATAGCTTTACTGGCAATCACTTTTTTCGGATGTGACGATAACACAGCCGGATTAGGACTGGGAATGTTTCCGGGAAGTGACCAGAATATCAATGGAAAACTGACTACATTTGACGTAACAACAAAATCTGTACACGCAGGTGAAGTATATGCAAAGACCAGCACCGGATACGTGGGAAAATTCACAGATGATACATTCGGTACATATGAGGCAGGCTTTTTATCTGAACTGAACTGTCCGGAAGGATTGAGTTTCTCTGAAATGTACAAAGAAAATGAAGCAGGGACTAAAGCCACAGGAAGTTTGGTTACTAGTTTTGATAATATAGAAATAGATAGTAAGATTAAAGATAGATTTACTTTAATCAAAGATGAGAATAATCACGTAATAGGCAATTGCCAAATAAATATCTACCTATGGTATAGTAGTTATTTCGGTGACTCACTAACTGCGTGCCGTTTAAGCATCTACGAATTAGATAAAAGGTTGAATGAAGAAGAGGCATATTATACCAATATTAATCCGGAGGATTATTACAAACAATCAGATTTATTAGGAACTAAAGCATATACTGCCGTAGATTTATCAGTAAGTGATTCTATTCGTAAACTTGATACATACGTGCCAAGTGTAAGTATTCGATTAGATCAAGCCAAAGCAGAGAAATTAGGACAGAAACTTTTCAAAGCTGACAGAAAAGATTTCTACAAGGCTTTTCCTGATCTATTCAGTGGCATATATGTAAAAAGTGATTATGGAGATGGTACTGTACTTTATATCAGTCAAGTACAAATGGATGTTGTTTCCATTGAATATGTGACAGATAGTATTACTGGAATTAAGCTAAAATCTAAAGTTAATGCGGAAAAGGACTCTATACAGTATACTGGCCGCACCTTCAATTCTACACGTGAAATTATTCAAGCTAATAGATTAGCAAATGATACAGAAGCTATTCAGAAGTGTATTGATAATTCTGATTGGACCTATTTAAAAAGTCCGGCTGGTATTTTTACTCAGGTCACTCTCCCTGTTAGCCAAATAGCAGAAAAACTTGAAGGTGATACATTGAACGCCGTTAAATTAGGAATTCCTATTTATAACGAAACTAGCGATAAGAAATTTGGGATGTCTATGCCTAGAAACGTTTTACTGATACGTAAAAAATATAAAGAAAGCTTCTTTGAGAATAATCAACTAAGTGATGGCGTTACTTCATCGCTATTCACCCAGACTTCTTCTACAACTAATCTCACTGAATACACGTACAATAATATCACTAAATTGATAAATGACTGTTTAAAAGATAGAGCAGCAGCAGACAAGGAAATACAAGAGAAAAAATCTATCACTTTCCAAACATTTAATGATGAAGGGAAAATAGAGAACCATACTGTTAATAACATAAAAGACTGGGAAGAACTCAGTGATTGGAATAAAGCCATACTAATTCCAGTACTTGTAACAACAGATGCCAGTTCAAACGGTTATTATGGTAGCAGTTCTAATGTCATTGGTATCCAACATGACTTAAAACCAGGTTATGTACGCTTGAAAGGTGGATTAAAAGGAGAAGAGAAAGATTCTCAGGGCAATCCTGTATACCCAGAAAACATATTAAAACTCGAAGTTGTCTCTACAAACTTTGGTTCTACGAAAGCGAAATAAATAGCAGGAGAATATCATAAAAATAGCGCGGACTACTTACTAATTGTGTAATCTGCGCTATTATTTTAAAAAGGATATTTATTAAATACTATTTTCTATATACAACAGAACCGTGAGTCTGATATACATCTCACTCACGGTTCTGTTGTATATAGAATTTTATTTTATTCTTCTTTCTTTGTAACAGTCTTCTTGGCCCGTCCGACCGCTTTCTTTGATTCAGCAGTTTTCTTGGTCGCTGATTTCTTAGCAGTAGGTTCTTTCTTTACCACCGACTCTTTTGCCACAACAACCTTCTTGGCCGCAGTTTTTTTAGCAGCCGTTTCCTTTTCGGCTTTTGCTTGCCACTTAGCTACTTCTTTCTGCAATTCAGTAATCTCATCACCCTGATTCTTAATAGTAGTCAAAAGAGAATTAAGTTCTTCACTATCCACATCTTCAGGATACAAAGAATTAACTCGTTTGATAAAGTCACCTAAGATATTCATGTAGTTGGTAAAAGCATCATAAGGAGAGTCATAGATACCACGATTCAACCAGATACCTGTATTCTTCGTTGTCATAAAACGGAAGTTATTACTAGCCTGCAAATAATCCCAGTCCTGCTTGATACGGCGATCGTCACTCAAATGCACACGTTCGGCAACGCTATATAGTTTATTAAAAGCTTCACGTTGAAGAACATTACCCAGCCAACTGCTCGTATCTCTTTCCTCATCTACCCATGACATCGGATAAGGAACATCAAGTTGAGAAACAGATTTCAACTTCGTTACAATCTCAGTCGGTGTAGAGAAAGTAATTCCTTTAGCTCTCGCACATTCCGGCAATGCTTTCAGGAATTCAAGAATATTGGAAGACAATGGTTGAGCCATACCAAGAGCACTCAATTCCATAAAGATATTGATTACTTGTTCTTCTTGCGGTAGCACATCAATCCAGTTGATATATTTATCAGCAAACAAAGGATATTCCGCCCAATCCGAATTAGAGAAACGCAGACTGATATCATCCGAAAGTTTGAAGTCCCTCAACAACAATTTAAGACTAGGTGCCTGGTTACAATGATATACATAATGCGGACTCTTCCAGCCCAACACATGTTTTGCCCCTTCCGTCAACATCCCCTTAAAGCCCATAGAAGCTACCAAGCCACCGATTTCATCGGAATAAATCAAGCTAGAATTACGGAATACTTTCGGTTCTTTACCAAACATTTGCTTCATCTTATCACGCTGGCGAAGTACTTCTTCGCGAAAACAATCCTCATTGGCCAGTGATGATAAGCCATGTGAATATGGTTCACAAAGGAATTCACAACATCCTGTATCATTCAACTGGTGCAATAAATCAATGACCGCCGGAGCATGGATTTCAAGCTGTTCCAAAGCTACTCCCGAGATAGAAAGCGCTACCTTGAAAGCACCGCCCGAACTTTTCGCCATCTCAATCAATGTACTAAGGGCAGGGAGATATGAACGTTCAGCAACTTCATTCATACCTGTTTCATTCGCATAGTCATCATAATAGTAATGATCATTACCGATATCGAAGAAACGATAACGTTTCAAATGGATAATTTGATGTATTTCAAAATAAAGACAGATAGTTCTCATTTTTATTTATTGTTTTGTTATTTACCATAGTTTCTTAACACATCCTCGTAAAGAGCACGAATTCTCAAGCCAACCTTTTCCCAAGTAATCCCATCAACTTCTTTCTTTCCTTCGTCCCGAAGATACTCGAAAAGAGATTGATTGGTGCAAAGAGAATAAATAGCATCAGCCATAGCATGAATATCCCAATAGTCGGTTTTAATCACCTTATCAAGAATTTCACCACACCCCGATTGCTTCGAAATAATAGAAGGTGTACCACACTGCATTGCCTCCAACGGAGCAATACCAAAAGGTTCGGAAACGGACGGCATAACAAAAACGTCACTATTCTTATAAACCTCATATACCTGTTTACCTTTCATAAAGCCGGGAAAATGGAAGCGATCGGCAATACCACGTTCCGCCACCAAGTTAATCATGGCATTCAACATATCGCCTGAACCTGCCATAACAAAACGGATATTACGAGTACGCTGCAAAACAAGTGCCGCAGCCTCCACAAAGTATTCCGGTCCCTTCTGCATAGTTATACGCCCGAGGAAGGTTACCACTTTTTCTTTTGGGTGTTCAGGACGCGGAATATCTAAAAGTTCCTGAGACAATGGATAAACAGCATTGTGCATAGCAAATACCTTTCTAGGGTCCTGATGATATTCGTTAATCACTGTGCGGCGAGTAAGTTCAGATACACACATAATACAATCAGCATGATCCATCCCGTTCTTCTCTATAGAATAAACAGTAGGATTGACTTTACCGCGAGAACGGTCGAAATCAGTGGCATGTACATGAATACAAAGCGGTTTGCCACTTACCATTTTGGCATGTACACCGGCAGGATAAGTCAGCCAGTCGTGCGCATGGATAATATCAAATTCCTGCTGACGAGCCACTACTCCGGCAATGATCGAGAAGTTATTAATTTCCTCGTGCAAGTTTCCGGGATAACCTCCTGCAAACTCCATACATCCCAAATCATTGACGTGCATATAAGAAAAATCGGCATAAATATGATCGCGGAAAGAATAGTATTCTTCCGGAGACATCTCCAACAAGCGAGACTTCAAGTAGTCATAATTGATATCACGCCATACAATAGGTACTTGGTTCATACCGATTATTTTTAAGAACTTTTCTTCTTCGCCGCTAGGCTTAGGCATACAAAAGATTGTTTCCATGTCACCTTGCAAGCTCAATCCCTTAGTTATTCCGTAAGAAGCAACCGCAAGACCACCATATATTTTGGGAGGGAATTCCCATCCAAACATTAAAACTTTCATCTTCGTTCCTCCTTTTTTAATAATACTTAGACAGTAGCTTTAAAACACGCAATATTTCTGCCACATTCATTGCAAACGATACCGCGCCACGTCCTTTGAAAGGTGGGTTTCCATCAAATAGTTCGGCAATGGAGCCCACACAATGGCTTGTCATCTCATCATCATAGCTAATCAACTGGCGTTCGACGAATGACAGTCCGCTCATCTTATAGATTCGCAAATAAGCCTCCAGATAGAATCCCATTAGCCAAGGCCATGCAGTTCCCTGATGATAAGCATAATCCCGCTGTACCTGCGGACCTACATAATTCGGATTATATCCGCCACTCTTCGGACTCAACGAACGGATTCCCTTCGGGGTAAGCAATTCCTTAGTCACAATATCAAGCACTTGTTTCTTTTGCGCCCTATCTAAAGGAGAATAATCAAATGCTACTGTAAATATCATGTTAGGGCGTACACTCCAATCCATCATATTACCATCCACATAATCAAGCAAATACCCATATTCGTTCCGGAACACATCCACAAATGACTTTCCGGTCACTTCAGCTTGTGCGTCAAGTACATCTGCAAAAATTGCATCTCCACCTTCACGCACTAGATCTGCCACAAAACGCAGCGCATTATACCATAAAGCATTAAACTCAACAATATATCCTGTACGGGGAATTACCGGATGACCGTTTACGGTAGAGTTCATCCATGTAATCGCTTTTTCCGTACCATTTGCATAAAGCAGCCCGTTTTCATGCAAGAAAAGGTTATCATGTTTCCGCTGACGGATATATTCCATGATATCTTTCAGAAGCTCTCCATATTTCTGACGACATTGCTCTCGGGAAGTCTCTTTTGCATATTGTTGCAGAGCCCAAACAGCCCAAAGCAAAACATCAGGATGTTCCATCTCATAGATTTTGTAACCCACAGGCTCCTCATTAATGAAGTTACGAATTGCTTTTTCCGCTGTTTTCATCACATCCTCAAACTGGTCGATTTCGTCAATAGCAAGCGTCAGCCCCGGCAAAGCAATAAACATATCGCGTGCACGGCATTTAAACCATGGATAACCGGCAAGGATATAATGTTCACCTTCCTGTTGATTGTGATATTGGTGAGCAGAATTTTTCAGACAGTGATAAAAACTATCACGCGGTGTACGATCAGCCACTTCCGCCTCAAATGTCTGTTTCAGTCTCCGAGGGGATATTTCTGAAGTCCCGGCCGAGAATACAATACTCTCCCCTTTCTTTATATCCACCTCAAAATAACCGGGAACATAAAGATCTTCATTGAAATCATACCCTCGTTCCTGTTCCTTCGGGTATTCAATGCCACGATACCAGTCGGGTAGGAAATGGAACTCACATTTTTTGTTCAACTGCATATACAGTTCCGGATAGCCCGGATACATACAAGTCCTTATACCGTTTTCCACAAGTTGATACTCGCGGCTTGCCTGTGCATTTTCGTGAGTATACTCACGTACACTTCTGAAAGCAAGGAACGGACGGAAGCGCAAAGTCGTTGCCGAATGCGCATCAAGTAAAGTATAACGAATCAGGATTCTATTTTCATGATGTACAAAGATTTTTTCTTTGCGGAGAATTACTCCTCCAACACGGTAAGTTGTCGCCGGGATATGTTCACAATCAAACTCACGGATATACTTGTGCCCGTTGGGACTAAAGTTGTTCCCCTGATATTTATGCAATCCCAAGTTAAACTCCGCACCATGTTGAATTACCGTTTCATCAAGAGAAGATAGCAGCACATGATTTTCATCGTCGAGATTGGGAACGGGAATCACCAACAGGCCGTGATATTTGCGTGTGTTACAATCAACAATCGTTGTACAATGATAAGCTCCTGCCTTGTTCGTCCGGAGAATTTCTCTCTGCAGAGATTCTTCCAGATTCGTCATGAGGGTCTTGTCAAATCGTAAATAACTCATAGTTGTGCATTATTTAAAGGTTAATTATTGGCTATTATATCATACTTGTATTTATTACTATATCGCATACAGAATGGTTGTAGCACCATATATAACAGGTACAATGTCCAAATGTACAAATTCTAGATAAAAACAAAAATAAAAAGGGTTTTTATTTTCAGATTTTGTGCAAATATTCGTAGTATTGCGTAAAATATCTAAAGAAAAGAAAGTCATGAAACAAGATATTCAGCGTATCATGCTAGCTGCAGCAAAGCCACTGTTTCTTATTTTCATTCTTTATATGCTCAAGATTGTAGAGGTCGGGATGCATTGGGATCTCTCTCACTTGGGGATATATCCTATGGAAAAACGTGGAGTTTTCGGTATTCTGACTCATCCGTTGATACACAGTGGATTCAGTCATTTACTGGCTAATACGCTCCCGCTATTTTTCTTATCATGGTGTCTTTTTTACTTTTACCGGGGAATAGCGGGAAAAATTTTTATCCTGATTTGGATCGGTGCCGGACTACTTACCTTTATTATAGGTAAACCGGGCTGGCATATAGGTGCCAGCGGATTAATCTACGGTCTTGCCTTTTTCCTTTTTTTCAGTGGCATTCTCCGCAAATACGTACCACTTATTGCCATTTCTCTGCTTGTCACCTTTTTATACGGAGGAATTATCTGGCATATGTTCCCCTATTTCTCTCCCGCCAATATGTCGTGGGAAGGACATCTAAGCGGTGGAATTATGGGAACACTCTGTGCCCTAGCTTTTGTGAATCACGGGCCTCAACGCCCGGAACCTTTTGCAGATGAAAAGGATGATGACGAGGAAGAAGAGGAGAATCCGAAGGAGGAATTTTCCAATCAGGACTTATGCAATGCCTCAATCAACAACGTTATATTCGCCGTAAACAACCTGACAGAGATAGCCAACAGGATAATTCCAAAGAACTTGCGAATAATATAAATACCACCTTTCCCGAGGAATCGTTCCACACGACCGGTCATACTCACAACAAAGAAAACCCAGACCATATTCAGAACCAAGGCGATGATAATATTAATGCTGGCATATTCTGCCCGAAGGGAAAGCAAGGTAGTAAAAGCTCCGGCACCGGCTAAAAGAGGAAAAACAAGCGGAACTAGAGTAGCTTCTTTGATAGGTCCCTGATTTTTGAAGATTTCAATATCCAGAATCATTTCCAAAGACATGAGGAAAATAACAAATGCACCTGCAACAGCAAAAGATTCAATATCTACATGGAAGAGTCTCAGCATCATGTCCCCTGCATAAAAGAAACCGATTAATAAGGCAAAAGAAATAACGGTAGCCTTCATTGCATTCACATCCTTCCCCTTTTCTTTCAGGTTAATAATAATAGGTATAGAACCGATAATGTCTATTACCGCAAAAAGCACGATAAACGCACTAATCATCTGTTGCCAGTTAAAGCCTGCAAACATAATTTCCTCCTTTTTTTCTGCAAATATACTCTATTTTTATGCATTCAAACAATAAAAAAAACAAAAAGAAGGGTCAGATGTTGACAGCAGTGTTGTATAATGAGTAAATTTGTACAATAAATAAGAGATAACAACGTATGGAAACAATGTTCGACACTTTGCTCCAATTGCCTTTATTTCAAGGTCTTTGCCATGAAGATTTCACTAGTATTTTGGATAAGGTAAAGCTACATTTTATCAAGCATAAAGCCGGAGAAACTATCATTGAGAATGGTAGTCCTTGTAAGCAACTCCGTTTCCTGTTAAAAGGTAAAGTATCTATCGTCACCACTTCCAAAGAAAACATATACACTGTCATTGAGCAAATGGAAGCACCATATCTGATAGAGCCACAATCGTTATTCGGCATGAATACGAATTACGCATCCTCTTATATAGCGCATACAGAAGCCCACACAATCAGTATTAGTAAAGCCTTCGTACTTAGCGACCTGTTTAATTACGATATATTCCGGCTCAACTATATGAATATTGTCAGCAATCGTGCACAAAATCTTTACTCCCGACTATGGGAAGAACCGACTATAGACTTAAAGGAGAAGATTTCCCGCTTCTTCTTACTGCATTGCGAGAAAACACAAGGAGAAAAGATATTCAAAGTAAAAATGGATGATTTAGCTCGCTATTTAGACGATACCCGTCTGAATACTTCCAAAGCACTTAACGAATTACAGGATAAAGGATTGATTGAGTTGCGACGAAAAGAAATTCTTATTCCTGATGCACAGAAGCTCATTATATAAATTAAGTTATATTATTTATACCACCTATGAAAACAACACATTTACACCTCTTTCTTTTTATTCTTTTTTTAGGTTGCACTTCATCACTAACAGCACAATATAAGTGGTTCAATCCACAAAAAGAAAGTTTTCCGGTCGTCCGTGGACAAGCATGGCAAGAAGATCCCGCAGGATTTTACACACGACTTCCACAACGGGCTAAAGATAAAGTACGAAAAGCGGTATGGGACTTATCACTCCAAAGCGCAGGACTCTCCATTGCATTTCGTTCCAATGCTCCGGAAATAAAAATTCGTTATGTTGTGAAAGGCGCTCTTTCCATGCCACACATGCCAGCAACTGGTGTCTCCGGCATTGATTTATATGCAACCGACAATAATGGTCAAGAGCGTTGGTGTGTTGGACGGTATGTTATGCAGGATACCATTACATACGATTTTAGCGGACTTTCGTATGCCGCAAAAACCGGAAAAGGTTTTGAATATCAATTATTTCTACCTCTTTACAACAGTGTGTCATGGCTAGAAATCGGTGTACCCGAGAACACTTCTTTCCGTTTTCTTCCCGTCTCACAAGAAAAACCCCTGGTTATTTACGGAACTTCCATTGCACAAGGGGCTTGTGCCTCCCGTCCGGGTATGGCATGGGGAAATATTTTAAATAGAAAGTCGGAACATCCCGTCATCAATTTGGGATTCTCCGGCAATGGTAAACTCGAGAGCGAACTATTCGACTTATTGTCCGAGATTGATGCAAAACTGTTTATCATTGACTGTATGCCCAACCTACCGGGAAAGAGTGCAGAAGTGATATACAACCGTACCTTAAAAGGAGTAAAGAAATTACGCGAAACCAGCAAAGCACCTATTTTACTAGTAGAGCATGACGGATATGCCAACGATGTCACTTCCGAAAAAGCAGAAGAATCATACCGCGTAGCTAATACTGAATTGCGAAAAGCATACAATACTTTACAAGAAGAACAAATTCCGGATATCTATTATCTGACAAAGGAAGAAATAGGTATTCCGGCAGACGGTATGGTAGACGGAGTTCATTCTACTGATTTAGGTATGCAGCAATATGCAGACAGTTATTTAAAAAAGATACGGGAAATATTACATGAAAAGAATGAAGGTCCCACTTCATGTATTCCATGCAAACAACAAAGAGATTCCTATGATTGGTACGCGCGTCATGAAGAAATCCTTAAATTAAACCGAGAAAATGCCCCGGAAATCATTATGATAGGTAACTCTATCACGCATTACTGGGCCGGCGAGCCTACTGCACCGACACAACGTGGAAAAGAAGCTTGGGACAAGCTATTCAAAAACAGGTCAGTTCGCAATCTCGGTTTCGGCTGGGATAAAACAGAAAACGTATTGTGGCGCATCTACCATGGCGAATTGGACGGTTTCAAAGCAAATATGATTTTTCTACTGATAGGAACTAATAATCTTCAATTTAATACAGATAAAGAAATTCTGCAAGGTATTCTTCAGGTTACCGAAGCTATTAAAATACGCCAACCACAAGCTAAATTATGCGTAATGGGAATCCTCCCAAGAGCAAACACAGAAAAACGTATTCAGCAAATTAACAAAGAACTTCGTAAGAAGCTAGAACAGAATTGTATTTATATAAACTTAAGCAATCTGTTGACAGATAAAAATGGCATTATCAATTCATCCTTATTCAGCGATGGACTTCATCCTAATACTAAAGGATATGAGAAAATAGCAGAGGTTTTAAAAACTTACCTAGATAATTAGATAGATAGTTAATTATATAATTCCCTGTTTAGGTAGCACAAATAGGATCATTTTGTCTACGATTACCAAACGACAAACATATAACCACCATTAAAAAATAGTTTTTCCCTTTTCTTATTTATGTTTCTAAAAGATTAAATTAATAGCTAAGTTGTAGTAGAACTTAATAATTTTCTAAATTATAGTAGAAGTGCTTAGCTCTCCATAGGCGATTTTGCTTTAAAAGTTCATTTTGTTTTTAATTCTCCGCAAATATATTAATTGATTTTAAAATATCAAGCTAATATTTCATTTATTTTGCATTCTCCCACAAATTAAATCTACTTTTTTAGATACCAACTTTATACCATTACTCTTTTTTAATAAATATCACAACTTTAACAAACTGATTATCATAGATATAGATTAAATTAGGCTAAGTTCTACTACGACTTATTCTAAACTGAATATTATAAAATATTCCCCTTAATTTAATATTTATGAGAAAGAAAACTTTAAAAATCAAGTTCTTTCTGCTATTTTGCTCACTTGCAGGTTATTCAACCATCATTTCAGCACAGGACAAAACAGTGAAGGAAAAGAATGAAAAAGACTCGACAATCATTTCCATACCCTATGGAAGTAAGTTAAAAACAGAGTTTAGCGGTGCATCCGATGTAATCTCCGGTAAAGTATTGGAGAATGTGCCTGTACAGCATTTATCCAATGCATTGTCAGGAAGAATATCGGGGTTAACTACGATTCAGCGAAGTGGAGAACCGGGCAATGACGAAGCTTCCATTTATATACGTGGAATACGTAGCAATGGAAATGACGCACTTGTACTAATCGATGGACAAGAACGCAATTACTACGGTATGGTACAAACTCAGGAAATTGAAAGAGTGACCATATTAAAAGATGCTTCTGCTATCGCTCTTTATGGTATGCGAGGCGCGAACGGAGTTATCCTGATTGAAACCAAATCCGGACGTCTCGGAAAACCTAGAGTCAGCCTTAACATCCAAGGGATATATCAGCAGAACATGAGAGTTCCCAAAGCTGTTAACGCGGCAGAATATGCTCAATCCTACAATGAAGCGAACATTAATGACGGTTTGAATCCTTTCTACACGGAAACGGAGATCAATAAATTCGCCAATCATTCAGACCCGGAGCGCTACCCAGATGTCGACTGGATAGGAAACTTGCTTAAAAAAGGAACTTTCATGCAGCGATATAATGCCACAGTAGAAGGAGGTTCCGGGCGTACCCGTTATTTCGTCTCATTGGGATATACCGGACAAGCAGGAATGTTTAATACTGAAAAAGAGCAGAATTACAGTACCAACACAGAATTTTCCCGAATCAACTTTCGCTCGAACGTAGACTTCGACATCACCTCTACGACCCTGTTATCAGTAAAATTAGACGGTTGGATGCAAAGCGAAAACTCTCCTTATCATGACCAAGCACAACAATATATATTCCAGAATCTGTTGAAAACGCCGGCTACAGCATTTCCTATGTACTATAAAGATACCCATAACTATGTAGACCAGTCAGGGAATCCTATCAAATCACAACCGGGAGACCGTATTGTTGCAGGCAATGATAAATATATCAATCCGTGGGCTATTTTGAACAGAGGTGGCTACACAGCGATCGATAAACGTTATGGCGCCTTTTCTGTATCACTGAAACAGGATCTGGATTTCCTTCTGAAGGGTTTATCGCTCTACGGACAGATTTCTATGGACGTATACAACTTACAAAAACAAAACCGTACCCGCTCTTTCAATTATTACACACTTCAAAATAACGGAGTACTCCAAAAATATGGAACTAGTGAAGAAATGATATCAAATGCTGCCATGAAATATGGTGATGCACGTAACACCACATTAAATTTTAAACTTAGCTACAATCGTATTTCCGGTAAGCACAATGTTTCGGGAATGATGTTTTACGACCAATATGAATACAATCAAAGTATTGTGCTTCCCTATCGCTACCAAACAGTTGGTGGCTGGTTTGCATATAAATACGATAACAGATACCAGATAGATGCCACTTTCGGCTATCAAGGTTCTTACAAATTCAATAATGAGAACCGCTGGGGATTGTCTCCTACTGTCTCCTTGGCATGGTACGCATCCAACGAGAAATTCTTTGATGTGTTAAAGCCCGCTATTTCTAATCTAAAGATACGCGGTAGTATCGGTAAGGTAAACAATGACCGTGCAGTATCTGCGTATATGTATATGAGCCGTCTTCAGAATTTGAATGAAGGAATCTATTTTGGTAATGACATGGCGCAATATACTTCTCTATTGGAAACCCAACAAGCCAATCCTTCTGCTACCTACGAGAAATCTACTCAAATAAATCTAGGGGCAGACTTAGGAATGTTCTCTAATCGTCTGAACGCAACATTCGACATTTGGAAGGATCGTCGCACCGGTGTATACACCATTCCCTCCACATTTTCATCCATGTTGGGATATACTACTATCTATATGCCAGGCAAGAATATCGGGAAAATGGAAACCAAAGGTTTGGAAGGTAGCCTAAACTGGAAAGATAACATAGGTAAAGATTTCACATATTTCCTTAGTGGTAACATTTCATACAGCAAAAACAAAGTCATTGATATGGACGAAGCCTTGCAACCGTATGACTATATGTATTCCAAAGGACACCCTTATGGTACTTCACTAGTCTATATTGCCGATGGTATTTTCCAATCGTATGAAGAAATTGCGGCAGCTCCTGTTCACACATTGAACAGCGTCGTTCCCGGAGACATACGATATAAAGATATCAACGGAGACGGTAAGATAGATGAAAAAGATCGGGTACGTTACGGATACACGGATGTTCCTCAAGTGTTCTATGGCTTCAGTCTTGGAGGAAGCTATAAAGGATTTTCTCTGTCCGTGCTATTCCAAGGGGCAGCTAAAGTATCTAAAATGCTATCTTCATACACAGCGTTTGCATTCTACAATAACGGAAATATGTATGAACACCAAAGAAATAGATGGACACCGGAAAACCCTTCTGTCAACAACCCAAGATTTACAACTAAAGCTGCGGGTTCAAGCAACAACAGTCTTTCGTCTACCTATTGGCAACGGGACGCCTCTTATCTAAGACTAAAGAATGTAGAACTGTCGTATAATCTACCAACCAAAGTGGTCCGTTCCATCGGTCTTGAAGAACTCCGTATCTTCTTAAATGGCCAGAACCCGCTCACATTTGATAAACTAGACGTTATTGACCCGGAGGCCTATGGCAATGGCGTCGCTTATCCGCTCCAACGCTCATTCAGCGCCGGAATAAACATTAAATTTTAATTAACTATGAGAACGATTAAACATATACTCATAACAGGTTGTATTGCTCTTGCAGTTTCTTCATGCGACTATCTGGACCAACAACCTTATGAATACTGGCAACCGGAAGAGACATTTATTGATTATAACAAAACAATCCAAATGCTGAATAGCGTTTACGTTTCCATGCCCAATGGATACCAAAGCAACTATACAGCATTCCTCGACGCGTCTACAGATGACGGTGCTTATGTAGACCCCGCCAATGCAATGTATAAACTGGGACAAGGATACGCAACCGAAATTAGTCCGATAGAAAACCGTTGGGCCGATTTATACATCGGTATCCGGCGTACACTTTATTTCGAGCAGTACATTCCTCTCCTACAAAACAATGCAGGTTGGACAGATGCACAAGTTGAAAGTTATAAAGAACTGGCCATAGCAGAGAGTAAATCGGTCCGTGCACTCTATTACTTCGAGTTAATCAAAAGGTATGGAGGAGTTCCGCTCGTGAAAAAGACATATACTCTTGATGATAAAGAGATTATAACATTACCCCGCAATAATTTCAGCGATTGCGTCGATTATATTGTAAATTTATGCAATGAAGCCAGCGAAATATTTACGCGCTACAATTATATCACCAATCAATATCGTGGTTTTGGTTTTTTATCAGCCAGTACATGCCCGTTGGCTATTAAGGCAAAAACGCTGGCGTACGCAGCGAGTCCATTATTCAACAATGTACAAAATCCGATACTCGGCTATACTGACGGAAACGTACAAGAAAGGTGGAAACTTGCTGCTAAAGCTTTGAAAACCGTAATTGACCTTGCTCCGAGTAAATTGTATTTATACCCAAACTTTGAAAAACTGTTTATCATACAGCCAAACCAAAATACTGAATATATAGTATATACCGGAAATCCAAAAAACTATATGCTGGAACTTTACAATTACCCTCCTTCACTGTTGGGTTCGGGAGGTACTTGTCCTTCCCATAATCTGGTATGCGCTTTCGAGAAGAAGGATGGTAGTGCCAACGATATGCAATCAGATACCCGATTCGAGAATATGGATCCTCGTTTTGATGTTACGATCGTTCGTGACGGAAGTATTTTGGGAGCAAGAGGAGCAATCGACATCAGCGACCCCAACAGTCAGGATGCTATCGGCAAAGTCAATCTTCGTTCTACCGTTACAGGTTATTATTTACGCAAATTCCTTGATACGAATATAAATCTGTCAGCTCAAACAATAACGAGTACCTACCACTACTTCCCTGTCATTCGCTTGGCAGACATCTATTTGCTATACGCCGAAGCCATGAACGAAGCATACGGACCGAATGATGCAGCCGATTTGGGGTGGACAGCTCTCGAAGCTTTGAATAAAGTAAGAACACGTGCAGGAATAACAGTCCCATACACTACAACTTCTCAAACGGAAATGACAAAGAAAATAAGAAATGAAAGACGGGTTGAACTGGCATTCGAAGATCAACGCTATTTTGACTTGAGAAGATGGAAAACAGCCGAAAAAGATTTGAACCAGCCACTAATGGGATTCAGAATAGAGCGGCAAGATAATGGAGTTGTGTCCACACATGAGTTTGTTGTCGACGGACAAAGGAAATTTAATACAAAGATGTATTATTCTCCTATCCCCTACTCAGAAATGCAGTTAAATACAAATTTAGTACAGAATCCCGGTTGGAGATAACAATCTAAAAATCGTATAATATGAAAAAATGGTATATATTAATGCTACTAATGAGCTTATGGTTCATAGGAGCGCAAGCACAAGAAACCGTAAGAGGTGTTGTTACAGATGCCGCCGGCGAACCATTAATTGGTGCCAATGTGGTAGAAAAAGGACAACCCAGTAATGGAACAATTACAAATCTTGACGGCAAATTCACATTAAAGGTAACCAGTAACAAGGCTATTATTGCTATTTCAATGATAGGAATGAAAACTGTGGAAGTTACCGTTCCCAAAGATGGAAAGACACTTACCGTAAGACTCCATGATGACACACAAACCTTGGACGAAGTAGTGGTTGTAGCTTATGGGCAACAGAAAAAGGTATCGGTTACCGGATCTATTTCTGCTGTGGGCAATCGGGAACTGAAACAAGGTCCTACTTCCAGTGTCACAAACAGTCTGACAGGACGTATTCCCGGACTGGTAACACGTCAAACCAGCGGACGTCCCGGTGAAGACGCTGCCGCACTCTATATTCGTGGCCGTGCTACGGTGAACGATGCTTCTCCGTTGATTATGGTAGATGGCATCGAACGTGACTTTTCACAAATCGACCCGGACGAAATAGAAAGTATTTCCGTATTGAAAGATGCATCTGCTACTGCCGTTTATGGTGTACGTGGAGCGAACGGAGTTATCCTTGTGACTACAAAACGTGGTAATTCCGGTAAAGCTAAAGTTTCTTTCTCCGGTGAGTTCGGTATTACACAAATCAACCGTATTACAAAAATGGTGAATGCCGAAGAATATGCAACATTGATGAATGAAGGTTTGGTGAATGAAGGGCAAGCACCGAAATATACAGAGCATGATATGCAATTATACCGCGACCAGTCCAGCCCGTTTACTCATCCGGACAACGACTATATAGATATGTTTACCAAACTAGGTACACAACAAAAGTACAATGTCAATGTATCGGGAGGAAACGAACGGCTTAAATATTTTGTGTCATTAGGCTATTTTCATCAGAACGGAACCTACGAAACTGATATCGAAAAATTAAAAAAGAAACCGGATCTGGCCAAATTGATTGCCATTAACCCGGAACTGGATAATTTACTCCAGCAACCAGACTACAACTCTGCCTACTACTATAATCGTTTCAACGTACGAACCAACCTAGATATACAAGTTACTAAAGACTTCAGTATTGGCGTTGACTTCAGCTATCGTACCGGAAGCAAGAACCGTCCCAACTCCGAAGGAGATGCCAGCCGTGCATTTAACAATATGACCCGTACACCTGCCAATGCATTCCCGCTAGTCAACGAAAACGGAACTTTTGCAGCCGTTCCAAATCTTGTGAGAGCCAACCCACTACACGCATTCCTCTATCAGGGATATAGAAAGGACAACGACAGTGCTTTGGAAGGAACTGTAAAACTGAACTACGATTTACATGCTATTACTAAAGGATTGAGTATCGGAGGTAAATTCTCCTACAATAGTTATATCGAAGACAACGGTATGGGCTTGAATGTGGTGGAACCTGTATGGAAATATAATGAGAATGGAACATACCAACGCCTACTTGCCAAAGTATTCCCTTCTCTCATCAATTTTGCATCCGGAGCAAAAAAACGTGTATACTGGGAAGCATTCGTGAATTATTCACATCAATTTGCAGAAAAACATAATGTTTCGGGACTTATTTTATACAACTATAACTCTCACCAAGCACCGGGCGATGGTGAATATGGAGGGCTACCGCAGGTATATCAAGGACTGGTAGCCCGTGCCAACTATGATTTTGAAGGTAAATACTTAGTAGAAATCAATTTAGGATACAATGGTTCCAACAGATTTGTTGAAGGCGAACGATATGCATTATTCCCTTCCGCATCCGTAGGCTGGATTGTTACTAACGAATCTTTCCTAAAAGACAGCAAACTATTACCTTACTGGAAAATAAGAGCTTCATTAGGACAAGTCGGTAATGACAAATTCGGAAGTAATTTTGCCTATTATTCGGAAGCGACCTATGCCGCAGGCACCAATTACAATTTCGGTGAATCTCCAACTGCAGCCAGTGGAGGACTCTTGGAAGGAAAAGCAGCACAGATTGTAAGTTGGGAACGTTCTACCAAATTCAATATCGGTATGGACACACGCTGGTTTGAAGGTAAATTAACCTTGAATGCCGAATACTTCCGCGAAAACCGTACCAACATCTTGAAAACTCCCTCACGCACCAACATCATTTCCGGAGTGACAAGTTTTTCTCCACAAAATCTAATGGAAGTAAAAAATCAAGGTGTAGAAGTAGAAGTAGGATGGGATCATAAGATCAAAGACTTCGGCTATCGCATCAAAGCAAACATTGCCTACAACCACAATGAGATTATCGAACAAAATGAACAGATACGTAAATATCCTTATATGAACCGTACCGGAGGTTCTATCGGACAACAGTTCTCACTGATAGCCGACGGATTCTACAATACATATGCCGAAATCGCAGCCGGCCCGACGCAATACGGCACCTTACAACCTGGAGACGTCCGTTTCCGTGATATCAACGGAGACGGTGTTATCAATGATTACGACATAGCACCTTTCGGTTTCTCGGATGTACCCGAAATAACCGGCTCATTCCAAGTTGGTCTGTCTTACAAAAACTTCGACCTGACCGTTATGTTCCAGGGAGCAACACGTGTAACAATTCCACTGACAGGTGAAGTTGCATGGGAGTTCTTCAATCTTGGTTCTGCTCTTGCCGACAGACATTTGGCCAGATGGACTCCCGAAACACAGCAAACTGCGACTTATCATCGTATGAGCAATTCTTCAGGCTCCAATCAGAACAACTTCAAATCATCTTCAATGTATTTGTATGACGCTTCTTATCTGCGACTGAAGAATGTAGAGTTATCCTACAACTTCCCTAAAAAGTGGTTTACCCACACCCCGATATCCGCATTAAGGATGTATGTCAACGGATTCAACCTGCTTACTTGGGATAAGTTAAAAGTGATCGACCCGGAAGCACAACCTGCCAATCGCGGAAACTTCTACCCTCAGCAAAGAATCTATAATCTTGGAGTAAACGTTACATTCTAACCTCTGATAACAATTCGATATATGAAGAAAAATATTATTCTAACAGCCTTTTCCCTACTGCTCCTATACGGATGTACCGGTGATATGGAACGAATCCAGACAGGAACGAACACGGAAGAATTAATCTATGCAGACGCAGCAAAGACAAGGCAGATTTTAAATAACCTATATGCCCGCACGCGTCTAACACAAGGTAGCTTCTCCAGTTTCTCCGGAGATGGAGTAACTTTCCTTGACTGTGCAACAGACAACGCATATGCACCTATTGAATATTCATCAGCACATACGCATGGTAAGTCAACCATGTCTGCCTCTGATATTGCAATGAACGGAGGACATCCCTGGACCTTCTATTACAATAGTATCCGTAACGCAACTCTATTTATACAAAAAGTAGACAAATCGGTACTGTCTGATGAAGAAAAAGCCTCCTCAAAATTACAAGCGCGTTTCTTACGGGCACTGTATTATGCAGAATTATACCGTTGGTACGGAGGAGTCGTGTTGCTGGGAGATGAAATCATCTCTCCTACCGACTTGGACCGTTCGCGTTCAACTGCAGAAGCAACCGTCGACTATATCGTTTCCGAACTGGCAGATGTTGCATCACAACTTCCATTAGAATGGGACGCCCCCAATTACGGGCGTGCTACCAAAGGAGCGGCACTGGCCTACATAGCCCGTACCAAACTTTATGCTGCCAGCAAACTAAACAACCCGTCTATGGATCGTAAGAAATGGGAAGATGCCAGAGACGCATTATCAGCAGTCATGGGATTGAATATCTATGATTTATATTATGACACGCAAAATCCGGAATTAAGTTATGCACATTATTTCTGCGAGCGTAAAACCAAAGAAAATATATATACATATCTACTCGCTGCCAATGCCACCATGCATAGTAATCTTCCCCAAGGAGCTCCCTGGAATGAAAAATCTTATGTGGGATGTACTCCCACTCAGAATCTGGTAGATGCTTACGACATGAAAGACGGTACTGAACCAATCACCGGATACGATGCCAATGGCCAGCCTATCATTAATAAAAATTCAGGATATGACGATAAGAATCCTTATGAAAACCGGGATCCACGCCTTAAAATGACAATCTTTTATCATGGCAACACATTCGATCTTAATGGTTCCCAACAAGCGTTGGATATGACTGACGTAGATGATAAAAGCAAATCATCCGGTTATCTCGTCCTGAAATATCTCGACGATAGAATCGGACACAAAAGTTCGGGAAACTCCAATTATGACTGTAACCCCCAAATGATACGTTATGCGGAAATATTACTGGGGTATGCAGAGACACTTAATGAATTGGGTGACAGCAAAAATGCAGTAAAAACAGTCAACCTGATACGCAAACGTGCCGGTGTAGGAGAATTAGATGAAAACAAAAATTGGAATAAGGACGAACTCAGACAGCGCATCTACAAAGAATATCGTGTAGAATTTGCATTCGAAGACAATCGTTTCTTCGATGCCCGCCGATGGGCCAAAGCGGAAGAATGGTTCTCTAAACCAGTATACAAGGTTACTGTAACAGGCAGCCTAGAAAATCCTACATATACCAGAAGCCTGCTGGAAGAACGTATTTTTCTTTCCAAATGTTACCATTTCCCAATCCCGCAGCAAGAAGTTGACAATAGTCAGAATATTGAACAAAACGCCGGGTGGTAATCAGATTTATAAACCAATAATTTTACAATAATATGAAAGCAAAACATTTATTTTATACGTTATTTATCTTCCTGTTTTCACTTACCTCTTGTGAAAATGAAGCTAATATTGATTATGTTCCTACTGTACTATTCAATTTTGAAGGAGGAACGAACTTGGTAACTACTCCGAAAGGTATCAAAGAATATACGGTAAAAGGAAGCATCACTTCTACAGCAGGACTTACCTCCTTCGTTATCAGCACAGCCAATGCTGAAACCGGTGCGGCGATATCTGTCATCGAGAGTACCAGACAAACATTTGACGAACCTAAAAGTAATTATGATTTTTCATATACTATAACAAACCTGTCAGAAAACAAAGCGATCAAAATTAGTGTAACTGATGCTGAAGGAGAAGACTTTCAGAAAAACTTTGTAGTAGAAATCACTCCTGCTGTTATCTTTTCTGAACATAGTGATAAGAAATTGGAATCAGTTGACAAATATTGGGGAGTATTCTATGCTGAATGGTTATATGGCCGCATCTATAAGAGCCGTGAAGCGGGTCAATATGCTGCTGAAGTTAATATAGGTATGGAAAATAAGAATGGAAAAGCAGTATTAATCTCTCCTGCCAAGCATAGCTTAACCTTTAACGGTGCTCGCAATACTAAATTCGGAGTTACGAATATGACCTTAGAACAGTTCAACGCAATCAGCAGAATTGATGACACTCCTCTAAAGAATTTGTCACCAACAACAGAAAGTATTGAAATAGAGAATGGAAAAGTATATGCATACCAGACGCAAGATGGACAAAAAGGAGTGGTATATATTCAAAACCTGACTGGTAATGCCGGTAGTTCTGACGATCCGACGGTTACGGCAACGATTGTCACCAAGTTACAAGCGAAATAAACAGTTATCAACATAAGTTATACGGAATAGGGTGTGTCTCTCATTGACAAGACAGAGACGCACCCTATTCAATTTTGTTTCAAAGGTTTAAAACTATTTGTTTCCCGTAATGAAACTGGAAGTTTCAAGCCTTGGGAACAAAAGTTTCAAGCGTCTGAAACTAAAGTTTCCCACCGGTGAAACTATGGTTTCTGTACGGCGAAACCAAAGGTTCCAATGCATGAAACTATTGGTTTTGCCGTATGAAACAAAGTGTTTTTTCAAGATGCGCAAATATAGTGCAAACCTATTAAAATTCAAATAGTTATAAAACTAATGTTTTAATCGGATGTGGTGAATAAAGCTAAATAGAGCATATTTGGGAGTGAGTTATGTTACTTATCTGTTACCTCTTCCAATTTGCCTACTAATCGGATATAAGGCATTAGTTTTCAATATATTGCATTATTCTTCATAACTTCAAATACCTCAACAGTAATTAAATTTGTAACTAAAAAAGTTGAGTTATGAGAAGTACATTCAGAGTGTTGTTTTACACTAAAAATCAATCGATTAAGAATGGTAAAGTACCTGTAATGGGACGTATTACCATCAACAAGACCACAGCTTGCTTTAGCTGTAAGAAGGAGGTGTCTATTTCTTTATGGGACGCCAAAGCTAATAGGGCTAAAGGGAAATCCGAAGAAGCTAGAATGTTAAACCAGGAACTTGATAATGCCAAAGCCCAAATTGCCAAGCATTACCAATACATATGCGATCATGACAGTTTTGTCACAGCCAAGAAAGTCTATAGCCGCTATGTCGGTTTTAAAGAAGATTCCCACACCCTTATGGAGCTTTTCAGGGAACAGCTTGAGTCATACAAGGAGAAAGTAGGCAAGGAAAAGGCAAAAAGCACCTATCTTGGTTTAGTAGCCGATTATAAGAGCGCATTGCTTTTTTTGAAAGACAAAAAGAATGTTGAGGACATTGCACTTGATGAACTTGACAAAGATTTTATTGAAGACTATTATAATTGGATGTTGGGCACATGCGGCTCGGCCAGTTCTACAGCATTCGGACGTGTTAATACCATGAAATGGCTAATGCATATCGCTCAAGAGAAAGGTTTAATAAAAGTTCATCCCTTCACGGGTTTTGGATGTAAGCCGGGATATAAAAGACGTTCATTTCTCTCTGAAGAAGAACTGCAGAGGCTTATACATGTAGAATTGAGGTATAAACGTCAGCAGGCTATGCGTGACATGCTACTTTTCATGTGCTTCACAGGCCTCGCCTTCGCAGATCTGAAAGCAATTACTTATAAGAATATCCATACAGATTCTGATGGTGGCACATGGCTCATGGGAAACCGTATAAAAACAGGCGTAGCATACGTCGTGAAATTATTACCTATAGCAATTGAACTTGTAGAAAAGTATAAGGGTGATAACAAAAAGAAAGATTCTCCTGATTGCGTTTTCCCCGTCGGTGATTATGAAACCATGAAAAGTAGTTTTAAGGTTTTAGGGAAAAAGTGTGATTGTAATGTAAATATCACCCCTCATATCGGGAGACATACCTTTGCAGTTTTGGCTATATTGAAAGGCATGCCGTTAGAAACTTTGCAAAAAGTATTAGGACACAAATCGATTCTTTCCACACAAGTCTATGCTGAACTGATCAATCCGAAGGTTGGGGAAGATACGGATAGGATGTGCGACAAGATTGGTTCCGTGTATCGCTTGGCCAATTAGAATAAGTATGAAAAAACACCCTTCAGCAAATGTTGAAGGGTGTTTTTCGTATTCAGGCAGGTTGCTTATTTCAAGTAACGCCTGAAATCTTTATAGTTCTTTTTTAGTACCTCGTATAGCCCGCTTTCCGGATAGAGCAGTTTACCCCCGACAGAGGTAATTGAGGTATAAGGTATTGCCTTTTCATCCCGTAGTGTTTGTAATGTACGCTTGGAAACATGAAGCATCCGGCATACCTCATCTCCACTCAGATAATGTTCGTCTGCAATCGTCGGACGTATCCGTGCCGCAGCAGCCTCCAGATTTTTTCCTGTCCGTTTGATCCATCCGGTAAGTTCCTTGAACTCTTCCGAATCTTTAGTGATAATGTCTGCCATACTCTTTATTTTCTTTTTTTGATTAGTCCTTCCTCCAGAATTTGCTGGATGTCCACTTCTTTATAAAAGAATTTTCCACCGATATTAGAATAAGGAATCAGCCCGTTATCCCGGTAAGTCTGCAGTGCCCTTTTGGAAATATTGAGAGCCAGGCACACATCCTGCGCATCCAGTCACTTGTCCGGTGTTACGGGGGCTATTTTCTTTTGAAAGTCCATCATTTGCACGGACAGCATACTTAGTTGTTTCTTCAAGTCCTGATAAGCACTTGTTTCGATAATTGTCAGTTCCATGATTTATAAATTAAATTGTGAATAATGAAATTGGGTGCAAGATAAAGGGAATATTACTATAAATCAATCGTTTAGTTTCCAGTGTCGTTAATAGTCATTAATAGTCATTTTTTGTCAGCGTAGCTTTTCTTATACTTTTTATTTAACGGGGGAGTCGTGAAATCCGACATCCCTTATACAAATGGTAACTCTTTCATCTTTTTTCCTTTTTTGCCCTGCCACATTTCTTTATGATATGGATTTCTTCGGAGAAATCAGAAATATGAGTATCTTTGGAACGAAATATAGATTTAAATGGCAGGCAATAGCCTTCCAATTAGATATAGACATAACATTCGCAGAATGTCTCAAGACGGAAATCTGGTAAATGTTATTTTACTTGTATTTATTTTGTTGTACACCAATAAAATAGCAGTCATAGCACCTTGCAAAAGAAACAGAATAGAAACAAAATCGGTATTTTAGGATATTCTTCGGTTTTTACTTTTCACTTGATTTTATTCCTTGCATTTGGTTGCACACAAAGTGTTTCTCAAAGTTACTCTCCCCACGACTTACCCCTTCCTCAAGAATATCGTTTGGCTAGCTATAGAGAATTTTGCAGCCAAAAGAGAAAATAGGCAAATGTACATCTTAAGGGTATACGCTCATTGTTTTTTGCACCACGCAAAAGTAAGTACTTCTATCAAATCATAGGCATATATGAAAAGGCAAATATGCCTACCTATATTTAGTTTACTTTGATTTAGCATATATATAGGCTAATAGACTAAACTAAACTGAATTTTCAATGGATTTCCACATTCTATCCTACACATATGCACAGCCAAAAGAGAAGAAATTTTCACCATGTGTTTTTCTCTTTTCGATGCAATAATATCATAATTTATCGGATAGAAATGAATACAGGTTTGTTTGCCCCATTTTATTCCTTATAAAGTTACTTCTACTGCTTTGTGGAAGGTAATCTAATTAATTCGCAATTAACCGTATCTATTGTTTTTTCTTGGTCAAATTTTACTGCTTTAACCAAATTAGCCCAGTCTCGAAACTTCATTTCAGGACTATCTCCATAATGCGCTTGCACAACTTTTATTGCTTCCAAGGTATGGGGTGTATCTATAGCTAAAAGGGGTCTTAGCTTCTCTAGTAACTTGACATCTGAAATAGTTGTAATCTTACCATTCTCGATAGATGGAGTATGAGTTATCACTTGTGCCTTAGGAGATGAATTTTCGAAAAATGAATCTATATTCTCAAAAAACATCAATAAGTCCTTACGCTTAAAAAAGACTGGTTCATCATCATTTTTCAATCGCTTACGCAATAATTCGCCTGGAGAAACTTCTTCTTGAAAAAATGTTCGTGAATAAAACGACACGCTCTTTCTTTCATTTAATCGTTTTTTAGCAATATGAAAATTCCAACATACTAAAACGTCATTTATTCTATCATAGCCCAAGAAAATGAAAGGATAGGCAGATTCCTTTATTTCTGAGAATTCATCTTTTATTGGTAGTTGAGCTCGTGTCGTATCAGGTCTATCTTTAAAATATGCAGAAGAAAGATTTTTTACATACACATAATATTTCCTCCCTTTTAACGACATTAAAAAGGGTTGTATTCCGCTTATATATTGAAAACTGTCTGCTTTTGCAAGTACATTCAACATTAGCTGAAGCAATGTTTCTGGTAGAACTTTCTCATTCATCATACGCTATAAACTTGAAAATAGTTTACTATGTGGGTATATTGCAGCAATATTATCCGGAACATCAATTTGTGATAAATCACAATCGAAATGGATATTAGTAATTTCATTCGGAATACTTTCACTATTCAATGACGGTATATATATAGCAGGAATCAGTTTATAGGAATCTACTGCCTGTTGATAATCAAAATAAACATCATATACCTTTTCAAATTCAGAACCTAATGTTCGAAATATAATTTCATTTAACTTATACCGCAATTCCAATGAACAAATTTGAGTCTCTATGTCCTCTTTTAAATCAAAGATATTTTTTCCTATTCCAGATTGAATAACAAAGATCGAAGATATAATCAAATTGGTGTTTTCAGTGGGAGATAATTGATCATACGAAAATTTATGTATTCTATGAGATTTAGATGTGCTTTTTACCTCTATTTTATCTATTCCATCATTAAAATCATATACATCATTTAATGAAGAATGCCATGCTTTTAATAAATATTCCGGATTACTGGCTATAGATATAACAAACAACTCCGCCCATAAGCCTTGAATTGTTTTTTGTGGAGGTAAATTAAAGCATCGAAATAAATCAACCAATTTTTGTATTTCATCATGCAGTTGTTTTTGAGTAGGATAATTGCCTAATTTACTTAATACAATTTCTACTACATCTATGAAATAATTGATATAATCGACATTCTCTGTTTGCAATGCAACTATTGTATAGTAATTCTCTATCGGTTTATCCGTATTTGACAATTTCAATCTACATAATTGATTGAATTGAATAGAGATTAAATCCAATTTTATGTTCGAAAGCGAACTAATATTCGAACTAGCAATAAAAAAGATTGGAAACCCCTCATAAGATATGCCTATTTTATGCGTATCAGAAAAAGGAATATTATCAGCAGCATAACAATTATGCTCCGTCAAAATTTTTGTTTGTAGTTTACTAAATATGGAATGAAGTGATACTTTCATATTATTCTTCTGTTTCTACATAATTGATTGCGAATTCTTCCGGATAATATATCGCCAAAGTATAAGCCGTTCGTCCCGCCCATTGAGTAGAATTGCATTTTAGTTTTACATGATGAATCTGAATACAAATTGAGTCTTCAAATTTTATATTCGCATCACCAGGATATACGGTACTACCGGACATCGAACGTCCAGAATGCAAATTATTTATTCTAAATGTATCAATATCAAAAGCACGTTCGCGGGGTATTCCTCTATATGCCATTTGTATGATATATGCGTACTCTAATGCTCCTTGTTTTTTGGTACTTAAGTATTTTATATATCTTAAAGTTGCCTCTTTTCTTGCAGCATCAGGCATATTCTGAAATTTAAACTCTGTTAAAAATTCAATGATTCTCTGAATTGGAAGCTTGACATATCCATGATTTCGATCGTCCGTACCATAATTCTCAAACAATTTCAATTCTACATCTGCAAGGAAGCGGTTTACAAATGTGGTATTTTCATCAATTGCTTGGAACGCATTCATTTTACGCCATCCATTCAATTTTGTTGTTACAGTATGTTTAGATAAGATATTTTTTCGCGTGGCATTTAATCTATTAGAGATTAATAGTAGTCGCTCAACATCTTCAAGGTTTTTATTATCGAGAAGCCATTTTCTCATTTCTTCTTCATGCTCTACATATTCTTTGTATTCAATTATTACCTCAAAAGGTAAAAACACACGGCATGACCAAAGATAATTTTGCTTATATCCAAAAAAACGACATCGCTGTTGAATTGTATCTGCGGTAGATTTTCCGACACTACATCTCGGCATATATGTTACTGCAAGATGCTCTACAGTAAAACCCCGATTAAGCATATCTGCTCCAACCAATATGTGAGAACAACTGCTAGCCCAATCAATCTCTTTATTTTCACCTTGTCTCTTATTCCTGCTTATAACTAATTCAACATTGGTGTCAAGAATGATATCATCTATACAGCACCAGATATCCTCAAAGGATGGGGCTGACTCATTGTGAGCTTCATACATCCGTATAGATTCTGGATAACATTTTGCAAAGCTATCTTTCAATTCTTGGTAGCCCAGGTCTTGTTCTCCATTAGCTAAAATATTCGACCATGCATCAATGATATTTTTTATCCATCTATAAAATTTCTCGCTCGCATCTTGATCTCTATCCGCATGTATCATCATAGATAAAAAAGATTCTTTCTGTAAAAGTTTTACTATGATAGCAACACCCATTAAATGTAACTGTAAGGCGTTTACAAGTGAATCCGGACAATCAGCAAGGTTATTGTGCTTTGAATGAAAAACTTCTCCTTCAGGAATTGTTATGATTAAACCTGGCTCATCACAAAAAAAAGTTTTGCCACCAGTATAAGTTTTGCCAGGAGTCAAAACAGTATGATGCTTAGGTGATAGTAAGTCCATTATACTTATTAACAATGGTCCTTGCGGAGTTGCCGTATATTGTATGTAGGAATGGTTTGCCAAAGCCCCCTTTAATTTCATGATACTACTATATGTAGTTGTATATTCATCATCTTCCCATTCTTCTGATTTACTATTTTTGTAAGCATAGCCATTCAGACTTGCTTGATCAGCTTCATCATCAATAATTAAAACTCCTGCTTTTCCTAATGTCTGTTTAAGTTGCATGGAATTAAACATTGCAGCCAAGTCTGAGATATACTTATGATGTTTAAGCACTGTTATCAAAATAGTTGGTTTAGAACTAATATTCAAAGCATTGCGTATCCTTTGCGCATATTCTAAAGTCGGATTTTCAAAAAGTTTATAGCGCTATTTGCACTTCCATTAATTAAATCCTTTCTTAATCGTTTAGTGGTCTGAGAAAGAAGATTGTTTTTAGTTCCGGCAAAGTATATAATTATACGAAACCCATTGTCGTGAGCAAGTGCAGAAAGCGTTGTGAAAGACATGGTTTTACCACTTTGTACATAACCTACCACTAGATTGGTTACAGACTGCACTTCATTTTTGTAGGGGTTTGTACAATGCGATAAGATTTCAATTGTTTCAGAACTCAATGTATCGATGCCATCTTCATCTAATTTTTGCCCAAAACGAGACAATAATTCCATTGTTCGTTCCCCTATGACTGGAGAAAAATCATTTTTATGAGTATTGAGTATTTCTATTTCCATAACTACTGCAAAATATTTTGATTAAATAATATACGCAAATTTGATGCGAATTTAGTGCCTTTATCTGGTGCCATAATTTCAGCTAACGTCAATGCCTTAAAAATAGCAACTATCGGTGCATAGTCCTGTCCTTTTTTAAAATGCTCAAATCTCGTAAAGAACGGATGTGCTAAATTAATTTTGCATGATATTGATTTGGTATCAAGAAATAGATTTTCTTCTGTGTCAGTAGTAATTACAGAGTACAAAGAATCAGTTTCTGTTTCAGTTACCAAATCCATTGTGAGGATATAATTTTTCCCATTGTATTGAAAAGATTCACTATAGCTATCAAGTGGTTTTGCATTTATAATTACATCTTCGTTTTTCTGCAAATATTGTTGGTTGCTAATTTTGGCTTCCACTTCACTAACTTGACGAGATAGTTGTTTGGGTTTTGCCTTCTTTTCCAAGTCCTTTTTTATAGCTTTGGAGATTTTTGTGTATTGATCTTTACCGCGTTGTCTATAATTATCCGTTTGCCCAAGAATATTCAGATTGTCCGCTTTTAATTCATCCTTTAAGGCGTCCATAAAAAGATATAAATCTTCTTCTTCTCTGAAACCATTTTTATTAAATGATACTTCAAAACCCTCTAATTCAATTTCTCCGAATAAACGTCTGTATCTAAAACTACCAGACTGTCCAAATATAACAGTTGGGAAATACCTCTCATCTCCTCCTCCAACAATTACTCGACCTCGACGCATTAACACTAAACCATTTGCTCCATTTTGGATTTTATCAAGTATTGCTATGAATCCTTTTGCTTTATATTCCCCCATTTCAAAATCTATTTCTTTTCTCCAAAGAATATTTTCACCATCAGGAGTTTTATAGAAAGGGGCATAAAGTATTCCATAATCTGGTGCTTCAAGACTTTGACCATTTACAATGATCTCAACATTCCCAGTTCTAAGGAACTGTCTGTAAATACTTGATAAGTGTCTGCGTATCTTTTCCATTTGCCCTGGTTTTGGCGCATTTGTGGATAATTGAGATAATATTATTCTTGTATAATGCTCATTAGCTGGAGCATTTTTCTCAATCACAACAAGTTCTTCCTTTTCCTCTGTTGTTACTTTTTGTAAATCAAATTCAGTAAAACGTTCAACATCTTCTCCTAAAGCTTTTGTATATACACACCATTTATTTGCGAGCCAAACAGATGCTGTTTTCATACCCATTCCAAATTCATTTAAGCCGGTGTCATCCAATGGAATATGCGCAGGCTCAAAAGCCCTTTGATAGTTTACAGCATCAATACCTGCGGCATTGTCAGATATTAAAATTGTTCTATTCTCCCAATCAACAGAAATCTCAATGCGAAGTTTGTAATTAGATTCTAAATCAAATAATTCTGTTTTATGATTCAAGAAACTTTGCACTGCATTATCTACATACTCTCCCAATGTATTTGAGACGGTATTGTTTAAATTTCGAAATGTACTATATACATTGGGTTTTAATGCAATTGACACCTTATTTATTTGTTTCATTTCCATCAAATAACAAATTTATTGCAATACGTTTTACAACTTCTACATTAACCGCATTTCCAAAAGCTTTAAATGCGCTGGCAATCGTATCAGGATATTCCGCCAATTCTTCCATACATTGAAGTTTGGCTCCTTCTTTTCTTGTCATGTACCGACCTTTTTCTCCATTGGGAGTTATCAACCACGGAATTATAGGAATTTGAGTTGTTGTTAACACCAATGCAGGCGAATAGGTCGGCAATTTCACACGCATTCCAGATGGACGGAACTGAATAATTTTATTATATATTGTAGGGTGTTCTTCATAACCACAATTCCATTCAAATTTTTGATGGCTATTTTCGAATCCTTCTTGCTTAATTTCATCAATCCATGCATCAATCCATGATTTATTATCTTGATAGAATTGTCGGTTCTGTCTGATGAATTGTTTTTTCCAATCCGGGAATTGTCGTCCTGTTTTAGGTTTTCCTTGAGAATATATGGGAAGAAGTTGCAAAAAATCATCTTTTGAGTTTCCAACTATATCTTCTCCAAATTTACCTTTTTTCCCAGACAATTGTTGCCGTTTCTGAAAGTAAGGTGCTACCCCCTCGTAATCATAAGTGGCACCAAATTCCATTGCCCAAATAGGGAATGTTGGTAGTGTACTCTTATTTTGAGAAAGTAAATCCAAGAATTTTTGCCATGCTGCCATGTGCTTTCTCGTGACTGGACGTAAAGACATATAGTCTGTATCTTCAGGAATTAGTATTTGAGAAATATCACAGTCAGGCCTTTCCTCATGTTTTGGAAATGCAAAAGTTTGCAACCCACCTCTACTTTTTAAACGACCAACAATATACATTCTTGTTCGATGCTGGGGAATACCAAAATAATGGGGAGATATAATATCTTCTTTTACCTCATAAAGCATTGATAGCTTTTCATGAATTACACGATACGTATTTCCTTTATCATGAGATTTCAAGTTAGGAACATTCTCAAGAAATACAAATTCAGGCTTGTGAAATTCGAGAACTTCCATTATTTTATTAAACAAGTTGCCCCTTTCTTTCTCATCCTGAAACCCTTGTTGTTTTCCTGCTTGTGAAAATGGTTGACATGGAAAACCACCACATAAAATATCATGTGATGGAATGTCCTTTTCGATATTAATAAGATTAATATCCCCAGCACACTTCATACCAAAATTACTCTCATACAAAGTGCGTAAATCTTGCTGGAGTTCACTAGCAAATACACATTTGCAGCCCAATTGCTCTAAGGCCAAATGGAATCCTCCTAATCCTGCAAATAAATCTATAAACTTATATGTTGGCATAATTGGATCGTTTTTAAATTTGGTGTCATAATTAATTTTTCAGACATCCAATAGGTACAACATAGACTCCATCTGTTCGCTTATAGGCAAAATCACCAACGCCTGTCAGCACCATACAAAAAGCAGGAGCTTTCATTCGAGATGTATCTATGATATTTGAGAGTGCCATTAATGTTTTTGCACCATCCTCAATCAATTTCTCTCCACCCAATTTTATTTCAATGAGACCATACGAACCATTACGCAAATGTACTACAGCATCACATTCCAAACCATTCTTATCTCTATAATGATAGACAGAACCATCTAAGGCATCAGCATAAACCCTAAGATCTCGAATACACATTGTTTCAAAAAATAACCCAAAAGTATTTAGGTCGTTAATTAAATCATTGGGACCTAAACCAAGGGCTGCCACGCCAACCGAAGGGTCAACATAATACCTTGTATCAGATGTACGAACCGCTGTTTTACTTCTCAAGTTAGGATTCCATGCCGGCATATCCTCAATTACAAATATTTTCCGCAAAGCGGTAAGGTACGCATCTATCGTTTCATCGCTGACATCCTCTGGTTCATTTGTTGATATGTCGGCAAGGATTGTGGCGATACTTGCTTGAGAGCCTTGATGCCTGGCATATGAACGCATAATTCTTTTTGCCCGTTCTGCATCTCGTTTTACATTGTCTACTCGTGATATATCGCTATTTGTTATCGCTTTATAATATTCTGTTGCCTGTAATAGTGCCGCCTTTTCTGTTTTCTTTTGCAAAGCTTTAGGCCACCCCCCACGGCAAACAACAAACGCAAGCACTGGCAATGTAAGTTTATTCAAGGCTCCTATTTTATCCGGGGCAAGGAACAGTTCCGACAGACTTATCTCACCTGTAGAATCCCCTGATTCCCACAAACTCATAGGACGCATGGTGAGCCATCCATATCTTCCAGTACCTGTGTGGTGAATTTCCTTAGCTTCGACAGGTACAGCAGAACCTGTAAGCATAAACTGCCCGTCTTCATCTCGGTGATCTACTTCAAACCGAATAGCATCCCAAAATTGAGGAACTTCCTGCCATTCGTCAATCAAACGAGGAGTTTCCCCTTCGAGCAAAAAACTAATATTGGTTTGAGCCATTTGCCTATATTGCTGTTGCTTAGTAGGGTCATCCATATAGATAACACTTTTGGCCTGTTGTTCAGCCGTGGTCGTTTTACCACAAGCTTTAGGTCCCTCTATCAATACAGCACCCATCGCCTCTAATTTATCACGCAGAAGTTGATCCGCTATTCGATTCTTATATTCCATACACCGTATTTTTCTGCAAAGATAGCTTATTTCTTTGTATTCCAAATCAATTTCAAAAATATATTTGGAAATTTGACGCAAAATCATTTGGAAATTTGGCTTTGTTTCGATTGGAAATTTGGCGTATAATTATTTTATACTATTGCGGTGATATTATTTACGGCATTTTCTTTGGAATATTCTCTATCTCTGACCTCATAATTAGGTATTAAGCATTTGCCACAGCCGTTTTCGTTTGGGCTTGCCCGTGTGCCACGAAATATCTTTCGGGGGAGCCTAATACCCCAACCGCCTTACGGCGTCGGGTAGGCTGCCATACAATCTGCAAGCAGAGGCGGTGGGATTATCCGATATATGACGGATTATAGAATGGCAGTCAAATGGATAAACAGCCTTTCCCGGTCGGAAGATTTTAGACCTCAATTCGCGAATAGGTTTTAACCGACAAAAGGGAGCTGAAAAAATTGTTACCAATAATTGTTTCTCGCGGGTTAAGAACGGATTTGCTTCTCCGACATAATCCGTTCATTTCTCAGCGGTCGAATTACGACCTTTTCCTTGTCGATAATGCTACCGGCATTCGAGTGTAAGAATCCTGTTTTAGAGTACGATTTCGGTCATCAAAGTTCAACCGCATTTCTTTTCAGTTGTTTGCATGAAACGGTTTACTTTAGTTTTCTTGCCCTATATATAGAGAAATACTAAACTAAACAGAATTATATATACCCGCGCGGGAATAAACTACACCTGCAAAAAAAACATCGGGAAACCAGAAAATTCGGCAGTTGCTTTAGTCGAATAATCCGTTTACTAAATTGACCGCATCGTCCTTTTTCTGATTGATGATTTTGGCGTAGACTTGCGTCATTTTCACATCAGCATGGCCGAGTAATTTCGAAGTGGTGTAGAGGTCTGCTCCGAGCGTCAGCATCATTGTCGCGAACGTGTGGCGGCTCGTGTGAAATGAAAACCGCTTATCTATTCCAGCCGCTTTCGCCCAAGGTTTGAGAAGCGTGTTTATCATCGTTGGGCTCGGCAAATCGAATACATGATCTTCCGATGTCTTCTCTCCACGTTCCGGCATCCACTTCAAGGCTTCGGGGGAAAGCGGCAGATAAATCGGCTCTTTGGTCTTTTGCATAGATACAGCCAAACGATATTGTCCCCTATCAACAAAGACATCTTTCCACTTTAAACTGATGATATCGCTTATCCGCAGTCCGCAGAAGCAGGAGAACAAATAAGCCTGTTTTACGGCTTCGTTTTTCATCGGAGCAGCAATCAATGCCCGCACCTCTTCAATGGTCATATACGACCGCTTGCTCTCCGGCAGACGGATTTTATCCGAATTGTTGATCTTCGTAAAAGGATTGACTTTTATAATTTCCGCTCGCACGGCTGCATTCAAAGCTCCGTTCAGAATGCGGTAATAGGTGTGTAGCGTAAAATTAGATACTTGTTTGCCCTTCGGTCGATATTCAGTCAATAGATAGTCGATATACTCTTGACAAAACGCCTTGTCGATTTGATCCATCGTTACCCGTTCTCCGGCATAATTTTTCAAGATGCGGATAGTAACTTGGATTTGGTTTCCATCTTTCTTTCCTCGCTTCGCCTGATTCTCTTTGTAGGTTTCCATCCAGTCCAGAAGAAAAACCTTTTCACGGGTTTCGATACCCGCTTCGCCGTTGGTAAGTTGAATGATTCGTTTCGATTTGATGGCATTGGCTGCGGCCATAGTCGTTTGATTCCGCACACGGGCATTGTTATCCGTTTCGGGGATAAGATACATCTTCAGATACTCATACGTCCGTTTGCCGTCCCGATAGATATCCAAATACAGACTTTTGTTTCCATTGGCCAACTCTTTCATCCGAAGACGGATAGGTTCTTTGACTTTTGCGGGCTTCTTTACTCGTGGCATAGTTCCTCCTTGCTTTACTCGTTATTCCTGCCACAAAGGTAGAAAGAATAATCCGAATTAAGGAACAAATAAGAAACAAAAATGTACCGAAAAAGAACCAAACAACAATAATCAAGTAAAACAAGAGAAGATGTAGATACAGCGTAATTACTTATTATACAGATTGTTTATTTTCACTTGATTAGTTTTTGTTTTCTCCTTCAATCTATACTATATAAATCTGGTAAATTTCAATGAATAGAGGCTTTTTGTGTATTGCTTATGCTATGCTTTGTCATAGCGTGGCTTACACAGCTACTATTCATAGGTTTACCAGAACCTCCGTCTTGGAGTTGGGTAAGGCCACGCTTTCTCAAATACTTCTGCCGAATAATATTTATAGGTTAAATATTATACTTATGGCAAAACTCCAATTACTTGCAATCACTACTCTTGACGGATACCTCTTCGACAGGACTGTTTCTTCCCCTTTGTGGGATAATCCGAACAAATATGGCCTCACCAAAATACGGGAACGTGCTACACAGACTCTCGGGCCGGATGTATCTTTCATCTCATTGACACAATGGAAAAAGAAAAATGAAGGTATTTATTTCATAGAAGCGGCTCCGGATACAATTTCCGTTATAAGCAGCATGTTCAGATACTGGTTGGTGGATGAAATCATCCTTTTTGTCGCACCGTATATCCAAGGGGACGGCATACGTCTGTTTACAGAAATTCCCGGTCCTTCCTCATGGGAAATGACCGGGAACAAATGTTTCAGATCCGGTATTTGCAGGCTGGCCTACAAACGGATTGAATAACCTGCAATTATCTTCTTATCCTGACTGACTTGGTTTAGACAGGCATCTTATATTTCTCCCAATATTTTCTTGCCTTGTCCGGTCCTATCCAGTTCCGTTGGTCATCGATTCCCCTGTCCGAGAGTTGTTTCCTGACCAGCTTCTGGATATCAATCTCCCCTTTGGCTATCTTGATCAGCAGTTCGGAAGCAATCGTATTCAGCATTAAGTCCGGATTCAGTTCATCCGGTATCTCTTCCATTTCTTTTTTCATAAGTCGCTTCTTTATTTTTTAGGTTTATTATCCTTGAAAGTCATCTCAATCCTGTAATTGTCATCCAGCTCGAGTGATGCCTCATACTTCTTTCCTTTCTTGCTGGTAAACTTCAGATATCCGGTACGTTTCCCCGATAGCAGCAGGAGCATCTGATTATCCGTCAGTTCCCTGCCGTTGAACGTTCTAAATAACAGGAACCCACAATTGGGATCGCTGCATTTGGCGACCTTGTTAAAGACGATAATCGTTTCTGCTCCGCATTTGGGGCAGTTACAATGTGGCAAGTCCGGATGGTTAAGTTTCAGGGCAAGCAGTTCCGAGGTGATTTGTTGGGTATAGGAATTGATGCTCTGAGTAAATGTTTCCGTGGAAACTTTGCCGGTTTCGATTTCATGCAAGGCGCATTCCCACCCTCCGGTCATGCTCACGTTGGCGATCATCTTCTCTTTTACAATATCATATACTTCCAGTCCTTTGGGAGTGGGAATCAGTGACCGTCCGTTTCTTTCCACGTAGTGTCTGGCAATGAGCAGTTCGATGATTCCGGCACGTGTAGCCGGTGTACCCAAGCCGGAATCCTCCATTGCCTCTTTTTCCTTTTCATCGTCCAATGTTCTGCCACAACCTTCCATCGCAGCAAGCAGGCTTGCCTCAGTGAATATGGGCTGCGGTTTGGTTTTCTTGACCAATGTATCAATACCGAGCACGGGCAATATTTCGTCTTCCTGAAATTCGGGCAGAAGACTTCCTTCTTCTTTCTCACTGGGTTCGTTATAGATGCCTCTCCACCCCGGAACTTTGATTTGGCTTCCTTTTATCCCGAAAAGAACGCCGTTACAGTCCGCTTGTACGGATACCGTTTCTTTCAGGCATTTGCCGGAGAAAGCCTCCAACATGCGTCCCGCGATCATGGAATAGATATTCTGCTCGTCAAGGGAAAGCCTCTGGGGATAGTTCTCCGTAATGATTAACGCATGATGGTCCGTCATCTTGCTATCGTCCACACAGTGCCGGTTTAAAGGCTGGTTACAGAGGTTTTCCGCATGCCATGTGAAACGGGGATGTTGCTTAAGCAGGCCGATGAGGGAAGGGACTTGTTCGAAGATGTCTTCTGTGATATAGCTACATCCGGTACGGGGATACGAAATGTAGCCTCCTTCATATAATTTTTGAGCAATGTTCAGCGTCTGTTCTGCGGTCAGTCCGAGTTTGGTATTGGCACTTCGTTGCAGGGCGGTCAGGTCATAAAGTAGCGGAGCTTCTTCTGGAACCTCTTTCTTCTCCACTTGCACCACTTTGGCTGTCGTCTCTTCATACACTTTTTTACGGTCCACATCGAGTTTTTCCGGTGTATCATATTTCCCGGTACAGGTTAAGACGAGTTCTTTCCCTGCTTTCGTTGTCCGTAGCTGTAGCAGATAATAGGGTTTGGCTATAAAATCCCTGTTGTCCAGATATCGACGGCAAATCATGCCAAGTGCCGGTGTCTGTACTCTTCCCAGAGAATAGTTACTCTTGCCTGCAGCCATGCTCAAAGACAGGCTGGCATTCATACCGACGACCCAATCTGATTCTCTCCTGGCTTTAGCGGCACGGTACAGGTTGTCAAACTCCTTACTTGATTTGAGGCTATCAAATCCTTCCCGTATCGATTTTTCTGTCATGGAAGATATCCACAAGCGTTTGGTTTCCTTATGATATCCCAGATATTCAAGCACATATCTCATAATTAACTCTCCTTCCCGCCCTGCATCAGTACAGGATATCACTTGATCAGCCTGACCCAACAGTTTACGGATTACTTCCAATTGTTTCAGAGCCGTCGGATCAGCCTTGTATCCATCTTCGGTTTTAATCTGACGGACAACCAGTTTGAACGGGTCGGGAATAATAGGCAGCATCTCCTTTTCCACATGGACAATGCCGTAGTCTTGAGGCAGGGCCAATGCCAACAGATGGCCGTAAGTTCATGTGACGGCATATCCGTTCCCACTCAAGTATCCTTCCTGTTTCTCCGTTACGCCCAGGACCCGGGCAATGCTGCGTGCCACCGAGGGCTTCTCACAAATACAAATTGTTTTCATGTTACTTTCTTTTTTAATATGAATGACTATTTAATTTTTACACTCTTGACCTTTGATTTTTCTTTCCGTACCCTTTTCTTCGGTTCTTTGGGAATGGAGAGCTTCTCTTTCTTTTCCGATACTTGTATGCTTTCCGTCAGATTCGGCAGGGGTATTTCCTTTGCCGGAAAACGGCTGATTAAATCCATTGAGATTCCTGACATTCCCGCATTCAGTTTCACCTGATCTGCCGGTTGGAGGTATTTCTCCCCGTTCTTTCCGGTTGCCAGTTCGTACATGACTGTTTCACGGCCCTGGAGGATTCCTTCGTAATTTTGGTAAGGAAGGTTTGATTCAGACAGTCCGTTCTGCTGAAGCATCCCACAAATCTCATCGGGTGGCAATCCTCCGAACTTCCGGTCAAAAGGAGAAGAAAGAATGTACTTGTATGTTGCCAGAAGCTGCTTTTCATGGCTCATATCGGGACATCCTTCATATTCCTGCAGTTGTTTGATTTTCTTTTCAATGCTGTTCAGAGCTTTGAAAGTATGTCTGTCCTTATTCTGAATAGGCATACTACCCATTCGGACCAGTTCCATCTGGATACGGTTCAGGCTGGACGTTTCCCATTTATTCAACAGATTACTGCGATTGCTCCGGTAATCATCCCGGAGGATAGCGATTGGATTTTTGGTACGAAAGAATAATCCGATCCGTTTTCCCCATGAGGGTTCGTGGAGGTTGGACGCGCTCCAGCGGATCGTGTTGAAACGGTAAGTATCCATGAATCTCCTGAAATGATTCCGGCTGGTAAACAGGTTTCTGAAAGTTTGCAGGAATGCTTTCCTTCCGGCAGCCCTGCGGCTACGTGGTATCTCTTTTTCGGGAATGAATGTATTATTTATCAGTTCCATATGCATTATAATTTGGGCTTCGCCTGCTTTTTAACGGAAGCGGTTTTTGTCTTGACCTTTTTCTTTTCATTGCCACAGGACAGTCCGGGCTTGTCTTGCGGTTTTTCGGCTGTTTGAGCTTCTCCTTTCTTAGAAACAACAACAGGCGGGCTTACCCGATGATAGTTCTTCCGGACTCCATCCCTGTTTAACAGTGTTTGCGCCAATGACCTGGCAGCATTTTGTAATTCATCCATCTTCTGCCGGAAAGGATAATCCCGGTACAATTCCTTTTGCCGGGTAATCTCACGGATACCTTTCTCCACAAACAAGAAATCCTTTTTATAGGCAAACGATTCGTCTGCCGGTAAATGGGCGTATCCTCTGGCTGCTATGTCCTGAAGTGTCATAATGTTCCGGTTACGGATAGAGAGTTCCAATGCGCCGGCTGTGACAAACCGGTTGAGATTTTCTCCCGTAGGATGCATGTCGAAAGTGACGGACGGCTTGTAATTCGCCAGAATTTCCATCCCGGCCTGCGGCATGGTGGTCTGATTCCCGTTGGAGAGTTCCAGCATCCGGCGGGAGACGGTTTCTATCCGGTAAATATTCAATGACTCCACATCCTGCAAAGAGCTTGAGTAGAAATTGTCCGCTGTCGATTGCAGGTAATCCCGAAACTTTATAGTCCCGGAAAGTCCGTCATTGAATACGCGGACACCTTGTTCCGTTTCAGCTATGGTGTAGAACTGTTTGGCTTGCTTTCCTGCCGCAATCTTCTCCATCGCATCTTCGTGTGCAATAAAGCACTTATAAGCTGGTGAGTAGTCCAGATCCCGGATATTCTCTGCCGTCAGTTCCCTTTGGCATGCTCTCAAATAAGCCGCTTTCCGTAAAGGTACGGAGTTGTTTTCAGTGATGCCTCCGTAAGAGGCGATGAAACTGAGGGCTTTCTCACTGTCTTTCGCCGGTAGTTCGCTGGTGAAAGGAATATCTTTAGCAGGTATTCCCTCAAAATGCAGCAATAAGTTATCCGGTATGGTTTTCTGATCCATAGCAATCCGGGCGGTCAGATCCATAAATACCTGAAAAGAGTCCTTATCCGTCGGAACATACGACACGACCATGACAGTCGAGACTTGATTATCCGGCTGTAACACAATAAACAGGCTCTTTAAATCCGCTTTAGCGGTGAATGTATCTTTTATTTTTTCCATCCATGCAGGCATGATAATCAGTTTTAGATGCGGGGATTATGTGACTTGTTCTGACGGGAAGCCGTCTTTCTCTTTTCCGAAGCCGCCGGTCCGGTCAGTTGCAACGGAGGACAGGTCAGTCTGTATCTCAGGCCAAGTATCTTGTCCGCGAGTTGCTGCTGCCTGTTTTGAATATTGTAGAATGCCTTTTCACTATATCCCTTTTTGGATTGCAGTTCGGACATTTCTTGATCCAGCGGTTTAAAATTTCCTTTGTGGGTGAACTCCTTATAGCTTTCATTAGTATTGAAATCAGCCGGTAATCCGTATTCCCGTATAAAGAGCAGGGTGAATATCTCGGCATTCTCCGGCGTTACCGAAAGCCGGTAATCTTCCGTAAACTGTTTGAATGCATGGTATGTCGGCTCTATGGGATAGCCGCCTTTCTTCAACAGCTCGGATTGCTCTATCGGATACAATGGCATTTTCGCCAGCTGCCCGTAGAAAGGATTGGACCGGAAAAGGTCCAGATGCTTCTGCATGTAATGCTCCGTGCTATGGTTCGGGCAGGAAATATAGAATTCTCTGATTCGTCCCAGAGCCTGTACTTCCGGAGTGAAGAAACGGTCAGCCAGATATTGCAGGTAACACTGTTTATAGATGGCTCCTTCATCCGTGGCGGGCAGGTAGACGGCTCCTTTGGGAGTCTGGAGGGAAATGATGGGGTCTATCTCTTTGTTTTGCAGGCTGTCCGGGATAAGCCCGTAATCACGTTTCAGGATATAGGCCGCCTGATCCCGGATCTGTGATTTGACCTTCTCCTGTCCGCCTTTATTTTCAGCCGGAATATTCTGCAGCGCATTGAACTGGGAGTTGAAAGAATTCTTGTGTATGAACGGAATCCTTCTGGTTGTATAGTCTATCCCATAGATTCCTGCGGTTTCCTGTAAGGATAGTAACCGGAGTATCTGGGCATTGGCAATACTGGGGAGCACGTTATAGGAGGAAGCAAACTTGTCATAGGCATCGAATGTCGGTTCTATGCGGTGGCTCCTGTCCAGCCGGGCATTCCGCAGGATAGTCGCATCCAGATATTGTGCTTTCTCCGGCAGAAAAGAGTTTGTATATAAGGAGAAGGCATTGGGAGATGCTTGGAATGCCTTTACCACTTCTGCGTCCGGACGGGTCAGCTTGTACAGGTTGACAAACTCCGGTTTCTCTTCGTCCGTAATGAAGAAACGGTCGGCCAGATGTTGCATATAGGCATGGCAGCATGTCTTTCCAAAGCCGGAATATTCGAACAGAAGCACTCCTTTGGCGGTTTCCACGGCGGTCAGGGTTTCCGACGGATCGTCGTGGAGAGTATCCTGTGCCAGCGCGAACCGTTTGGCTTCCGGCTGTACAAGCAGGTGGTCGGCAAGTCCGCTGGCTACCAGCATGGGCAGGCTTTTTTCTTCATCGTGAGAATGCAGGTATTCCAGTCCGCGCAATGAGACATTGCCCTGCATGCTTCCTCCGTTCCGGGTGATGAATTTTTGTACCAAGCTGTTATCCTTGTCAAAGAGCCGGATATCCGGGTAGCTTACTCCTGCCGGAAACTGGTAGCGGCACAGATAAAGATCCGGCAAGTGGCTTTGGACAAGGGACGGCTTGTACATTTCCCTTTGCCGCTGGAGGTATTCGGTGAATCGTTGATTCATCATCGATACTTCTTTCTCCGGCATCAGGTGCATCTCCAGTTGTCGGGGTTGCCCTTCCAAGTCCTGGGTAACAAAGAAAATCATAATGTTTGAAATCTCTTGCTTTTGCATACGATTGAAATTTAAAATAGTTACATGGTGATACTTCTACTCTTTTTCTTTTCCTGTTTGGGCGGTTCATAGCCCCGTACCGCATAGTCCATCTGTAGGATTCTCTTTGCCGTATCCTTGATGGTCCGTTCAAGTGCATTTTTCAGCAGTGTGCCATCCTGCTTCCCCACATAAGACAGCCTGATCCGTTCATCCAGGGAGACAAAGCTGTTTTGATGGTTGAACCGGCTGTCTTTTTCCAAATTCCCGATTTGCCCGGTCTTGCAGATCCGGTCGAGTACGCCTATGTTATAATTCTTCTGGCTCTTGCCCAGATTCAACTTTTCGGCCAGTTGGTTATAACATTCCAAAGAGGGAGCCATGCTGCATTCTACCGCCGGGGTATAGTTGGCTATCATATTTGAATCCAGGAAATGAGCCTTTTGGGGAAGGTATATCTTTTTTAAGCCATGTTCAAACATGTTCGAACACTTTGACGCCTCTTTGATCAGATTGATATTGGAAGTGCTGAAATAATATATTTGCAGTTTATCCGCATCCCTGTAAACCGGCGAGAAGAAATTATCGCCAATATGCTGCAGGTATTTCTGCGCACACTGTATCCCCCTGCCGGTATCATTGAACATCAGGACTCCCTGGTTCGTATTTATTGCAGTAATCACCCTGTTGTAGATATCTTTTTCCTTTTCTTGATGGAATGCGCGGTAAGCGTTCAGTTGTTTTTTCAGCAGGGGATTGTCTTTGGCCTTTTGAAGCATTCTCTGGATGCTATCCACATTATGGATGCCATAAGGAGATGTATTCTCGTAAACGAAGGCGATATCCCGCAATGGGAAATGAGTTGCACAAGACAGTCCTCCGTTATGGGTCATGTCCTTGATGAACCTTTCAATGTTCCCCGGTTGTACAGCACCCTGATATGGTATTAAATAGACTTCTTCCTTAGGAATGTAGGAGCCTTTCAAGGCCAGTTCTGCCTGCCCGAAAAGAAATTTGCCGCCATCTGAATTGATGCCATAACGATTCTCTATGGTCTGGAAATGTTCAATCTGCCTGTTGCTGTTCAAATTGAAACCAATGTATGTACTCATATTATTTTATGGTTTAGATGAATGGTTGATTAAGATAGTCTATGCCGTTTCGACGGGTCGGGAACTTTTTTATTCTTCATTTTCTGCTCCATTTTCTGTTTTTCTTCCAGGTCTATAGTCCATGGAAAACAGGTCATGATCTTGTCCGGGCAGCAAAGGGAGATTCTTTTTTGTTTCATGGACTCATCATCCAGCCGGATATAGACAAAGTAATCCAGTTCCCCTTTTCCGGTTTCTTCAATGGCTGTTACTGTTCCTTTATAGGGAACAACGGGAGTTTCCTCTTCCGGATCGTTCTCTACAATCCGCGCTCCGAGGTACATCTGACTTTTAGGTATCATATCGCTTTATTTTAAACGGTTATTGTTATGTCTGTTCTTATTCTCAGTCTTTTTAACGGTATTCTTCTCTTCCGGCAGCGGACAGAGCAGTCCGTCCTTTATCACGTATGTCCTGACGCCGAAGGGCTTGGAGGAACCCTCAATTCTGCCCTGCTCAAAGTCGGCCTTGCAAAAAAGGAGATGCCTTGTCGCCTCCTTGTTGTTTTCCGGGAGATACAGTGCGTATCCCGAAGCCAGTGCCGTCTTTTGAACTTCATTCAGTTTTCGGCTTCCGACGGTGAAGGTAACGGTGGAGTCATTCAACATATTCTCAAGGGAACGGTGCCCTCTCACATCGAAATCCCTTTTCAAAATTCCATCGGCAGCCTTCCGGATTTCCGTAGACAACCGCTTGAACTTTCCCGTATCGAATTCGCCGGCAGATTTAACCTGCGTGACTTTTTCAAATTCCTTGGCATACGGCAGCAGTTCATTGAAATAGGTAAACGGTTGTTCATGAATATTCATATAACCGTTACGCATGACGGTCAGCAGCCGGTAAATGTCATGGTTCTCCCGGCTGATGGAAACCTGCGTATCCTTATTGAAATGCCAGTCGGTGGCGAATTTTATAAAATCCCCGGCTGTCGCTTCCATCGAATGGTAGCATACCGGTTTTAAACTGTCGATGAATTCTTTGGGCAGTTCGTCAAGACCGATATAGGATGCCGGATAAAAATCGAAGGAATAATCCAGTTCCATCGGTTTGCACGGCTTGTAAGCGGCATCTATGAGAGGAACCAGGTTCTTGTCCATGAACGTACTGTCGTAGACGGCCAGATGGCCGGTATCGTAGTGCGGGTCGAAGTAATGGTCCGTGATGTACCGGATGCACTCCCTGAATCCGTTCCTGCCGATCTCGTTACCGGAAAAGATAAGGTATCCGAAGTCATTCTCCACCACTTTTAAGGGGAATGTGTACCGCGGCTGGCACCGGTACAATGTCCTTTTTTCCTGTTGCTGTAATCGAAACTCCAAGTATGCGGGTTCCTGCATGAGATACTTCTTCAATATGCCGCCGTCCGGTTCATTCTTGTATTTATAGGTATAGACCGCATCACGCAGGGAAATGCGTTTGGCAGGGGGAATGCAGTGTTCTTGAAAATACGGCAGCAGTTCCTTGCTGATATATTCCTCGAAAGGGGTATGAGTATCTACCGGTGGAACCTGCCTCATGTTCGCCAGGTCAAACCGGAGCAGTTCCGTATCCGGAATATAGGGGCAGCACTCCGCTTCCTTGATATTGTCAATCAGGAATTTGCGGAACAGGCTGTCCGCATCTCCTTTCTGAATGAATGTGAGGGCATTTCGGGGCTGGTGGGGAGAGTACTGATGGTAACGGTCCATACCGACAAAAATACTTCCCGGCTTGTCGGGATCGAAAAAAGGATTTTCCATTTGGTTTCTCTTGTCCATATTTCTACAATTTAGGGTGGGTATTTCTTTTCTTTTTCACGTCCTGCTTTTTATTCAAAGCCTTTTCGATGACTGTTTTCACTTTGAACACCTGTTTGTTCGCAGGAGGATCCTTAGAAAATACGATCCGGGTGAAATCCCCGTTTATCCATGCATAGGCATGGGACGGGTTGCTTTTTGCCTCTCCCGGCAGGAAGAGTCCGTGCCCTGCCGCCAATACTTGCCGGTGAGGGGTAAAGAGCCGGACACCGTCTACGGTGACACATTCCATCGGGTCGCGGAGGATGTTCCCAACAGTCCGGTGTCCACGCACATCGTAATACTGCTTGAGGAGTTTGTCCAGCAAGGCTTTATCCTGGCCGGTTTCTTCTATCTGCTGCCGGATATCCGATGCTGTACCTTGTTTGGAAAGCTCCAGTAATTTACGGTCCTTGCTTTCTATTTCCTCCAAAATATCAGCGATATTACGGTTGCGATGGCTGCTGGTACAATGCATATTGTGGCAGAAACTACCGAAATCCTCCCAGGTCGGCTTCATCTCATTCCGGTAGACCAGCTCCATTTCCGGTGTCTTATCCATCTGCAGGTAAGCATATTCCGGGTACAGGCCTTCACCCGGATTGACATAGGATCCATCCTTTAGGACTCCTTCTGCCCGGTAAACATTTACCGGACCAAGATTGAAATGGGGATCGAAGTAATGGTCTGCCATAAATTGCAGAAAGTCCTGCCTGTTTTTCTGTCCTTCCGTCGTATCAGTAAAGAACACAAAGCCATGGGCTGTCTCTATGGCTGTATAGGATTGTTCAGGTTGCTTCATATCATTACATTTTGAGGGAATTGTTCCTTTTCGTTTTCGATACCTTTTTCAAAGCCGGTACATATGGAATGATTTTGCCGTTTTTCTCCTGATACACGGTCTTGTTTACGGGAGATTTGGTATATGCCATTACCCGGTTGCATGTCTTTTCGGCATGGAGGAAATGTAAATCTGGCATTGACTTGGATATTTGGGGACAGTAGATCCACTTTCCTTCCAGCAAGGCTTGCCTCATGGCTTCGCCGGCATCGGTTCCATTGATGAGAAACGGGACGCTCCTGTCATTCAGTGTCCTTTCCAATGTACGGTGTCCACGGACATCGAAATCCGTCAGAAGGATATTCTTCGCTTTCCAACGCATGTCATCCAGCACATCTGACAAATCTGGCCCCGAGGACTGTCCGTTGATACAGTCGTCTATCCGGGTGACATACTCCTGAAAGACATTCCGGTATCCGAAATCGGGATCATTTATTATATCCCGCTTGAATCCGTTCTCCATCAGATACAACAGTTTGCTGATATCCGCATTGTTACGGCTCGCAGGACATCCGGCAAATTCATTCAGGCGGAGAAATTCAGAAGCGCTCGGCTCCATGTCCGTTTCAAACGCCAGTTTCCACTGTTTCCTGTCACGGAAAGCCTCTTTTGAGAATACAGCATTATCAAAATCATATTCCCCTTTTCCGCTTTGGGGATTCTTCCGGTAGCAGGCATCCACCAAAGGACAGATATCGTCGGACAGGCAGTTGACGTTGTATTGCCTGACAGGACCGGGTTCGCCATGAACCCAGAAATAATTGCCGGATAACTGTTGGTAAAAGCTCTTCAATCCCTCCCGTCCCATTTTGGTATCACTGAAAAACAAGATTCCTTTGGACGTTTCCACAGCATGCAGCGGTAATTTGTAAACCGGATTATAATCATACCTGGCAGCCAGCTCATCCTGCTTCTGATGAAAATGGACCAGCTCGTCCAACTGCTGTGTGGTCAGTTTCGGAAGTTCTCCCGATATCATGAGGATATCGCTGTGTGACTGCGCAAACAGGACATTTCTCAGATTGGTACTTATTAGAGGAGCCAGTCCCTTTTCCCGGATATAGGGTAGTAATACCTGATTGATATATTCCTTTTTGGAAATATCTCCGGAAATAGCCGGTACATCCGTCATCTTCGGGAATGAATAGATTTCCAGACGGGTATTCGGTACGAAGGCGGAGTATTTGGCTTTTATCGATTGTTGGCTGAACAAGGCCATAAACGTATAGACAGGGTCTTGCCTGTCGGGATTGGCAGGATAAAGCATATAGGAGGATTCTGCATGGGGTTTCTCCTTGCCGGTTTCATAACCGACAAGGAGCTGGCCTTCACCGTCTTTCCTGAAAAGCTCGTCCAATAGTTTGGGATCATCAGAAATATAGGTTGCCATTTTTCTTACATTTTAGGTGTGATGGACGGTTTACGGGTACGCGGTTTCTTTTCCGCTTGCTGTGAGGCTTCCTCTTTTTTCCGGGGTTTTCCGGCTACTTGTACCGGTGCATGGGGCTGCTGCTGGCTTCCGTCTTGTTCCTGACCTTGTTTCTGTGCCTCTTCCAACTTCTTGGTGCTTCTTTCCCAGAGGAATTCCACCCCTCGCTCGGCGGCACTCATCTGGATGGAGGTGGCATAAAATTTTCCATTATCAGACTTGAAACGGATCGGTACTTCCTCACCGCGCACGGCAGCATCGTATTCTTTCGGAGAAAGCGTATAATCTTTCACCTTACGCGGAATGCGTGCCTGCTCTACGGGCATATGGAACAATTCATTGGTCACCGGGTCTTTGGAAAGGTAGCAGGATTTGGTTTCTTTGGTACGGTAGTCAATGACTACATCCACCGCCTTGCCGAGATTGCCGGTCTGGTTCAGGGCCTTGAGGTCTTCTTCCGTCAGGACATGTCCCCTGTAGTCTTCCCCGATCTTGGGAGCCTGACGGATGTAGTGGATGTCGAACTTGACAGCTCCGTTCTCGTCGCGGAACAGGGAGAGTTTGGCATCCCCGTTTTCACGCCCCAGCTCGGAATTTTTTGCCACACGGAAAGCGATAGCGGAAGTCTTTCCCTGCAACATTCTTTCGAGGCTGTCCTTTGCGTTCTTCAGTCCGTCCGGGGTAATGCCGTATTTGGCGGCCTGTTCCCAATTCACTTCCCGCTCGTTGAAGCGATGGTTATTATACACCCTGGTCGAAGCCAGTTCCCTTCTGACTGCTTCGTTCTGTGGTTCCTGCGCCGCTTCGATCTTTTCTTTGGCCTGCTCTACGAGCGTTTCCTTCGGCATGTTGTAGAGGGAGTAACGACCGGGATTATTGTACTGGTAGAGAAAATTCTTCCCGAAGTTGGTGAAGAAGTTTCCACGTTGGTCCACTTTGATAAACTGGTCCCTGTTCGCCTCGTTAGCTTCGAGCGTTTCCAGCTCTCCGTTCGCTGCGATTCCTTTTACACCTTTGGCTTTCTGCTCTTTCTTGTCATACGCCATCAAATACCCGTGTTCCGGGGTTGCTTCCTTGTTTTCAGGAGCTAAATTCACATCGTTCATATACGTTAATTTTAAAGATTAATGAATCATTTACGAGGGTAAAATTACTATCTTTGTCATTAAATAGTTTGATTATGAGGAAGTTGTCATTAATTGTCATGTTCTGTCACTTATTGTCATGTCCGGCTTTTGCACAGTCCCCGTCAAAGGGATATAAAGCCGGACTCAGTGCTGTCATCTACCGTATCCACTCTGCCCGGCAGTGAAAGTCTTTCATATGAGACAGCCGGTTGCCGGTTACCGTACTGGCCGATTATCCTATTCTGTATCCATTGAATGAAAGTCGGAGGAGGTATGCCGTTTCTTCCGGTTTCGGTATAAGGATGCATCCGGTGAAAAAGAAAAGGATACTCCATGCCGGAGTGGATCTTGCCGCACCCTATGGCACGCCGGTCTATGCTTCAGGAAGCGGGAAAGTCGTTGAAGCCAGGTATAGCAGCAGTTACGGCTGGTACATCGAAATCCGGCACGCGGGCGGCTTTTCCACGTTGTATGCACACTTGAGCAAATTGCATGTGAGGAAAGGGAGCGATGTACGCATAGGTCGGCATATCGGCAATGTCGGTCATACCGGCATAGCGACCGGCAACCATCTGCATTTTGAACTGAGAAAAAACGGGAAGCCGCAGAATCCGTTGCAGTGGGTGATACTAAAGGATTCCCGTTCTAAAAAGAGTCATTAATTTAATCCGTTACACAATGAACATTGAAGAAGCCAAGAGCATTCAGTTGGAGGATTATCTCCGGCGTATGGGGTTCAACCCGGTAAAACAACAAGGGGACAGTATCTGGTATTGTTCCCCTTTCCGTGAGGAGAAGACACCTTCTTTCAAGGTGAGCGCATCCCGCAACCTATGATACGATTTCGGCATCGGACAGGGAGGGGACATCATCACCCTGGCGATGGAGCTTCAAAAGACGAAGGATATCTCTTATGCGCTTAAAACGATAGAGGGACATTTTCCGGCTGCTTTCCGTCCGGTAGCAGCCTCTCCCCGGCAGGCGGAACCGCAGGCTACCGGCTACCGGCAGGTACGCATTGATCCGCTGACGAACCCGGTCTTGCTGGGATATCTCAAAGAAAGAGGCATCTTGCCTGAAATCGCAAGGGAAGCATGCAAGGAAGTGCATTTTCAGAACAAGGGAAAATGGTATTTTGCCGTAGGCTTTGCCAACCGGAGCGGCGGGTACGAGATCCGTAACAAATACCTAAAAGGCAGCATATCGCCCAAAGAGATTACCCATATCAAAAATGGCAGCGACCGTTGCATAGTGGTTGAAGGCTTTATGGATTATCTCTCATACCTCACGCTCAAGGCTACGCATCCCGGTAACGGACAGCCTAAAGGAAACGGTCCGGACTATATCGTTTTAAATTCGGTCAGCAATGTAGGCAAGGCTATCCCTGTCTTGAAAGAGTATAAGAGTGCCCTCTGCCTACTGGATAACGATTCCGCCGGAAGGCAGGCTTTTCAGCAGATGGCGCAAGCCGGATGCCCGGTCAGGGACAAGTCCGACTGCTACCGGGAGTATAACGATTTGAACGATTACCTGTTGGGCAGGAAGATGGCGCAGGAGAACAAGACGGATCATCAGCACGAAACAGCCCCGAAGCTGATTGAAAAGCCTGCAAAGAAACAGTCCGGTTGAAAATTATAAAATACTGGTCCTTGTCTGATGCATGAAAGGCAGGCAATAAAAAAGAGAGTCAAATCCCTGCTGGAGGGAATTTGGCTCTCTTTTTATTGCTACCCGGCTACCACCGGATATTTATTCTTAATAATTTCTGATCAGCAATTCATTGACCGCTTCTCTTTTCTCGGCTATGGAACAGATGGAACGGAAGATGCTGATTCGCTGGATATGGAAACCGGCATAGAGGTCGTCGAAGAAGGTGTTCTCAGGGTTCTTTTGCCGGGGATCGGAGTTGGAAAGCATTCATTTGGCACCGGTTTCACCTATTCCCTTGCAGAAATTTGCCAGGTTGATCTGCTCTTCATCTCCGAAGTCCTGTGGCATGTAGGAGGTGCAGGAGTTACCCTCATTGACCGGCTTATAAGGCGGGTCAAAATAAAATAGGGAGTTGGCTCCGGTGTATTCTGCGGTCTGCCGGTAGTCACCGTCCAGAATCACAACATCTTGCAGCAGCTTGTGGTTAAAGCGGATCAGTTCCTCTTCCAACAGTTTTACCCGTCCCCCGGCACCAAAAGTGACGGACAGCTTTCCGCTATGGTTCACGGAGTAGATGCCGTTATAACAGGTACGCATGAAGAAGATAAACAGGGCGGCACGGGTGATGTTATTCGGGTTTCCTTCATTGTAGTAGGTACGTTTCTCCATGAAGTAGACCCTTCTTCGGGTATGTTCCTCCAGCGCGATGTATTCGTCCTGTATCCGGGCAAGCACTTTAATAAGCTGCTCCGGGGATTCCTTGATGACGCGGTAGACATTGATCAGAGCCTCGTTGGAGTCGTTGATGACGCAACGGATTTCCGGATAGGCTTGTCTTATTCAGAAGAAGAGGGCGCCGCCACCGACAAACGGTTCTACATAGGTATCCATCTGTCCGAAGTCTTTCGGAAGGGATTCGATAAGTACGGGAAGCAGTCTTCTTTTACCTCCCACCCAGGGGAAGCAGGGTTTTCCCGGCAGGTTGGCCGGAGAACTTTTCTTTTTTTCCATGTTTACAACATTTAAATGATTAATAAATTAAATAGGGATTATTCATCGTCTGCCGTTTCCAGCAGGTGTTTCAAGTTGGGATCATTTTGGATGCGAAGCAGCTCTTTTTCGATGATTTGCGTCACGTCTTCCTTGATTTGATAGTAGTTCCTTTCGATTTCCTCTTGCATGTGGTCCTTACCATCCGCACCGGTAAAGTCGGTTATGACGGGGATAGGCTTGTAGGCTTTTGTTTCGGCGGCTACCCGTTCATTGTCCACCACGATCTCGCAATGGAATATCTTCTGTTCTATCTTCTCCCCGAAGTTGTCGCAGACACTGCCGACAAACTCTCCTTGCGAGAGGTTGGAGATTTTGGAGGCAGGTATCAGCGAGTCGAGCTGGGTACTGATATTGGTTGAGGTGTCTTCACGGGTCATATTAATGGATTTGCGCTGTTGGAGCACTTTCCCAAACCTTTCAGAAAGGTTTTTCGCTGTTTCTCCGACCACTTGCCCGGAAAAGATATTTCCAATTGTGTTCTGGATCACCCGCGCCTCCTTATCACCGTAGTCACGTATTAACTGGCTGAAATCCTGTGCTCCCAGACATACTGCCACTTTGTTGCTACGGGCGGTAGCGATCAGGGTGTCAAGTCCTTTAAAGTAAAGTGTGGGAACCTCATCCACTAGAATAGAGCATTTGAGCCTGCCTTTTCGGTTGACCATTTTAACGATACGGGCATTATACAATCCTAACGCACATGAGTAAATATTCTGTCTGTCAGGGTTATTGCCGACGCACAAAACTTTGGGTTCCTCCGGATTATTGATATCCAGCGTGAAGTCATCTCCGGTCATAATCCAATATAAGGCAGGTGAGATCAGCCTTGATAGCGGAATTTTGGCGGAAGCTATCTGCCCTTGGAGCTGCTCCATCGCACCACCTTTCCATGCATCCATAAAAGGTGACAGGTAATTCTCCAGCTCCCGGTAAGAGGTCAGTATGGTGAACAGGTCGGAATACGGTTTATTCAATAGCTCTATGGCATGTGGGAAGGTGCAGAATTTCCCGTTTTCATAGATTTTAAGATACCAGATCACCGCCGCAAATAGCACAATCGGGCTTTCTACAAAGAAATCTCCCTGCTTTTGAATCCAACTCTTGTTCAAATTTAACATGATTACATACGCTGATTCGTATGCATCCGCGATATCGGATAGAAACGAAGGATTGAGGGGATTGCACCGGTGGCTGTATCTGGGATCATCGAAATTAATCACATAAAATCCGACCGGCTTGGCATACTTATCCTTGTTTTTAAGCAGCTGGTTATAAGCAATTATGCTTAAATCCGGATACTTAAAATCATAGATATAGGCGGCGAATCCTTTCTCTATCTGCTGGCGGATATAGTTATTGATGATGGCATAACTCTTTCCTGATCCCGGCGTGCCTAATATCAATGAGGCGCGGAAGGGATTAATCACGTTTATCCAGCCTGAATAGGTCTTTCGTTGGTAACGGAAACGGGTGGGCAGGTTTACCGAGTATTCATTGGCAATCAACCTGCGCTCCTGCATGAAGCTCTCGTTCTCGTCGTTAAAGACGTCATCCATGAGTTGGTTCTTCAACAGGCGGCTGATCCAGGTTCCGGCGGTAAGCAGGCTGATATATCCGGCAGCTACGGTAGCTACATATAATAAGGTTAGAAGCGCGACGGGGAAGCGTGCCGTCAGTAAGAGCTCGCTACCAAAAAAGAGCAGCATCCCGGCTATAAGGTAACAGCCGATACTCCTTCATGACATCTCCACGTCCTTCCGTCCTTTCGCTCCCATGCAGGAGAAGAAAAGGAAGAGCAGACTGAAGGACTTGCTCACCAGCGAATGGGAAAACAGCCCGGTATCCCGCTGGAAATTGAGCAGTATCTTGTCCACGACACCGATGTTCAGGTTCATGGAAAGAAAATAGGGATAGCAGAAATAATAGACATTCATCACTAAAAATAGGATGCTGATGGCCCTCATGAAGTCAAGGTTCTTATTGAGCCCTCTGGTTTCGTCTTGTGACATAAGCGGTATGATAATTAATGGTGATACATTTTATTAGCCCAGATGCGGACCTCTGCGTTTTCTCTTTTTCTTTTTCCCGTAAGGGCTTTGCGTCAGGTCGTCTGCCGGATACGGATAGGATTCCAAAGAGAATATATCAAGCAGTCCTTCCACCAGCTCCGTCTCTTTCATTTCCGGTTCGGACGGATGGATAACAGGGGCTTCTTCAGTCTTTTCCGGTGGGATCGTGCCGTACTTCCGGTTTATAACCGATGCCGAATATTCTTTGCCCAGAAGCGAGCCCTTGAATACGGTCTTTGAGTTATGGTCGATGTAGGTCACGCCATAGATCACACCGGAATCGTTCTGCCAGAGTATGGCGGCAATGCCTTTTCCAGAAAGTTCCTGCAGGAATCCCTGACGGGTGGGCTGTCCTTGCAGGGCGGTAGCGATAGCTTCCTTCGTCTGTACGGGTACGGGATGTCGGGCAATTCATTGTTTGCTTTTCACAAATTTCTTTTGGAGTGCCTCGTAGCCTACGCTTTTACCGATCTTGCTGGATTTGATGGCTACGCCGGTCCGTTCTCCTTTTTCATCGGTAGCCGCATAGACCAGTCCATGATAGGTCTTTCCCTTTATCGTCTTGTGGGCCTCTTCCACCGTTACATGGAAAAGGCCAAGCAGGGCTTTAAACTCCTTGACGGATTGGAACTTGTATCCCTGCATGACGGGCTTGACCACATTGGCTATCTGATGCTTGATATCCCCCTTCCGGTAATCGACGGCAGTCAGCGGCAGGGATTCCCGTCGCTCCATCTTCTCGGCGGGTAACAGATGGTATTTCCTCTCCAGCTCCCGGCAAACAGCGGTCGAGCGTTGCCATTCTTTGTAATCTTTAATTTTCTTTCCCTGCTCGTCAATACGCAGGGAGACGATATGGATGTGGGGCCTGCCGATATCCTCATGCCGGTAGATGATATAGGGTTGGTTGCCATATCCCATTTTTTCCATGTATTCCTGGCCGATAGCGGTCAACTGTTCATCGGTCAGCACATCGTCCGGGTGTGGATTTAATGAAATGTGGATAACGGGCTTCTCAGTCCGGCGGTTAGCCGCCAGATACGGTTCGAAGGAACGGATGCAGTGCTGGATGGTCGGATGGCCGTCTGCCGGTTCCATGATCCGGTTTCATGCCAGTGGCCGTGCCTGCTGCTTGTCCACTTTTTCTTGATTGTAGTATAATGCCCCGTAAACGGAGGCTCCTGATGTTATTTTTGCAACCATTGTTCAAATTCTTGGGTGAGACGGATAATCTCCCGGTTGAGAGATATTAGTTCAATAGTCAGTTGCTCCAATTTATAGAGCATGGCAAGAGCCTTCTTTTCGGATAGTCCGGTATGCAGAGCTTTGACTGCCTGGTTATAGTTTACTCCGATCCGGCGGTATTCGCTCTGCAGGTTGGTCAGCTTGATGTAGTAGTCCGTTGCCGCCTTATCTATTTTCACGACTTTCATCGGTTTGTCGAAAAGGGCGGCAAGGATGAACTGGGATTTATTATTAGCTCCCGAATTCTCAAAGAGCCTCTCAAACTCGATGTTCTGGAGTTCGTCCAGACGGAATCCGTAATAATAAGAATGAAGTTCTGATTCCTCTTTGGGATTCCGTCCGCCTCTTCATTTGCTCGAAGTGTCAGCCCGTCCGGGTTTGCGTGTACTATTGATTTTAGCCATATCTTTTCAGGTTTTATTTATCCGGCAGCAAAATAAGTGATAATTTTGATACGAACCTAAAATCGGAAAGTGACTACAAATGACAAGAGATGACTATTTGTGACAGGGGGTAAAAATACCCCTGTTCACTTCCCGTTTCCGCAAACCGCGATGTTCTTTTCAAAGGTTTCCTTTAGTTTGGGCAGCAGGACGGAATAGTTCTTTTTGCGCCGGGCAAGGTCGGCACGCAGGTCATATGGTTTGGGAATGGCAACATTGAAGAGTTTCTCAAAAGCGGAAACGATACCGGCGAAAGAGAGGCGTTTGCCGCTTTCGTCCGTAATCAGCCCGCTGTAATCCAGCGAGGAGATCAGTTCCATCAGGTTGACCAGCGAACCTTTCCAATGGAGCGATGAAAGAAACGAGGAAGGTGTCGTGATGGTTCCGGGGTACTGTACACCAAAATTGACCAGCTCTATTTCCGCCTCCACCAGCAGGAGGCATTTGTCCAGATAGAATTCGGCTACTGCCGTGTGGAAATGTCCTGTTCGGGTGAATAACTTCTTTAGGGAAATCAGTTCTACCTTGCTGTGAAGCAGATGGCGCAGCCTTTCCGATACGGAAACCGATTCGATGGCGAGGTCGTAAAGGTATTGTTCATATTCGGTATAGGAGGAAGAGAATTCTTCATCGGAAACTGTCTGTTTTGGGCTTGAAGCCAGAGATAAATAATTGAATATACGGCATTCTGTAAATGGTTTCATACGGCATACATTTGATTTGTTTATACCGGAGTAAGCCAAATGAAATGCCTCTGCTATCGTTTAAAGCTCTATACCTTTTTAAAATACTGACAATCAACAATAAACAAATTTCATATAGAAACGGGTGTAAATAAAAAGTGTAAGCCGTCCTTGACAAGAATGTTAGGACGGCTTACACTTTTGTAAACCTCATTTGCTTCGGGTTATCCTCCGGTCAGTCGATGATATGGTATTTCCTTAGTTTCTCATACAGGGTAGTCCGGCTGACATTGAGCAACCGGGCCGCCTTGGAACGGTTGTCACCCGTCTTTTCAAGGGTCTGGAGAAGCAACGCCTTTTCTTTTTCTTCTTCCGTCCACTGCGTTTCTTCTTCTTTAGGAAGGGAGATTTCAAGGTTCAGGTCTGAAACGGAAATCCATTGCTCTTGGCAGATGAGTACGGCTCGACCTATTACATTCTTCAGTTCACGGATATTCCCCGGCCAGGGATATTCCAGCAGTGCCGCCTCTGCCAGCCGGTCAAAGCCACGAAACGATTTATGGGCCTTGGCGCAAGTGAGTTTCAAGAAAAAATAAGCCAGAGGAAGGATGTCTTCCCGGCATTCTGCCAGTGTAGGAATCCGCAGAGTGAACTCATTGAGCCGGTGGAACAGGTCTTCCCGGAAGCGTCCTTCTCCGATGGCTTTTTCCAGATTCTCATTGGTGGCGGCAACCAGCCGGATATCAAAAGAGTATTCTTTCGTGGAACCTACCGGCTTGCAGCGTTTCTCTTGCAAGGCCCTGAGCAGGAGCATCTGTGTCTTATAGGAAAGGTTGCCTATCTCGTCCAGAAACAATGTCCCTCCGTTAACGGCACGGAACAATCCGACCTTGTCGCTTTCCGCACCGGTAAAGGCTCCCTTCTGATGACCGAAAAACTCGGAGGCGGCAAACTCATCGGAAATGGCCCCGCAGTCGATAGCCAGATACGGCTTGTTCTTCCGATGGCTCCGGGCATGTATCTCGGCTGCAATGTGCTCCTTCCCGGTGCCGGAAGCCCCACGGAGCAGAACGGAGATGTCGGCACAGGCAATCATCTCTATCAGACGGTACATCTCATGGGCTTTGGGGCTTTCACCTCGGTAGAACTCCTGTTCGTTATCGTTTTTATCCAGTATCTCCGTTATCAGAGCCAGGAGATTGTCTGGCTGCACAGGCTTACACAGGTAGTTGATGGCTCCCAGTTGCATGGTTGTCACCGCATTCTCCACCTGTCCGTAGTTGGTCATGATCAGAAAAGGGATAGAGTAGTACTTCTCATTCATCCATTTCAGGAGCGAGGTGCTATTTCCGTCCGGCAGGCGCAGGTCTGCCAGTATTAGGTCGAACTCCTTTTGCCCGATGGCTTTACGGGCATTCGCAAGGGTTGCCACGCATTCGGTTTTCATCCCTTTTTTCACCAGCCAGTTGCTGATGCTACGGCTGAACACAATATCATCTTCAATAATCAGGATTGTTTTCATAGGCTTTCCTCCCGTATTTTTCAGCGTATACTATCAGTTTTTCCACTGCCCGGATGATGTCCCGCATTTCCATGGATTGTCTATTGGTCCACTCTGTCGCAGGTTCTGTCACCAGTTCCCGTAAATGAGACAAGGGGAAATCCAGACGGACGGTTTCCCATAGGGGCAGGTTCTTATGCAGGATGGAGGCGGCGGCCTCCTTGTCTTGTCGGTCTAAGGCAGCGGTTAATGCGGCAAGGTCTTTCCGGCTCTCTTCGATAAACAGGGCGAGCATTTCCTCCCTGTTGTCCTCTCCTGAAAGGATGAGTGAGAAATCGGGAGCATACTCCTTTCTGTCTTTTTCTCCTATCACTTGTGCCACTGTATTTATCAGTTCTTCCATAGAGAATGGTTTATGGATGCAGCCCGAAAAGCCGCCCGACAGATACTCGTTGTCATCATCCACCCGTGCCGTTACCGCTATGACGGGGATTGTCTTTGCGTTCTCCATATTGGATGCCCGGAGCAGTTCAAGTATTCCGTAGCCGTCCGTTTCAGGCATCTGTATATCCGTCAGCAGCAGGTCATATCTTTGTGACCGTAGCCGGGTAACCAGTTCACGGCTGGTCTGGCAGCAGTCGCACCGCACTCCGTTACGGTTAAACATCTCTTTGGTAATGTTCAGTTGCATCCGGTCGTCATCAATGACCAGTACGTTGATTCCATCCAGATGATAATCAGTAGCGATGCGTGTCTCATCCATCTGGGTGGATTCATCCGCCTCAAGGAGTGGCAGGAATGCGGTAAACGTGCTGCCTTCACCCGGTTTGCTTTTTACGGTAAGGCTTCCCTGCATCCCGGAGACCAGCCTGCTTGCAATGGCCAGCCCCAATCCGAAACCGGGAACATTACGGGCATTGTCCAACCGTTCAAAAGCTGTGAATATCCGGGTTGTTTCTTCCTCCGTCATCCCGGTACCGGTGTCCTGTACCGAGAAATGCAATTCTTTATTCCGGTATTCCGCTTGCAGGCGGATTTCACCTTGCCGGGTGAATTTAATGGCGTTGGAAAGCAGATTGTTCAGGATTTGCTGGAGCTGGGAACGGTCACCGCTTACTACCACATCCAGACCGGAAAAGGCGGTTGTCAGCCGCAGCTTTTTCTTTTTGGCCAGCGAACCGTAGTTCCGGGCTGTTTCGCTGAAAAGGGTCTCCAGCCGGAAAATCGAAAGGATGGGTTTGTTCCTGCCGGTATCCAGCAGGTAGAATCCGATCAGCGTATTGACCAGCCCGATCATGTAATCGGAAGAATGGAGTATATTTTCCGCATACTCGTCCTTGCGGCTCTTCTTTTCTTCCCCGGGGAGCAGTTCGGCGCATCCTTTGATAGTAGCCAGTGGCGCACGAAGGTCATGAGCGATGGTGAGCATCATGCGTTTTCTGGATTGTAGGAGCTCCGTGTTCTCACGATTGGAGGCTTCCAGCTGACGCTGATACTGGTTTATCCTGTTCAGATCCCGGTGGATGATAAGATACAGGAGGACGGTCAGCAACGAGATGAGGACAGCCAGCAGAGAGACCGTATGGAACGAGCGGTCGCGTGTGGAAATGAATTGCCTGTAACGCTCATCAAGCCGTATTCCAGCATCCGCCTCAAAGTCCCTGACAATCCGGTGTAGCCTGTGGTTCAGGTCCGTGTTGTTACTGTACAGGAGGTCCATCTGTTCCAGCAGCCTTTCCCGTTCGGCTTTCTGCATGTCGGTCACCTCCCTGTCAAGGGAGTGCAGCATGCTCGTGACAGATGTGGTACCCTGATGTTTACCAATGGACTGTCGCTGGCGTTCCAGCTGTTCCTTCTGCTGCAGATAGGCCGATTTTTTCCTCCCGGGCCTGATGAATGACCAGAAACCCTTCTTCGGAGTTTCCTCCTCCTTCTTTTTCTCGGCAGGAAGGACATCCGCCTGCTGGATATGGGACACGATTGCCGGAATCTTGCTGTTCACGATCTCGCCGGTCTTGCGCAGACGCCCGAACGTGTCCATGACCGTGTCTAACAACAGTTCCTTTCTTTCCAGCAGCAGGCATAACGAATCTATGCGCGACTGTTGTTCGGGAGACTTCACATACCTTTTCAGTGTCTGCAACATGTTACAGACACTGTCTTTTTTTGTGTGGTAGAGTCCAAGGTCGCTTTCATCCCAGACGCTGGCTGTTTCACCGTAAGTGGCCAGTCCCAGCAAGCCCGCGTATGTTTCTCCGGCCAGATGCCGGATACAGGCCAGTTCATGCTCATCCTGTCGCAGGCTGTTCCGCCTCGTCTGTTCCTTGCGGAAGATATGAATGGTCAGGACGAGCAGGAGAAGCAGTATGACATATCCTAAAAGGATTTTAAGTTTCAACCACATGGAAGTCTTCATTCTTATATTGGAATCCTACAAAAAGGCGTGTTCGCTCATATAAAAGGGAATAATAGAAACTTATGATAAAAGTTTATTACTGTTTCAAACCATTTGAGGATACCTCGCAAGTTTGCTATCACACAGTTGATCTTTTAATCTTTTTTTATACTCACAGAAAGGATAGGAACCTGCTTTTTATGACTGAAACATATCACATCCCCTTTATTGGACATTACATTCTCATTCGATCATATTGTTTTCATTTCGGCTCATCCGTTTCTTCACCCGTTCTACTGCTTCCGATACAATTTCTTTGTTTTCAAAGCGTTGTGTATAATTGGTATAGTCTGGATGAATCCGTTTGTAGGTCGGGTCAAGAAACAAAGGACTGGAAATAATATGGTCCGCTGTCGAACGGTTACAACAGAAAACTATATTTTCAACTCCCGCCAGCCGGGTCAGTGCCTTTACATCCGTGTCATGTGGCTGCAATGTCATCGGATCCGTGAAAAAGAACAAATAATCAATCTCTCCTTCCACAATACGTGAGCCCATTTGCTGGTCACCACCTAAAGGACCGGATTTCAGAATCGTGATATCCCATTCTGTTTCAGGATGTTTCTCTTCGAGCGCTTTTTTAATGAGTGTACCGGTGGTTCCCGTACAATAGAACTTATGCCCTATCAGACGTTCCGAGTTCCAAAGAACCCATTCTATCATGTCCTTTTTCATTGCATCGTGTGCAACCAGACCGATTTTACGAACAATTGTTTTCATCATAATAATAAAATATGGTTTATGTGATAATATAATTAACAATATCCAACAGCTTTATAAAAAACAGGAGAATGACTGTATGAGTTTGAGCAGTTCCTTGTTCGCCCGGCTGTCCACGGTGGCTTCCCGCCTCTCCTCAAACAAAGTAAGCGTTGCGGAGCATTCCCCGCAGATATCAATGCCGACTACACGTTCCTTTCGAAGGACAATTGCCAGTAATTCCTCCAGTTCCTGCAGGCTGAAAGACCCTTGATCCCAGTCTGTTACTGCGGATGCCGGGTTCAGGACATCCTTGTCTATGGACAAGTAAACCGGTCCTTCAATATACGCAGAGGAGAAATTGCGCCAGTCCTTCTCGTGAGCTAACGTCGCTTCGCTATAAAAACTGACTCGTTGTCCGTATTCTTCCGGTACGGTGCGTATCAGTTTGTCCGATGCACCGACTATCACCACTTTCTTGCAAAGCATATTCCAGTCTAACATGTCTTTTACCCAGCTCCCACAAGAAAGCATGCCCTTGAACAAGGGAGGCTGCATGTCGGGGTGATGGTCGAATACAATCAGAGAGAACGGAACTCGAAGTTTGTCTGTCCATAATTTGGTCAGGTAATGATAATTGCCCGAATCAATGAAATGGATACCTTCCGCTGGATAACCGGCAATCACCCGCTTCAATTTTCGTATCCCCTCCTTGTCACAGTAACCTCTCGTTCCAGAAAGGTGACGGCAGTCTAGCCAAATGAACTGATTGTTCCGTGCAAATACCTCATGGGCATACACACCGGTGAAGTTCATGATGACAACCGGCCAGACGGTTTCTCGGTCCGCCTTCTTCTTACACCGTCCATTTGTCAGTAACTCTTGCTTATTCATGTCCGTTCAGAACCATCGTACATAACAAAAATCTTGCCGGTGAGGTAACAGGGGATGGTTGGGATACATTCTGAATGCCTGTTTGAAGCTTCCAGCGCTGAACATTCTGGTTATTGCCTTGAAAGTGTATAGGTTTCCGTCTTTGGATGTCAAAGAAAAAGGAATGACCTCATGGATGCGATCCTCATTCTCCTCATGCCGTATAATGACCGATTCCAATCCGATCGCGTTGTCCAGCCCTTTCTCGTCAATGACGACCGTCATCTCGTATTCCTTACCAGCCTCCACCGTGGCGTCCAATCCTTTTCCCGCATTCACGGAAACGATTTCCACGGCATTCCATCTGCTGTCGACAGCTGCCTTCCAGCCGGCAAGCGTTTTCGCCTTTGCATAATTGTCCGCCGCCAAAACATGAAAGTGTTCCGACAACTTGTTGTAAAATCCGTCATAGTAGTCATCCAGCTGTCTTTTCATCGTGAAGCGGGGAGCTATTTGCGCAACCGAGTTCTTGATGTACTTGACCCAGGTTTCCGGATAGTCTTTTTCTTTCCGTTCATAATATAACGGCAGGATATTATGTTCCAGCAGGAAATAAATTGTTTCCGCATCCAGTTGGTTCTGGTACTGTTCATCCTGATAGGTGGCCTTGTCGGTGATGGCCCATCCCGCCTCCTTGCGGTAGCCTTCGTACCACCAACCGTCCAGCACGGAGAAGTTGAGTACGCCGTTCATCAGAGCCTTCTCACCGGAAGTTCCGGAAGCCTCCGCAAGACGGGTGGGAGTATTCATCCAGATGTCAACCCCAGAAATAAGATGCCGTGCCAGGTCCATGTCATAATTCTCAAGGAAGATGATTTTACCCAAGAATTCAGGACGGCGGGATATCTCCACAATCTGCTTGATGAGCCCTTGCCCGGCAGTGTCGTTTGGATGGGCTTTTCCTGCAAAGACAAACTGTATGGGATGTTCCTGATTGTTCACAATCCGCGCCAGACGATCCAAATCGGTAAACAAAAGATGAGCTCTTTTGTAAGTTGCAAAGCGCCTTCCGAAGCCGACAAGAAGAGCATTCGGATTAAACTTCTCGAAAATGGAGACACCCAATGCCGGGTCAACCTGGCTTTTGAGCCAGTCCCGGCCGCATTTCCACTTGATGTAGGATATCAGTTTGGTTTTCAACCTTTTCCGCATGTTCCATATCTCTTCATCGGGTATATTATAAACGCCTTTCCATATTTCCTGATTGGACTGGTCGTTCATGAAATTCTCATCGAAATTGTCCTTAAACAGCTTTTTCCACTCCGCCGTACACCAAGTGGGAAAGTGTACGCCATTCGTCACATAGCCCACATGGTTCTCTTCCGGGAAATAGCCTTTCCAGAGAGGCGCGAACATCTGCTGTGAAACGGACTTGTGCAGCTTGCTGACACCGTTTACCGCCTGGCTGGTTTTGCAGGCGAATACCGACATGCAGAAACGTTCTCCCTTGTTGCCCGGAGTTTGCCGTCCGAGGTTCATCAACTCGTCCCACGTAATGCCCAGCTTATCAGGATATCCTTTCATATATTTATTGAAAAGCCCCTCATCGAAATAGTCATGGCCGGCAGGCACAGGTGTATGCACAGTGTAAAGCGAGGAAGCCCTAACCAGTTCCATGGCTTGTCCGAAGTCCAGGCCTTCGGATATATAGTCGCATAACCGCTGGATATTGATCAGTGCGGCATGCCCCTCGTTGCAGTGATATACATCTTTCTCGATGCCCAATACTTTTAATGTCATCATTCCTCCGATGCCGAGCAGTATTTCCTGCTTGAGCCGGTTTTCCCAGTCACCGCCATACAGGTGATGGGTAATCGGACGGTCGAACTCGCTGTTCAGTTCATTGTCCGTATCCAGCAGGTAGAGGGAAACACGTCCCACATTGGCCTTCCATACATTGGCATGGACCGTGAAACTGTCGGCATAGGGAACATGGATTACCAGTTGTCGCCCGTCAGGCTGCATCACTTTCTCTATCGGAAGCTGCCCGAAATTCTGTGGGTCATAATGAACCTGTTGCTGCCCGTCCATCGCCAGAGCCTGGTCAAAATAGCCATAACGATATAAAAGCCCTACAGCGCAGAGGTCTACGTTACTGTCCGAAGCTTCCTTCAGATAGTCACCTGCCAATATGCCCAGACCGCCGGAATAGATTTTAAGAACCCTGTCCAGACCATATTCCATGCTGAAATAGGCAACTGACGGACGGCTGTGGTCCGGCTCCACATCAAGATACGCCTTAAAAGTGGAATATACGTTTTCCATCTTACGCATGAAGTTTCCGTCATGTGTCAGTGCCTCCAGCTCTTCATAATCCATCCGTTCCAGAAACAGTACCGGATTCTGTTCCGCCTCTTCCCATAGTTCCGGGTTCAAACCACTATATAAACTCTTCGCATCCTCGTTCCAGGTCCACCAAAGATTATGTGCCATCTCCGCAAATCTCCGCAATTCTGCCGGAAGGTGTGAACCGACTGTAATCTCCCTCCATTGTGGGACGTTTACATGATAACTTGAATATTCCATAACATTTTACTTATTTGATAGTTCATGATTTTTTTCTGTGGAGGTTTCTCCTGTTTCCGGTTCTTCCTGTGGAAATGTCCCGGCTGTACCCTGGAAATTCTCGAGGAACTGTTTTTCCATACTTAGCGATCGTTTCCGTATCCGCTTGGAAAAATAGATAACGACAATGATCAGGAAAGATAATATCAGTCCTGACCCCAAAGCGACATTGAAAAGACGGATGATGATACCCATTACGATAATGATACAGATCAACACCTTGATCACTATCATTGATACCAGCAGCCCCCTGTTGAACCTGTTGTCCGCCCAAAGTTTGCGGAATTCGACGGAATTGTTTTTCTTCATGATGATGGCGCACAAAAACGGGGATATGATAAGGAGGACAAGAACGAAGCTCAGCAGGCTTCCTTTCATCCCCGGAATACGTCCCATTACCAGAGGATACGCATAGGAGAAGAACAGCGCTATGAAAAACAGGCATACCACCAGATAAAGGGTGACGGATACCAACATGGACCTGATGAGCTTGTGCCAGGAGCCTTGATGTCTTGTGGTCATTGTTCCAGAAGAATAATGCGTCAGGTAATCTTTCAGGAATTGTGGCAAGTGCCTGTCTGCAAAACAGTAGACGGGATCCGACAGTCTTATCATATAAGGAGTAAGGAAAGTGGTGATGACCGATACTGCCACTATGACCGGATAAAGGTATTTGTCCATTACATTCAGACTGATTCCTAACGAAGCGATGATGAACGCAAACTCACCCACTTGTGCCAGGGAAAAGCCGGCTTGTATCGCAATCTTTAGCGGTTGTCCGGAAAGCAACACGCCGAAACTCCCGAACAGGACCTGCCCGCATAGGACCAGTGCCGTCAGGATAAAAACAGGAACGGCATATTCCCATATCATGGCAGGGTCGATCATCATTCCCACTGATACGAAGAAAACGGAGGCGAACAGGTCCTTTACCGGTTGCACGATATGTGCGATTTCTTCCGCTTTATCTGTTTCTGCCAGCAGGGATCCCATGACGAACGCACCCAGCGCGGCGGAGAATCCCGCCTTTGTCGCTATCATCACCATTCCCAGGCATAGTCCCAGGGAGGTTGTCAACAGTATTTCATTGCTAATAAAGCGGTTCAATCTTTTCAGAAGGGTAGGAATCAGATAGATTCCCAATGCTGACCAGAAAATAAGAAAGGCCGCAAGTTTCAATATGCTCTCCAGCATTTCGAAGCCTTCAAAATGCTTGCCTACAGCCAATGTGGAGAGGACCACCATCATGATTACCGCCACCACGTCCTCAATGATTAGTATCCCCAGGACAATACCGGTAAATTTCTGATCGAGAAGCCCCATGTCACTGAATGCTTTGAATACGATGGCGGTGGAGGACATGGACAGCATTCCGCCCAGAAAGATACAGCTCGTGTGTGAGAAGCCCATCGCATTGCCTGCCGTATATCCCAGGAACATCATGCCGCAGACGATGATAACAGTGGAGAATATGGCCGAGGCTCCCACACTTATCAGCTTTCTGAACGAGAAATCCAGTCCTATGGCGAACAGGAGGAAAATAACACCGATATCCGCCCATATCTTGATATTGGCCTGGTCGGAAACAGTCGGGAATAGGGAAATGGAAGGACCTGCCATAATACCGGCCACAATATATCCCACTATGACCGGCTGTCCCAGCCATTTGAAAATGACGGTTATGATACCGGCTATAATCAAGATAGTGGCAAGGTCTGATATTAAAGGGGCAACTTCCGACATAGGAGTAACATTTTATATGGACAACTCGTTAAGGACACGGATCAGGTTTTTGTCAATGGGCTTGTCGTTCTTGATAGCCTGGTCAAAAGGAACATAGACAATCTCATTGTTATGTATGCCTACCATGATATTGTGCTGGTCCTCCATCAGGGCCTGTATGGCGGCCTCACCCAGCCGGCTGGCCAATATGCGGTCGTTGGCACTTGGCGCTCCTCCCCGTTGTAGATGTCCCAGGATAGAGACCCTGACATCATATCCGGGGTATTCCCTTTTTACCCGGTCGGCATAGTGCATGGCTCCGCCATTCTTATTGCCCGGGCTTTCCGTCACGATGACGATGCTGCTGTTCTTGGTCTTCCGGAATCCGCGTCCGATAAAAGTCTCCAGCTGATCCGCATCCGTCCGGTCTTCCGGAATAATGGCGGCCTCGGCTCCCGAGGCTATTGCGCTGTTCTGGGCGAGGAAACCGGCGTCGCGTCCCATCACCTCGACAAAGAAAATTCGGTCGTGCGAGGTGGCTGTATCCCGGATTTTGTCCACACACTCCACAATGGTGTTCAGGGCCGTATCATATCCGATTGTAAAATCGGTACCGTACAGGTCATTGTCGATGGTACCGGGCAGTCCTATGCACGTGACAGGGTATTCCTCGGCAAATATGCGGGCTCCAGTCAGTGAGCCGTCGCCCCCGATGACTACCAGCGCCCCGATTTTTTCTTTCCTCATGGTATCGTATGCCTCTCTGCGTCCTTCCGGGGTGGTGAACGCTTCGGAACGTGCCGTTTTCAGGATGGTTCCCCCACGCTGGATGATGCTGCTCACATCCTCGGTCGTAAGTTCCCTGGACTCGCCCGCTATCAGGCCTTCGTACCCTCTGTAAATTCCTTTGACTTTGAAGCCGTTGAAAATGGCGGTACGGGTCACGGCACGGATTGCCGCATTCATTCCGGAAGCGTCCCCTCCGGAAGTAAGGATTCCTATATATTCATCTTTTTTCATCTATCTCAGTTCTTGTTTTGTTTCATTCTGCCAATATAGCTTTCAGTTTTTTCCGGCAGTGAAAAATACGGCTCTTTATGGTTCCCAAACTCACACCGGTTCTTTCCGCTATCTCACGGTATTTGAACCCTGACAGGTACATCTCAAAAGGTATGAAATGCGACTCCGGTATACTTTTGATGGCATTACGTATCTTTTCCAGGTCATAGTTCCTGTCCACCTCCTCTGTACGGGACTCGTCCATGATCCGCGAATAATATGCAGGATCGGAGGATATGTACAGACGGGTATGACCGACCTCCGCCCGGTAACCGTTGATAAACGTGTTACGCATGATGATAAACAGCCACCCTTTGAAATTTGTGTTCTTGTTGTAACTTTCTTTGTGAAGCATTGCCTTGAGCAGGGTATCCTGCAGCAGATCTTCCGCCTTCTCCCTGTCCGCTGTCAGTTTGTACGCGAAACGGAACAGTTCGTCCTGTACGCTAAGCAGCTCTTTTTCAAAATTGAATTCCTTCATCGGTTGTGCCGGTTCCCTGTTCCGGAAGTGCCTGTTAAAGGCCGGACGGCTCTCCGGACAGGAAAAGCCTGTCCGGCCTTACACCATTCCAGATATGGAATTATTTAACCTCGATAGCCTTGGAAGTTTTTTGTTTTTCTTCCTCCTTCACTTTCGGGATTTCAATGGACAGGATCCCGTGTTCGACTTTTGCGGAAATCTTATCCTTCTCCACGTTTTCAGGTAGCAGGATGGTCTGCTGGAACTTGGAATAAGAGAATTCGCGGCGGAGATACTTCTTGTCTTTCTTCTCCTCCTTCTTCTCTTCTTTCTTTTCCATGCAGATTGTCAAGTTGTTGTTTTCGTCAACATTCACCTTGAAATCATCCTTCGTCATTCCGGGAGCCGCCATTTCAACCTTGTAGTCCTTGTCATTCTCAATGACATTGATGGCAGGAGCCGTAACTCCCGTTTTTGCCAGCCACTCATTCTCGAAGAAATCGTTAAAAATACTCGGCAACCAGTTTGAATTTGTTTTTACAGGTACCATTTTTACCTCCTTTTTTAAATTGTTAATAAATAAAATATTCAAAAAGACAATACAAATCAGTCTGATTGACTGACTCTTATCGTCTGATCATACCTTGTTCGGCTACAGCCTCCGTCCGTCTCCGTATCTCCTCCTGGTCTCCGAGGAAATAGTCCCTGACAAGCACCGGCCGTTCATCAAATTCGAATACATAAGGTACTGCCGTGGGCAGGTTCAAGAGGGATATGTCCGTATCGGAAATATTCTTGAGATGCTTGACTATCCCGCGCAGACTGTTTCCATGGGCAACGACAAGCAGGTTGTCCCTATGCATCAATGTGGGTAGGATGACACATTCCCAATAGGGCATGACACGCATGACGGCATCCTTCAGGGATTCAGTCCGTGGCAGTTCCATTTCGGGAACACCGGCGTAACGGGTGTCGTTCCCCGGATAGCGGGGATCGTCTTCCTTCACCGGCTCGGGCGACACGCCGTAACTTCTCCGCCAGATATGGACTTGTTCCTCGCCATATTTGTCTGCTGTCTCCCTTTTGTTAAGTCCCTGAAGTATGCCGTAGTGTTTCTCGTTCAACCTCCAGCTTTTCTCCACCGGGATCCAGTCTTCATTGAGACGGTCCAGAACACAATTCAACGTTTTCACAGCCCGTTTCAGATAGGATGTGTAAGCCGCCTCAAAAGAGAATCCCGCTTCTTTCAGCATATCACCGGCTTTACAGGCTTCTGCGATCCCCTTATCACTCAGGTCTACATCGGTCCAACCGGTAAAGCGGTTTTCCTTGTTCCATAGGCTCTCGCCATGTCTCAACAATACGATCCTTTTCATGCCATATAGTTTTTATGCAACGGTTATCGAAGGATCCAGATAGACATCCTGAATGGTGTTCAGAAGCGAGACCCCGTCTTTCATCGTCTTCTGGAAGGCTTTTCTCCCACAGATAAGTCCCATACCTCCGGCACGTTTGTTCACCACTGCGGTTACGACGGCATCATGCAGGTCAGATGTCCCATGGGACTCGCCCCCCGAATTGATCAGGCCAACCCTTCCCATATACCCGTTGGCCACCTGGTAGCGGCAGAGGTCTATCGGATGGTCGGAGACCAGTTCCGTATACATACGCCCGTCGGTCTTACCGAATCCGATGGCTTTAAAACCTCCATTGTTGGACGGCAGCTTCTGCTTCACGATATCAGCCTTGATGGTGACCCCGATATGGTTGGCCTGCCCTGTCAGATCTGCTGCCGCATGATAGTCAATCCCGTCTTTCTTAAAACTGCTGTTTCTCAGATAACACCACAATACCGTGGCCATCCCCAACTCATGGGCATATTCAAACGCCTGTGAGACCTCCACAATCTGGCGGCGGCTTTGTTCCGAACCGAAATAGATAGTTGCCCCCACGGCAACGGCACCCATGTTCCATGCCTCCTTCACTGTACCGAACATGACCTGGTCATAACTGTTCGGATAAGTCAGCAGCTCGTTATGGTTCAACTTCACGATGAAAGGAATCTTATGGGCGTACTTACGTGCCACAGCTCCCAGAACTCCGAATGTGGATGCCACGGCGTTGCATCCTCCCTCGATAGCGAGTTTCACAATGTTCCCGGGATCGAAGTAAAGAGGATTGGGTGCAAAGGATGCTCCGGCAGAATGTTCTATCCCCTGATCCACCGGCAGGATGGAGACATACCCGGTATTGGCCAGACGCCCGTGCCCGTACAGGGCTTGCAGGCTCTCCAAGGTGCGTATATTCCTGTCGGAATCCACCCATGCCTTGTCTATCATATTCGGCTCGGGGATATGGATGAGTTTCTTGTCTATTGTCTTGCATACATGGTCCAGGTAGTATCCTGCCTGCGTTCCCAACAAATCAATAATCGTGCTCATGTCAGTCGTTTTTTTATTCCAAATCAGGACTGGCGTTCCCCCAGTTTTGCATCCATGAAAAGGATGCCGCTCTCTCCGGCTTTCTTCATCAGGTTTACGATGTTCAGGAAATTCGCCTCTTCCTCCACCTGCTCCCTGACAAATCCCCAAAGAAAATCACGGGTGGCATTGTCTTTCTCCTCGGAAGCCAGATGTACCAGTTCGTCAATCAATCTGGAAACATGTCTCTCGTGTTCCAAGGCATGTTCAAAGACTTCGGTGGGACTGCCCCAACCCTGTGGAACCACATCGACCTTGTCCACTTTTGCCTCCGCCTCACGTTTGGCCATATATTCGGCGATGGCACATGCGTGTCCTGTCTCTTCCGCCGATTGCTTGCGCATCCAGCGGGCCATGCCGGAAAAACCTTCCTTTTCCAGATAGAAGGACATTGAAAGATACAGGTTGGCGGACCATAATTCCGCAGTAATCTGCCCGTTCAGGGCCTTTTGTAAATTCTCGGTCATAATGAATCTAATTTTTAATGTTGGTACTATTTTTTATTTTTCATATTCAGGGGCAAGCGTGTGCTTGTCTCAAATTATCTGTCAGGACAGGTTGCATCCCGTTTATGAAACATTCCACGGCGATGACCATCAGAATAAGCCCCATCAGTCTCATCATCACATTATTTCCGGTTTCTCCAAGAATTTTCAAAAGCCGCGTTGACACGCAAAGGATAATGAAAGAGAGGAGACAGACTAGGGCGATCACGCAAACCAGTGCAATTTTGAAAATATGCTCAGGGGCATCTTCCATCAGTGTTATGCCGCTTGAAATTACACCCGGACCGCACAGCATCGGAACGGCAAGAGGCGTGACGGTGATGTTCCTGGAATATTCTTTTTTCTCGTTCTCGTTCAGTTTCACATGGGTGAAGTGTGCCTGCAGCATGTCATATCCGATTTTAAAGATGATGATACCTCCCGCAATCCGGAAACCATTGGTCGAGATCCCGAAAAAATGGAACAGGAACCTGCCGCACAAGGTGAAAAGTACCAGTATGACGAACGTGAGGGCGCAGGATTTTAAGGCGATGCTCCGGCGTTCTCCGGCACTCATGCCCTCGGTCATCTGCAGGAAAACCGGCATCACTCCGAGGGGGTCCATCAATGTGAACAACGAAGTGAAACACAACATTGAGTATGCGAATATATCCATAGGATGATACTTGTTTTATTTTTAGACCATTATTTTCTCTGTGAACAATAAACTCCGGTCAGGTTACACGATTTGACACATCATATGAAGCAGGGCAGCCTGCGTTCATATTCCATGGCCAGGATACGCAACAATTCCATAAACGCCGTACTTACATATATCCGTTTTGTGTACAGCCCCTTGATGAAAGAATGGATGGATGAATCCGTATTCTGGCATAGTACGTGAAGTTCGGATATCTGACGGGATATATATTGTTCATGTTCAAGCAGGGTGTTCAAGGCAGCCAGCGGTGTCGGCCATTGCCGGATGTCGCGCCTGATTTCATGGATGGTTACAGCACCTCCTTCATGATAGATGCGGCTCATCATCTGATAGACCTTGCCCATATTGTCCTGTGCCTGTGCACTTAGCCATGAGGCCAATATCGGAAGTTGCTGCCCCTCAAAATAGACCTGCAATGACAGGTACAGGTTAGTTGACCAGATTTCTGTATTGATCAATGTGTTCATCGCATATTCAATTCGTTTATCCATGGCTGTTCTGATATTTGAAATTAGACAAAATAAATCGTAATTCATATCCTGCAATAATCATGAATTTATGTGATAGCATCTGTAAATCGGACTCTTATGGAGTTGTAAAATGAATTTTAATGCTTGCGAGACAAATAGTCATAAAAATGTATAATTATCATGCCTTTTTGTCACAAGATCCCTACAACATTCTCAACAAGATATCCAGTTCTTTCTCTATCATGTTGATCTTGTCGTATATGTAATCCAGCGTATTATGATAGTGCAGGCAGGCCCTGCATTCCTGCAATTCCCTTGACAGGGAGAGTATTTGTTGCCAAAGTTCCTCTTCTGTATGTCCAGGGGGATTATTGAATGCCATAAATGGATTCAGAGAAACTGTTTGGCATGTAATTTGTGTAATAATAGCCGCAAGTCCCGAAAAGGGGCAGGAATGGAAACAAAAAGGCAGAGAATTCCACTAAAGACAGTAACAGACAGAGGAATGAAAACGGAAGGCAGGACCTGTCCGGTTTTGAAACAAATTGCTTTCATAATGCGATTATATGACAACTCTGTTCCCTGAAGTTGTGTTTATATAAAGTTAAGCGTGGGAACTTTGGTATTACCGTTCAGAAGTATCCCCATACTCAACAACATATAATACACAAAGCCCCACGCCTATATATGCTAACAAGATATAATAGTGCATAGGGACACCTGATGTATTATCCAATTGTTGTCTTGAAATTGGGGATTTCCTGAACATGGATAATGCCTAACGCTTACTGTTATTAATCTTTTTTGGTAAAAGACAAGGCAAAAATACTAAAAGAATTGATTCGCGTCAATAAAAATCCAACTTTTTTATTATTTTACTCTCTGCGCCACTGAATTTCATCGCTCTCCGCTCTCCAAATCCCGTGCCCTTCAGCGATAAGTAATCCTGAGTTCATCAATTGCCTCATAAAAGAGCTTTTGTACATCCTAAAATCCGCAACCTGTAATATTTTTGATATCTGGGGTTGCAGATACCTCTCTAAAACGACTCGTTTTCGTAAAGAACCCTAATGGTGCAGTCGCAAGAGACAAAATCCCCTTACCCCATGATGCGACTTGAGGCAATACGCAAAAGGCCACGAAGATTTGAGGCTACCCAAAATCAAATTTGAAGGCCATCATGTATGCATCATTGCTTGTGTATATGTTCAGTATGTGCTGTCTTGCAGTCTTAATCCATTTTGCAGGGACAGAAACATACTTGAATACAAAAGTTTTGATTCTGCTTGTGCGTTTAAGTCCAAAGCTCTTCATGTTTGCGTCAGATATGAGGTGTCTGTAAAAGTTTCGTATTAAAGCGGTCAGAAGCAGGAACACCGTGTTTTCCGCCATGAACGATTTTGGCAGCCGTTTCCAGCCAAAGCCGTTGTTCATGTCGTCCAATACACGCTCAGCACCGCCACGCTTGTTGTAATACTCCACGATGTCACGGTCTGTCGAAGTATAGTCATTTGTCAGTATGCATCTGTATGTATATTCCCCTTCCCACAGGTCGAGTTCCTTGTTGATGCTTCTTTGCCGCTGTATGACAAGGCGGTACGCTTTGCCGACCCATTTCTCTGCAATGATGGAGCATATCTCAAACTCGTGACCGTTTATGTATTCGGTCTTCCATCCGCGCAAGGCAAAGATATCGTCATACAACGATACACACCTGTTTGCGCGGATATAAAAATGCCGACTGTGCTTCTCCACCATTTCCACCATAGCCTCAGAGCATGAGCCACAATCCATCCTCGCACGGTTTATATGTATTCTGGCATTCTCCAAACGCTCAAAAATACGTTTTAGAGTGTCTTCCTGATGGAAACGGACATTGGTATTGCCGTCGCGGTTCTCTATCCCGACGATGACATCGCCGACCGTTGCTATTCCTGGACTGTAACCGGTAAACTTCTTGTAGGTTATTTTTGCGTCAAATTTCTCCGTCTCAATGAACTGGTGGTCAAAATCAAAGTCATATTCATTGTCTGGCAGCAACTGTCCAGTTGCCAGCAATGCATTGACAAGCAGATTGTTAAGGTCGGAAGCCACGTTGAAGTCGTAGCTTTTGCCCGAATCAGACCTGTAGGTCAGATTCGGTGTGGTCAATTCACGAATGGCCCTAAGTATTGTGTCTGCGCTGCATGTACGGAGGGGTGGATGCAAGCAAAGTGCTTCCATAAGGTGTGAGGTCACGTCTTCGACACATGACCCTCCACAGAAATATACGCACATCAGAGAACGTATTATCTCGCTATATTGATAGCCATACACTTTGCTACGCAAACCTAAAGTAGAGTCTATTGTACAAGACAACATCCTGTCGAATTTCTCCATAATTGGAAATATACCACCAAAAGATGTGAGTTTCTCGGATTTTATTTGTACTTTTACCATGCTTGATGAGGTTTTGTTTGACTATTTTTGCAACACTAAGTTAAGTGAATCCTTTGACATGACAAAATCCTGAGCCGCTCGGCTTTGCCGCTTGGCTTGTCCAAGAACTTTTTGTTGTTCAGGATATTATAAAAGTTAAAATTTATAGTGTTGCGGAATTAAGGTAATAACAATACTATGAAATCGTTATTCATATTACAACTTGTATGTTGCGTCATTACAGCCATGCTAGCATTGCAATTAGCCATGGCAAGTTTGCAGGTGAGATGGAAGGTGTGGCGCTACGAAATATCAAGATGGATTCTCGTTGCATCCATGCTATTCTTCTCCGTCCACTACCTCTTACAGATGATTCATGGACTCCGTGCACAAGGTACCGATGTGGGCGCAGCATTCAACATATTGTTCTATACTCCAGTGGCATTTGCCATCACTCTCTCCATAATCAACATAGAGAGCACAGGCAACAAAGTGCGACGGTATTGTTTACGTGGTATGATGGCATACATACTCATCGCCATAGTTTTCGTCATTGGCATGTTCAAAAGTCAAAGTTTACACATTGGCAATATGCTCTATGTGATGCTCGGTCTTTTTGTGGCTAGCATGGCATATTTTATTCTTATCATTCGCAAAGAAACAAAAGCCCGAAAGCAGAAGCTCATGGAGAATTTCGGAATCGACTTGATTCCATACGTGCGCTATTCGCAAGCCAGCATCATTTTGCTATACTTTGCTGCTGGACTCCTTCCTGTAGCAATCCTCTTCAATACCTTATTATATATAATAGGTCCCTTGATATTACTCTCTGTCATCTTTTTCGTCCACACTTTCATTGCTATGGGCTATTACATCACACCCAAAGAAGTCATTCCTGAGGAAAATGACGCAGAAGCAAAAGTCACGGAAGCAGAAGACATGAAAGACGGCAAGAACACTCATGGCACAAATATCTTGACAGCTAATAGAAAGATGGAAATAGAATTAGCCCTCAAGAAATGGTGTGAAGAGGGATTTTATAAGGACTATGAAGTTAACATCTATTCGCTAGCTACCAAGTTGGGATACAAGAAAAACGAACTGACAGAATACTTCAATCAGTCAGAATACACCAATTTTAGAACCTGGCTTAGCGACATTCGTTTTAATGAGGCTGTTCGCATGATGAAAGCCAACCCCGAATATAGCATTGACGCTATTTCCACAGAGTGCGGTTTCTCATCCCACACATGGATTTATCGTATATTCAAACAAAAAACGGGCATGTCACCTAGCCAATGGCGCAAACAGTTTGCCTCCATCTAAATGCGTATTTTTGTAATTTCGCATTAAATAGCATTTAAAAGAGGTGTGTCAGCGTTTTGACACAACCTCTACTTAAAAGATTTAATTTACAATAGTATTGCGGAATTAAGGTACATGAAACCGATAACCTGTCATAGTGGCATTGGGAAAAGCCGTTCAGACGATCCGCATCATGGTCGGCAAAAGATCTAAAGTGACCTCTTTGGCTGTCTTGCGCTTGGAGACATGAATCATTTCAAGCACCTTTATGACGTCTTCAGACTTCGTGCCACGTATCATGGTCACAAGTGTACCTCTGCCACCACGTCCCGCACGATTAGTGACAACAGTATATAATTCTCCGCAGCTTAAAGAAGTCTCGTCAATACAAAGGCTAGGGACCTGAGGTTGTGCCCGCATTCTGACACATTTACATTTGTAGTATTAAATATCCCAATAAAAATATAAGTGTATATTGTAATGGGATCTTAATAGAGGATTAAAAAATAAATACTTAATGGGCTGTTTCTTATGAATTCTACTGAAATCTTATAATAATTGCTCAAAAAATCACATTCTTTGTATACGTAATATCCTAATTTTGGAACGCAAATTAAAAGAATATTAATAAACTAAATTATCTGATTTATATGACAAAATTAAGATGTATGCTTTGTTGCCTGATGATCTGTACTATTACTATTGATGCTAGGACTGTTAATGATATATATAAAAGAATATCTGCACAAGTCTCCTTGAAGGTTCCCGGTAATCAATCACGAAACTATTCCCTTGCTTTTCAAGGAGCCGTTGATGATAAGGGAATCTATCTGTTAGAGTCTGAAGAAAAAATACCATTAATCATTACAGAGAGAATAGAACGTGACAATGTTAAATGTGTAATGGTAGTAAGTATTACGGCATTGGAAGACGTGTACTTTAATTATCAACAACAGTTGAAAACAGGCTTCCGACATAATGACTGTATGTTTTATCTACCAGGATTCTGGTATAGTCGCAATTTACGTTCTCCTAAAGGTGCTCCTTCATTTCATATATCAGAGAGTTGGCTGGTACGTGAGGATCGTCTGAGCTCACCCCTTACCGGTATCTTCAATCAGAAAGATGGACGTTATATGACTGTGGCACGCAAGGACGATTTTCAATGGGATGCCCTTGCTACCCACCAAACAGGCGAAATCATCCTCTCGGGCAAAACGTCCCTAGGGTTCACCGGCTTTGAGAGCCATGACGGAACATCAACACTATCTTTTGGATTTCCTTACCGAGAAGCTCCTAAAACCTATATTCGTAAGTTGACGCTGGCTCCGGAGGTTACATCTTTCCAATATCTAAAAAAAGGAGAAACAGTACTCCTGACCTGGGAATTTATCGAGGGGCAGGCTACAGACTACTCAGATTTTATTTGCCATACTTGGGAATATTGTTATGATACATACCGTCCCCAACCTGTGAAAATACCTTTTTCTCCAGAAGAGATAAAAGGAGTGCTGAGCAATTATTTTGTGGAAAGTTTTGTTGGGGACAAAGCTCTTGCCTATTACTCCAGCCCTGAAATGAAAGTGGCAGCCTGTGCCAACATGAATGTAGCAGAGATAGGTTTTGTCGGTCGCGTACTTCTAAACGCTTTCAATGCATGGGAGTTTGGCAATGAGAATGGACGTGATGACCTTGCAGCTAGCAGTAAAAAGATATTTGATAGTTACTTAGAAAATGGCTTTACGGAAACCGGTTATTTGCGTGAATGGGTAAATCTGGAAAATGATAGTGATGTGAAAGAAGAACGCCCAGTGCATAGCATACGTCGTCAGTCGGAAGGAATTTATGCCATGTTTCATTATCTGAATTATGAACAGAAGTATAAACGTCACCATCCTGATTGGGAACAACGCTTAAAGAAAATGCTCGATATGTTCTTGCAACTGCAAAATCCAGATGGAAGTTTTCCACGTAAATTCCATGATGACTTTACAGTTGTTGACGGAAGTGGAGGAAGTACTCCATCCGCTACATTACCTCTGGTTATGGGATATAAATATTTTAAGGACAAACGCTATCTGTCCGCTGCCCGGCGTACTGCGGAATATCTGGAAAAAGAGCTTATATCAAAGGCTGACTATTTCTCCTCTACGCTGGATGCAAACTGTGAGGATAAGGAAGCTTCCCTCTATACCGCTACGGCAACTTACTATTTATCATTGATAACAAATGGTACGGAACATAACCACTATGCCTCTCTGACACGAAAAGCGGCTTATTTTGCCTTGTCCTGGTATTACGTCTGGGACGTTCCGTTTGCTCCCGGGCAGATGTTGGGTGATATCGGTCTGAAAACTCGCGGCTGGGGAAATGTCTCGGTGGAGAATAATCATATTGATGTATTTATTTTTGAATTTGCCGATGTGCTCCGTTGGCTTTCCAAAGAGTATAATGAACCTCGTTTCTCTGATTTTGCTGAAGTCATTTCTACTTCCATGTGCCAGTTACTTCCTTATAAAGGACATATGTGTGGAGTGATAAAAGTTGGTTATTATCCGGAAGTGATCCAGCACACCAACTGGGATTATGGAAGGAATGGAAAAGGATATTATAATGACATGTTTGCTCCCGGTTGGACGGTAGCATCCCTTTGGGAATTGCTGACACCGGGACGTACTGAGAATATACTGTTGAAATAGCTCTGATATCCACTTTTCAGGATATTCTTATATCCTGTTGTATGTTAATTAATGAAACTAACAATTAAGACAATGCAGAGACTACGTATTTTAGTTATATTAATACTTCTTTCTTTGATGCCTCTTTATTCCCTTGCCGTTCTGAATGAAGGACAATATGCATTCCGTTCACTTGATATCAATAATGGATTATCCCAGAATACGGTCCATGCCATCCTTCAGGATAAACAAGGATTTATGTGGTTTGGGACGAAGGATGGTCTTGACCGGTATGATGGTATCTCTTTTCGGACTTTCATGAAAGAATCCGGAACCTTGGGCAATAATTTCATCACTTCTTTGTATGAAGACAATCTTGGGCAAATATGGATTGGGACAGACGTAGGCCTATATGTCTATTGCCCACAAATGGAAAAGGTCAGGCATTTTACTCTGATAAGTAATCCAAACATAGATATAGACTGTACGGTCAATCTGATAACTGGGGACCAGAAAGGAGGTATCTGGGTTGTAACTCAGACGCGGGGAATCTTCTATTACAATCCCCAGGATAGCCAGTTGGTTAATTATCAGTCGGACGGGTCCGGTACTCTGAACCTTAAAACTTCCGGCCAACTCTATTTTGATTCGGACGATGTCTGCTGGTTGGACATACGTGATGGAAATCTGTATTATTCAAAAGACAAGCTTAAAACTTTAACTCCGATTTTTCCAGAAGATTCAAAAGTGTCTTTCAGAGATGAATACATCTATAAATTGCTCCCCGGACCCTATAATTGCATGTATGTGGGAACTGTATTCGGACTGAAAGAAGTGAACCTAACTAATAAGACTATCCGTACCCTTCTTTCCAAGGATGAATTGGGAGGTGATATTTATATCAGGGAACTTGCATTTTATTCAGATGACGAATTATGGATAGGAACCGAATCGGGACTTTATATCTATAATCTGCACACGGCAAAAATCATCCACTTGCAGAACGTCAACGGTGATCCCTATTCAATCTCTGACAATGCCATCTATTCGATTCTCAAAGACCGTGAAGGCGGAATGTGGATAGGGACTTATTTTGGGGGTGTGAATTATTACCCCCGGCAATATACCTACTTTGATAAAGTCTATCCCCAGAAAGAATCAAACAAAATGGGAAAAAGGGTGCGGGAGTTTTGTGCCGCCCATGACGGCACACTCTGGATAGGTACAGAAGATAAGGGGCTTTTCCATTATTATCCTAGTACTGGAAAAATCGAACCGTTCATTCATCCGGATATTTATCATAATGTTCACGGATTGTATTTGGACGGAGATTATCTGTGGGTTGGGAATTTTGCAAAAGGATTGAAGCGTATTGATTTGAGGACATACGCTGTAAAGCACTATGATAATATTGCAAGTGATATCTTTTCTATCTGCCGGATAACTGCGGGCGATCTGTATCTTGGAACAACAATAGGATTGTTTCGGTACAACCCAGATACGGAACGTTTTAAACGCGTCCCCGAACTTGGGTGGACGTTTGTTTATTATATAAAGGAGGATAAGCAGGGGAATTTATGGCTGGCAACTTATGCCGATGGCGTCTATAAAAAGAATGTCCGTACAGGTGGTTGGGAACATTTCGTACATGAGGAAGCAGACTCGTCCACCCTTCCATCCAATAAGGTGCTGAGTATTTTTGAAGACAGTCAAAATCAGCTATGGTTTACCACACAAGGAGGTGGCTTCTGCCGCTTTGTGCCTTCCGCCAACACCTTTGTCCGTTATGACGGTATCGGTCTGCCAAGCAACGTCATTTATCGGATTGAAGAAGATGAAAAGGGATTGTTCTGGGTTTCAACCAATAAAGGGCTGGTGCATTTTAACCCGAAGAATTCCAGTTTTAAAGTGTATACAGTTGCTAATGGGTTGCTGAGTAACCAGTTTAATTACCAGTCCAGCTATAAGGATAAGAATGGACGGATTTATTTTGGCTGTATTAACGGTTTCATCTCCTTTGCCCCCTCCTCCTTTATTGATAATGATTTTTTACCCTCTGTTTTGATTACCGATTTTATGCTCTTTAATAAAAAGGTGGTAGTCGGAGAAAAAGGCTCTCCATTGAAACAAAGTATCACTTTGTCAAACCATATCGAACTTCAGTCAAATCAGAATTCGTTCTCCTTCAGGATAGCTGCGATAAGTTATCAGTCACCGAGCATGAATACACTGCTATATAGACTGGAAGGGTATGATTCCGAATGGCATACAGCGGGTAAGGGCCCTATTACGTATTCCAATTTACCTTATGGGACATACATGTTACGCGTGAAAGGTGCGAATAGTGATGGTGTATGGAATCCAGATGTACGCACATTGGGGATCAGGATATTGCCCCCGTTTTATTTATCCGTATGGGCATACCTGATTTATATCCTATTGATACTCGGTACATTTTTCGCCCTCTTCTTTTATTTAAGGAAGCGTACTATTGAAAAGCAGCGTAAAGAGATGGAGAAGTTCGAACAGGAAAAGGAGCAGGAACTCTACACCACTAAGATAGATTTCTTTACAAATGTGGCACACGAAATCCGTACTCCTTTAACACTGATAAAGTGCCCATTGGAGAATGTACTTGCTGATAGGGAACTCTCCGAAAATGTAAGGATGGAATTGGAAATTATGGATCAGAACGTGGAGAGGTTACTGAACCTGATAAACCAATTACTTGATTTCCGTAAAGCGGAAAATAAAGGTTTTAAATTGAATCCGAAAGAATATAATATCGGTACTATCGTCCACTCTGTTTATAAGTATTTCACCGCTTTGGCAAAGCAAAGGGGAATTAAACTTGAAGTAGAAGTTCCAGAGGAAGAATTGTTGGCTTCTGTTGACAAAGAGGCTTTGACCAAAATTCTCAGTAATCTGTTTGCTAATGCATTGAAATATGCCCGGACATACGTTTATCTCCATTTGTCTGTTGATGAGAAGAATGAGGTGTTCACTATCTCTATGAGTAATGATGGGAATATAGTCCCTATCGAAATGCGTGAAAATATTTTTAAAGCCTTTGTCCAATACCGGGACGGGAAAGATATTGTCTCGGGCACAGGCATCGGATTAGCTATGGCTCGTTACTTGGCAGAGTTGCATCAAGGTATGCTGGTGATGGACCGGGAGCTAGATTGTAACCGTTTCATTCTTTCCATTCCAATATTACACCAGACACTTCCGGATGATTCGGAAGAACAACATAAGAAACCTGGGTATGATGATGAAGATCGTGAAGTTTCTGATAAAGATAAAAGAGAGGTTGCTTCCATATTGGTTGTAGAAGATAATAAGGATATGCTTGCTTTTGTGTTCAGGCAATTGTCTTCATTGTATCATGTACTGATTGCGGAAAATGGGGTCGAGGCGTTGGACGTTCTTGAACAGAAATCTGTGGATCTGATAATAAGTGACATTATGATGCCTCTGATGGACGGGGTTGAATTATGCAAGCATCTGAAACAAAATCTGGACTATAGTCATATTCCTGTAATATTATTGACAGCTAAAACTAATCTGGAATCAAGAATCGAAGGACTTGAAGAAGGGGCGGATGCGTATATTGAAAAGCCGTTTTCTATGGAGTATCTTCGTGCCAATGTAGCAAATCTGTTGAGTAATCGGGAAAGATTACGCCGTCACTTTATTGAATTTCCTTTTATCAAAGCAGATGCAATGGCGCAGACAAAGGCCGATGAGATGTTTATTAGCAAGTTAAATGAGTATCTATTACGCCATCTTGATAATACGGACCTGCAAATTGATGATATAGCGGATGCAATGAATATGGGACGTTCCAACTTTTACCGGAAATTGAAAGGAATCCTAAATATGAGTCCGAACGAATATCTCCGCCTTTTCCGTTTGAAGCAGGCAGTTTCCATACTGAAAGAAGGAACCTATGGAGTGGTGGAAGTCTCTTACATGGTAGGGTTCAGTACCCCCTCCTATTTTTCAAGCTGTTTTAAAAAACAGTTCGGAGTACTGCCTAAAGATTTCATATCGCACTAGTAATATGTATTTTGCTTTAAATTTTATAATATCAGGTCATTTTCTGATATTTTATCCGAGTTGTTCCGGGTAATTTTGCAAATATATTAACAACTAAATTTGATGTATGACAAGGTATTTACTTTTTTTTGCCAGCCAGCCTTCGGGCGGAAGAGAGAGTTGTTTTCCTATCGTATATATAAACGATTCTTAGTTTGAGAATTTGTACTGCAATTTATATAAAGTCAAAGAAATAATTATAAAATAAATTGCACACACAATGAATAATAGAAAAGAAAATGAACAGAGTTGTATAGTAATGAATAAAAAAGAGGGTACATCGTGCATTACGACACACCTCCCTGTATTTCAGAGAAAAATCTACACTACTAATCAAAAAATCTATTGATATATGAACTGTAAAGTAAAACAAGGATGCCTTACCAGCGAAAGCTGTTGCATCCTGTTATGGTTAGCCTTCACATTATTTCCCGTTTCCGTTGTAACGGCGGCAGATAATAGAAAGATCGACGAGAGCCAGCAAAAAGAAGTAAAAGCAGAAATGAAAGGATATGTGGGAGACGAAAACGGAGAGCCTGTTATTGGAGCTACCGTATTGGAAAGTGGAACGCAGAACGGGGTTATAACAGATGTGGACGGTATATTCACTATACAGTTGGCAAAGAACGCATCATTGACCATTTCATATGTTGGGTACCAGAAGAAAACGGTAGTGGTAAAAGATAAGAAGTTCATTTCCGTTAATTTGACTCCGGACAGGAGTATGATGCTGGATGAAGTGGTCGTGGTCGGTTTTGGCAAACAAAAGAAAGAATCCCTCGTGGGAGCTGTGCAGGCAGTGAAGCCGGAAGACCTGAAGATGACATCCAGTAATCTTAGTACTTCATTTGCCGGGAACGTTCCAGGTATCATCGCCGTACAAACACAGGGTGAACCAGGCTCTGATGAGGCGAAATTCTATATACGTGGTATATCAACTTTTGGTTCGAATACCTCACCGCTGATCATACTTGACGGTGTGGAAATCAACGCTACGATGATGAACAATATTCCTCCAGAATCTATCGCGTCGTTTTCTGTGCTGAAAGATGCTACGGCAACGTCCCTATACGGCTCACGGGGGGCTAACGGAGTTATCATCGTTACTACCAAGCAAGGACAGCTTTCCGAGAAAATGTCTGTAGATATCCGCTTTGATAATACTTTCTCCATGCCTACCTATGTGCAGAAAATGGCAGATGGCCCGACTTACATGGATATGTATAATGAAGCCGTTTATAATCAAGCTATTGCCAATAACCAAGAGTATGAGCCTTTCTATAGCCGGGATAAGATAGATAAAACACGTGCCAATGCAAATCCCTACCTGTTCCCAAACAATGACTGGTACAGTATGTTGTTCAAAGACTTCGCCGTTAATCAGAATTTGAATATCTCCATCAAGGGCGGAAGCAAAAATGTGGATTACTTCCTGAATGCTGGAATCTTCTATGAAAATGGTATCATCCGGCAACCCAAGGAAGATAAGCTTGATGTGGGTATGCGCAACAAGAAATACCTGTTTCAGAGTAATGTGACAGCCCGTGTTACCTCTACGACGAAAGTGGGGCTAAATATGAATACGCAGTTGTTCTACCACCATGCCCCCAAAACAAGTACCCGGAATTTGTTCGCCTATTCCATGCATGGGAATCCCGTACGTTTTCCTGCTACACTTCCTGCTGAACCAGGGGATACATACATCCGCTACGGTAGCAATGATCCGTGGGATGTGGGAAAATCAGAGCCGAATCCTTACGCCAAATTGAGTGAAGGTTATACGGAACGAAATTATGTCTATATGACGACCGCTTTCAATCTCGAACAGGACTTGAAGTTTGTCACACCAGGGTTAAAACTCACCGGACTGGCATCTTTCTATAATTACAGTTTTAACTGGCTGGATCATTGGATTGTACCTTTCTACTATAAAGTATCTGATGACTATACGATGGATGATCAGGGAAACTACCTTTATAAGACTTCGACTATCGGTGAGCCGGGAGAACCTTATCTGAAGAGCAATTCCGGGCGTGATCCGACAGAGAGTGTCTGGTCTTTACAGGGAGCGCTGGACTACTCACGCCAGTTTGGTGGACATGATGTGGGAGCTACCCTTGTTTACCACATGAAAGAAACCAAGAAAGTGAAGGACGGCGGAGCTGAAAAAGATCTTCTTCCTTACCGTGAGCAAGGGATGGCCGGACGTCTGACCTACAGTTTTGGTCAGCGTTACCTGCTTGAGGCTACCTTTGGTTATAATGGCTCGGAGAATTTCAGAAGCGGGCATCGTTTCGGATTCTTCCCTGCGATTGCCCTAGGATGGACTATTTCTAATGAAAAGTTTTTCCAACCGTTAAAAAAAACAGTTTCCACTCTGAAAATCCGAGCTACTTATGGATTGACCGGAAATGATGCGCTTGCCACTCGCTTTCCCTATGTAACAGAAGTCAGTATGAATAATAATTTGGATTGGTGGACTGGTAGCGGTACCCGCGTGAATGGGCCGCTTGTAAATATTTATGGTAATGCGAACGCTACATGGGAGAAATCGAAAAAGCTGAATTTAGGTGTCGATATGACCCTTCTTGAATCTATGGATATAACCATTGATTATTTCAAGGAAGACCGTAGTGGAATTTTTATGCAACGTTCGTCCGTCCCTTCAACAATGGGAGTGACAGGTATGCTGCCTTATGCCAACATTGGCTCGGTAAAGAATAAGGGTGTGGATATGAGTGTAGCATACAGCAAAGTAATTGGCAAAGATTGGGTGCTCCGCCTGAACGGTAGTCTGACCTATGCACATAATGAGATTACGGAGATAGACGAACCGGTGAATGTAGAACCCTATTCTTCAAGAATCGGACACCCGATAAACAGTATTATGGGATATGTGTCTGACGGATTGTTTACTTCTCAGGAGGAAATAGACAGATCTCCCAAACAGTCGTTCGGAAATTATACGGTGGGAGATATTAAATATAAAGATCTGAATGGTGATAACGTGGTGAATGGTTATGACAGGACGATTATCGGCAATCCTGAAATTCCGGAGATTATCTATGGTTTTGGAGGAACGTTGAAGTATAAAAAGTGGGATTTGTCTCTGTTTTTCCAGGGAGTGGCCAAAGTCAGTTTAATGATGAGCGATATTCATCCGTTCAGCGAAGCGGGCCATAAAGGATATAACATTGCACAGTATATCGTTGATGACCACTGGTCGGAAAGCAATAATGTAGCCGGTGCCGCCTATCCCCGATTATCACCCGAATTTATCACGAACAATGCGCAAACCAGCACTTATTACCTACGTAACGCAGCTTTCCTGCGCCTGAAGAATGCCGAACTGGGCTATTCCTTCTTCCCGTGGCTGCGTGTGTATGCAGCAGGTACTAATTTGCTGACATTCTCTCCGTTCAGTACCTGGGATCCTGAAATGGGAAGTGGGAATGGTTTGAAATATCCGCTACAGCGCACGGCCAAGATCGGGATTCAGTTTCATTATTAATTAAGAACAGAATAAGTTATGAAAAATATATATACAAAGTTATGCCTGTCGGCAATCGGCTGTTTAATGATGGCATCATGTGATTTTCTTGATGTGGTTCCGCAAGGTACTGCTACCGTGGATGATATCTACCGGACACAATATCAGGCTGAAGGAATGGTACTGTCTTGCTACGCGAATATCCCTAACTATTTCCATCCCCAACAATTTCCTGATTTTACCGGAGGAAACGAAATCATAACGAGCAAAGGAGGAACAACGCGCTGGTTTCATTTCCGCAGTCTGGTTTATGGGGAAGAATCCCCAACAACGACTTATTACTCATTATGGAGCAATACAGCAAAATCTTATCCGCAGGGTGCTGTGAAGAAAGCAGTATGGGAAAGTATCCGCAATTGCTATAATGTGCTTAATAATCTGGATAGGGTATCGGACATTACCCCCGAAAACCTGAGCTGGTGGAAAGGTGAAGCGCTGTTTTTGATCGGGTATTATCATCAGATCATGCTGGAGTACTATGGACCGATAGTTATTATTGACAAGGAAATACCAATGGAAAGTTCTCCGGCCGAGATGATGACCTCCCGTTCTCCTTATGATACATGTGTCGATTTCATTGCCAATAAATATTCGGAAGCAGCTAGATTACTTCCTGGCGTATGGGATTCAAGTAAGAGAAACAGGGCTACCTCTTCTGCTGCCTTGGCTTTCAAGGCTCGGCTGTTGCTTTATGCCGCCTCGCCGTTAGTCAATGGGAATAGTGAGTTTTATTCCGACTTTAAAAACCCCGACGGCACTTTTCTGATTAACCAGACTTATGACCGGGAAAAGTGGAAGAGAGCGATGGATGCTGCCAAAGAGGCCATAGACCTTTGCGAAGAGAACGGTTACAAACTTTATGGAAATTCGACCAATGACTTGGAGCAAGGGAAGAAAAACTATCATGAAGCCTTTGTCGGTGATGGGATCAGTGGTAGCGGATTTAACTGGAATGAAGTCCTGTTTGGCTTTGCTGAACAGGGAACTATTTCCTACTGTATCAAGAATATGGCTCCTCGTGTTGAATTTACAAGTTATTCGACCAAAGGTTTTAGAGGGTCCTTATTCCCGACGTGGGATTGTGTGAGTAGGTATTATACCAAGAACGGTCTACCTTGGGCAGATGACCCCGAGACTAAGAAGCTTGATCCGTATTCCATTGCACCAGGTGATAGTACGGTACGTTTTCACAGGAATCGTGATCCGCGCTTTTATGCCTCTATTGGCTTTGATCGTGGAAATTATGACGTGCAGGGAAAGACAATAGTGCTCAAATGCAGACGTGGTGAAATGCAGCAGAATAATGGCAATGCCAAGGATGAGTATCAAACGGACAACGGTTATTATTGTCAGAAATGGGTGTCTAAATATGATACCTATAATAGGACTACCGATCAAATAACCTACAACCGTTGGTGCTTTCCTTATATGCGTCTGGCCGAACTCTATCTGAGTTATGCAGAAGCGGATTTCGAATATAGCGGCACACTGAGTACTGCCAGTCTGTCCTATTTGAATAAAGTACGTGAACGTTGCGGATTACCTACCTTTGCAGATTCATGGGCAAAAGCCGGTGGTATTCCTTCAGGAGAGAAGTTGCGCGAAATATTACATGATGAACGCTCCATTGAATTGGCTATGGAAGGCAGACGTTTCCATGATATGCGCCGTTGGAAAATTGCCCATACTGAAATGATGCGTTATCAGAAATCCTGGACATTATCCGGAAAAACCGCTGATAGTTTTTATAAACTTACGGACATGAAAGAAACCGGCGTTCGTAATTTTACCGCTCCCAAGAACTATTGGCTTGCTATTCCACAAGATCAGATAGAAGTAAATCCCAATCTAGTGCAGAATCCGGGATACTAGAGAATCAGCTCTTATATAACTAACAATTAGAGGAAAGGACAAAATGAAAAAGGTAATGTGTTTATTGGCAATTATGTTTATGATTGCCAATACTTCGGCACAAACACGGGTGATTGCCCATCGTGGTTTCTGGAAAACCCAAGGATCAGCACAGAATAGCATTACATCTTTGTTGAAAGCGGATTCTATAGGATGTTATGGTTCGGAGTTTGATGTCTGGCTGACAAAAGATAATGGTTTGGTGGTTAGCCATGATGGGATTATTCAAGGGCATAAGGTTGAAGAGTCCACTCTGAAGGAATTAACCGGGTTATGGTTAGCGAATGGAGAATGCGTACCCTCCTTAAAAGAGCTTCTGGAAACAGCTAAGCGGAAAACATCTTTGAAGCTGGTGCTGGAGTTGAAAGCTCATAGTAAACCCGAACGGGAGATAAAAGCTGTTGAAGAGATCGTTTCGATGATAAAGAAGATGGGACTCGAACCCCGGATGATATATATCACCTTTTCGTCTCACGCATTAAAGGAACTGATCCGTCAGGCTCCCACAAGCACTCCTGTATATTATCTGAAAGGGGACTTATCTCCACAACAACTGAAAGAATTGGGTAGTGCCGGACCGGATTATCACTTCTCTGAATTTTACCGTTATACCGATTGGATTGAAAGTTGCCATGCCTTGGGGCTAAAAGTGAATGTATGGACGGTTAATAAAAAAGAGGACATGCAATACTTTTGGGATAAAGTCGACTTTATCACTACAGATGAGCCGTTGGGACTGTTGAAAGATATAATGAAGGTCAAATAGATATATTTTCTGAGATAATGTATAGTCCAACTGATTACCTTTAATAATCTGTTGATTATTTATGTTTTTGGAAAATGAGTTTCAAGTTTTCAAACGACTGTTCATGTTGATACAGTTGAATGCTGATTGAAAACAAAACAATAGCGGAAACAATGAATGTCAATCTTGTATAAGAAGGCAAACGTCCAAATTTATAGTTCAGCTCCATTAATCGAACTGAATAGGGGTATTTATTAAATAATATAAAATTAGCCAACTAATTCATAGCCAAATTATTGCGAATTAGTTGGCCTTTTTGTATCTTTAGGTATTCCGTGCGACAAGAAGTCGTACAAGTAATTGTTCAGCACTGTGCCTGAACCTATTGTTCTGTCAATAGTAGTCTAAAGAGGCGTGCTTTACCAGTCATGGTTTAGTGCGAAGCCCTCTTGACAATGCAGTCCTTTACAGAAATATCCAATGTATAGGCTGTTAGGCTGACTGATATGAGTAACATATGTGAATCGCTACACCATCGTAATAAAGAAATAGCTTACGGATATTTATAAGCTATAGCCAAAAGGTGGGTAGTCAGGATAGTCTTTTGGGAATGTAAGGCTACACGGACATCATACTGGCGGTGGAGGGGCGGGCTCTAAGTCGGGCGTCAGTTACTTGTACGGAACTTGGTAAACCCGTATTTCTCCTGTCTATGTCAGGCAGGTAAGCCAATTGCAAGAAAAGCCGAATGTGGTGCGGGTAAAGGATTGCGGAGAAAGTGAATGATTCTGTGTAATGCGGAGGATAGAGGTTTAAACATCACCCCATGCGAAATCAGGCAGACTTCCGCAGGGTAATTCTTTGTGAAACGATTGTAGAACTTTAATAAAATGAAGAAACTGCAAATGAGCAAGGCAAAAGCCGAGTGTGCATCTTTAACCGTACGAAACACGACATGAAAAGATATCGATTCTTCCAAATATGAGCGTAAAGTGAGAAAACTGCAGGTCCGAATAGCAAAGGCCCACAAAGAAAAGAGGTACAACAAGGTAAAGGCCTTACGGTACCTACTTGCCACTTCCTACGAAGCCAAGGCATTGGCGATAAGGAAAGTAACTTCCAATAAAGGTAAACGTACGGCAGGGGTTGACCATATGAAGTGGGACACTGATGCCAAGAAAATAGAAGCTATATGTTTATTGAAAAGGAGAGGATATAAGGCCTTCCCGCTGAGGAAGGTCAACATAGCCAAAGCAAATGGCAAGACAAGATCTTTGGGAATACCAACCATGAAGGACAGAGCCGTGCAGGATATATCTTATGGCTTTAGAACTTATAACTGAAAGTGAAGCGGATGCGAACTCATATGGGTTCAGAAAGTTTAGAAGTACTGCGGATGCAATAGACGCACTTCATAGATGGTTGAGTAGAGACTGTTTACCACAATGGATACTGGAAGGTGACATTAAGGGTTGTTTTGATCATATTAATCATGAATGGCTTCTCAACAATGTGTAGATTGACAGGCTGGTATTAAGGAGATGGCTGAAAAGCGGAGTAGTATTTAATTGCAAAGTATCAATAGATACGCTACACTTTTTCTTTTCGTTGGCAAATCTTAATCCGTATCTTCGTTGCATGAAAGAAGATATACGGATGCGCCAAAAATGGCTTGAGCTATACGTCGAAACGGGTTCTGTGACAAAAACTGCCCTTCGGTGCGGGATTACCCGTTCCACGTTATACCGTTGGATAAATTGCGAGAAAGAACAAGGCAAGTCGGAATTGTCCGATAAGTCTAAACGTTCATCAAGACTTGCCAATATGAAGATAACACCTGAAATTGAAACCATTATCCTTAATCTGTGCGTGAGACAAGAAGATGGGGAGCGCAACGGATTGCCAACTATCTGCTTAGGAAGAGAATAAAGCTCTCAGGCATGACGGTGTGGCGTGTGTTGAAAAGCATCAGGTCAAAGCTGTTGTGAAACGTTGCGAGAAATTTATTTCTTCTTCCAGCCGATTTTTTCCATCGGCAACATCCGGATAACCATATACCCCCGCCGTTGTTCATAGCGGCAGGAAAAACATGCCTGACGGCGATACGTGACGCGCGGCACTCAAACCCTCTATTCCAACGTGAAACTGACCGCAGAGAGGGATGCCGCCACGGGCGACCTCGTGTGGAAGTCCAAGGACAACACGACACTTGTGGGGGGATTGTCGGATGAGCACTACTACCTCTACTATCCCTACTAAACGGATATGAGCGGAAAGACTGCCACTCCCACAGGCTCAGCCTTGACCGACACGGAATTCTTCGCCCCGTTGGTTTCCGCTTGGCAGCCTCAGGACGACCAAAGTACTCATGCGGCATATACCGCCTCCGACTTGATGACTGCCGAAGGCTCCGCAACGACAGGGGAAGACAACACCCTCCACCTCTCTTTCACCATGAACCATCGTATGGCATTGGCCGTCATCGAGATGCCGAATACCGTTAAATACAAGTTTACCGACGAGAGGATTCCTGATTACGCCGTGTCACCCGCCACTACATTCTCTGGCATTGCCCAGCCGCTGCGCGTGAACGATGGTACATACCGCTACTTGGTGAATCACGCGACTCCCGCACCGACTATCGAAGGACATTATGACGAGGGAAGCAAGGAGTTCACCATAACCCCGTCCGGCCTTTCTACCGGCAGTTACAAGAGATACAAGGTGGACGGCGCGGTGACAACTGTAAAGGACTACACGATGCAACGGGGAGATTACCTGCTCGCCGACGGCAACCTGCTGCCTAAGGGTACTACCCTGACCGAGGAGCAGAAGGCAAGCGTGGCGGCCATCGTCTTCTGGACACCGGCAGAGACCAATCCTGAAGGACGGATCACGCCGGCGTCTCTGGATTTCGACAAGATTATGGTGAAAGAACATCCCAATTGCACCCATGGCCTTGCCGTGTCGATTAAAGATGCTCCGGGCAACGTCTCGTGGCAAAACGTTAACGACTGGGTGGCGGATTTTCAAAGAGGAACAGATTTCAATCCTGTCGATAAGGATGAGTACGTAAACATTGCCACTGGTTTCGATGCGACCGGCAACATAAACAGGATACTCGGTTACCAGAACACGAAAGTGCTGTGGGCGTATAACGGATATTGCAAGACAAACGGCAAAACCGATGCCTTGGTCAATCCTGCTGAGGTCCTGAAAACATTTATCGCAAATAATCCAGCCCCGGCAAACAGCACCGGATGGTTCTTGCCGTCGGTAAAGGAACTGCACATGCTATGTTATAAGGATGTCGATAATATTGCGTACACACGGGACAACACAGAGACGAGGGATATAGTCGAAGTCTCCATCTCCGCCGTTGGCGGTGACGCATTGTCACCGCGCAATAACCATAAACGTTTCTGGTCTTCTTCGGAGAGCCCCAGTAATAAGAATGGCGCTTTTAGCGTGTATTTCTACAATGCCTTCGCACAGCTCAGCGAAAAGGACGGCGCACTCAATGTGCGTGCCGTGTGCGCTTTCTAACCACATAAAACAAAGAAAAATAACGATGTGAAAGGAACAGGATATTCCGGACGATGGATGCGCATCAGCGGCTGGTAGCCGATGTTGATGCTCGCGGGCGGGCTACTCGTCTCTTGCGGCAAGATGGAAACGGGAGAATCTACTACACGTTTACCCGATGGCAAGTACCCATTGCGACTGACAGCGGAGGTGGCGCAACCGCACCCCCGTGCCGGCGGCAAGGAGATAGGAGTGATGCTGGATGGCATGCTCAGCCTCCAAAGGTACGTAATGGACGCCTCGGGCAATACTGTCCCAAAGGATGCTGAAAACACCATTTACCGGAAGAGCACTACCGAGACATGTGTCACGGCACGGACTCCGAATGCCGATATCGACCAAAGTGGCGGGTATGCCGGCTTCGGCCTTCTATACGTCACCGTAGTGGGAGGTTATGACCAAGCCGTCAGCCTCCGTTTCAACCACCGCATGGCAAAAGTAGAGTTCACGCTCATGGCGGGCGAAGGTGTCACGGAGGAAAAACGAATGAAATAGACGTGGTGCAGACGGTGCCGGGCAACACCTGGATTGATGGCGGCGAGGAGAATGTGGCGGTAGCCAAAACAATACACTACACTGCCGATGAAGTGAAGGCTGGGGACTACATCTATTCGGGCAGGAGCACTTCGGACGGCGGACTGCGCAAACGCTATCCCAATGGGAAAGCTCAGGTCATCGCAGACCCGAAGCCGCAATCCGTAGCGGGCAAGACGGTCGCCGGTGTCGTCTTCTGTATACCGAAAGACACTGACCCCACAGGCAGACTAACCCCAGCCCGACTTACTTGATGATAAGATTATGATGAAAGATTTTCCGAATGCCGAAATTTGGAATTATATAGTCAACCCATCCCTCGTCGCTGCCGGCGGTCCGACGCCAATTTATACCACCTCTTACTGGTCGTCTACGGAGGCATATTATAGCCCTAACAATGCATATGCCATACACTTTCCAGATGCCACTCTGGAAAGTAATGATAAGTACTTATAAAGTTAGGTTTCTGGCCGTGTGCGCTTTTTAATCACATTAAAGAAAGAAACTGTAGCAAAGCATTCTACATTCGATTCCGGCGGCGGTGCTCCTATCGCTTGCCGCCTGTACGCAAGAAGAGCTCCCGGGCAACCAAGACAAGGCGCAGCAACTTACTTTCTCCGTTACCGATGGTGGATATACGTCGGCTGTTCGCAAAACCACCCGTACTGTGGAGAATGGCTGCCAAACCAAGTTTTCCGAAGGCGGGGCCTGCGGCCTATACGTGGTGCGGGGCACTCAAACAGTCTATTCCAACGTGAAACTGACAGCCGAGAGGGATGCCGACACGGGCGGTCTCGTATGGAAAACTGAAAGTCCGACACCGCTCACAGGCGGGCTGTTGGACGAACACTATTATTTCTACTATCCCTATCAGGCACGAGCCTCAATACTGGGGCAGGGCGGCTGTTCGCCTTCATCATTACGGTGAACGAGTTAACCGTGCCCGGCTTGTCGGTGCGGAGCGAAACATACACCATCTCCGACAATAAGACCTGCCATATCCTGGAGTCTGTCTGCCCGTGATGTTATCCTCTCATCGAATTCCTGTACTCACTCGGGCTCATTCCATAGTACTTCCTGAACACCTCCCTGAAATATCTGACATCGGAGAACCCCGAGTCATCCGAGATTTCCGTTATCGAACAGTCTTTTTCCCTGAGCAGTTGTGCCGCATATTGCAGCCGCATGGAGCGGATATAGTCAGCCGGGGCATGGCCGGTGAGCGCCTTCAACTTGTTGAAAAATCCGGTGCGGCTCATGTTCTGCATGCCACAGAGCATGTCCACACAGAAACCGGGGTTGTCGATATTCTTCATGACGCATTCCCTTACGGAGGCCATGAATTTCCAGTCCCGGGTATTGTGGCAGTCCGGCGGAACCTGTCCGACTCCGTCCTCAAGACCGGCGTATGCCCGTTTGAGCAGTGCCCGGTTTGCCAGTATGTTCCTGATATTCGCCCTGAGCACGTTTATGCTAAACGGTTTGGTGATATAGGCGTCAGCTCCGTTTTCCAGCCCCTCCAGCATGTCCTTCTCATCTCCCAAGGCGGTCAGCAGCATGACCGGGATATGGGATGTCTCAATATCGGATTTGACGGACGCGCAAAGTTCGTCCCCTCCCATTTCAGGCATCATAACGTCCGAAAGTATCAGGTCCGGATTGTATTCTCTCGCCACAAGCAGCGCGTCCCGTCCGTTGGAACAGGTTTGGACCAGGTATTCCTCTTTCAGCAGCCCCTCAAGGTAGGTCCGCAAATCGTCATTGTCCTCCACAATAAGAATACGCTGCCGGTCCCCGCCGGTCATTGTTGGAAGGATCTCACGCATGGGGCCGCAATCCGGTCCCATGCGGGTTTCCCCGGTATCCTGTTTCCTGGGCGAAGCAACGGGGCATGCCTTGTCAAGGCGTCTGCTCCTCAGGGGAAAAATAACACATACCATGGTCCCCTTCCCCTCGGTACTGGTAACGCGGACCCTGCCTCCGTGCAGCCTTACCAGCCTATGTACCATCATCAGTCCGACACCGTTTCCCGCCACTTGCAGATTGACGGCATTACTGCCCCTGAAATGGTTCCTGAACAGTTTCTTCCGTTCCTCAGGTGGAATGCCAATCCCCGTGTCTTCCACTTCCACACCCCATACATGCCGGTCCGCGAAGGCACGGACCTGGATACTCCCGCCCCGTGGAGTGTACTTCAGTGCGTTGGACAGTATATTCTTCAATATAGAGTCCATTTTGTCCTTGTCAAACCGGACATTCAGGTAAGGGAAGCCGCTCTCACGGGTGATATCGATGTCCCTGATGGAGGCATATGTGCGGAATGCCTCACAGGTCGTCTCCAGATAACTGTTGAGCTCATATTCCGAGACATGAAGTCTCAAGGTGTAGTTGTCCGTACTCTCGAAATCTATCAGGCTGGTGACCAATCCCAGAAGTCCGTCCACGCTTTTCAGGGCCATCCGTACATTGTCCATCCCCTCCGCCTTCACCATGTCTTTCTCCACCACCTCTTCCAGCGGAGCCTTGATCAGCGTAAGCGGAGTACGGACATCATGGGCAGTATGTATGAAGAAGCACGTCTTTTCGTCTGATATCCTTTTCTGCCTGCGCAACATGGCAACGCGAAAAGACACCACCCCAGCCAACACACACAATGACGCATATCCGGCAATGGCCCATGTACCCGCCCACAGCGGCCGGGCGACACTCAGACCGAGGCTTCTTTCCTCATACACCTTGTATTTCTCCTCATTGGAGACGGCACGGATACGCAGGGTGTAGTTGCCTGGGGGCAGGCTCGTGAACTGTATCCGCCCGCTCTGGACCGGATGGCTCCAGCCCTCGTAGAGCCCCTCCAATTTCCATGAATATAGGATGTTCGAGGGATAGTCGTAGTTGATGGAGACAGCTTCCAGGGAGAAGGTATTCTGGTCATATGCAAGTTCCAGCCTGACGGTATTGTCAATATCCTCCCTCAAGGGGGATCCCTTGTCCCCGGGATAGACGGGGCGGTAGGAGATCATGAAATCCCGCAGGAGCATCCGAGAAAAATGCGGGGCGGGTATCCTCATGTCGGAGGGGAACATGACGGCTCCGGTGTTACTCCCGAACACGAAGCTTTCCCCGTGCCGGAAAGTGGATACCCCGGCATTGAGGCATACGCTTGCCAGCCCTTGTTCTGCCGTCCAGTTTCTGAAAGTGCCGCTCTCACGCCGGAACAGGGCCACGCTGTTTTCGGTCCCCAGTAGCAGGGTGCCGTCCGCACGGGGGACAATGGTATGGATGTTATTGGATATCAGGGCGCAGTTCTCGGTCTGGTATTGGCGGACGAACCTGTCCTCCACGCTGTCATAGACGAGAAGTCCCGCCCCGCCGGTGCCGATATACAGGAGCCCGTCCGGTGCCTGGTACAGTGCATAGACATGAACCGCCTCGACTGGAAAGGCGATATGTCTGCAGGTCCCCCCGTGCCCGTCAAGCAGGTACAACCCCATGCCGGTACCGATCCACATCCATTCCGGAGCCTTCTCCAGTATGGCGGTGATGGGGCCCGGGACCGGGTACAGGCGTACTGTGCCGTCATGGGGATCGAAACGTTTGAGATTGTGGCAGCCCCCTGTCCATATACATCCTCCGGAATCTTTTCCGATGTCATTGATATACTGGTCTGGACGCCCCTCTGCTGCAAAGGAGGGGGGAAAGTATTCCACCCTCCCGGTTTTCTTTTCGATCCTGTACAGGCCCGAAGCGTACCCGCCGGCGCAGATGACACCCGGCGAGACCTCGCAGAGCGTCAGGAAGATATGGTTCCCGCCATCCTGTATCCCATCGGACCGGCTGAGAAAGGAGCGCCACCGTCCTACCGCAGGCTGCAGCAGGCTGATCCCGTTGCTGGTGGCGAACCACAAGTCGCCTTCGCTGTCTTCGATGACATCATGCACCTGATCGTTAACCAGCGACCGGCTGTTGCCCGGTGAGTGCCGGAACCATTCATAGCTCTGGTAGCGGTTATTCCGGATTGTGACTCCGGCGGGGTAGTTGGCAAGCCAGATACGGTCCCCGCCATCCACATAAATGTCATTGATATTGTCTCCGTTCATGCCGTTGTGGCTGGCGTAGTCGGCGGTTATATAGGGTTTGGGCACTAGCGAGTCCATATCCATCCTGTATACCCCCCTTCCGCCCGTGGCTATCAGCAGCTCCCGGTCATTGAGAGGGGTGATCCGGTTGACGGCCACATTCCGCAGCGTACTGCCTGCGGACACTCCGTATACAAGTATGCCCTTCCTGAAGGTTCCCACGAACAGTTTCTTCGAACCGGGGTGGTAGTAGAGTTCGCTGACCGGCGTCCGGATGCTGTCCGTGTCCGCAAGCGCCTCAAGGACACCGTCCCTTTCCCGTACCGGAAAAAGTCCGTTCACGGTACCGATGAAAAGGTTTGTACCGTCCGTCTCGCTGATAGCGGTTATATCACCTCTTAAACGGGAGACCAGCCGCTGCGCAATGCCTGTGCGGGTGTCATAGCGGATGATATGGTCACCCTGACAGAGCCATATGCGGTCCCCACGGTCCATATAGGCGTAACAGAGCATGCCCGTGGCGAAGTCATCCTGAAGACCGGGTATCCTGTATACCATCCGGAAACGGTCATGGAGGGTGTCGTAATGGAAAATACGGCCTTTCCTTCCCACAACCCACAGCGTGTTCTCCGTGTCGGTGTAGAGCCAGTTCAGATTGACTTGCGGGGCCACCTTCAGATTGCCGTCAAGAACAGTGTAATGCCTGATCCGCTTGCCGTCATAACGGTCCATCCCCTCCTGGGTGAGGAACCACATGTATCCCCTCCCGTCTTTTTGGATACGGTAAATCCTCCGGTTACTCAATCCGTCCTCTATTCCCAAGTATTTATATATCTGGGCTCCGCACATGGAGGAAATTCCCAGCATGAGGAATGCGGACAGTATTCTTCCCATATTCCGAACACGTGTCATTCTGATGTAAATTAGACAACAACTGTTGCAAATATATAAAAATATAAATTAATATACAAATTTAAACATAACCTCGGATGTCGGCATCAGGCGGTATGTCCTCAATGTCATGTACCCCGGAAAATAGCTGCATACGGGACCGGCCCATGATATGAACATATTCCGAGAGGCGGTTGTTCAATTGACCCGACGGAATTATGGCTTGCCGGGCTCGGGACTGTCCGCAAGGGTACGTTGGTCCGGTGTGCGGAATACCATCCATACCTCCGGTCCGAATTTATATCCGCGGGTGGTACAGGTGCCGGTCGAGGTTTGGCAGCCCCCAATAAAGCGGGCCGAATTGTTTGTAAGCACTCTTACCCTCATGCCCGATTTATAGATAATCTTCCAACAGTAAGAAGTTATAATTCGCATTTAAGAACAATGGCGGGCATTTCTTGTTAATATTATAATCATATAAAAGAGGCGCATCCGTTAGTGCCAGATTTGTTCACCACTTTCATCGTTGCGTATCGTATTGCGAGTTGTCCGTATCAGATGTTTATCCCCTCTTTCTTAAGACTTCCTGAGAACTGCCTGGGAAAGGACGGCTTTCCGCATTGCGACTTCATCCACAGCCCTTGGCGGTATAGCCATGCCTTTCACGGGGACTACGGTTGATTCATGCGACACAGCAGATTCCGGTGCTATAACAGGGTTGCCTACATACTTGTGCCTCTTTTCAGCTTGCTGTCCAGATCCGAGTTGCGCACTTTACCCGCAGGTTGGACGGTTGTACATAACAATATTGATCTTTTTGGGGGCTAAAAGTCGAATATCCCCTTAAAGTAAGCGCCTGAGTAAGTACATCTTCTACAGTTCATTTTCCCTCCTTACTTTTGCTGCAAAAAAAATAATATCCTATGATGCAGCGACGTAAACACATGATGAGCAGAGAAAAATTTATCTCCGTTCTTTTCCGTCAGCAGCAGAGTGGTTTGTCCATTGCTGATTTTTGTGAGAATGAAGGTTATAGCCGTAGTAGATTCTATCTTTGGAAACAAAAATACGGTATAACGGAGCGGGAGTTATTGGCAGAAGCCTCCCGCTTAGGGGTTAAAGACAGCTTTGTCCCCATAGTAATCAATGGCGACACGCCATCCCCCGGTATATCTCACGAGGCTCCCCTGCCATCTCCCCAGCCTAGCGTCCCCTTTCCCTTGAAAGGAAAGGACAGCTCTGAAATATCCTTGGAATTACCCAACGGATTGAAGTTGAAGTTTAAAGGGTCTTCCGGCCGTGAAGCTGCCCTGAATCTGATCTCTAAAATATATAATGCCAATGTTCTGCCTAAATGACAGCATGAGATATTTCCTGTGCCCCGGTTATACGGACATGAGGAAAGGTATGTTCACTCTTTGCGGCCTTGTGCATGAGAGGATGGGAGGCGACATCAGAAGTGGGGAGGTATTCATTTTCTACAACCGTTTCCGGACCAAGATAAAATTGCTCCATGCCGAACCGGGCGGTCTGGTCCTTTATGAGAAACTGCTTGAAGAAGGCACCTTCAAGATACCCGCCTATAATCCTGCCACCCGTTCTTACCCCATGACCTGGAGTGACCTGGTCGTTATGGTGGAAGGCATCAATGAAGATGTCAGCAAAGGCAGGCAAAGACGGCTTTCCAATTTGAAAAAGCATTGGTAAAACAGTTGTAAACAAACAGCTTGAAGGCTTGTTTTTCTTGTTGTTTTTGACTATCTTTATATCATCAAAAAAAAGATATTGAATGGCAAAAGAAGATGCAACCGGACAAGCTGTGGAACCCTCAATGGAGCAGCTGCTGGATATCAACCGTAAACAGAGTGAGATCATCTCAGCCCAGGCAAGGACCATAGAAGAACTCCGGGGTACGATAGTTGAGTTGAACGCCTCCCTGGCATGGCTGAAGAGGAAGGTGTTCGGAAAGATGAGTGAGAAATGCAAGCCTGTCGATAACGGAGACCCGAAGCTCCCTTTTGACTATGGCGACCTGGAACAGATAGAGGCGGAAATCGAAGATGCCCGGAGCAGGGCGGCTGAACAGATTACCGTCCCCAAGTCCCGGGCCGCCAATAAAACGCCGCGCCGTAACCGGGTCGTCATGGATAACCTTCCGGTTGTAACAGTCGTCATCGAACCGGAGAATGTCGATTTAAGCAGATACGTCAAGATAGGCGAGGAACATACCAGGACCCTTGAGATGAAACCCGGCTACCTCTATGTGAAAGACACGGTACGTCCCACATACGCCCTGAAAAATGAAATGGAGGCCGTTGATAACGGAGAAAAGGCTGTAATAACCGCTCCCATGCCACTGATGCCCATATATAAAGGTATGCCAGGGGCTTCCATGCTCGCTGAGGTCCTTTTACAGAAATACGAATATCATGTCCCGTTCTACCGACAAGTGAAACAGCTGGAACATCTGGGTGTGAAACTGTCCAAAAACACATTGGACGGCTGGTTCAGACCGGTCTGCGAGCTTCTCAGGCCACTTTATCTGGAACTCAGGAAGAAAGTACTGGCCGCAGATTACTTCCAGGTTGACGAGACCACGCTTCCGGTTATAAACCACGACAGGCATAAAGCCGTAAAAGAATACATCTGGATAGTCCGAGCGGCTGTGCCGCGTCTGCCTTCTTCCATTACGACAACGGATCGCGTTCACAAAAAGTTGCGGTCAGGCTTTTGAAAAACTTCAAAGGATATCTCCAAAGTGACGGCCATCCCATTTATGACGCCTTTGAGGATGGGGAGGACGTATGTCTGTGTGGGTGTCTCGCGCATATCCGCAGACATATAGAGCTGTGCAAGGAAGAAAATCTGGAATATGCCATGCAGGGACTCAAATTTATCCAGGATATGTATAATGTGGAATACATGGCGGATAAACAGGAACTCCCGTATGAAGGACGTGCTGAATTACGCCAACGTCTATCCAAGCCGATGCTTGACAGCTTTGAACTCTGGCTTAAAAACACATACCCTAAAGTTCTAAAACGAAGTCTTATGGGAAAAGCCATAGCCTATGCCTACTCCCTGCTGCCAAGAATGAAACCGTATCTCCATGACGGAAGAATTTTCATTGACAACAATCGCTGTGAGAATGCCCTGAGGCCACTGGTCATATCAAGAAAGAACATGCTGTTCTGCGGAAACCACGAAGCGGCTGAGAATACGGCTATAATCTGTTCCTTGCTTGGCTCATGTAAGGAACGTGGTGTCAACCCCAGAGAGTGGCTGAATGATGTGATCAGTAAACTCCCCTATTATCTGGCTCCCAAATCAGACAGAGACCTGAAGGAACTGCTACCGGATGTATGGAGAAAATAATCAGGACAGTTCCGGGAAAATGCAGGAAAAAACGGGAAAAAGCGAGACTGACACTCAATGACAACCCTGAGATAAGTTGGTATATGGAAATTGAGATGCACTTACAATGGAGTGCATCCCACTGAAAAATTGAATGCACAAGATGTAGTTGAGCAGTCGCTTACCCCTTAAAAACAAGGAGTTGACGCATGTGTACAGCCCCTTATTTTTTGTATAGCCCGGCCTCCTCTGGCATATTGCCGTTGCTTCCATCTGTAACAAGCAAAATCAGAATCTATATGCGGAACTTTTTGTTCCCGTAGCTGAGAAAGTCCTTCGTGGCATATTTCACACTGAATGGTCCGTAGTCACCGAGAGCCGAATGCGCAATTTGCTTGTCCGGTTCTGTCACATGCTCGACAGGTTCTCCCGTAGTATCAGTATCCTTGTATGACATAGGCTGCATGCTGGCGATGGCTGACCCGGTAGCCGCCGCACGCAATTTCCTGAACGCATTGGAGAGGATTCCGTCCATCATTGACCAGTACAAGGCGAAGAACGAGGTGCAGGAAAAGGAGGTCTCACAGTTGTAGGAGATAGCCGGGAAGGTATGGAAGAAGGAGGACGAACTGAAACAGTTGAAGTCCGAACTTGCAGCACTCGACCGAAAGATACAGTTGGAGCTTGAGCCGCCTACGCCCGAAGTCGCCGAAAAGGAGAATGACGGACAGGAGGTCAAACCGGATGCGGAAGGTGTACGAAACGTATCTCCACAACACACCGAAGATGTGCCGCAGATACGCAGCTCGGTGAATGAACGCAGTCCGTCTGGCAATTTTATTGCCGACCACATCATCATCGGGCGGCCGGGATTCAACGTCCGTGACGAGTGCAAACCGAAAGGTATAAAAATGTGAACGAGTGTGCGGATATATATGGCAGGATTGGGAACATACCATTCCTTTTCCTGCTTTTTCCATCAATATGACATAATGGCAAGGATACCATACAACAAGCCCTCGATTATATCAAAATAGGGTGTTGAAAGTAAATCGTCATGGCAAATCCGCCATATATTCAGTATTTTCGCTAATTTTGCATTCAAAATAGTTAGGCATAATAAAATGGAACCATCTATATACAGTTATTCACTTTGTATTGCGCTACCGTTGATGTTGTTCTTCGGCTTTTATTTTTTGTTGGCTCCAACCTCGGAAAAAGCCATTTTCAATAATTATCTGCGTTCCCGGCGAATTATGGGGGTAGCCATACTGTTACTTGCCGCCAACTATTCGGTACATTTCTTTTTTGGAATCAGGTTCAAGAATACCGATGCCGCCATCCTGATGAACCTGTCCACCTATTTTTTGTGCTACTGGTTGTTCAGTTCGGCCCTCACCACTCTGCTTGACCGCTTTTATATCACCAAACGTCGGTTACGGACGCATATCTGTCTATGGATACTGTTTTCCATCCTTTCCGGCATCGTTCTGCTGTTGTTACCAAAAGGTGGTTTACAGACAACGGTGATGTTTGCCTTGGCCGCATGGTTGGTTATCTATGGGCTGTTCTTGACCCGTAGGCTTCTCCGGGCCTATCACAGGGTCATCCGCATTTTCGATGACACCCGTGCGGACGACATCGGTGCCTATATCAAATGGCTTTCCATTTTCACCTACTGGGCTGTCACATTCGGGGTGGGATGCGGACTGCTGACATTCCTGCCTGATGAATACGTCTATATCTGGATTCTGTCATCGGTACCGTTTTACATTTATCTCTTCCTTTGCTATCTGAACTATCTGCTGTTTTACGAACAGGTGGAAAACGCGATGGAAGATGGCATGACTTCTGAAGAGGAAGACCTGTGTGACACCACAAACCGGGAACAGGCACAGAGGCAGGATACTCCTTTTTTCCATGCCGAAATAGCGAAAAAAATCAAAGGTTGTATCGATGCGGACGGTTATATCCGGCCCGGCCTTACCATAAAGGAGCTTTCAGATGTGCTTCATACCAACCGTACCTACCTGTCCGGGTACATCAAAACTACGTATGACATGTCGTTCCGCGATTGGATTATCGGACTTCGTATAGAATATGCGAAACGTCTGCTTGCGCGATATCCGAGGTTGACGGTTGCCGACATCTCCGAGAAATCCGGTTTTTTGTCACCAAGCCATTTTATAAGGCTGTTCAAGGAAAATGCGGGCTGTACCCCTAAATGGAGGAAAACAGAGGCGGAATAATACGGTGTGTTATGGATGGAGGAATAGCCCAAACGACAAAAAATAGCCTAAACTACAAAACTAAAATGTTCTAAACCACAAAGATGTGCGATTCTGACAATTGAGACAATTTTTATAGGCAAGAATCGGGCTGAATTTAAATCTTTTCGCTTATTTTGCACTTGTCGGTTGAGCCTGCGTCATCTCCAAAAAGAGTAAAACAGGGTTTTATGGGTGATTTTAACGTGTGTAAAAGAAAATGCTACCCAAATAACTTCAAATAAAGACAACTCTATTTCAAGCGGCAAATGAGTTCTACAGCTTGAATTTGAATAATACAAACAATAGGATTCTCCTTTAAAAAGTCATGAAAAAGATTCATTTACTTCATTACTTATTGTTGTGCTACATGGTTCTTGCGGTAGCTACATCGTGCGGCGATGACGAGGATGACTACGCCCCCGACAATGTAAATGATCCCGAGAAACTAACTGATCCTTTGCCTACTACCGACCAGTTAGGCGTAACACACAACAACACGCTTTATTACCTTTCGTTCTGGAGCAAAGAAGACCATATGATATCCGAGAACATGATAAACCGTTACAAGGAGGCGGTTCCTTATGCTCCGGGAAAGAAGATGGAGGTTGGCGACGCGTTCTTCTTTACCCGGCAGGACATTGACCGGATTCAGTCGGATACCGATTTGCTGGCTGACATCAAGGATTTGTTCCATAAGCGGAGCATCGTGATGATGATGGAGGGAGGAACGAACGAGGATTTTAATACCGTCTGCACGTTGCTGGATTGCTATAATCCTTATGCGAAGGAAGATGAGTCTTATTCGGACGAACTGCCGCTGTGGGTATTTTCTGGACCGCTTCCGTCGGCGAGCGGATTCTATTCCAAGCTCAATGCGCTCAGTACTGCTACCGGAGCTGATGGCAAAGAATCTGTACAGACGATTAATGAATACGGGCAGGGATTTCATTGCGACATGACAAGTCAAAGTTTACAAAGAGCCCTGGAACCGAAAGCTCCGTCAAACGGTTCGTCGGATTTGAAAAACTTGATATCTGCCTATATCGTTATCGGTCAAAATAGCTATACCGCACCTCCTGTTCATGGACATGAAGGTAAAGGGACAACCGATAATTTTCAAGTAGAAGCTAAGATATGGACCGCTTATAGCAAAGACCGGAAAGAACATTTTTATTTGGTAAATCTGGGTTTTATAGCCTATGTAGAACCTTCTTTTTATGGAGAATGGCATACCAAGGTCAGTACTCTGAAAATGAAAGGGTATGGCTTTTGCCTGACTGACGTAAATTTGGAATTCGCTCCGGTTCACCCGAATGGTGCCATTATTCATGCACATTCCCCGCAAACTACGGAACGCCAGAGCTCTTATACCAGCAGTGTCTCTTTCGAGTTAGGAGGAAGTGTCAGTGTCACTGGACCAGAGATTTCAGGAGGAATAAGCATTTCCAATAGCCATACGGAAACAATAAATGATATTGAAGTTATCAATAGAACCAATCCGGCCCAAGGAAGCCCACAGCTTAGGTGGTAGTTTAATTTACGCGAACCTTCTTCACATTTTAATATGTTTTGTTACGCGTCGAGTGCTGTCAATGGAGGTGCTAAGGCCGGGATAACCACTTGTAGCTTGTCCACAGATTTTATTATTTCTGTACCTGATGGAGCTGACAACGAATGGAAAGTAAGCATGTATCCAACACTGAAAACATATTTCTTTAGTGACCTTTTTGGATTCCATGATCAATATGAAACGCTATTTGATGATGCGGCAGAAAGCTGGATTGGCATCGAAAAAGTTTTTAACTTGCCGACTGTCGATCTGAAAGATGAATGATTTGTTACGTTGATATTAATAATTTCTAAAGTTATTGGATTATGAGAAAAACATTCTTGGTGATGAGCAGGCTTATCGATTTATTTGTGGATATCTTGCCTATAGATGAGCTTGGGTTTAAACATGTCAAACTTCAATCAGAAGGGAGACCACCGTATAATCCTGCAACATTACTAAAATTGTATTTATATGGTTATAAGCACTCAATAAGATCATCAAGAAAGTTGGAACACTTCCTGTAAAGTAAATGTGGAATTATGGTGGCTATTAGGAGGCTTAATGCCCTCTTTTCGGACAATTGCTTATTAAAAAAAAAATAATGCGGAGGCTTTTAGAAAAGTCTTTAGGCAGTTTGTCCTTATGCTAAAGGATATGGGTCTGATAGAAGGCGAAACCATAGGTATAGATTCTTTCAAGATATTTGCCCAAAATAGTCTCAGAAACAATTATACACAAAAGAAGATAGACAGACATCTTGAATATATAGATAACCGTATTGAAGAATTTGAAGTAGCTTTAGATAAGACTGATAAAGAAGAAGAAAAAGAACTTCTTAAATCTAAGATTAAATTACAACAAGACAGGCGTAAGAAATACGAAACTCTTGATACGGAATTGAAGAATAGTAATGATACTCAAATAAGTCTAACAGACAAAGATTCAAGAGCATTAATGTTAACCAATAATGTATCAGGAGTTGAATATGCGGTTCAAGCAGCCTTTGATAGTAAACACAAATTATTGGTTCACTCTCATATTGGAGCATCAACTGATAAAAGAGAACTATCAACAGCGGCATTGACCGTCCAGGAACTACTACAATTAGATTCGTTCAACACACTTAGCGATGCCGGTTATACTAGCGGCGACCAACTACAAGCCTGTAAATATTCAGGAATATGTACTTATTCATCGCCTATGCCATCAACATCACCTAATTCGAATTCCATACCACTGGCTGAATTTCATTATATAAATGACGGAGATTATTATATCTGCCCTTGTGGAGAACAAATGACAACAACAGGGAAATGGAGAATCCGTCCCAATTATAGATCAAAAGTATATAAAACATCAGCTTGTGTAAATTGCTCAATAAGAGAAAAATGTACTCAAAATCAAAATGGCAGAGTAATAGAAAGAAGTGAATATCAAGATGTAATAGATGAAAATAACGCCAGAGTTATGAATCATCTGTTGCAAGGGCGCGCAGCAGACATTCGTAATGTCGCACAACTTCCGCCTCTTCACCGCCCTGACGGGAACTGCCACAGCCCCCCAAAAACAGTCCAAACAAAAAGACTAAAACAGTTGATCGTTTCATGGTGCTGTTTGTTTAATGGTTAAATTACTGGTCATGCACACAACGGACACTACCGCCCAGCAGATAATGATAACCATAATATTCATTAAACCCTGCAGGTAACCCGGCCGGACTATGAATGTCATTACCGGCACCATGCATTAAGGCCCATCTATTACGATTAACCCTATATGTGGGCGCTGTTTTTCCAGCTCCGATATCAGGATTCCAATATATTCCTGTATGTAATACAGAGGCAGGAGAATGTCGTTGAGGTGATGAATATATCATTGGAGTTTGTGTCCAGATAGCTAAAACGCCTTCTTCATATCCACCATCGGGGGCAGATATGGCTGGAAAAGACTTAGCTATTCCCGCACCGCTTTCTATCAATCGAGTAAATACAACAGGATAAGAGCCTGTTATAGACTGTATCAGATTAATAACCTCCCAAGCCGTAGGGAGTCGCCAGCCATCGGGGCAGGCACGTTGGGGAATACTGCCATAATAAATGGGTCCGACCATAGCTGGTGCCAAAGAATATGAACGAGGACGAGCAGCCATATTAGGACCTCCTTCCCTACTGGCGTCTATCATCCAACAAACACCACCATTACCCATACGGGTAGTCTGATAGTTACTGCCACCGATACGCATAAGTTTCATGGAATTTCCGAAACCACAAGCCGGTTGCTGGCTTACATGCAAACGATATTCCAATTCGTTAGCAGAATTTCCTGTTCGTATGGAAAGGACAGCACTACGCATATTCTGGGTAAAGTTCTTACTGTTTGCCGAAATAGTAACCGTGGCTGGTACTCCCGCTGTACCCGAGGTTTGGCTGAGTGAAATCCATGAAGGTTTTCCGGTTATTTGCCAATTGGTATTCTCTGTAGTTATATTTACGGGTAATGAAGCGACACCTATTTGGATATCACCGTCAAAAGCGAACACCCGTTTGTCCACCGTCAGCCGTTTGTTCCCTCGTACTATTACTTCTTCTTGTACCTCGTTCCACGGCACGATACGGCATTTAAGGGTATGGTTTCCTTTGAAAGCTTCCTCGGGAGTTTGGGCCGGCAACCCGTCCACACTTTCCACTTGTACTTTATATTCATGATTACGCAGAATATCCATCGGCACTCCCGAACCGTAGTCCTTGAAGTCGAGGCGGTAGTAACCGTCTACCGACGGCTTAGAGCCGGTGAGATACGGCTTCACGTGCATAACCAGACAAAGGTCGTCCAGCGCATTCCCGCCCGAGGGGCGGTTCTTGTTGTCCACCTCGCACAGGTAGAACGTCTTTTGTGAGCCGTTGAAAATACCGATATTCCCGGGTGACACATCGCTGTTCAATGAGGTGAATGTACCCCGTGTCTGCCGTGCCCCGACGGGTACGGTGGGAGTATTCACTTGCTTGCCCGTCACATTATAGTTGTCCGGTGCAATGCGTCCTTTTGCCCGGTAATTGTACAGCCGCAGATCGTTGTAATAATAGAAAAAGCCTTTTAGGTCGGATTCAAGAGGATTGATAAGCGTGAACTTAGCTACCGCACGTATCATCGTCACCTCTTGGGGAGCGCCAGAGGGAGAGAAACCTTCGCCCACCGCTTGGTTGGGAAGCTCGCCCCACATGGGTATGCCATTCGTAAAGTCGGGTGCGGCATCCGTTCCGACATCGAATGCCAGGCGGTTCATTACCCCCTCTTTCTGTTCTCCGAATGCAGCAGCAAGGGTATTCACCTGCTCACGGACATTGGCAAGCACCACGAGTGTCTGATGTTCGGGAGCTCCCATCAGCTGTACACGTACGGTTTGTGTGCCGATATCGTATGTACCCTGTGCACGGTAGAAGAATGTACCTTTCTTTATATTCGTAGGATCTGCAGGATCAACCTTGAATGAAAGTACATCTACAGTATTGATTCCATTTTCATCGATAGCACGTGTCAGCGGCGCACGCGTTTCGGAACTTTGCGAGGTGTTCATTTCAGCAGCCTGTTTTGAAGCACCGGTTTTAAAGTTCAGGTAAATAACGGCTGTATGTCCGTTCGCTTGCGGCACCGACTGCTCCGCATCATCACTGCAAGCGGTCGGAAGGAGCGCCGCCATTGCAATCCACAGCACAGCTGAGGCATGTCGCCTCCACAGATATGCCACACGGGTGAAACCGGATAAACCGGAAGTCTGAAATCCTATATTCATTTTTCTTCTTTTTTTAGTAATATATCTATTTTTTATATCAACTTTCTTACAAACTAAATTGCATCGGTCATATACCGTCTTACTTATTTATCGGCGAACAGACGAACGGAAACCCCGTGGTGTTTAACGTCTCTGTAGTTCGCGAACGCAGAGTACGAGTAGAAAGACACGTTCCAAGCATTGCCGAGGAGGCTGGGAAACTCCGTGCTCGACCAATACCGACCATATTCGCCTCGGGCTTCGAGCAAACCACTCGAAATGAACGTTGGGAAGGAGATATAACCGGCAGCCGGAAAAATACGAACGACAGCCTCGGAAGTATGGCTATCCCACCAAGAATCATTATTGATAGTGCTAATGTTTCCTGTAAATGCGCTGCCCAAGTAAACACAATCCACTTTCAATAGGGAAGTAAAGTCATGGTTGGCAAACGAACCCACGCGGGTGTAACGGTAAGCACAAACCATATTATTATCAGTAGCAAGAGGGAAATCGGATAGGGAAGAATCATCGATAGGATTACCGGTACCTTGTTTGAAACGCAGAGCGTAACAAACACCGTTACCCGAAGAGAAATAATCGTTGGCGAAAGTTTTTTTGATGCCACCGAACTCAATAGCCTCGTTGACATTAGAAGTATTAGTAGGGGAATCATATTGGGTATTACCGCTGTAGGAGAAAACGCCCGTCAACTCCCAGCGGGAAGGCAGGTGGTAACCATAACCGGGATGCCCCAGTTTAAAAAAGACATCATCAAAGAGCTTCTTGGCATTTGGATTGTAAGTATCATTATTCTCTCCTGTGAGCACGTACCAATTATAATAACCGGATTGGTCATTGCTATGGCTCGAAGCCCAATGAAGATTAGGGTCAGTCTGGGCTGCAGTGGGAGAAATACCCGGAGGAACGGAAGAAATGAAAGGAGAATTATAGATAGAGCCACCGGCGAGGTTATATTCGGCAACATAATCCAAAGGCGTACCGATCTGCTTAATATTGATTTTAGTATAAAGTCGTCCAGCCCGTATCTACAGATAACCATCCTTGAATCCCTTGCCATTCGTGATGGCCTGCAATTCCTCCGTAACCGGATTGGTGAGAGTGGCGCCAGCCGCCCCACTGTTTTGACTGGGTTTCAGCCATGAATTAGAAACTGAAATTGTTGTTCCGTCGGCATTATAGGCACCGACCTTCCACCCACTGGGGTAATTGGTGCGCACAGAAAATTTGTTCTGTGTGCTTGTGGCATCGTGCTTGCCTTGAAGTGTCATCGCCGTTCGGGTCACTGCCAAGAAATGCCCCGATTCATTGAACGTTATATCTGTGAATGCGTCTATCACGATGGGCACTACTACGATGTTATGGTTGGTAAAGTTGTCCGGGCTGGTTACAGCCTCGTTCAAAGTGGCAAACCCCGGCCCTTTCACTTCCTTGATGGTGAAAATATAGCGGTGGTTGCGCAGAATGGGCATGTATTTACCCTTTTCGTAAGGACTCGTGCCACCGCCCTTGATACCGTCCCATGTATAATCCATTCAGTAGTAGTATTCTCTTCCTTGATAGGCAAGATTTATAACTATACAAGGACGGCTGCCGCCGGAGATAGCCGACTGTTCATTCAAATAATAAGTGATGACATTCGGAGATGCGGTGTTTGCAGTTCCCTCAAGCGGGTGCCCGCCACTGACTGCTGGCTGCGATGTGGCAGGCAGTGTGGGAGTCATGTATCCCGACTGTGAAGCGGTGGTATTGTATGTAGCAAGATCTACCCAAACGCGTCCGTTGCCTACGGAATTGACGAAGTAAACCTTTCCCGCAGCTGTCGTGGCTCCCGAAGTTGTAGGATTGATGATATCCACCTTCGCCAGCATGCGGATAAGCGGTATTTCCTGCGCAATGGTTTGCGACACACCGGCTTTCAGTTCAAAGCCTCCCGCCGGGGCATGCTCGCCGTACATGGGTATGTATGTGCCCGTACCTTCTTGTCCGAACCTACCCACGACTTCCACTTGCTTAAGAGCATCATAGGTGGAACCGGCTGTTATATTTGCCAGTTCTGTTTGGGCATTAGCTATGAGAACTATACGTTTGTATCTGCCCGCAATAACGGGCACAGAGAAGTATTTCGTATCCGAAGAGCCTGAAAGTGTATGCAACGAGCTGCCCAGAATATCATATTTCACCTTGACTTTCTCCGTACCGCCTTCATCGGCAAACATCAGTACGGTAATCTCTGTTATCCCTTTCTCGTCTACACCACGAGTATTCGCCGCCCGGAAATCGGGAATCCTGACAGAAAGTGTCACTTCGGCCGTCTCACCTTTGCCGGACACGGGCGGAACAGGAAGAATGAGTTCGTCTTGCCGGCACGAAAGTACGAGCGGCAGTAATAACAGGACCGACAGCAGGTTGCGGAACGGTATGATGATTGAACTACTTGGCATAATATATTGTTTTATGATTTGCATTTCATGATTGACCGGTGCGTTTTTTACACTCCTCCGGGTTTTACATTCTGATTTTCCCAATTCCTGATCGTTATTTTCGCATGACCGTTTGTAAAGGTAATCTCGATAGGAATGGTTACTTCAATATCTTCCTCCATCGGTATGTGGTAGCGGGCAATAAGCCCTGCCAACGAAATCGGGGGCACGATATGGTTTCCCGTGGTGGGATCGATAATTTCCACCATGCCGGGGGTATCGGCCTTGAAACGGGGGATGTCAGTCGTGGCATTAGCATGGCGGTTGGTGACATCATATGCTACGGCAGGCTGGAATGTCTTGTTCCGGCTTACGGACTGGAGACGCCATGTGCCCGAGGTTTCGTCGAACACCGGTCGCAAGGCTGACTCCATGCCCGTGATGTGTACCACAGGCTGCACGCTCACACCATCAAGGTGAAGACTTACACGGATAGTGCCGGGGCTGAAATTGACAGTATGGTCTCCAGTCTCGTGCTCACTGACCGTAAGTGGCGTGACAGCGAAAAGAAGCCGATCAAGCGTGGGGATGGAAGCGGAAGTCTCCGCATGCGGGTGTGAGGCGGAAAGGTTCCTTATGGTTTCTCCTTCGGAAAAGCCGCCGAGCTTGGTCTGTGCATCCGAAGCATTCGCCCAGAGCACGACAGTGTAGTTTCCCTGCGGCAGATACATCTCAACACCCTGCAAACGGTCAAGTTCACTCTTCTCCAGCGTCTGCATATGCTCAATACTGCCATCGGGACGGTACACACACAGCCTCACCCTCTGAACACGCTCTCCGAAAAGGTCAGCGGCAGAGCCGCGAGGCTTGTAGGTAAATCGTAACAGGGTATCCAGAGGGCAGCCCTCCAGGGACTCCCTGATGCACCCCGACAAGACTAAGGTTAAAATACCGGAAAGCATCAGGAAGCGTATAGCTTTATACAATTTCATGCGTAGTATCTTTTAGGTGAATAACTGTGGTTATGACTTTATATGAATATACGTGTTATGATTTAACAGGTTATAGAAATACAGGTCGTGAGGTCAGGGCAAAAGACACCCACGACCTGCTTACATTCCGCCGTGCGAGAGGAACTGGTGAACTAGTAAAATGAGCTAAAAATCTCCTCTACGCAAACGGACTTGTAAAAGAAACAAACAAATACAATATACCTTGATGGTATGACAGTTAGAGATTAGGCTTGACAGGAACGACCGTCCAGGCTTTTACCGTCACCTTCAACCAAACGCTGACAGCACTGGTATTAGGTATTGTGGAAAGGTTGCTCTCGTCAAATGTAAAGTCGGCTTTCGAGATAGTATAAATCTTTCCTTTTTCCAGTTCTACAATATTGCCACTGCCATCTTTGAATCCTCTCACGGTGATAAACTGGTCACCTGTGCCGAAATTCACGCTGCTGCCGGCCTTAGCAGCCAAATTACTCAACTTAAATACGAGCTGGAGTTGCTCGTTCGCGTCAGTACTGTTACCGTTAGGAACAACCTGATATGCCCAACGTTGCCCTGCAGTTGGCGGAATGACTTCCTTTGGGATACCTGTAGCAGCGACGGCAGACTGGTCAAAGAGTTTTCCAGCGTTAGCAGGGGTGTAAAGCCCCTGTCCTTGAGCATAGGCAGCAGGAGTAGCACCATATTGTACTTTCGTTCCCACAACGGTACCGGCCAGGTTGAACTTTTCAAAGAAGTTATTCACATAGATTCCTTCCAGCGTAAAACCATCCACCGCACTGGAGGCCGTAGTCGCCAGACCTTCGATTTCGACACGTGCCACGGCAGGACCGATTTCCACTTCGGCATACTTGTCACCGTCCGTTATTCCAGGGGCATAAGGCAGGGCCGGACTACCGGTAGTCCATGTCTGCAGGGGTTTGTCATCGCTGCTCAACACCACATCCGCAACTGCAGACTGGCTTGTGATTTCCAGTTGTACAGCTTTCAATGCAGCTACGGTTCCACCTGTAGGCAATGAAGTTCCGGCAGGAATATTACCACATACCGTTACAGTGGTAGCCGCCGCGGGTACATCCGTTATTTGGGTACCGGTAGTCAGATTCGCAATCGTGATGGGAGTGGTTGTAGTCGCGTTCACATATTTCAGAATGCTGGTCCCGTCATGGAAGTATACATGCAGATTACTTACCGTAGCAACCGTTCCCGAGGCTACAGGAGGCTCGGTCGATCTCGTCAGCGTCGGCAACTCCAGCTTCATGAATACGCTTCTCGCTTCCCCGTTCTTTACGTCAGGCACTTCGATGTCATCGTTACTGCACGCGGTGAATGCTGCAGCCATAGCAACCATTGTAAACACGCTTAACAAACTTTTTTTCATAATCATTGTAATTAAATTGTTAATAAAAAAATAAACACTAATAAAACACTTGTTAATATTTAATTCGTACTTATACTTTTTTTCCTGTTTTGTTCTTTCTACTTTTTACTATTTCCCTTCCGCTATCCTGTCCAGTTCCATACGGAGCCCGAAGAACTTGGGAATGAGGTCCGACAGTTCCGGATCCAGGGGAATACGCAGGACAAGATTGGGATTCATGCGGCAGGCCGCAAGCATATGTTCCACTGCTAAGTAATCATCGCCCTGCCGGGCGCTTACCACAGCATGCAGGTATTCCTTGCGGGAATCTACGGGTAACTGGTCTAAAAGAGCGGAAGCCTCTTTATGATAACCGAGCTGTGTCAGGCAAAGGGCGGTGTTATAGTCAGGCCGTTTTTCCAATATCGGCAAGGCTTGCCGGTATTGTCGCTCTGAAAGGAGCCGCAAGGCTTCGGCATACTCTTCTCCCTGCGGAGTATATACGGGACCGCTTGCCGCAAGAGAGTCTGTCTCCGCAGAAGCTATGACATATTGGTCCAGAGCGGAACGGTCAACCAGGTCGCTAAGCGAGGCCACAATGAAGAGCAGCGTGTCCGAGGCGGCAGGCCGCCATGTGCTGCGGTCGGTGGCTTCCACGATAGACTCTAGCCGCACACGGAGCTTTTTCATTCCATCGGTGACGGGCAGAGAATATACATAGTTGTAGATATAATCATGTCCGGAAACTGAATCCGAATTCTGGCGGACCATCACGGAGTCGATATAGGGGAAGGGAATCATACGCCGGCGGATTTCATCACGGTTACGGTCATTCATCTCATTTTCGGCAATCCGGTCGTAGAAATAACGGTGGCGGGAGATGTCCATCGAATCGGTGGCGGTGAGGACATAGTTGTGTATGTTGGACAGGCTGCGCCCCCCCGTTATAAAGGTCACGGAATTTCGAAGGTACACGATCGGCGGTAAGCTCGCGTTCCAGCCGGTACATCGGCCAAAAGGAGGCCGTACGATGATATTTACGGTCATAGGAGGCCCACAACCCGAGCGTGTCACGACCAGCCACATAGCGCCGTACGCTTTCTTCGATCCGCTTGCGTTCCAGGCGGTGACGGAGTGTCGCACGGTTGGCCTGCGTACGCGTGTTCCAGAAATTCTGGCGTTCAAGGGCAAGGCGTTTCCACTTCTCGTAGGCAAGCTGACGGTCGCGTTCCTTGCCGTAAAGTTCATAGAAGAACCTCTGCCGGCAGGCGATATCCTTATTGATGCCTTTACGGTCAAGATACACACTATCATAAGCCGAAGGATCGACAATTCCATTAAGAAACAGCCTGTACGCCTTATAGTCCGCTTCCTGCATGCGGGTAAAGGAAGAACCGGAAAGCACAACAGGTGGTAGCGGGAAGCCTGAACTGTCAGAGGTGCAGAGCATCGGGGTGAGTGTGACACGCCAGCAACTGTCAATCAGGAGGGAAGGGACATGGATATTGAATTCCAAACGCACGGAACCTTCCCGCATGGTGACCTGCTTGACGACCGTGCGTGCAGCGACGATGTCAACACCGCCCAGGTGTATGGTTTTCCATACGTCATCCGTACTGTCGGAGACCTCTTCGAACTCACCGGGAAGAGTGTCCGAAGAAGTGGTGAACCCCACCTGTTCGGCAAGCACTCCGGAAGGTGCGCTCTCCTCGTGGGGAAGAAAAATATTAGGACGGCCGGACTGCATAAACAGCCGCATAGTCCGCGGTTCGCGGGAAGTGGAACAGGACACGGCCAGTAACACTCCCGCGCAGAAAGCGGCGGCCGTTATGTGGGATTTGAGATACTTATTCATCATTCAACTTTTTATATCTTGTTTCAACAGATAAGATGGTTTCAGAAAAGATAAACCAGATTAACGGCGGTACGTGTGGGTGTCACATAGACACCGGAGCCCTTGCCGGTACGCTTACCGCAGTTCACGCAACGGTAACGTTCCCAGTCGGCCCAGACAACACCGAGACCCAGTTCGAACTCCAGATTCCAGCGACGCGAAAGGGGGCGCACCAGCCCCGCAGAAAGCCCGCCGCCGAAAGCTGTGCCTTCGTAACGGTAGCGATGTCCGAACAGACCACCCGCATTATATATGGAGAACACACCGTGGAGCCCGATAAAACAACCCCTTCCGTAAGTTTCGCGCATCCAATAACGCACACCAGGCTGGACTGTGAAGTTTTTAAGCTTGCCGTCATCCCAAAGACGGAAAGGATTGTACTGTACGGGAAGATGGGCGGACCAATGCGTGGAAAAAGCCATGGAACCCTCCACATTCAGATTCCCCGTACCTAAACCCACCAGATTGGTTCTGACAGAATAAAACTGCGCGGAAACCTTGTCTGAATACACAAGGCAGGCCAAGACACAGGCAAAACATAAAAAGTACTTTTTTCTATTCAAATTCATAATTCAAACTAGGATAACTCAAACTTTAAGTGGATAAACAAAACATGCACCCAAAGTAAACGGATGAAAAGCTGTGTCATCATAATAAGACTGTTCTTATTCTACGTGCAACCTGTAAAAATGAAGTATTTTAATGAACAAGAAACAGTTTTATATTATCACATCTGTTTTGTTTTTCCTAGTTGCAAAAGTAATAACACATAAATCACGAGTTACAAAATGAAACCACAAATCTAACGTCCGCATTGCATAAAACATTATAATACAGAAACATAAAGACTTCGTTCTTCTTATTTTTCTAACACGACGCTAACAGATGATTTACAACCTTAAAAAATATAGGGCAATCAATAAGTTTCTGACAATTGACTGGAATAGTAACAGATATTATAATGAAAGCATCTTCATACTTTCCGGACATACCTCCCAGGAGAATTAAACCTGTTATGGCTTACCTCCATGACAAAACCATTCTACAATTACATCATTCCGGTATTATGGCAAAAACAATCTGAACATATTCTAGATTTAATTACCGGATGATGCATTAGTCATTGGAACCTAGTATAAAGTTGAAATACCTATCCCAGAAGGCTTAAGAATAATTCTTTATTAGCTGTTTCCGTAGATTTAATACGTGATTTGAGCCGTGACTTGCGAGCGTATACATTAGCCACCGTATCCTTCATGAATAAGCTAATTACTTGCGGTGAAAATCCTACAAAAATATAGCATAACAGCCTGGTGTCAGAAGTTTTCATGGTCGGAAAATCTTCCTTGAGCTTGTACATGGCATTGTCATGACAAGTGTTTACGATTTTTTCCAGTTCTTGCAGTATGCCATTGTTTTCTGCAAAATCTGTAATTATCTGCTTTACTTCATTAAATATGACTGACTGTTGCGATGTTGTATTTTCACGTTCATAGTAGGTCTTTCCAAGTTTATCGACAATGTCAAAGCGTGAAGCAGCCAATCCTCTTAAATAACTTTCCGTAGTCTGCTGTTTTTTCACGCGTTCAGTAAGAGCCTTGTACTCGGAATTGGCTTTCTCTGTCAATAACAAATAATGGTTGGTACGATCACGTTGCATGCGTAAACGTTGGCGGACGATATACCAGGCAATTCCAATAATAAAAAAGGTAGCGGCTGCTATAGCTATTTCCCAGACAGTCCGGTTTTTCATTCTGTATTGGGCGAATTTTGTTCGCTCTTTAAAATAGTCCCGCTCGACCATACCGGCGGAGAATTGCATGTTTGAGCGCATTATTGAATCGTTCAAGTAGATATAGCGATGTACATTGTCCGTTGCTTTTTCAAAATTTTTAGCCTGCGCTTCGATATGGTATGCAGTGTATTGTAGTTCTGCCATGTCGCAAATATCAGTAGTGTGCGCCTTTGCAAGCTCCAGATAATACCGTGCACTGTCTATATGATTCTTCAAAAGACTTACATCTGTCAATGTGTGATATCCATATACCGTATCCTGTCGGGCGGAAAGTTCGATTCGCTGTAACAGGTCATTGGATATATGCCGTTTGGATATCACATATAGTGATGCAAGATTAGTAAGGCTGACTTCTATCAGATTACTGTTATTATGTTCATCGGCCAAGTCAAGAGCCGCCGAATACAGCCTTATTGCTTTTTCTATATCTTTTGAGTGAAAAGTAGCGGCTGCCATGTCAAGGGTTGCCTTTGTCTCCTCCTGGATATCACCCGATTGGCGGAAATTATTTCTGGCTTCGTGGAAATAATGATATGCCCGGCTGTAGTTCATTTGTTTATAATATACTTCACCGATCTGTCTGTATAAAAGCCCTTTGTAATAAGATTCATCGGTATCTGTCAGTTTCTCTTCTATTTTGAGAAAAAGACGTAATGCTCCCGGTTTATCACCTGTGCGTAATTTAATTCTTCCCCAATAATATAGAGTTTTACACTGGTGACGTAAATCTTTGGGGTAATGTTTATAATATTGCCAAGCCTGGCGGATCAATGAATCGTCAGTAACTTTCATTTGTTTTTTTTCCAAAGCTTCGGAATAGAGCAATGCATATCTGGCCTGTTCAGCCCGGTTGCCTTCTGGTTTGAGTTTTTGTAGTATTGCTAATGCACTATCCGGGTTGTTCTGCATTAGCTTTTCAGCCTCACTAAGGCGAGGGGTCTGTTCCCTGTTATAACAACCTGTAAAATAGAGAATAGCTGATAGTCCAATTATAATCTTACATTTCATATTGCGAATATAATAATGTGTTTTATTTTTTGCATGGGCGATTAGGAATATTTTACCAATATAAATTATTCTTTAACTTATATGATTATCGCTCGCTATTTATATATATTTTTTATTGGGCCTAACAATATATAATTGCTTATTAGCATATTATATAATATGTATAATCGTAATAGTACAAAATAGCAGTAAGTTATTGCTATTCAGAGTAAAAGTATCAGTTCACTCGTTGTTGTTAAAAAATAAACTTGACTACCCTAAAGGTGTAAGTGTAAGTGCTTTTTTGAATTTTATCAAGGGTGTTAGATATGTGTTAGATTATTAATTGAACCATTTTTGCAAACTACTGATTATAAGTAAAATAAAAATCAATGTATTAGATTTATTCTTTTGTCCTACAACTAAAAAGCTCTGCAATCTTTTTACTTTTGCATTCGAAAAAAATAAAACAATAGATTATGAAGAAAATTGCTATTTTATTAGTTTTTACTTTGGGAACATTTATTGTAAATGCCCAATCAGTTGTAGAAGGAACAAAGTTTATGGACAATTGGTCTGTAGGAGTGAATGCAGGAGCAGTTACCTCTCTCACTCACGCCTCTTTCTTTAAAGGGATGCGTCCCGGTTTCGGAGTTGGAATATCCAAACAATTAACTCCTAGTTTTCGGTTTGGAATTTCAGGGAATGGGATATATCAATACAACTCCGAGTAAAACAGCTTTTGATGTTTTAGATGTCAGCTTGTTAAGTAAAATTAACTTAATAAATCTATTTGCAAGCTATCGGGGCAAACCTCGTTTGTTTGAGATAGAAGCTATTGCCGGAATGGGGTGGTTGCATTATTATGTAAATGGTAAAGGAGATGACAATTCATGGTCTACCCGTCTCGGATTGAATCTTAATTTCAACCTCGGTGAAACAAAAGCATGGACATTGGGAATTAAGCCCGCTATCGTATATGATATGCAAGGTGATTTTAATCAGGCAAAGAGTCGTTTCAATGCAAACAATGCAACATTTGAACTGACTGCCGGATTGACTTATCACTTCAAGATGAGTACTGGGAATCATTACTTTACTAAAGTAAAAGTCTACAATCAGAGCGAAATTGATGATTTGAATGTTGCTATTAATGCACTTCGCGAACAGGTGGGCAGTCGTGACAGAGAACTAAACAATGCTAACCAAAGAATTAGCGGTTTGCATAAAGAGTTGGAAGAATGTCGTACAAAGGTCGTTCCCATTGAAACAGTAGTCAAGACTGCCCGCGTTCCGGAATCTATCATTACTTTCAGACAAGGTCGCTCATCAGTGGATGCATCACAGCTACCGAATGTGGAACGTGTAGCCTCCTACATGAAGAAATATCCCGATTCAAAAGTCATTATTAAAGGGTACGCTTCTCCAGAAGGCAATGTTGAGATCAACGCAAAAATTGCTACCGCACGTGCAGAAGCTGTAAAAACAATCCTTGTTAATAAATACAAGATTAATACGTCTCGTATTACTGCCGAAGATCAGGGAGTAGGTGACATGTTTACCGAACCGGATTGGAACCGTGTAAGTGTATGTACTATCGAAGATTGATGTAATAAGAATATTTGGAGTTGTTGAAGGTAAATAAAAAAGGAAGCCCGAAATCTGAGGGCACTGAAAAAGTTCTTTTTCTCCGTTAGCTCCTCTTCTTATGAATTGGCTCCAAAGTTGCATGGCGTATGATAAATTTCATTTGCATGCAACTTTTCCTTATATTGGTAGTGAGTAATCGTCTATTGGTATACATGCACGCTGGCAACGACACTCTCAAAGGAGACTTTGAAAGAATGCAACTTCAGTCCGCTTTTCCCATCTGCTCCGACTACGGCTCGGAGGCTATCGTCCTTCTGATCTTTGACCAAAAGAACTTCTTGGTCTTTGATTTTTTTGCTCATATTACTATGTATTTAATGACGTCAGTAGCGGTTTACAGACAAAAGTAAACAAAAAAAAGTGAGTGCTAGAGATTGTAAATAAGTGAGTATTTGTAGCTTTGATATGATTAGGAGTAGCATATTGAAAGTTATAAATTTCATTTGCTGAATTACCATAAATGGGGAATGGTAAGTAAAAAAATCATCATTTTAAGGTATTGCAACCGAAAAAATATGTGACTAATTTTGCGTTATAAAATAAAGAATTATGTTCTGACCTATGCAAACAACGAAGGATTATATACGTAAGCTATTGCTGGAAACAGCGCAGAAAGCTTTTTTCGAAAAGGGCTTCAAGTCGGTGTCTATGCGTGAGATTTCTAAGTTGTCGGGCATTGGTCTGAGCAATATATACAATTACTATCCCTGTAAGGACGATTTACTGGTTGATGTGTTGCGTCCTCTTTTGGCTGCTATGTACAGGATGCTGGAAGATCACAACCGACCGGAGAATTTCTCCCTTGACATATTTATCTCAGATGAATATCATCGTGCATCTTTGCAGGAGCTTATGGGCATTATAACTCGTTACCGAAGTGAATTAAATTTGCTGTTTTTCTCTACGCAGCATTCTCGCCTCAAAGATTATTTGGAAGAGTGGATTGAGAAGAGTGCCACAATAGGGATGGAATATATGGAAAAGATGAGAAGACTCCATCCGGAACTACATACCGATATTTCTCCGTTCTTCATGCACTTCACCTGCTCTTGGTGGATTAATATGATGAAAGAGGTGGTGCAACATAAGGAACTTTCCTGCGAAGAGATAGAGTGTTTCATCAGTGAGTATATTCGCTTTAGCACGGGAGGATGGAAGAAACTCATGAATGTAAAGAATGAAAGATGAAGGCAGAACTATTGAAACATCCTGTCTGTCAAGAGATAACTAATCAAAACATCCGTTTCTCGTCTTGTCTGCAATGCAAGCCTTGCGGAAATGATTGTACGATTGTAAACAATCGAATCTCTTTTGTATTTGATTCCGAGACAATAGGCATCAGCTACCTTCTGCTCGACTCCACACCTATAGCCTGCATGGACAGATGCTGCAATCTTGTCAGGCAGCGTTTCGTTTGATGCAGGAGTTGGAACGCCGAGTCATTCCAGAAGAATCACTAAATAATAATCAGCATATGAGTATCATCAACATCATCAGCAACGACGAATTAACACTCGTACAAGGAGTCAACGGGCTTTTCTTCTGCGAGGAGTCATGGGTTACGCAAAGCAGGGCAGTCTCCCGTATCGGAAAGGTTTTGCCCAAAGAAATTATTGGGACGAAAGATCAAAGTACCAACATCGTACATCCGCAGACTGACCGAACTAAACTTAGTTGCCAAAAGCATGAAACGTCTTATTTCTAAATCTAACTGTTTCTCCTACCGAGCGAGCCGCCTGCAAAGAGCGGCTCGCTTTGCTTCTGAACAAAACAAACTTTTGTTCTCTTTTGACGCACTAACTTCCAATCCATCATAGCCATGTCTCAACCAGTACTTATAGCATTTTTCCTAACATCGTTTGCCGGTATATCCACAGGGATAGGCAGTGCGATTGCATTTTTTGCTAAGCGCACCAATACTTCATTCCTTTCTCTTTCATTGGGATTTTCAACAGCAGTAATGATTTATATGTCTTTCGCCAATCTGTTTGCCTCTTCTTTGCAGACTCTTGCCAATATACATGGCAAGGACGACGGAACTCTTCATTCCACACTTTCTTTTTTCGGGGGAATCGTATTGATTCTACTTATTGATAAGCTAATTCCTCACTACGAAAATCCACACGAAATGCATCGGGTGGAAGAAATGAGCTTAAAGGAAGAACGAAAGACTGAAATAAAGCCTCAATTATTACGCGTCGATGTAGTGACAGCCTTGGTGCTGGCAATACACAATTTCCCGGAAGGTATGGTTACGTTTCTTGCAGCATTGAAGGATATAAACATTGCTATACCTATTGCCTGTGCCATCGCCATACATAATATACCCGAAGGCATTTCCGTCTCCGTTCCGATCTATTATGCTACAGGTAATCGTAAACGGGCCTTTTGGCTTTCATTTCTATCGGGATTGGCCGAGCCGGTAGGAGCCGTCATCGGCTATCTTATCTTGGCACCATTCCTCAATGACCATGTTTTCGGCGTTATTTTCGGGATGATTGCCGGTATCATGGTATTTATCTCGCTTGATGAGTTACTACCCGCTGCCGAAGAATACGGTAAGCACCATCATACTATCTATGGTTTGGTAGCAGGCATGGCGGTTATGGCACTCAACCTGCTGATGTTGTGTTAGCAAGACTAAGTAATATAAAAAACATAAGTAAAAAAAAGAAAGAATATGAACACTTCTCACTCCTGCCGTTGTCACGTGCATGATGCCCACAAAGAGCATTCTTGTGTCCACGCACATTGTCACCATTATCATATGTAGCCCCAAAGTGGAAAGCTATTTCTCGTCACGCTGCTGAATGTGTTGAAATGAATGAACTTACCAATAACAAACGATATGAAAATAGAAAGAATCAATGACTGGTTTGCCCGTCAGGGCAGATGGATGGTACAAAAACGATGGCTTGTACTAAGCTTGTTTATCCTCGTCTTCGCCATAGGATTTACAGGGTTAAGATATTTCAAGGTGAGTGCTTCGTGGGAAAACTACTTCCTCGAAGACGACCCGATGCTTGTCAAGACCAAAGAATTCAAGGATATATTCGGCAATGACAATTTTGCCGCCGTACTGACCCAATGCGACAATTCGTTTATGAAAGAGAACTTAGAGCTCATCCGCGAACTCACGAACGAAATGATGGATAGCATTTCATACGCCGACAAAATCACTTCGCTCACTGACATCGAATTTATGGTAGGGAATGAAGAAGGAATGACTATCGAGCAGATAGTGCCTGACCTTATTCCCACTGATGCGGCAAGTCTGGAAACGATACGTCGCAAAGCCTATATGAAGCCACATATTGCCGAGCGGCTTGTCTCCAAAGATGGTACGCTCTCGTGGATTATTCTCAAGTTGCGTACCTTTCCTAAAGATTCAGTGTGGAATAAAGGTAAGAATGCCGTTTCTCCTGAAGTGCTAACGGGGAATGAGCTGGAGCATATCATCACTAAAGACAAATACCAAAAGCTCCATCCCAAAGGCACAGGCTTGCCCTACGTTACCGCCATGAAGATGAAATGGATTGGCAAAGAGATGCCCCGTGTGATGGGCATTGCCGCACTCGTTTCCATTCTTATTTTGTTACTCATAACACGCTCCCTACGGGGCGTTGTCGTTCCACTTATCACGGCGGCAGGCTCAATTGTGATTGTGTATGGACTGTTGGGATATGTCGGCATGACGATAGACAGCGGTATGATGATGATACCTATGCTGTTGGCGTTTGCCGTCTCGATAGCCTATAACATACATATCTTTTCCTATTTCAAACGGCAATTCCTTCTACACGGAGAACGTCGACGAGCCGTAGAAGAGACCGTGGGTGAAATGGGCTGGCCTGTGTTGTTCAGTGCACTCACCACCTTTGCCGCCCTGCTGTCGTTTCTCGCTATTCCGATGCAGCCCATGCGGTTCATTGGTATCGCTACCTCCTCGTGCGTGATGCTGGCTTTCTTCATTGCCATTACACTGATGCCCGTGCTGTTGAGTTTTGGCAAGAACGGCAAACCTCATCCCAAAGTGCAGGAAACCGGCGGACGGTGGCTCGACCATCAACTGGGGCGTTTGGGAGAAAGCGTACTCCGGCATGGCACATTGATCCTATGGATTGCAGGGCTGCTTACCGCAGCACTCATTTATCAATTCACCAAGATAGAGACCGCCTTTGACATAGAACGCACCATGGGACGTAAAATAGCCTATGTAAACAATCTGCTGGAAGTAGGTGAAAGCGAACTGGGATCCATCTACACCTACGACGTCATGATAGACCTGCCCGAAGACGGCTTGACAAAATCGCCGGCAATGCTTGTACGCTTAGACTCTCTGGCACAAAAGGCCGAAGGCTATAAGCTAACCAAGCGAACGACTACAGTGCTGAATATCCTAAAAGACCTGAATCAAACCCTGCACGAAGGAGATGCGGCTTATTATCGTATTCCGACGAATCCGGAAGAGGTGGCACAACTGCTGCTCCTTTACGAGAATGCAGGCGGTAGCGAAGCGGAATATTGGATCGATTACGACTATCGACGTTTGCGCCTGATGGTGGAGATCAGCAGTTTTGACTCCGGCGAGGTAGAACGAGAGTTGAACGATATTGCAGCCAATGCCGCCAGGCTCTTCCCCGAAGCTTCTGTCACTACAGTGGGTAGTATTCCGCAATTTACCGTGATGATGCAGTACGTGGCTCGCGGGCAGATGGTTTCATTTGCCATCTCTCTCCTTATTATCGGCATCCTAATGATGTTGGTCTTTGGCAGTGTACGCATCGGGCTTATCGGTTTGATACCCAATATCACTCCGGCTTTGGTGGTCGGCGGACTGATGGGATGGCTGGGCTACCCGTTGGATATGATGACCGCAACCATTATGCCGATGATCCTCGGTTTGGCTGTCGACGACACCATTCACTTCATCAACCACGGGCATTTGGAGTTCGACCGTCGAGGTAATTATCGGGATGCCATTCTCCGCTCGTTCCGTACGATCGGGACACCAATCATTCTGACCAGTGTCGTGATATGTGCGAACTTCGCTATTTACATGACTTCCGAAGGCCTCTCTTTTATACACATGGGTCTGCTCTCCGTAGCGGGTATCGTATCGGCACTCGTGGCCGACCTCTGCGTTACACCCGTGTTATTCCAAAAGTTCCGGTTATTCGGGAAAGAGATAGAAACCAATGAAACAATCAATTAATATGAATACATTAAAGAAACTTCAATTTTACATGGACAAACGCAAGGTGCTTATGCCCATAGCCCTGACACTGTCGGGATTAAGCGGTCTGCTCTCGCTTATGCCGTTCATCTTCATTTGGCTTATCGTACGCTCGCTACTATTGACTGGCAGCGTTGCCTCAGGAATCCCTATCAACGTCTATGCATGGTGGGCGGTAGGCACAGCCGTTGCCGGCCTTGTCATTTACTTTGCCGGGCTGATGCTTTTGCACTTAGCGGCGTTCCGGGTAGAAACCAATATGCGACGTACGGCTATGAGAAAAATCATGCAGATGCCGCTTGGCTTCTTCGACCGGAATACCAGCGGACAGATGCGTAAGATTATTGATGAAAATGCTTCTGAAACCCACACGTTTGTCGCACATCTCTTGCCCGACCTGGCGGGGAGTTTTATAGCCCCGCTGTCGGTTATAATATTGATCTTCGTCTTCAACTGGCAACTTGGTCTGGCGTGCCTGATCCCCCTCACGGCGGCTGTCTTCATCATGACACGGATGAATACAACTGCTCAGAAGGCGTTCCAAAATGAATACCTCGGAGCACAAGAGCATATGAGCAGCGAAGCGGTGGAATACGTACGTGGTATTTCGGTGGTGAAAGTGTTCCAGCAAACGATATTCTCTTTCAAACGTTTTTACGACAGCATCATCGCCTACCGGGATTTAGTTACCAAATACACGCTGGGTTGGCAAAAGCCGATGTCACTCTACACGGTGGCCATCAATAGCTTTGCTTTCCTACTTGTCCCCGTAGTCATATTGCTTATCGGCAACAAAAGCGAAAACATTGCCCCCATCATCACCGATATGTTCCTGTATGTGCTGATTACTCCGGTGATAGCAACCAATGTGATGAAAGTGATGTATCTGCAACAAGATATGTTTCTGGCAGATCAAGCCATAAGCCGGGTGGAAAACCTGACGAGTAGCGAACCACTCCCAATAGCCGAAAATCCGGAGAAAATCACCGCTTGCGATGTGACATTCGAGAACGTTTCGTTTGCCTATCCCAATGCCGGTCAAAATGCCGTAGACGGTATCAGCTTCCACCTCCCCGAAGGGAAGACTTTTGCCCTTGTGGGGCAATCGGGAGGAGGGAAGACCACCATTGCCCAACTCATTCCCCGCTTTTGGGACGTATCAGCAGGTAGTGTGACGATTGGCGGAATAAATGTGAAAAACATTGCCAAAGACAACCTGATGAACCACATCGCTTTCGTCTTCCAGAATACAAAACTCTTCAAGACCTCTTTGCTGGAGAACATCAAATACGGTAATCCGGCAGCGAGTGATGAAGCCGTGCAACGTGCCATAGACCTTTCCCAAAGTCGGGAGATCATCGACCGGCTACCCAACGGATTGAACACGAAGATAGGAGTAGATGGAACATTCCTTTCGGGAGGGGAACAGCAACGCATTGTCTTGGCCCGGGCCATCTTGAAAGATGCGCCGATTGTTGTCCTGGACGAAGCAACAGCTTTTGCCGACCCCGAAAACGAACACCTGATACAAAAAGCCCTGCACGAGCTGAGAAAAGGAAAGACAGTGTTGATGATCGCCCATCATCTGACTAGCGTACAGGATGCCGACAAGATACTGGTGATAGCACAAGGCAAGATTGCCGAAGAAGGCACACACAGCGAGTTGATAGCCCGAAACGGCATCTATAACAGCATGTGGAATGAATATCAACGAACCGTGACATGGACGGTATAAACCTCAGGAGACAACATTATGAATATTAGTAAATATTTTCAACACAGATTCACCTTATCGGAAGACGGGGCAAAGACCTTTATAAAAGGGGTTATAGCTTCTCTTTTTCTCAACCTGGCACTGATGCTGCCGGTAATCTTCATCTTTCTGTTCATCACCGATTACCTGCACCCTGTTATCCAAGCCGGGAACAGCACGACGCACGGGCTCTGGTACTACGTGCTGACGGCTCTCTGTTTTATGACGGTACTCTTTGTGATTGCGATGATACAGTACAAGAGCACCTACACGAAAATCTATACCGAGAGTGCCAACCGTCGTATTGGCATTGCCGAGAAGCTGCGTAAATTGCCTTTGGCTTTCTTCGGAGAAAAGAATCTTTCGGATCTCACCGCTACGATGATGGAGGATTGTAACATGTTGGAAACCCTCTTCTCTCACACAGTTCCACAACTCTTCGCCTCTGTCATCAGCATTATCTTGATTGCCACCGGGATGTTCTTCTACAACTGGCAACTGGCCCTTGCTCTCTTTGGGGTCGTACCGGTAGCGACAACGGTCATCTTCTTAGGAAAAAGGCTTATGGATAAAGCTAATAAGGAGTACTATCACGTAAGGCGTGATACGACCGAGCAGATACAGGAAGGGCTTGAAGCGGCGCAGGAGATTAAATCGTACAACGGAGAGGCAGCCTATTGCGACCGTTTAGACAAACAGCTCGAGATATATGAAGCCACTCTGCAGCGAGGCGAATTTCTCGGAGCGGGGCTTGTGGGCAGTGCACAGTCTATCCTGAAACTTGGTTTGGCAAGCGTTATCATTGCGGGAGCTTATTTACTTGGTTTGGGCAGCATCGACATGTTCACTTACTTGGTCTTCCTGCTCGTTGTAGCCAGCATCTACAACCCCATCATGGACGTGTTCAACCATATGGCGACACTGATACTACTCGATGTGCGTATCGACCGCATACGTGAGATGAACGACATGCCCGCACAGCAAGGCGATGAGGATTGCACGGTAGAGGGTTACGACATCTGTTTTGACAAGGTCGATTTTGCTTACGAGACAAGTAAGCAGGTGCTGCGCAACGTCTCTTTCACTGCCAAGCAAGGCAAAGTAACGGCACTTGTGGGACCTTCGGGGGGAGGCAAAAGCACTTCGGCAAAATTAGCTGCCCGCTTTTGGGATATTCATGGCGGAAAGATCACACTTGGCGGACGGGACATCTCAAAAATAGATCCCGAAATGCTCTTGAAAAACTATGCCGTAGTCTTTCAGGACGTGTTGCTTTTCAACGCTTCCGTCATGGACAACATCAAAATCGGGAAGAAAGACGCTACCGAGGAAGAGGTGAAAGCGGTAGCACGTCTTGCCCGTTGCGATGAGTTCATCGCCCGGCTGCCCAACGGTTACGACACCTTGATAGGCGAAAACGGAGAATCGCTATCGGGAGGCGAACGCCAACGCATATCCATTGCCCGTGCGCTTCTCAAAGATGCTCCTGTCATCCTCTTGGACGAAGCAACGGCAAGTCTGGACGTAGAGAACGAAACGTTGATACAGGCCGGTATATCGGAGTTGATCAAGAACAAGACCGTCGTCATCATCGCACACCGTATGCGCACCGTTGCCAACGCTCATCATATCGTGGTGCTGAAAGACGGAACCGTCGCAGAACAAGGAGCACCCGACGAACTGCTTGCCCGAAACGGCGAATTTGCCCGCATGGTAGCACGGCAGAAGGAGACCGGAATATAAATCGAATCAATCAGAATCAATTATAAAGAAAAAGGACAAATGAAGAGATCAATCGCAGTAGTAGCCATGCTTGTGGTGGGGTTCGCTGCCACAACATGCGCACAAACGGGCAGAGAGATTGCCCAAAAGGTAAAAGACCGTCCCGACGGCGATACCCGTCGGTCTGAAATGGTTATGACGTTAATCAACAAACGCGGAGCGGTGCGCGAACGCAAGCTCATTTCCTACTCCATCGATGTGGGCAAAGAAAAGAAAGACCGCAAGAGCATCATGTTCTTCCAATATCCCGGCGATGTAAAGGGGACGGGCTTCTTGACGTGGGATTATGATGAGCTAAACAAGGACGATGACAAATGGCTCTATCTGCCCGCCATAAAGAAAACGCGCCGTATCAGCGGTTCGTCTGCCAAGCAAGACTACTTTATGGGTAGCGACTTTACCTACGACGACATGGGCAGCCGCAACGTGGACGAGGATACGCACACGCTCCTGGGCGAAGAAACCGTCGACGGACAGAAGTGCTGGAAACTGGAATCCTTGCCTAAGGACAAGCGTGATATTTACTCCAGGAAAACGGCCCTGATACGTCAGGACTGTCTGATACCTGTCAGGGTGGAATATTACGACAAGATGGGCAAGCTGCACCGTCGTCTCGAGATGTCGGATATTGCCAAGGTAGAGGGCTTCTGGGTAGCCCGGAAGATGCACATGACCAACGTGCAAACCGAGCATCAGACGGTTCTCGAAATCAAGAATCCGACGTACAACATTCCCATGGAGGAGAGCAAGTTTAACGTGACCACGTTAGAGAAAGGCAGGTTCTGATGAAAGCGTTCAATCGTCTTTCCGCGGGGCTTTGCCTCTCGGTCTTTCTGTTTTGCCCCGTGCATGGAGTTTGGGGACAAGGAGCGGGCGAATCGTCGTGGCAGCTCAAAGGCCTTGTCGACACCTACCACGCCTTCCGCTCCGAAAAGCCGAACGATTGGATGTCTTCCCGTACCCGACTCAGGGGCGAGGTCGGCAAAAACTTCGCAGGCTCTTCGCTCTTCGTCTCGTTCAACGCTACCTACAACGCCTTGCTGAAAGAGCGCACCGGCTTTGAACTGCGGGAAGCATACCTTGACCATCGGCAGGAGCACTGGGGCTTTCGTCTCGGGCGACAACTTGTCATCTGGGGTGCGGCCGACGGCGTACGTATCACCGACCTCGTCTCACCCATGGATATGACCGAGTTCTTGGCGCAAGACTACGACGACATCCGCATGCCCGTCAATGCCCTGCGGTTCTTCGTCTTCAACGACAAGATAAAGCTCGAACTGCTTGCCGTTCCCACTTTCGAAGGATACAAGCTGCCCACCGATGCCGCCAATCCGTGGAGCGTGTTGCCTAAAGAAACACCCCGGTCCCTTGTCTGGGACGCGGAGGGAAGCCGCCCCGAGCTACGCCTCTCCAACGTAGAATACGGGGGCAGGCTCTCTTTCGCCCTGCCGGGGGTAGACTTCTCGCTTGCCGCGCTGCATACGTGGAACAAGATGCCCGTCATCGAGTACAAACCATCGGGCTCCCAACTTACGGTTTCGCCCCGATACTACCGCATGGGATTCGTCGGAGGCGATGTCTCAAAGCCCTTGGGACAGTTCGTGCTGCGCGGCGAAGCGGCCTTCAACCTCGGGAAGCATTTCAGCTACATACAGCAAGCCGCCTCCACCCCTCAAAAAGGATTCAACACCATCAATTGGTTGGTGGGGGCCGACTGGTATGCCCCTCATGAATGGACAGTGATGGCTCAGTTCTCTTCCGAGAGTATTTTCAAGTACGAAAGCTACGTCGCACAGCCCCGCCATAATTCGCTCCTTACGCTCTGCGTGTCGAAGAAGTTACTGGACAGCAACTTACAGCTTTCCGACTTCACCTATTTCGACCTCAACCACAAGGGCTGGTTCAGCCGTTTCACGGCTGACTATGCCCTGAACGACCACATCCACCTCTTGGCAGGCTACGACTGGTTCGGAGGAAGCGAGGGTATGTTCGGCCCGTATAAGCACAATTCGGAAGTATGGGCAAAGGCTAAATACTGCTTTTGAGATCCACACCATTTTAATAACCATAAACAAAATTTGAAAAGATTATGAAGAAGACATACGACAGCAGTTAAAGAGAATGCGGACTTAAGCAATCGGAATCGTTTAAGTTAAACGGTGAAAGACGTTCCAATGGAGCGATCAAAGCCGTTTACTGAAGCTGTTTAAGTAGAACAGCAAAATTATTCAAAGTATAACCATCAAAAACATCAAAAGTCATGTTACTATACAACGTAAAAAAAGAAGAGATGCGCATCGGTAAACACAAGGGCAAAACCATGTATTACGCCTCTCCCATTGCACAAGACAAGATTACCACCAAGCAGCTAGAGGATCGGATTGTCAATGCCACAGCCCTGAGCCGTGCCGACGTGCGGTCAGCCATCACCGCCTTGGCGAAAATCGTACGTGAAGAGATGCTCAGCGGCAGAACCGTTGACCTGGCCAACCTCGGGTCATTTAAGGTTGTATCCAACGGGAAACGCGTGGAAACGGAAAAAGCCGTTACCGCCGAAACTCTCAAAACACCACGCATTCAGTTTTTTCCCAAACTCGAAATGCGCAATCAGGCAAAAAACGTACAGCATGTGGTGATACGTGAAAGCGAGGCCGGATCGGCTAAACCGAGTCCGAATCCCGGAGATTTGCCCGAAGCACCCGATTCTGCTCTTTAATATTCATAACAAGAAACAATGAAGCAGCAAGTATTATTTTTCTTTTTCACGCTGATGCTCACAGGTATCAGCGTGTCCGCCCAAACAGGTGGAGGACGGATTGCAGGCGTGGTCATCGACAATGCAGGCGAAGAACCACTGCCCGGCGCAACCATCTTCATCGAAGAGCTGAAAAAGGGCATTGTGACAGACGGGCATGGCGAGTTCTTACTTTCCGATGTTCCCGCAGCCACTTATACGCTTACTGTAAGGTTTATAGGCTACCACACGCAAACCCGCAAGCTCACGGTGGGTAAAGAGAGAGGGAAAAAAATCATCATCCGCCTGAAAGCCGAAGCAAAATCGTTGGACGAGGTGGTAGTGATGGGTAAGAGCGAAGCCCGTAAGTTACGGGAGCAGGCCATGCCCATATCCGTTATCAGCATGAACCAGATACAAGGAACGGTTAACAATGTACAAGACATTCTGGCAAAAACCGCCGGAATCACCGTGCGTGCCACGGGTGGAACGGGCAGTACCTCTCGCATATCGGTGCGCGGACTGGAAGGCAAACGCATCGGGCTTTTCATTGACGGGAATCCGATGAACGACAATTCCGATTTTATCGACATCAATGATATTCCGGTCGAAATGATCGACCGCATCGAGATATACAAAGGAGTTGTCCCTGCCAAGTTCGGAGGTTCTGCCGTAGGTGGTGCGGTCAATATTGTCATCAAAGAGTATCCGCCTAAATATTTGGACGTGAACTATTCTTACGGCAGTTTCAATACGCACAATGCATCCGTTGTGAGCAAGATGAACATTGCCCCAAAAGGAATCGAGTTCGGGCTGGGAGGTTTTTATACCTATGCCGACAACGACTACAAGATGAAGTCTCCTTTTCAAGAGGGGCTTACTATAACCCGCGATCACGACAAGTTTAAAAAAACAGTCATCGGCGGTAGCTTTAAGGCACGGAAGTGGTGGTTTGACTTGGTGGAGTTTGAACCCGTTTTCATACATACTTACAAAGATATACAGGGGATAGAATCGAACATCCGGCATGCACACAGCCATTCCAACGCCTTTATTTTCGCCAATAAGATGGAGAAAGAAAACTTCCTCTTAGACGGCCTGGACTTGGACTGGCAGCTGGGGTATATCTATACCGACTATCATTTTGCCGATACCGCCTCGCACCGCACACATTGGGATGGAACGCATTATCCGGCAGTTTCCGAATTCGGCGGCGAAATCGGCAAATGGGCTTCATTATTGACGAATGAAAAGCATCAATTGCAGCACAAATTGAATCTCAACTATCTTGTCAATGAGAACCATTCGGTAAACTTCAACTCTTTGCTGAAATACGCTCATGCCAACCCTCGTGATGGGATGAAGGACAAGGTCATAGGTTATCGTACCGACTTTCCAAGCAATATGTTCAGTTGGGTGGCAGGCTTGAATTACGACTATCGCACCTCGAACGATAAGTTCCTTAACTCTTTCAACGTCAAGTATTACTACTACTCGATGAAAACGCGGATGGCAAGTGTCCTGGTAAAGACAGCAGAGGATATAGACACACACAAGAATGATTTCGGCATCAGCAATGCACTTCGCTACCGCATCACACCCAGTCTGATGGCAAAAGCTTCGTTCGGATATGATGTAAGGCTTCCATCGGAAGAGGAACTGTTGGGTGATGGATACGTGATAGCTCCTGCCGGCAATCTCACTCCCGAACGCAATATAAGTGTCAACATAGGAATGTTATTCGATTTAACTGGAAAAGCCTCCTCTAACTTACAGATTGAACTGAACGGATACTATATGCATCTCAAAGACATGATTCGCTTTACGGGCGGATTCTTGCAGTCGCAGTATCAGAACTTCGGCGAGATGCGGACTCTTGGTATGGAAGCAGAGGTGAAAGCCGACATGACACGGTGGCTCTATGGCTATGTGAACGCCACTTACCAAGATCTGCGAGATGTGCGTAAGTATGAACAAAATACAACTGTTGCCAACCCTACCAAAGGTAGCCGTATGCCCAATATACCCTATCTGATGGCAAACGCAGGATTGGAGTTTCACAAAGAAAATCTGTTCGGAGGCAGCGGGATGAATACGCGCATATTCACCGATGCTTCATTTGTGGAAGAATATCTGTACGACTTCGAACAAAGCCAATTCCAGCAGCATCGCATACCTCGAGCCCTCTCGTGCAATATAGGCTTTGAGCAAAGCTTTGGCAATGGGCGCTACTTCATTATGGGAAAAATAAACAACCTGACCGATACAAAAATGATCAGCGAGTTTAACCGTCCTTTACCCGGACGTAGCTTCACTATCAGATTCAGATACGTATTTAAGTAACAAATTAACAATCATTAAACAAAAAAAGAAATGAAAAAGAATGTATTTTTTGTAGCAGCGATATTCGCTGCATTGTGCCTTAACTCATGTGACAAGAATGATCCGGACAATCCTATTGCAGGAGGTTCGGGAAAGATTCTCCTAACAACAGCCCTACCCAATGCAACAGGTATGGATGGAACGGTTTATATGCAACTCATTGATGAGCCTGTATTAGGCAAGACGATGGCTACCAATAACAACAATGGTATAAATGTTCCCTTTGGCAGTTCTTATCCTATGATAATAGGTCAGGAAGTCTATGTCTTCCCAAGCTATCATTTGACAATGGACAAAAACGAACTGATTAAATACCGTCGCACGAATGGAATTTTACAAAGAGAGGGAAGCTTGCAATTGCCTGCCAATAACAGTGCCAACAATCTTGTCAAACTATCTTCCACAAAAGCCTATCTATCGCTTGCCGGACTAGGACTGATTTACATATTTAATCCCGAAACGATGCAGAAGACAGGAGAGATCAACCTGACCTCTTTGGGTATTCAAGATAATAATCCGGACATCGGAATCATGATTGAGCGTGACGGATATGTGTTTGCTGGTCTAAGCCAGATGGTGGGAGGTTGGACAAGCCCTGAGAATTACAAACAAGCAGATGTAGCCGTCATTGACACCAAGACGGACAAGTTGGTCAAGATGATTTCAGAGAAAACCAGTGGTTTTTCTCAAGCCACACGTCCGATCGACCCCAAGTCTTTATTCATGGATGAAAAAGGCGATATATACATTTCTTGTCTCGGGAACTTCGGAATGGTGGCAGGTCATAAGGCCGGCATACTTCGGATTAAGAAAGGAGAAACAGACTTTGATCCAACATACCATTGGACGATAACCGGAGCTTCTATCGAAGGAGAAGAGAAAGTAGCTGGTTTTGCCGCTTCAATTTGTTATGCAGCCAATGGCAAAGCCTACGGATACATTGATATTCCCGGTTATTACAAACCAGGAGAAACGGGACATGGCGCTATAGCGAGCCGAGCTGTAGTCTTTGATTTATACAATCAGAAGATGAAGAAAATAGAAGGATTGGATTTGTCCAATGGCTATGGCGTGTTAGTGTCTAAATATAAAGACGGTTTGGCAATCGCCAATGCTTCAACGACAACAAAAGGCATCTATTATCTCAATCCTCAGACAGATAAGATTAATCCTATTCCTATGATAACCACCATAGGAAATCCCATGGCTATAGAGTGGTTCGGCAACTAAACTTATAACGCGAGTTCGGGATAGCCTCCTTCCAAAAATAAAGAGGGTGTCCGACTGATGAAGTGACCCCAAAAATTTGGACTGGTTAAACACTATCCAGTTATAGAAAGAGTTCGGTATTGTACTGGACTCTTTCCTTTTAACCGGGACTTGATTCTTTTATTATTATAATAATCTATATATTCTTCCAAAGCCTTTGTGAAGTCTTCCGGAGACTCGAACTTTTCAGCGTATAGAAGTTCAGATTTCATAATTCTGAAAAAATTCTCCATCATAGAGTTGTCCAGACAGTTTCCCTTTCTCGACATACTTTGAATTATATGATGCTCTTCAAGCCTTTTCCGATATCCGAAGTGTTGGTATTGCTAACCTTGATCAGAATGAAGTACGAGTCCGTCAAGGTTATCACACTTATCAAATGCTTTATCGAGCATGTCATATACTTGTTCAAGATGAAGTGCACCCTCTTACATTTTATTTTTTTAGGAATATCCCCAAATAACTTGATGTCTGCTTTAACGATAGAACCTGTTAGGTGTTTGCAGCGGACATCACCATAACCCATTGCCATTACCACTACTTCTTGCAGTTGTTGTGAGCCCTCTCTTAAGTTGATGAAAAACTTCCGCTAATTGTTTACCGGAACTTCTTGTGTTTGATAACCAATGAATGAAATGACCAAGGTTTCTTCGGAAGATACATTGGCTAATGCAGTCGGTGATACAACCGTTGCTTGTACCTTTTACGAAGACTGACGCACCGGTAACCAGACCGAAATCATCATTCACGGTACCGGAAATGCTTAGCTAGAAATAGCTTGTGAGCTGATTCTATTTTAAAATATAAATGTTAGTTTTATGTTAGATAATTCCGGATACTTTAATCTTAAGAATTTGATTATAATACATATATAAATTTATTTGTTAGATTTAAAGTTTTTTTTTATAACTGTAAAATACAGATTTAGCCTTATATTTACAATATGATATTATTGATTTTATCTAGTAAAAAAGCTTTTGCATTATAAGGACATTCAATTCTTCTTCCAGAATTGTAGTATATGTTTTATAATCATACCAATAAGATAAAAAAGATAATGGTCAAAATAAAGCTCTCAAAACAAAATACTTGTTGTTCAATTATCTTATAATAGTAAAAATGAATTTGTTGATTCCGCAAAAGAGTTTGTATCAGATGTTGAGGTTTCAACAATATTAAATATTACTTTTATTTATAGTAA